>Ga0209374_1000004_pt1 | contig 246040 bp, 199 predicted proteins | sample SaaInlLV_DNA_10m_FD_184683 | JGI IMG/M metagenome (GOLD analysis project Ga0209374, IMG submission 184683) | Marine microbial communities from expanding oxygen minimum zones in the Saanich Inlet - SI075_LV_DNA_10m (SPAdes) (version 2) | ecosystem: Environmental > Aquatic > Marine >... | reverse complement strand
GATACTTGTGATTACGATGTTAGCAACCAAGTTTTAGCAAATGTGGGGGCAACCTGGAATGCTGCAGATTGTGATGCAGATGGAGTAACTAATGGTAAAGAGGTTACAGATAATACCAGTACAAATTCACCTTGTGATTTTATAACTGAAAACATTACGGGGTCTGTTTCTGCTACACTAGATTGTGATGGAGATAGTGTGCCAAATGCTCAAGAATTAATAGACGGCACAGATCCAAAAGCGTCATGTGATTATTTAGATGCTAATTTCAATGTTACTAGTGTAACTGCAACATGGGATGCACTTGACTGTGATGGTGACGGGGTAATTAATGGAACTGAAAAAGGGACAACCGATTACCATGACGATTGCAGCTTTACAACAGCGAGTATTACCGTTTCTGTTACTTCCACCTCAGATTGCGATGGGGATGGAGTAACTAATACACAGGAGGATATCGATAGTACTGACCCTAAAGATGAGTGTAGTTTTGTGGATGCAAATATTAGTATTGTCCCTACAACTCCGAAAGATTGTGATGGTGATGGAGTTCTAGATACCGATGAAGAAATAGATGGCACTGATGCCAATGATAATTGTGATTTTATTTTCTCAAGTCAATCCACAAGCACAATTGCTCTTTGGGCTACATTAGACTGTGACGGTGATGGTGTAACTAATGGTGATGAGATGACCGATGGTACTAATCCGAAAGAAGTTTGTAGTTATTTATCTACTAGTGTTAGTAGTACACTAGTATCTACCACTTGGAATTTGGCTGATTGTGATGGAGATGGAGTTACCAATGGGGACGAAAGTAATGATTTTACCGACCCTCTAGACCCCTGTTATTTTAATTTTGACTTACAAACATTACCACCAACTTCAGCATGGAATAATCTAGACTGTGATGGAGACGGAGTAACAAACGCTGATGAGTTAACAGACAACAGTAACCCACTATTTAGTTGTGATTTTATTGTTGAAAGTATAACAGTTACGGTAACTTCAAACCTTGACTGTGATGCTGATGGTGTTTCGAATGCGAATGAATATCTTGATAATACAGATGCATTAGATCCATGTGATTTAAAGACTGCAAGTATTGACCGTATTGCAACTGCTATTAAAGATTGTGATGGAGATGGCGTTCCTAACGAAACAGAAATTCTCAACGGAACTGATCCCAACAACGCTTGTAGCTTCCTCGCTGCAGAAAGAACGATGAGCGTTATCTCCTCGGAGGACTGTGATGGGGACAGTGTACCCAATGATGTGGAAGCGGAATTTGACAATACTGATCTTAATGATCCTTGTGATTATAACGAAGCGAATTTGATCCTTACCAATACCTCTGCGGCTTGGAAACTTCTAGATTGTGATAATGATGGAGTTTGTAATACTTGTACCCCTCCCGTTGAACCAGAACCAGAACCCGAGCAGGAAACAGAAACCTCAACTTCTACTACTTCAACCTCTACAACCAATTCTCCCACAATTGAGGGGGATAGTGATGGTGACGGTGTCCCAGATGAAGAGGATGAATTCCCCAACGATGGAACGGAATGGGAAGATTCCGACGGTGACGGCGTGGGAAGCAACAAAGACATCGATGATGACAATGATGGAATCAATGATCTTCTTGAATCGCCCAATGGATACGAGGATTTTGATGGGGATGGTATTCCCAACTATCTTGATCCAGACAGTGACAACGATGGTTGCCCCGATGTAATTGAGGCAGGTTTTGTTGATCTAGATGGAGATTTAATACTGGGTAATTCTCAGGGTATCAGTTTTAATGAGGTCGGACAAGTAGTCACCGAATCGGGTTACTCCACCCCAGCTGATTCTGACAATAATGGCATCTTTGATTTCTTGGAGGATGGTTCACAAGTAGAAATAATCCAAGAGCCTCTTAGCACCGTTAATCTTGTCAATGGATCAAGAATTATTCTGGAAGCTCAAGCCTCCTCTTTGGGTACTATAAATTATCAATGGCAAGTAGATCAGCAAAATACGGGACCAACTTCGAGATCCAAGCAGTGGGAAAATATTAGTAATGGTCAGGATTATCTCGGAACACAATCTAACCGATTGATCATTCTAAATCCCACAACTGAGATGAATGGTTGGCGCTACAGAATGATAGCTTTCTCCCCTTGTTTTATCTGTGGAGATGTAGTGGAAACTACTCCAAGTCAGTTAGTGTACACCCCTCTATCTATTCCCAAAGCATTCTCACCCAACGGAGACGGATTTAATGATACTTGGGTGATCAAAGGACTTGATAATTATAGAACAAATCGATTGACCATATACAACCGATGGGAAACTAAGGTTTATGAAAAAACAAATTACCAGAATAACTGGGATGGATCTTCTTATATCGCTGGATTTGGCGGAGAAAACACCCTCCCCAACGGAGTATATTTCTATTTGTTGGAACTCGATAATGAGGAACCCATTACGGGATACATTTACCTAAAAAATGAATAGTTGAAAAGAATATTATTTACATATTGGCTGCTGTTTTCCCTGAGCGTACTGGCACAACAAGAGTCCATGTATAATCATTATATGTTCAACACCCAACTTTTCAATCCCGGTTATATAGGATCGACTCAAGCATACTCTTTGAATATTTTACAACGCAACCAATGGGTAGGATTTGACGGTGCACCTGTTTCTCAAGCATTATCTTTTTGTACTCCTGTTCAATCCAAAAGATTGGCCTATGGTATTACTGCGATCAATGACAAAATTGGCCCCATCAGAAATAACTCATTTGCCACTGACCTTGCCTATCATTTGGTTCTCAATGGAAGCGGTAATATCCTATCGCTTGGAATGAAACTAAGTCTCAATTCATACAACCTCGATACCAATGATCTGAATCTTGACCAAATCAATGACCCTATGTTCAATAACGAATCTCCGGGATTAAAGCCTAACATTGGTTCGGGCATTTATTATTATACTCCAAAATTTTACTTGGGTCTATCCGTACCCTATTTTTTGCAGGACAAACTCCTTGGTCAAAAAAGACACTTCTATCTTACTTCGGGGATTTTAGTCAATTTAACTCGAGACATCAAATTACGCCCGAGTACACTTGTAAAAATGACTCGAGGAGTACCAATTAACATAGACATTTCAAATCTGTTTATATTTAGAGATCAATTTTGGTTGGGCGCCAACCTCAGGTCAACCTACAAAAACCTTTCTCCATCAGAAGAAACCGGAGGAGGATTTGGAGGAATTTTTGGGCTTAACATCTCCAGAAACCTTATGGTAAGTTATGCCTACAGCTACTCATTGGGAAATAAAACAGGGCTTTACAACGATGGAACACATGAAATAATCTTACGCTTCAAACTATTTAACAAGGAAAAAGCATTGATCGATTCACCAAGATACTTTTAACATGACTAGATTTTCTTTTTACACAATGGTGGCTTTGGGAATTGGAATAGTTCAATCTCATTGGGCACAAGATTTGTCATCTCCAATCGAAGTATTTGAATTGAAAATAGATGATAATGAAAGTGTTTTTAGTCCCCTATGGATCAAAGGAAATGCTGAAAGTGGAGAGTTGATTTTGGTTATTTCTGAAAAAAAAGACATCAAAAAACTCCCCAGAAAGTTTAGAAAAAACCAATCAGATTTTATTTTTAATCTTCAAAGAGTTCAGTTTTCTACCCAATCTCCTTTCGAAATAACAAATAAGGAGCTGTTGGGAAAAAACATCAACACGGTTTTTCAAGAAGGACCATCTACTTTCGACTCAAAAAATAAGATTCTTTATTTCACCAGGAGTTCCAAAAAAATTACCAAAGACCGAAAACTTAATCTGAGTATTTACAGTGTGGCTTTTGATGAAACCATTTCCGGCACACCAAAGAAGTTGGATTTAGGGGATGTTGAGGACTCTTTTATGCATCCGAGCATAGATACTGAAAACAATATCTTGTATTTTTCAAGCAATCAAGGGGAAAATGATGACTACGATCTTTACTTAAGTAAAATGGATTCCTTAGGAAAATTTTCTACGATTCAAAAGCTCCCTCAAGTCAATTCAGTAGCCAATGAAGCATTTCCTTATGTGTTTAAAAATCTATTGTTTTTTGCCTCTAACCGAGAGGGAGGTATGGGGAACTATGATGTGTATTATTCCAAAATGGAAGAGGGACAATTGTCCACTCCCGTTCTTTTGCCCAGCCCCATCAATAGCGGATCGGATGACTTTTCATTATCTTTATTAGACTCTTTACCGTTGGGGTTTTTCTCTTCCAATCGAAAAAAGGATACTTTGGACAACTCCTACGTGATACGATTCAAAGGTTTAAGCGGAAATTCTGATGTTTATGAGTACGCTTCTTTTGTTACAAGTGTTGAGGAGCGAAATAGTGTTTTGGTCAATGATTCCTTGGCACAGATCCCCTTGCCTTTCCTAAATCCTCCAAAAACCATTCTGGTCGATGGAACACAAACAGGAAAAGTAGAACTGAATTCGGATGGGACTTTTAACTATTTCACCGAAGATGAAAACTCAAAGAATGATTTTTTTACTTACCGAATTACCGACGGATTTCGGACCTCTGAGCCTATTTTGGTTACCCTAAAAAGGCTTGAGTCTGAAATAATTCTAAGGCCTATCTATTATGATTTTGCAAGGTTCAATTTGATCGAAAAATACCGATCGCGTTTGGACTCAATTGCAAACTTAATGCTTAGAGATCCTAATATTCATCTGAAAATTAGTTCTATGACAGATGCTAGAGGAAGCTTTAGTAGCAATAAAAAATTGGCTAAAAATCGCTCCAAAACCATTTTTAAATACCTCACTGATGACCAAAGAATCGACAAAAAACGTTTGTCGGTTGAAGATTATGGAGAGCGCCACATAGTAGGTAATACAGTTGCAGATTGTTTGATTGAAGTTGTCAGGAGTTTTGATCAGAAAGTAGTTAATGAAAAAATTGCGGAATTTTTATCCTATAATCCTTTTGTTTACAAGAATAATGACGAGTCTTATTCTCTTATTATAAATCAGTATGACTCCAAGAAACAGGCATTGAAATTTATCAAAAAATTGAGCCGAAAAAAGATTGAATCCCGCTTAATTTTAAACCGCTTTATTGATGTGACTGAAAGTGAACATCAGAAAAATAGAAAAACGGTTTTTAAAATACTTCCTAAAAATAACATTGATAAAAGGTAAAATGAATCATCCTTTGAGATATATTACTCCAAAACATTAGCTCAAAACAGCTATCGGTTATTACATCCCTTTTATTTAAATTGCAGCATCTATATTTATAATGAAAAAATTTGTGTTGCTTATTGGCTTATGTCTCTTCATTTTTACTTGTAGTAAGGGTGATGATAATACACCAGTGGTTCCACAAAAATTTACAGTTTCTGTTTCTGCCTCCGATGGAGGTAGTGTTAGTACCTCAGGTGGAGAGTATAATGAAAATACTTCTGTTTCAATCACAGCGACTCCCCAGCAGGGATATGAGTTCTCAGGTTGGTCTGGAACTACTCTAACGGGAAGCTCAATAAACGTAAAAGTAACTTCTAATCAAACCATCAACGCTAATTTTACTCGATCTATATACACCCTTACTATTGGTAGCGTTGGAGTCGGAGAGGTGACTCAACAGCTTATTAATTCAGGAAGAGGAGAAGATTATGAGTCAGGAAAAACGATTAGACTTACGGCTACACCAGCTAGTGAGTTTTTATTCTATAATTGGGAACAGCTTAATAATAATCTTAGCGAATATACCTATGAGAACCCTTTAGAGGTTATAATGGACAGTTCAAAAACTGTTACTGCTACTTTTGAGGAGAGGTTACCGATTGTAAACCCAGATAATACTGACAAAAATAATACCGTTGGTAAATGGAAGATCAGAAAGAATCGTCCTGGCTCCCAGCGTTTATTATCAGCTAGAGCTGTGGATTGCAAAGTGAATGAGATCATATTTAGATCTGACAACTCGTTTACCATAATCACTGAAACCTCAACCATTACAGGACAGTATACCATTGACTCTGAAACATCGATAAGCCTCAATCAAGGAGGGACAACTATCGGGAGGCTTAGTGATATTATCCTAACGGAGAGTTTCATTAGTTTTAATATTGAACTAACGGACGTTTGTGATGAGCAGTTAGATGCTGACAAAGATCCAACATATAATGAATCAGAAGACCCTATTGCGCCCTCTAATACAGGTTCACAAACTACGGAAACTGGATCATCTACTCTAGTATCTGGCCCCTGTACCATTGAAACTGAGATTACATCTGATAATGCTAATCAAACAATAAGTTTAGGAGATCCGATTCAGGACATTATAATTGATATAACAGTAGGGTCAACCTGTACTGAAACACTTAGCGTTAGTTCTTCTAATCTTCCGGAGGGAGTAACGGTCAGTCTTGATAACAATCAAATTACGGTCGCTGGTACACCAATATCTAATTCTAATGGAACACAAATTACGTTTGATTATGATATCATGCTTAATATAGCAAGTCCAACTAGTATTATAAGTGGAACAATAAGAGTAGAGAATGATACTTCAACTGAAACAAATCCAAATCAAGGAGGTGGCGGAACTGACAATTCAGATTCACTTGGTAATTCTATAGATATTAATAGTGATCTTAATATAGGGACTCCTAATGATCCTATTTACTTTGAAAATGGTGTATGTAAATGCCCAGGCACTCCTGTAGGAGAAAGTTACAATTTAGCAGGCACATTGTATACAGTTGTAGATGATAAGACGATAATCGATCAAATCGCAAATGAAAATTATAATCTTTGTACAACTTCAGTTTCAACCTTTTTTGCATTATTTGAGGAAAACACATCTTTCGATTCATATGTAGGGTTTTGGGATACGTCAAACGTTTTAGATATGAATCGATTGTTTAATGGTGCTACACAATTTAATCAAAGTCTTTCAAGGTGGAATACATCTAAAGTAAAATATATGCCAAATGTTTTCTCAGATACAGAAACTTTCAATCAAGACATTAGTAATTGGGATACTTCAAATGTTGAAAGAATGGATCAAATGTTTGCCAGGGCAAAATTTAATCAAGATATAGGATCTTGGGAAGTAGGTAATGTTACTTTGATGGATAATATGTTCGATGGTGCTACACAATTTAATCAAGATCTGTCTGATTGGTGTGTAAATCAAATATTAAATGAACCTGAAAATTTCACTAATGAAGATTCGGTTTTATCAGAGGAAAATAAACCCATCTGGGGTACTTGCCCAAGCGATTAAATCATTGGCATATCTCCCTCAGTAAGCTCTGGTCCCTTTAAATCTATTGGTTTTTTTTTAAACAATTCAACAGATTATAGAGTACTCCTCAATGAAGATAGACTTGGAGAATTAAATGGTGACGCTGATCCAGACTTGGATTTTTATGTTGGTGATACGATCAATTTTGAAATTGACACACCCGGCCATCCTTTTTACCTAAAAACTGTTCAGGGAACTGGAATCGACGATCTAATTACTTGTGTTACTAATAACGGTGCTACAAATGGTACTGTCTCCTGGACGCCAACGACTACAAGAACCTATTACTATCAATGTTCACTGCATAATGGGATGTATGGGACCATTACTATAAATTAGTTTTATTTGTTAAATTTTCAATAGGAAGAACAATACGTTTATTTCCCCACTCAATGCGCATTTGAATGCTAGAGTCAATCGGATTAAATGAAATGGTGAGTTGCTCCACTTCTTTCGTCGAATTACTCAATTGGGCAGATGTTGAAAGAACATCAAAAGAGGTGTCAGGTTGTTCATACCCAGAAGAATTGATAAGAGAATTCAAAAAAATATCCCAATGATCCTCATAAGGAATAGCATAAAGGGAGTACAAACCCGATTTTAATAGTTGCCCTGCAAACATTATATCTTGGTTGGTTTTAAAAACTGTAGGAGCATTGGCACCCAAACGCCAATATTGGCCATAGGGTAATAGGGGATTTTCTGCGACAGATCCAAACAGCAATCTACCTCTTTTGGAAGGTCTTGAGTAATTAACATTTAAACTCAATTCTTTATCATTAAAGAAAACTTCAGCTTTCGGACTTTTGGGATTTAACACCAATGTGTAGAAAAAGTATCCTATAACAGAGACGATTAAAACGAGAAATGTGACGAGTATTTTTTTCATTTGATTTTGATTTACATAAAGATATTAATTCCCTCTCGATCCTCCTTCTTCAGATGGGCTTACCAAAAAAGGGGACGAGCTAACCCTTCCAAGTTCCCCCGTATTGATAGTGAGGATTATTGGGCTTTAATTCATTCAAGCAATCCTCACAAACAAAAACCCATTCCTTTTTAGCATAATGCACCTGTAAATGCTTTACACGAAATAATTTTTTTGATACTGTTTCACATTGGTTACATTTTTTTAGCCCCATCAAACAACGAATCCTTTACACTTATTTCGAATTATCATTAAACCATTTTTCTGGATTAAAAACTCTAGAGGGAAAAGAGTGAGCCTGTAAAATAAATCCTACTCCCCATAAAGCCATTACAACAGCAGCAAAATTTTTATCTATTCCGTCAAAAAAAATGGACGACTCACTGTTGTCAAAAATAAAGACAAGATAAAACGACACCACATAACATATACACGAACAAATATTTAAAAATAGTCTCATGAGATCACAAATTTTCTAAATATAAGAATATATATTCTACTTAAGTGTTTGAAATTAAAGGTATTAATGATGATTCGCAATGTCTAATTTAAGCATTCTATCAAAAAATATTGAAATTAAATCATCAACCCTACTCTTTAGATTAGAATTCTTTTGCCATTCGCTTTTGTGGACTCAAAAATGGCATCGATAATTTTCATATCTCTCAACCCCTCTTCTCCTCCAACATTCAGATGAGGGACTCCATTGATCAACGAATTGGCTATACCATCCATGTGCAAAGCCTGTTGATTGACCTGAGGAAAATCAAACTTGTATTTTCGGGTATGCCCCCCCACTCCACCATATCCATAGGCCGGACTCACCCTGATAAATCCTTTTTCAGCAGCTACATACATATGATTGGTTGAAGCAGAAAATGTAGTGGTACAATTGGCCACCACACCCTTGGGGAAATCCATCTGCCAAGTAATCAATTCATCGACTTCTTTGAATTTCACCGGATCGGTCTTAAACTCGCGAGCTGTAACGGCAATAGGCTCTTGTCCTGTAGTATATCTTGCTGCTTGAATGACATAAATACCTACATCCATCAAAGCTCCACCCCCATATTCTTTTTTTAATCTCCATTGATTTGGATTTCCAATTCGAAAGCCAAATCCTCCCTCAAAAAATTTGATTTTTCCAAATGCTTCTTTTCGACACAACCTAATGGCCTCTTGGTGGTGAGGTTCGTAATGCAAACGATAACCTACAAAAAGTTCCCGATTGGCTTTTTTCCCCGCTGCTACCATTTCGGCTGCCTCTTGAGCGTTCATGGCTAAGGGTTTTTCACAAATCACATGTTTGCCTGCTTCAAAAGCCCGGAGGGTAAATTCTTTGTGCATATTATTGGGCAGAACCACATAGACAATGTCTATTTCATCGTTGTTGGCAATACTATCAAAATTATCGTAATGATAAATTTGATGATCTTTGAGGTAGTAGTTTTTTTTCCACTGATCTATTTTGCTTGGTGTACCGGTTACAATTCCTCTTAACTCACAGAAGTTTGTTTCCAACAATGTAGGAGCCAACTGCCGAGTGGCATAATTACCCAGGCCTACCAGAGCGACTCCCAACTTTTTAGAGCCTGAAAAAATATTTTGGCCCAAAGCATGCGTTATACTCATCATACCCATAGAGGCGGCCAATGATTTAGCAAATGTTCTGCGTTCCATTATGTAAAAATTAAAGTAAGTATGATACCAATCAAAAGTCCCTTCACAAAGGCATGCCATGCTATTTGATAGCTGTCCAAATTAAAAGCATCCATGAATTTAACCAATAATTGTCGGTGTTTTTTAAGCATCTTATGGTAAATATAAAAAATGTAGTCTACTTGCTTTGTGCTGTTTTTGTGGTTTTTTAGTTAAATTGAAAAAACAAAATAATAAAAATGGAAAATAAATGGATGATGTATTCCATAACTGGATTGCTGCTCTTTGGGATGGGATTATCAATTTTAGGAGAAGCTGTTATGTTAAAATATATCCAGAGTGATCATTGGGTATTGTGGGGAACGGTAGCATTGATTGTTACCAATTCGGGTTTGTGTTTGTTTGGTCAAGCGGTGATAGAAAAAGTTAAAACTTTATCGAAAAAGGAATCGTGATCAAAGGTGCTGTAATTGAGGGAAATAGAAGATACCAACTTTGGAGAATATGGGAGCAAGAAAAACCATTACTACTCTATATTCTGCTCAATCCTTCCCGTGCCAACGCCGAAGCTGATGACAAAACGGTGACCAAACTGATTCGATTTAGTAGAAGCTGGGGATATGGAGGGTTTTATTTGGGAAACGTTCACTCTTTCATTACCCCTTACCCATCGGTTTTAAAAAATAAAATCATCAAGAAAGATTCGATCAATGAAATGCATTTAAAGAGCATGCGGCAAAAGTGCAAAAAAGTTGTTTTTGGGTGGGGCAATGCTGCCGATTTCCCTCAATGGCCAGATCGTATGTTTTTTGACGCTTTTTGTTTTGGTATCAATAAAAATGGTTCTCCAAAACACCCACTTTATCTCCCTCATCAAACAGAATTAATCCCATTCAAGTCTTTTTAAAACAACAATGCACATAAAGAGTTATATATCAAAAATCAGGAATTTATCGCAGTAGAAAAGGAAGTCTAAGAGAAGAGAGATCCTAAAATATAGCCCAAAACAAGAGCCAAGACCACCAAGACTTTATATCCTCCAACTTGATCAGCTGATTTATCGAGAAATTTTTCAAACTTATCAATCAGTCGCATGAGCAATTTTTTTAGTTTAAAGCAAATGTAATCAATTGAGTGATTTAGAAAAATTTTGATTTTTTTTCTATTGAAAAACCCCTAAAATCAAGGCATCAACAAAAGACAAATTCCCATAAAAACATAGACAATCAGTGTAAGAATAATCCCAATCCTAGGCATAATAAATATATTTTTTTCAAATTTAATTTAAAAATAGGAAAACATTTGATGCTGATGAACTAGTTGGAATTTTTTTTTGGTACCCTCAAAATTCACCCTTTGATCTTGGAGATGTATTTGCATTCGTTAAGGTGTTTATTCCCAAACATATATCGCTACAGAGCCTGCTTTTAGTGAAGCAGTTGCCTACTCCCTAGGAAGCATAATATTAATAGGTTTATCAACTGAGAAATTATTTAAAACAATGACAACGATTTGACCCCCTAAGGTTTTAAAAGCCAGGTTGGGCAAATCGGAATCGTAAGAGGTCGCTTTTTTTATTTAAAATGAGACTTTGATTCCACAATGCGTTAACCAAAGTTGCCATAAATCTTTATATAAACGGTTTTATTTTGGACGCTCTGCAGGCCCTCTACCACGTAATACAAAAAAATAGACAGGAATTGATTTTATGATACCACAAAAAAACAGAAAGCTTTTATTAAATTTAAACACTTAAAATTTTAAATACATGTATATCAGCAATACATCAGAAAATGAATTTGATGCCATCGTAGTAGGATCGGGAATTAGTGGGGGTTGGGCGGCCAAAGAACTTTGTGAAGCAGGGCTCAAAACCTTGGTACTGGAAAGAGGAAGAATGGTCAAACACGTCGAAGACTATCCCACCATGCACAATGATCCTTGGGATATGCCCCACAACGGCAGAACTCCAAATGAAATAGTTGAAAAGCATTATTCAAAACAAAAACGTTGGGGTTTTGATGAAAACAATAGGCATTTTTATAACAAAGACTCCGAACACGATTACGATGAGGTCAAACCCTTTGACTGGATTCGTGGAAAACAAGTGGGAGGACGATCGTTGATTTGGGGGCGGCAGTCCTACCGATGGAGTGATTTAGATTTTGAAGCCAATGCCAAAGATGGCTATGGTGTCGATTGGCCCATTAGATATAAAGACATTGCTCCCTGGTATTCACACGTTGAAAAATTTATTGGCGTTAGTGGAGAGGCACTCAATCTCCCTCAACTTCCCGACAGTGAATTTTTACCCCCCATGGAACTCAACTGCTTGGAGGAGCACTTTAAAAATTCACTGTCTGAAAAATACGATGACAGGGTGATGACCATAGGTAGGGTGGCACACATAACCCAAGGGAATAAAGAAGGGGCAGGAAGATCGGCCTGTCAATACAGAAATCGCTGTGGAAGAGGATGTCCTTTTGGAGGTTACTTTAGCTCCAATTCATCGACACTACCCTATGCCGAAGCCACGGGGAATTTGACCATTAGACCAGATTCTATAGTGTCAGAGGTGATCTATGACCCCAATACCCAAAAAGCTACTGGGGTGAGGGTAATCGATGCCCTGACCAAAGAGGTCATTGAGTTCAAATCCAAAATCGTATTTCTATGTGCCTCATCAATGGCCTCAACGGCAATACTGATGCAGTCCAAAAGTAATCGCTTTCCCAACGGAATGGGAAATGACTCTGGTGAACTCGGTCACAACATTATGGATCACCAATTGGGAAGTGGTGCCAATGGAAAATACGATGGATTCGAGGATAAATACTATACAGGACGACGTCCCAATGGTTTTTATATTCCTCGATTTAGAAATTTGGGGAGTAAGTCTGAAAAAGTAGATTTTCTTAGAGGCTATGGCTACCAAGGAGGTGCCAGTAGATCGGACTGGTCAGATTTGGTTGCTGAGTTTGCTTACGGAAAGGATCTCAAAAATAAAATTACCGAGCCAGGGAAGTGGAGTATCGGAATGAGTGGTTTTGGAGAAGTACTCCCCTATCACGAGAATAAAATGACACTCAACTATGACAAACTGGATCAATACGGTTTACCTACCATTACTTTCGATGCTGAATTCAAAGAGAATGAAAGGAAAATGAAAGAAGATTGGAAAGTTCAAGCGGCTGAAATGCTTGAAGCCGCAGGATGTAAAGACATTAGCATATTCGACTCAAATGCTCCCATAGGGAAAGGCATACACGAAATGGGTACTGCAAGAATGGGACGTGATCCCAAAACTTCTGTGCTGAACAAGTTTAATCAAATCCATAAGGTTCCCAATGTTTTTGTAACCGATGGTGCCTGTATGACATCTGCGGCCAATCAAAATCCTTCTTTGACCTATATGGCATTGACAGCAAGGGCTGCCAACCATGCCATTGATGAGCTTAAGAAAATGAATCTTTGATTACTGTATATGCCTAAAAAAAATATTTTTCACAGGCAAAAAAACTTATTCCGTTGGATATTAGTCCTCGCTCTACTTTTTGCTTGTGAAAAAGAAAAACAAAGTTCAGATTGTATTGATTCCAATAAAATAGACCTGACCAAAGCCTGTATCGAAATATATAAGCCCGTTTGTGGTTGTGATAATAAAACCTATTCCAATAGTTGCTTTGCTGATATCAATGGTTTAAATAGTTGGACGGAGGGAGCCTGCAAATGATCAACCCTCATAAATTTGGAAGCAGTGGATGGTTATTGACCATCATTCTCTTGTTGGTATCGGTTCTTCTCACCTATTTAACCAAAATTTGGTTTTTATTCCTATTATTTCCACTGGGTGTATTCGCCTTTAAAAAAAACAAAAATGAAAATTAAGCTTTTGTGGATATCATTAATATCCCTTATTCATCTCCAGGTAATTGGACAAATCAATCCCGATAATATTCAGATTGTAAGGGATGCCTATGGGGTACCACATATTTTTACAAAAACAGATGCCGAATTGGCCTATGGGTTGGCTTGGGCACATGCAGAGGATGATTTCGAGACCATACAACAGGCTTACTTGGCTGGAAATGCTCTCTTGAGTGACCTGATTGGAAAAAAAGGTTTTGGCGTAGATTTTATTACTCAATTTATAGGGAGTGAACGACTTTTCAATGAGAAATTCGAAAAAGAAATCAGTCCGGAATATAAGTTGATACTGGAAGCCTACAGTCAAGGGATTAACCGATATGCTCAGGCACATCCAAAAAAAGTTTTAAGTAAAAAACTATTTCCCATTACCCCCAAAAAAATGTTTATCTATGCTCAATTACAACTTTTTGTTTCTTCTAGAGGAGATTTTTGGGTGAAAAAAATATTGGGGAATAAACTGATCTACAAGCCCGTAGAAGATGACGTAAAAGGCTCCAATACATTCGGGTTCAACAGTTCCAAAACCAAAGACGGCAGTACGTATTTGGCCATCAATACTCATCAGCCGCTGGACGGTCCCACCTCATGGTATGAAGTACACCTTTGCAGTGAACAAGGAACCGATATCATTGGTGCATTGTTTGCCGGAAGTCCCAATATATTGATCGGAGCCAACAGAAATATAGCTTGGGCACATACGGTCAATCAACCCGATAAAACAGATGTTTTTAAATTGGAAATGCACCCAAAAAAAAAGAGGTTTTATCGTGTGGACGATCAATATCTAAAACTCAAAAAACACAAGGCCAAAATGATCGTGAAATTTTTAGGCATCCCTCTAAAGGTATCAAAAAAATATTTTGAGAGCATTTATGGCCCAACCCTAAAAAACGACTCTGGATATTACTCCGTAAGAACACCCTCTTTGTTTGAAGCCAAAGCCTTGGAACAGTGGTGGCGGATGAACAAGGCCAAAAACTTCACTGAATTTTACAGTATTTTAAAAATGAAAGCATTACCGGGCTACAATATTGGTTATGCCGATAAAAACGATACGCTTTTTTATATTTCAAATGGTTTGATCCCAAAACGAGCGCCTGGCTATGATTGGGCCAATGTTGTTCCTGGAAATACCAAAAAGACGCTTTGGACCAGTACCTATGATATCGAAGAATTGCCTCAAGTGATTCAACCCTCCTCCGGATACTTTTACAACGCCAACCATTCCCCTTTTAAATCCTCCGATTCACTCAATAATCCCAATGAGGATTTGTTTGCCAAAAACATGGGTTTTGAGACTTACGACAACAATCGATCTATACGAATCAAACAGCTGATCGATGAACACAAAAAAGTAGACTACAATGATTTTAAGAAGATTAAATACGATCACCAATTCCCAAAACCGTTCCACTACAGTTGGATGAATATTGACTCTCTTTTTGTAATGGCTCCAGAAAATTATCACAAAGCAAAATCGGTTCTAGAGCAGGTTCAAGGTTGGGATAGGAGTGCTTCAGCCGACTCCTATGGTGCTGGAGCCTATGGGATTCTGTATTTCAAACTGGGTAAGTATTACAAAAAGTTACCAGAACCCAAAATTTTCACAAAAAATATATTGTATAAGGCTCTTGTAGAAACTCAAGAACACATGATGGAACATTTTGGTCAAACTCAAGTCAAATTAGGCACCTTTCAAAAATTGATCAGAGGAGATAAGGAGTTGCCCGTGTTCGGGCTGCCCGACGTCATTACCGCCATGGGATCGATTCCCCATGAAAAAGGTAAAACAAAAGTGGTCAAAGGAGAATCCTATATAGAATTGGTAAAATTCACACCCCAAGGGGTTGACATTGAATCTGTTATTTCATATGGTAGTTCAGATGATCCTAATTCAAAACACTACTCAGATCAAATGGAACTCTACACAGCATTTAAAACCAAAAAGATGACCTTTGATAGAGCGAGCATATTTGAGAATGCAAGTCGGATTTATCATCCCAAATAGGTCTGTTTTGCCTCCTGATAAAGGGATTCATAATGAGAAATCACCTTTTCGATATTGAATTTTTTTGAAGATTCGTAGGCTTGCTCTTTGAATTGTTTGTGTCGCTTATCATCTTCCAAAATGTAAATGGCCTTTTCTGCCATAGCATTGACGTCTCCCAAGGGACAGAGGAATCCTGAAAAACCATCCTCAATGACTTCGGGCAAACCCCCTACGTCAGAGCAAACCACGGGAACCCCATGAACCATAGCTTCTAGGGCAGCCAATCCGAAACTCTCTTGTTCGGAAGGCAAAAGGAAAAGATCTGAAAAACAAAGTATCTCCTCTATTTGATTGCTTTTCCCCAAAAACAGAACATCATCCTCCATTGCTTGTGCTCTACAATAACGCATGGCCCGTTCTTTCTCTGGTCCATCTCCAACCATCAGTAATTTAACATTCAATTTCTGACTGATGATTTTGAACGTTTTAAGAATGTCAATGATTCTTTTCAGAGGTCTAAAATTGCTGATATGGGTGATGACCAATTGATCATCGGGAGCGATTTGTCCTTTTTCACAGGGAACAGTTTTGAATTTTAATTTTTCAATATCTATAAAATTGGGAATGACTTTGATGTCGGCGGTAATCTCAAAAAGACGCTCGGTATCCTCTTTTAAACTTTGAGAAACTGCCGTAACATATTCGGAATGATTGATGCTAAACTGAACTGCCTTTTTGTAAAAAGGATGACTTCCCACCAAAGTAATGTCTGTTCCGTGAAGGGTAGTGATCATTGGGATTTTGACACCTTCATCTTCCAACATTTTCTTACCCATATAGGCGGCATAGGCGTGAGGTATGGCATAGTGAACATGAAGCATATCAATATTGTGTTTTTTTACCACTTCAACAATCCTACTGGATAAGGCCAACTCATAGGGCTGATACTTAAACAAATCATAGGTGGGCACATGAACTTCATGGAAGTGTAAACCTTTGGTTAGGTTCTGGATTCTTACAGGTTGTTTGTAGGTAATAAAGTGGATTTCATATCCCTTTTTGACCAAATAAAGTCCTAACTCGGTTGCGACCACACCACTCCCACCAAAAGTGGGATAACATACAATTACGATTTTCAAATGTTCAAGTTTTAATAAATTAAAGCCTTATAAACTATGGCCTGCATTCGGGTTCTGACATTTTTTTTACCCAGCAAGTTATTTGACATACTGGGGTAAGTTCTATTCGATAAAAATACGAAAATCAATTCTTGATCGGGATCGGCCCATGCGTATGTTCCCGTAAAACCCATATGGCCAAAGCTGATGTCCGAAACACAACCACAGGTCGACCCTTCTCCCTCCAACTGGGGTTTATCAAATCCTACCCCTCTCCTGTTGCCTTGATCACAATAATAACAATGGTTAAAATCATCAAAGGTTTTTGAAGAAATAAATTGGTTTCCGTTGGCATATCCCTTTTGCAAATACATTTGCATGATTTTATAGACTTCCTCGGCATTGGAGAATAATCCGGCATGACCTCCTACCCCACCTTGCATGGCGGCACCCATGTCGTGAACATAGCCCCGCAATTCCCGATATCTGAAATAATCGTCGATCTCTGAAGGTACAATCTCCTCCTCTGCAAATTCTTTCCAAGGATTGAATAGCGTTCGTTTTAAACCCAATGGTTGAAACAAAAATTCATTGGTCAAATCATCCAAGGGCTTCTTGTATTTTGTTTCAAAATAGTTTTTAAATAGATAGTAGGACAAGTCAGAGTAGCGGTAGTAAAGCGAGTCCAAAAGAGGACTATCCATGACTTGTTTGTTTATTTTTTTAGTAAAATTAGTCTTGAGGTAGAGTTCGTTAGCTACAGGAATGCCAAAACGATTTTTATTGCGATTTCTATAAAACTTTCTCAGTTGTCGAGCATTTTCGTCAAGTGTTTCTTTGTAAAAAGGAATCCAAGGAGTCAGTCTTGCATAATGAGACAGAACATCTTTCACACTCAAATTGGCCTTGTTCGAATCCTTCAACTCTGGCATAAAATCTTGGAGGGGACTTTCTAGGTCAAAGTTGTTAAGATCCACCTCTCTCATGATAAGGGGAAGTGTGGCTGTAATTTTTGTCAAGGAAGCCAAATCATAAAGATGATGGTTTTCTACTCTTATTTTTCTGTCATAGGTATGATGACCAAAACTTTTGTGATAAACGATCTCTCCTGTTTTGGCTACCAAAATTTGCATACCCGGTGTCATGGCATAGTCGATTACTTGCTCAGCAAATTGATCGATTTCAGCCAATCGGTCTGGATCAAAGCCCTTTTCAATCCATCGGATTCTTTTGTTTTCCACTATAGGTTCAAAATCAATTCCTGTTCCTGCGGGAAATGTCTCAGAAATTCCAACGGGTAATGATCCCATAAATGATCCATGACCGTTCATCAGACCTGCACTTAATTTTTGACAAATCGGACTATTTTGGTAACTCACCACCAAAGCCTCTATTGAAGACAGATCCCCCAAATCAATAAGCGGATAAGGGTTTACAAAAAGATTTAAAACAAGCTCGTGTTTGCGGGCTATAGCTTGTATCAATTCCATTTCTTTTTTTGAGAAATCGGGGGATAAAAAAGGGGAACGATTAGAACGGTGATAACTGATGATGACTTTTTTATAAGCTTTTAAGGCGGTGAGGGTTTCCTCAATCGATAGTGGTTTAATGCTCTTAACCTTAATAAAGTCTCTAAGCCGTGTTTCAAATGTTCCACTATCATCATCTCCCAACTTGATATGGGCATAGGTGTTTTGTGGATTCAGGGGGAGCAGTTGTTTGTCATTTTTTAGCAGCGTAATACTTTTGGCATAGGCTTCTTCGATCAGTAGGCTATCTTTTCGGGTATTGAGTGCTTGAGATAGGTTTTGGATGTCAACCCTTGGTTTTTGGGACAGTCCCGCCTTATATTTGGCTTTGAGTATTTTTTTAACGGATTCTTCAACTCGTACTCTAACTATAGGAAGTTTACCATAAGCCTTTTTTATTTTTTCAACACCAAGAGGAATATCTTTGGAAATCAAAAGCACATCATTTCCTGCCAGAAGAGCTAGTAAATCCATATTGGTTTGACTATCAACGGGTTCTGCCCCCTTCATATTCAGCGCATCGGTTACCGCCAGACCATTAAACCCGATTTGTTGTTTCAAAAGCTCAGTCACTACTCTATTAGAAAGTGAAGTGGGATCCTTGGAAAGGGTCAATGCAGGTACGTTGAGATGAGCAGTCATTACTGAACTCAAACCTTGCTCTATTGCTTTTTTAAAGGGTAGTAATTCGATCTTTTGGAGTCTGGAACGATCAAAGCCCACCGTTGGTAAGGTCTTATGAGAATCATTGGCCGTGTCTCCATGTCCGGGAAAGTGCTTTCCAGAAGTTAGTATTCCTACATCGTGATGTCCACGCATCAAAGCCACTCCCTTTTCGGCCACTCTTTCGGGGTCTTCACCAAAAGATCGGTTTCCAATAATAGGATTTTGGGGATTGGTATTGATATCCAATACAGGGGCATAGCTCATATGAACACCCAAGACTTTCTCCTGTTCTCCCATTCTTTGACCAATTTTACGAACAATGTCATTGTCTTTTATAGCACCCAATGTCATACTCCATGGAAAGGCCACAACAGAATCCAATCGCATGGCGACTCCCCATTCTGCGTCCATACTGACCATTAACGGCACTTTGGACAACGATTGAAATTCATTCAACCATTGAGATTGTTTGACTGGGCCACCCAAAGAGAAAATAATACCACCGATATGGTATTTTTCAATCAAATTTTTGATTTCATCAAAATGGTCATCGTCATTTTTAGAGAAAACCATAGGGGTAAATAGTTGACCAATTTTTTGATCCAAACTCAAGGATTGATAAACACTATCTACCCATTTTTGCTGTAAATTAGGATTTACAGAAAGTAAAGGATCGGGTTGCTGTGCCAAAGAAAGGGTTCCCAATAGGACAAAAAATGTAAATAAAATACGCATATCAATTAAAAATATCGGGCATGCCAACTCAAAGAAGCAGGGACTTCCCAGAGGGAATCATATTCCATTTTGTTCAGAACTAAATTATTAAAAACAATAACATCAGAACTGACTTGTTTTTTCTTTGCTTTTTTTCGAAATTCTTTCAGTGGAATGTGATCTATGGTATTTTTATTTATGAAAGTTACGTTCATTTTATCCAAGAGGGTAACGGCATATGTCTCTTCCAAGGATTGAATAAAATGAACAGAGGCATCTATAGAACAACCTGAGGCTGATTGAATTGATTCATTCAGTCCTAGGACAATAAAACGGTCGTAGGGCAAATCAATTCCCGCCTGAAGATCTGCACCGTGGGCGGTCCATTGTTTTAAAAATGCTTCGGCTTTTTCTCTAATGGAGGAAAGCTCATCGGGCGTAAACCGTCGATTGGAGGGGTATATCCAAACTCGAGATTGATCGGGAAGTTGATCGAAGGGGACAAACATTCTTTATAAATCCTCGGCTTTAGAAATCAATTCAGCGATGTCTTGAACAAGAACCTGATTTTCTTGTTCTTTGTTTTTTACCCCATCGGTCATCATGGTATTGCAAAAGGGACAACCTGCTGCGATGATTTGGGGTTGAGTTTCAAGTGCTTGTTCGGTTCTTTCAATATTGATGTCTTTGTTGCCTTTTTCGGGTTCTTTAAACATTTGAGCCCCTCCGGCACCACAACAAAGTCCCTTAGACCTACAATTCTTCATTTCAACCAACTCAGCATCCAATTTTTGGATGAGCTCTCTCGGTGCTTCATAGACTTGATTGGCTCGACCCAAATAGCAGGGATCGTGATAGGTAATTCTTTTCCCTTTGTATTCGGATCCAGAGATGGTAAATCTTTCTTCCTTTAGCAATGTATTGATAAAAGTGGTATGATGCATCACCTCATACTGCCCCCCCAAAGAGGGATATTCATTTTTAAGGGTATTGAAACAATGTGGGCAAGTGGTCACAATTCGCATAACCTCATAGGCATTCATTACCTCTATGTTGGCCATGGCCTGCATTTGAAAAAGAAATTCATTCCCTGACCTTTTGGCTGGGTCACCTGTACAACTTTCCTCGGTTCCTAAAACCGCAAATGATACCCCCGCCTTGTGAAGTATCTTCACAAAGGATTTTGTTATTTTCTTGGCACGCTCATCAAAACTGCCGGCACAACCCACCCAAAATAAAACTTCGGGTTTATTTCCTTCTGCCGTTAATTCTGCAAGGGTAGGAACCTGCATATGGAATCTTTTAATTAGTGGTCTTGTCCATCATCAAAAACCTCGATGGTTACTTCTTTTTCAATCAGATCGGTGAATTTCCCATTGTATCGGGTAGCCTTTACCAAGTGGTTGTCAATCCAATGATAGTTTCCTCCTCTGGGCTTGCCCATAAGAAGGCTATGGTATTTGAATCCATTGGTCTTTAACCATTGTTCGGTGACCTCTCTGTGGGCCTCTACTCTTGAAGTAAAGAAACAAATCAAGTGACCTTCATCATACCATTTGTTGAGGGTTTCCAATGCATCGGGATAAATACTGGCAGTGGCCATTCGTTCGGGTTCCTCGTTGGGAATGTCGTCACAAATTGTTCCATCAATATCGATCAAATAATTTTTGATCCCATCAGGTAGGACAGGACTGACAATTTCGCCATTTTCAACTTTTTTGTGTAAGTAGCTTTCCGCTTCCTCTTTTTCCATAATTCAGATTAAATTAATTTTCGTTGGCCCAAAGCATTCGGTCTTGATTGTTGAAAGGCCATGGTGCACCGTTGTTTTCTATGTTACTCATCATATTATTCAAATCACTTGGGGCGGCGGATTGCTCCATTACCAAATATTGTCGCATATCCATAATAATTGAGAGAGGGTCAATCCCAATGGGGCAGGTTTCTACACAAGCATTACAAGAAGTACAAGCCCAAAGCTCTTCTTTGGTAATATAATCATCGAGCAATTGCTTTCCGTCATCTTGGAAGCTGCCATTCTGGTTGATGTTCCTCCCCACTTCTTCCAATCGATCTCGGGTATCCATCATGATCTTTCGGGGAGACAATAGTTTACCAGTCTGATTGGCGGGACATTCGTCGGTACATCGACCACATTCGGTACAGGTGTAGGCATTCATCAACTGAACCCAGTTGAGATCGGTTACGTCCGAAGCACCAAATTTGGCCGGAACAGTGTCTTCAGCAGGAGTGGCATAGGGGTCCATATTGGGATCCATCATCAGTTTTACTTCCTTGGTAACGGTCTCGTTATTTTTAAACGCTCCTTTGGGATTTAGATTTTGAAAATAGGTGTTGGGAAATGCCAAAAGAATGTGTAAGTGTTTTGAATAATAGAGATAATTGAGGAAAATTAAAATCCCAGTGATGTGCAACCACCAAAAAGTACGTTCCATTATCACTAGCGTTGCGGCAGATAGGGAAGAAAATAATGGAGTCATCAATTGGGATACAGGAAACAATCCCGCTTTGGTGTAATGAGGGTTTCCCAAATCTTGAAGCACTTGATCTGTTGCATTCATGGAGAGAAAAAGTGTCATCAATACAATCTCGAAATACAGTATATAATCAGCATCATTTTTGGACCAACCCTTCATTTCGGGTTTCCAAAAGCGTTTAATTTTTAGGGCATTTCGGCGAAGCCAAAACAGTACAACGCTCACCAAAACCAATGCGGCCAAAATTTCAAATGAAGCGATAAGCCAATTGTAAACCTCGCCCATTAGAGGAGCAAACAATCGATGGGTTCCCAACAAACCGTCCAAGACAATTTCAACAAGTTCAATATTGATGATGATAAAACCGATATAAACAATGATGTGAAGAATACCTGCAATGGGTCGGGTGACCATTTTGGATTGCCCCAAAGCAATTCGGATCATATTGAACCAGCGCTCTGAGGGTCGATCTGATCTGTCAAGGGCTTGACCTATTAGTATGTTTCTTTTGATGAAAAGGATATTTCTTCTAAACAAGAAAATGGCTGTGAGTAAAACTAATCCAAAAATGATATTGGGAAAATAAGCCATTTTTGAGTTTTAGTTTTCTTCTTTATTGTACGGTTGCTCTTTTTTTCCAAAAAGAGAAAAATGGACATATCTTTTGGGGTGATTTTTTAGATCACTCAGAAGGCTCTTCAGTTCTTTTGAGGCCGCTGCTAAATTTTGGTAAAGGATTTCATCATTGATCAATTTACCAACTGTCCCCTCACCCGATTCAATGGTAGAGACAATCTTATTCAGGCTTTCAACGGTCTGGGTAAAAGATCTGATGGTATGACTGAGTTGTGCGTTTGAGATGGAATCGGTAATGGACTTTAGATTCTCGGAAGTATTTTTAAGGTTGCGGAAGGTATGATTAAGATTTTTTTGATTGGTATTTAATATTTCAACTGCTGACAGGGAAGCCTTGTTCAAATTATTGGTGGTTATGGAAAGGTTTTCCAAGGTTTTCTTTAGATTGGATTGGGTATCGTTGTCCAAAACATTACTCACACCAGCAAACAAAGAATCTGCACTGGTCAGCATACTTTCAATTTTCATTTGTAAAGGTTCAATTTGACGATTGATGAGTTCAGTCAAGCCGGGTTTTACGGTGGTTTTTAGTGTGTCACCATCTTTGATCACAGTTTTGGAATTAAAAACAGGAACAATAGCAATTGCTTTTCCACCAATGAGTCCAGTTTCATAAAGCATGGCACTGCTTTCATTGGAAAAATCCAATTCTTCTCTCACCTCCATGGTGATCAAAATTTTGGTGGTGTTAGGAAGGAAATCAATTTTAGATATTTTACCAACACTCAGTCCATTGATCGTCACTTTGGCTCCTGAGATTAGACCTTCAACTTCCTGATAGACCCCATAAAGGGTTTTGGTATTTTTAAAAATGGCATTGCCTTTTAGAAAGCTATACCCATATACAAACAAGGCAACCCCGCTCAAGACCAATATTGCCGCTTTAACTTCTCTATTGATTTTCAAATTGATATTGGTTTACAAGACATACAAACTTAATATATTTTTTATGGATAGCGTTTATTTCAAAGCATCTAATGCCTCCGATAATTTGATTTTTTGATTTCCTCTGAAAGAAACAATAAAAGCAGATTTAAAACCTGCTCTTCGGGCTTTTCGTTGTTCTTTTTGGATGAGTTTATAGCTTTTAGAATTTCCAAAGAAATATTTGTAATAGATACCTTCTTTTTGTCTGACAATATTTTTTAACCCCTTAAAGTTGTAGGGTTTTGCCTCAATGGGTTTTTTACTGGCCGCCAATTGAACCATAAAACGAATGTCTTTGGTTTCATTTGAAGTTATTTTAGCCGCTTCTTTTGGAGCTTCTTTTTCATCAAACAATTGTTGATTTACCACTCCTTTTTCCAATTCATTTTTGTAATTCACTATGGCTTTGGCGATGGCTTTGGAAATTTCATTTTGACCCTTTTTGGAATTGAGATAAGCTCCCTCTCTGCGGTTGGTCAAAAAACCAGTTTCCACCAAAACACTGGGCATATAGGTGTATTTTAAAACTACAAATCCAGCCTGTTTTACTGTTCTGTCTTTTCTGCCCAAATTGGCGACAAAACTTTTCTGAATCGTAGCAGCGGCTTCGATACTTTGATTGGAATAGGTTTCTTGCATCAGGGTGAGGCTAATGACAGACTCTGGATTGTTGGGATCAAAGCCATCATAATTCTTTTCGTAATCTTCCTCATAGAAAATCACGGAGTTTTCCCTTTTGGCAATTTCAAAATTTCTTTGATTGGCGTGTAGTCCCAGCACAAAAGTTCCTGCTCCATAAGCTTTGGAAGAGGTAAAAGCATCACAATGAATTGAAATGAACAAATCGGCATCGGCTTTGTTGGCAATACTTGCCCGATCCACTAGTTTTACAAATTTGTCTGATTTTCGAGTGTAGATGACTTTTATATCCTGATACTTTTCCAGTATTTTTCCAATGCTAAGCGCTATATTTAGTGCTATCGTTTTCTCGTAATAACCATTTCCTCTGTTACCACTGTCGTGCCCTCCATGCCCTGCATCCAAGACCACAACAAAAGTTTTTTTAGACAAAGAATAACCGTACAATGGGTTCATCAAAAATCCAAAGTACAAGAGGACAACCAAATGGAGCTTAAAAAAACGCATCGGTATTGATTTAAAGAGCATTGAATTAAAAGTTAATTCTGCATTCAACAATAAAAATATCCTTAATTTTGATCACCAAATATTTAACGAATCACAAATTTAGGACTATTCGGTTTGCAAACAAAGTCAATTTATACAGTAGGTTTGTTAATATTTTTTTGCCTCAACCATTTGCAATCGCAGATATCAGCTGATTCTCTTGCACTTGTTAAGACCGCTGAGATCGAAAAAAATATACTGACAGATTCCATTCCACAGAAGGAATCTAATACACTGGATAAACTAAATTCCAATCTCATAGAGGCTGATTCTCTTTCAACCACTAAAACAACTGAGTTTGAAAACATTTCACTGACAGACTCCATTCCTCAAAAGGAACCTACCCTACTGGATAAGGTAAAATACAATGCCAAAGACTATGTCAGAATCAATCGAAAGGAAAGCAAACTCTATTTGTATGACCAAGCGGAATTGTATTATCAAGACATGGTTCTCAAAGCCGGAATCATCGTCTTGGATTATTCAAAAAATGAAGTTACGGCGGGCAGGATTCCCGACACCTTGGGTGTTTTGGTTCAAAATCCATATTTCAAACAGACCAACAACGAAATTTATCCAGATTCTTTAAGGTTCAACTTTGACACCCAAAAAGCTTTAATCTGGAATTCTAAATCTGCTCAAAACGGCATGAATGTTTATGCAGCCTACACCAAAAAAGAAAACGATTCTGTTTATTACATCAAGGACGCCAAGGTGACCACTGGTGGTGAGTTGGAAAATTCAGATTATTATTTCCGAATCCGAAAAGGTAAAATGGTTCCTCAGGGAAAAATTGTAACCGGCTTTACCAATATGTACATTGCAGATGTCCCCACTCCACTGGCCTTGCCTTTTGCTTATTTTCCTTCATCTCAAAATCAACAATCAGGTTTTCTATTTCCCACCATAGGAGAAAGTAACAACAGGGGATACTACCTCCAAAATGGGGGATACTACCTTGCCTTGTCCCAATATTTTGACCTTGCAATGACTGGAGATTACTACAGTAATGGAAGTTATGGATTCCGAGCTGACTCCAAATACCGCAAAATGTATAATTTTAGTGGAAGTCTTAGTACGAGGTTTGAAAATCTTATTTCGGGAGAAAAAGGAATACCTGGCTATTCAAAATCAACGGTTTTTAATATCCGTTGGAACCACTCCAAAGATCCTAAATCCAGTCCCAATTCCAATTTTTCTGCCTCAGTCAACTTTGGAACCAGTGATTATTTTAGGGAGTCGGTCAACCAATTGAATAGTCCCAACTTTCTAAACAATACTTTGAGTTCTTCTGTTGCCTATTCCAAAAGAATCCCAGGTAATCCCAGCGTTAATTTATCTATGAATGCCAACATGTCCCAAAACTCCAATACCAAAAGTGTCAACCTTACCCTCCCCTCTTTTCAGGGAAGTGTAGATCGAATTTTTCCTTTTGCACCCAAAGACAGACCTAAAAAGGGCTTGCTGCAAAACATCAATTTACAATACAGCACCCGAGCCGAAAACAGAATCGTCACCACAGAGGAAGATCTATTTACCAGCAAAATGTATGAAAATGCGAAGTCGGGAGTACAACATTCGATTCCGTTGAGCACCAATTTTAAAATTTTAAAACATTTTAATTTTGCCGCCAGTGCAAATTACAGAGAAATATGGCAACACAAAACTATTAAATATAACGACTACGACCCTCTTATCGATGGGGTTAAAAAAGATACCATCAGTGGATTTAGCGCTTTTAGAACCTACAGCTATGGTCTAAGTATGGCCACCACGGTTTACGGAACTGTAAATTTTAAGGAAGACAAAAAAATTCGATCCGTAAGGCATACCATTCGCCCCTCAATATCCTACAGCACCGCCCCCAGTTTCGATCAATACTACGACGAATACATCATCGACGCCGATGGGAATACAAGAGAATATACGCGTTTTGAAGGGGGGCTTTATGGAACCCCATCTAGGGGACTTTCCAAAAGCATGGGGATTTCTGTAAGTAACAATTTCGAGGCAAAAATTGTTGACCCTGATACCACCAAGACCGAATTAAAAAAGATTCAATTGATCAAAAACTTAAACTTCAGTACCAGCTACAATTTTGTAAGTGATCAATTTAAATGGAGTCCTGTTCGCGCAACCAGTGGTATTGATTTATTTGACAGAAAAATGTCCATCAACGTCGGTACAACCTTGGATATGTACGCTTTAAACGAACAAAACCAAAGGATCGATGAATTCAACATCAAGAATGGAGGACCACTTTTCAGGATAACCAGTGCCAACTTAAATACGGGTTATAATTTCTCCAACGAAACTTTTTCAAAAGACAAGAAAAAGAAGGAGGATGATGAGGAGGAAGAGGAAGAAGATCCATTTGGTTATTTTGAGAATGCTTCGGGAGGCGGGCGTCCCGACGATCTGTTTGGAGATACCATCGGAATGAATAATGAAACCAAAAGAGGAGAAGAGGACGATGAAGAAAAAAGTAAATATCCCTCCTACAGGGCAGAAATACCTTGGAAACTGAGGCTTACATACTCCTTGACCTACAACAATTCCAGAAACCAAAATGAATTTTCTAATAATTCACTAATGTTTTCGGGTGACATCGAACTGACCCCTAAATGGCAAATTGGTGGATCCTCTGGTTTTGATTTTAAAAATCATGGGTTTACCTACACTCAGCTTCGATTCAATAGAGATCTGGATAGTTGGCGTTTGGATTTTAGTTGGGTACCTTTCAGCAATCGTGCTTCATGGAATTTCTTTATTGGAATTAAATCCGGCCTTTTGAGTGATATCAAGTATGAGAAAAACAGGGAACCAGACAGACGCTTAAGATAAAAATATGAAAAAAATAATCACCACGCTCAACGCTCCTGCTCCAATCGGGCCATACAATCAAGCAGTACTGGCAAATGACACATTGTACCTTTCGGGTCAAATCGGGCTGAACCCACTGTCAATGGAAATGGTAGAGGGGGGTGTCAAAGAGGAAGCTGAACAGGTAATGAAAAATTTAAAAGCCGTGTTGGAAGCGGCAGAAATGACTTTTAATCAGGTGGTCAAAAGCTCAATTTTTCTATCTGACATGGAGGACTTTGGTCAAGTGAACGAGGTGTATGCTGCTTATTTTAATAATGATAGCGCACCTGCTAGAGAAACCATAGCCGTTAAGACACTCCCCAAGTATGTGAAGGTAGAAATATCTATGATTGCCGTCAAGTAGTGGCTTATCTTATTGATTTAACAGCTTGCGGTGATGTTCTACCAAACCGTCTATGGGCCGCTTGACTACATTGCCCAAACGCAATCCATTCTTTTTTAAGGCCTTGTCAATCTCATCTTTTAGATAATGAGCAATAGATCCAATAAAATGAATAGGAACTTCTTTGGCATCATCAAATTGTAATATCTGATGAGAAATAAATCTTTGCAATCCGTCTTCTATGATGGTTTTCATTTCTGGAACCTGTTTGTGCTCAATGATAAATTTGGCAAACTTTGCTAGATAGGTGTTTGGATTCTCCTTTCTGTAAACATTTTCCTTAATTTGGTCTGGAGATAGGTCGTATTGATCCTCAAATTTTTTGGCCAATGCCTCCGGCATGGTCTTAAAATAGTAGGCACGGATCAATTGTTTTCCATAGAAATTTCCGCTGGCCTCATCCATCAAAACATAGCCCAATGAAGTAATCCTCTGTTCTATCTCTTTCCCATCAAAATAGGTACAGTTTGAACCCGTACCCATTATGCACACAATAGCAGGATTGTTGGGCTGGGTTGCAGCATATACCGCTGCATAGGTGTCTTCCAAAATAGAAAAATTGCTTTGGGTAAAGATTTCGGTAAAGACCTTTTCAATTCTCCTTGAAGGGGATTCAACACCACAGCCCGCTCCATAAAAGTATACATGAGAAACTTTTTCTCTATTTTGATACAAATCGTAGTTGTTGATGATTCGCTCTGTGAGAATTGCACTTGGAAGAACCTGCGGATTGAGACCCAAAGTTTGGGTGGAAAAAAGAATTTCGCCCGAATCATCCAAGGCAATCCAATCGGTCTTTGTAGAACCGCTATCAACAACAAAAATCATTTATCAAAAATTATAATTGATGTATATGTTTGGCCAAGTCAATCAATTTGTTGGAATAACCACACTCATTGTCGTACCAAGAAATGATTTTGTAAAAGCTTGAATTGAGCTCCATCCCTGCGTCCACATCAAAAATGGAAGTTCTAATATCACCGACAAAATCTTGAGAGACCAAAGGTTCATCGGAATATCCCAAAATACCTTTCATTTCATTTTCTGAAGCAGCTTTCATAGCAGCTTTGATTTCTTCGTAAGAGGTTTCTTTTTTGAGTTTGACGGTCAAATCTACAACAGAAACATTGGCAGTGGGTACCCTGAAAGCCATACCGGTTAGTTTTCCAACCAAGGCAGGAATTACTTTGGTTACTGCTTTGGCAGCACCTGTAGAGGCTGGCATAATATTCAAAAGTGCACTTCTTCCTCCTCTAAAATCTTTTTTCGAAGGCCCATCAACAGTAAATTGAGTGGCAGTGGTTGCATGGACGGTAGTCATCAATCCTTCAACGATTTCAAAATTGTCGTTAAGCACCTTAGAAATAGGTGCCAGACAGTTGGTTGTGCAAGAAGCATTTGATACGATGGTTTGATCTGCAGTAGCTTCGAGATGATTTACTCCCATCACAAACATAGGTGCATCAGCAGAAGGAGCCGAAATCACCACTTTTTTGGCTCCGCCATCGATATGAGCTTGAGCCTTTTCTAGGGTTGTAAAAATCCCTGTACATTCTGCAACAATATCCACTCCCATGTCTCCCCAACCAATATCAGCGGGATTACGTTCGGCAGTAATTTGGATTTCCTGACCATCAACCAATAAGTTGTTCCCTTTTACGGAAACTTCTCCGTCATAGGATCCATGAACCGAATCGTATTTCAGAAGATATGCCAAATGATTGACGTCCAAAAGGTCATTGACCGCCACGATTGAAACGTCTGACTGTTTCATCGCAGAGCGGAAAACAAGTCTCCCTATTCTTCCAAATCCATTAATTCCAATTTTTAAAGCCATTCTATTAGTGTTTAAATTTATTTAATAGTTTAAATTGATAATATGTCTGATACCCTTATCAGGTTATTGTTTATTTTAGATTTCCCTTTGATGGCATCCTCTAAGGGAGTTAGTGTAATATTTTCGTCTATAATTCCAACCATCTTGTTAGAATTACCATCCAAAAGGCTTTCCACTGCAAACACTCCCATGCGGGAAGCCAAAACCCTATCAAAACAAGAGGGCGAACCTCCTCTTTGCATATGCCCCAACACGGATACTCTTACCTCGTAGTAAGGGAGATTGTTTTCGATATAAGAGGCAATTTCAAAGACATTTTTTCCGGTTTTATCTCCTTCTGCCACAACAACAATACTGGAGGATTTTCCGGATTTTTCACTTCTTTTAAGGGATTCCAACAGGCGTTCCAAGCCCATATCCTCTTCGGGAATCAATATTTCCTCTGCGCCTGCTCCAATGCCTGCATTGAGTGCAATATGACCTGCATCTCTTCCCATCACTTCGACAAAAAACAAACGGTTGTGAGAACTGGCTGTATCTCTAATTTTATCAATGGCATCGATAACAGTATTCAGAGCCGTGTCGTATCCCAAAGTAAATCTTGTCCCCTGAATATCATTGTCGATGGTACCGGGAATACCGATAACTGGAAAAGAAAATTCCTTTTGAAAGATCATGGCTCCGGTAAACGAACCATCCCCCCCAATGACCACTAAGCCATCAATATTATTTTTTTTGAGATTATCGTGTGCTATTTTTCTACCTTCGGGGGTTCTGAATTCAAGACATCTTGCCGATTTCAGAATGGTTCCACCCTTGTTGATGATGTCTTTCACACTTCTGGCATTCATGGGTTCCAAATTGTTATCAATCAATCCTTGATAACCTTGATAAACCCCAAAACAACCTACGTTGTGATAGGCACACGTTCTTACTACGGCTCTAACGGCAGCATTCATCCCCGGAGAATCTCCTCCAGAAGTTAGAACACCTATATTGCTTAATTTGGATGGCATTGGCAAAATAAAGGCCAAATTTAATTATTAATCCAAAGCAACCTCAATAGATGGCCTATTTTTTAGTTAATTTTTATTGATAAAATTTATCCCTGCATCAGAGGGTTCCGAAACCAGAGGTTCATTATTTGTGGCTTGATTGAATTGGCTTCCCTTGATTATTTTGGTAATCAGCTCCCTAAAAGTTTCAAAATCAACTTGATAAGACAGTCCAACACCCTGAGTATACCCCAGTTCATCACCAATGTATCTGAACTCATTTTCCTTGTTGAAAACCTTAGCCTTTAAACTACCCTCTTCGTTCAATATAAAATCTATTTGCAAATCACCCACGATAAGGGTTTCTTCAATTCCACCTACAGGAACACCAATTTTTCCGTTAAGTAAAATTTTGTCCGTAATCTGAGTGGAAAGTGTCAATCCCAGACGATCTTCAGAATTAATGTCCGTAACTTGGCTCTTATCCCCTTGCAAATAATTGAGTCCCACTTGAAGTTTCCCTTTATCGTCACCCATAAGATTGCTGAAAAGATCAGATGCTTTTTCGTATAAGTTATTGGTGATCCCTTGTACACTAACAGACACCTCATTAATAAATATTCCTTGCGACAATAAGGATATGGCTTGAAGCTGACTAATTTGGGGGTCTGCCAAGCGATAATTTATTTCGGAAGTAACTACCGCACTGGTGTTGGGAAATTCAATTTCAAAAATGGGGTCATCGGGTTTGAGCAAGTTCCCCTGAAGTCTGATCAAAACTTCAGTTGGGATTTTCCTGTTAAAATTGGGATTATCCAATAATATGGCCGGATTGGCACCCCCTGGAACATCGTACACGGCTTCTAAATCCATTTGAGCACCTAGAGGATCACCCTCCCATACAATTGTACCTCCTTGCTTAACATTAAATTTTTTGTCAATAACACTTAAGTTTTTAAAATTGTAAATCCCGTCATAAGTGATAAAATCTCCCCACATATTGAATTTACCATTAGTGTCAATTTCCATTAAAATATTGCCTGCCCCCCGACCACTCAAAAAACTGCCGGATTCTTTATCGATTACAACCTTGATTTCTGCATTATTATTTACATCCAATTCAAAATTCATTTCCAAACCGGTAAAGCTTAGGAATTCAGCATCATTTTGTTGTTGGGTTTTATTGATCTTTTTCTTATCAATAAATTTTACAAAAGAGGTGTCTGCCAATCCATAATCATCCGCCCAAGGAATTTTGATACTCGTTCCCTCCTCAGTAGCTCCCACCAAATCAATAGTTAAATTCTTGGAAGGGCCATAGAGGTGAACTTTCCCTGCCAAAAATCCGTCTCCAAAAAAGACTTCATCCTCATCCTCTGTTATATTGAGCATAAGAATTCTGTCTGAGGCTATATTGAGATCAAAATCCCAATCTGAAAAATTCAAATGATTGATTTCTCCCACAAGTTCTGCCTGTGTTCCAAATCGAGTGTCTGTTAATGTGGTCTTATTGAAGTTAAAACTTTGATCCACCAAAGTAATTCTTGTACCATTGGAAAAGCGATAATCGGTATTGATATAGGGCACACCGAGTCCACCTTCGTTAAGGATCAATTGTCCATCGTGTTTGGGCGCATCAATGGCACCCCATAGATTCACATTACCCGTTACTTTGCCTCTTATATCATCTATATTCCCACCACCAATAGGCGTTAGAAAAGAAAGATCGAAATCGTTAAAACTAAAATCAAGATCAAGACGGGGAGACTGATCAAATCTCAAAATATTCCCCTTAGCCGACAGCGTACTTTTTCCTTGCTCGGATAATAGTAAATTGACTTCATAGGAATTCAACTGAGTATTACCTGAAGTAAAAAAACGCAATGAACCCATATCCACGTCATTCATCACAAAATCATCTACAAATCCATCAAACTTTAGGGTGTTATCGGTTGGAGAACGCTTGATGTTGAGATTCAAATTCATGGCGCCCTCAAAATCAAAGTCTTTACTCGGTATTCCAAGATTCTCAAGGGAAACCTTGTCGATGCGCAATGAAAGTCCAAAATTTTCAGACGACTGATAATTTCCACTAATTTCAATCCGCTCATTAGCGGATTGTACCTCAAAAAAATTGAGATCAATTCTTTTGTCAACAAGGTCATATGAAATCAAGTGCTTTTGATCATCTAATGGATTAACGGTCCAAACATTACGATCCAACTTTATGGTCGAGGGTTTGAGAAGAATCTTAGACTTTTCCTCATCCATTAGAAGTGCATAATTCAGTTTAAAAACACCCTCTTTACTTTTTCGTCCATAGAATTCTGTTATAAAGCTTAGGGTATCCCCTATTTTCACCCCCAAAGTGTTAAATTCTGAAATTTCATAAGAGTCGCTTTCTAATTTTCCAACCGACACATAGGTGTTAAACAGAGGGTTTTGATTGTCTAACTGTATGGCTAAATCTTCGGTATTGATTCCCTTAAATGCAATTTTAGGAATGTTGAGCGTCATTTTAGAAACATTGTCTTGGGTTGATAAAACCCCTCTAAATACAGCCTTTTTGTCAATGACCAAATCAGGAAACACTGCATTCAGGTGAGCGGTTTGAACACTGATATCGTAAACCAAATCTTGGGCATTATCAATCTTTTTCAAGGGAACAAAAGGAAAGGCCTCAGCTATGGCATTGGAAAAAAGTGAATTGAGCTTACTCAATTGAAATTCACCCTCCACGTTAATTTCCATGATGTCGGAATTGATGGTTTTGATGGTTCTCTTTTGATCGGAAAGACTGGTTTCAAGAATAAAATCATTAAAGGAATCCACTTGCTTTAGATTTTCAAATTTGATATTCTTAAAAAGCAGATTTCCTTGGAGGTCATCAAAGCTATCCCCCAATAAATAGAGGTTTAGGTCTCCGGAGTAAATGGCCTTACCTCCACCCAGTTCATTGTTAAAAAGGTGAAGATTGAGTTGATCTAAACTCAGGTCAAATTGATATTTATGTTGATCTTCTTCCCAAGAATAGAACAAGTCAGAACTGGCAACAACATACTCGTCTTCCACCACAATTTTTGCCCTGAATTCTGTTTTTTTCAGAGCTCCTTCAATTTCGAGCTTATTGATTGCCTCTTCATCAAATAAAACTTCATCCACATCGACATCGAAATCGAGATTCATATTACCCGCTGCCCCCCTATTTCCCGATATGAGTAGTTGTGATGTCGTACTTCCCAATTTGGGATGCCAAGGGGATAAATCTAGTTTTTTTATTGATGATTTATTCTCAAAACGATTCAGTTTAAATTCTCCTTCATCTAAGGACAAATCAAACAAACTTCGACTTACAATAGAGCCATTTCCATTAATCAATCGCAAATCTGAAATCAATTGATTTTCTTCCAAGGAAAAAGTCCCACTACATTCAAAAGGATCATAGCCAAGTAGGGGTTTTGGAAATTGGTCAAAATGTTCTGGAGGGATGATTTGAGTTAATTTTTTGTTTACTACGTTTAAGTGTCTTAATTCGACAATTGCCTTTACAGAGGCCTCCGAAAATGCCTCTTTTAAGTTGAGTTTGGCCTTGATTTGAATCGCATCTTGGTCAACCTCAAAATTGGAAAATTCAATATCATTGGGGCTTCCCTTGGCTGATACACTAAATTTCATAGGCTGAAAATCCTCAGCTAAGTCAATAAAATTTTGAAGTAATTGCCTCGAAAAAAAACCGCTGAGATTCATATCAAAATACGCCCTTTCACTAAATCCGTGAAAACTTCCATCGGGAAGTGATAGGCTGAAATTACCCGCCATCTGGCTGTCCCCCGCAGACAATTGGAAAGAACGAAGATTAATCGAACATGGATTGTAGTAAAAGGCTGTACTGCTTACATTGACTTTGCCGTAATCATTTGAATCAAAGTTTAGATTTTTCAACGCCACCTCTACCCCATCGTTTACTACATAAAAATTATTGGCTTGAAGATTGATTTTTTCAAACGCCAATGGTTTGAAGGAACTATTATTGTCAACCATCAAAAACCGGCCATCAGTAATGGTTAGTTCGTCTATCCTGACAAAAACAGGACGGTTAGTTTGGGGTTTTGAATGAGCCAAAAGTTTGTCCGTGAACTGAAAAAGGGAGTTGTTTTCTTCTCCTTCGTATTTTGTTATTTTTAAAAAAATATCTTCAAACTCGGTTGATGAAAAAAACAAATTTCCATTGACCCACTGGCCTAAACTATAAAGATCTGTCTTGAAGTTTTTGGCGAAAAATAGCGTGTCAGAATGATGATCTGCAACAAAAAAAGAAGCCAAGTTTACAGCACCATCAAATCCAATAGTTACCCCCTCTACTTTAATATCGGTCTCAAAATTTTGATTGATTTTTTGGGTCAAACGATTGGCCAAATGGGTTTGGACAGAAGGAATACTAATCACAAACAAAGTTCCCAATGATAAAACAATGATCATCAGCAGCAGTATGGGAGCAAATTTGTATAACTTTTTAATGGTAATCCTTTATTTTTGTGGCCGATAGGCAAATTGATATGAAAAAAACAAGCTATATTCTTGGGATAGAATCTTCTTGCGACGATACTGCTGCTGCCATTTTACAAGACAATCAGGTACTTTCGAATTGTATTGCCAACCAAAAAATACATCAGTCCTATGGCGGAGTAGTCCCTGAATTGGCCTCAAGGGCACATCAGGCGAACATTGTTCCTGTCGTTCAACAAGCTCTTTCCATTGCAAATATCGACAAAAAAGAACTTTCTGCAATTGCCTATACCAGAGGTCCTGGTTTATTGGGGTCGCTTTTGGTAGGAAGTGCTTTTGCCAAGTCTCTTGCTTTGAGTCTGGACATCCCTCTTATTGAAGTCAATCATATGCAGGCACACTTGCTTTGTCACTTTATTAAAAATGAAGATGAGCGTCCTCCAGAATTCCCATTCCTAGGGGTAACCCTATCCGGTGGTCATACCCAGCTGGTTTTGGTTGAAAGTCATTTTGAGATGAAAGAAATTGGAAGAACAAGAGACGATGCCATTGGAGAAGCTTTTGATAAATGTGGGAAAATCATGGGTTTGAATTATCCTGCCGGTCCCGAAATTGATCGATTGGCCAAAGTAGGTGATCCCAATGCTTTTGATTTTCCCATTCCCAAAGTTGATGGTTTAGACGTTTCATACAGCGGATTAAAAACGGCTTTTATCAATTTGGTAAATAAAAATAGCATGAAAAACCCTAATTTCATTGAAGAAAACCTCAATGACCTTTGTGCCTCCATCCAAAAAACCTTGGTAACCGTGATCATCAATAAATTAATTCTCGCCAAGAAAAAATATGATCTGAATCGAATCGTAATCGGTGGCGGAGTTGCGGCCAACTCAGAAATCAGAAGCGTTTTGAGTGAAAAAGCCAAACAAGATCATTGGGAAGTGTTTTTACCGCCCTTTCAATACACTACCGACAATGCTGCCATGATAGGAATCGTAGGTTATCACAAAATGATGACCCAACAATTGGGGACAATGAATCAGTCGGTAAGTGCGAGATTATCCCTGTGATTATGGAGTTATTTTACAAAGAGAATTTGGTTGCCAACGATGAATCGATAATCTTCGGTGTGGAAGAAAGCCGTCACTTGAGCAAGGTATTGCGAAAAAAAGTGGGAGAAATGATCAGTGTTACCAATGGTCAAGGATTGGAATGGCAGGGACAAATCATCAGTGCTGACGTTCGAAAGTCAGCGGCAAAAAGAACAGATGTCATTCTACACCAAAACCAACTCATACCTCTACACATCGCCATTGCTCCTACCAAAAGTAATGACCGATTGGAATGGTTTTTCGAAAAAGCCACTGAAATAGGTGTTTCCCAAATTACTCCTCTACTGTGTGAACACTCCGAAAGAAAAGCCATTAAACCCGAAAGACTTAATAAAATTCTGATCGGTGGGCTCAAACAATCCGCTCAATTCTTCTTACCCAAACTCAATCCCATGATTTCATTTGAAGAATTTGTGAAATTAGATCATCCGCAAACCAAGTTAATCGCACATTGTCAAAAAGGAGACCAAAAAGCTTTGCATCAAATTGAGAATTTAAACCGTGAAATTTTGATCATGATCGGTCCGGAAGGCGATTTTTCTGACCGAGAAATCACAGCAGCTCATGTCCTAAATTTTGGAGCGATCACACTAGGCGTACAACGATTGAGGACTGAAACAGCGGGTATAGTTGCCTGCTCTAGGGTGGCTACCCTTCGCGAAATTTCTAAAGTAGAATAAAGCTTTATTTTTATTTACCTTTAGGGCATGGAAGCTAAAAATATTTCCCAAGGCATTCTCAATGCGATTCTCAAGTTAGGACTCATTACATTGGGGATATTTTTACTGATTGAACTGAAGGTTTTACTGGTCTATCTTGTGGTAGCTGCCATTATCTCTTTGATTGGCCGTCCTATCGTTTTGTTCCTCAGGAATAAACTCAAGTTTAGCAATCTTTTGGCCGCCAGTGTTTCCCTTTTGGTATTGGGAAGTTTACTTTTCGGGATTATTTCACTGTTTATCCCTTTGGTCATCCAACAAGGCGAAAACTTATCCCTTCTCAATCTGAATGAATTGGAGTATAAACTCGAAAAATTGATGAATGAAATCAGTCTGTTTTTAAATTTGGATCCCACAAATATCGAACAGTACTCTTCACTAAAAAACTTTATCAATACGGATAATTTGGGGGTGATTCCCGAATTTTTAAATCATTTGTTGAGCCTATTGGGCAGTTTTACAATTGGCTTGTTTTCCGTTACCTTCATATCGTTTTTTTTATTGAAAGACAGTCATATATTAGAAAATGCGATCTTAGTTTTTGTCAATGAAAAAAGTGAAGGGCGATTAAAAAAGTCTTTTGAAAAGATTAAAAATTTGCTCTCTCGATATTTTTTAGGGTTATTACTTCAAATCACCATACTCCTTATTATGTACAGTATTATTCTGCTCCTATTTGGAATCAAAAATGCCATTGTAATTGCGTTCCTGTGTGCATTGCTCAACCTGATTCCCTATATAGGGCCGCTGATTGGAGCGGTATTGATGATGTTCTTGACCATGACCAGTAATTTAGAAGCTGATTTCAGTACAGTAATCCTTCCCAAGACCATTTACGTCATGATCGGATTTTTTATCGGGCAGTTGATCGACAATTTTTTCAGTCAGCCTTTTATCTTTTCCAACAGCGTCAGATCTCACCCGTTGGAAATATTTATAGTAATACTGGCGGGAGGGACACTTATGGGAACCACTGGAATGATCGTAGCCATTCCTCTGTACACCGCTCTAAAAGTAATTTTTAAGGCTTTTCTTTCGGAAAATAAAATCGTAAAGTCGCTTACACAAGACCTTTAGACGAATCTTATTGGTATCGGCTGAGCAATTCCTGTTGGCTCTTGATGGCTGTTGTAAATTCTGTTTTTAGTTTTGCAATCAATTCTGAAACCCTCAGGCTGTCATGGATGTTACTCACCCCCTGACCCGCAGACCAAATGGTTTTCCACGCTTTAGCTTCCTCACTTACAGCGTCGGTTTCACTTCCAAAATCTATTTTTTTAGTTTCTTTCCAGTGCTTTTCAGTAATACCCATGGCTTCCAGACTGGGGCGTAAAAAACTGGCATTTACTCCCGAAACCGCAGCCGTATAAACAATGTCTTCTGCGCTGCTCTCCATGATCATTTTTTTATAAGCCTCGTCCGCCATACTTTCATCTACATTGATAAAGCGTGTTCCCATGTAGGCCATATCTGCTCCCATTTGGAGTGCGCTGGCAATATCTTTACCGGTAGACAAACAACCAGAAAGGACTATTTTTTTATCAAATACCTTTTTTACTTCATTGATCAGAGGAATCGGATGTAAGGTTCCCGCATGACCGCCGGCTCCAGCGGCAACCACTATCAATCCATCAACACCAGCTTCAGCTGCCTTTTCAGCATGTCTTTTTTTGATGATATCGTGATATACCAAACCTCCATACCCATGGACAACATTAACCAGATCGGCAATGGCTCCCAGGGAGGTAATTACAAGAGGAACTTTGTGTTTTACACAAATATCCAAATCTGCCTTTACTCTGATATTGGTAGGATGAACAATCAAATTGACTCCAAAAGGAGCGGCTTTTTTACCGGTCTCTTTTTCAAAAGTCGCCAGTGCCTCTTTGATTTCAATAACCCACTCCTCAAAACCCTCGGAGGTTCTTTGGTTCAAAGCGGGAAAGGTACCTACAATTCCATTTTTGCAACATTCAATGACCAACTCAGGCCCTGAAATAAGAAACATAGGTGCAGCAATTAGGGGTAAGTCTAAAGACTTGTAAAATTCATGATTCATTTGGATTTCTTTTTTAATGACCATTCAAATTCAAATTCAGAAACAACATCTCCCAAGGCATCGGTTCCTACTGATTTTAATGTTACAACAACTGCCTCGCCACTTTCAATGGCTTTGTTTACAGCATCAATCGCATCAGTTCCCTGAGTGCAATGAAACTTTACCAATCCTTTGGCTTTTTTTTTAAAAATAGCCTGATTTTTTAACACCAACATAGAAACAGCTTGTTTCGATTTTTTGATGGTATACATCAGAAAAACAGCAGTGGAGAGCTCGGCTGCCATACCTTGAACTGCCCAAAACATGGATCCGAATGGATTTTGATTGATCCAACGATGTTTTACAGCAACTTCGGCATGAATATCATCAAGTTTTGTAACCCTTACACCCGACCACCACGCAGAGGGAAGTTTGAAAAAGGTATACACATTAAAAGAAGCAAGTTCAGATATTAACAATTGAAAGTCAATTAAAATTATTTTGAAGTTATGATTTATTCTATAATTTTATATGTCAAAACCCAAATTACTATGAAATATTTTAATAAAACCCGAACAATCGAACAAAAGATTACAGATAGAGAAGTCCTCAAACAACTCAAGCTCCAATCTGAATTACTCAACAAAATCTTGAAAGCTCTTTCAAAATCTAAACCTTAGATTGATATAAAAATCATCAAAATATTTTGTCGATTTAATTCATGTGTAAAGATTTCAAACAATTGAAAATCAATTAGAAAAAGATGGATTGACTGACATAATTGTCATTTAAGGTCTTCACTTAAAACTTTAATTATTTTTAGAATTAAATCCTTGATTTGACGACAATTTACGATCGCTTGTTATTAATCATCGAGAATGAAAATATTTCAGTTGCCGCGTTTGAAAGAAAAATAGGCGTAGGCAGGAATTCTTTATCCTCAGCTCTCAGAAATAAATCTTCAATTAGTCACCCTTTGTTGGCTCAAATTTGCAAGCATTACCCCCAGTATTCAATAGACTGGATTGTGTATGGAAAAGAATCCCCACATAGCCGAGCTATTGAACTACTTCTCAAAATAAGAAAGCTGATAAAAGCTTGGGATATTAAGGACTGGGAAAAAATGTGATTCCATTAAGCCTTGATCAAAAGCTCAATGATTTAAGTGTGAACGCGACAGGATTCGAACCTGTGACCGTCTGCTTAGAAGGCAGATGCTCTATCCAGCTGAGCTACGCGTCCTTACTATCCTCTATAAAACATCCCTTAAATAGTACGAAAATTCGTACGACAAAGAGATCTAATCTAGACTCTGTTAATGGCTGCAAATATACATAGCACAAAAGAGAAATCCTAGTACGACATTAAGTACATTAATAAGTGGTTTTAATCACTCTATTTGTTCATTACTCCACACACTCCATTTAAGAGACTCAACTCATTCATATAATAGAAGAACGGTGAGAGATTCGGTCTTAAGTATGCTGTATGAGCTAGAATTAAGCTGACTAGGCATAGGGAGACTGATTTTCACACTCTCTGCAATCAATACAGTGCGTTAGCAGCCTTAAATAAGTAGTATGCTATTAGCAGTTGGAATTGTGAAAGAACGCTCCTTAGTTCTGACTCAAATGTAGATTGATTGTAAGGCTTTCTTATACTTCTTCGTACCTGACATCTCATATATTTTATGAGCATATCTGATGTGTGAAAGAGTAAAGGAGCAGGTCTGTTATGCTTAGAAGGCAGATGCGCTATCCAGCTGAGCTACGCGTCCTAAATTTATCAGTAAACTCACAGATTTACTGAAAACTTTTGGCATATATAATACTTCCTTATCTTTTATTGCAAGACCATTCAGTATTATTAAATGGGAATGGTAATTTTTTTTTAATGATAAGGTATAGATTTGCTATATTGAAAAATTAAAAAAAACAAAAAATGAACCGAAAGACATTCATAAAAAATACGGCCATGATGGGAGCAGGCGGAATGTTTCTGTCCAGCCTTAAAAGTTATGCCCTTTCAAAATCCTCCAAAAATATTTCATTCAATGATCAAATCAACATTGGGACTATTGGTATCAATGGAATGGGCTGGGGCAACACATTGAAAGCCATTGAGGTTCCGGGAGTAAACCTAGTGGCTGTGTGTGACGTAGATCAAAATGTCATTCAAAAAAAACTAAATGACAAAGCAGTTGCACCTATAAAAGACAAGATCAAAGTTTATAGTGACTATCGAAAGATGCTAGAACAAAAAGACATTGACGTGGTCTATATTGGAACACCCGATCATTGGCATGCCTTGATGATGATCGAAGCCGCCGCCGCAGGAAAACACGTATATGTTGAAAAACCCATTGGAGATTCTATTGCAGAATGTGAAGCCATGGTCGCTGCCCAAAAAAAATACGGTAGCATCATTCAAGTGGGTCAATGGCAAAGAAGTACTAACCATTTTCAGGATGCAATGGCTTTTGTCCACAGTGGTAAGCTAGGGCCAATCAGAACCGTAAAGGTTTGTTGTTACCAAGGATGGATGCGCCCTCAACCCAAGGTGGCCAATAGTGCACCTCCCAAAGGAGTCGATTACGATGCTTGGTTGGGGCCAGCTCCCAAAAGACCTTTTAATGCCAGTAGATTTCACTTCCATTTCAGATGGTTTTGGGACTATGCTGGAGGATTAATGACAGATTGGGGAGTCCATCTACTAGATTATGCATTGATAGGAATGAAGGCTACTGTTCCTAAGTCCATCGTTGGCTTGGGTGGGAAATTTGCTTATCCCGATCTAAGTCAAGAGACCCCCGATACGCTCACCACATTATACGAATTCGATAAGTTCAATTTGGTTTGGGATTCTGCCATGGGCATTGACAATGGATCTTATGGAAGAAATCATTGCATTGCTTTTATAGGAAATAATGCAACCCTGGTTGTCGATAGGAGTGGTTGGGAAGTCATAGAGGAAAGAAAAAGTGAAAACAAAGTCCTGATCCCTCTCCAAAAAAAATCCAACAATGGTCACTCAGAACATCAGTTCAACTTCATGCAAGCCATTAGAGAAAACAAACCAGAAATATTAAATTGTAATGTCGAAGCAGCTGCTCACGTGGCTAAAGTTGCACAAATGGGTAATATTTCTTTCAGAGCCAATCAAAAATTGAATTGGTCGGCCGAAAAAAATCAATTTGAAGATCAAAAAATCAATGAAGCATATCTTGCCAAAGAATATTTCAACGGTTATCAACTCCCTAAATTAGACTAATCATTTAGATGAAGAAAATATTGTCCACTGCACCGGGTAGGGTGTGTCTGTTTGGAGACCATCAGGATTATCTTGAACTTCCAGTTATCGCATGTGCCATCGACCGGATGATGCAAATAGATGCCGAAGAAAACGGAAAGGATCACTTTGAGATCGACATGCCTGATATGGGTCAACAAAGAACCATTCTACTAGAACCTGATTTTACTAAAATTGAAAGGGGAGATTTTCTGAAAATTGCACTCAAAGTCTTACAAAAAAGACAGATTGTTCCCAACAAAGGCTATCGACTGACCATCACCAGTAAGATTCCTATCAACGCAGGCTTGTCGAGCTCTTCAGCTTTGACCATTGCTTGGTTACAGTTTCTTATTGCTGCCTTTTCGGATCGGTCTTTTTCCTCAAAGGAATTGGCCCTTTTGGCCTACGAAACTGAAGTCATAGAGGAAGGTTCTTCAGGAGGAAAAATGGATCAATTTACCATTGCCATTGGTGATACTATTTTTTTGGATACCCATACGGATCGAGTTCAAAAATTCAATCATCTCCATCTCAATTTGGTCGTTGGAGTATCGGGTTTATCCAAAGATACTTTTGGAACCCTTAGCCACCTAAAGAGTAATGCTTGGAAAGCCATCAATCAAGTCAAATCTCAAAATCCAGAATTTGACATTGCCTCAGCCACTGTAAACGATCTGAGTAAAAACTTGGAATTGGTAGACACCTCTCTAAAGCCCTATTTCTATGCCGCAGTTTGTAATCACGATATAACTCAAAAGGCGTTAAAAACCTTGCTCCAGGAGCCGTTAAACATTCAAGTTTTGGGAGAATTGATGAACGAGCACCACCATCTGCTCAAAACCTATCTTAAAATCACCCCTCCATTGATGGATCAGATGATTGATGCAGCCAACAATAATGGAGCTTTGGGGAGTAAAATTGTAGGCTCGGGCGGTGGCGGATGTATCGTTGCCATTGTCCAAGATCATAATCAAAAACAAATCATCGAAGCCATAAAAGCCACAGGAGCAGCCGATGCTTTTGGGGTAAACATCACAAAAGGAGCTTCTCTAAATTAAATTTACATGACCAACAATATCGTTATTCTTGCGGGAGGAGCTTCCTCACGGATGAAAAAATCAGTAGATCAAAATCTATCTCCCGAAAAAATCGCTCAAGCCAACCAACTCAGTAAAGGGCTGATTGAATTGAGGGGAAAGCCATTTTTAAGCTATTTGTTAGAAAATATTTTAAAAGCTGGATTTGAAAATGTTTACATTATTACTGGAGAAAATTCCAAAATGTTTCGTCAGGCTTTTGAAAACAATCCCGACTTTAAGGAGCTTAACATACAATTTGCCACCCAATATATCCCTGAAGGCAGAGAGAAACCCTATGGCACTGCCGATGCCCTGTACCAGTGTCTCGATCAATATCCCAATTTAAAAGAAGATACTTTTTGTGTTTGCAACAGCGATAATATCTATTCTTACAAAGCATTAAAAACACTTAAAGATGCTCCCACTCGTCAGGCGATTCTGGCTTATGATATCGATAAGCTGGAATATCCAAAAGAGAGGATTGCACGATTTGCAGTGATGAGGTTTGATGATCATTATGATTTGACCACCATAGTCGAAAAGCCTGAACCTAGTAAAATAGACAGTTATACCGATGCTCATCAGAAAATAAGAGTAAGCATGAATATCTTTTTGTTTGATGGTAAACTATTCTTTAAATATTTGGAAAGTTGTCCCGTCAATCCCATCAGAGACGAAAAAGAATTGCCCACTGCTTTGATGAATATGATTGGGGATGATATAGATGTTTTGGGAATTCCCATTGCGGAACATGTTCCCGATTTAACTTCCAAGAATGACATTGCCCAACTGGAAAAGTATTTTGGTAAACAATAAATCAAGCCAACCATTAGGCAAAAATTATTAATTGTTTATTTTTTGGTGGTTTGAATGCTTCCATTGCAAGATTTGATTAAATAAATTATCAACTTCTTATTTTTGGAACATTAATGGGTAATAGTTCTGAATTACACCGGGCGTGTTAATAATTTTGGTGAAACTATTGTTTAACCTTGAAGTCCATACCCAACCATTACGCTCAAGCTCCCAATACTTGGGATGAAATGTTCGAGAAAGAAAACAGCATTAGGTCTGTTTATAATGAATTTGGAGATTACTTGTCCAAAGCCTCTATAGAGGAGATCAATCAGATGCAAGAATTTTCTCGTCAGTTTTTTATGAACCAAGGGGTAACTTTTACGGTTTACAACAACAAAAAAGGAGTGGAGAGAATTTTTCCCTTCGATATTCTTCCCAGAATCATAGCATTCAAAGAATGGAAAATTATAGAGACTGCCATCATTCAGAGAATCAAAGCGCTCAACTTTTTTTTAAAGGACATCTACAATGAGCAGTTCATCATAAAGGACAAAATCATTCCTCCAGACTTAATCGTCTCCAATCCCAATTTTTTGAGAGAAATGAGGGGTTTGCAAGTCCCACAAGACATTTACACCCACATATCGGGTGTTGATTTAATCCGCAACAATGACGGTAAGTTTTATGTTCTCGAAGATAACCTAAGAACCCCTTCGGGGGTGAGTTATATGCTTGAAAATAGGGAAATCAGCAGAAGGCTCTACCCCTACATGCTCCCCAAACAAAAAGTACTTCAGGTCAACAATTATCCCCAAATGCTGTATGATCAATTGAAAACATTATCCCCAAAAACCGATCCTGAAATTGTACTTCTGACACCAGGTCTTTACAATTCGGCCTATTATGAACATACTTCTTTGGCACGTTTGATGGGGGTTGAATTGGTGGAAGGCAGCGACCTGGTGATAGATAACCATTACGTCTACATGAAAACCGCCGGAGGACTTAAAAAAGTAGATATCATCTACAGACGAATTGACGATGATTATTTAGATCCCTTAAATTTCAAGTCTGAAAGTGTGTTGGGATTGGCGGGAATTATGGATTCTTATCGCAAAGGAAATGTGGTGATTGTCAACGCTCCGGGTACTGGAATTGCAGATGACAAGGCCATCTACATCTATGTTCCTGACATGATCCGCTATTATTTAAATGAAGAACCCATACTTGAAAACATTACAACTTATCAATTGGCCAAACCCGATGAAAAGGCCTATGTTTTGAAAAATATTGATCAAATGGTGGTCAAAAAAACAGATGGAAGTGGAGGATATGGAATGCTGATGGGTAAAACGGCTTCCGAAAAAGAGATAGAAGAGTATGTGGCGAAAATTGAACAAAAACCGGAAAATTTTATCGCACAACCCACATTGAGTCTTTCAACAACTCCATGTATCATTGATGACGAACTCACCCCCAGATGTGTGGATTTAAGACCTTTTGCTGTTTATGGAGCCAATGGTATAAAAGTTTGCCCTGGTGGATTGTCTAGAGTGGCCCTCAAAAAAGGCTCATTGGTAGTCAATAGTTCACAAGGTGGGGGTAGTAAAGATACGTGGGTAATTAAAAACAGTTGAGTATGTTGAGTCGTGTAGCAAATAATTTATTTTGGATGGATCGTTACATGGAGCGAAGCTATGGATTGCTCAATCTCATCAGAACCAATTACAATTCAACCATAGATTCAGGGGACTATTCATCATGGAATGGCATACTGAAAACTTACATGGGAATTGATGAAGAAAAGCAAAACCAAAATTATTCGGATTCTATTTCAATCATTGATTTCATCCTTTTTGATCTTAATAATCCCAACACCTTGATCAATATGGTGATCAGATCAAGGGAAAATGCAAGAAGTGTTCAAGAGCATATTTCAAGAGAACTGTGGCTCTCCGTCAACAAATACTACCTACACCTCAGTGAAGAAAATATCTCAAAAAAATATCACAAAAGCGACCCGATCGACTTTGTCAATGATCTGCTTCAGTACAATCACATTTACTACAGTAGTGCCGATATTACTCAAGAAAGAGGTAATGCCTATTGTTTTATGAACTTGGGAAAATATATTGAAAGGGTGGTTCAAAGTATAGACTTTCTAAGTGTGAGAATCATTAGTCTCAATGATGATCATCACAACCTGACAGAAAGCTTTTTTTGGAAAAATCTTTTGACCTCCATCGGAGGATACCAACTGTACATCAAAACATATAAATCTATTTTTAAAGTAGAGAACATCATCGAAATGATTTCCATCAATGAACATTTTCCTCGCTCCATCAGGTATAGCATCAAAAAATTAAACATCCATATTGAACGATTGAATAGATTTAATCAACTTAATGACACAGAGTTAATTTTTAATATAGGCAAACTTAAAAACACACTTGACTACACCACCATCGACACCATAAAAAAAATGGGGCTTCATCAGTTTTTGACAAATATCAAACACGATCTAAACGAAATCTCCATCCGCATTAATAAATTGTATTTCTCACAATCTTATTAAAACAAAGATGAAATTTTATTTATACCACACTACCCAATACAGCTACTCCAATCCCGTTTTCGAGAGCGCCAATAAGATTCTCCTCTACCCTTTTAATGACATGAATCAACAGTTGGTAAACCACAAGCTGACCATCTCTGGTAATCCAAATATTTTTAGCTATTTGGACGATTTTAACAACCGCGTAGGGTTTTTTACCTATGTCCCACCCCATAAAACTCTAATCATAAGCTCGGAGGCTGAAATCATCTCGAAGAGAATTGATCTACCTGAGGAAAAAACGTCGGCTAAAGACCAGTGGAAATTCATCGAAGAAATGGCCAAATCCATTGACTATCTTCCTTTCTTAACCCTTGAAAAAATCGATGCTATTGAACCACTAAAAGGTTTGTTAAAAACAATGATTGACAAGAATGACTACCCGCTCGAAAATGTCAAAAGATTATGTGATTACATCAACAAAAACTTCAATTATCAAAAGGGGGTAACCAATGTTTTTACAACAATTGATGAGGTTTGGAAACTAAAATCTGGGGTTTGTCAGGACTTTACCAATGTCTTGATACAACTCTGTAGGATGATAAAAATTCCGACAAGATATGTCAGTGGGTATGTTTTTGCTGATGAGGGACTCCGTGGAGCTGGCGCTACACATGCTTGGGCTGAAATATTCATTCCAGCTTATGGATGGTTGGGGATTGACCCCACCAATAACTGTATTGCCAATCAATTTCATATCCGTTTGGCCGTGGGTAGAAATTACAACGACTGTGCACCTGTAAAAGGAGTTTTTAAAGGAAATGAAACCCAATTAATGGACGTTAAAGTTCATTTGGATACCAAAAGAAAAACCGAGAATCTAGAAATGAACAATCTCAACTCTGTATCCATTGAAACCGATCAAAAAAGTACACAAAACAGCTACAGAAGGAACTTGGAGATGATTCAACAACAACAGCAACAACAACAGTAGTTTATAGGGTTAATTGAGCGTTTCTTTATCACTTCAAAATTTTAAAGTCATCTCATTTCACGTTATATTTGTTGGTATAAGTTTCATTTAAAAATTTAAACCAAACAAAAATGGCCAACCACTTATCATTCAGATCAGGTAATCCAGTCCTTACCAAAAATGCTTTTACGAGCAGTTCAGATATCTCGGAAACCATGACCATCAACGGAACGGTCAACAAAACAGCCATCAGTTTGCTATTGCTCGTAGGAACCGGTTATCTGACCTTTAACACCATCAATCCTGGCCTATTAATTGCTTGCGGTATTGGAGGGTTTATCATAGCCATAGTCACGGTGTTCAAAAAGGAATGGTCACCCATCACAGTTCCCCTATACGCCATATTGGAAGGAGCTTTACTAGGTGGAGTTTCGTTTATGTATAATAGTCTTTATGATGGAATTGTTACCGATGCCATTTTCCTTACCGTAGGCATATTACTATCACTACTGGTTGCCTATCGTTCGGGTTACATCAAGCCTACCGAAAATTTTAAATTGGGAATTTTTGCCGCCACAGGAGGTATAGCTATCGTTTACCTGATCAACTTTGTGATGGGATTTTTTGGTTCAAGCATGGGTGTTATGCAAATCGACAATGCTTCCCCCATGAGTATTGGTTTTAGTGTGGTGGTGGTAATTATTGCTGCACTTAATTTGGTTTTAGATTTTGATTTTATAGAAGAAGGCGCTGAAAAAGGAGCTCCTAAATACATGGAGTGGTATGGTGCTTTTGGCCTTTTGGTGACGCTCATCTGGCTCTACCTTGAAATTCTAAGACTTTTGGCCAAGCTTAATTCCAGAAAATAGACTTGAAAAACTCGTTGGCATTTTTTGCAATTGCTCTTATTTTACAATAATCTTTTGGGCAATAACTTTTAATTAAAATCATAATTAATCATTTACTATGAAATACTCGATCATATCGTTCTACTTCTTAGTTGTTGCAATAACCCTATCCTGTAATTCCAATCAATCCCTACAATTTTCGGTGGCTCCAAAAATTATAGAAAACCCTAATAAAGCCGTACCCCTAACGGCCTATCTCAATTTTAAGACCGAACACCCTATAGATTCAGTGATCGTAGAAATCAATGATGGAGAAAGAGAAACAAAACTAAAATACCACCGAAAAGATAAAACGGAGCTTGGCTACTTATTAAAGTATATGAGACCTCAAAAAAACCACAACATCTCCGTCCGTTTTAAAGACAATTTGGGTGAAATATATGACGTCAAACAAAAACTAACTTTTGCAACACCAGCTCTTCCTCAAAAGGATTTTCTTTTCCCAAAAATTGTGATTTCCAAAAGTAAACAGACTGTTAAAGAAGAAATGACCCTTATCAATCCAAGAAGAAGAGGTAGTATGATTCAAGAGAGTGGAAACCGTTTTAACCAAAACTATGGACTACTGACGGTCATTAACCAGAAAGGGGAAGTATTGTGGTATTATCAAAGTGACTCAAGAATTAGTGATTTCGATCTTTTACCCAATGGAAATATCTCCTATATAACCCAAGACAATAAAATCATCGAAATAGATTTTGCAGGAAACATCACCAGACAATGGTATGCTACTCAAAGGCCCAGAGGAAAAGATACCGATGCCATCCCAGTCAACACTCCTACTTTTCATCACGACACGGCCTTGTTGCCCAATGGTAACAGGTTGGTATTGAGTACCCAAGCCAGAGAGATTGATGATTACTACACCAGTGAATTGAATGCCCAAGCGCCTCGAAAAAAGCAAAATGTAATGGGTGATGTCGTAGTAGAATTTAACCCTCAAGGAGAAATTGTCCACGAATGGAATAGTTTTGATCATTTGCCTGTAATGAGAATTGGTTATGAAACTTTCAGTAATTTTTGGATCAGAAGAGGATTCCCCAATACTATCGATTGGACACATGCCAATGCGGTGGTTCCCATTGAAGGGCAAGATGCTTATTTGGTCAACTTTCGCTACCAAAGTGCCATGATTAAGGTCAACAAAAAAAGTGGTGAAATCGAATGGATATTTGCTGAAAATTCTGGTTGGAGTGAGGATTTAAAAGACAAATTGATCCGCCTACCAGAAAGTGGTTTAAACTGGCACCAACACTCCCCCAGATATACCCAATCGGGTACATTATTGTTTTTTAACAATAATAATTTCCAATCAAGACCTTTTGAAAACACAAAAGAGATCGTTGATAGTCCCAGCTATGTGGTTGAATATAAAATTGATGAAGTCAACAAAAAAGCAACCAAGTTGTGGAGTACAGAAAACGACGGTGAAGAAAATGTTTACAGCATAGCCATGGGAAGGGTCAGTGAACTCAAGAGTAGTGGTAATATATTGGCTTGTTATGGCGCACTGCTTAGTCCGGAATATTTTGACGAAATGACTTGGTGGAATAGGATTAAATTCCCGCAATGGACAATGGTCAGAGAATACTCCAAAACCGAATTGCCAAAAGTAGTTTGGGAGATGAGATTACTTCCGCTAACAACCAACAGTAAAATTGGTTGGACCCTTTTTGGTGCCGAAAGAATTGAATAAATAGCTTTTGAAAATCAAATGATTTATTTTTGAAACGTGTCCGAACACGGGTTTGATTAGGTTTTATAAATTTGTCTCAATAACATTAATTCAATTTTAATGTTGAGTATGATTAAACAAGGGATGACTCACCATCACACCATTTTTATTGGAATTGTTTTTTTGGGTTTCAGTCTCATGGGTTGGACACAAGAAACCCATCCCAATATGAACGTTAAATTCACTTCATCTCCCATTACTATTGATGGAAATGATTTGGAGGAAGCGTGGAAAACCGCTGACTCTACTTATGCGGGATGGTCTCACTTTCCCAACGAGTCAAACCAATTTAAAAATCCAACACAACTCAAATTGCTTTACGACGATAATAATATTTACATCATGTGTAAAGCATTCTCCGTCTCCGATGATTATGTTATCCCTTCTCTAAAATGGGATTTCAGCGGTAGGGCATCTGATAAAATCAACTTTGTATTCGACACCTTTAACGATGGTAATATTGCCTATATGTTTGGTTCTAATATGGCAGGAGTAAAAAGTGATATTTTGGTTTCCAATGGAGGAGTAGGACTGCCAACGAATGACCTTAACAGAACTTGGGATGCCAAATTTGATGTGGAGGGACAAACCTTTCCCGGATACTACATCATCGAAATGAGGATTCCTCTTTCAACACTCAATTTTCCCAAAGGAGCTACCTCTTGGCGTTTCAACTTTTTTAGATCTGACGCCACTGAATTTCAAAGAACTACTTGGGCGAGGATTCCCCAAGAGTTCAAAGTTTACAACTTGGCTTTTATGGGCAAGATTCACTTTGAAAAACCTTTGGGCAAATCCAATGCCAATATCTCCGTAATTCCTTTTATAAATGCCATCACGGTAAAAGACTTCGAAAGGGATAAGGATTTGAGCGATTTTTCCGTTGGAGGAGATGTCAAAATCCCAATAGGAAATGGTCTGAATTTGGATCTAACCTATAATCCCGATTTTTCTCAGGTCGAAGTGGACGATGAAATTGTAAACCTCAGAAGGTTTGAAATCAAACTACCAGAAAAAAGACAATTTTTCCTTCAAAACAGTGACCTTTTTTCAAATTTTGGTGCCGTAAGAACCATCGCTCCTTTTTTTACCAGAAGAATTGGCTTAGCTAGAAATGCTGAAGGCAAACTGGTCGAAAACGACATTATTGGTGGCATTCGGTTGAGTGGTAAAATAAGTAATGGATTAAAAATTGGTTTACTGAGTATGCTTACCAATGATGACCTGACCAATGAAATTCCCTCCAATTTGAATACCGTTCTTTCCCTGAATCAAAAAGTTTTCAATCGCTCTGCACTCAAATTTTTATTCATCAACAGACAAACAGTAAAAGATTACGACTTCGTTGACCAAAACGACACATTCAACCGTCTGATCGGTTTAGAATACGATTTAAACTCCGTTGATAATGTTTGGAACGGTAGATTTTTTATATACAACTCTTTCAGTCCCCTAGAAAACGAAAATGGATTTAGCGGTGGAGTCAGATTAAAAAAAGAAACACGGGAGCAAGAAATCAGTTTTGAATACTCCTACTTGGGAGACGATTTTCGGTCAGATTTAGGTATATTGAGAAGAATAGGAGTATCTAAATTTAGTCCTTATTACGCTCATAAGTTTTACCCCAAAAAAGGAAGGGTTAATTATTACAGACTCTCCTATAACCACTGGCTGTGGTTTAAATTAAATTCTTCTTCCGAAAATATTCTTGAAAATAATTTCTTGGCAAGTTTTAGAGCCATCTATACCAATCAAAGTGAACTTGAATTCAGGCTTTTCAATTCAAGCGAATATCTACCCAATGACTTTGACCCAACTGGAATCAATGGTGATGCACCGCTTGCTGGAGGAAATACTTATCACAGCAAGATCGTTGAAATCAGTTATTCCTCCAACCGGACAAAGGATTTTTATTTTGTTATTGCGCAGAACTACGGTAAATTTTACGATGGGACGAAATATTCATTTGAAAACAATTTTTTCTTCAGAATACAACCCAAGTTACTGGCCAGCATAAAGTTAAACTATGATGACATCAAACTAAATCACCTCGAAAAACCTGCAAAACTTTGGCTGGTCGGTCCAAAATTTGATTTTTCATTTACCAAAAAACTCTATTGGGCCACCTTAGTTCAATTCAACTCACAAACCGAAAATCTTGGGGTCAATTCAAGACTTCAGTGGAGGTTCAACGGACTCTCCAACCTCTTCCTCGTTTACAATGACAATTATTTGGTAAGAGAAATAAGCCCTATTTCTCCCCGAATGAGAAGTCTAAACCTCAAGGTAACCTATTGGTTCTAGGCCTAAGGTGATCTTTGCATCCACACACCCATAACCCAAATCATCGCTAAGGTTTAAAAAAGTCCTCTTCTTCGATGACCATAAAGTTACCCTCCATAGACGCATCGAAGAAAAAGGTAAACGTATGACGCTCTCCAAAATTGATAACTGTCTTTTGAAGGTCTTCAAAGTAGAACTCCTTTGATTTGTACTGTAGGTAAATTCTAGAAATAGGCAATCCAGTAAACAAATACTCTTCATTGTTTCGAATATAAACATGGTTCAGATATTTTTTGTACTGATCTCGGACACAGACAATAATATCGTGATCTACAGTATTTTTAACCAGTAAAAAAGTGTTGGAAATGGGAACGATGACATCAGGAGGAAAACGATCCGCAAAGGTTTTGTCTCCAGTTTTACCTCTTTGTGCCTCCACAGAGAGTGGCAGAACCAGTAAAAATGCCAAAAATGTATATCTCAAACAAAAATTCATCCTGAATAAATTACATTCATAAAGTTAAGGATTTATACAGAAATTGTAAAGACTCTTGATCAAAAAATTATATGTTATTAGGACTTCAAAAAACTGACAATTTTGTCGATCACAGTATCCGTTCTCAAAATCCTGCGGTGCCCCAATCCCTTGGTGACAATCAATTCCCCGTTCTTAAGATTTTTATTAACATTGATGGAATTGTAAAGTTCTACTTCCTTATCATTTTCATCGTGGATTATCAATGTCTTGGCATTAATGGATTGGGCAGAGATAGAACTTGAAAACTCAGAAACATCTTTATTCGTTTTACGGAAAAAGTAAGTGTACATTAATTTTTGTGCTTTTTTTCCCAAACCAATCAGCTCATAATATTTTTCAAACAAATCCATGGACTGATCAAAGGGACTAATCAATATTAGTTTTTTGATTTCTGAGCGGTGGGCACAAACATAAGCACTTGAAAATCCACCTCCAGAGTGTCCCAAAATTACGTCAAAAGGCCCCCAACGATTTAACAATGTCTCTAAGCAAACAATAAATTCCGGAAGATTGGTCGTTACTCCTCGAGATTTACCGTGGGCGGGAGCATCAAAAGCATAAACATCACAATTCAAATCTATTAATGCTTCTATGATTTTATAAAAATTGGTAGCTCTCCCACTCCATCCATGTACAAGTATTACTTTGGGTCCTCTTCCCTTCCAATGATAACAATAAATAGTTTTTCCTAGGCTTTTGATATTGACAGATGATTTTTGAGCCTGAGACAAAATGGGAATTTCTCGATCTTGAAATTTGTACCTAAAGGGTTTGGCGAAGAAAAAAGCAGCCAAACGCATACTAAGGTAGGGATGAAGGAATTCTAAAACCCTCAATGAATAAATAAAAGCAGACGGAAGAACGATACCTTGGTTGTCATTTCTTGGTTTGTCCATATCAATTAATTCCTCTTTTTAAAATTACTTATTAATAAACATTATGTGATAAATTTAAGAATCAAAAGACTATTGACTTGGATTATTTTGGAGGGATTTTCTTAAAATTAAGAGTAAGATTGTCAATCATACATTAATGTGTTCACATTTATGGAGTTACGAAAAAAATATCATAAATTCATGTCATTATTAATCGATATTATTTTTATGAAAATTTTTAAAATTACAACACTCATTCTAATCAGCGTACTCGTCTTCTCTTGCCAGCCAGCAGTGAAGTCAGCACCAGAAATTGATTTGACAACTTACAAACTCAATTTGGCTACCGCCCAAAAACTCTTCGCCTCTTTTTCTAGCGAAGATTTAGAAAGCCAAAAACCACTACTATGTCCAGGTATCACCCATTATTCTCCCTTTTATGGAAGTGAACCTTCTAAACTGGAAGGTTTTCTGGCAGCTAGTAAAGCGTGGATGGACAATTTTGATGAAATAACCTATTCCGATGCAAAATGGTTCCCAGGAACAGATCAATCTGGGAAGCCTGACGGTTCCGTGATGACCATGGGAAAATGGACTTCCACAAACACTGCTACTGGAAATGTAATCACTATTAATGCCTTTCATACTTTTGTGTTCAATGCAAAAAATCAAATTCACGAGACAAGAGACTTCTTTGATGCCTCTGGTGTAATGGCCGCAGCGATGAAAGTTGATTAATTAACCCATCTACAAAAAACAAAGCTCTTCTCCTAAAAGAAGAGCTTTGCTTTTTTAATTAATCTGGTTTAATATATTTTATTGATAAAAACTTTTTTATGCAAAAAAGAATTTTAACACTGTTAATCACTTCATTGGTGATCATGGGACAAACCAAAGTTGAAATAACTGTTCAACAATCTATATCGCCTGAAAAAAATAATTCAAAATCAAACTTTGAAAAGGGCAAGCCCAATATTCTTTTTATCGCTGTGGACGATATGAACGATTGGGTAGGTTACCTTGGTGGTCATGGTGGAATGAAAATTCATACCCCAAACATAGATAAGCTGGCACGTGCCTCAATGGTTTTTACCAATGCTCATACCCCCTCGCCTGCTTGTGCTCCTGCCCGAGCAGCCATACTATCGGGAGTACATCACGCACGGTCTGGTGTTCAAAATACCCACTGGGGTGACGGCCCCGAATGGAGAAAATTTCCCAAACTAAAAGATGTAGAAACCTTAGAACAATTTTTCAAAAACAGGGGCTATAAAACCCTTGGAGCGGGTAAAATATACCACAGCCAGGCTCCTCCGTGGACACCCACAAGTCAGGTCGAGCCCGAAAATTGGGATTTTTATTATCCCAGTCCATACATTTCCCATCCCTATCAGATTCGGGCACCCAAAGAAGTAATCTATCCCAAAGAAGTAAACAACAAGACCCGACCAGGTGATGCTGATGGAAGTGGCGAAAGCAGTTGGTGGACTTGGGGACCTTTGGCTGTTAAAGATCAAAAAATGGCCGACTATCAAATAGTGGATTGGGCCAATTATCAACTTAAATCAGATCACAAAAAACCTTTTTTTCTTGCTGTAGGAACTTGGAAACCACATGACCCTTGGGAAGTCCCTCAAAAATACTTTGATTTATACCCATTGGAAGATGTTGTTCTTCCGCTTCATAAAGACAATGATCTCAAAGATGCTTTTGATCATGGCAGACGTTGGATTCACCAATGGGTTGAAAAAAACAAACAGTGGAAAAAAGTGGTACAATCCTACGCAGCTGCCATCACTTTCTCCGATGCCATGATCGGGAGATTGTTGGACCAACTAAAGAAATCAAAATATGCAGATAATACTATTGTTGTGCTTTGGTCGGATCATGGTATGCACATGGGAGAAAAGGAAAACATCGAAAAATTCACCCTATGGGAACGATCTACTCGTGTGCCATTGATAATATCCTATCCGGGGGTGATCCCAGCTGAAACAAGCTGTGACGAACCTGTGAGCTTAATGGATATTTACCCCACCCTAGTAGAGTTGTCCGGTTTTAAAAAACCTTCACATTTGGATGGCCACAGTCTGGTTCCCCAAATTAAAAATCCAAATACTGCAACGGCACCTGTTGTCAGCAGCTATCAATTTTCATGGACAGAAAAACCTTTTGAAGGGCACGCCGTAAGGAGTAAAAACTACAGATATATCTACTACCCCGACATCGGTCTTGAAGAGTTATACGATCATCAGACTGACCCCAACGAATGGGATAATATTGCTTACAAAAAGGAGAATCAAAGCATCGTTGAAAATCATAGAAAAGTACTTTTGGAAATGCTACCCAATCTCAAATGGAAATCAAAAACACCAGAGGGTTATCATATTGATCCTGAGGGGAATGTAAGTTTTTTAAATTATACTGAATTCGCTATTCAAAACTAAAGCTCTGAGTGGTCAAAAGGTTTTTTCATTCCTTGGTTTAACTATCAATCATTTCTCCACTTGTAAAGATGGAACATAATTTTTAAATTTATATCTTGTAATAAAAATCAAAACGTTAAAAACCAGCAATTTGAGCTCATGATGAAGAGGAGTGTGATAATGGCGATTGCTTTTACTGTTGTGTTGTTTGGGCTACTACTAATCCCTCTCGATGGTAATGTAGACAACACCTTTGTTTTTTTCCTTGGAAGATTTCACCCTATCATTCTCCATTTGCCCATCGGGGGACTGATGGTGCTTCTGTTGATGGAAATCATCAACAAGTTTCGTCCAGAACTGAATTTAGACGCTGCTTGTAACATTTTACTGTGGTTTTCGGTAGTCAGTATTATCCCTACCATCTCTCTCGGTTTTCTTTTGGGATCGAGTGGAAGTTATGAAGATGAATTGTTGAACTTCCACAAGTGGTTGGGTTGGTTTACGGCTTTGATTTGTGTTTGGCTGGTGGTTTTTCGTCAAAAAAAACCAAACAAGTCCACGGGATTGTCTCGCTTCTATTATTTCTTTTTATCCATTAATGTAGTAATGTTATCATTGGCTGGCCATTATGGAGGCTATCTGACCCATGGGGAAGACTATTTGACCAAGTACATGCCTTTGGCCATGAAAAACTTCTTGAATATTGACAATATGGATGATGAGTATTTGGTCATCAATACCGTAATTGATTCTACTTCCAAAGAAGCTTTATACTACAAAAACAACATCAGGCCCATCGTGGAAACCTATTGTTTCGAATGCCATGGTGAGGAAAAACAAAAGGGAGACATGCGATTGGACACTTTGCATTGGAACATGATCAATGGTCGTGATGCTGAAAGATGGCACGCTGCCCTAAACGTTATCAATTTGGGGGAAATGCCCCCCAAAAAAAAGCCACAATTAAAAAACGAAGAACGTCAAAAACTGGTCGGTTGGTTGTCTAAAAATCTAGATAAAGCTGCCATCGCCAAGCGAAAGGATAATAAAAGGGTAATGCGAAGGTTGACCAAAGTCCAATACACCAATAGTTTGAATGAATTGCTAGGGGTATCCGTCAATTTTGGCGATGTTTTACCGAACGATGGAAAATCAAAAATGGGATTCAGCAATAACGGTAACATCCTTCAAACTTCGGCCCTTCACCTAGATTACTACCAAAAAATAGCGAGAGAGGCCCTGGATAAAACCATTGTTTTTGGAAACAAACCCCAATCCAAAAGATATAAAGTCACATTGGGGAAAAATTTAGGATGTGGAAATTCAGGTGCTGAATTTGGAGGCTATCAAACGGCTCCTGTTAACAACGAAGATTTGGTGGTAGAAATCCTAGATGATCAAGGAAATCCTATTGAGAGCGCTACCGATTCTGATGAAGATCCACTGACCCAAATCAAAAATAAGATTGGCATTGGCATGAGAGGTTCTGCCAGTAATCGTTACAATGTTGTCGATGAAGGTATGGTGTTGAGTTCTGCATTGCCTGCCAAAGAGGTTACCCCAAAGTCATGGCAAGGCCCTTCTCCCAATTTAAAATTATTAATCAAAGAAGATTTTCCAAGATCAGGTGATTTTGCTTTCAGAGTAGAGGCCTCAAAAGGCTATCATTCTGCAGCCATTGAGCGGTTAATTGATTTGAGAAATGATCAACCGGCAAGATTATCTTCCAAAACCATAAATGTCGTAGCTAAGGATCTTCAATACAACAATGATTTTGTTTTGAGAAACAATCATTGGTTGATGCCCAAAGATGTGGCCAAATCTGTTAAAACCACATTCACTTACTACGTCCCAAAGTCTGGTATTTATCAGATTGATTTGGTTCACCCTTATGTATCTGATGATGCCATGCCCTCCTACATAATGAGTCTTTTGGGGCAGAAAAAAGATGGGATCATAAGAAAGCGTATCAATATGGATGTGTCCTTGAAGAATCGAAAAAAAATCACAACGCCCGTTACATTGGTCTATCTGACTGAGGGAGAACACCAAGGAACCATAGGGGGTAAATTCTTTGTTGGATTCAGCCATATTGCAATTACTCCATTGCCAGAAGATGATCCATTGCCCAAAACACTTGAGAAGGAGGCCCTCAAAGACAATTCTAAATATGCCAATGTCAATCCTTCCATCCAAGTATTTGCAGGTTCTCGAACAGATGACGGAATGGATTATAAGACTTTTTCAGAATCAATAGAAGTCACTGCACCCATAGGGCAAGTTCAGCGTTTTGAATTTACTGGCAGATTGGAAAACCTACCCATCCCTTTGGGAAGCGATGATGTTAGTGGTGATTTGGCCAACATCTTTACGGTTGGTCTTTGGAACAATCACTTGGTCAAAGAAAACAGCCTAAAAGGTCCTCCACTGCTCATAAAATCCGTGGAGTTTGAAGCGCCTTACTATCCCGTTTGGCCACCGAAAAGCCATACCAATATCTTTTTCAACTCTCCCAATAAAGCTGATGCCGAAACCTATGCTGAGGAAATTATCAGTCGTTTCATGCAGCGCGCTTTCAGAAGACCCGTTGATTTCGGCGAATTGAACCGTTACATGAGTTTTTGGAAAGATATTAAAAACGACTTTGACCGATTTGAAGACGGGGTCAAGGAAGTTCTAATTGCTGTGTTGTGTTCTCCCAATTTCATCTATCTGTATGAACCTGAAATTCCTGAGTTGAAAGAAACAGAAGATCAATTTTATTTGGCATCACAACTTTCCTACTTTCTATGGAACGCACCTCCAGATAAAAAACTTACCGATTTGGCGGAATCAGGAGATTTATACGGTGAATTATCAAAACAAATTGATCGTATGATTGACAGTCCTAAGATTACCGAACTGGTCAATTCGTTTACATACGAATGGTTGCGATTGGATCGACACAAAAGCATGGACGTGGATGTGGAAGAATATGAAGATTTTACAAGATTTGTAAAAGAAGATATGTTTAAGGAAACTTACCACTTTGTTCAATATGTCCTAAAAAACAATTTGAGTATTATGAATTTTATTGATTCGGATTTTGCCATGCTCAATCAGAATCTTGCTGAATTCTATGGCATTGAGGGTGTAAAAGGAAATGAATTTCGACCAGTATCCCTTCCTGAGAATCAAAAGAGAGGGGGCTTACTTTCCCAAGGTTCCTTTTTGAGTGGTCACTCCGACGGTGTACAGGCCCACCCCATCAAAAGAGCGGTATGGTTAAAAGAAAAAATATTGGGAGACCATCCACCCCCACCCCCACCCAATGTACCCGAATTGGATCCCGAAACACCAGGTTTTGAAAACCTAACCCTCAAAGAACAATTATTCCTTCACAGAAATAAAGTTTCTTGTATGGATTGTCATCGTAAAATCGATCCTTTTGGTGTAGTCTTTGAAAATTACGATGCTGTTGGACGGTTTCGATTAACCGTAAAAAACAAGCCCATTGATGTTAAGTCAAAATTGCCTGATGGAACAGAAGTTATTGGTATTCAAGGTATTAAAGATTATATTTTAGAGTTAAAAAAAGAAAATTTCACAAAATCATTGGTCGAAAATCTCTTCGCTTACGCCCTTGGACGTGATGTTGGTTTTGCAGATGAGGAAGAAATTAATAATATTGTAGAAGAAGTCATTGATGATGATTACCGATTTAAAACCGTAATTGAACAAATTGTCTTGAGCCCTTCCTTCTATAAAAAAGAACAAAGTTGGTTTAATAAAATAGCTGGAAAATGAGTAAAAAATCTTGGCATTTAGATCGTCGTACCTTTATCAGAGGATTAGGGGTTAGTTGCATGTTGCCTTTTTTTGAAGGCATGGCCATGACCAGTTTTTCAAAATTTGCAGAGCCGGTTTCTCCCAAACGATTGTGTTTTCTATACTTCCCAAATGGGGTGGGTTTACCTCCCAAAGAAAGTGTTTACCACAAAAAATGGAATTGGTTCCCTGTTGGGGAAGGAACCAACTACCAATTGACAAAAACATTAGCACCATTGTCCCCCTACAGAAGTGATATGTCTATCATGGGCGGTCTCAGTCATCCCTATAGTCGAAATGTACTCGGTCACATGGCAGGAGATTCTTTTTTGACAGGAGGAGATTTACGGGGTGAATACAAAAATAGTGTTTCAGTAGATCAAGTCGCTGCGGAACAATTAAGCCAACACACCCGTTTCCCTTCACTGATATTGTCAACAGATGGCGGTGTAGGCTACAAATCAAGAACCTCCACACTTTCGTTTAATTCATCGGGGAGACCCATTCCTTCCGAACACAGACAACGTGAAATATTTGAGCGTTATTTTTCTCCCAATGGTGGTGCTCCAACACACGAAAGGCGAAAAAGTATCCACCAAGGAAAAAAGATAGTCGATTTGATCTTGGAGGACAGTAAGACCTTAAAAAAACGTCTGGGATCGAATGATAAAGCCAAATTAGATGAATATTTAACCTCACTGGATCAAGTGGAAAAACAACTCAATCGAAACGAGCAATGGTTGGACGTTCCCATGAAAGAATTTGATGCCAGTTTAATTAATCTTGATGTTGATCCTACTACGGCTCCTGAAGATTATGTTCGATCTATGATGGATTTGATGATTCTTGGCTTTCAGACCGATGCGACAAGAGTCATCAGTTATATGATGGCACGCGAAGACGGCATGGGATTCGGTGATAATTTCCCAAAAATAGCATTGGGGCTTCAAGGACATCACACCATTTCTCACGACAGAGCTACTGGACATTGGGAAGATTGGGGAAGACTGGACCGATGGTATGCCAAGCAATTTGCTTATTTCATGGATAAGATGAAAAACACCAAAGACGTTCATGGATCATTGCTAGACAATACACTTATCCTTTATGGAAGTGCCTGCAGTACAACGCACAATGCTAGAAATTGCCCTCTGATTTTAGCCGGTGGTTCCAAGTTGGGCCTTCAACATGGTACCTATACAAAGTTTGAGGAAAAAGAGGAACGTTTATCCAACCTATTTGTAAGCATGCTAAACAAATTGGATATAGAAACAGAAAGTTTTTCAGACAGTACAGGGAAGCTATCCACCCCTATTTTATAAAGTTGCAACCCACTTTTAAAAGCTCATTAGATCAAAATTAATGGGTGAGGATTTTATTGAGCATCTCCATTTTGTCGAAAAAAATTTGATCCTTAACATTGAATTTTTTCTCTTTATCCTTATCAGCATATATCAAAACATCAAAGCCGCCTGCTATGGCCGCCTGAACTCCAAAGGGACTGTCCTCAATCACTACACAATCTTCCGGACGAAAGCCCATTTGTTTTGCAGCATATAAGTATATGGCTGGATCGGGTTTCCATTTGCGGATGTCATAACAACTAAAAATTCGATCTGAAGGAAAAAATGAAATCAAATCTACCTTGGCCAGGTTTAAATCTATTTTTTCTCTAGGACCGCTTGAAGCGACACAGAAGGGTACAGTAATTTTTTTTAAGACATCATGAATCCCATTGATGGGTTGTAGGTCTGCTTGAAAAGCGGAATAGGTTTTAGCTCTGAATTCTTTTTCAAAATCATCGGGAATTTCCGTTTTGGCTTTTTCGCTCAGAGATTCTACGATACTGTTAAAAGATTTTCCAGTAAACTCATCGAAAGCTTTTTTAAAACTAATGGATAAACCGAGTTTTTTAGCCATTTCTACCCACACCCTTGCTCCAATAGACTCGCTATCCACCAAGACTCCATCACAGTCAAAAATAACGCACTTGTACTTCATTAATTTTGCCCCAACATAATGTATATTAAAATGGTGACCAAACATAGGACAACAGACATGTGTTTGGTGTATTTCCATTCACTTAAATCAACAATTTTTAAATTCTCTATTTTAAATTCTTTGTCGATCGGATAAAAATAGGACATTAAAAACATTACAAAAATGTTGATTAAAAATTCAATTCCCCAGATGTGAATAAAATGAATATCCGTCTTTAAAATAAAGGTGGTGGTAATGTAAAAAGCCAGACCGACAATTAAAGCTGCTTTGGCCCCCATTGCAGAAACTCGTTTTAAAAAGAATCCCGCTAAAATAATGGAGGCAATAGGGATGAAGAAAATACCATTTAACTGCTGTAATAATTGGTACAAACCATCTGGGGCGTTGGCCACCATTGGAGCAACAAGAATAGCAAATATGGCCAAAACGGTTGAAGCCAACTTTCCAACCCTTACCAGGTTTTTGTCTGAGCTATTTACGCCAATGTGTCGTTTATAAATATCAATACTAAAAATGGTAGCAGCACTGTTTAGAACACTGTTGAATGTACTCAAAACGGCTCCCATAACCACCGCTGCAAATAGACCCACCAAACCAGCGGGCAAGACTTTTTTAATCAACTCAGGATAGATCATGTCTTGGTTGTCGTACAAACTATCTCCGTAATAGTAAAAACCGATAATGCCGGGTAAAATAATGATGATGGGAACCAATATTTTCAATACTCCTGTGAACAAAAGACCTTTTTGTGCCTCAACGAGGTTTTTGGCTCCTAGTGCTCTTTGAATAATGGTCTGATTCATACTCCAGAAATATATTTGATTGATGATCAATCCGGTAAATAAAACCTCAAAAGGCATCACAGAGTCTTTGGCTCCGATGACATTAAATTTTTCAGGACTGTTTTCAAAAACCTTGACCAATCCGGTCATGGGATTCCCATCACCGATACTTACCAAAGCGATAAGCGGAATGGCCAACCCTCCTACCAAAAGTCCATATCCATTGATGGTATCTGATATAGCAACAGCCTTTAGGCCTCCAAAAATGGCATAAATCGAACCGATTATGCCAATCCCAACTACTGTAAGCCAAATACCCTCACCCCTACTGATTCCAAAAACTTCGGAGATATTGAATATGCTCTCAAGGTTTATGGCACCTGTATAAAGTACTATGGGCAAAAGGGTTACCACAAAAGAAATCATTAGAAAAAGAGCGACCATGGTTCTGGTGGTATTGTCAAATCTTTTTTCTAGGAATTGAGGAATGGTAGTCAGTCCCATCTTTAAATACATGGGAACAAAAAAGATAGCTGCCGCAACTAGTGCCAGAGCAGAAGTTACCTCCCACCCTATGATGATAAAGCCATTTTTGTAGGACGAGCCATTCATTCCAATAAGGTGCTCTGTTGAAATATTGGTCAATAACATCGAGCCAGCAATGACAACCCCGGTCAAACTTCTTCCTCCAAGAAAATAACCCTCTTGTGAATCGAGTTTCTCGTTTCTGAGCTTTCTCCATGAGTAAATAGCGACAAAAGCAATAAATGCTGTAAAAGTTAGAACGGTTAACATATCTAGCTGTTTATGAGTTTAGTGATGAAGTCTTTGTTTCTTCTTCATTTTTAAATTTTCCTTGCTGGCCTCATCTACAGTTTTCATGTCTGAAATTTCAGCTACAGGCACTTCCCACCATCCATATCCATCAATCCCTTGATAGCGATCACAAGTGGTATAAATAACCGTTGTTTTATCAATGGATTTGGCGTCTTTAAGGGCATTGGTAAGGCTTTGATAATCAGTACACTCAATCACGTGAGCACCTAAGCTTCTGGCATTGTCTGCCAAATTAATTGGTAATGTCGCATTGGTTGTTGTTTCATCACCGTCGATTCTCTGGGAGTTTTGGTTTCTGAACAAATATCGAGTACCAAAACCTTCACTTCCCAGACTTCTTGAAAGTGATCCGATGCTTTTATATCCATCGTTATCAATCAAAACAATAGTGAGTTTATATCCCTCTTGGATGGAAGTTACGATCTCTTGAGAAAGCATCAAATAGCTTCCATCACCAACCATGACGTATATTTCACGACTGGGATCGGCCATCTTAGCACCCAAACCTCCTGCAATTTCGTAACCCATGCAAGAGAATCCATACTCCAGATGAAAACTTTTATTGCTTTTTGTTCTCCAAAGTTTGTGAAGATCACCCGGCAAGCTACCTGCTGCACACAAAACCACGTCGTTGTCATCTGCAAAATTATTTACTGCACCTATGATTTCTCCTTGACTCATTTGGTTGTTATGGCGATAATTATAAATTTCTGAGACTTTTTCCTCCCAGGATTGGTTGTATTCGGCTACGCGTTTCTGATAATCCTCAGACACTCGATGGTCTTCCAACAGATTCATCAATTCTTCCAATACAGCCTTGGCATCCCCCTGTAACATTAAACCCCCATGCTTTGCGGCATCGAATTCGGTGATATTAATATTTATAAATTTGACATTAGGATTCTGAAATGCTGTTTTGGAGGCAGTCGTAAAATCGCTGTATCTGGTTCCCAAGCCTATGATTAAATCAGCGGCTTCTGAGATTTGATTCGCTCCGGGTGTACCTGTTGCTCCAACAGCTCCCAATTGGTGAGGATCGTCAAAGCGCAAAGCTCCTTTGCCCGCAAAGGTTTCCGCAAGGGGAATATGGGTTTTGTGAACAAATTTTTTGAGTGTTTCCAAAGCATCACTATAGTGTGCACCCCCACCAGCAATAATAAGTGGTTTCTCACTTTTTTTGATCATTTCAACAGCGCGTTCTAGCTGATTCAGATCGGGTCTTGGTCTTGCAATACTCCAGGTTTTCTTTTCAAAAAAATCAAGGGGGTAGTCAAAGGCTTCTGCCTGAACATCTTGAGGTATGGCAAGGGTAACGGTTCCCGTTTCGGCAGGGGAAGTGAGAACTCTCATCACCTCAGGAAGTGCAAATAAAATTTGTTCTGGCCTATTGATGCGATCCCAATATTTTGAAATGGGTTTAAAACAATCATTTACAGAAAAGTCTTGTGAATTTGCTGATTCCAATTGTTGTAAAACGGGGGCTACATTTCTTTTTGCAAAAATATCTCCAGGAATCAACAAAACGGGTAATCGATTGATAGTAGCTCCGGCGGCAGCGGTAATCATATTGGTAGCACCAGGGCCAATGGAGGTCGTACAAATAAAAGTACTCAACCTATTTTTCATTTTGGCATAGGCTGCAGCCGTATGAACCATTGATTGCTCATTTCGACATTGATAGTATTTCAAGCCGTTTTGTTGCTGTATGGCTTGCCCCATCCCAGCAACATTACCATGTCCTAAAATTCCAAAACAACCGGCAAAAAATTTATTTTCTTTACCCTCTCGCTCAACATACTGTTGATTGAGGTATTTAATTACTGCTTGGGCTACCGTCAGTCTGATTGATTTCATAATAGATGTTTTTTATTGATCGACCACTTTAAATACTCGACTCATCAATGATCAGGCTAATTTCTTGATTATGATTAATTTCGGAGACTTTAACAGGTTTGTTTTCTTTTATTGATTTAATGGCTGCCAAACCGATCATCAAAGATTGCAATCCATCATTTCCGTCCACAGGCAAGTCGGTGTTGTTGATTAAGGTATAAACAAAATCTCTGATTTCTGTTTTATAAGCATCTGCATATCTTTCGAGAAAAAAGTGAAGTGGAAGTGCCGAATGACTGCCCTCACTATTGTATAGCTGATGCGTATCATTTAGATTATTATCTGCTTTTACCATGCCTTTGGAACCAAAGACTTCTACTCTTTGATCATACCCATAGGCTGCCTCTCTACTATTATCGATAATGGCCATTGTTCCATCTTCATAGGTCAGTGTTATTACTGCCGAGTCAATATCTCCTACTCGACTCAATTCAGGATTAATAAGGGCTGCCCCCTTGGCATAAACCTCAACAACTTCTTTATCAACCAGAAATCTAGCCATATCAAAATCATGAATGGTCATGTCTAAAAACAATCCTCCTGATTGAACAACATAGCTGATGGGTGGGGCTTGTGGATCACGACTGGTAATTTTAACCAAATGATGATTTCCAATAGCTCCTTGAGCAACCAATTTTTTAACCTTTAAAAACTCTTGGTCAAATCGTCGATTAAAACCAAGCATAAGCTTGATCCCTTTTGACTCAACAAGTTTTAAAACTTCTAAGACACGTCCTAAATTTAAATCAAGAGGTTTTTCGCAAAATACTGCGACTCCAGCATAAGCGGCTATTTCAACATAATCAGCGTGGGTGTCTGTTGGTGAACAGATAACAACAGCATCAATAGGTGAATCTTTGATCATCTGTTCATAGGAACTGAATACGCGATCAATCCCTTTTTTTTCGGCATACTGCCGACCATCAGCGTGGGTATCTGTTGCGGCAACTACCTCAACTTCATCCATTAGCTGAAGATTTTCCAGATGAATTTTGCCAATTCTTCCAAGACCTGCAATAGCAAACTTAATTTTTTTCATTGTCTATAATCCTAAAGTTTTTATATACGCTCGATTTGATAGTGCGCAAATTTTTGGGTGCCCCATCCCGGGTAAAATATCTTGTTCGACTACTATCCAATCATCATAGTTCAATTCATTCAATTGATTGATAATGGCCTGAAAGTCAACATTCCCTTTTCCAAGTTCACAGAAGACTCCTCTTTTGATGGCGTCAAAATAGTCCCCATTCTCTTTTTGGGAATTTTTAGCTGCCTTGGGGTCAAAATCCTTAAAGTGAACGTGCCATAGACGGCTGGCATATTTTTTAAGCATCGTCGATGGATTTCCTCCACCGAAGGCACAATGTCCTGTATCCAAACACAAACCTACAAGTTCGGGGTCGGTGAGCTCCATCAATCGATCGATTTCATTGGGTGTTTCAATAAATCCACCGCAATGGTGATGGAAAACAGTTTTGATCCCATAGGTTTCCTTGACCACTTTTGCAATTTGATTGGCACCCTCTGCAAAATCGCTCCATTGTTGATCGCTCAATTCCATGTCTGATGAAATTCTCCCCGCATTTTGGGTTCTTTGAGGGTCTTTTCCATTGTCATCGGCCAATACAATCAAAGCATTTTTAAAACCTGCTTCATGCATTAAATGCGCTACTTTGAGTGCATCAGAAATCCCACTTTGATGTTGTTCTTTATCTTTGAGATCAACAGGAACAAAAGCCCCCAAAAGTTCAAGGTCTCTGTTTTTTATTTCCTTGCGTAAATCCTCGGGTGAAGTGGGCATAAATCCCCAATCTCCCAATTCTGTACCTATATAACCCGTTGATTTAATTTCATCCAAGACTTGTCCAAACCCAATTTCTTCAGATTGCTCTTCCAAGTCAAATTCTAGTGCTCCCCACGAACAAGGTGCATTTGCTATTTTGATCATTTTAACAAGATTAAAACTTTCGTGACCAGATATTCGGCCACCTTTCAATTACAACTTTAGTTTGGGTAAAAAATTCAATGGCGTGTTTACCTTGACCATGAAGATCTCCAAAAAAACTGTCTTTCCATCCACTAAAAGGAAATTGTGCCATTGGAGCAGCAACTCCAATATTAATTCCAATATTCCCTGCATCAGCTTCATTTCTAAACTTCCTAGCACTGGCTCCATTACTGGTAAATAAGCAAGCCATATTTCCATACTGCCCAGAATTCACAAAAGCGATAGCCTCTTCTATTGTTTTCATGGAAATAAGACTCATCACAGGGCCAAAAATTTCGGTTTGTATTAATTTTTTATTCAAATGAACATTTTCCAAAATCGTAGGAGCTAGAAAATTACCTTCTTCATATCCAGAAACTTTAGTTTTTCGACCGTCAAGTAATGCATTCGCCCCTTCAGAAATTCCAAGTTCTATGAGGTCGGTTATTCTATTTTTACTTTCAGGGGTAATGACTGGCCCCATACTGACTCCTTGATCCCATCCATATCCAACGGTTCTGGACTTAACGGTTTCATACAAAGCATCTTTTAGGTTTCTATTTTCATCATCTACCGTGACTATGGTCGAAGCGGCAAGGCATCTTTGCCCAGCACAACCATATACGGAGTCTGCAATGATCCTGGTTGACATTTCAACGTCTGCATCAGGAAGAACGATAACCGGATTTTTGGCTCCACCCTGTGCTTGAACTCTTTTACCGTTGGCTGTTCCTTTGGAATAGATATATCTGGCAACAGGAGTGCTCCCAACAAAGCTAATGGCCTTGATGGTAGGATGCTCTAAAATGGCATCAACCGTTTCTTTTCCTCCATGAACCATACTGATCAATCCTTTGGGAAGATCCAATTGATCCATTAGAGAAAATATCTTCATCATCGTCATTGGAACCTTCTCAGAGGGTTTAACGATAAACGCATTTCCAGTTGCAATGGCGTACGGCAAAAACCAAAAAACGATCATACTAGGAAAGTTAAAAGGAGTAATACAAGCCGTAACCCCCAGTGGTTGTCTGATCATCATCTCGTCTATACCGCTTGCGATGTCTTCAATCACATCACCAGCCATCAATATAGGAGTTCCACAGGCTACTTCAATATTTTCAATAGCCCTTTGAATTTCTCCAAATGATTCATCTCTTGTCTTCCCAGATTCATCCGTAATGGTTTTGGCAATGACTTCTCTGTTGGCTTCAAAAAGTGACTTTAGCTGGTACAAAACCTGCACTCTTTTCATCACCGGAACCTTACTCCATTCCTTTTGCGCCGTATAAGCAGTTTCACATGCTGTGGCAACATCAATTGCGGTAGCGCTTCCGTAGGGTACTTTTGCTAAAACAGCCTGATTGGCAGGATTGAGTACTTCAATGGTCTCTGTCGAACTGCTTTTGACCCATTCACCATTGATATAATTTTTTAATACTTCCATTAATTGTTTATTTATTCTATTCTTTATTTCGTTTTATAAGACCTTTCAATTCCGATGTCTAAAATCCTCCTCTTTCATTGATAAAGGACATCGATTCATTCAAATAAGGCATGAAATTGGCGCATCCTTTTTTGGTGACAACTTGTGCCCCACTGGCATTTCCCATTCTACAAGATTTATATAAATCCCAATCCTGAAGAATTCCATAAAGAAATCCGCTGGCAAAGGCATCACCTGCACCTAAAACATTCAATATCTCAACAGGAAATCCGGGTACATCCTTTTTTGAACCGTCGGGGTAATGTATGCTCGCTCCAGCAGAACCCCTTTTTACAATAAGGGTTTCTATACCCAACGCCAGTAATTGTTCAATGGAGGAATCTATATCACCCTTGATTTCAGGAGCAGAAATTTGCTGATCTTTAATGGTTACTTGAGAGGTACTACTCATGGTCGCAGCCAAAATCTCTTCCTCTGTTCCAATAGCAATTTTAACCTTAGGGAGTAACGCTCTAATGGTCAACCCAAATGCACGATAATCGTGCCACTGGTCTGCCCTAAAGTCTAGATCTAAAACAACATCAATATCATTTTTATCGGCCACTTCTGCTGCAAAGAAAGTTGCACTTCTCGTTGGTTCAATATTAAGGGCGGTACCGTTCAGGAGCACAATCTTGTAATCATTAATTTTTGCCTTAATGACATCATCAATGGTGATTTGACTGTCTGCTGCATTGTCTCTGTAATAAACCAAAGGAAATTTATCGGGAGGCTCTATGCCCAGAACGACAGCACTGCTTCTTGTTCCTTTGATGGTGGGAATACAATGTGTATTAACCCCTTCATTTTCTAGGAAATTCAAAATAAATGATCCCACTTTATCATCGCCCACACCTGTAAGCAAACTGGCATCAACCCCCAATCTGGCACATCCTACCGCAATATTAAGTGGGGATCCTCCCACAAAGGCATCAAAACCATTTATATCATTAAAAGGAGCCCCTATATCTTGAGAATACAGGTCTATAGAAGATCTACCAATGGTTAAAACATCGTGTTTTTTTTCAGTCATAATTATTCATTTCAGCAGTTACCAAGGGGAGTCTTTTGTCTTGGGAAGTCCAAGAATCGTAAATCCACTCGTGGTCAGGGTCTGTTGTGTTGGCCAAACATTGATCTGTTCCCGCCAAAAAGTTTAAGTAGTAGCAATGAAAGCCATGCTCTGCAACCACGGGATGGAACCCTTTGGGAATCAAAACAACATCATTGTGTTTTGCCCTTACCATCTCATCCAAAGACCTGTCTTTGGTGTAAACCTGTTGGATAGCGTATGCTTCAGGTTTTTGAAATTTATAGAAATAGGTTTCTTCTTGTATCGGTTCCAAAACATTTCCCTTGTCGTCCAATATACGTTCATCGTGCTTGTGGGCTGGAAATGAACTCCAATTTCCAGACGGGGTATATACTTCTCTGGATACAATTTTACTACAACCAAAGCCAGGAGGAACCAAATCATTAAATTGTCTAGTGGCATTATCTCCTCCAAAAATGACAACTTGTGTATCTTCTGGGGTTACAAATTTTGCAGGAAAATCCTCATCTGATTTACACCACCCATAGGCAATGTCCAAAACTTCACTGGTGGCCGTAAGTTTGAATGTGGAGTGTGGGGGTAAATAGAGCGTATGAGCGACACCGCTAAACACATCTTTTCTGCCGTTTTTTGTTTCCCATTCCCCTCTATTGCTACTGACCTTAAAATTACCACTGAGAAGGACAATTACCATCTCGTTATCTTCTGTGTTGTGGCCCCATACAGCATCACGTCTCATCTGACGTGCCTCAAAACTCAAGTATTCCCACTGAGCAGACTCAGGGGTGACCCTTTGATAAATTTCAGCAGAAGATTCTGGTTTTTGGAGTAATGGTGAATTGGATTTCATAGGCAATATTTTAATTGAATTGATTGGCTTTTCCTGTGGCTTTCAATAAATCAAATTTACTGAGCATAAACTTTTCATAAGCTTCAATATATTGTTTCCCGGGGATAATTGGGTCAAATTGATCGGGATTGTCTTTGAAAAACTCCCTGTGGATTCTTGCCCACAAAATTCTTGTATCGGTCGCTATATTTATTTTGCAGATACCATAAGAAATGGATTTTATAATTTCCTCTGGAGCTACACCTGAAGCAGTTTTCTCAAGTTTGCCTCCACTTTTATTGATTCTATTGACTTCTTCGTGGTTCACGCTCGATCCCCCATGTAAAACGAGTGGGAACTCAGGAAGCAACTTTTGAATTTTTTCGAGTATATCAAATTGAATTCCTTGTCCTCCAGAAAACTTATAGGCTCCATGACTGGTTCCAACCGCTACGGCCAGACTGTTACACTGGGTTTCATTGACAAACTGCAATGCCTCATCGGGATGCGTGTACTTGGCCATTTTTTCATCTACTGAAATATCATCCTCCACCCCACTGAGCACCCCTAATTCGGCTTCTACAAAAATTTGCTTTGCTTTTGCTTTCTCGACTACCGCTTGGGTTCTCTTCACATTTTGATTGAAATCATCATGAGAGGCATCAATCATGACAGAGTCATAGGACTCGGAATTTATGGCATCAAAAACATGGGATTCAACCCCGTGATCTAAATGCACAGCAAATTTAGCTTTGGGGTAAATTTTTGCCGCAGCACGAATCATTCCAATAAGCATTTTGGGATGGGCATAATTTCTAGACACTGGAGTGATTTGAACAATAAAAGGAGCATTGGCTTTTTCACCGGCACTAAAAAGTCCATGAATCTGTTCCATGGTAAAAACGTTAACGGCTGCAATAGCATATTTTGAATAACAGTTGTGGAACAAAATATGTGGTGAAACTACCATTAAAGTAAGGTGTAAATTTGAATTTTAGAATTATGTAAAAATAACGATTTAATCATCTTGTGGTAAATTACACATCAGAATAACATGCAATCGATTGCATTCAATACTCCCTAATTTTGAAAGTCTTTTTTGGTCTCAATTTTCCTTGAGGTTCCTCTAATGACCAGCTCGGTTTTAAAAATTTCATTTCTGAATTCGGTACTTTCCTCCTTGATTTCTTGAAGTAGAATTCTGACAGACAACATACCCATACTGTAAACAGGCTGCCAAACCGAAGATAAGGGGGGAGTGAAGTATGAGGAGTGGGGCTCGTCATCAAAACCAATGATAGAAATGTCATCAGGAATTTTAAAATTTAATTTTTTTGCCGTTCTCATGGCAGACACTGCCAATCGATCATTGACAGCAAAAATGGCATCGGGTATATTTTTTGATTTTAAAAGGGTTTCAATAGGCACTATCCCGTCCTCATGGTTAAATCCTTCTGTCTGGATAATCATCTCTTTTTTTACGGGAAGACCATTTTTCTTTAATGCATCGATATAACCCTGAAGTCGGTGACTATTGGTGGACAGGTGTGAAAAACCTGTAATATGAGCGATTTTTTTACAACCTGTTTTGATCAAGTAATCCACCGCTTCAAATGCTCCCCTGTAATCATCTACCAATACTTTATGAGCCTCTAAGCCTTCACAGTCCCTATCAAAAATAACCAAGGGGATACCATTTCCCTGAAGCCTTCTAAAATGATCAAAATTTTTGGTTTCGGAGGAAGGAGCGACCAAAACCCCTGCCAATTGAATTTTAGCAAGTTTTTCTATAATTAGTGCTTCTTCTTCATAAGACTCATTTGAAATAAAAATCATGATATTGAACTCGGTCGAAACCATGACGTCTTGAATTCCTACAATGGTGGAAGAAAAAAAATGACTGGTTATTTCGGGTACAATTACCGCAATTATTTTGGAAGATTGGCGCAACAAATCCAAAGCCAAGGTGTTGGGCTGATAATTCCACTTCTTCGCCAAGGCCTTTACCCGTTCTTTTGTTTCGTCCTTGAGCGCAGGATTATCCTGAAGTGCACGGGAAACAGTAGAAGTTGAGACGTTTAACTCCTGAGCTAAATCTTTGATAGTGACCCTGTTTTTACCCATTCAGATTATAAATTGGTGGTTCTGTAATAAATTTTAAAGGATAAAATAATAATTTAAACCTTAAATTTAGAAATCTAATAATACATCCAAATATAAACATTACTTGTTTTAAAAGTTTGATTATTAGGATCGTTTGAAGAATTTCTTTGCAAAGGTTTGCAGAATTGATTTTGAATTTAAAGTTTCAATTTGAAAAAAAAACACTTATTTACAAGCATAAATCTGATTATGATAAAAAATATTTTGAACTCCACTACTCCCCTCTTCTTGTTGCTTTTTTTGACCCAATTGGGTTTCGCTCAAAAAAAGGAATATTCATTGATTCATTCTCATAATGATTATTATAAAAAAGTACCTTTCTGGGAAGCCTACTCTTGTGGACTGAATTCTATCGAGATTGATGTTTTTTTGAAAAATGATTCGCTATATGTTACACACTCCGAAGATGAAATCATTAAAAATCGGGACATAGAAAGTTTGTATCTAAAGCCAATGCGAAATGCTTTAGAACTAGGATTTAGAAATGACTTACCCTTACAATTTTTAATTGACATAAAATCTGATGCAAAAAGTACGCTTCAAAAACTCATCAAAATATTAAAAAACTATCCCCAAATAATTGAGAGCCAAAATACCGATCTTGTGATATCAGGAAACAGACCCCCACCCGAAGAATATACAGACTATCCCGATTATATCCATTTTGACTACCAAAGCTTAGAGCCCATCCAAAATCCAAAAACATGGGATAAAATATCGATGATCAGTTTGAGTTTTAAAAAAATATCGGAATGGAATGGAAAAGGTCGATTGGTCGATTTGGATTACAGAAAAATTAGATCAATTATCGACAAAGCTCACTCCTACAATAAGCCCTTTAGATTTTGGGCGACTCCAGATTCCAAAACAGCTTGGAAAGTTTTTAGAGATTTGGGGGTTGATTTCATCAACACAGACCAACCTTGTAAGGCTTCAGGTTATTTAAGCACTTTAGATCATCGCCTCTACAGCACAGAAAAAAAAACAAGTATATATCAACCTACTTTTGAATATGATCAAAAAGAAATAAATGTAGAGAACATTATTTTAATGATTGGTGATGGTAATGGATTGTCACAAATATCTGCTGCAAACCTCATTAATGGAGGAGCACTAACGCTCACCCAACTGAAAAGCATTGGTCTTATTAAAACCCAATCTGCTGACGATTTTACTACAGACTCTGCGGCGGCAGCTACAGCCATCGCTATAGGAGAAAAAACCAAGAATAGAGCCATTGGATTGGATGCTCAATATGGAGTCAAAAAAAACATCACTGAAATATTATCCGAAAATGGTTTTGTTACGGGATGCATCACCAGTGACGAAATCACTGGAGCCACTCCTGCATCTTTCTATGCGCATCGGAAGGATCGATCTGAAAAAAATGGGATGGTCAAAGACCTCCTCAACAGTAAGCTCTCATTATTTGTTGGAGGAGGAGCTCTGAGCTTTAATATGTTAGAATTACAAGAAAAATTTTATTTATGTGATGATATCAATGAGTTAGAAAACAGTAGAAAAGAGAGAGTTGGTCATTTTATATCTGAAAAAGATGTCCCAAGTGTAGATCTGAGAGGAAATATTCTTTCAAAGGCTACCTCAAAAGGAATCAATTTTCTCAACAACAAACAAAAACCATTTTTCCTGATGGTAGAGGGGGCTCAAATTGATTGGTATGGCCATGAAAATCAATTTCCTAAATTGATCAAGGAAGTCATAGATTTTGATTTGGCCATTGGGGAAGCAATTAAGTTTGCCGATCAAAATAAAAACACATTGGTTTTGATCACTGCCGATCATGAGACTTCTGGCCTAAGTATTTTGTCTGGAAATCTGGACAACAACACCCTAGAAGGTTCCTTTGCAACTCACGATCACACGGGTATGATGGTGCCTGTTTTTGCTTATGGTCCTTATTCTCAAAATTTTCAAGGAGTCTACAATAACTATGATTTATTTCATAAAATCATAGCTCTTGTGTTAAAATAACTGTTTGATACCAGTTTAAAGTATAACCCCCGGATTTCATATGAAATACTACTTATTTTTTGGTTTGTTTTTTTTAACAAGTCTCCTCTGTGCACAGTCTGTAGGATTTGAAGCCAGGACCAATGGCAATTCCTATTTTTCTTTTTTTTACAAAGGATTTGAGTCAAGACATAGAACCCGATTAGATGAGAACAGATTTACTTATCGATTAAACTTAACGGTTAATCAAAGAATGGTAATCAGTATTCCTCTTCATCATAAATTGGAAAAAAGTCAAACAACACTTGAGCCACGACTGATCATTAACTTTGAGAAATATAAATTGTGGGTTCAAAAAGAATTTTGGTTCAATGAGCCCATGAATACTGCCTTTGCAATTGATTACAAGATAAAAAAAATTACCTATAGATTCGGTTGGGACACTTCGAATACCTTCCGATGTAGGCTAAAATATAAGTTTGGCAAATAGTGGTTCATTTCTTTAAAAACAAAATGTGTGGTGGAATAATTTGTTTGGGAATGCCCGGCCCTTTATAAAAGGCATCTAACCACGCTCCTCCCTGTTGATTGTGATAATCCAAGGTAATTTTATGAAATCCCGGTTGTAGTGTTATACTTCCCTTTCTTTCAATGGCTCCATGTCCTCCATCATTGTCCACTACCAACGCATCGTTGATGTAGAGTCGACTGCCGTCATCGGAGAGAAGATAAAAATGATATTCCCCGCTGCTTTCAATTTTGATGGATGAAGTGAATTGAATTCCAAATTGGTATTTTACTTGGTTGATACTATCAATTCTGAACTGATAGGTCTTTCCTGACTTTACAGGCTTCATTTGATCGAAATTGGGCAAGAAATTCATATCTTTTTTACTCTCATAGTAGTGATAACGAATCCCATTATTGGAAGTAGAATTTAGTATTCTGTAATAAGCCTTTGAAACTTTACTTTCTTGATGTGCTCCTTTGAATGCTTTGGCCATCACAACGGTAGTTTCGGTTAGCGAAAATTTACCTTTGTATAATTCAGCATTTTTGGTGGGTATTGATCCATCGGTAGTATATCTGATCTCTGCATCACCTCTGGACTCGATTAGCACCTCAGCTTTTTGATCGATATACAGACCACCGGCCACATCGTACAAATTGGCTTTTGGATAAATCGTTGGAGCAGGGATTTTTATTTTTTGGTTTTGAAATTCAGGTTCGGGAATCCCATTAAAAGCTGTTTTTACCGGTCTCCCTATCCATGCTTGTGGCTGATCTAAACCCAATAAAAGAGCCGCTGTAGCCGCATTGTCGTAGGTGTAAACCTGATTTTTGATCAAATAATTCTTCTTGATCCCCTTTCCGAAAATGATAAAAGGTATCTCAATTTCATCCTCAGTTTCTCCCCCATGACCAAAACCAATTCCACCGTGATCCGCAGAGATGATAAAGGTCGTTTTGTCATAAATTCCAGCCTCTTTAGTGGATTGTATTATCTGCCCTATTTGCTGATCAATATGCGCCACCGCATCATAAAAGTGGGAGGTCTTGTGTCCCAAACTATGACCCACATGATCCACCTCGTCAAGGTGTATAAATAGAAAATCGGGCGTTTTTGTCTTGATGTAATCGATTGCCTTTTCCACAGTCAATTCGTCACTCTTCTCAGTAACATCATAATCCAACAGGCTTCTTTCAATCAAACGTCCAAAACCACCCCATGTATAAATGGCTCCCATTTCCAACTCAGGTCTTTGTTTGCGTGCTAGGCTAAAAATGGTTGGGAATATTCCCTCTTCTCCTTGAATTACCGCTGGCAAAGTATGTTCATCCCTCTCCCAACCATTAGAAGTGATGCCGTGTTGTTCAGGTCCCGCTCCCGAGACCATTGAGGCCCAATTGGTACTACTCGAGGTTGGGAGGACACCTCGGGCATTTAGGGTATATGAGCCATTGGCCATCAACTCATCCATCACAGGAGTATCTGCGTTTATGATTCCATTGGGACTCATCGCATCAACCCCGATTATGATCAGATGTTCTGTTTTAAAATCTTTAGTATTTTGATTTTTTTTACATGATAAAATCAAAAAAATGAAAAAGAAAACACTTTTTGAAGTAAGGGTAAAAAAACTTTTTTGGTAGGTCATTATATTAAATTTATTTGCTTGAATCTAAGGTGTAAATTGTTGAATTACAAATGGATCATTCATTCTCCCTCTACAATATCATCTCATTAAAAAAACAAAAGCAGGTAAAATACCTGCTTTTGCTATTTCAAAAATCAAATCTAAAAAATTAATAGCCTTGATTTTGTTCTAGGAATCCATCATTCCCTGATGCAGCATCAACTGTTTTTTGTGGGATGGGAAATAACCTATTGTTAGGATCGGAATCTGATTTTTCTGTCCAAGAGTCTTCGTATTTTCCAAAACGGATTTGGTCGGTACGTCTGAATCCTTCCCAGTACAATTCAAATCCACGCTCACGATACATTGACTCCAGATTAAGCGAAGTTAGAGGCGCAGGAGTTTGGGCAGGACGAGCATTTCTTGACGATCTTACAGTATTTACGTCAGTCAAAGCTCCACCACTGTCACCATTTCTTAACTTGGCTTCAGCTCTCATTAAGTAAATTTCTGCCAATCGCATAAGAACTAAGTCAACACTACTGTAATTGTTTCCGTTGGGAGAGGTTCTACTGAACTGATACTTAGCAACCCTATATCCTGTATTGTGATAGGAACCTTCGTTGGTGAAATCAACCTGTCTGGTGTGATTGACATAACCTACGTCTCTGTCAGGACCGTTTCCTTTTCTCTGCTTTACGGGCATGATCTTAACACCTGTGTCACAGGTTTCGAATTTACCATCACTACCCTTTCTTGGACCCCATAAGATACCACGAATAATTCCTCTATCGATTTCAAATTCAGTGGGTTCTACACAGTAGTAACTGTTTTCAGTTTCGGATTCTAATAAGTTAGAACGTCCTTCGAAATCAGCCAACACATCAGCAGGGATGATGGTGTTTTTTTGATAAAAACGCGCATCAGCTTCGGCAGGGTCTGTACTTCCATAAGCGTCTACCCATGTTTGGTAGAAGTCAGAAGTAATAGCGGGTCCATCTGTTCCATCGGCACTTGGATGCTCGGGTCTTGGAAACCATGATCCAGCCAGTGACCAGTAGGCCCATCTTGAGTGTTCTCTTTTTAGAACCCCTCTTTGATCCAATGCAAAAATCAGTTCAGGATTGCTGTTGTTTTCATCATTAAATAGATCAAAATACTCAGGTGAGATAGAAAATTTATTACTGCTAATGATATTGCTGGTATATTCAATAACCTTATTCATGTCCTCAGAATTAAAGGTCGGAGTACCATAAGGATCTCTATACACAGCTGCATTGAGATGTAATCTTGCCAAGAATCCCCAAACGGCAGATTGTGAAATTCTACCAGGAGCTCTATTGGAATTGATTTTATCTACTACTGATGATAGATCACTTTCGATATTATCAATGGCATCTTGACCTCTTAGAACGGTGGACAAGTCTCCGGAAGTTTCTTTCTGAAGCACCAAGCCCCAACCATCCAACATCAACATATTCAGGTATGCTCTTAAGGCAATCATTTCGTACAAAGCTCCACTGGCTTCAGCATTTCCTGCTTCGGACAAAGGAGTTAGTACCTCTATGGCTGATAATGTTCTTGACAGATTAGTTGTAATTTTATCCCATCCAGCTCCTACCAAACTATTGGAAGGGGTAATGGTATGCTTATGGGCAGCCATGAACTTACCTCCATCATACCAATCAGTTCCACCTCTATAGGGAAGGATTGCCTCATCCGAAGTGATGAGTTGTAAGCCGTAATAATTGGTGTGTCTCCAGGTCCATGAAATATATCCATAGGCTGGTGCCAATGCTCCAGAAATGGTTTCTGCTTGCTCTCCGAAGGCGGCTTCGTCTAGTCTTTCTTCCTCCAAGTCTGTACAATTCAATAAGAACAGTGGGCTTAGAGCGTATATTATGAATTTTATTTTATTTTTCATTTTAGTAATTTTTTAAATTAGAATGAAGCATTTAACCCGAACAAAATCGTTTTGGGCATAGGATAGGTAAAACGATCAATACCAAAGGTTTGAATACCACCTATGTCGCTTCCGGTATTTACCTCGGGATCAAAGCCTGAGTAATCTGTAATTACAAACAAATTCTGACCCGTTAAAGACAACCGTATGTTCTGAACAAAATCTCCCAAACCAATGGTCTGAGGATCTAATGTGTATCCGAGTGTAGCATTATTCAATCGCAAATAACTACCGTCTTCTAGATAACGTGTAGAAACCTCATTGGCATTACTATTATCCTCATTAGGGTAAAGGGTAGCAAAGTCAGTAGTATTGAGGTTTCTTCCCAATTGACTGGTACTAAACAATGACATTTTGGTGTGATTAAAGATTTTATTCCCTGAAACACCGTTAAAGTTTAATCCTAAATCAAAGCTCTTATAATTTAGATTTAAGTAGAAAGCATAAATCATATTGGGCAATGCTGTTCCTTGGGCTGCTCTATCATTATCAAGAGATTCTCCATCAACTACAACATCTCTGTATTGGCTTAATCCATCACTACCGATCCCGATGAATTCTTTCATATAGAAGGTTCCGATGGGCTCACCATTCATATATCCGTTGATGGTAGCTCCAGTCTGACCTGCTCCAGTTGCAGCTCCTGTGGTCAGGATCTGAAATGGAGAATTGGCAACCTTGTTGTTTATTGAAGATACATTTCCTCCAATATCATAAGTAATATCATTACCCATACTTCCATTGTAATTCAAGGCTATCTCAATTCCAGAATTTTGGATTTCCATATCTGGAATATTAGTCCAGTTGGAAGCTGTGGGCTGAATAGGGTCAATTGAAGTAGCAAACAATACCACATCAGTTGCCACTTTGTTGAAGTAATCTATGGTTCCCGACAATTTGCTGTCGAATGCCGCAAAATCAAGCCCTACGTTGACCTGAGTAGAAACTTCCCATTGCAAGTTGGGATTGGGAGTTCGGACAGGCACTGTTCCAAAGGGATAATCATCAATCGATGATTCTGTTCCACTAAGTGGATAGGTATCGTTCTCTCCCTTGGTATCTTTATAACTCGCCAAACTCACCTTACTGGGAATACCGTCTTGGTTTCCTGTTTGTCCCCAACTGGCTCTTAACTTCAAGTTAGAGAAGGTTTCGTTATCAGACATAAAGTCTTCACTAGAGATATTCCAACCCAATGCAACAGAGGGGAAATAACCATATTTGTTATTGGCACCAAACTTGGATGAACCATCAGCTCTGAGAGTGGCAGTCACTAAGTATTTATTTGCATATCCGTAGTTGACCCTACCAAAATAAGATTGTTGCTCATTGATGAAAGCGCTACCATTTAACGTAGTAGGAAGGACATCTGAACTGATTTGATCTTGATAACGAGGTTCTATTCCGTTATTGGAGAAACCCTCAGACTCATAAATTTTATGACTGTAAGTAGCTTCCTGATAGGAATGCCCCACCAATAGAATTACATTATGATCTCCTTGAGTGTAATTATAAGTCAAGGTATTTTCGATCAAGCTGTTAGTGTTTAGAGTAAACCTATTGTACAAAGATCCATCTTCATATCCTTCAAGTTCATTATAAGGATTCTCAAACATGTCTTGGTTGGTTGAGGAATAATCTACCCCTACATTGAGCTTATAGGTTAGGCCATCGATGATTTCCAAAGAAGGCGCAAAATTGGCCAATATTCTGTTGTTTACAATTTCATTGGTATAAATATCATTGCGAACAATTGGATTCAACATATCTTGAATTACAGTGGGTTCGCCATTGGTATATACTGGAATCGTTGGGTTTAATTGCAACATGTCAACAACAGAAGAACCTATGTTAGGTCTATTGTTAACATTTCTTGTGGCTGTCAGATTCATATCTATATTTAAACGACCATCCCAAGCTTTTTGATTTAGATTCAATCGTCCAGAATATCTTTTCAAGTCACTGTTGTTGAAAATACCAGACTGATCATCAACGCCCAAAGAGGTGTAATAAGAAAACTTCTCATTAACATTTCCACTCATAGAGAAATTGATGTTTTTGGAAATACCTGTTCTCATGAGTTCGTCTTGCCAATTGGTATTACCCCCAAAATCATTAAGAGTTCCACCAACAGAGGGAACTTTATTTCTAAATTCTGAAGCACTGAAAACATCAACACTATTGGAAATATTTGACATCGCAGTAGAAACAGAAAGGTTCATTTCTGTCTTACCCATGGTTCCTTTTTTGGTGGTAATTACAATTACACCATTTGCCGCTCTTGCTCCATAAATGGCTGCAGCAGAGGCATCTTTTAGAACATCAATGGAAGCAATGTCTTGTGGATTGATAAAGTTTAATGGGTTGGTAACTCCAAAAGAACTATTGTCAATGATAAAACCGTCAACGACAAATAATGGAGTGGTACCAGATCTCAAACTCCCAATTCCTCGAATGATAATGTTTTGGGCTGCTCCTGGCTCTCCACTGGTAGCCGTTACATTCACCCCTGAGATTTTACCTTGAAGTAGTTGACCTGGATTGGCTACAACCCCACGGTTAAAATCCTCCGTTTTAATAGAACTAATGGCTCCAGTAACATCAGATTTTCTTTGTGAACCATATCCCGTAACTACAACCTCTTCTAGGCTTTCCGCATCGGACATCAGTTGCACTGCAACACTGTTTTGGTTCCCCACTTCAATTTCTTGATTTAAAAAACCGACAAATGAAACCACCAAAACAGCATTCTCATCACTGACGTTGATGGTAAAGTTTCCATCAAAATCTGTCTGAACACCATTTGAAGTTCCCTTCTCGACAATGTTCGCGCCGGGCAGTGGCATTCCATCGTCGTCAGTAATTGATCCGCTAATTGTTTTTTGAATTGCGGATTGAATTTTTAGGTCCTTTGGATTTTCAGCATTAGCATAAATTCCTACCGTTGGAACAAATGCAATGAGAATAGCCAAACACATCTTTAGCGTTAGCTTACTGTATTTACTCGAACGAGGAATACAATACTTGTCATTTTTCTTCATTGTTTAGTGATTGAATTATTTAAATATAAATTTATGTTAAATTCAGTGTGTTTTGAGACTGCCTTTCTTAAATTTTTTGCAAACGTTTGCATAAAGTTTGATTTTAAGAACCTCATTTTAAAGATTTTGGAAGCACTGAACAATTATCATGTTTGTAGAAAATAAAAAATATCTACCAAAAATGTCTCTAATTTGGCGATAACAAGGATGAAAGCGTAAACACAGCCTAATTAAATCTATCCTAGTCCTCTGAGTAAAATCCTATCAACTGTCCTCTTGGGTTAAATGCAAAAATCACAGATTGCTTTGAAAAAAGATTACTCAAAATGGGCTTCAATGGTGTAGTAAAAAATTAACCAATAACATCGAGAACCCTGAAGTTTGGAACGTCAAAGGAAATGCTCTCCGATCCTTAATAAGTGTTTTAGAGTAAGATTTGATAAAAAACTTGGGTAGGTGTAATATTAAAATAAAAAAACCCCATCCCAAAATAAAGGGATGAGGTTTTAAAATTTTTAGTATCCAGAATTCTGCTCTAATGCAGAGTTAGAATCTAAATCTTGTTCAGGAATTGGAAATAAGACATGATGTGCCTTAGCATTCGTTTTTCCTCTGGCTTGAGCACCACTAATAAAACTACCGTGGCGTATCAAAGATCTTCTTCTATGTCCTTCAGCGTGGAATTCCCATCCTCTTTCTACTAGAATCTGATCTCTTAAAGATTCCTTAGTAGGATAGTTTGAAAGAACGTAATCAGGGGCACTCGATCTACGTCTAACCTCGTTTAACAAATCGATTGATTCTTGATTGGGGCCACTTACCTCATTTAAGGCTTCTGCCCTGTTTATCAATACCTCCGCATATCTTAGAATAGGCATATCATTTCCGTGACGTGGGCCTAATCCATTTGGATCTGGAGTAAACTTTACAGGTCTTGGATATTTTTTTTCTACACCCGTTGTTATGGGGTCATTCATTAAATCAATTTGCTTCCCACCTTTATTGATGTATTGTTTGAGAATCCACCCGTATCTATCGTTTGGTGGGTCATACTCATTGGCTCTCTGATCATCGGCATGAAATGAATTCACAAACCATCTCCAAAGCTGAAACTGAGCTCCATAATTAACTTGACCAGTATTATATCCAACGGGATAAGCATGGGGCGTATAATTCCAAGCCAATGCTTGAATGGGAGCTGTCGCTAATGATCCAAAAACAAAAATCATTTCGTCATTGCCTTCATTCTCTACGGAAAATACACCTTCAACATTTGGAAACAAACTATGTTTTCCAAGATCGATAACCTGCTTATTGGTATCTGCGGCCTTCTGCCATTGCTTAGTGTCCAGATAGAATCGTCCTAGTAAGGCTAGTGCAGCAGATTTTGTAGCCTTACCATAAACTTCGGGTTCAACGGGAAGGTTTTGAGCTGCGGTAGTTAGTTCACTTTCAATAAATGCTCTAGTATCTGTATCGCTTGCTCTTGAGGGGGTAAGATCCAGTTCTCCAGAAGTAATTAAGGGCAATCTTCCAAAGAAATCATAAAGTATGACATAATTGTAGGCTCTTAAAAACGTGGCTTCCGCTTTGAGTGAAGCAACTTTTGAAGCTGAAATTGAAGTTACATTATCAATGTTGTCAAGAATCGAGTTGGTAACCCCAATCGCAGAATATCGATCTCTCCATATATCTCTGAAGAAATTATTAGAGGGATTCCAATTGAATTCTGCAAAGGTAGCCGCAGGTGCAGCATATCCTCCACCTCTTTCGAGCATCAAATCAGATGTCCACTCCGCAAAGGTGAACCATTCTTCTCTATAATTTGGTCTTGATTTTCGATATGCAGCAGTCAAAGTAGCATTGATACCACTTTCACTGTTTAAAAACGCACTGGGTGCATATTGGGTAAAAACTTCTTCCTCTAGGAAATCTGAGCAAGAAAAAGTGATTAAACCAATTAAAATTAAAATATATTTTTTCATTTTTTTTGTGTTTAAAAGTTCAACTTACATCCTATCCTGATTATCCTAGCCAAAGGATAATTTGCGAAATCTGCTCTGGAGACACCGGTTCCATCTGAATTACCGTCCGGATCAAAACCTATATAGTTTGGTGCAACAGTTAACAGATTTTCACCGGATAAATAGACATTTCCTGATTTGATAAAATCCACATTATTTAGGGGTAAATTATAATTTAATGTGATGTTTTTAATCCTCATAAATGATGCATCTTGAACGGTGTATGTATTGACCTTATTGGTTCCATCAGAATATGAAGTGTAATTAACTCCAGATGGGTAAACCGCATCCGTATTGGATGTTGTCCAACGATCCAAATAGTGAATAGATAAATGATTTCTTTCTTTATTAATGGGATATAGAGACTCAGCAGCTAGGTTGCTAAAGTTTTCAATTCCCTGAACCCCTTGAATATAGATTTCTAAACTGAAATCCTTATATCCAAACCTATTGGTGATACCATAGGTAAAATCAGCAAAAGGATCACCAAGAATTACACGATCAGCACCATCAATTTTATCATCATCATTTTGGTCAATAAAAATTGGATGCCCGGGCAATGCGCTTGGTTGAGCAGAATTAGCAATATCATCACCCTGTTGGAAAATACCATTTAGTTCATAACCGTAAAAAGATAAAATTGGAGAACCAACTTGTGTAATTCTATAATTTCCAGAAAATCCAAATGATCCTGAAATCACATTGGCGGCAAAAGTTGGTAACTCTACAACTTCATTTTTAAGGAAAGACATTACTACATCTGTATCCCATGTCCATTCTTTGTCAACATTCCTTGAACTAAACGAAAAATCGACCCCTGAGTTTTTAACCTGACCAAAGTTCGTTCTAACAGCTGTAAATCCAGTAGTAAGAGGAACTGGCTGTTGGAAAAGTTGGTCATAAGTGTTTCTGTCAAAGTAATCAATACTACCAGAAAACCTATTGTTAGCCAATGAAAAATCAACTCCAATATTTGTCTCCTTTGTTGTCTCCCACTTCAAATCTTGATTTGCAATTCTTGCAGGTACTGCACCCGATGCGGTTGTTCCTCCTATGATCGCATTACTTCCAGATTGAAATGTTGTAATTGTTTCAAAGTTTTGAATACCTTGATTACCAATTTCTCCATAACCCGCTCTAAGTTTGAGCTCACTGAACAACTCATTATTCTCCATAAAGGGTTCAGATGACAACTTCCAACCTACAGAAGCTGATGGAAATGTTGCATACTTGTATTTGTCCGAAAACCTTGAAGTACCATCCCTTCTTATTGACGCGGTGACCAGGTATTTATCTTTGAAAGAATAATTAATTCTTGCCAATGAAGATTGTAGGGTGTTTTTGAACTTACCTGATTCTGCATTTAAAGTCTCACTATTTCCACTCTGCTGTAAATTCGTTGTGGTTACATGAGATAACATATCAGAAGCAACTGATTGGTGAAATCTGGTTGTATTGCTTTCGTAGGTAATACCACCCAACAATTTGAAATCGTGATCACCAAATTCTCTAGTGTATTCAGCAAGATATTCAGCAATCCAATAGTTAGACTCACTATTTCGAATTGTTGATCTTCCATTTACCCCTCTACCCACTTGGAATTTGTCATTTTCATACAAATCACGTCTGGTGTCGGATAAATTGGTTCCGAATCTGGCGGTAGCAGTTAGACCTTCGATTATCTTATAATCTACGGAAGCAGTGGCATATATTCTATTGCTACTCACTTGTTGATCCCATCCTTGAAGTATGGCCTCTGGATTTTCAATGGCCACAAGTGGATTTACATCATAATATCCCTCAGAATTTACCTCAGGTCCAATGGTGGGGTCAAAGAGCAATGCGGCAGCAAGTAAGCCCACACCTTCATTGGTTCCTCTTCCCATTTTTACATTGTCAATCTCAGATCTGTTGATACTGACATTCAAATTGACATTTAATCTATCGTTAGGAGTCAGCCCATAATTAATACGAGCATTGTATTTTTTTTCTCCACTTTCTCTTATCACCCCTTCATTATTTAGGTGGTTGAGAGATACATAGTAATTAGATGTCTCAGAACCTCCAGACATGGTCACTTGATGATTCTGAACTATAGAACTTCTAAGAATAATGTCTTGCCAATCGTATCCTTCACCCATAGCCGATATTTCGGCTGGTGTAGAAAGAACATCTCCTCCTCCTTCGACATTAATATCACTCAAAACCTCAAGGTATTCACCGCCATTAAGCATATCTACCCTTTCATTTACAGCTTGAAATCCAAAATAATTTTCGTAAGAGATTACCATATCTCCGCTTTTACCTCTTTTGGTTGTAATAAGTACTACACCATTGGCAGCACGTGATCCATAAATGGCAGATGCAGAAGCGTCTTTAAGTACTTCAATGGATTCAATATCGTCTGGACTTAGCGCAGTAAGCGAACCACCAGGAAGACCATCTATAACGACTAATACAGCGTTACTCGCATTAATGGATCCAGCTCCTCGGATTTTGATGTCGATCGCTCCACCAGGTGCCGAGTCACTTTGACTGATATGAACACCCGAGGCTTTACCATTCAGTAATTGAAGTGCATTGGTGTTGGCACCTTTTACAAAATCTTCACTTTTAACTTGAACAATTGCTCCGGTTAAGTCTCTCTTTTGTTGAGAACCATAACCCGTAATAACAACCTCATCCAGTTCATTACTGGGTTGCAAACTAAAGTTAAAATCTGTTAACCCAGCTATCGAAATCTCCTGAGTGGTGTAGCCAACAAAAGAAATCATTATCGCTGAATTTTCATCAGTAATTTCAATTGAATAGTTTCCGTCAAAATCAGTAACTACTCCATTGTTCGTGTTTTTTTCAAGAATTGTTGCTCCCGGAAGTGGTAAACCGGTTTCGTCTGAAATTACACCAGTAACTTGAACTTGTGCAAAACCGACGAATTGAAACAATACCAAGAAAAATAAACTAATAGCATATTCTCTCATACTCAAAAATTTAATTGTTAAATGGTTTTTAAAAAATTAAGCGCACAAATTGTGTGCGAACACAACAAACAATATAATAAAAACTTGTCATAAATTTTTGTTTTTTTTTAAAATTTTCGTTTTGCAAGCAATTACTTATATCAGATTGAATATATAGCTGGGATGGTTATCAATATAGAATTGAAAAAATATCCCCAAACAGCCACATTAAAAATCATTTTAGATAATGAAAACAGTAATTTAGTAGAAATTTAGAATGTTAGCAATAAGGAGGTTTGAATGAGAAGGTTATTATATAATTATGGTTTTAATAGCACCAATTGTTATAAATTAGAAAGATCTATCTAAATCCGCGACTGATAGGTATGTAATTCGTAATATCTTCCCTTAGCTGCAATAAGTTCTTGATGTTTTCCTTGTTCAATAATACTCCCGTTTTCGATGACTAAAATTTGATCCGCCTTTTGGATGGTACTCAATCGGTGAGCAATTACAAAAGTCGTTCGGTTGTGCATCAGAGCACCCAAGCTTTTTTGAATAAAAGCCTCACTCTCAGTATCCAAATTAGAAGTAGCCTCATCCAATACAACAATTTTAGGATTCGCCAATAAAGCTCTTGCAATGGAGATCCGCTGCTTTTGACCTCCAGATAATTTTACACCCCTTTCCCCGATGACGGTTTCTAGACCCAGATCAAATCGATCGGCAAATTCGTCAACGTAAGCCCCTTTTACAGCGGACTGAAGATCTTCTTCGGATGCATTAGGGCGGGGAAAAAGAATATTTTCACGGATACTGCCTTCATATAAAAAATCATCTTGAAGCACTACTCCCAGTTGACTTCTATAACTGCTTAAATCTACTGTTGACAAATCAATTCCATCAATTAGAACTTGTCCTACTGTAGGATTTGAAAAAGCGGTAACCAATCCGGCAATGGTAGATTTTCCTGACCCGGATGATCCTACCAAAGCAGTAACACTTCCCTGAGGAGCGAAAAAATTAATGTCGCGTAATACTTCTATTTGATTGTCATAGCTAAAAGAAATATTTTTGAAGGTCACATCTCCTTTTACCTTTTTAATTTTTTTACTTCTGATCGTGGGGTTATTTTCTTCCTCCAATGAAAGTAATTCTTGTGTTCGATCAAGACCCGCAAAAGCTTCGGTCAATTGACTGCCTATATTGCTCATTTGGACAATGGGTGCAATCATAAAACCCAGAAAAAGGGTAAAGGATACAAAATCGCCATAAGTCATTGTATTTTGCATGATGAAGTAACCTCCCATTCCCATGATTCCTGCAGAAGCCAGTCCCAATAAAAAAGATGAAGAACTCGTGATCAAAGCAGTTGCAGTCAGACTCTTTTTTACATTTTGAAATAATTGGTCAACCCCTTTTTCAAATACACGTATTTCTTGTGCCTCTGCATTAAATCCCTTAATAACCCTTACTCCATTCAAGGTTTCTGTAAGCCGACCTTTGATTTCTGCATTTATTTTTCCTCTGGCCCTAAAAATGGGGCGGATATATCCAAATGCCTTCAGGGCGATAAAACCAAAAACAATCACCGGCAATAGGACAAACGAGGTCATTGTTGCATTGATCCTAATCAGAATAACCAAGGATAGAACAGCGGTTAAGCTCCCGCCAATGAGCTGTACCAAACCTGTACCTACTAAATTTCGAACTCCCTCTACATCGGTCATCACCCTGGAAACTAAGGCTCCAGACTTTTGATTGTCAAAAAAAGAAACAGGAAGTGTCAATAATTTCTGCTGTACTCTGGCACGTAATATTGAGATCAATCTTTGCGCCTCTACACTCAAAATTCGGGTTAAAGAAAAAGAACTGACAGATTGTAATAACAGAGCTATACATACGACAGTGATCAATAGACGAAGGGCATCCATATCCTGGGCTGGAATAACCTCATCGATCAGATTCTTACTGGCATATGGAAGTACCAAAGCTGCAGTACTGCGTATAATTATTAATAGAAGTCCTAGGGATACTATTTTTCTTCTCGGCCAAATAAATTCTTTAAATGCCCAGCGAAAATTGACTTTTGTTTTTTCCATGATTTATATGTAGTCCAAAATTAGACTAATCTTTTTAGTATCTGGTGTAATCTAACTTTGGAATCCTCCATTTTTTAGTTTACTCATCTTTTAAATGATTGGGGTAAATTACAGGATAGAAATGCTGCTGTAAGGTTAGTGCACTACTTTAAATTCATTTTATCTTATATATCCTTGATGAGGTGAGTCGAACAGACCCAATTAATCCAGAACACCTCCAAGATATAGAGAATGGATTTCATACCAAACCCCCATGATTCAATAAAAAAATCATTCTCTAAAACCTACCAAGATCTCCTACACCCCTATATAAACACTCCCCTTTTAGAGTATCACTAAAAGCCTATATACGCAACCTTCGTGCCTCTTTTAAATGATCACTGACTTAATATCTGCTTTGAATTAATTGTCAAATAAACTATTCAAATTGATATCTTTATCAAAATAAGGTGCCGTGCCAATGACAGAAATCTTATTGTTTAACCAAGTAATAGAATAAGGGAGCGGTAATAAAATCTAGATTATAAAATTAATCAAATATGAGTAAAACGGAGCTGACTAAAGTACTGAGTCCTCTAATGTTATGGGGGCTTGGCGTAGGCTATGTGATTTCTGGAATGTACTTCGGATGGAATTTAGGCTTGGCAGAAGGTGGAACTTATGGGTTGGCAATTGCTACTTTTTTTATCATCATTATGTATGTCACTTTCACATTTAGTTATACCGAAATGGCTTGTGCGATACCCAAAGCAGGAGGTGCTTTTGAATATGCTAATCGAGGTTTAGGAAAGCATTTTGGGTTTATTGCAGGAATTGCACAAAATATTGAATTTGTATTTGCACCACCAGCTATTTCTGCTGCAATTGGAGCCTATTTAAATTTATTATACCCTACAGTTCCAATGCTTGTTTTTGCTATTGGAGCTTATTTAATTTTTACCCTTGTAAATGTTTTAGGGGTTAAGATTGCGGCAACTTTTGAATTGGTGATTACCATTTTTGCTGTCTTAGAATTATTAATTTTTGCAGGTGTGACTTTACCAGAATTCGAATATAGTAACCTACAAATAAACCCAATGCCAAATGGCATTTCAGGCATTTTTGCTGCAATTCCTTTTGCTATATGGTTTTTTTTGGCCATTGAAGGTGTCGCTAATGTAGCCGAGGAAGCAATAAACCCTCAGCGAAGTATTTTAATAGGGTTTGGATCCGCCATAACAACATTAGCAATACTATGTGTTTTAACCTTTACTGCTGCAGTTGGTGTTGGTGGTTGGGAAGCGATTGTTTACCCAGAAGGGAGCGATATAGCTTCAGACTCACCGCTACCATTAGCCTTAGGTCAAATTGTAGACAGTTCAAATGTGCTGTATAAATTATTAATTGGAATAGGATTGCTAGGTTTAATAGCCTCTTTTCATGGAATTATTTTGGCTGGAGGAAGAGCTATTATGGAATTTGGTAGGGTTGGGTATGCTCCCGAATATTTGGGGAATATTCATCGTAAATTTAAAACACCTGCAAATGCACTAGTCGTTAATATGCTCATTGGCATCGTTGCATTGTTTACAGGAAAAACAGCTGAAATAATCACAATGGCCTGCTTTGGAGCATTAGTGTTATATATAGTTTCCATGATTGCATATTTACAATTAAAAAAAAATGAACCAGAAATGGAAAGGCCTTTTAAGGCTCCTATGTATCCTTTCTTTCCAGCAACAGCACTTATTATTGCATCGGTTGCTTTAATCGCAATGAGCTATTACAATCCAGTTATTGCAACTGTATTTTTTGCATTGGTAGGGCTGTCCTATCTTTACTTTATAATTTTTTTAAATAAAAAAATGACATCCTGAATATTATGAATACAAAAGAAATCATAGCACTATTAAGAGAGCAAAAACATGAAAAAGTTAAAGTGGCAATTATTGATATTGATGGTGTAGCACGTGGGAAATTTATGTCTAAAAATAAGTTTATTTCAGCATTAGAGTCCGAGTTTGGTTTTTGTGAAGTCGTGTTTGGATGGGACATGAATGATGCATGTTATGACAATGTGAAAATTACAGGTTGGCATACTGGATATGGAGATTTGAAAGCTAAGATTGATCCTGCTACAATTAGAACAATTCCGTGGGAAGATGATGTTCCTTTTTTTATAGCCGATTTTGATACTGCTACTGAAGATAAAAGTTATGTGTGTCCAAGAACCCTACTAAAAAAAGTAATCTCAGAGGCGGAGGAGATGAACTTTAAGCCTTTATTTTCTCAAGAATTTGAATGGTTTAATTATAGAGAATCCTCTACATCTTTGTATGAAAAGAATTTTCAAAATTTAAATCCAATTACATCAGGAATGTTTGGATACTCATTGTTAAAAATTGGAGAGAATGATGCTTACTTCTCTGATTTATTTGATTTAATGAGAGATTTCAATATTCCACTAGAAGGATTGCATACCGAAACAGGTCCTGGTGTTAGCGAAGCAGCGATAGAATACATCGATATTTTGGAAGCTGCAGATCAAGCAGCACTTTTTAAACTTGCCGCCAAACAAATAGGATTTATACATGGTATTATTCCTAGTTTTATGGCCAAACAGAATAGTAGTTTGCCGGGTTGTAGCGGACACATACACCAAAGCTTGTGGGATATGGAAAAGAAAAATAACTTGTTTTACGATCCTAATAAGGCTCATGAAATAAGTGATATTATGAAGAGTTATATAGCAGGGCAATTAATTTGTTTACCAGAGATTCTACCCATGTTTGCTCCAACGATAAATAGTTACAAACGACTAGTTGAAGGAGCTTGGGCACCTACCAATTTAACTTGGGGGATAGACAATAGAACCACTGCTTTAAGGGTTTTAACAACCGGAAAGAAATCAACTAGAATTGAGCATAGAGTTGTTGGGTCAGACACCAATTCCTACCTGGCTATGGCAGCGGCTTTAGGAAGTGGATTATATGGAATTAAAAAAGGGTTGAAATTAGAAACTCCATCAACTAAAGGCAATGGTTACGGGAATAATAGTAATGAGCCATTAGCCAAGAACTTATGGGAATCTTCCCAAAAAATGAAGCAATCTAAAATAGCTAAAGAATTATTTGGAGATGATTTTGTAGATCATTTTACCAAAACTAGGGAATGGGAATGGAGAGAATTTTCAAAAGAAGTAACCGATTGGGAAACAAAAAGATATTTTGAAATATTATAATACCTATTAAAATGTTAGATATTAATCAAGTTTATAGCTTTAATTTTCCAACTGCTATAAGATTTGGCGCGGGAGTAATCAAAGAGTTAGGATCCTATTTAAAAGATAATAATTTATCAAGTCCTTTACTGGTAACCGACCCTAATGTAGCAGAACTTAAATTTTTTAAAGAAATTCAAAAGGATTTAGAGCAACTAGGATTAAACTCAGAGGTTTATAAAGAAATGCATAAGAATCCGATTAAATCTGATGTATTGCATGGAGGAGATATGTATGATAAAACCAAAAGAGATTGTATAATAGGTATTGGTGGAGGCGTATCACTTGATGTCGCTAGAGCTATCGTTTTGAGAGTAAATCACAAAAGAGATTTATTTGATTATGATGATTTAATTGGAGGTGACAAATATGTTACCAAAGACGTGCCTCATTTTATTACAGTACCTACAACTTCTGGTACTGGGAGTGAAGTAGGTAGAAGTGCCATCATCTCAGAAGATAATTCAAAAAAGAAACGTATCCTTTTTTCACCTAAACTGTTAGCTAGAATCGTTTTTGCCGATCCATTACTTACTATGGAGTTACCTAGTTTTATTACCGCAGCTACTGGTATGGATGCGCTTACACATAATATGGAGGCATATCTAGCAAAAGGGTTTCACCCGATGTGCGATGGTATTGCTCTAGAAGGTATTTCACTCATTTCTGATTCTTTGGTAACAGCAACTAAAAAACCCGATGTTGAGTCAAGAGCTAAAATGTTATTGGCTTCCTTAATGGGGGCTGTGGCTTTTCAAAAGGGACTTGGGATCGTTCATAGTTTAGCACACCCAATGTCTAGTTTATTAGATACGCATCACGGATTAGCCAATGCTGTTAATTTACCTTATGGGATGGAATTTAATTACAAAGGATTTGAAAACAGTTTTGATAAAATGGGAGTAGCACTAGGACTTGGGTCTAATTCTGCGGCAAAAGTAATCCCATATTTATTTGAGTTAAATTCTGAGTTAGGATTGCCTACTCGATTGCGAGATATTGGTGTGGAAGAATCTCATATTGAAACGCTATCTCAATTGGCGATAGAGGATTTTTGTCATCCTTCTAACCCTAAACCAGTAACAAAAGCTGATTTTGAGGCAATATATATGAAAGCATTATAATTATAGAAAATGATCAAGTTAGGAATATCATCATGTTTTATGTATCCTGATCTAAACAGAAATGTTTTCGGGGCAAAATCATTGAGCTATGTTGAAAATGATATGGCTAATTATGTGACTCGAAAAGGGGTTCTACCAGTTTTGATTCCAGACATTAAGGATGAAAAATTAATGACCGATATTTTGAATGAAATGGATGGTTTTATCCTTCAAGGCGGTGTAGATCTAGCTCCAGAAACTTATGGGGAAAAGCCCATAGGGAAATGGAAAGGAGATGCTTACAGAGATGCTTTTGAATTAAAAATTTTGGATTATGCAGTAAAAAATTCAAAGCCTATTATGGGAATATGTAGAGGGTTTCAGTTAATGAACGTATATTTTGGCGGAACATTATACCAAGACACATTGACACAAAAAGAAGGAGCTAATGACCATCGATCTGCTGTGTTATACGATAGCATAAAACATCCTGTCGTTTTTACAGAAGGAGGGTTTTTAGATCAATTATATATTAATGAAAAAGATCCTTACGTAAATACGGTGCATCATCAAGCAGTAAAAGATTTAGGAAACAATTTAGAAGTGTATGCATTTTCTGATGATGGTTTAATTGAAGCATTCGGATATGTTAAAGAACCCGCTGGAAAAATTTTTGGAGTGCAGTGGCATCCAGAATTTTTTCATACGATTAAAAATGAATTAGTGGACGCAGATATACTTTTTGATGCCTTTTTAAAACAGTTCAAATAAATAATATGGATATTACTAATCCTGCCACTGGAGCAGTTATTTCAACTATAAAATCAGACACTAACGAAACTCTAAATTCTAAATTAGAAACCTTGCGAAAAGGTCAAAAAAGTTGGAAAAAAACAGTTGTTGAAGATCGATTAAATTGTATCAAAAGGTTTGGAGAATTGATACAAGAAAATAAAATTGAATTAGCCCAAATATTGACTTTAGAAACGGGCAAACCATTACAACAATCACTAAACGAAATTCATGGCGCTCAAAATAGAGTAGATCACTTGTCCGAATATGCCGAACAATGGTTGGAACCAGAAGTATTGGTTGATGAAGGCACAACCCTGGAGCACATAAAATATGAACCCCTTGGAGTTATCGCCAATATTTCTGCTTGGAACTTTCCGTATAATGTTGGTTACAATGTATTTCTATATGCCTTGGTTGCAGGAAATTCAGTCTTATATAAACCTTCAGAATTTGCCACATTAACGGGAAAGCAGTTTGAGAAGTACTTACACCTAGCAGGTATTCCTAAAGATGTTTTTCAATGCGTAATTGGTGATGGAAGTATAGGGCAGCATATTTTAAAAGCTAATTTAAATGGGTATTTCTTTACAGGTTCTCATAAAACAGGATTACACATCTACCAAACAGTTGCCCCTAAAATGGTCCCTGTTCAACTGGAGTTAGGAGGCAAAGACCCCTTGTATGTTACTGAAGATGTCGTTGATGTCAAACAAGCTGCTATCAATGCAGCTGAAGGCGCATTTTATAATAACGGACAAAGTTGTTGTGCTGTAGAGCGAATTTATATCGCTGCAAGAATTTATGATGAATTTGTGGACGCTTTTACAGAAGAAGTGAAATCATACAAGATAGGAGATCCAAAAGATTTATCGACTTTTATTGGTCCCCTTACAAGAGCGCAGCAATTGGGAGTATTAAAAGATCAAGTTGAAGATGCTGTTGTTAAAGGTGCTACACTATTAACAGGAGGAAACATAATCGATGGTCAAGGTTATTATTTTGAGCCTACAGTTTTAGCAAATTGCAATCATGATATGAAAGTTATGATGGACGAATCATTTGGACCTATTATTGGGTTACAAAAAGTGAATTCCGATGAGGAAGCTACCACACTTATGTTAGATACAGAATATGGGTTAACATCGGCAGTTTTCTCACACAACGAAGAAAGGGCAATACGCATTTTAGACAATATGAATTCTGGAACCGTCTACTGGAATTGTTGCGACAGGGTTAGTCCCAAAGTACCTTGGTCTGGAAGAAAGAATTCTGGATTAGGAAGCACCTTATCTTCCCAAGGCATTCGAGCATTTGTTCAGCCAAAAGCATACCATTTAAGAAAAACCAAGGGTGAGGAATTAGAATCATAACCAATTAAGTCTGGGATGGCGCTGTGATCAGTGCTGTGAACTTGGGTAGTAAACTTTAATCTTCCCTCAAGTCTGTTTTCAAACGCATTGATTGATTTACAAAAAACCTTGTTTACTTCATTTGATCCATTAGAATAATAAACAAAGCTTCAGATACAAGATTTTCTTTTTGAGTAACAAATCGTTCAGCACGAGACCCTAATAGTGATTTATTCATTTTTATATGTATGAACTATATATGAACCTTTATTGAATTATGAGTTTGAGTTATATATAATGTTAGGAGCACTGACCTTCAAAGAATCCATTCTACAAAACCCATCCCTCCGATAGGTAATTTGACAGTTAGAGGTAGGGAAGTTTTTAGGTTATTTATTGCTCCAACAAATCATTCATGTCCATGATAAAGATAAACAGCTCCATAGGACCAATGTGGGCCTACTTGACCAGGGTATTGATATCTGTCCATCATTAATGCTACATATCTAAATGGATAACCCTCAGGCAACTCAACGATATTTGGCCAAACCCTTGTTCCCGAGGTTTTACCCCATGGAGGCAGGTCCATTTTTAGAATGCCAACTTCCTTCAAATCAGGGTAGGTATAGATAAAGATCTTTCGCTCCGAACTTCCTGAAAAACAATACCGCTTACCTCCTATTTTTTGAATGGATGTTCCGGTTGAGTCATGGATTACAGGTCCGGCAATTTTCTGATAGCCACTGTCCCATTTATCAGATTCAAAAACCACGGCTTTGTAACCATTGATGTATTCGCATGTCAGCATCCTCCATTTATTTGCCGAACTGTCAAACAACAAATGAGGATCTTCCATATTTCCAACCATTCCAAAAGGTGAAGCTTTCATGACTGAAAAACCGAATCTAGGATCTGTTTTGCTTTCAACAGCCAAAAGTTGTTTTTTTTCTTTTTCGCGATTGGCATAAGCGGTGAAACCGGTTGTTAATCCGCGCCATAAGTTTTTATTCCTATCATAAAACAGATGCGAGGCAATCTCATTTCTAAGCAAACCATCATCCCTGTCAAATAGGATTATTCCCTCCAACTTAAGGTCAAAAACTGTAGGATTTAAACTAAAAACCCCCTGAATATGATGAGGCAAATTGCGACCTCGAATAGACATGGTATACCACAGCCGACCGTTTTCTATATAAGGATCTCCATTTTCATAGGTAATCGCTCTTATATCAGCCAAACCAATGCCGGTATTTATCTCCATTTGGACTCCTCTGATTTGAACCTCCCCCTTGTTGAGCGAGACAAAAAGGTTAGATTGAAAAGTATTCAGATACTTTTTCAACCTCAGATCAATGTACTTGTTAAAATCACTCTGACCAATAACCTTTGGCAATCCATTATCTCTATGAAAAAGGGTAAATCCACTTCCCAACATTTGGAGCGTGATTTTACCTTTCATGGTTTGTCTCTTATCAAGGCTTATCGCAACCGTTTTATTGATGACTTCTTCTTCATTTTTAATTAAATTGAGTCTAACCCCATCAAGAAAATTGTCTATAAATTTTATTTTCACGATGAATCTTTCTTTTCCGTCAGCATCCGAAAACTCAAAGCCAATCTCCCCGTTTCCGATACTCGACTCCAGATCGATGGTGTAACTTACAAAAGGATTAAAACCACCAAACCAGATATTGGTTTGGGTTTCTTCGTGAGATTTAATTTTTAATTTATCCTGAAGGAGTTCCACATCAGCACGTTCCTTAAAATAATGCCTCTGAGGGTGCATTGATGTCAATCCAATAATGTTTTTTGGCTCGAGTTTCGCCATAGTAATGGACTGTTGTTCATCAAATATCATTCGTTGAACACCTTTACGGGTAAAATTTATTTCGTCAACCGGAGTTTGAGATTGTCCGCTTTTAAAAATTAGAACAAAAAGGAACAAAAAAAATAAAAGATTTGAGAGGGCTTTCATAACAGCAGTTTTTTCATAAGATAGGGAGCAGAGAAAAAATAAATACGCAAAGCAACCCACGTTGGTCTTAAAAACTATGGGCAGCGAGATATCTAATTATCTTAAATTTGATCCTAATCTACAAGATTTATTGAAAAGAAAAAAATATAGATACTTTAACCTCTTTTCCGGAGACAGTCTGAGAAAGAAGAAACCGGAATGTTCTCTAAAAAAATCAGCATGATTTACTGAACTAAAACGATGAATGATCTCGTATCCAAATTAGTTTGAAAAATTCGGGGCTGAGATGCTTGAATAAAAAAAACAAACCCCTAGTATTTGTAGGGGTTAAGAGCATATTTAGCGGAGAGACAGGGATTCGAACCCTGGCAACGGTTACCCGTTGACAGATTAGCAATCTGCTCCATTACCACTCTGGCACCTCTCCTGTAATGGAATGCAAATGTAATTCTTAAGAATCAACAAAACAATAGTTTTATTTAAATTTAAATACCCTATTCTGGGTATTCTACCCGGAGGTGGTAGATGTTGATCAACTTTTTGGAAAGTACTTTTTTGACCGTTTCTATCTCCGAAAGGGTAATATTACAATCGTTAAACTGTTTTTCATCAATTTGCTTGTTGATGATGGTATCTACAAACTGTTGTATTTTGTCCACGGTAGGTTCTCTCAAGCTTTTAGAGGCTGCCTCCACTGCATCGGCCATCATTAAAATCGCCGTTTCTTTCGAAAAAGGTCTGGGCCCTGGATATCGAAAATCTTTTTCATCTGCATCCTCTCCCAGTTCTTGCGCTTTTTTGTAAAAAAAATAGACCCATGAGTTTCCGTGGTGAGTACGGATAAAATCAATAATACGATCCGGCAATTTAAACTTCTTCGCCATTGCAATGCCTTCTGCCACATGATTGATGATGATTTTCGCACTTTGATCCGGAGGCATTTCCTCATGAGGAGAAACACTACCGGTTTGATTTTCCGAAAAATAAGTAGGGGCATTCATTTTTCCAATGTCGTGATACAAAGCCCCTACCCTGACCAAAAGCGTGTTCGCTCCGATTTCATTGGCCGCTGTTTCGGCCAAATTGGCCACCTGTAGTGAATGATGAAAAGTTCCCGGTGCACGATCAGACAATTCCTTTAATAGTTGAGCGTTGGTGTCTGATAATTCGAGTAATGACACATCCGAAACCAATTTAAACAAGCGCTCATAGAGGTAAATTAGAGGTTGCGCAAACAATGTCAACAGGCCATTGAGTAAGAATAATCCGATAACCAGAAAATCTATTTTATCAATACCTCCCTCATGAGTGATCGTAAAGGCTATATAGCCCACCAAATAAACCAATACAATCCTGCCTACTGTGATAAATAGATTGGCTCGGTTTTGTAACTGAGTGGAAGACAAAATCGTTACTATACCCACCATCAACTGAAGGAAAACAAATTCAAAACTATTGGGAACGACAAAACCCAAATTCAATATGGTGATGACATGGGTAAAGAGACCCACCCTAGGATCAAAAAATGTTTTTAAAATCAAGGGAAGAATACAAATTGGTACAGCATAAAGAAATCTTACATCAAAATTCACCACTATGGTCGTCAGAGCAATCATGCCCACCATATTGAGAAAAATAAAGGTTATTTCTCTATTGTCTTCAAAAATAGAAGGTCGGTAATTGTTGATGAATAAAATCAACGACATAAATGTCAAAACCACCAAAATGGTATATCCAAAAATGATCCAATAATAGTTCAACTCATTCCATAATTGAGATTCGTACTCATCTCTAAGGGAAATCAACATTTGTAATTTCTCACCCTCAACCACTTCGCCTTGTTTGATGATTATGGTATTTTCTTGTATCAGTCCACGATAGGGAGAAATATCACCCAAAGATTGATTGATAGCATTGGTAGTAAACTTTTCATCCAAGCTTATATTGGGCAGGACAATTTCAAAAAAGAGCTTGTAATAGGGGGTGCTATAATGGGCAAAGGTAGTTTTGTTAAGGTGCTGATCAATACTTTCCTGAAGGGTTTCAATTTTGACAAATTGATCCCTATCTACTGTAGATTCAATATTACCTTTGATCAAAAATACACGCTCCCCTCCTTTTTGATCAAAACCAGGGGGTAATACTCCCTTAAGATAGGTTTGTTCCAATAGCAAAAGACCAAAGTCGTATAATTTTTGATATTCTTCGCTAGATGCAGGCAAACTAAAGAAATTTGAAAATTGAGAAGCATAGGAATTTTTAACTGCTTCATACACCTCAGAATCTGCTCTATAATATGGGAATTGAGCATCCAAAATGGACTGCTTCTCTGCTTCAAGCTCAGTGGATGACTTCAGGATCGAAAAATCAAAAGGAGCATACAAGCTGGCATATTGCCAAGGCTTACCCTTTTGGAATTCATACTTGAATTTTGCGCCTTTGGGGAACAGGTAAACAACCAAGAAAGTACATGCCACCAACAAGATGGCCTTGTAAATAAGGTTTTGATTGGTCAATATAAAGCGCCAAAATTTTTTCAATACCTAACGATTCAGAATTTCAAATTTAAGGAAATATGAGGCTTTGGTTGTGAATTTAAAAATGTATTTCCAAACATATGACGTCAATTTGATTATTTTTGTCAATATAAATGACCATTTTTTGGCAACAAAACACTCTTTTTTAAACTAACCGACTTGGAATACGGTATCTGCCATTTGGGGATCATCCCTATGAGAAAAGAGAACAGTCACCAAAGTGAAATGGTTTCTCAACTGCTTTACGGCGAGTGCTACAAAATCGTTGAAAAGAGAAAAAGCTGGGCCAAAATTCGCCTCGAATGGGATGGCTATGAAGGATGGATCGATCAAAATCAACTGAATAATATCTCGCGTGAAAATTTTGATAAAATCACCCAATCGACCCTCAAAATATCAACAGACTTGGTGAATTATATTACCACCAAAGAGAATTTATTATTCCCCATTTTGATCGGCAGTGATCTGAGGGCTTTAAAAACACTTAAACACCAATTTGAGGGAGAGTTTGAACGACCTAAAAAATCAAAAAAATCATTGATTTCGACGGCCTACTTGTTCCTCAATGCTCCCTATCTATGGGGAGGAAAAACACTCTTAGGCATCGACTGTTCTGCTTTTACACAAATGGTTTACAAAATTAACGGTATCAAATTGAGTCGCGATGCCGATCAACAAGCCCTTCAAGGCCAGACCCTTAGCTTTATTGAGGAAAGTGAAGCTGGAGATTTGGCTTTTTTCGATAATGCTGAAGGCAAAATCACTCACGTAGGCCTACTACTGGAAAACCATCATATTATCCATGCCTCTGGAACTGTAAGAATTGACAGAATAGATCAATCTGGTATATTTAATGTAGAATCCCAAAGCCACTCCCACAAATTACGCTTCATCAAAAAAATGATATAAAAAAAAACCTCCAAAGAGGTCTTTTTTAATGAGTCATTTAGGTCATTCATAAAAGACGACCAGTAAATGGGTTTATTTTATTTTTCCAATAAAGTTTTCATTTCCTTATAACCCTCATTATCGCCAAGTGTACCATAAATATTCATCAGCGTTTTGATCGCATCTTCATTTTCTCCAATTTCAATCAAACTCTTGAGGATAGGAACACATTCCTTGTAAATTTCCTCACGATCTAACTTTAAAGCATCGTATTTGGCATTATCTGCCGCTGAGGTTCCCAAGCTATTCATTTGTTCAACGATGGTTTGTTCACCCTCTAAAATCAGAGCAACAAGGTTCAAATAAGCATTCTCATAATTGGGATCTTTTTCAATGGCTTTTTCGTAATATGCTCTGGCCGCCTCTTTTTCCCCCAAATCGGCAGTAACAACTGCAAGGTTATAATACAAATTGGCATTGTCAGGATCTTGAGCAATCGCCTCATTCATTAAACTCTGAAATTTTGCTTTTTCGTCCAACTGAATGTAGATGTTGGCTTCGGTTAAAATCAAATTGAGATCTGTAGGATTGCTAAGTCTTGCTTCCTGAACAGCAATCATTGCTTTCTCATTGTCTCCTCTTTGAGCGTGAATCAATGCAATGTTTTTGACTATCTCAGGAAATTTTGAGGGTGTATCCTCTTCCCTAACATTTTCATAGGATTTAGATTTCTTATACAAATCATACTCAGATTCGGTCACTTCCGTTTCAACTCCGGATTCAACTTCAGTAACATAATATTTGGTCACTACCCCAGTATAAGCCATTTCTTTCAACTGATCGTAATATTCTAGCGCAACATCATACATCTCAGCATTTACGGCACTAGAAGCAGCAAAATATAGATAATCCTTGTTGAGTTCCGGATCAATTAAATAAGCCAAATACAACTTTTCAGTAGAAGATTTAAAATCACCACCACCATTGTCATCAATAGCGCTGTTGACGATGTCAGCTGACAAAAGGTTTAATTGTTCCATGACTTCCTCTTTGATCGACGCCACATCCTTAAGGGAAGTGAAGAGATCATATGCTCGTTGAAATTCCTTGTTATTTTGGGCAATTTTACCTGTTAAAAAGTCATAGCCGGGCTTGACTTTTTGATCTGCATTTTCAAAAAGAGATTGATTTTCTTCCAAAAGCTGTGAGGCTCCTGATACGTCACCCGCATCATAGAACTTCTGGGCTTTTCTCAACTCTTTCTTCTGGGAAAAAGAGAAATTGAAAAGGAGTAGTAAAGTAATTAAGGTAATTCGTTTCATGTTTAATATTCAATTATTTAATAAAATGTAAAGATTTTGCCAACGCAAAAATAATATTTGTAATGAATTATTCAACAATAGTGCCACCTTCTACATCAATATCTGAAATATCCTCTACCTCGTCATCGTCTTTCATCACTTTGGCTACTGCTGCAATGGAATCGTCTTCTCTAAGATTGATCAATTTTACCCCTTGAGTGGCACGTCCCATAACCCTCAAATCTGATACTGCCATTCTAATAGCGATCCCGGATTTATTGATGATCATTAAGTCGTCTTGATCCGTTACATTTTTCAGGGTGACCAGTGAACCGGTTTTATCGGTGATGGAAATGGTTTTCACACCTTTACCCCCTCTATTGGTAATCCTGTAGTCCTCCAGGTCAGAACGTTTACCAAAGCCATTTTCTGAAACGACCAAAATATTGGTATCCATATCGTTTACCGACACCATTCCAACAACCTCATCGTTGGCATTGGCCAAGGTAATCCCCCTCACTCCCGAAGCTCCTCGACCCATAGGTCGGGTTTTACTCTCTTCGAATCGAATGGCTTTTCCAGATTTCACTGCCAAAAGGATTTGGCTATTTCCGTTGGTCAACTTAGCTTCTAATAACTCATCTCCATCTTTTATGGTGATGGCATTGATTCCATTGGCTCGTGGACGCGAATACTGTTCGAGACTGGTTTTTTTGACTTGACCTTTCTTGGTGGCCATAATTACATAGTGATTGTTGATGTACTCTTCATCCTTCAAATCTTGGGTACATATAAACGCCTTCACCCGATCATCTTGTTCAATATTGATCAAGTTTTGAATGGCGCGACCTTTGGAAGTTCTCGACCCCTCGGGTATTTCATAAACACGCATCCAAAAACATTTTCCTTTTTGAGTGAAAAACAACATATATTGGTGATTGGTTCCCACAAAAAGGTTTTCAAGGAAATCTTCATTCCTTGTTGTTGAAGCTTTTTGTCCAACCCCTCCCCTGTTTTGCGTCTTATAATCAGACAATGGTGTCCTTTTAATGTATCCTGCATGAGAAATGGTGATGACCATTTTATCATCGGGAATCATATCCTCAATACTGAAATTCCCGCCCGCATATTCGATTTTAGATCTTCTTTCATCACCGTATTTTTCTTTGATCTCAATCAATTCGGTTTTGATGATGCCCATCCTGCGATCCTTTTTATCAAGTATGTCTTTCAGGTCGGTAATCGTTTTTAACAATTCATCGTATTCATTGCGAAGTTTATCTTGCTCCAGTCCAGTCAACTGTCTCAATCGCATTTCAACAATGGCTTTGGCTTGAATTTCCGAAAGCTCAAATTTGGCAATCAAATTTTCTCTGGCTTCCTCCGCATTGGCCGATCCACGAATGATCGCTATCACCTCATCGATATTGTCTGAAGCGATAATCAGACCCTCTAATATGTGGGCGCGCTCCTCGGCTTTTCTCAATTCAAATTTTGTTCTTCGAACCACCACCTCATGACGGTGTTCAACAAAATAGTGAATCATTTCTTTTAAATTCAACAACTGAGGTCTGCCATCTACCAGGGCAATATTGTTTACGCTAAAAGAAGATTGTAAAGCGGTGTACTTGTATAATTTATTCAGTACGATGTTGGGTATAGCATCACGCTTCAGTACATAAACCACCCGCATTCCATTTCTGTCAGATTCATCTCTGATGTTGCTAATACCCTCTATCTTTTTGTCATTGACCAACTCAGCGGTTTTTCTAATCATCTCCGCCTTGTTGACTTGATAAGGTATTTCTGTCACGACAATACATTCACGATCTCTGACCATTTCAATATTGGCGTTGCCACGCATAACCACTCTACCTCTTCCAGTCAAAAAGGCTTCTTTGACTCCTTCATATCCGTAAATCGTCCCTCCAGTGGGAAAATCAGGAGCTTTGATGGTTTGGATTAACTCCTCTATAGTAATATCGGTGTTGTCGATGTATTGAATGGTTCCCTCAACCACCTCCGTTAAATTGTGAGGAGGCATATTAGTTGCCATCCCTACAGCAATTCCAGAGGCTCCATTGATCAATAAATTGGGGACTCTTGTAGGAAGTACGGTAGGTTCTTTTAGGGTATCGTCAAAATTGAGTTGATGGTCAACAGTATCTTTTTCAATGTCGGCCAATAAATCTTCCGACATTTTCTTCATTCTTGCTTCGGTATAACGCATGGCAGCAGGGCTGTCTCCATCAATAGAGCCAAAGTTTCCTTGTCCATCTACCAAGAGATAACGCAGGCTCCATTCTTGGGCCATACGTACCATTGTATCATATACTGAGCTATCTCCGTGGGGGTGATATTTTCCCAAAACCTCACCGACAATACGAGCCGATTTCTTGTGCGCAGTATTAGCCCTAATACCCAATTCATGCATTCCATAAAGCACCCTACGGTGCACAGGCTTTAGTCCATCACGCACATCAGGAAGGGCGCGTGACACAATGACAGACATTGAATAATCAATGTAAGCCGACTTCATTTCATCCTCAATATTGATAGGAATTAATTTTTCTCCGTCAACCATTTAATTTTGTTTAATGTAATAGCTAAAATACTTTATCAGCGAAGTTTTATTGGGATTTCCGCAATATTTTTTACTGAATTTATCAACATGATAATATTGCATTTTGCTTATAAAATTTTGCTTTTGCCATTTTGCTAAATGATATTTTTTTTGTCTATTAGCTATAGAAAGATAACTGGAATGCTTTTTGATCATTCCCTTAATAGAATATTAACTTTCAAATATGGATGATAACTTTTCACCTAGAGTAAAAGATGTAATTTCCTACAGCAAAGAAGAAGCCCTTAGATTGGGTCATGGCTCCATAGGAACAGAACATCTGATGTTGGGGATATTGCGGGACGGTGAAGGTAAAGCGGTATCAATTCTCAAATCTATTGAAGTCGACCTTGATGAATTAAGACGGAAGGTTGAAATACTCAACCCTGCAGTAATTGAAAATTCTGGGGTGATCAACAATAAGAAAAATCTACACCTTACACGTCAGGCCGAACGAGCACTTAAGACAACATTCTTAGAAGCTAAACTTTTTCAGAGTGATATCATTAACACTGCCCACCTGTTGCTGTGTATTCTAAGAAATGAAAATGACCCTACAACCAAGTTATTATTGAAGTTGAATATCGATTACGATATTGTCAAAGAACAATTCAAATTGATGATCGCTAGTGACGACCAAAACTATATGGACATATCTTCCTCCTCTTTTCCAGAAGAAAAAGACGATGAAAATGAATCGGGAAAAGAGAATCCTTTTGTTCCTACCACCGAATCTAGGGTCAATGTCAAATCCAAAACACCCGTTTTAGACAATTTTGGACGAGATGTCACTGCATTGGCAGAAAAAAACAAATTGGATCCTGTGGTGGGTAGAGAAAAAGAAATCGAAAGGGTTTCACAAATCCTCAGCAGAAGAAAGAAAAACAATCCCCTGCTGATTGGTGAGCCTGGAGTAGGTAAATCCGCTATTGCCGAAGGCTTAGCCTTGCGCATCATTCAGAAAAAAGTATCTAGAGTTCTCTATGGCAAACGCGTTGTTTCTCTTGACCTAGCCAGTTTAGTGGCGGGAACCAAATACAGAGGCCAATTCGAAGAACGCATGAAAGCGGTGATGAATGAATTGGAAAAAAATGACAACATCATCCTCTTTATTGATGAAATTCACACCATAGTCGGTGCAGGGGGAGCCACTGGAAGCTTAGATGCTTCCAATATGTTCAAACCCGCATTAGCTCGTGGAGAAATTCAATGCATCGGTGCAACTACCTTGGACGAGTATCGCCAAAATATTGAGAAAGACGGTGCACTTGAGAGACGTTTCCAAAAAGTTTTGATAGAAGAAACTACCGAGGAAGAAACCCTCGAGATATTGAGAAATATCAAGGACAAGTATGAGAACCATCACAACGTCATGTACACCGATGAAGCTCTCAAAGCCTGTGCCGAATTGACTTCCAGATACATGACCGACCGTTACCTTCCAGACAAGGCTATTGACGCCCTAGACGAAGCCGGTTCTAGAGTACACATCAACAATATGAACGTGCCCGACGAAATCATAAAACTTGAAGAGGAACTCGAAAAAGTAAAAGAATTAAAAAATTCTGTTGTCAAAAAACAAAAATACGAGGAAGCTGCCAAGCTCAGAGACGACGAGAAAAGGGTAGAAAGAACACTTCTCGAAGCCCAAGAGAGATGGCAAGAAGAATCAAAACTCAACAGGGTTACCGTTAATGATACCCATATTGCTGATGTAGTATCCATGATGACCAACATACCGGTCAACAAAATCGTCAAGAGCGAAAAAAATAAATTGGCGAACCTTACCGATATTATTGGCGAAAAAATCATTGGACAAAAAGAAGCTGTACAAAAAGTTGTCAAAGCCATTCAGCGAAACAGAGCAGGGCTCAAAGACCCGGATCGCCCCATAGGATCATTTATTTTCCTCGGACAAACCGGTGTTGGTAAAACACAACTGGCCAAAATTCTTGCCAAAGAAATTTTTGATTCCGAAGAAAACCTCATTCGCATTGACATGAGTGAGTACATGGAAAAATTTGCGATTTCTAGGTTGATCGGAGCACCTCCAGGCTATGTTGGATATGAGGAAGGCGGGCAATTGAGTGAAAAAGTAAGACGTCGCCCCTATTCTGTCATCTTGTTGGATGAAGTTGAGAAAGCTCATCCTGATGTATTTAATATGCTACTGCAAGTATTGGACGACGGATTCTTGACCGACAGCTTGGGAAGAAAAATCAATTTCCAAAACACCATCATCATCATGACCTCCAACATTGGAGCCAGACAAGTCAAAGATTTTGGAAGCGGTGTAGGATTTGAAACCTCCAATATGAAATCTCAGGCCAGCGATATCGAAAAAAGTGTGATTCAGAACGCCTTAAAGAAAACTTTCGCACCCGAATTTTTGAATCGTATTGACGATATAGTCATCTTCAATACCCTTGAAAAGGAAGATATTGTAAAAATTGTCGATATCGAATTGGTCAAACTCACCAAAAGAGTTGAAAATCTTGGTTATAGCATTTCGCTCACAAAAGCTGCAAAGACTTTCCTAAGCGATAAGGGATTTGACAAAAAATATGGAGCACGACCCCTCAATAGAGCCATTCAGAAGTACATAGAGGATCTATTGGCCGAAAACGTTGTAAATAACAATATTGAGGAAGGAACACATATCACCCTTGATCATAAAAAAGGAGATGAAGAACTACATATCAAACCGGCCACTGAGGTCAAGGAAAAATAAATGATTATTCTATACCAAAGCCATCCAACGAATTGGATGGCTTTTTTTTTACATACAATTCAAAACCAAAATTGTTTCCAAAAAATTTTAAAGCTGATGGTTTTGTAATATTTTTGCCTACATGTTGGATCATAACAATTTTATAAACACTCGTACTTCCTGTTTCAGGTCAAAAGTTATTGTTGTCAAAACTTCTATTTCGACAATGACCACCCCTATGGGGGTAGTTCATCACATATAACGCTATGGCCAAATGTCCTCAAATCTTTGATTTAGATTCAAATCATTACAATCATCTCAAATCAATTACCCCTAACACATCAAAGTGAAGGGTTAAACAGAAAAACATATAAAATGAAAGTTTTAAAATTTGGAGGAACATCGGTAGCAAACTCACAAAGTCTATCTAGTGTTCTCAAAATTACTCAAAATCAACAAGGTCCTATTGCAGTAGTAGTCTCCGCTTTGGGAGGGATCACTGATCTGCTCATGGAAATGCTTTCGTTGGCACAATCTGGTGACGACCATTACAAAGACAATCTTGCAGTAATTGAAAAACGTCATTTGGAAACCATCAAAAGTTGTGTACCCATTCAACACCAAAGTGCCATCATCAGTTTTCTGAAAAAGCACCTTAATGAATTGGAATCTCGACTCGACGCTGTTCATCTTCTCGAAGAGGCAACCCCCAAAAACAACTCGACCATTTCCGCTTATGGGGAAATACTGTCGAGTAATATCATTCAGGAAATATTCAGTTTCAATAAAGTCAATTCTGTTCTTAAAGACAGTAGGGAACTGATCAAAACTTCATCCCATAACGGAAGAGAAGTAGTTGATCAGGAACTTACCAGTAAGCTCATTCAAGACTATTTCAAAAAAAACACCTCCGATGTGGTGTTGCTTCCTGGTTTTATCGCCAGCAATGCATCAGGAGAAACCACCACCTTGGGCAGAGGTGGGTCGGACTATTCCGCTGCCATCATTGCCAATGCCACCGAATCAGAGGTGTTGGAAATTTGGACCGATGTTAGTGGGATGTACACCGCTCATCCCAAGATCGTAGCACAGGCCAAGCCCATTGAAAAATTGAGTTATTATGAGGCTATGGAACTCTCTCATTTTGGAGCCAAAGTGATTTACCCCCCTACCCTGCAGCCCATTATTGAGAAAAATATCCCCATTGTTATCAAAAACACTTTTGCTCCAAAAGACAAGGGTACACTCATTGATGATACTCCTGCAATTGAAAATGGCGAAATCGTCAAGGGAATCAGTCATATTGACAATGTAGCCTTAATCAATTTGGAAGGAAGTGGTATGATCGGAATTACTGGTTTTTCCAAAAGATTCTTTGAAGCTTTGTCCGATGAAAACATCAATGTGATTATGATCACCCAAGCATCCTCCGAACACTCTATATGTATTGGAGTAAAAGAAGAGGAGGCCATGGCGGCCAAAAAGGTGATAGACGAGAAATTTGCCTTTGAAATTTCCATCAATAAAGTTGCACCTGCTCAGATTGAAAAAAACATGGTCAATATCGCTGTAGTTGGTGAAAAAATGAAAGACCACCAAGGCATCAGCGGAAAACTATTCAGCAGTCTTGGAGCCAACAACATCAACATTAGGGCCATTGCTCAGGGAGCATCAGAAAGAAACATCTCTATCATTATCGATAAAAAAAATGTCACCAAAGCCATCAATACCCTACACGAAAGTTTCTTTGAAGCCCAAATCAAAGAATTGAATCTTTTTGTCACGGGTGTAGGAAATGTTGGAAGTAAACTTTTAGAGCAAATCGAAAAGCAAACCGAATATTTAATTGAAAACCTAAGATTAAAAATTCGTGTCATTGCCGTATCCAATTCCAAAAAAATGATTTTGGGTGAAGATGCTTTAGATTTGACCCATTGGAAATCAAAATTGGAAGAAAGCCAAACCAAGGCCAGCAGAGACTTGTTTTTTAAGCATGCCAAAAAACTCAACTTGCGTAACAGTATTTTTGTGGACAACACAGCTAGCGAGATTATTGCCAAGGAATATGCCCGCTATTTAAATAATAATATTGGGGTTGTTACCTGTAACAAAATTGCTGCAGCCGACGAACTAAACAACTACCTGAATCTCAAAAAGATTTCTAGAAAATTCGGAAGTCCATACCTGTTTGAAACCAATGTCGGTGCAGGATTGCCCATCATTGACACGCTCAACAATCTCATTGCTTCTGGAGATCAAATCATCAAAATACAAGCGGTTTTATCTGGAAGTCTGAATTTTGTTTTCAACAACTTTAAAAAAGGAGCCTCTTTCCACGATGTGGTATTGGAAGCACAACAAGAGGGTTATACTGAACCAGATCCCAAGATCGACCTCAGCGGTATTGATGTCGCTCGAAAGATTTTGATTTTGGCTCGCGAAAGTGGAATGAAAATAGAATTGGAGGAAATTGAAAATGAATCCTTTTTACCCCAAGAATGTTTGGATACTCAAGACAACAAATCATTTTTTGAATCCCTAGTAAAACACAGTGGTCATTTTGAGAAAATGTTGGAAAATGCCCAAAAGGAAGGTGCCAAAATGAAATATGTTGCTCAACTAGAAGATGGGAAAGCCAAAGTGGGCATTCAATTGGTCAAAGAAGGTCATGACTTTTACAATCTAGAAGGGAGTGACAACATCATCCTTTTCTATACCAATCGCTACAAAGAACAACCCCTTATTGTTAAGGGTGCAGGAGCAGGAGCCGATGTAACCGCCTCGGGTATTTTTGCCGACATCATCAGAATAGGAAAGCAGTAAAATGGATCAAATTAAAATTTTTGCCCCCGCCAGTGTGGCCAACGTATCCTGTGGATTCGATGTATTGGGATTTTGTCTCGATCCGGTTGGTGACGAAATGCTCATTCGTAAAACAAACGCATCAGGGGTAAAAATCACCAAAATTGAAGGTCAAAACCTTCCTTTGGATGTAAAAAAAAATGTTGCAGGAGTAGCTGCCGAAGCACTGCTTAAAGCCCATCCCACACAATCGGGCTTTGAAATCGAAATCCACAAAAAAATCAAGGCAGGAAGTGGAATTGGGAGTAGTGCCGCCAGTGCTGCTGGAGCTGTTTTCGGCATCAATGAATTACTAGGTAAACCCTACACTGCCCACGAATTGATTGCTTTCGCTATGGAAGGCGAAGGACTGGCAAGTGGCTCAGCCCATGCCGATAATGTAGCACCCGTACTAATGGGTGGGATCACTTTGGTCAGATCTATTAACCCCGTCGATGTCATCCAACTGCCAACCCCCAAAGCACTCACTGCTGTGATCTTACACCCCAAAATTGAATTAAAAACCATGCATGCACGTGAGATCATCAAAAAAAATGTGACCATGGAAAAAGCCATTCAACAATGGGGGAATTTAGGAGCCTTTGTTTCTGCCTTGTTCAATGAAGATTACGATTTAATGTCGAGAAGCCTAAAAGATGAAATTGTTGAGCCCATGCGATCCTTGCTCATCCCTGAGTTTGAATCACTCAAAAAAGCTTCCATAGACGCAGGAGCATTGGGTTTTGGTATTTCTGGTTCGGGTCCATCAGTCTATGCACTAACCAAGGGAATAGATAGTGCCCAAAAAATTTCTAATGCCATAAATAAAGTTATTTCTTCCATTGGTATAGATTTTGAGATACATATATCTAAAATCAATGAACAAGGAATAAAAATATTAACCAATTAATGAAGTACTTCAGTCTTAACCACAACTCAAAAAGTACACTTTTTCACGATGCGGTAAAAAGAGGTTTAGCCCCGGACAGAGGACTATACTTCCCTGAAACCATACCTCAACTCCCTCAGAGTTTTTTTGACAATATCGAAAAAATGAGTATTCCTGAGATGGCCTATCGGGTGATAAAACCCTATGTAGGAAATCAAATATTGAAAGAAAAACTGATGGAAATTGTATCAGAAACATTGGATTTTGACTTTCCCATCATAGAAATCACCGACAATATTGCAGCCCTAGAATTGTTTCAAGGCCCAACCCTAGCGTTTAAAGATGTTGGAGCTCGATTTATGGCGCGTTCGTTGGGGCATCTCAATCAGGGCTCTAAAGACAAAATAACGGTCTTGGTTGCTACTTCTGGAGACACAGGAGGAGCGGTTGCAAATGGCTTTCTAGGCGTAGAAGGTGTCAATGTAGTCATCTTATACCCCAAAGGAAAAGTCAGTGAAATTCAAGAAAAACAATTGACCACTCTAGGGCAAAACATCACCGCCCTTGAAGTTGACGGTGTATTCGACGATTGTCAGGAAATGGTAAAAACCGCCTTTTTGGATACAGGTTTGTCCAGTATTAACCTCACCTCTGCCAACTCCATCAACGTAGCCCGCTGGCTACCCCAAATGTTCTATTACTTTATTGCCTATAGAGCGCTAAAAAGCAAAAACAAAAAATTGGTGTTTTCAGTGCCCAGTGGAAACTTTGGAAATATCTGTGCTGGTATCATAGGACAGCAAATGGGATTGCCCATTGACCACTTTATCGCCAGCACCAATGTAAACGACGCTGTTCCTCGTTTTTTGGAAACAGGAACCTACGATCCTATACCGACCATCCAAACCATCTCCAACGCCATGGATGTGGGCAACCCCAGTAACTTTGTCAGAATTCAAAAAATATTCAACAACGACGTTGTAAAAATGAAAAAAATCCTCTCTGGCTTTCGATACACCGATCAGCAGACTAAAAAAGCCTTAAAGGAAATTTACGACCTCAAAAGCTACATTGCCGATCCCCACGGTGCCGTTGGATATCTGGGACTTAAGGAATATTTAGAGCAACAAAATGAGGATTTTTATGGTGTATTTTTGGAAACCGCCCATCCGGTTAAATTTTTAGATTCCGTAAACAAAACCCTAAAATTGGAAGTCGAAATACCTGAAAGACTCAAGGATACCCTTTCAAAAGAAAAAACGAGTATTCCCATTAAAGATTACAGTGAACTCAAATCTTATCTACTGAATTAAGCTGTTAATTTCTGGTAAAATAAAATCTTTTAGCGCACTCTCCTCTTTCATTAATGCCTCTATGCGCTCCCAATCTCTGGGCGCACCAGCCGATAAATTAATTGGGCCTTCACTGGTAACCAAGACGTCGTCTTCGATACGGATACCAATGTTCCACCATTTGGGGTCACAGGGGCTGTTCTCTGGTATATAAATACCCGGTTCTATCGTAATGATCATATTCGCCTCCAAATTCCCGTAATTTCCAGGGTCGTGAACATCCAGTCCAATGTGGTGTGAAAGACCGTGAGGATAATATTTTCTGGCCTCAGAAGCTTCATTGATGATTCCCAATTGCTGTAATCCCTCAGCTATAATGTCATAGGAAAGTTTATAAATCGACCTAAAACTGTTTCCCTCCTGAGATGCATTGATGGCCGCTTCTTGGGAATCATAAACAATTTGATATAAGGCTTTTTGCTCCGCACTAAAAACACCGTTGGCAGGTATGGTTCGGGTAACATCGGCCGTGTAGCCATAATACTCTGCCCCCAAATCCATTAAAACCAACTGATTGTGAAGGTCTTCTTCATCATTTTCGATATAGTGCAATACACAACCGTTTTTGCCTGCCCCAACTATAGAAGGATAACCCTCATCAGCTGCTCCATATTTGCGATATACAAATTCATGAATCCCTTGAATTTCTCTCTCACTCATGCCAGGATGCATGGCCTTCATCACTTCGATTTGACCCACTACAGAAATGGCCACTGCCTTTTTAAGTAGATCGATTTCGTTTTTGGTCTTTATTTCTCTCAAATCGGCCATGATCCCAGCTAAGGTTTCTATATCAAAATTGTAATTGCGAAGGGCAAAAGCTGTCTTCATTTTGGCTTCGTTATAAAAATCTTGGGCAGGTTCTTTGAGAAAATCTCTGATGATTTCGTCTTCCATCAGTAAACTATCTTGATTTACCAAGTAGGCCACCTCATCTCTAAACGCTTCAAAATTTTCTTCATCAGCCTGCATAATTCTTTGATAGGCCGTATAGGCCAGACGATTGAAATCATTAGGGAAATTGATGGCTTCTCTAAAAGTGGCCTTGAGATCAAATAGATCAAGGGGGTCATCTACTTTATAGCGAACGTTATCCCTAAAAACATAAGTCTTTTGATTTCGAATATCGTTCTTAAACTCAAACATCAAGACCTTATCAAAGCGATCTAAGTTTTGGGAATCATGCTTAAAATCAACCCGCTCTGCAACACGATCAAAACCCAATTCTTTGACCTCTTCCAAGTCATAGCGTTTTCCATTCCACATTTCCATATAATCATTGCGTTCTGGTACATATATTTTTTCATGATAAACACCCCCACTGTCTGTTTGTGCATTTTTGTAAATCATCAAAACAGAATGGGGTTGATGCCATCCAGTTAAATAGAAAAAATTAGGGTCTTGATGATAGATATAGTCTACATCATTGGCACGATTTCTTATCGGTGCACTGAAAAGAACAGCAACACTATTGTCTGGCATCTTTTGACGAAAGGACTTCCTTGCATTTTGATAATGTTCGGCAGTTAATTTCGATTTTTGAGTATGACCGGAGAAGAAAAAAAGTAATAAAGTCAGTACAATCAGATTTTTCATAAGGGCATTTTTATGGGGTTTTAAGCTCTATATTCAACTTACTTATGACCTAAAAGTAATATTTTTGTTTAAAATATCTCAATGAAGAAAACCCCATTTTTTGACATTCACACCCAATTGGGTGCTAAAATATCCCTTTTTGGAGGATATCAAATGCCCATTCAGTATAGTGGAGTCAAACAAGAGCATTTGGCGATCAGGCAAAAACTGGGTGTCTTTGATGTCTCTCATATGGGAGAATTTTGGGTAGAAGGCCCCAATGCCTTTGACCTTTTACAGTTCATTTGCAGCAATGACATTTCAAAACTCACCCCCGGAAAAGCTCAATACAACTACCTGCCCAACGAGCAGGGCGGAGTGGTCGATGATCTGATCGTTTACCAAATCCATACCGAAAAATACCTGTTGGTGGTCAACGCTTCCAATGTTGAAAAAGACTGGAATCACATCCTAAAACAGAATCAAAAATTCGAGGCAAAGCTCGAAAATGCATCAGAAAAAACAGCTCTATTGGCCATTCAGGGCCCTAAAGCCCTCACCGCCATGCAGTCCATTTGCAATGCCCAACTGGATCAATTGTCACACTACAGTCATATTACTACTACTTTTGCAGGAGTCGAAAACGTTTTGGTCGCCACCACTGGCTACACTGGTGCGGGAGGAATTGAAATCTATTTTGATGTTGCTAAAGCTGAAAAAATCTGGAAAGCTGTCATCAAAGCAGGAACCGAATTTGGCATATTACCCGTGGGATTGGCCGCTCGAGACACACTGCGGATGGAAATGGGTTACTGTCTTTATGGAAATGAAATAAACGATCAAACCTCACCCATCAGCGCCGGACTGGGGTGGGTTACAAAACCATATACCGGCTTTCTAAATGCCGAACTCCACCATAAATCAATGGAAGAAGGCACCTCCGAAAAACTCATCGGTTTTCAAATCGATGAAAGGGGCATTCCTCGCTCGGGTTATCTTCTTTTTGATACCGACCAAAACCCCATTGGAAGGGTGACTTCTGGAACCCAGTCCCCCTCTCTCAATAAAGGAATCGGTTTGGGATATGTCAAAACCGATTTTTCTAATCCCGGACAAAAATTATCCGTACAGATCAGAGAAAAATTTGTCTCGGCTACTGTGGTAAAACTTCCCTTTTTAAAATGATCGCCCAGTGAAAAGAATTTTGATTCTTGGTGCCAGTGGTTTTATAGGAAACACCCTCTACAAGGAGTTAAATTCCTACTACGATACTTTTGGAACTTATTTTACCAAAAAAGGTTTTGGGCAAAACCATCATTTTTTTCATTTTGATATGAAAGAGGGTGGTCTAGAGGACATCATCAAGGAAGTCAAACCAAAACTTATCATTTCTGCCTTGAGGGGACCATTCGATGCCTTGATCGAAACCCACCAATTTTTGATTGATCTGATCGGTCGTTCCAATTGCAGGTTGATCTTTCTTTCCTCCGCCAATGTATTTGACACCTTCGAACATTTCCCATCCTACGAATACGACAAAACCCTGTCGGAAAGTATTTATGGCCGCTTTAAAATCAAAATCGAAAACGACTTGCTTCGTCTTCCACCCGCCAAATTTGTACTGGCAAGGTTACCCATGGTCTATGGTAATCATTCTCCCAGAATTCAGGAATTAGACCAAGCCATAAATACCAATCAACCCATAGAAGTATTCCCCAATACCATTATCAATGTCAACAACGACATCAAACTCAGTCAACAAATACACTACATTATCAATCAACAACTCACCGGTATTTTTCATTTGGGGAGTACCGATTTGATCCATCATTTCGACTTTATCAAATTAATGGTTCAAAGGAGATACCAACGCAAAGCCATTTACAAACAAGTATATACCACCAACCAAATGCGGTACATGGCCGTTTTGGCCAAGGAAAATAAATTGCCCAACAACCTTCTTTTTTCTTACACAGAAATTCTAGACGATTTGACATTGGTCAAAAAGGATTTTTAATTGTTTTTATATTTGTGATCAATAACCAATAAATATTATGGGAAGAGCCTTTGAATTTCGGAAAGCCAGAAAAATGAAACGGTGGTCGGCCATGGCCAAAACCTTTACCCGCATTGGCAAGGACATTGTCATGGCAGTCAAAGAGGGTGGCCCCGATCCAGACAATAATTCTCGACTTCGTGCGGTGATTCAAAATGCCAAAGCCGCCAACATGCCCAAGGACAACGTCGAGCGCGCCATAAAAAAAGCATCTGATAAAGCTACAGAAAACTACAAAGAAGTATTGTTTGAGGGCTACGCTCCCCACGGAGTGGCGATATTGGTCGAAACCGCAACTGACAACAATAACAGAACGGTGGCCAACGTCAGGAGTTATTTTAACAAATGCAATGGTAACCTTGGCACATCCGGTTCTGTAGAGTTTATGTTTGACCGAAGCTGCAGTTTTAGAATCCCTGCCGAAGGAGTGGATGTGGAAGAAATGGAACTGGAGTTTATCGACTTTGGAGTGGAAGAAGTTTTTGAAGACGAAGATGGTATACTACTCTATGCCCCTTTTGAAAACTTTGGAGCCATCCAGAAAGAATTGGAAAATCGTTCCATAGAAATCCTTTCTTCGGGCTTCGAACGAATCCCTCAGGTCACCAAGGAATTGTCCAATGAACAACAGGAGGAGGTACTCAAACTCATTGAAAAAATTGAGGAAGACGATGATGTACAAAATGTATACCACGCCATGGATATTCAAGAATAGGTGGTCCTAGTAAACATTCATAAATGTATTAAACACCTATTGTAGTAGTTTTATGACGCATACCTTTCGGTGACTTTATCCCTAATTACTTTTTTTCAGCCTCATTGAAATAGGCTTGCATTTCTTTTAGGTCCTTTTCAATATCTCCCGTAGGATCGAATAGTTTTAAAAAAGACACCTTTTTGGAAGGGTAGTTAAAGTGCACCAATAATATAGGGACTTCGGCCTCCAAGGCAATATAGTAGAAACCTGTTTTCCATCGTTCTACTTTTTTCCGGGTTCCCTCTGGGGCAATCGCCATTCGAAAAGCATCCTTTTCTCTAAAAATTTTTGCAATGGCCGACACTTTATTTTCATTCGAATTCCGATTGATGGGTGTCCCTCCTAAAGCTCTGAAAAACCATCCCGTTAAGGGGTTAAATAATTCTTGTTTTCCCACATAGCTGATCTTTTCATTAATTACCGTACGGGTCAAAACCCCAATGATAAAGTCCATATTTCGGGTATGGGGGAACACGGCAACGATAAATTTGTTTAATGACGGAAAATCTCCTTCAATCTTCCACCCCATCAGGCGAAAGAAAATAATTTTTGCCAGATTTGAGATCATTCGGAATTCAATTGATTTAAATGGACTTTTGCCCGCTCCAAATCGTCTGGGGTATCGATTTCAAAGTTGAGATTGAGGGTCTCCACCATTTTAATTTTTTTCCCGTGTTCGAGATAGCGAATGCATTCTATTTTTTCGGCCGACTCCAAGGGGGTCATCTCTTGTTCACTGAACTCGATCAAGGCTTGCTTTCTGAAAGCATATACCCCTACGTGTTTATAATAGGGTGGGGATTGTTCATTGTCGCGATCACAAGGAATGGGTAAACGAGAAAAATAAAGTGCAAAGTTGTTCAAATCCACGATTACTTTGACCACACTGGGGTTTTCAACTTCTTTGTATTCCATTAATGGTGTCATTAAAGAAGCCAAAGCAATTTCCTTTTGGTGATCATCCTTAAAGACATCGATCAGTTTTTTTAAACTTTCAGCATCCACAAAAGGCTCATCTCCTTGGACATTAATCACAATATCGGCTTCCATACCCAATGCCGCTTCGGCAATGCGATCACTTCCGCATTGATGATCTCTTTGGGACATCACCGCTCGACCTCCGTTGTCAGAAATTTCCTTAAAGATCACATCACTATCGGTAGCCACTACCACTTCGTCAAAAAGACCTGTAGCCACTACATTTTTATAGGTTCTTAAAATAACAGTTTTATCACCCAAGGGCTGCATCAGCTTACCAGGGAAACGCGTGGAGTCATATCGCGCAGGTATAATTGAAACTATTTTCATTACTGCAAAAGAAAGGACAAATTTTAATAATTGGGCAGTGATTTAAAGGTTTTTATAACAAAAAAAGTGTCTTCAAAAGTACTCCTTTCCAAATCCGATCAAGTACAAACGCTCTTTGGCACGGGTAATCGCTGTGTAAAGCCACCTAAAATAATCTTTGTTCGGGCCATCGGGAAGATAGGGTTGCTCCACAAAAACGTTTTTCCATTGCCCCCCTTGGGACTTGTGACAAGTAATGGCATAGGAATATTTCACTTGTAACGCATTAAAGTAGGGATCGTTTTTGACTTTCAGAAAACGCTTGTATTTGGATTTTTCGTGGGCGTGATCTTGCGCTACCTTTTGATAGAGCAGTTGTGACTGCTCATAGCCCAAGTTGGCGGTTTCACTGTTCAGTGTTTCTAACAACAACACTGTGTCAAAAGCGGGTTCATTGGGATAATCCACCATTTGGACATTCACCTCAGCAAATTTCATATCGTAACGATCCACATATTTGTTGATGCGATTGACACGGATTACGTCCCCATTGGCAATAAAACCGGGTTGGGAATCTGATCCCAACCAAAAATAATTGTTTTTCACCACCATCAGTTGATCTCCAGAAGCCAAATCGGATTCCAAAAAAAGGATACGTTCCCGTATACTTTTATTGTAGAGGTTGGCCCTTTTGTTGGAACGTACGATCAAGACCGTTTGGTCAATTCCATCCTCGTCCAGTGCATTGTTGAGCAGTTCCAAAAACTCATTGCCCTCAATGATGCGTTGTACATCTTTATAACCATCCAACTGAAATTTAAATCCCTCAAACTGATCTTCAACCAATAACTCCCTAATGCCAGTAGCGTTGAATAAAATCCCGGATTCGGCTTTTTGTCGAACCACATCGTCAAGGGTAACACTATAGACGGTGGCATTGAATTGAGCGGCCAGTTCCTCTTCATCTAACGCAGGACTCAGTCCTAAGTTGACCGGTGGCAGTTGGGCAGTATCGCCCACAAAAATCAATTGACATTTCTCACCATTGTTAACATAGTGCACCAAATCATGCAACAAAGATCCATTTTCAAAAAGTTTACTTTGTTGTCGGTCATCGCCTATCATCGAAGATTCATCCACAATAAAGACGGTATGGGTATGTTTGTTTTCTTTCAGCGTAAACTGTACCCCTGTACCTCCACTATCGACTTTGGGAAAATATATTTTTTTGTGAATGGTGAGGGCACTTTTCCCCGCATAGGCAGAGAGTACTTTGGCCGCTCGACCTGTTGGAGCCATCAATACAGATTTTTTTCGGATGTGGCCTAATTGCTGAACCAAATGACCAATCAGTGTCGTTTTTCCCGTTCCCGCATACCCTTTGATCAACAAAAGTGAATCCTCGGAAGAGTCGGATAGAAAATGTGCGATTTTTTCAAATCCCTTGGCTTGGGAAGCCGTTGGTTCGAACCTGAACTTTTCAGAGAGAATGTTATGGAAAGACGGGTTTGACATATGGCTTATTTTCTCACAAGATAATTCATTTGTAAAACTTTTACGATTCAAAAAAAATTGTAGATTTGTTGGAAGTAAAAAAATTAATAAACCATGAAACTAGCGCTTCAAGCTGTACTTTGGATCCTTGCCATTTTTTTTAGTTACAAAATTTATGACTCAATCAACGGGCCGATCAACTTCAACAAAACGAAGAACGAACGCTATGCAGTTGTTATCAACAAATTAAAACTGATTCGAAAAGCGCAAATCGCCCATAAAGACGTTAAAGGAATCTACAGCAATAACTTTGACAGCTTGGTCAAATTTATTGACGATGGTATTTTCACCTTGATTCAAAAGAGAGATTCTTCCTACATGGAATACGACCGTACCTACAGGATCGATATGCTCCGTGAGGTAGTCGTAGTGGACACCTTGGGTTTTGTTCCCGTCAAAGACTCATTGTTCAAAGATTCTAACGCTTACAAAAATTTTGCCACTGTTCCTGTAGAAGGGATCGATGCAATGTTCAATATCAATGCAGACATCATAGACAAGAATGGCTATAGAGTGCCTGTTTTTGAGGTAAAAGTTGCCAAGGATGTGATTCTTCATGATCAGGATAAAGATTTGATAAAAATTGAAAATGAGACCGTTTCCGTAGATGGCGTTAATGGTCCCACGATCATACTGGGCTCCCTTACCGAAGTAAGTACCAACGGAAACTGGCCCACTATTTTCGATGCCGTTCAATAAAACCACCATACAAGATAAAGAACTATCCATCCAAATTTTTAAGGATGGATTTTCTTTTTGTACCCCCAACGCCCGTCCTTTTTTTAAGTTTGACGCTCACAGTATAGTAGAGGGAGACGCTTTTAGAAAGTTGTTGGAGTCCCATTCTTTTTTGGAAAGCAAAAAAATTAAAGGTGTCCACTTTGACCACAGTGCCACTTTTGTCCCCAAAACACTTTACAACCCCAAACAAAAACACACCTATCTCAATTACAACGTTTCCCTCCAGGAAACTCATAGCATAGCAGAAAAAGAATCAAAGGATGAGCGGATCAAAGTTCTTTACCCCGTTGATGTAGCAATAGAGAAAACTTTACAACATTATTTTAAAGAGATCCACTTTACCCACTATTCCCAAATTCTTTACGACCTCAGTTCAAATACAAATAACGCTGACGATTCGATAGTGATGAATCTTCATATGCAAGACGATCAATTTGACCTTTTGGTTTTCAAGGGAAAAGAGCTATTGCTTTTCAATACTTATCCCTACAAGAATGAAGATGGTTTTCTCTATTTCGTGTTGGCTGTAGCGGAGGAGTTGTCCCTTTCACCCGAAGCCTTTGAAATGGTCTTTTTCGGAAAATATGTTCGATATAAAAAATGTTATGAAGCCTTGAGTCTCTATCACGAAAAAATAACATTTGCCGACCAAGAGGGCTTTGTAATGTTTGACGAAAGGGAACATCCTGCCCCCTACTTCATCAATCTTTTTGACTGATGCGAATCATTTCCGGTTCTCATAAAGGCAGAAGACTGACTGCCCCCAAAAAACTCCCTGTTCGCCCTACTACCGACAGATCCAAAGAAGCTTTGTTCAATATACTTCAACACCAATACGATTGGGAAAATACTACTGTACTAGATCTTTTTGCTGGAACGGGTAGTATCAGTTTTGAGTTTGGCTCCAGAGGAGTCAAAAACATCATCGCAGTAGATCAAAACAAGATGTGTATCGATTTTATCCGAAAAACATCAGAGTCTTTAGAACTTCCCATTCAGCTAACCCAGATGGACGCTTTAAAGTATTTATCGGCTGTAAAAATGCAATTCGATTTGATTTTTGCCGATCCTCCCTATGATTTGGGAACCCAACAATACATTGAGATCATTGAAAAGGTTTTTGCCAACCAACTTTTAGATCGACAAGGACAATTGATCATAGAACACAGTGATCAAGAGAAATTTGAACAACATCCCAAGTTTAGCCAATCCAGAAAATACGGCAGTAACGTATTCAGCTTTTTTGAAGAATAAAAAAAGGCAGGCCTGTAAGCCGGATTCTGTCGAGTCTTATTATTTATCTGGATGTTGCATTGCTACAACATTCTAGCCGCCTACCCAATTGCATCGAACGAGCCATTCTCAAACGCAATCTTATTTGGCGTTGCACCGCATAGAGTTTACCTGTTTTCACTACAGCCGAACTGTACTTGCTTTCTGTTGCACTGGTCCTATTCGCCGAGGCGAACGACGGGCGTTACCCGCTATACTGCTCTGTGGTGTCCGGACTTTCCTCTCTTGTAAACAAGAGCAATAAGACAGCCTGCCAGATGCAAAGTTAGTCTTTTGTTGATAATTTAAGGTGAATTTGTTTGTCGAGCACAGCATGGACATTTTTCAATTTTTATCTTTGTTTATACACTACTCGATATGGAAACTTACATTGTCTCGGCCTTAAAATATCGCCCTCAAACCTTTGAGGAAGTAGTGGGTCAAAAGTCCATTACGCAGACATTGGAAAACGCCATCGAAAAAAATCAATTGGCACAAGCCTTGCTTTTTTGTGGTCCAAGAGGGGTTGGAAAGACTTCTTGTGCTCGTATCCTCGCCAAAAAAATAAACAGCCAGGACAAAGACGATTCCAATGAGGACTTCGCTTTTAATATTTTTGAATTGGATGCCGCATCCAATAACTCTGTTGATGACATTCGCTCCCTTAACGAGCAAGTGAGAATTCCACCACAAGTGGGTACCCACAAAATATATATCATTGACGAGGTACATATGTTGTCCATAGGAGCCTTTAACGCCTTTCTGAAAACCTTGGAGGAACCGCCAAAGCACGTCATTTTTATTCTGGCCACCACAGAAAAACAAAAAATCATCCCCACCATACTCTCCCGATGTCAAACCTATGATTTCAAGAGAATCAGTGTTAAAGATTGCAAAGGGCATTTACAAAAAATAGCTGAGGATCAAAAAATAGAATTAGAAGAAGAGGCCCTGGATTTAATCGCCCAAAAAGCAGATGGTGCGCTCAGAGATGCGCTGTCCATCTATGACCGCATGGTGAGTTTTACCGACCGCAGCCTGACCGTAAAATCCGTGTCTGAAAACCTCAATGTACTGGATCATGAGACCTTTTTTTCCATTACAGCACTGATTCTAAACCATGACATTCCTGCCCTACTGTTGGCTTTTGACGAATTGCTCCAAAAAGGATTTGATGAATTACAGTTCATTACAGGATTGGGAAGCCATTTCAGAAATTTGATGGTCAGTAAAGAAAACAAAACCCTTCACTTACTCGAAGTCAGTAGCGGTACCGAGGAAAAATTTAAGGAACAGACAGCCAAAGCACCACTGCCCTTACTCTTAAATGCGATTGATTTGGCCAGTAAATGTGAACTGGATTATAGAAATGCAAAAAACAAAAGATTGTTGATTGAATTATGTCTCATGCAAATGGCCTCTCTCCTTTTCGGGGAAAAGTAAACCAATTTATCATCCCGCTGAGCCACTTTAAAGGGCGAAGCCCAGTGGCCTCCGCCCCACAAGAGTCGGTGGTTGCGGAACCCCCTGTAGAATATGCAACCCCAAAAGACAATCAAGCGCAGCTGCAATCCCCAGCCCCAACACCGAAAAAAAAACAAGCTTATACTCCTCCCAAAATCAATATCCAAAAACCTGCTACAGCAACAGGAGTTTCCAGCCTATCCCTATCCAGTATTGGATTAAAAAAAGAAGCCGAAAGAAGGTCATCCTCAAAGAAAATTACCGTTAATGAGGCCGAGGACAAATTTACCCAAGAGACCCTCTCTACACTTTGGAAGACCTACAGAGAGGAAAAAAACAATCTGGGAGAAAACAATATCGCTGCTCTGCTGGAAATGAGTCAACCCGAACTGATGGGCGATCATAAAATACTATTGAAAACCTCCAGTTCCCTCAGTAAAGTAGAATTGACCAAAGAACTGACCCCCCTTATGGCCTACCTCAGTGAAGCTTTAAACAATTATAAAATCACTTTCGAAATCAAGGTAGAAACCCAAAAAAGTGAAACATATGTTTATGGGGTCAAAGATAAATACGAATACTTAAAAAAAATAAACCCCGATATCGAAGTGCTAAAAAATGAATTCGATTTGGATCTTTAAAACACTGCCATGCTTGGACTCAAACTTCCTACCGATCCCCGTTGGGTAAACATCGTTGAAAAAAACATCCACGAAATACTGACCGATCATGCTTTTTGCGAACAAAAGGCAGCCAGTACTGCTATTTCTTTGATGGTCAGATATCCTGAGGAGAGTGAACTGGTTGAGGCGATGATCGCATTGGCACAGGAGGAATTGAGTCATTTTGAAATGGTTCATCAACTCATACTTGAAAGAGGCTGGGTCTTGGGAAGGGAACGCAAAGATGAATACGTGAGGGATCTACAGCAGTTTTTTCCTAAAGGTGGAAGCAGAATGGATCAATTGGTACACCAACTGCTTTACGCCGCCCTAATAGAGGCCAGAAGCTGTGAACGCTTTAGGTTATTGTCAGAGTCAATCGCCGATAAAGCACTCCAAAAATTCTACAGAAAACTAATGATTAGTGAGGCCCATCACTACACCCTATTCCTCAAATTGGCACGCCAATATGGTAAAGACAAAAAAACAGTCAACCAAAAATGGGAGGCTTTATTGGAATTTGAAGCCCAATTAATGTCCCAATTGGGCAAAAAGGAAAGCATCCACGGTTAGATTTTTTTGCGTTTGTTTTTGTGCATGTACTTGATCATTCCATCCGAGAGTCCAAACTTAGGAACATAGATTCTTTGTCCCCCACTCCACTCTAGCGCCTTAAGATAAATTCTTGCCGCGGGAATGATTACATCTGCACGGTCAGGATTAAGCTCAAACTTTACAATTCGGTCTTCATAACTGAGTGACTCCAATTCCAAAAATATTTGATTGAGCTTGATCACCGATAGCGGTTTTCCCTCCTTAATGTTGGATAACTTGAAGAGCTTGTTGATGTTTCCACCCGATCCCATCAGGGTTATCTTGTGATAGGGTTGAGCATTTTTAGTGATCCAATTCCTTATCGCCTCCCAAATCCTATCATCCACCAGATTGTTGATCAGTCTGACAGTACCGATTTTGAACGACTTGGAACAAACTCGTTTTCCTTCATTGATAAAAGTGAATTCGGTACTTCCACCACCGACATCCACAAAAAGAAAGGTTTTTTGGGTATTTAAAAAATCGGATATCTTGCTGTTGGAAATGATCTCTGCTTCTTTCCTTCCATCAATAATTTCGATTTTGATCCCTGCCTTTTTTTTCACCTGCTCGACAACCTCCCTACTGTTGTTCGCCTCCCTCAATGCAGAAGTGGCATAGGCTTGGTAGTGAGAAACCCCATGAACTTTCATCAACAATTTAAAGGCTTTCATAGCACTGATCATGCGCTTGAGATTTTTTTTGGATATTTCTCCCAAGGTAAAAGAATCCTCACCCAAACGGATGGGTGCCCTCACCAAAGCATTTTTCTGAAAATGTACCTCTTCTTTGGTTTCCACGACATTTGAGATCAATACCCGCATGGCATTGGAACCAATATCTATAGCCGCATATTTTTTAATCTTCAAAGTCCTATGGGTTCAATTTATTTTTAAAATAAGCGAAAGTAGTCCATTGAGAGCGTTGTTTGGTCTCGCCCGATTGAGGGATAACCATTTTGTTTTGAGGATTTTGATTTACTATTCTGGCCTTGGTATTATCCTTCCAAGAAAGTTCAAAAGTATCTAAAATTTGCTGTTGCAATTCTTTATCATAAACAGGACAGGCCACTTCCACCCTATTTTCAATATTTCGCGTCATAAAGTCGGCAGAAGACAAATATATTTTATTTTCTCCTGCGTTTTCAAAAATAAGAACACGAGGATGTTCCAAAAACTTATCCACCACACTGATCACAGTAATGTTTTCACTCAACCCTTTTACTCCGGGAACCAAACAACAAATACCTCTGACAATCATTTTAATCTTGACCCCAGCTTGGCTGGCTTCATACAGTTTATCCACCAAAGGATAATTTGTAATATTATTCAGTTTGAGGGAAATTCCGGAAGGAAGTCCCTTTTTGTGATTTTGAATTTCGTTATCGATCAGCTTGGATATAACGGAGGCGGTATAGTGAGGGGAAACGATCAAGTGTTTGTACTTCTTGATTTTATAACTCACCTCAAGGAAATTAAAGACTTTATTAACCTCTTTTAATATTTTTTGATTGGAGGTAAATAGGGTGTAATCGGTATAAATCTTGGCCGTGGATTCATTGAAATTTCCTGTACTGACAAAACCGTATCGTCTATTTTTCTTATCGTGTTCTCTTTCGATAACACATATTTTGGAGTGGACTTTTAGTCCGGGAATCCCAAAAATCAGTTGTACACCTGCGGCTTCGAGCTGTTCTGCAAAATTGATATTGTTTTCTTCATCAAATCGAGCCTGAAGTTCGATTTGCACCAATACTTTTTTACCGTTTTTTGCCGCATTGATCAAGGCACTGGCTATATGGGAGGCCTTGGACAATCGGTAGATGGTGATTTTTATCGATTTGACCTTGGGGTCTAATGCCGCTTCCCTCAGAAACTTGTTGACATAAGAAAAGTCCTGATAGGGTGCATAAAGCAAATAATCTTTTTGATCAATCGCATCCAGTATATTTTCCTCCAAACTGAGCCCTGGTAAGGGTAGTGGTGGGAAAGAAGAATACGACAAATCTGGGCGATCCAGACTGGGGAAATCCATATAATCCCTGCGCTGGTGGTACTTTCCTCCGGGAATGAGACTGTCGGTAGAAGCAATGTTGAGTTTTTCCATCACAAAGCGAAGAGTTTGTTTTGGAATTTCTTTGTCATAAACCAGTCTGACAGGATCACTGATCATTCGATCTTTTACACTGAGGGTTATTTTTTCGACATAACTGATGGATACATCTTCTTCTAAATCCAATTCGGCATCACGGGTAATTTTTACCATATGCGCCTGAATACTTTTATAGTTGAAAAAGCTGAAGATCATATGAAAATGGTAGCGAATCAAATCGTCCAACATCATTATGTATTGCTTCCCATCGCTGTTCTTGGGCAATACCACAAACCTTTTGGTATCTTTGGGCATCTCGATCAGCGCATATATGTTTTGCGCTTCCGATGACTTATCCAAGGTCATGGTTACGATCAAAAAAGCTTTATTGGTAGACAAATCTTGATCCCTGTTTTGGGATAAAATGATGGTCACCAAAGCAGGATTAACATTTTGAATAAAATAATTTTTTAGAAAATCTTCCTGCTCGGGTTTTACCTCATTTTGATCGATAAAAAAGATATTTTCCCGCTCCATCTCTTTATAGATACCGTTGAGGATTTTGAGACTTTCGTCCTGAAGATCAATTACCTTATTGGTGATTTCTTTAAGCAAAGCCTCAGCACTTCTCCCTGCAAAAACCCTTTTACCCGTTTTACTGGATTGAGCAATTCGCTTAACCGTCGCATATCGCACCTGGAAAAACTCATCTAAATTGTTGGAGAAAATGCCCAAAAAGCGGAGGCGTTCCAAAAGGGGTACATTTTCATCATTGGCCTCTTGTAAAACACGAGCGTTGAAGTCGAGCCAACTGATTTCTCTATTGATGTATTGAGGAGCTGTACTCATATGTTTCAAATATTATTTTTTTTCTGACCCAATACAACCTCACCCTTATCTAGATTGCTCCACTGATCTCCATCAAACCTGATCTGCGCACATCCTGCAGTCCTCAGATGATTGATACCTGCATCGGAAAAATGATTGATCACCTCGGTAAAAGCCGGATTGTGTCCTACCAAAACCACCTTAGTCCACTGGTCATCCAAAGCATATACATAGTCTATGACGCTAAAGCCTGAAAAAGTATAAAGTGAGTTGTCAATCTTCAGTTTTTCCAACGGAAGATTCAATTCACGAAAGACGATCATGGCGGTGTGAAGGGCCCTGATGGCCGGACTGGAAATGATGATCTCTGCTTTCGCAAAAAAATCACTCTTTTGATGAGATATCTTTTGGATTCTCTCAATACCCTCTGGAGAAAGCGGCCTGTTGATGTCATCAACCGAATAAGCCCTATTGGATTTGGCATGCCTTAAGATGACAAGTTCTTTCATGGGTTAGGGAGCTAATCTTTTTACTTTCCAATCAATACCATCCAAATAACAACTAATTCTGTCGTGCAGGCGATTGGGACGACCTTGCCAAAATTCTATTTCACGGGGTCGTACCAATATTCCTCCCCAATGATCTGGACGGGGAATTTCTGTTTTTTCAAACTTTTTTTCTAAACTTGACTGCAAGTCTTCCAAAAATTTTCGATCTGGAATGACTTTACTTTGGGGAGAGACATGGGCTCCTAATTGGCTTCCCCTTGGACGGGAATCAAAATATTGATCGGATTTGTTTTCAGACAATTTTTCGGCTTCTCCTTTGATGATAATTTGACGCTCCAAATTGGGCCAATAGAATGATAATCCAACTTTGGGATGTTTTAACAGGGATTTTCCCTTCTCACTATTGTAGTTGGTAAAAAACACAAATCCCTCCTCAGAAAAATCCTTGAGCAGTACCACTCTGGCACGGGGAAAACCATCATCACCTAGGGTGGTGAGACTCATCGCATTGGCCTCATCAATGCCATCAGCCTCTTTGGCCTCATAAAACCAAGTTTGAAAAAACTGTAAGGGATTGTCCTTAACGTGATGGAGGTCTAAGGTTCCTTTATCGTATGATTTCCGTAAATCAGCTAACCTAGGTTTTGTCTCTCTACTGCTCATACAGCAAATTTACGATTAATCCCTCAGACTAAATGTCAAATGTTTTACCATCTGCAGCCAATTCGACTGCATCAAAAAAGGGAGCGGCCTCAGTTAAAAATCCACTTTTGTCACGGTATCGTGAAGAGAAATGACCCAAAACCAAACGTTTAACTTTTGCCAATTGAGCAATTTTTGCCGCCTGTGCTGCAGTACTGTGTTTGGTCTTTTCAGCCAAATTTTCGTGGGCATCTAGGAAAGTGGCTTCGTGGTAAAGCAAATCTACTCCTTCAACCAAGTGGACTACAGACTCATTATAGGCCGTATCACTACAAAATGCATAACGCTTAATGGGTTTGGGATTCAAGGTAACCTTATTGTTTTGGACTAGGGATCCATCCTCCAAAATCAAATCCTTTCCAAGTTTAAGACGCTGAAAATCGTAATGCGGAATGTCGTAGTTTTTTATTTTTTCTTTGTCCAATCTTCTCAATCCGGGCTTTTCCTCAAACAAAAATCCATTGGTATAAACACGATGATCGAGTGGAAGAGTGTGAACCCTAAGTGTATCATCTTCGAAAATGAGTGTAGATTCATTTTCCTCCAATTCGTGGAAAAACAAATTGTAGTTCGTCCAAGAATTGGCCAGTTTAAGCTGAAGTGTAAGGACTTCCTTTATCCCTTTGGGCCCATAAACATGAAGATCGGCTGTCCTACCCAGCAATCTGAATGTACTGACCAAACCAACCAAGCCATAAAAGTGATCTCCATGGAGATGAGAGATAAAAATATGTTTGATTCTAGAGAACTTAATTTTTTGATTCCGCAGTTGAATCTGAGTTCCTTCCCCACAGTCAATTAAAAAAAGATGGTCTTTGACCTCCAAAACTTGAGAGGTGGTATGGGCGTTTTCTAGGGGAGTTGCAGAATGACAGCCTAAAATTGTTAGTTTCATAACGATAGCCCGAGATCTCTTTGAATTTGCTCCATCTGAATGTAATCCTCAGCCTCGATCAGGGTTGGAACGATATTTAGCAATGCTATGTTGGCGATGGTTGGAATCTCTTTTAGGACAACAACCAGGCAAAATCCGTTGGTGGCAATTTTTTGGTTGATTTGGTGAAGGGAGGATTCAATATTTTCGTCTATTGTTTCGAAGGATAATAAATCAATAATTAGATCCGAGGTAAAGTTGGAGGATAACAGCTCAGAATCAAATGCATCCTCTAGGCTATTATCAGGCTTTAGATACAAATGGGTATCCTTTTTTTCTGAGATCATGTGGACGGGATATTGAGTTTGGCAACCAGCAGATAAATAATGGCCATTCTAATAGCAACACCATTTTCAACTTGATCAAGTATGATAGCGTTTTTGGAATCGGCCACATCAGAAGTGATTTCCACTCCACGATTGATCGGGCCAGGATGTAACAAAACGATTTCCTTTTTAAGGCTTGCCAATTTTTGGGCGTTTAGACCATAAAGTTGGGCATATTCACGGGTAGAAGGAAAATAATTTAAATCCATTCTTTCATTTTGAACCCGGAGCATATTGACAGCATCACACCATTTTAGGGTTTGCATCAAATCTGTACTAACACTAACTCCAAGTGCATCAATATGCTTTGGAATCAATGATTTAGGGCCACAAATTTGCACTTCTGCCCCCAACATTTTCAAGGCATAAATGTTTGATAAGGCCACCCTAGAGTGGAGGATATCTCCCACAATAGCAATCTTTTTACCCTTCAGATCTCCCAGTTTTTCTTTGATAGAATAGGCGTCCAATAGGGCTTGGGAAGGATGTTCATGAGTACCGTCTCCAGCATTGATAATACAGGCATCTACATTTTTGGAGAGAAACAAAGCGGCTCCCGGATTGGGATGTCGCATTACCACTACATCTACCTTCATGGCCAAAATATTGTTGACCGTATCTATCAAGGTTTCTCCTTTTTTGACAGAAGATTGGGAGGCGGAAAAATTAATCACATCAGCACTCAATCGCTTTTCAGCCAACTCAAAGGAAAGCTTGGTACGGGTACTATTTTCAAAAAATAAATTGGCAATAGTGATATCTCTCAGACTGGGTACTTTCTTGATGGGACGGTTGATCACCTCTTTGAAATGGTCAGCCGTTTTAAAAATCAACTGAATATCCTCTTCATTCAGGTATTTGATGCCCAATAAATGATCGACACTTAGCTGTTCCATATCCTATCTTTTTTCAATGAAAACGGTGTCTTCTTTTGATTGTTCTTTCCATTGTACCCTGACCTTATCCCCTTCCAAAGCATCGACCTGAACCCCTGTATAATCTGGCTGAATGGGGAGATCGCGACTGAATCTACGGTCAATCAAAACCAAGAGCTGAATGTCTTTGGGACGACCATAGTGATCTAGGGCCGTTAGAGCAGCTCTGATGCTCCTTCCCGTGTATAATACGTCGTCTATGATAACAACAGATTTTCCCTCTATGGTCAACTCCATTTCGGAAGATGAAGGGGAGAGCGTTTTGTCAAATCGTCTAAAATCATCTCTAAAAAAAGTAATGTCTAGTTTTCCGTTGATGACTTTTTGGAGACCGTAGTCATTTTCCAACCGTTCTACCAAACGGTGGAGCAAGTGAATCCCTCTGGGCTGTAAACCCACCAAAACTACTTCATCAAAATCATTGAATTTTTCGATCAACTGGCTGGCCAGTCGTTTGAGAATGATCTCTATTTTTTTATGAGACAGCAGTACTCTGGGAGACATTAGGAACTATTGATTGCACAAAAGTATCATTTTTTAATGAATCCATTCAACAAAAAAACCCTTCCATAGGAAGGGTTATGACTTTAAGAATAATAATTTATCTTAACTGTTGTCTTTCATTTTCTGCTTTAAGTCTGCCAAAGCATCTAAATCACCCAATGTGGTTCTTTCAGAATTGTTTTCTTTGACTTTCTTTGCAGCCCTGTTGTAATTGAGCTTTTCTTGCTCTTTAAACAAGTTGGTATGAGAAGCGACAACGCGCTTGAACTCTTTATTGAATTCGATGATTTTAAAATCGGCTTCCTCGCCTTTGGTCAATTTAGAACCATCTTCTTTCTCCATATGTCTTTGTGGAACAAACGCAATCACATCTTCGTTAAACTTAATGGTTGCCCCTTTGTCAACGATTTCTGTGATGGCGGTTTTGTGAATAGAATCCAACGCAAACTCATCAGCATATTTATCCCAAGGGTTTTCTTGGGTTTGCTTGTGACCTAGGCTTAGTTTTCTGCCCTCTACGTCAAGCTCCAATACTACAACTTCGATTTCATCGGCCAAAGTCAAAAGTTCAGACGGATGCTTCACTTTCTTGGTCCAAGACAAATCGGAGATATAAACCAATCCATCTACTCCTTCTTCCAATTCAATAAATACTCCAAAATTGGTAAAGTTTCTGACAATTCCTTTGTGTTTGGAACCTACAGGGTATTTGGTGGTAATATCAGTCCATGGGTCAGGAGTAAGTTGTTTGATTCCCAAAGACATTTTTCGGGTTTCGCGATCCAGACTTAATAAAACGGCATCTACTTCATCACCGACATTAACAAAGTCTTGAGCAGATCTCAAATGGGTTGACCATGACATTTCAGAAACGTGGACCAATCCTTCTACACCTTCTTCTATTTCGATAAAAGCACCATAGTCGGCAATTACGACCACTTTTCCTTTAACTTGATCACCTTCTTTAAGCTCTTCACTCAATCGATCCCACGGGTGGGCGCTCAATTGTTTCAAGCCTAATTGAATTCTTGACTTATCATCATCAAAGTCAAGGATTACAACATTGAGCTTTTGATCCAACTCCAATATTTCGTTGGGGTGGTTGATTCGGCTCCAAGACAAATCTGTAATGTGAACCAATCCATCTACACCTCCAAGATCAACAAACACTCCGTAGGAAGTAATATTTTTTACTGTACCCTCCAGTACTTGTCCTTTCTCCAACTGACCAATAATCTCTTTCTTTTGCTCTTCAAGATCAGCCTCAATCAACGCCTTGTGAGAGACAACAACGTTTTTGAATTCGTGGTTGATTTTAACCACTTTGAATTCCATGGTTTTGTCAACGTATTGATCGTAATCTCTAATAGGCTTCACATCAATTTGAGAACCAGGCAAGAAAGCTTCGATTCCAAATACATCAACGATCATTCCTCCTTTGGTACGACATTTTACAAACCCATTTACAATTTCGCCATTGTCGTGGGCATTATTAACACGATCCCAAGCCTTAATTACACGGGCTTTTCTATGTGATAGGATGAGTTGTCCTGTTTTATCTTCACGAGTATCTACGATTACCTCTACTTTGTCACCAACTTTGAGGTTGGGATTATATCTGAATTCGTTGAGCGAAATTACACCTTCTGATTTGGCGTTGATATCAATGATGGCCTCACGATCCGTCATGTGAACAATGGTTCCCTCCAACAAATCCTCGTCCGCAGTATCAACAAAGTTTTCAGCCACCAAAGCTTCAAATTCCTTCAACTGATCATCTTCGATTACATCAATACCTTCTTGGTAATTGTGCCAATTAAAGTTTTCTAAAAAATCATCCTTCTCGTCGGTCGCTGTGGCTTTTGATTTCGCAGGAGTTGCTTCTTCTGCTGGAGCAGCAGCAACTTCCTCTTGGGCAACAGTTTCCTCAACAACTTCAGGCTTCTCTACCTCGGCTTTTTTAGTAGCTGTGGTAGTTTTCTTAGCTGTAGTAGTTTTCTTAGCTGTAGTAGTTTTTTTGGTTGTAGTGGTTTTTTTCGCGGCAGTAGTTTTTTTTGCGGCCGCTTTTTTAGGTTCTTCAACTTTTTCTTCAGTAGTTTTTTGTGTTGAAGTGGTTTTTTTCTCAGCCATGGCTGTGATAAAATTTGTATTCTGCCCTTCGGGAAATCTAATTGAAACGACAGAAGCTGTTAACGTTATTTTCCTACTCTCTTATTTCCCTATCAATTTAAGAGTGCGCAAATTTAATAGGAATATGCTTATTAACAAATATTTAAGGATTTTATTTAGCGTCTATTTTTTCTATCAAATGAGCAAATACTTGGTTGGTTGTCACCTCAGAAGTATCAATCTCTATGGCATCGTCTGCCTTGCGAAGTGGGGCAACCTCTCTACTGCTATCGGTTTGGTCACGATGTATTAGATTATTCAACACTTCCTCAAAAGTCGTTTCTTGGCCCTGTGCTTTGAGTTCTTCATAACGCCTTTGGGCTCTGACCTCTGGTCGGGCAGTAAAAAAGAACTTGTGATCAGCATTGGGGAATACCACTGTACCAATGTCTCTGCCGTCCATCACCAAGCCATTTTCGTGAGCCATTTGACGCTGTTGAAGAAGTAAAAATTCTCTAACAACGGACAGAGCGGCAATGGTACTGACATGATCAGATACCTGGGGGAGCCTTATTTTTTGAGAAACGTTTTCACCATTAAGATATAAATCCCCTGTATCGGGCTCTAACCTCAAGCTTAGCCCTTTCAAGGCACCGTTGAATGCCTTTTGATCAAGTTCGTTGTCTTTTAAAAAACCTTTTTCTAAAGCAAAAAGGGTAACGCCTCGATACAAAGCACCAGAGTCAATAAAGGGGAGGTGGTAGTGTCTGGAGAGCATTTTGGCCAATGTACTTTTTCCAGTAGAGGCATAACCATCGATGGCAATAACTTTGCGTGAATTCAATGGACTATGATTTAAATGTTTTAGGATGCAGTACTTTTTTGGAGAGTATCGCAATATCCAGCACTTCTTTCATTTCCCTGACATAATGGAAAGTCAAGCCTTTTAAATATTTTTCATTGATTTGGTCGATATCCTTTTTGTTGTCCTGACACAAAATAATTTCTTTTATTTTAGACCTTTTAGCGGCAAGGATTTTTTCCTTGATTCCTCCCACAGGCAAAACTTTTCCCCTAAGGGTGATTTCACCTGTCATTGCCAGTTTACTTTTAACTCTTTTTTGAGTAAAAAGTGACACCAAGGAGGTGAGCATGGTAATTCCTGCACTCGGGCCATCCTTTGGGGTGGCTCCCTCTGGTACATGGATATGTACATTGTATTGATCAAAGGCAAATTGTTCCAGACCCAATAATGCTTTATTGGATTTGATAAACTCCATGGCAATCGTGGCTGACTCTTTCATTACCTTCCCCAAGTTTCCAGTAATAGAAAGTTGACCTTTTCCTTCAGAAATTGCAGACTCAATAAAGAGAATATCCCCTCCTACTGAAGTCCATGCCAAACCAGTTACAACTCCAGCCACATGATTGTTTTCGTAGAGGTCTCGGTGCACCTTTTCCGGCCCCAAAATCTCGACCAAATCATCGGGAGCGGGATTAATTTTGTAATCCTCTTCCATAGCAATGGACTTGGCAGCATATCGAACCGCCTTGGCCACTTGCTTTTCAAGACCTCTTACCCCCGACTCTCGGGTATATCCCTCGACCATTTTATCCAAAACAGCCTTATTCAAACTCAATTGTTTATTTTTTAATCCGTGTTCTTTGAGCTGCTTGGGTAATAGGTGTCTTTTGGCTATGGCAGATTTTTCCTCCAAAGTATAGCCCGAAATATTAATAATTTCCATTCGATCCCTCAGGGCTGGGTGGATGGGTGATAAGCTATTGGCGGTGGCAACAAACATAACTTTTGATAAATCGTATCCCATCTCTAGGAAATTATCGTAAAAAGCTGTGTTTTGCTCAGGATCCAACACCTCGAGCAAAGCCGCCGCTGGATCTCCTTGAACCCCTGTACTGACCTTGTCAATTTCGTCCAAAACAAAAACAGGATTCGAAGTACCTGCTTTTTTCAAACTTTGAATGATACGTCCCGGTAAGGCTCCTATGTAGGTTTTACGATGGCCTCTGATTTCGGCTTCGTCACGCATTCCCCCTAAGGAAATCCTAACATAAGATCGTCCCAAGGCCTCTGCGATGGATTTCCCCAGCGAGGTTTTACCAACTCCGGGAGGGCCAAACAAACACAAAATGGGAGACTTCATATCGTTGCGAAGTTTTAAAACTGCCAAATACTCTATGATGCGTTTCTTGACGTCCTCCAACCCAAAATGGTCACGATCGAGAATCTTTTGGGCCTTCTTTAAATCGAATTTGTCCTCTGAAAATTCATTCCATGGTAAGTCTAGAAAAAGATCCAAATAATTCCGTTGAACAGAATACTCTGCCACCTGAGGATTCATGCGCTGAAGTTTGGCCAATTCTTTATCAAATTGAGCTCCAACAGTTTTGTCCCACTTTTTTTGTTTGGAACGCATCCGCATTTCTTCAACCTCTTCCTCAAAAGAAACCACTCCCAACTCCTCTTGGATGGTTTTCATCTGTTGATTGAGGTAATATTCTCTTTGCTGCTGATCCAAATCTGTCCTCACCTTGGATTGAATATCGTTTTTTAACTCTAATTTTTGATATTCTATATTCATCAGTTTGAGACATTCAATAGCACTCTCCTGAAGATCAAAAATGGACAAAACCCTTTGTTTCTCTATAACGGATAGATTCATATTGGAAGAAACAAAATTGATCAAAAAAGCATGACTTTGAATGTTCTTGATAGCAAAAGACGCTTCCGAAGGTATGTTTGGATTTTCGTGAATAATCTTTAATGCCATATCTTTTATGGAATCAATAATGGCTTTAAACTCCGAATTGTCTTTTGCTGGAAAGGTTTCCTCTACAGGCTTAATGGAGGCTTTTAAATAAGGCTCTTCTTTGGTAATGCTTTGAATCTCAAATCTTCTTTTTCCTTGAATAATTACCGTTGTATTGCCATCGGGCATTTTGAGAACCCTAAGGATTTGCGCCACTGTTCCGAGCGAATATAAATCGGAGGGGGAAGGGTTTTCTATATTTTGATCCTTTTGAGCTACTACTCCAATGATTTTATCAGATTTGTTAGCATCCTTGATCAATTGAATGGATTTGTCTCTTCCTGCGGTAATGGGGATAACCACTCCCGGAAAAAGTACCGTATTTCTGAGCGGGAGTATCGCTACTTCCTTGGGTAATTCTTCATTTCTAAGTGCTTCCTCATCCTCAGTAGTAAGCAAGGGGATGAGTTCTGCCTCCGCTTCAATATCTTGAAGTGTCAAATTGTCAAATGATGTAAAACTAGATTTGGCCATATATGATTTTTCAGTCAAGTTGTCATGCAGTGTGGTCTTTATGCCCTATCATTTGCAGAAAAACACAGCTTATGAACTTTTAAAGTAATTATATTCAATTGTTATGCCAATACAGTATTTTGGATTTATTTTGCTGTACGATTGTTGGGAATACGAGACAAAAGTAAAGCCCCTGCCACAAAAAGAACAATAAAGAATAAGATTGCGTTGCGCATACTACCTGTGAACTGATCAATGGTCCCAAACATGGCCATCCCTATAATAATCCCCACCTTTTCAGTTACATCATAAAAACTAAAAAAAGAGGTTGTGTCATCCGTCTCGGGGATCAACTTAGAATAGGTTGATCGAGACAAAGACTGTATCCCTCCCACCACCATGCCTACTCCAGCTGCTGCGACATAGAACTCCACCGGAGTTCTGATAAAAAAAGCAAAAATGCACAATACAGCCCAAATAAAATTGACAACTATCAAAGTAGAAATATTGCCAAATCTTTTGGAGGCTGCAGCAGTAGCATAGGCTCCAAAAATCGCAACAATTTGAATCAATAAAATACTAACAATCAAACCTATTGTTTTTTGTTCGGTATTTGCCCACATGATTTCCTCTTCGCCAAAATAAGTGGCAATCAAAATAACCGTTTGTAAAGCAGTACTATAGACAAAAAAGGCTGGGAGAAACTTCTTCAAAATAGGATAATCATTCAACTGATACCAAACTTTTTTCAGTTCTAAAAATCCATTCCAAAAAATATCTTTGGTGACCTTGCCTTCTTTATTGCCTTTGGGTAAGTGATAAAATGCATATTGACTGAACAAAGCCCACCAAATACCCACGGTGATAAATGAATATTTCATGGCTTTTAAGGAGGATTCAACAGGAGTACCCGTAATACCATACCAATCGGGCTGCATTACCATTGATAAATTTAAAATCAACAACAACACACTACCTATGTATCCCATTGAAAAACCTCTCGCACTGGCAAAATCTTGCTGTTCGGGATGGGCAATATCAGGTAAATAGGAGTTGTAAAAGACCAAACTGGCCCAAAAGCCAATCAGTGCCAAGAAATAAAAAAACAAACCCATGTAGATGCTGTCCAATTCAAAGAAATAAAGTCCCATACAGGAAATGGATCCAGTATAGACAAAAATTTTCATGAATCGTTTTTTGTTTCCTATATAATCCGCTATACCTGAAAGCAAAGGAGAATTGAAGGCTACAACCACAAAGGCCATCGCTGTTACAAAACTGATCAAAGCTGTATTTTTAAAATCGTATCCCAAAAATTCAATGGTACTGATGTCCTCTGATATCGAGCTATAGTAAATAGGAAAAACGGTAGAACTGATGACCAGTGGATACACGGAATTGGCCCAATCATAGGAAGCCCAAGCATTAATTAATTTGGAATTTCCTTTTTCCAACCTATTTTTTCTTTCCATTGCTTCCAAATGATAAACTGGCACAATTTATGAATTCATTTGTTTTGACCTAGGGTAATGAATTTATTTTTTAAAATCAACTACCTTTAGTTATAAATAAAATTCAATCGAGATGATGATGAAAAACCAGGTTATATTTTTAGTCACACTTGTCCTGATAAGCTGTAATGGCGTTTCCCAAGAAAAAAAATCTAGAGAGGACAAAATCTATGCGGTCGAAAAAACCGATCAAGAATGGAAGGAGGAACTTCCAAAAATGTCCTACATGGTTTTGAGAAAAGCAGCCACTGAGTATCCATTTACGGGTAAATACAACAATCATAAAGCAAAAGGGATATATACTTGCGCAGGTTGTAATACACCACTTTATAAATCGGAAAATAAGTACGATTCTAAGTGTGGATGGCCTTCATTTGATCGTGCGGTGGAGTCCAACATTGAATATGATGTAGATTATAAACTGGGCTATGCAAGAACTGAGCTTAAATGTAACAAATGTGGTGGGCACTTGGGTCATGTGTTCAACGACGGTCCAAAAGAAACAACAGGTAAAAGGCATTGTATCAACTCTGCAGCACTAAACTTTTCTCCCAATGAGTAAAAAAAATAAATACCCCATCGAAAAATCAGAAAAAACTTGGCAAGAGGAACTCAGCCCGGAGGAGTTCAATATCCTCCGAAAAAAGGGCACCGAGTACCCCTTTACGGGTAAATTTAATGACCACTATGAAAAAGGAACCTATCTATGCAAGGGTTGTGGAGCAGCTCTTTACGAAAGTGAAAGTAAATTTGACAGCCATTGTGGCTGGCCCAGTTACGACCAATCCATAGAAGGAGCTCTGGAATTGATCCCAGACCGCTCTGGCGGAATGCTCAGAACAGAAATTGTATGTGCCAATTGTGGAGGGCATCAAGGTCATGTTTTTAATGATGGGCCCACCAAAACCGGTCTGCGCTATTGCGTCAATTCTGCCAGTATCAATTTTATTAAAAAGGCTGAGTAAACAATAGGCATAAAATAACCAACAGTTTCTTAAATTTGTGCTGAATTTAAACTTCAATCCACATGAATGAATACGATGTAATTGTAATTGGAAGTGGTCCCGGAGGCTACGTAACCGCGATCAGAGCTTCGCAGTTGGGACTCAAAACTGCTGTAGTAGAAAAAGAAAGTCTGGGTGGGGTTTGTCTCAATTGGGGATGTATTCCCACTAAAGCTTTACTGAAATCGGCTCAAGTTTTCAATTATCTGAAGCATGCTGAGGATTATGGATTGAAAGTTAAAGAATATGACAAAGATTTTGATGCTGTCGTCAACAGAAGTAGAAATGTAGCTGCTGGCATGAGTAAGGGCGTACAGTTTCTGATGAAAAAAAATAAAATTGATGTGATCGAAGGCCACGGAAAAGTCCTGGCTGGAAAAAAAATCAGTGTCACCCAAGGAAAAAAAACAGAAGAGTACAAGGCCAAGCACATCATTATTGCGACCGGAGCTCGATCCAGAGCACTCCCCAGCCTCCCACAAGACGGGAAAAAAGTAATTGGTTATCGTGAAGCCATGACCTTACCCAAGCAACCCAAAAAACTCATCGTCGTTGGGTCTGGTGCAATAGGAATAGAATTTGCCTATTTCTACAACGCCATGGGTACTGAAGTTACCATTGTAGAATATGTAGATCGTATCGTACCAATAGAAGATGAAGAGGTTTCCAAACAATTGGAAAAAAGTTTCAAAAAAAGTGGTATTAACATAATGACCAGCGCTGAGGTTACTGCAGTAGACGCCTCAGGTAAAGGCGTAAAAGCAACTGTAAAGACTTCCAAAGGAGAGGAAACCCTAGATGCAGATGTGGTGCTTTCTGCTGTGGGGATTAAATCCAACATTGAAAACCTAGGACTCGAGGATTTGGGTATTGCAGTGGACAAGGATAAAATTTTGGTCAATGACTTTTATCAAACCAATTTACCGGGATATTACGCCATTGGAGATGTCACTTCCGGACAGGCCTTGGCACACGTCGCCTCTGCCGAAGGAATTCTCTGTGTAGAAAAAATTGCAGGTCATAAGGTGGAACCACTCGACTATGGAAACATTCCAGGCTGTACCTATTGCTTCCCAGAAATAGCCTCCGTTGGATTGACAGAGGCCCAAGCCAAAGATAAAGGCTACAAAATAAAGGTGGGTAAATTCCCTTTTTCTGCCTCAGGAAAAGCCCAAGCAGGAGGAACCTCTGAAGGATTTGTCAAAGTAATCTTTGATGCCAAATACGGGGAGTGGCTTGGATGCCATATGATTGGCGTTGGCGTTACAGATATGATTGCCGAAGCCGTTCTAGGTAGAAAACTTGAAACCACGGGGCACGAAGTGCTCAAAACAGTTCATCCTCATCCCACCATGAGTGAGGCGGTTATGGAAGCTGTTGCAGATGCCTACGACGAGGTCATTCACCTCTAAGCTTTTAGAAAAGATTCAACACCCAATCGGTAGCTATCCAACCCAAAGCCAACGATAATTCCTTTGGCTACCGGAGAGATGTAGGATTTATGCCTAAAGTCCTCTCTGGCGAAGGTGTTAGAAATGTGAATTTCAATTACGGGAGTATCAATTGCCTTGATGGCATCTCCAATTCCAACAGACGTATGAGTGTATGCGGCTGCATTCAAAAGAATTCCATCACAGGAAAAACCCTCCTTTTGTATTCGATCTATAAGCTCCCCCTCAATATTGGATTGGAAATAATCGAAATCAACTTGAGGAAACTCAGACTTCAGACCCTCGTAATACTGTTCAAAAGTTTGACTTCCGTAAATCCCAGGTTCTCGAGTTCCTAAAAGATTTAGATTGGGACCATTGATGACGACAATTTTCATTTTAAAAGTTTTTCAAAATTAACCATATTTTTGTTTCAACTTAAAGTTTAATAAATTGAAGTTGTTGTTGAACCTAAAAAATAAAAAATGTTGAATTGGAAAACTGTCATTTTTGACTACGAATTCTACCTTAAAATTGAAAGAGGACTGTCTGAAAACACTGTAAAAAATTATAGTATGGACATCAATGGGCTGGCAAGTTATATAGATTCTAATAACATTGAAGAAGAACCCCAAAACTGCACCAAAGAAACCCTCAAACAGTTCATTTATCAAAACTCCAAATCCATTAGCAACAACAGTCAAGCAAGGAGAATTTCTGCCATAAAGAGTTTCTTTAACTTTCTCATCTTCGAAAAGCTAAGATCGGATTCTCCAGCCGACTTAATTGAAGGGCCCAAATTGGGCAGAAAACTGCCAGTAACTCTCAATTTGACGGAAATTGAAAAAATTCTTCTTGCCATTGAATTACATCTTCCCAACGGTCACAGAAATAGAGCCATCATAGAAACACTATACGGAAGCGGTTTAAGGGTCAGTGAACTGGTGAATTTAACTTTGTCTAACATTTTTTTTAAGGAGGACATAATAAGGGTAACTGGGAAGGGAGATAAACAAAGGTTGGTTCCTCTAGGCAGTTACTCCAAAAAGTACATAGAGATCTATAAAGATGAAATCAGGTGTTTAAAAAAAATTAAGAAAGAGGACAATGATGTTCTATTCCTCAATAGAAATGGGGGTAAAATAACCCGTGCCATGATCTTTACTATTGTCAAGTATGCCTCGGCAAAAGCGGGAATAGACAAAAAAATAAGTCCACACACTTTTCGACATTCTTTTGCCACTCATTTGCTGGAAAATGGGGCAGACCTAAGAACAATTCAGGTTATGATGGGGCATGAAAGCATAACCACTACAGAGATATATACCCACCTTGACAATAAGCACCTAAAGAAAGTGATGGAGGAATTTCACCCAAGAAATCAATAGGTTATAGGTTGACTTATTGGCCGACGACCAGCCTAAATCCCTCTCCGTGAATATTTAGAATTTCAACATTACTGTCTGATTTTAAATATTTTCTAAGTTTGGCAATATAAACATCCATACTCCTAGAAGTAAAGTAATTGTCATCCCTCCAAATTTTATTCAGTGCCAATTCTCTAGGAAGTAAATCATTGACATGCAACATCAGGAGGCGGAGCAATTGATTTTCTTTTGGGGAAAGTTTGACGGGCTCCTTATCAACATAGGATAGAAAACGAAGTTTTGAATTGAATTTGAATTTTCCAATTTCAAACTCATAAACATCTGACTCTGGAACATTAAAAAAGTTTTTACGGTTTAAAATGGCCTTAATTTTGGCGAGAAGTACCTCAGAATCAAAAGGTTTAGTCAAGTAATCATCGGCACCAATTTTAAACCCTCGCAAAACATCCTCTTTCAATGTTTTTGCTGACAGGAAAAACAAAGGGATCGTTTCATTTTTTTCTCTTATCTCTTTCCCCAAAGTAAATCCATCTTTGAAAGGCATCATTACATCAAGGATACAAAGGTCAAAGTTTTCCTTTTGAAACTTTTCCATTCCCTCGATTCCGTTTTTGGCCAAAACAACAAAGTAATCGTTGAGAATCAAGTAGTCTTTGAGAATATTTCCAAAATTGAAATCATCCTCTACAATTAAAATTTTCTTTTGTTCGGCGTTCATAGGCATATGTTTTTAATGATAAATTAGAGCAGTGGTATTGAAATTACAAAAGTCGTTCCCTGGCCAATTTTACTAATTAATTGGATGTCCCCACCATGGATTTCAACTATTTTCTTTACATAAGAAAGTCCCAAGCCGTGGCCCTTGACATTGTGAATATTCCCACTTTGTTCACGAAAGAACTTTTCAAATATGTGTTTTTGGGTATTGCTATCCATACCAATACCGTGATCTTTAATTTTTAAATAAATCGTCTTATCCTCACAGGAAGTGGTGATACTGATTTCAGGAGATCCATCGGAATACTTTATCGCATTGTCCAATAAATTGACAATTAGATTCGTAAAATGATTCAGATTTCCCCTGAAACGGGTTTGCGTTGCGTCGAGTTGAGTGTCGATAATCCCTTTTTTATTTTTTACGATTAAATCCACACGGCGAAGCGCATCCTCAACAGCATCGTGAATATCGACCTCTGATAATTCGATTGGAGAAGAACTTTTTTCGAGTCTCGAAATCATCAAAACATTTTCAACCTGAGAAAGCATACGTTGGTTTTCCTCTCTGATCATTTTAACATAGCTCAATAACTTGGTCTTCATATTTTGTGTCTTGGGGTTCGCAATTGCATCCAAGGCCAAATTGATAGTGGCTATTGGAGTTTTGAACTCATGAGACATATTGTTGATAAAATCTGATTTCATCTCTGAGACCTTTTTCTCTCGAATGATTTGATAGATTGCAGTCGTTGACACTATGATGATGAATAAGGTGAGAAAAATTGATAATCCCGCTACACTGAGAATGGAAGAAAATACAAATTGATTCCTGTCTGGGAATGAAACCACCAATTTATATGGAGTTTTACCATTGTCTTGAGTGAAAATGGGGGTTTCATATTTTGCCCCTCTTTGTTGTTCTATATATTCGTTAGATTTCACTTTGGTAGCCAGACCGTTGTTGTAAATTCCAAATTCATAAAGGGTCAAAATATTTCTAGCTTTGAACTCTCTGTCCAAAAGAAGCTTTAACTCATCAGTTCTGATACGTTTATGAACAGGTATGGTTGAGGAATAATCCAAATAGGCAGAACGAAAAATTTCCTGATCGAAAACACTCATTCTTTCAACCGATTTCAATTTGGTGATTGATGTAGCGACCCTATTCTCTCGGTTAAAAATTTTATCCTTACTCAGAATGGTTGTCGTTTTTACTTTTTTGTAGTCTTTTAACTTATCATTGCCTAATTCAGGATTAATGTCTGAAAGGTTGATGTTGTAATCCTCCTCAAGAATCCCAAAAGCATAGAAAGACGTCAAATTTGAGGTGATATCATCTTCATTATCGACAAACAAAAATATATCGGTGAAATTCGACTCATCGGGGTTGCCAATGGAATCGATCAACTGCTGGTAAGCGGCGATATAATCAGAAATTTCGAGATCTTGGACTTTGGTAGATACTGATTTAAGAGACTGACTTACGGCCAAAGTGAACTCTTCTTCTTTATTTTCAAATGCAGTAGTGATCCAATAGGCCTGAACGACAATAACAGCCACCAAGGATACAATCATCAAAGTCACCAATAAAATGAAAAAATCTTTTTTCAACTGCTCAAATTGTTATTCGTTGTAAATTTCATCAAAATAGATCAGTCCAAAGCCTAATGTATTGTTAATAAATACAATTATTCAATAGCCAACAGCTTTTGATGAATTTCGTTTATCTTTTTTAACGTCTTATCCCAATCAATATTGTCAATCACATAATCGGCTAATAGAATTTTTTTTTCATCACTCCATTGGTGATTCATTCTGGATTTTATTTGTGTCACATCGGTTTTTTCTCTTTTCATCACCCTTTCTATCCTAAGCTTTTCGGGAGCTGTCACCAAAATAGTGGCGTCACAATCCTTTGCTCCACCCGTTTCAAAAAGAATCGCAGCCTCTTTGATCACATAGGCGGCATTTTGTTGGTTTACAAATGACTGAAAATCTCTCTTAACCTTAGGATGAACCAAGGCATTTAAACTCTCAAGCTTACTTTTATCAGTAAAAACAATATCGGCCAGTTTACTGCGATTCAATTGATCATCCTCATAAATGTCATCTCCAAACAAAGTTTTGATTTGATGGATGAGTTCCAAATCCTCATGCATCAATATTTTGGCCCTACTATCAGATTCGTAGCAAGGCACACCAAAGGAAGAAAAAACCGAAAGCACCGCCGATTTCCCACTACCAATCCCTCCGGTAAGACCAACTATTTTCATTTTCTAATCAAATAATCCACTTTTTTGGGCTTCCACCTCACCTTACTCACGCCCTCGGGTTTCATTTCCATAAATACCTCCAAAGAATTTTCGTCTTTCGATTGGGCTTGGCCATAATCACAACTAAACTTGAAATCAGCGGCTGAGATGCTTTCTGCTTTGTCAACTAAAACCAAAAAAGTAACTTTTAATGATTGAGGAAATAATTTAATAGATAGTGAATCTGGTAGATTTTTGATGTTGATAAACGCATCTATAGATTTTTCAGTAAAGCGCTTGACTGAAGTTTTTATCAAAACACTTTCTGTTTCAAATCGGATTTGATCTATGGGCAAAAGTTTAACCTTTTCTTCTATATTATTGTCAACGGTCTCCTGCGAAAGGGGTTGAATGGAAAGTCCATTCAAGGCATTTACTTTTTTGGAAGTACCATAAACCCAAACACTGTCAGGCTCGATAACCCACTCCCCTGCTTGGTCGTATCCCGGCTTAAAGTTAATTTCATCGGGGGGTATTACAGGAATTTTCAGTCGCTTTAACTTACCAAAAGAAAAGTTCAACTGAGGCGGAGAAACTCGATTGAGTATTGCATTTTGATAGAGCTGTTTTTGCAGGCTGAACTTTTGATCCATCAGATCAATTTCAGCAAGATTTCCACCATAATCTGCATTTTCTATAGAAACATTAATATCATCTTTGAAAAAGTGATAGACCAAAAGCTGAAAACCACTGGCGGTAATATCCACTTTCATTTTTGACACTACATCCTGTTCCAAAACAACCAAAGGTGGAATGTCCACAAAATTGATTTTAAATTCAACGGAGGAACTGTAAGTATTGGAAAGCTTGGTGATAATCCAAAACAATAAGGATAATGCAAAAAAAAATGAGAAAAATCTTAATCTTTTTTTTCCTGGAAATCTTAATCTGAAATACTCAAAATTTCGCTGCATTTTTTTTATTCATAATCCTATAGGAAAACTTATTGGTCCTTTTCCAAGGCATCGATGATTTCCTGACTGACCCCAACGTTTGAAAATCCGCCATCGTGAAAAAGATTCTGAAGGGTAACTTTTTTGGTGTAATCAGAAAACATCATAACGGTATATTGTGCACAATCCTCAGCAGTGGCATTACCCAAGGGAGCCGTCTGCTCAGCATAATGAAGGAATCCATCCAATCCCTTGACCCCTTTTCCCGCTGTGGTCAGGGTGGGGGATTGAGAGATGGTATTGACCCTCACTTTTTTATCCTTGCCAAAGAAGTAACCAAAACTCCTCGCAATGGACTCTAAATAAGCCTTATTGTCGGCCATATCATTGTAATTGGGAAAAGTTCTTTGTGCAGCAATATAAGAAAGGGCTAGAATACTGCCCCATGGATTCATAGCATCTTTTTGATAGAGGATCTGCATCAATTTGTGAAAAGAAACCGAAGATACATCCCAACCTTTGGTCATCCAGTCGTGATTTAGATCGGTATAGTGTCTTCCTTTTCTCACATTTACGGACATCCCAATGGAATGCAAAACGAAATCCAATTTCCCTCCCAAATGAGATATAGATTGATCAACGAGGTTTTCCAAGTCTTCCATTTTTGTGGCATCTGCAGGGATGACCACACTTCCTGTTTTCTCCGCCAAATCATTGATGGCTCCCATCCTCATGGCAACTGGGGCATTGGTCAACACAAATTCGCCACCAGCCGCTTTAACAGCCTCAGCAGTTTTCCATGCAATCGATTGATCATCAAGTGCACCAAATATGATTCCTTTTTTACCTTCTAAAATTTTATGAGACATGAATTATGCTGTTAAATTGGTTTTAAAGATACAGTTAATTGAGTAATTGTTTGGCATGATCTAGGGCAGTTCGTGTCAATTCTTCCCCGGATAGCATTTGGGCCAATTCTTTTATTCTATCCTCTTGATTTAACTCTTTGAGTTTGGTCACAGTGGTGTTACCCCTTACCTCTTTGTAAACCAAAAAATGTTGTTTTCCTTTGGCGGCCACTTGTGGGAGGTGGGTAATGGTAAATACCTGCATATTTTCTGACATATGCGCCATGATGTTGGCAATCTCATTTGAGACTGCTCCAGAGACTCCCGTGTCAATTTCATCAAAAACAATACTGGGCAATTGTTTGAATCGGGATAGGATGGCTTTGATGGAAAGCATAATTCTCGACATCTCACCACCTGAAGCCACTTTTTTGATCGGTTTAAAATCAGATCCCAAATTGGCAGAAAACAAGAAATCAATTTGTTCTTTTCCATTACCTAAAAATTGATCAACCGATGTCAGATCAATCCTAAACCTGGCATTTTGCATGCCCATTCTTGAGATGATTTGCTGCATTTGGACACAGAGCTTGGGAGTAGCCTTCTTTCGGTTTTCGTGCAATTGTTTGGATAAACCTTCCAACAATTGTTCCAATCCAGTCAGCCGATCTTTAAGGGCATTGATCTTTTGTCCAAGGTCTTGCGTTTCCTCAAGCTTTTTTTCAAGTTGATCTCTTACTTGAATCAAATCCTCGACATTATCCACCTGATGTTTTTGAAAAAGATTCTGGATTTTATCCCACCGACCAGAAAGTCTCTCCAATAGTACTGGATTACTTTCAAGTGTATCCTGCTTATTGATTAAATCCTCCAAAATGTCTTTCAGTTCTATGGATAGGCTATTGATTCGCTCTTTAAAAACATTCAGATTTTTGGATTTAGAGGCAGCGTCGTTGAGTAAGGCATTCAGACCAGAGAATTGGGTAAGCAGTCCTATTTGTTCCTCCTCAATCAAGTGAATGCCTTGAGAGAGATACTGCTGAAGAGCCTCAACATTGGATAACTGATCAATCTCCTCTTCCAAAGGGGTCAGCATATCGGGTGTCAATTCTTCACTGGCCAATTCGTCATATAAAAATTGATTGTAGTCTTGAATTTTGGCAGCCTCCTCATTGAGTGACTTTAGATGCTCATACTCCCTTTGAGTGGTTTGATATTCACTGAGTTTATTTTTATACGCTTTAAGCGTCTCTTGGTTTCCTGCTATGGCATCTAGAACCAAAAACTGGTACTCATTTTTGAACAGTGACTGATTTTCTAGTTGAGAATGGACATCGATCAAAACTTCGCTTAATCGAACGAGGGTGTCGAGATTTACGGGAGTATCGTTGATAAAAGCTCTTGATTTCCCCGTGGGAATGATTTCTCTTCTCAACAAGGTTTCAGCTTCATAATCGAGTCCAGAGGCCTCGAAAAAATCTTGAAGGTTGTACTTGTCAATCAAAAAACTGGCCTCAATGACACACTTTTTTTGATTGTCTTTAAGCACGCTCATGTCTGCTCTTTTGCCCAAAACCAAACCAAGCCCTCCCATGAGAATGGATTTCCCAGCACCTGTCTCTCCAGTAATGCAGGTCATACCCGAATCAAAGGATATATCCAAATGCTCTATAAGAGCGTAATTCGAAATCTTTAGACTGGTAATCAATCGTAATTATTAAAGCAGTTATACATCAAAGATACTTGAGAAAAAAAATAATTTCAAAAAATGAAACTATTTAATTTGTTTCCACTGAGGTTGATAAAAAGGGGCTATTTTTTTTAACATCTTGGAAGCCCTGTCAAAATCCACTTCAGGGCCGTCCGAAAAAAGATTGACAATTTCATCTGCCTTGGCATCAAAAAACATTTGTAATAGCATTGCATTGGGTCGACGATCGTATAGGTTTTCAAGGGGTAGCAGCGCACTTATAATGTTTTTTTTGGCCTCCGATGGTTTTTCGGTCATCAAATCCAAGCCTTTACGGTGATAGGTATAGAGTGCTTCTCTATACTCCCTAAAGGTATTGGAACGCATGGTATCACTCAGCCAGAAACGATTACGGTTACTGTCATTCTGTTTCCATCCAAGGGCTCCACTTTGTTGCGATAAATTGACAATTCGTTGGGCTTGCTCAAAATAAGGGTCTCCTCCTTTGAATCTTAGACTGTCAGCATTGATTCCCATAATAATATAAGCATAAAAACTGATCAAAGAAACCAAATTGGATTCAAAGGATGCAGGGCTAAAAAATAAGGGTTGAAATTCTTGATAGGTAAAACTGATATCCTTGTCTAAAAAATTCAAAAGAGGACTGTCGTAATTAGAATCAAAAATAGTTCTTTGGGATTGTATTTGAAGTGTCCCTTCGAATTTGGAGGCATTGTAACTCGATAAATTGAGTACAAAACTACAAGTGATTTTTTCTTGTGGGAAAAAATCTTGATTCGACCAAGATTGTGAATTGATGAATTCATTGAGGGATCGCTCCAAAGTTTCAAAAATTTGCTGATTGGTCTGATTGACCAAATCAGCATTCACAACAAATTGAGCATTGAGTTCTTGCCCATAGGTTTTGATCAATGAAAGAATCAACAAGAAGGAAAAAATGATTTTATGCATTTTGAGTCAGTATTTGGGAAAAGATATCTTTAGCAACCAAAATTTTAGACTTTAATTCAAAGGGAATAATGGTTTCGTTTTGGTCAATGTAGGTCACCTTATTGGAATCCACAGAAAAGCCAGCTCCATGTTCATTGAGGGAATTTAGTACAATAGCATCCAAGTTTTTGGACTTGATCTTTTTGATGGCATTGCTAATTTCATCCTCTGTCTCTAGGGCAAAACCCAAAAGAAATTGTTTTTGTTTTCGCTTGCCCATTTCTGCCAAAATATCCAAGGTTTTTTCTAACTCAATAGATTGGAATCCACTTTCTTTTTTGATTTTTTGATCCCCCACATTTAGGGGTTTAAAATCTGCTACTGCGGCGGCGGCAATGGCAATATCTGTCTCAGCAAAATACTCCAATGCAATTGCATACATTTCTTGGGCGGTCAATACGTTGTGACGGTCGATATCGGGAGAAGCTACAAGCACTGTAGGCCCTGAAATGAGGGTCACATGAGCTCCCAATTGCCGGGCTTCCTCTGCAAGTGCAAACCCCATTTTACCGCTAGAGTGGTTGCCGATAAACCGAACTGGATCGATAGGTTCGTATGTTGGACCAGCTGTAATCAATACTTTTTTTCCGTATAGCGGTAGCCCTGATTCTAGATCTTCACTGATATGTCGAATAATTTCTTCTGGCTCCAACATTCTTCCCTTACCGTGTAAACCACTGGCCAAAAATCCCTCCCCTACGGATAATACTTTATTCCCAATACGATTTAATTCCTTTAAATTTTGTTGGTTTGCGGGGTGGGCATACATATCTAAATCCATGGCTGGAGCTATATAAACTGGACAGGTACAAGATAAATAAGTAGCAATAAGCAGGTTGTTACACTTGGCATGAACCATAGCAGAAAGGGTGTTGGATGTTGCAGGAGCAATCAACAACAAATCGGCCCATTTTCCTAATGCCACATGATCGTTCCACACGGGGTTGTCATACAATTCTTCAGTAAAAGTGGAATATACAGGGTGATTAGAGAGGGTAGAGAGTGTTAGTGGAGTTACAAAATCTTTTGCTGAAGGTGTCATGACAATCTTCACCTCAGCACCAAGGGATTTTAGCAGTCTAACAATAAGAGGGGATTTATAAGCGGCTATACCACCGGAGATGCCCAGGAGGATTTTTTTTCCGCTTAGAACGCTCATGACTTATGCGTTGTTGTCCTCTGTGCTTCTGTGGTAAATTTTATCATTCAACCACTCTTCAATCGCAATAGCATGCGGCTTAGGCAAACGCTCATAGAACTTGGATACTTCTATTTGCTCTTTGTTCTCAAAAATTTCCTCCAAACTATCATTGTGGGTAGCAAACTCATCTAGTTTTTCGTGCAATTCTTTTCTGATGTCCAAATTGATCTGATTGGAACGCTTGGAAATGATCGACAAAGCCTCGTAAATGTTTTCTGTAGGAGACTCCAAAGCCTCTCGGTTGTAGGTTGAAGTTGAGGCAGGGGCATTAGAATTTCTGTATTTTGTCATGACTTATTCATTGATTAGTTGGCAAAGGTATTAATTTCTTTTTCGACCTTATTCATTTTTTTGCTCAGGTCTTCCTCAAAAAGTGTTTCTGGATAATAACGAACGATGTTATTGTGTAATTGTTTAAGATCCTGTAATCTTTGATATTTTTTGGATTGGATGCTGTTGATGGCAATTTCATAAGATGCCAAAAACTTATAATACAAAGCCTCTTCTCTGAATTTAGAACCTACAAATTCGGCAATAAAATTATCCAAAGACTTGATCGCTGCTCTGAAATCATAGATCGTATAATATTGTTTGGCCACTTCAAATTCTTTCTTTTCGATCTTATTCTGTAATTCACTGATGAGTTGGTTACATTCATCTGTAAATTTGGATTTGGGGTAATTGTTCATAAAAATCTGAAGCTTTTCGATGGCCGTATGGGTCTCCTCCTGATCCAAACTGTAGGCAGGGGACATCATATAATGAGATTTTGCAGCATAATAACTGGCTTCTTCCAATTTTTGGGACTTTGGAAACGACTTGATAAAACCTTCAAACTGATAGGATGCCAAGTAATAATTTTTGGTTTGAAAATATGAATCAGCAAAAAAGTATACCAAACGCTCAGCCTGAGGCTTCCCGCGATAGACAGGCACCAACTGTTCCAAGATGCGATTAGCCCTCCGGTACTCCCCATTGTTGTAATACTCCTCTGCCGCTTTATACTTTAGATTGTTATCATCGTTGTTGAGTATCTTTTGATATTCATTACAGGATGTAATTAAAACAAAGAAAAGTGCTACTAAAACGTAAAGGTTAAACTTGCTTAACATGGCGCGAAATTAATAAATTATTTACAGTTTTGATCAATTATTCAAAACGATAAAGCACTGAAGTTCAATTAGGATTGAGCGGTTTGAACGGGCATAGGCTTTTTTAACTCAGCTTCCAATCGAAGGGTCAACTCTTTGGAGGCACCAACCAAAGGAAGTCTTAAGTGGTTCTTACAAAGACCCAAGGCATCCATAAGAACTTTAATCCCTGTAGGATTACCCTCTAAATAGATCATTCTTATCAAATCCAGTAAATGGTATTGGATTGAATAGGCTTCATCTACATTTCTTAAAATTCCCTCTCGAATGATTTTTGAATATTGTTCGGGTAGCGCATTGCCAATTACTGAAATTACGCCTTTGGCACCCGCCAAAATCATGGGCAATGACATCTCATCATCACCAGACAAAATAGAGAAATTAGGAGGACATATTTTGATCAAGGTTTGGGCTTGCTGAAAGTCTCCGGAGGCTTCTTTCAATGCAACTATATTGTCGAAATCTGTGGCCAAACGCAATACTGTCTCGGGAGCAATGTTTACTCCGGTTCTAGAGGGAACATTGTATAAAATTACTGGAAGACTGGAATGCGTTGCTATGGTTTTAAAATGCTGATAAAGCCCTTCCTGGTTGGGTTTGTTATAATAGGGAGTTACTGAAAGAAGTGCAGCGAAGGAAGACAAATCAAACCAATCAAACATAGCTAAAAGCTCTTGTGTATGGTTTCCTCCCAAGCCCAGCACCAACGGGAGCCGGCCGGCATTGACCTCGATAATTTTGTCAACCACTGCAATTTTTTCTGATTTGGTAAGTGTGGCTGTTTCTGCAGTGGTTCCCAACACCACCAAGTAATCAACTCCTCCTCCAATCAGATGATCTATAATGACCGGAATAGCATTAAAATCAACACTACCATCATTGTTAAATGGGGTAATCATTGCCACACCGTGTCCCTGAATTTCTTTCATTTTCTGTTGTTGAAAAATATTTCTAAATATTTGATGCACTCACTGGAAAAAACCTCAATGTTTTGCGCATCAACTTCAATAATTAAATCATTTAACGCATGATCAACACTCTTAAAACCAATACTTAATTTTTTATCGGCTTTTGCACTTAAATATTTTAGATCCACATCGTCTTGATCATAAAAATTTATCAGAACATCATATCCTTGATTACAAAAGTCAGATACTACTCCGTTTAAAACTCCCAAACTAGAAATATTTTTTGGAGTACAACTACTGCTGTAATTCGATTCATTTATTTGTTTTGGAGACTGAAAAAACGTCAACACCTTGACATTCCTTCTAGGAATTTTAAAATAACTTCCTATTTCCTTAAAATGCTCTTTGTCAACCCCAAGTCTGTGATCAAGAATGACAGCAATAGTCCGTAATTTTTTTGAAACTCCTTTATTATCGGTTGCAGAATTCTGTTTGATTGTCCTTCTGTAAATACGATATAAAACTGCACGTCTTAACCAATTTAACATAACCAAAATTAAAGATTAACCAAATTCAACAATTAAAAATTTTTTTATATCAATTTATACTGTAAAATGTTATAAATCAAACAAACCACAAGATTAAAGCTTAATCATATTAAAAAAAGTAGATTCATCAATAATGGGGATTCCCAATTTTTCAGCTTTGACTTTTTTACTGGGACCCATGCCCTCTCCCGCCACCAGATAATTTGTTTTAGCAGAAATAGAACCCACCACGGTTCCTCCCATAGATTCAATTTTTTCCTTTAACCCCTCTCTAGAAATGGTTTGAAAAACCCCCGAAATGACAAATTTTTGATCCGCTAACACTGTATTGGTTGATCCTTCTTGTTCTTGGGACTCCAACTGAACCCCTTGCTGTCTCAATCGTTCTATTAACAAAACATTTCTCTCATCATTGAAAAAATCCAATAGGCTGTCGGCAATACGATCCCCAATTTCATCGACTTCAATCAATTCCTCTCGACTGGCATCCCTGATGCGGTCAATGGAAGAAAAAGCCTTTACCAATTTTTTGGCCACTGTTTCGCCCACATACCTGATTCCCAGACCAAAGAGAACTTTTGCAAAAGGTTTTTGCTTAGAAGCTTCAATTCCTTGGAGCAAATTATCTACAGATTTTTCTGCCATCCGCTCCAATGGCAATAGCTCATTGCGATTCAAATGGTACAAATCGGCAATGTTGGAAATCAAATGATTTTCATAAAGCAAAGTCACAGTTTCATTGCCCAATCCATCGACATCCATGGCCTTTCGAGAAATAAAATGTTGAATTTTACCTGCAATTTGTGTGGGGCAACCATATTGATTTTTACAGTAATGTTGGGCTTCTCCATCCTCCTTAACCAACTCGGATTGACATTCAGGACAATGGGTGATAAAGATGATTTCCTGGGACTGTGGTGGACGATTTTCAGTATTGACCCCTATAATCTTTGGGATGATCTCCCCTCCTTTTTCTACATAAACAGAATCCCCAATTCTAAGCGCCAACTTTTCAATTTGATCAGCATTGTGAAGGGAGGCTCTTTTGACCGTGGTTCCAGACAATAGCACGGGACTCAAATTGGCCACTGGTGTGATGGCTCCGGTTCGCCCAACCTGATAGCTTACTGACTCCAATTGGGTGATGGCTCGTTCTGCCTGAAACTTGTATGCAATAGCCCAACGTGGAGATTTGGCAGTGAATCCCAAACTTTGCTGTTGATCAAAACGATTGATCTTGATGACCACACCGTCAATCTCGTAGGGCAAATCAAACCTATTTTGATCCCAGTGATCCAAATACCGAAAAACCTCCTCTACCGTAGCGGCCAAAATAGCCGTCTGTGGAACTTTAAAACCCCAAGATCGGGCTTTTTCCAGTCCCAGCATTTGTGAGTCAACACCCAAATCCTCTCCTGCCAATGCATATAAAAAACACGCCAAAGGTCGTTCTGCCACCAATCTACTGTCCTGAAGCTTGAGTGAGCCCGAAGCCGTATTTCTCGGATTCATAAAAGGCTCCTCACCCATTCTTATGCGTTGTTCGTTCATGGCTTTGAAGCCTTCGAAAGGCAGAACAATTTCTCCCCTGATCTCAAAAAAATCGGGATAATCCCCTTTCAACTCCAATGGAATGGTTGGAATGGTCCTCAAATTCAATGAAACATCATCGCCCTGAGTACCATCACCTCTGGTTACCCCCCTTAAAAACTTACCCCCTTCATATGTTAGGCTGATGGAAGCCCCATCGTATTTTAACTCACAAGTAAATTCAAATTTTTCATCCCCCAATACTTTTTCCACACGTGCTACCCATTGCAACAACTCCTCTTTGGAATAGGTATTGGAAAGGGAATACATCGGGTAGCGGTGGGCTTGTGTTTTGAAATTCTTGGTCACTCCTCCCCCAACGCGCTGAGTGGGAGAATTGGGATCAAAAAGTTCAGGATATTGTCGCTCCAACTCTTGAAGAGAACTGAGCATTTGGTCAAATTCAAAATCACTGATCTTGGGGGCATCCAATATGTAATACAAGTAATTGTGCTCGTGTAAAGCTTCCCTTAATTGCTTGATTTTTTCCTTGGCATCCATTTATGACTTAACCGCTTTAAGCATTCTATTTTTTCCAAAAATATCATTTCTCACTTCAATATCCTTAAAAGTTCTTCTTTTAATGTAGGTGAGCAAGTCTTCTTTAAATTTTGGGTTGATCTCCAGATACAAACATCCATTGGGGTTGAGACTGGATTGCGCTATAGCAATAATTTTTTTATAAAAATAAAGTGGTTCTCGCTTTGGTGTAAACAAGGCCAAATGCGGTTCGTATTCCAATACATTGGACAACATCTCCTTTTTTTCATCAGGTTCAATATAGGGCGGGTTTGAAACAACCACATCTATGGATTTACTCCAAACCTCGATAGTTGTCAGATCTTGTTGGATAAAATCTATTTCCGCATGGTGGTGTGAAGCATTTTTTTTTGCGATATCTAGAGCGGTCTCCGATACGTCCAAGGCTTCAATACAGAATTTGCTTTGTTCTTTTGCCAAACTAATGGCAATACAACCACTCCCTGTTCCCAACTCCAAAACATTACGATGATCTTTTACATCTTTAAAATCACTCAAAACCCATTTGACCAGTTCCTCTGTCTCTGGACGCGGGATCAGCACTTGCTCGTTTACATAAAATGACCTTCCATAAAAATAAGACTCGTTAATAATATATTGCAGAGGTCTGAATTTTTTCAATTTATCTAGGGCTAGGGATAATTTCATTAACTCCTCTTCATTGAGTTGATATTCGGGATTCAAAACAGAAAAAGTTGGGGGCCATTGAAAATAGAAATCCGTTAAACGGCGATAGAATGCAATAATCTCAGATTTTGGGTAATGGTCTGTCAAAGAAGAGGTAAAATGATTTCTAAATTCATTTAAAAGCATGTGCAAAATTAACACAATCATTTTTGACTTAAATTTGATCTGTTTTTAAATTATTAAGATCGCATAATGAATGATGCCATTTTTATGGAACGCTGCCTCGAATTGGCCAAAAAAGGTTTGGGAAACACCTACCCCAATCCCCTGGTGGGTAGTGTGATCGTTCATGAGGGAAAAGTCATAGGCGAAGGATGGCACAAAAAGGCGGGCTGCAACCATGCCGAGAGGGAAGCCATCTCAAAAGTTAAAGATCCATCCCTACTCTCCAACAGCACATTATATGTGAATTTGGAACCCTGCGATCATTTTGGTAAAACCCCTCCCTGTACGGATTTGATTTTGGAAATGAAAATTCCAAGGGTAATCATCGGATGTCTGGATGAAAACAAAAAAGTTTTGGGGAAAGGGCTAAAAAAACTTCAAGCAGCAGGATGTGAGGTCGAAATTGGGATTCTTGAATCCAAATGTCAAAAGCTCAATCGTCGTTTTTTTAGTTTCCACCAAAAAAAACGACCCTACGTCATCTTAAAATGGGCCGAAACCATAGACGGTTTTATGGCTCCAGAAGAAACCCATAAAAAATACTGGCTGACCGATCCCTTGTCCAAACAACGTGTCCACCAGTGGAGGAGTCAGGAAGAAGCCATCATGATTGGGGTACAAACAGCACTGAATGATAACCCGAAATTGGACACCCGCTTGTGGAAAGGGAAAAACCCATTGGCTGTGGTAATTGATCCCCAGCAAAAATTATCCCATACCGAAAGTGATTTTAATTTACAGAAAGGAAAATTTCTTACAATCAAAAATCAAAATCAAGAAGAGATTACAGATCATCTGCCGCTAAAAGCCCAAGAAATTTTGGATCAACTCTATGACAATGATCTACAATCTGTAATCATAGAGGGTGGAAGCAAAACCCTTCAATGCTTTATTGATGAAGGTCTTTGGGATGAAGCAAGAATTTTTGTCACAAAAGACGAATTGGGCGCAGGCTTAAAAGGACCCCTAATCAATAGAGATAGGGTTCACACCACTTCAACAATCAATGCGGATACACTGATCACCCTTTACAAAGATTCAATGATCTCCAGCAAGGCCTGAGGACACCTGATGGGTCTGTTGGTTTCACGGTTTAAAAAAGCCAAAGTGGTGGAACCATTTGCGATTTCCTTTTCAGATTTATTGATGATGACATAATCAATCTTTATGCTGGCTCTTGGGATTTTATCAATGGTTAATATTATCCTGAGTGGATCATCAAATAAAGCAGGAGATTTAAAATTAACCTCGGCAGAGGCTACCGGCATTACAGTACCACTTCGCTCAAGCTCTGCATAAGAAAAACCGATACTGTTCAGCCATTCGATTCTGGCCATCTCAAAATAATTGAGGTAATGGCTGTGATGTGCGAACCCCATTTGATCCGTTTCTGTATATCTAATTCTAAAAATCTGTGAAGTATATGATATCAAATGATGAAGTATTTATAAAAAAAAAGTTTGTAATGTCCGTTCCACAATTTCAAAAAAAAAAATTAAAAAATCAACCGAAAAAAAAGTTTTTTTTCAGTTTTTTATTTCAATATTTGTAATGTTATGATCTTATGACATTCTCAATAGATTTTGATCTGATTAAACCTTATTTTAATAACCTGGATGGAGGCTTCTGCTGAAAAAATTTGGAATAACTGCTTGGTGTTTATCAAGGATAATATCCAGCAACAAGCCTACAAGACCTGGTTTGAGCCCATCATCCCGCTCAAAATCACCGAAAACTCTCTCAGTATTCAAGTTCCCAGCAAATTTTTTTATGAATGGCTTGAGGAACATTATGTCAAAATATTAAAAGTTGCACTGACAAGGGAACTGGGTGAATATGCCCGTTTGATCTACATCATCAAAATGGAAAATACTTTTGGAAATAAAACACCTTTTACCGAAAGTATCCCCAGCAGTAACCAATCAGGGGTCAACGCACAACAAGTGGATGCTCCCCTTCAAGCTTTTTCCAGTGAACTCAAAAATCCTTTTGTAATTCCTGGAATCCGAAATCTTCAAATAGAATCTCAACTCAACCCCAATTACAATTTCGAAAACTTTTTAGAGGGTGACTCGAACAGACTCGCACGTTCTGCTGGGTTGGCAGTATCCAAAAAACCTGGAGGAACCTCCTTCAATCCTCTCATGATTTTTGGAGGTGTTGGTTTGGGTAAAACACATCTCGCCCACGCTATCGGTGTTGAAATCAAAGATAAATATCCGGACAAAACAGTACTCTATATCTCAGCTGAAAAATTTACCCAGCAATATATTGAGTCGGTCAAAAAAAATACCCGAAACGATTTTATCCATTTTTATCAGGTGATCGACATCCTCATCATTGACGATGTTCAGTTTTTCTCTGGTAAATCTGGAACACAAGATGTCTTCTTCCACATCTTCAACCACTTGCATCAAAACGGTAAACAGGTCATCATTACCTCCGACAAAGCTCCCGTCGATATGCAAGACATAGAACAACGTTTGCTTTCCCGATTCAAGTGGGGGCTTTCCGCAGAATTGCAAATCCCCGATCTGGAAACCAGAATTTCGATTCTTAAAAACAAACTCTTTAGAGATGGTGTTACCATTGGAGACAATATCATAGAGTATGTTGCCAAAAACATCAAGACCAATGTCAGAGAATTGGAAGGCGCCATCATATCCTTGATCGCTCAGTCCTCCTTTAATAGGGTCGATATTGACCTGGAGCTGGCCAAAGAGATTGTCAATAAATTTGTAAAAAACACCAAACGAGAAGTATCCATCGACTACATCCAAAAAGTAGTTTCGGAATATTTCCAAATGGATGTCGCCACGCTTCAATCCAAAACCAGAAAGAGACACATTGTTCAAGCCCGACAACTGGCCATGTATTTTTCCAAAAAATTTACCAAAGCTTCTCTTGCTAGCATTGGTACACAAATCGGGAAAAGAGATCACGCTACCGTTCTCCATGCCTGCAAGACGGTTGACAATCTGAGTTTTACCGATAAGCAATTCAGAAAATACGTTGAAGATCTCAACCAAAAACTTTCGCTCTAACTTCTAAAAGTGAAAACTTCAATTTTAATGGTTTGCTTGGGAAACATATGTCGTTCTCCCCTAGCAGAAGGCATTCTGAAAAGCAAATTGCCCCATGACCACTTTAAGGTGGACTCGGCTGGAACCGCTGCTTACCACATCGGCAATCCGCCTGACAAAAGAAGTATAGCAGTAGCGGCCCAAAACGGAATAGACATCAGTCATCAAAAGGCCAGAAAATTTTCACAAGATGATTTCGATCACTTTGATAAAATCTTTGTCATGGATCATAGCAATCTCGATAACATCATGCAAATGGCTCTGACTCCCGACGATCTCAACAAGGTCGCTTTGCTGTTGGGAGAGGATGAAGTTCCCGACCCTTATTATGGAAATGAAAATGGCTTCAAGAAGGTTTTTGACCTTATTGATCGAGCCTGCGATCAATTGAGTGAAGAACTTCAAAAAATGCAGTCATGACCCCTACCCTATATCTTATTCCAAGTTCATTGGGTGAAAACTTCCAGTCTGATGCTTTTCCCAATCAGATAAAATCCATCATCGAAAAACTGGATTACTTCATTGTTGAAAATGAAAAAGAGGCACGGAGATTCATCAAAAAAATCACTCCGGACAAAAAACAATCCACCCTCAAACTTTTCCCTCTCAATAAGCACACCTCCGCGGAAGAAATCGCCACCTATTTGAATCCCTGTTTGGAAGGCAATGAAATGGGCTTGATATCCGACGCTGGTTGTCCGGGCATTGCCGATCCTGGTGCGGTAATCGTCCAAAAAGCCTATCCCTTGAACATCAAGGTAAAACCCTTGGTGGGCCCCTCCTCCATCCTATTGGCCATGATGGGTTCGGGATTGAACGGTCAAAATTTTGCCTTTAACGGCTATCTTCCCATCGACAAGATCGAACGTAAAAAAGCCATCAAAAACTTGGAAAACAGATCGCAAAAATGGGACCAAAGCCAAATCTTTATGGAAACCCCCTACCGAAATGAAAAGCTTTTGGAGGACTTAAAAAAAACGCTCGATCGGGAAACAAAACTTTGTATTGCTTACGAACTTACCCAGCCCGATGAGTTTATCAAAACAATGACTGTGAGAGAATGGAACAAAACAAAACTCCATTTTCATAAAAAACCAGCCATTTTTATCATTCACAAAGAGGGCTAGCGGTAAACCCGATTGCGATCGAGCCAATTGGTATAAATTTTTTTATTCCTATTATGCTCCCTACCGTTTTTGGCAAATAGATGATATCCAGGATTATTGGGGTTGGCCACAAAATACAAATAAGAATGTTGTTCTGCGTTCAAAACAGCCTTGATGGACGACATATCTGGCATGGTAATAGGCCCTGGAGGCACCCCCCTGTATTGGTAGGTATTGTATGGTGATTTAATCTCTAAATCTTTATAAAGCACCCTTTTGATGACCATATCAAAATTTTGAAGTTGGAGTTTCATGGCATAGATGACCGTAGGGTCGGCCTGTAGCTTCATTTTTCTTTTCAGTCGATTGAGGTAAACCCCTGCCACTCGAGGACGTTCATCCGCCTTTTGACTTTCCTTTTGGACAATGGCCGCCAGACTCATCACCTCCTTAGGAGTCAAACCCAACGCAGTGGCCTTGCTTTTTCTGTCCTCTGACCAAAATTTTTGATAGGATTTCCACATTTTATCTCTGAAATTTTCAGCCGTGGTGTTCCAAAAAAAATCATAGGTGTTGGGCAAATACATTCCCAACGCATTTTCTTTGGAAAATCCTTTTGCCGCTAAAAACTCTGAATCCAAAAAAGCTTTTAGCAGGGTAATACTGTCAGGGGCAATTTGTTGGGCCACTCGCCCGGCCAAATCTTCCAAACGTTCCTGATTGTTAAAAGTTACCCGAACCGTAAGACTTTTTCCGCGAAGCGCATTGATGATTTCATTGTTATTGCTCCCCCTTAAAAGGACAAATTTTCCCGATTTTACTCGGGAACTATAGCCCTTCTTTTGCGCCGCAATACTAAAATCAGAAATGGATTTTAACAAGGGGGTCAAAGCTGAGGTTACCTTTGTAAAATCATCTCCCTCGTTGATATATACATATACCTTGGACTTTTCAAAAATCGTGTTGTCCCAAAAAAAGGTTTTACCGAATAGATAAACAAAATAGAGACCAACGGCCAATCCCATTAAAACGATGATGCTCAGTATTTTTTTTCTATACTTCATTCGATCATTTTTTGATAAATACTTTCGTCGTGATACTGTCCTTCATAAAAATTCCAATCTTTCTTTTTTCCGGCAAAAGTGTAACCTTGTCCTTCAAAAAGTTGAATACTGATTCGATTCTCTTCAGCAATGTTGGCATAAAGCTGGTGCAATTGTAAATGCTTTTGGGCATAGACAGCGATCAATTGGAGTGCTGCCTTTCCATACCCTTTGTTTTGGTCTTGCTGTCGCAATACCAACCCCACCCCTGCCCTGTGGTGCAAAGGTTCGTAGTCAAACAAATCAATAAAACCAAGCGCACTGCCCTCTGGGGTACAGATGGTAAACTTGATTTGACGGACTTCAAAAATATCTTTGTGGGCATTGGCAATGTATTTTTGCAGTAAATCTCTGGAATAGGGCTGCAACCGATTGGAATACTTCCATAGATCAGGGTCGTTTTCCAAATCATACAGGAGATCAATGTCTTCGGGCTCTAGGGCCCTTAGACTTAGTATTTCATTTTGAAGTTGAATCATTCCGTCGTCAAGTTACCCGAAAAAACATAGGTGGCAGGGCCGATCAATAGGATGTTTTTGTATTGTCCCGAATCGGGGGTAAACGAGACTTGCAAACAACCACCCAAGGCATTAATATTGACCATATCTAGAGGGGTCTGTCCAGAAAAATGAGCCCCAATCGCTGCGGCAACTGCTCCGGTCCCACAGGCCAGGGTTTCGTCCTCGACGCCCCTTTCGTAGGTTCTGATGTTGAACTCCTTTTCATTTACTTTTTCAACAAAGTTGGCATTAGAACCAGTCTCAAAATAAGGAGCCCCGTATCGAATGGCTGCTCCTTGGGTTTTGACATCAATGGCCGAAACCTGATCAACAAATTCTATATGGTGAGGGGAACCAGTATCCATAAAGATGGCCGACCCCCTTTTTTCAATTGTAAGTACATCTCCCATTTCGATGCAAATCAAATCATCAGGAGTGAGTGATCCTCTGTGAATCCCGTCGGAAGTTTCAAAGGTTCCCTCATTACCAATCATTTGGTGTTTATTGGCAAAGGCAAACACACACCTACTCCCATTGCCACAAAGGCTACTGGGATGACCATCGGCATTGAAATAGAGCATTTTAAAATCAGAACGATCCGAATCCCTGACCAAAATCAAGCCATCGGCTCCGATGCCAAAATGACGATCACAGTGTTTTTGGATCAGACTGTGGTCTTGATCCGGGAAATTTTCTTTACGGTCGTCGATGATGATAAAATCATTGCCCGCCCCTTGATATTTTTCAAATTGAAAATCCATGGGTCAAATTTAGGGAAAATTTAACCGCAATTGAATCTGTTAAATAGTCGTTAAATGAAAGATCACTAAAGGATAGAATTTCTAATTTTGTACTAAAGAATAAAAAATGAATATGAAATCTACATTAAAAACCCTGATGATCGCTGCCGTAAGTGCCTTGGTTACTTTGGCCGCTCATGATTATTTCTCGAAAGAGAAAATTGAAATTGTAGAAAATGAAAAGCCTAGCTTAATTCCCACCACCTACAGTTTCAACACCAATAAGGTCGCTGGCGAAATGACCGATTTCACCCGAGCAGCAGAAAAAACAGTGAATGCTGTGGTTCACGTAAAAAACACCAGTATTCAAAAAGGCAAGCTTTCCGGTTGGATGAGACAATTTTATGGCGATGATTTTGATGATAAAAGAATTGGAACAGGGTCGGGTGTGATCGTGTCTCCCGACGGATTGATCATCACCAACTATCATGTGATAGAGGACGCCACGGAAATCGAAGTTACCTCTAACAAGAACAAGACTTATATCGCAGAAATCATTGGATCGGATCCCAGTACCGATTTGGCAGTTTTAAAAATAAAATCCGATGAATTATTGCCTTTTATTCCTTTTGGTGACTCTGAAGTGGCCCGTATTGGAGAATGGGTTTTGGCTGTTGGAAATCCCTTCAACCTCAACTCGACCGTAACGGCGGGGATCATTAGTGCCAAATCGAGAGACCTCAATGACAGAGACAGTAAAAATCAATCCTTTATCCAAACCGATGCTGCTGTAAACGTGGGCAACAGCGGAGGCGCATTGGTCAATACCGACGGCGAGTTGATCGGGATCAACACGGCCATATCATCTTTTACGGGTGGTTTTGTGGGCTACTCTTTTGCTGTTCCCAGCAATATTGTGAGAAAAATTTTTGAGGATTTGATCGAATACGGAAACGTTCAAAAAGGATTGCTCGGGGTTTCCGGTAGTGCTCTCAATGCCGAATTGGCGGAAAAATTTGAGGTCAATGAAACGCAAGGTTTCCTTATTGGTGAAGTGATCGAAGGAATGGGCGCCGCCGAAGCCGGATTGAAAAACGGTGATATCATCAAAAAAGTGGACGATGTCAAAATCAATACCTTTTCCGATCTGACGGGTTATCTCTCCACCAAAAGACCCGGGGAAAAAGTGATGGTCAGCTACAGCAGAGACAATACCAGAGAGAAAATTACCGTTACTCTTAAGAAAACCAATACCACTCAGTTTTTGGGAATGTATCTCACCAATATCAATGCCGAACAAAAGGAGTACTTCGACTTGGATCACGGTGTGATCATCAAGGAATTGGGCAACCAGCGTCTCTATCGCTACGGAATAGACGAAGGGTTTATTCTCTTGGAGATCAACAACAAAAAAATCAAAGATGTAGCCGATGTGGATGCGGTCGATTTTGAAAGTCTTTCCAGTATCCTATTCCTTAAACCCAATGGGGAAAGGGAAAGGATTATTTTTGAATAATAAAATCCCTTTATAGCATTACTCAAGAGCTGTCCCAAAAGACAGCTCTTTTTTTATACCCAAAATCGACCGGAAACTAAGATGGGTTCCTCTCTTTTAAGCAATTTCCCTTTTCTTAGCGATCCTAAAAATTCATTGCAATTAATTTTTATAATTATAGTAAATAAGTGCTGTAATCCCTACCCTCATTGACCTCAGCTAAGACACCCGCGATAGACTATGCGGAAAATGGGTTCCCCGTGACAGAATTAATTGCCTACTACATAGGGTTGAGCGTTCCTTTTCTATCGAGATACGAAGGGTTTGCAGAGGTTTTTGCCCCTAATGGTAAAGCACCGATCAAAGGAGAAATATTTAAAAATCCTGATTTGGCCAATACCTTTAAAATAATAGCGAAAGGGGGACGCGATGCGTTTTACAAAGGCGAGATTGCCCGCACCATTGCCCAATATATGAAAGAGCAAGGAGGATTTTTAAGCTATGAAGATATGGCCAATCACACCTCCGAATGGGTAGAACCGGTGTCGACCAATTATCGCGGCTATGAGGTATGGGAAATTCCTCCAAACGGACAAGGCATTGCTGCCTTGCAAATTCTGAATTTATTGGAAGGCTACGATATTGCCGAGATGGGATTCGGTTCGGAGGCATACATACACACCTTCACAGAAGCAAAGAAATTAGCATTTGAAGATCGGGCAAAATATTATGCCGATATGGATTTTGCCCAAGTACCTGTCCAACAACTGATCTCCAAAGCCTATGCAGAGGAACGCCGGAAACTCATCAACCCCGATAGGGCTGCCAGGCGCATCAATGAAAGTAAACTTCGCGATGGAGATACGATCTATTTAACGGTTGCCGATGAAAACGGGAATATGGTATCGCTGATTCAGAGCAACTACAGAGGAATGGGGTCTGGCATGACACCTCCGGGACTCGGTTTTGTATTGCAGGATCGCGGGGAGTTATTTTCTTTGGACGAAAATCATATGAACGCTTACCAACCCGGCAAACGTCCTTTCCATACCATTATTCCGGCATTTATCACCAAAGATGGAAAACCCTGGGTCAGTTTCGGCCTGATGGGAGGCGCGATGCAACCCCAGGGACATGCTCAAATTGTGGTCAATCTAATTGATTTTAAAATGAATTTGCAAGAAGCGGGCGATGCCCCACGGATCCAACACGGAGGCTCTTCACAACCCACAGGTCAAGTCATGACGGATGGCGGAATCCTATATTTAGAAACTGGGATTGACTATGACGTGATCCGAGCATTGGCTAAAAAGGGACATAAAATCCAATTCAAAATAGGGGGATATGGAGGCTATCAAGCGATCATGTGGGACGAGCGCAATAAGGTCTATTATGGGGCAAGCGAAAGCCGGAAAGACGGTCAGGCAGCAGGTTACTAATGGATCAATTCCATCCATCAGAATACAAGAGGAATTTTGTGCTAAAAGAATCCTTTCCTCGATAAAATATCAATCCCTTTTTTTCAACTTTGACAACCTCCAGAAAAAGCTACTGCCAATAATAGCCTTAAAGCATTGGCCTAACCAATCAATCGGTTCGTTCACTTAACCAAGACGGTCATATTGCCGTATTGCCCAAACTTAACAACTTACCGAAGCACCTAAGCTATACCCAAGAAGATGTGTTAAGCGGAAGCTTTGACAAAACCATGATTTTATGGGATGTTTCTAAATTTATGCACGAGTAATTAAACACTCTAACCCGACTGGCGCATGTCTATAACGCGTCCACCTTACCTACCCATAAAAAGTTGCAAAAGTTTTGGTAACTTCTTTTTTTATAAAACCTTTGCAGCAAATGCAGATCGATATCATTACCCTTTTTCCGGAATTGCTCAGCAGTCCATTTGAGGCCTCCATTCTCAAGCGGGCCATAGATGCCCAAAAGGTAGTGGTCAATTTCCACAACCTCCGCGACTACGCCCAAAACAAACAAAAACAAGTGGACGATTACCCTTTTGGCGGTGGCGCAGGAATGGTCATGAAAATAGAACCCATAGACCGTTGCATTTACCAACTCAAAAAAGAAAGGACATACGATGAAATCATCTACCTTACTCCCGATGGAGAGCAACTCAATCAAAGCATTTCCAATGCCCTGTCCACCCAAGAAAATATCATCCTCCTATGTGGACACTACAAAGGCGTGGATCAACGTGTCAGAGACCACCTGATCACCCGCGAAATTTCGATCGGTGATTTTGTCCTTTCGGGCGGGGAATTGGCCGCTGCCGTTTTGTGTGACAGTATCATTCGTCTCATTCCGGGGGTTTTGGGGGACGAATCCTCTGCCCTGACCGACAGCTATCAAGACGGCCTATTGGCCCCACCCATCTACACCCGTCCGGCCAATTACAAGGGTTGGGAGGTTCCCAAAATTCTCACTTCGGGCAACACCCCCGAGGTGGAAAAATGGAGGGAAAACCAAGCTGTGGAAAAAACAAAAATCACAAGACCCGATCTGTTCGAAGATCCCGATTGATTTTTTTATCCGTTAAACACCATATGGATGTTGTTTAAATCAAAAATAGTCTTAAATTTGCACCCAATAAAATCAGAATCATCCCTAAATGGGAGTTGATCAATCGCAATCCAATGGAAGCACTCGTTAATTTTGTTCAAGAAGAATTCATCCAAAAAAAGGACTTTCCAGAATTTTCTGCTGGAGACACCATCACCGTCTATTATGAAATTCGTGAAGGAGACAAAGTAAGAACCCAGTTCTTTAGAGGGGTAGTCATCCAGATCAAAGGTCAGGGACTTTCCAAGTCATTTACCATTCGTAAAATGTCTGGAACTGTTGGAGTGGAGAGAATTTTCCCACTCAATTTACCGACCATTCAAAAAATTGAAATCAACAAAAAAGGAAAAGTCAGACGCTCCAGGATTTATTACTTCAAACAATTGCGAGGTAAAAAAGCCCGAATCAAAGAGCAATAAAATAATCAAACCGCTTTAGAGCGGTTTTTTTGTAGGACAAAATCACAAAACATTAGTCAAACTATGCTGATCCTTCATTATATTTGTGCAACCTTAATTGAAATTTAAATGTCGAAAATTGTTGTCGAGAATCCGGTCGTAGAGATCGATGGTGACGAAATGACCAGAATCATTTGGAAATTTATCAAAGAACAATTAATCCTTCCTTATCTAGATGTCGAACTCCTTTACTATGACCTTGGTATGGAGTCCAGAGATGCTACAGAGGATCAGATTACCATTGATGCTGCAGAAGCCATCAAAAAATATAAAGTAGGAATCAAATGTGCTACCATTACGCCCGATGAGGATCGAGTTGTAGAGTTTGGACTCAAAAAAATGTACCGCTCTCCCAACGGAACCATCCGTAATATTGTTGGTGGAACTGTATTCCGCGAGCCCATCATCATGAAAAATGTCCCCCGTTATGTTCAAGGGTGGACCAAACCCATATGTATTGGAAGGCACGCTTTTGGCGATCAATACAAAGCCACCGATGCTGTGATTACTGGTAAGGGAAAACTCACCATGACTTTTACCCCAGAGGACGGAAGTGAACCCACTTCTTGGGAAGTTTATAATTTCCAAGAAAACGGTGTTGCCATGAGCATGTACAACATTGAATCTTCCATTTTTGGATTTGCAAGGTCTTGTATGAACAGAGCCCTTGACAAAGGTTGGCCCCTCTACTTTTCTACCAAGAACACCATCATGAAAGCTTATGACGGTCGTTTTAAAGATATTTTTCAGGAAGTATTTGACAACGAATTCAAAGATAAATTTGAAGCCGCTGGTATTACCTATGAGCATCGTTTGATCGATGATATGGTCGCTGCGGCTATGAAATGGAATGGTGGATTTGTTTGGGCTTGTAAAAATTACGACGGAGACGTTCAGTCCGATACCGTTGCCCAAGGTTTTGGTTCTTTAGGACTGATGACCTCTACCCTAGTTACCCCCGACGGGGAAATCATGGAAGCCGAGGCGGCCCACGGAACAGTAACCAGACACTACAGACAACACCAAAAAGGTAAAGAAACCTCTACCAACCCTATGGCCTCCATATTTGCCTGGACAAGAGGACTGGCACACAGAGGAAAATTGGACAACAACCAATCGTTAATTGATTTTTGTCAAACATTGGAAGCCGTTTGTATTGAAACTATTGAAAGTGGTAAAATGACCAAAGACTTGGCATTACTCATTCACAAAGAAGACTTAAATCCCTCACATTATCTGACCACTCAGAAATTTTTGGATGCCATCAAAGTCAACTTAGAAGCGAAACTGGGATAAAGACCGAGTTTTATCGGAACTATAGATTAATGGACTCGTTATAAAAATTTTTGTATCGTTGACCGTATAATCGCACCCATGTAATCAACTGAGTAATCCCCAAGAATCCGATAATTTTTTTCGAAAATAGGAACATAATACTATATATAATAAAGTTTAGATAACGCTAAGTTAACAATTTATTTACATTGGAGATCGTTTTAATTAAAAAATATACATATTATAAAATATGAATTTTGAAAAAATAACCGAAAAAGACTCGCATTACGATGCTTTAGAGCAGAAAACCGTTAGTGAATTGCTGTCTGGAATTCACCAAGAAGATCAAAATGCAGTAGCGGCTGTAGGGAAAGTATTACCCCAAGTCGAACAACTGATTATAAAAGTGGTGAAACAACTTCAAAACGGAGGTCGCCTCTTTTATATTGGAGCAGGAACCAGTGGCCGACTGGGTGTTTTGGACGCCTCAGAATGTCCTCCTACTTTTGGCACCGACCCAGAGAAAGTAATCGGAATCATCGCTGGAGGAGATTTTGCTCTACGAAATTCCATCGAAAATGCAGAAGACGATACCCAACAAGCTTGGAAAGACCTTAGTCAATACAATATCAGTAGCCAAGACATCATCGTGGGTATTGCAGCCTCAGGCACCACTCCCTATGTGGTAGGTGGATTGGATCAATGTCAACAAAATGGTATTCCCACTGGATGCATTTGCTGTAACTTAAATGCGCCACTTGCATCGGTTAGTGATTTTCCCATCGAGGTAATTGTAGGCCCTGAATTCCTTACTGGAAGTTCACGTATGAAAGCGGGAACCGCACAAAAACTCATCCTCAACATGATCACCACTGCTACCATGATCCAACTCGGACGTGTTAAAGGCAATAAAATGGTGGATATGAAATTGTCCAATGATAAGTTGGTAGGCCGTGCCGAAAGAATGGTTATGGGTGAACTTAAGGTTTCACACAGTGAAGCCAAAAAACTGTTAAAAAAGCATGATAATGTTCGGGCTGCCATTGATGCCCATCACAATTCATAGGTTGCATACCATACATTTTTGGTATATTTGAGGATATAACCCCAATGTCTTAAAGCAATTCGAAGAGAATACTTAAGCACTTACAATTATACGGATCAACTTTTTAAAAAAGAGTATTGATAAAGACAACAATCTACTTTATTTTGTTTGCAAGTATGATATTACTCTTTACAAAATCTGTTTTTTATCTTTGTGATCAGAAAATAGAAGATGAATAAGCCCTTACTCCAAAAAGGATTAAAAAAAATGAGTTTGTTTTTGCTCTGCTGTTTTGTAGGGCCATTCATCGTTCATCAAGCCTTTAAAAATCAGTCCCACCCCCTATACCTCCCCGTACTGATCTTTGGAATCCTTTTGCTGATTATTGCCTTTTATTACGGTTTTTCGGGCATTAAAACCATAGTCAATGCCCTTTTGGGAGAACGAAAAACAAAACTCTAAAAATCGATTGCTTGCCAGCAATAGACCCCTTATCTTTGCGCATCATTCAAGATCACTATGATTGAAATTCGTTTTCCCGACCAATCGCTCCGCACCTACGCCGAAGGAACCACTCCTTTTGAAATAGCCCAAGGCATCAGCGAAGGCTTGGCCCGAAATGTATTGTCTGCCAAATTCAACGATCAAGTCGTTGAGGCTTCCACCCCTTTGTTAGAAGATGGAAACATTCAATTGTTTACTTGGAATGACGATCTAGGAAAAAATGCCTTCTGGCATTCTTCTGCCCATGTATTGGCTCAAGCCATACTGGCACTTTATCCAAACGCCAAACTCACTATAGGGCCTGCCATCGAGAAAGGATTCTATTATGATGTAGATTTTGGAACGCATTCTATTACGGAAAAAGAACTCAAAGACATTGAAAAAAAGTTTTTGGAATTTGCCCGTCAAAAATTCGAATTCAAAATGCGGTCTGCCTCAAAACAAGAGGCCTTGGATTTTTATCATAAAGACGAAAACCCCTATAAAGTAGAACTCATCGAAAATTTGGAGGATGGCACCATCACCTTTTGTGATCATGCTGACTTTACAGATCTGTGTCGTGGAGGACACATTCCCCATACCGGATTCATCAAAGCCGTCAAGCTTTTGAACGTGGCAGGAGCCTACTGGAGAGGAGATGAAAAAAATAAACAACTGACCAGAGTTTACGGTATTTCTTTTCCCAAACAAAAAGAATTGACGGAGTACTTAGAACTCCTTGAAGAAGCCAAAAAACGAGATCACAGAAAGCTGGGAAAAGAACTAGAACTGTTTACTTTTTCTCAAAAAGTAGGACAAGGACTCCCGCTTTGGTTGCCCAAAGGGGCTGCTTTAAGAGAAAGGTTGGAAAGTTTTTTAAAAGCTGCGCAAAAGAAAGCTGGATATGAACAGGTCATTTCACCCCATATCGGAAACAAAGAACTGTACATGACTTCCGGACATTATGAAAAATATGGAGAAGACAGTTTCCAGCCCATAGAGACCCCTGCCGAAGGAGAAACATTTCTCCTCAAACCCATGAATTGCCCCCACCACTGTGAAATTTACAATACCCGCCCTTGGAGTTATAAAGAATTGCCCAAAAGATATGCTGAGTTTGGAACCGTTTACCGATACGAACAAAGCGGAGAACTTCACGGCCTAACCCGAGTGAGGGGCTTTACCCAAGATGATGCCCATATTTTTTGTACCCCAGATCAACTGGATCAAGAGTTTAAAAACGTCATCGATTTGGTCTTATATGTTTTTGGTTCTTTGGGCTTTGACAATTTTCAAGCACAGGTCTCGATTCGAGATCCCAAAAAACCAGAAAAATATATAGGAGATACTGCAAATTGGGAAAAAGCTGAACAAGCCATCATTGATGCAGCCCAAGAAAAAGGGTTAGATTTTGTAATCGAAAAGGGCGAAGCTGCCTTTTATGGTCCAAAGCTCGATTTTATGGTCAAAGATGCCCTAGGAAGAAAGTGGCAATTGGGAACCATACAAGTAGATTATAACTTACCCGAGCGGTTCGACCTTACTTATAAAGGCAGTGACAATGAACTCCATCGACCCATCATGATTCACCGTGCACCCTTCGGAAGTTTGGAGCGATTTGTTGCCATTTTATTGGAACACACCGGAGGTAATTTCCCGCTTTGGCTCGCCCCTACCCAAGTGAACTTATTGAGTGTGAGTGAAAAACACGAAAAATACGCTCAAAAAGTTTTAAATTTCCTTGAAAATAACGAAATTCGCGGCTCTCTAGACAATAGAAATGAAACCATCGGGAAAAAAATCCGAGAAGCTGAATTGAGTAAAGTTCCTTTTATGTTGATCTTGGGAGAAAAAGAAGCAGAGTTGAATAATGTTTCTGTAAGAAAACACCGAAAAGGTGATGTGGGTGCAATGAGCCTAGAAAGCTTTGCCGAACTCATAGAAAAAGAGGTATCAGAAAGTATCTCTAAATTTGAAAATTAATTTAAAAAAAGTAAGTCATAGCAATACGAAGGAGAAGATCGAATAAGCCTGCGAGGATCATAAAAGAAAACCCTCACAAAATCAACGAAAAGATCACCGCTAACGAAATCAGATTGGTTGGGGACAACGTTGAGGTAGGAGTTTACAGACTTCCCAAAGCCATTGCCCTTGCCGAAGAACTAGAGTTAGATCTGGTAGAGATTTCTCCAAAAGCTTCCCCACCAGTTTGCAAAATTTTGGATTACAAAAAATTTCTATACGAACAAAAAAAGCGCGAAAAGGCACTCAAATCCAAGGCCACCAAGGTGATCATCAAAGAAATACGATTCGGCCCACAAACTGACGAACACGACTATGAGTTTAAGAAAAAACACGCAGAGAAATTTTTAAACGATGGAGCCAAACTCAAAGCTTTTGTGTTCTTTAAAGGTAGATCCATTGTATTCAAAGAACAAGGTCAAATCTTGCTTTTGAGATTGGCACAAGACTTGGAAGAAATTGGAAAAGTAGAGCAGATGCCCCGTTTAGAAGGTAAGAGAATGACCATGTTCATATCACCCAAAAAGAAATAAAAAATAAATATTCGACGAAATGCCAAAAATGAAAACAAAATCCAGTGCCAAAAAGCGATTTAAGCTTACTGGTACCGGAAAAATAAAAAGAAAACACGCTTTTAAAAGTCATATACTGACCAAAAAGTCTAAAAAGCGAAAACTGAAATTGACCCATTCTACATTGGTTCACGACAGCGACGCAAACAATATCAAAGAACAATTACGATTGAAATAAATCAATCACGGTTAATCTATGTATCACCCTGATATGTGGCCAAAAAGTGTTGAAAAACCGCCCATGTCAAAAAACTAAATTAAAATGCCAAGATCAGTAAACTCAGTGGCTTCAAGAGCCCGTCGAAAAAAAATCCTCAAACTCGCCAAAGGTTATTTTGGAAGAAGGAAAAACGTTTGGACTGTTGCCAAAAACGCAGTCGAAAAGGCTATGCTTTACGCCTACCGTGACCGAAGAACCAAAAAGAGAAATTTCAGGTCATTGTGGATTGCCAGAATTAATGCTGGCGCCAGAGAACACGGAATGTCCTACAGCCAGTTTATGGGAAAAGTGAAGTCCAATAATATTGAACTCAACCGAAAAGTTTTAGCCGATTTGGCCATGAACAATCCCCAAGCCTTTAAGGCAGTCGTTGACAAAATCAAATAATTATTTTAAAACCCACAACCCATCTCTTAAAGATGGGTTTTTTGTATCATGTCATTAACCGTATACCACAACCCCCGATGCAGGAAATCCCGCGAGGTGGTTCAATACCTCGAGCAAAATGACCTTTCCTTTGAAATCGTCAAATATCTAGATCAGTCTTTTGACAAAAACACACTCGGTGATGTTTTAAAAAAGATCGACAGAAAACCTTCCGAAATACTTCGTATAAACGAAGCCCTTTGGAAAAAAGAATACGCTTCCAAAAACCTGAGTGAAGATCAGATCTTAGAACTTTTGGTCGAACACCCCAAATTGATTGAAAGACCCTTAGTTACTACTGCCAACAAAGGCGTTTTGGCACGACCCATAGAAAATTTGGTTGATTTTCTAAAATAGGGTTAAACCTTTTGAAAATCAGTGGGTCTAAATCAATATTCAACACATGAAAAAAGTTTATGCACTCACCCTTATCTGTATTTTTAATTCTCTTTTTGGACAACGACCGACTGGAAATATCCCCAAACTAAAGTTGACTGGAATAGTTCTCGATCAAGAAACCCAGCAGACCTTAGAATACGCAACCATCAGTCTCAAAAACACAAAGAACCCCGACCGACTTCAAGGAGGAATCACTGGTTTTGACGGAAAATTCATGGTGGATGTTTTTCCCGGCACTTATGATATCAGTATCGAATACATTGGTTTTGATCGTTTTACCAAAACGGGTGTGCTCATCAAGAGCAGTATGGATTTGGGAACTATTGGCCTTACCATTGGCAGTACCGCACTGGAAGGAGTTGAGGTCATGGCCGAAAAAACCGAAGTGGAAATCAGACTCGACAAGCGCATATACAATGTCGGTAAAGACCTAACCGTTAGGGGAGGAAGTGTGGCCGATGTTTTGGACAATGTTCCATCTGTTACCGTTGACATAGAAGGCAATGTTGCGCTAAGAGGAAATGATAATGTAAGAATTCTCATCAATGGCAAACCCTCGGGTTTGGTTGGAATTTCAGGACCCCAAGGACTACAGCAACTCCCAGCAGAATCCATAGAAAAAGTAGAGGTGGTTACCTCCCCTTCTGCCCGATACGGTGCCGAAGGAACCGCAGGAATTCTGAACATCATACTCAAAAAACAAGAACTTCTAGGATTTAACGGTAATTTTGTAGCCAATGCAGGACAAACTCACACCGATATTATTCCATCTGCCTATGGAGGCTCGGCTAACGTCAATCTGAGGAAAAATAAATTCAATATCTTTTCCACCAACTCCTATAGCAAAAGCCTGTCAATCGGAAATGTATTTAATGAAAATGAATACTTTAACGGTGAAAATCCCAGTACTTTCCTCGAAGAATCCCGAAGTCCCGAACGGGAAAATTTTAGTTTCTTTTCCAGTTTGGGCGTAGAGTATTATTTCAAAGAAAAAACCTCATTAATCCTCAGTGGATTTATCCGTGACCGCAGTGGGGACGATTATACCAAAAACATCCTCAAAAGATTTGATGAGAATAAAGTTTTGATCGACCAGTCCCAATTGATCGAGTTGGAAACCGACAAAGACGATGCCCGTCAGATCAGCCTCAATTTTGACTCTGAAATGGATGAGGAAGGTCAAAAATTCACAGCTGTTTTTCAATACGAAGAAAACAAAGAAGACGAAAAAGCAGACATAGATAATAGTTTGAAAAACAGAGATGAAAAAGTCAATCAGCTTGAAAGTGAAAAAAGAATACTGCTTCAAGCAGACTATGTACTACCCTTGGACAAAAACACCCAATTTGAATTTGGATACCGAGGGAATTTTAACAATCAAGAAACCGACTATCAAGTCTTTCAAATCCAAAATGGTGGCTTTGCGAGAAACACAGATTTATCGAATGTACTAATCTATAAAGAACACATCAACGCTTTGTACACCCAATATGGTAAAAAAATTGACGCATTTTCCTTTCTTATCGGTCTGAGAATGGAAGACTCAAAAATTATTGTGGATCAACGTACCATCAACGATTATAATCAAAAAAAATATACTAAATTTTTCCCAACCCTCAATTTATCCTATGAATTTAGCGATACAGAAAGTATCATATTGGGATACAGCAGAAGAATATCAAGACCTAGGGGAAGATTTTTAAATCCTTTCCCTTCCAGATCTAGTGTGGCCAACTTTTTTCAAGGAAATGCAGACTTGGATCCCAGCTACTCCAACACTGTTGACGTGGGATACCTCAAAAGATGGGATAAAGTAACTTTTAATACTTCTGTCTACTATCAGAAATCAACCGAAGTATTTACTTTCATCGCTGAGGACAGTGGGCAAAAGGTAATTGTCAGTGAGGGGGAATCCACCACTGACTTTATCGAAGTTCCGATCATTGTCAGAAGTCCTATCAATATTGCAGAAAACAATCGAACTGGATTTGAATTTACACTGAGCTATAACCCCTCGAGGAAATCAAGAATTTTTTTGAACTTCAATCTTTTTAATTCTGAAACGATTGGAATCCACGAAGGTGTAGATCTGGGCAGAACCAATCTAAGTTGGTTTTCTCGAGCCAACGCAAAATTCACCATTTTTAAGGACATCGACTGGCAAACCCAAGTTTTTTTCAGAGGTCCAAGAGAAACGGCTCAGTCCAAAAGCAGAGGAATGATTTTTACTAGTATGGCACTCAGCAAAGACGTTTTTAAAAAGAAAGGAACATTATCTTTTAGGGTTAGTGACTTATTCAACACCGCCATGTATCGCTCTAAGACCTTTACTCCCACATTCACCAACGATGCACTTTACAGAAGAAGTTTACCTTCCTTCAACCTCTCATTGACCTACAGGATCAATCAGAAAGACAAACCCCAAAGCAGAAGACCTCAAGGTGGCGGAGGTGGTAATAATGATGGAGGATTCGGATTTTAGGAAACTAAGATTTTCTCTTTTCCCTTCTATCTTTTAGATATTGCATCAAAGACCCAAACAGCCAGTAAGGAATGACAAAGGTCAAAAGAAATATCATTAACCAGAAGCCCAGGGTTAAGATGGATAAGAAAGCTAAAAAACCTAAATATTGGTCAAATTCAAACATGATCTAAAATTCTGATTCAAATTTACAGCTTTTTCTTTTTCTCCATAAAGTATCTCCCAAATTTATTTCAACAGCCTCGAACAAAAGCTTTATTTTTGTTCTGTTAAACAGAAATGATTATGAACCATCGCATTGAAAAAGATACTCTTGGAGAGGTAAAAGTCCCTGTAGATGCCTATTGGGGTGCACAGACCGAACGCTCAAGATCCAATTTTAAGATTGGTGCAGTAGCCTCTATGCCTATAGAAATTATTTACGGTTTTGCTTATCTCAAAAAAGCGGCTGCCTATACTAACTGTGATGCAGGGATTTTGGATCAAAACAAAAGAGATCTTATCGCTAAAGTTTGTGACGAAATATTGGAGGGTAAACTCGATGACCAATTTCCATTGGTAATTTGGCAAACGGGATCGGGAACTCAAAGCAATATGAATGTCAATGAAGTCATCGCCAACCGGGCTCATGTTTTGGAAGGGAACAAATTGGGTGAAGGAAATAAAACCTTGGCCCCCAATGACGATGTCAATAAATCCCAGTCCTCCAATGACACCTTCCCCACAGGCATGCACATTGCCGCCTACAAAAAAATTATAGAAACCACACTTCCAGGACTGGAAAAACTAAAAAAAGCCTTATCGGAAAAATCAGTTGCTTTTCAATCGGTGGTCAAAATTGGACGTACTCACCTGATGGACGCCACTCCACTGACCTTGGGTCAAGAGTTTTCTGGCTATGTTTCCCAATTGGAACATGGCATCAAAGCACTAAAAAATACCCTTAGCCATTTGTCTGAACTGGCGCTCGGAGGAACTGCCGTTGGAACAGGAATCAACACTCCAGAGGGCTATGCCGAAAAAGTGGCGGACTACATCGCCGAATTTACTGGACTACCTTTTGTTACTGCCCAAAATAAATTTGAAGCCTTAGCAGCCCACGATGCCATTGTAGAAACCCATGGTGCTCTAAAACAGATTGCTGTTTCACTCAATAAAATCGCCAATGATATTCGTCTGATGGCCTCAGGGCCTCGATCTGGAATTGGAGAGATTAGCATCCCCGCCAATGAACCCGGTAGCTCCATCATGCCCGGAAAGGTCAACCCCACACAGTGTGAAGCCATAACCATGGTTTGTGCTCAGGTGATGGGTAACGATGTCGCTATTGGTGTAGGAGGACTTCAGGGGCATTACGAACTCAATGTTTTTAAACCCCTAATGGCGGCCAATATTTTACAATCGGCTCAGCTCATAGGCGATGCATGCCTAAGCTTTACAGAAAATTGTGTGCTCGGCATAGAACCCAATCACCAACGTATTGAGGAATTGGTCAACAATTCCCTAATGTTGGTTACCGCCCTAAATACCAAAATCGGTTATTACAAAGCCGCAGAAATTGCGAACAAAGCCCATGAAGAGGGAACAACACTCAAAGAAGCTTCGCTTTCTTTGGGTTACCTCACTTCCGAAGAATTTGATCAATGGGTTAAACCAGAGGACATGACGGGTTCTAAATAGTTGACCTTTCCTTTATGAGGGTATAGGAAGATTAATTCCGTACAAACCATATTTATAAAAAAGCTTTTCGTCTTTTATCCTTTTTTCATGGTGTTAAAAGGTCATAAAGATTCGCATACATTATATTTGTAGAAACAACACTCATCAATTGGTGCCAAAAACAGATCTCGCCTTAGAAAAAAACAAAGACCAAAACAAAATGTTGGTCTCTGAGTTACAACAAAAAACAGCCCAAATCAAATTGGGTGGAGGCAAGTCAAAACTAGAAAAAATCAGATCTCAGGGGAAAATGACTGCCCGAGAGCGGGTCGATTATCTATTAGACAATGATTCAGAAAGCATAGAGATCGGAGCTTTAGCGGGCTACGAAATGTATGAAGAAGAGGGCGGATGTCCTGCTGCAGGCGTTGTCATTGTTATGGGTTACGTTGCCCAAAAACTCTGTATCATCGTCGCCAACGATGCCTCTGTTAAAGCAGGCGCATGGTTTCCCATCAGTGCAAAAAAGAATTTACGGGCACAGGAGATTGCTTTAGAAAACAGAATTCCCATCATTTACTTGGTGGACAGTGCTGGGGTATTTCTCCCCCGACAAGATGAAATTTTCCCCGACAAAGAACACTTTGGAAGAATCTTTAGAAACAATGCCCAAATGAGCAGTGAGGGTATCGTTCAAATTGCAGCAGTCATGGGCAGTTGTGTGGCAGGCGGTGCCTACCTTCCCATCATGTCCGATGAAGCCATTATCGTGGACAAAACCGCCAGTATTTTTCTAGCAGGAAGTTATCTGGTCAAAGCCGCTATAGGAGAGGAAATCGACAACGAAACCTTGGGAGGAGCGACCACCCATTCCGAAATCAGTGGCATTGCGGATTACAAGGCCAAAGACGACTCAGATGCTCTGAATCGTATCAAATCATTGATGGAAAAAATTGGGGACAATTCCAAAGCCGGTTTTAACAGAATAAAAATTTTCCCACCAAAGAAAAAAGTGGATGATATTTATAAAATTCTTCCTTCCGATAAAACCCTACCCTATGATACCTACCGCATCATCGATTGTCTTATCGATGATGATTCTATGGAGGAGTACAAAGCCGATTACGGAAAAACGATGATTACTGCCTATGCCAGAATCAACGGTTGGGCTGTGGGGATCGTGGCCAATCAAAGAAAGATGGTCAAAAACAGGCAAGGAGAGACCCAGTTTGGCGGAGTCATTTATGGAGATGCTGCCGATAAATCCACTCGTTTTATTGCCAACTGTAATCAACGTAAAATTCCTTTGGTTTTCTTACAAGATGTTACTGGTTTTATGGTGGGTAGTAAGGCAGAACATGGAGGCATTATAAAAGACGGAGCTAAAATGGTCAATGCTATGGCCAACTCGGTGGTTCCCAAATTTACAATCGTTATGGGCAATTCTAGCGGTGCAGGAAATTATGCCATGTGTGGAAGAGCCTTTGACCCGCGACTGATTCTGGCATGGCCAGGGTCTAAAATGGCCGTAATGGGAGGCGAACAGGCCGCCAAAGTTTTACTACAAATCGAAAAATCAAAGCTCAAAAAAGAAGGGGAAAAAATTGATCCTAAAAAGGAAAAAGATCTTCTAAAGAAAATCAAATCTCGATACGACAAACAAACACAAGCCTATTACGCCGCCGCCCGGTTATGGACAGATGCCATCATTGACCCAGTAGAAACGCGAAAGTGGATCAGTATAGGAATTGATGCTGCCAATCATGCTCCGGTCAACAAAAGATTTAATATGGGACTTTTACAGGTCTAAGTGATCGTTAAAGTATCGACCGTCTTGGCCCTGAGGTATTTCCCATTATTTCTCAATATTTCAGAAACACAAAATAAAGTCTTGGGTACTTCAAACTTTTCCAAGCTATCACAAGCTGCCAACTGTTGCTCAACATCTTTGGCTTGAACCTCACTCGCCTCAACCACCATGATGAGCTTTTGCCCCAAAACCTCATCCGGAATACCGTGAAGAAAAAAGGGAAATCGAATGTGATGGGCCAATTTTCGCTCTGCTACCTCTGGTGAAATTTTAACGCCTCCACTGTTGATCACGTTATCTCTTCTCCCCAGATAGGTAAAAGTTCTTTCATCATGCATTTCTACCAAATCATTGGTGTGAATCAACTGGTCTGTGATATCGGGTGCATCTACCACCAAACAGCCGTTTTTGCGAACCTCAAGATGAATTCCATCCAACGCGCGAAATGGTTTTTTGGGTACGGAAAGTTTTGAAGCCGCAATATGAGTGATGGTTTCCGTCATACCGTAGGTCTCAAAACAATTGTTGTGTAAAGCAACCAACTTCTCATTCAATTCGGGATAAATGGGTGCCCCTCCAATGATTAAGGTTTTGATTTGATGGAGCCTTCCCAAGCTGTTGTGGGCTTGCATGGGGGTCATGGCCACAAAATCATAAGAACTGATAACATCTTTCATGGGATCGGCAGTAGGTTGAACCAAATCCAAAGACAATCCCAAAATCATCGCCCGAATCAACATCATTTTACCCGCAATAAAATCGGCTGGTAAACAATGGAGTGCCGTATCACCGATCTCTACATTAAAAAAATCTCCCGTTCGAATGGCCGAATTGACCATGGCTTGTTTGGAAATTTGAATGATTTTGGGATCGCCCGTAGAACCCGAGGTTTTTACATTGATAAAATCCTCTTTATCCATCCAATCCATGATGAATTTGCCGATGGCGACTTCATAGGGAACCCCTTCTTTGATAAAGTCATAGCCAATGTCCTTTAGTTCATTTGCTGAAAAATAATAGCCTTTGAGTTGAAATCGATTGTGAATCTTGGTATAGTGTGGTGTATTCATTCAAATTTATGGGTTAATTGAGTTATCCAGTTTTTCCATTGGTACTTTTTGGCAAAAATAAGGGCTAACAGTGGATAAATCACTGCTAAAGTAATGATGAGTTCCATCCCTAATGAAGGCTCCGAATTATCTATGAGTAAAGATTCTGTTTGAAATGCCGTCCAAGAGGCGGTCACCAATAATGCCGTCACCAAATTGTTGGCCGCATGGAAACCCAAGGCCAATTCCATCCCCTCATCCATCAAGGTGATCAGCCCCAAAAACAAACCAGTACCAATATAATACCAGATCAAGTGTATCCCCAATTTGTCAATTTCAGGATTCCAAATATGTAATAAGCCAAAAAGTACTGATGTGATCAATAATGGCATCCATCGGTTTTTACAAAGAACTCCAAAGCCCTGCATCAAATAACCTCTAAAAACAAATTCCTCCAACGAGGTTTGGAGGGGAATCATAACAATACTGATCAGGAATAAAACCAAAAAAGTTAGAGGTTTAAAGTTCCAAACATAATCATCTGGATTCATCCAATAGTCAAAAATCACCATCGAAGCGGAAACAGTCCCCCATAACAAAAAGGAAAAAAGGATTCTTTTGTAATCCACACGTTTTCTGGCCGTAACCAAACTGATAAATGACCGCACATGAAGTCGGATCACTACCAGATAAACAAATGGAATAACAGCAGCAAAAGGCAGTAAAACTAAAAATAAGGTTATGTTGGGAGGGAGACTGGAAAATATATCATTTTGATTGATGGAATTACCGGTAAGATTCGATTGAGAAATGATAAAAAGTGTCAGTGGAATCTGTCCAAGAATATGAAAGAAAATAAAAATAAGCGCCCCCTTAATGTAATCAACAAAGCGATTGTTCTCGATTTTTATTTGCTCTAAATATTTCATACAGTGGGCATCTCCCAATTTTGATTTGAATTAAAAGTAAGGTAGCCTTGGCGAACTTCCAAAGGCGACTCAAAATTATTGGTAAACAACCCCCCCGTTCCTAGGCCTTGATGGTTGTTGACTCCCAAAGAAAAGGTCCATTGCGCAATGGCGTTCAACCCTATATTACTCTCCAAAGCAGAGGTTACCCACCACCCTATAGAGCGATCTTCGGCCAGCCTAATCCATTCCTCGCAAGATTTAAATCCACCCAAAAGAGAAGGTTTTAAAATCAGATACTGAGGCATAATGGCATCCAGAAGAGCCTTTCTGTCTTTTGTGTCGATGACCCCAATCAGTTCTTCATCCAAAGCTATGGGAATGGGAGAATTGACACACAGTTGATGCATGGCATCGACTTGTCCGGCTTTAATGGGCTGTTCGATGGAATGAATATCCAATTCACTCAAAGCCTTTAATTTGTTTGGAGCCTCTGAGGGAGAAAAAGCACCATTGGCATCTACCCTCAACATCATTTGTTGAGAATCGTAATGTTTTCGAATACCCCTGAGCAAAGACAATTCTTGGTCAAAATCCAAAGCTCCTATTTTTAACTTGATACAATCAAAGCCTTGATCTATTTTTTCATCGATTTGAGTCTTCATAAAAGATAGTTCCCCCATCCATACCAAACCATTGATACGAATCTTCTTCTTTCCTCGAATAAATTCAGAGGGATAAAGCACATAGGGATCATCGGATTGTAGTGACAACAAGGCCGTTTCATAGCCCATTTGGATCGATGGGAAAGCTTGAAGTGACGCAAGGGATACCCTTTGGTTTTGATTGATGAGATCACATAAGCCTTTGAGTTGGTCCTCATAGTCTGGTCGGTCGTCTGCACTCAACCCTCTAAATAGGCCACACTCCCCTACTCCTATTTTATTCCCTTCGGTCAAATACAAAAACCAAGTTTCCTTTTCCGTCAATACCCCACGAGAGGTACCTCCGGGACGTTTAAACTTCAAAACATATCTTTTGTAATGGGCTTTCATTGGAAGCGGTAATAAATAACAAACAAAGCTAATGAAACAAAAAAAGTGGACAGTGCAAGTTGTTTTAACAAGGGGTCATAGGCTTTGGGTTGTTGTATTTTCATCACCTGATACAAATGAAAAAATATGGGTAGCATGATCAACAATGATAAGGGATTTTCTTTTACCCATATTGTTCCCATTCCAAAAAACAGGAATAAAGCACCCAAAAACATCAAGATATAATGATATTTTTTGGCCTTCTGGCTCCCCAGATAAACCACCAAGGTGTTTTTATTAGATTTTTTGTCATTGGCAATGTCTCTCATGTTGTTGAGGTTAAGCACCCCCACACTGAGCAATCCGATGGCTGTTCCCAAAAACAGGGCAGTAAGGTCGAGACTTTGCGTCTGTAAATAATAGGCTCCCATCACACTTACCCAGCCAAAAAAAAGAAATACAAACAAGTCTCCCAATCCCAAATATCCGTAGGCATTACGACCCACCGTATATTTGATGGCAGCCCAAACTGCAGCTACCGCAAGTACAATAAAGAAAAGAGAAATCAAAAATTGTTCCCCACCTAGGGCCACGTAAATCAAACTAATGGCCAATAGGATTGAAATCAATGCAGCAATCACAATTCCTTTTTTTAGGGCTTTGGCCGAAAGTAATCCCTGTTGAAATGTTCGCTCAGGCCCCAACCGTTCGGCATTGTCCGTCCCCTTGATCCCATCCCCATAGTCATTGGCAAAATTGGAAATGATTTGAAAGGCGATGGCTGTCAGGATGGAGAGTAAAAAAATAGTAAGGGAAAAACGTTCATCCCTGGATGCAATGGCGTTGCCGCTTATGATTCCTGCCACAGAGAGTGGTAGGGTTCTCAAACGAGCAGCAATCAACCAAACTGAAAATTTAGAATTCAAAAGATTAGGGAAACTTTGGATACTGTTTAAAATTGGGATCTCTTTTGTCCAGAAAAGCCTGCTTGCCCTCCTGAGCCTCATCCATAAGATAATACATCAAGGTCGCATCTCCGGCCAATTGCATCAATCCGTGCTGGCCGTCCAATTCTGCATTCAAACACCTCTTGATCATACGCAAGGCCAAAGGACTTCTTTTTTGCATCATTTTACACCATTCCAGAACAGTGGTTTCCAACTGTTCTAGGGGAACAACCTTATTGACCAGTCCCATTTTCTCGGCTTCGGCGGCGGAATATTGCTGGCAGAGAAACCATATTTCTCTTGCCTTTTTTTGTCCCACATGTCTTGCTAAATAAGAAGAACCAAAGCCTCCGTCAAAACTCCCTACTTTGGGTCCGGTTTGGCCAAAAATAGCGTTTTCACTCGCAATGGTCAGATCGCAAACAACATGTAATACATGACCTCCACCAATAGCATAACCATTAACCATAGCAACGACAGGTTTGGGCAACTCTCTGATGCGTTTGTGTAAATCCAATACATTCAATCGGGGAACACCGTCTTCTCCGACATATCCTCCAACTCCTTTTACATTTTGATCACCTCCACTACAAAAAGCTTTGTCCCCGGCTCCCGTAAATACCACCACATCGATATCATTCCGCTCACGACAAACCTCCATCGCTTCCAACATCTGTATGTTGGTTTCCGGACGAAAGGCATTATAAACTTCGGGACGATTGATGGTAATTTTGGCCACACCTTCAAACAACTCAAACTTAATGTCACTGAAGTCGGCCAGACTTTCCCATTCTATCTTTTTCATAGGTTTTATTTTGATTTCAAATTTAAGACTTTTGCATGGCTTTAAAGTAATTTAATAAGATACTATCGTTGATCTTTCTAGGGGTTTTGATCTCAAGAATTTTGGGTCTGCGAGAAGGCTTAAAGAAACTTTTTAAAGCCCATTTCAATCCCATATTGCTTTTAACTGCTTTGTATTGAAATCCAAAGGCCTTTGAAAGTTGACGCGCATTTCGACCGTGTATGGTTTCAAAATAGGTGTCGTATTTGGGACTGTCCTTTTCCCCGGGAAGAATTCTAAAAATCCCTCCTCCTTGATTGTTGATCACAATAACCCTAAAATTGTAGGGGATATGATCATTCCACAATCCATTGATGTCGTAAAAGAAACTGAGATCGCCCGTAAGCAACAAACTGAGATTTTGATTGATCAAGGCCGCTCCCACTGCCGTGGCCGTTGAACCATCAATACCACTGGTTCCTCGGTTGCAGAAGACTTCTGCCTGTTGAGGCATTTCAAAAAGCTGTGCATAGCGCACCGTGGAACTGTTGGCCAATTGTAGATGAAGTTGTTTTGGTAGTTTTGAAAAAATGATTTCAAAGGCTTTTAAATCTGAAAAAGGAATTTGACGCAGGTAGGCATTGCCCAAATGGCGTTGACCAAGGTACTGATCCAAAATCAATGATTTATAGTTTGATTGAGGACTGTGATAGCCTTCAAATAATTCAGAAAAAAAAGGATTCACAGATATGGGAAAATGTTGGGTCAAACAATAGTAGGTATCATAAGCCCTATAGGGATCAACATGCCAATGTTCTTTTGGAGAAAAATCCCTCAACAGCTTTTTTATTTTTTTGGAGACCACCATTCCCCCAAAAGTCAATAGAATTTGGGGTTGAAGGGTTTTAAAAAAATCAGTATTACTCTTTTCCAGCGGGGCAATCAAGGAATCAATGGAATGGATGGCATCGGATGAACGCAAATTGGAGGTGGTTTCGGTCATCAAAATCACCGAAGGATCGGCTGCGATCAGATCCAACCATTGTTGATCCAATATGTCGGGATCATTTACCCCAACCAGTATAAGTTTTTTGTCTGCCTTTTGCCATTGTTTTTTGAATGTTTTAAAATCTGATTGGAAGGAAGAAAACTCGGGTGCTGTATTCTGGGTGATGTCCAAAGGAAAAGTTGTCATCCCATAAAGGGGTTCCTCCATAGGTACATTCAAGTGGACGGGACCACTTTTTTGAATGGCATGGTTTAAAACCGAATTGATATTTTTTTCATTGTCATTTTGAATTTCCTTTTGTAAGCTTTCGATCTCATTTTGAGTCGTTTTGGGAGGAATCAGTTTTTGATTTGGGTTTTCCAATAAAGCATCACTAGCATGGTTCACATCGGGGCTCAAATAGGCAAAGTCCACAAGGTGAGGTTCGAAAACTCCTTTTTGTTGAATGGTTTGACCATCTCCAATATCAATACGATGGGGCATGCGATCAGCAGAAATGATTACCAATGGAATATTGCTGTAAAATGCCTCCGCTACGGCAGGATAAAAATTGAGCAAGGCAGAACCCGAGGTACAAACTACAGCTGTGGGGCTATTGAGTTGTTGCGCCATTCCCATGGCAAAAAATGCCGCCGAGCGTTCATCTACAATACTGTAAGTCTTAAAGAAAGGATTTTCGACAAAACCGTTGGTTAGCGGAGCATTTCGAGACCCCGCACAGATCACGATGTGTTGGATGTCCTTCATTTCACAGAATTGGACAACCGTCTGGGCTATCGGTATCTCAGGATATTTAATCGATCTACTCCCTGAACTATTCATTTTCATCGCCTTGCAAAAATACAAAACACAAAGGGATTGATCCCCTCAAAAATATTAAAGGGCCGCCAACAAGGTTTTGGATTTGTTTTGTGTTTCCACCCACTCTTTTTCGGGATCACTGTCTTGGGTAATTCCTGCCCCAACATATAGGACTAAAGCCTTTGGAATCATTTGCGCACAGCGAAGATTGACAAACAAATCCATTTGATCCTCCCCCATTACGGGACCCAAAAATCCAGTGTAATAGGCACGATCAAGATTTTCGTGTTTGGCGAGAAAACGCATACCTTCCTCGACAGGAATCCCTCCTACTGCTGGGGTGGGGTGCAATTTTTTTAACAATGCTGTTGTATTGATGTTTTGTGCTTCCACCGACAATTCATTGCACAAATGCACCAAGTTACCTGCCCTTCGGGTAAAAGTTTCGGAACATTGGATCACTTGCGATGGAAAAAGTGCTTCCAAATCTGCATGTAAAGTATCTCTGACCCAGCCTTGTTCTGTTTTTTCTTTTTCACCCCAATGATATTCCTCTTTGGAATTATAGGGTAAAGTTCCTGCAAGTGCCATGGTAGTGAGCCGACCAGACTGAAGTGAAAAAAGCTGTTCGGGGCTGGCTCCTATCCATGTCTCTCCCTTTGGGTGATGCCAAAAATAGACCATCGCTCGGGGATAAAGCCTTAGTAAATGGGTAAACAGTTTCAGAGCATCGACCTCCCGTTTTTGGGTTATTTTTCTGGCCACTACCAGTTTTTTAAGGTGACCCGATGCAATGGCTTTTTTAGTTTCATTTACTACATTTATAAATGATGTCTTTTTTTCTAAATCTATATAAGGTTCAACCTCCTTTCCCATAAAATTGGGGGGGTTGTAGTCAAATTGCAAATGATTTTTATCGGAAATATAGACCGCAGGCAGTGGAGTATCAAAACGACTCATGACAAAACCTTTGATTTTTAAATCAGTAGTGTAGGTCAATGGAGCATCCTCTTGGTGATGACAATGTACGGTCTTGTCATTTGGCAATCTGTAAAACACAAAAGCTTGTTCCGCTGACAAAAGCTGGCTAAAAACTTCTTCTAAACCGGGCTTACTCATTTATTTTTTGGGTCGGGAGAAAGTAGATAGTTTACAATGGGATATCAAATTGTCCTCTTCGTCTGTTACCCTGATTTCCATCAACTGAATGTTTTTTCCCATACGCAAGGGTTTGGCAGTAGCAGTTACATATCCACTGCTTACGCTTTTTAGGTGATTGGCGGAGATTTCAATCCCAACGGTAGAGATGGAAGGGTCTCTACTCAAGACTGGAACTGCTGAACTGCCCACTGTCTCGGCCAAAGCCACCGTTGCTCCTCCATGGAGGACACCGTGTATCTGGTGTACTTTGGGGGTAACAGGCATTCGTGCGGAAAGAAAATCTTCTCCAACATCGATAAACTCTATTTCCAAAGTTTCCATTAAGGTACCTTTTACAAAGGAATTGCAAATCTCGAGTACTTTTTCTTTATCCATCATAACAAGTTAAAAAATAAAAACCTTCCGTCGGTTGGGACGGAAGGTTTTGTTATAAAATCTAGAATCAAAATCAGTCCTTTACTTCTTCGAAGTCAACGTCTTGGACATCATCTCCACCCTTGGCGTCATCTTTTGCTTCGGGATTGGGCGGTGGAGTTGCTCCCTCTGCGCCTTGACCTGCCTCTGCTTGTGCTTTGTACATTTCTTCTGAAGCATTTTTCCAAGCCTCATTTATTTTTTCCAAGGCCTCGTCGATGGACGTCAAATCTTTAGACTCATGGGCTTTTTTCAACCCTTCCAAAGCAGCCTCAATCGGTGCTTTTTTATCTTCAGAAAGCTTGTCTCCAAATTCCTTCAATTGCTTTTCGGTTTGAAAAATCATTTGATCCGCACTGTTGAGTTTGTCCACCTCTTCCTTGGCTTTTTTATCGCTTTCGGCATTGGCTTCGGCCTCTTGTTTCATTTTTTCGATTTCCTCTTCGGTCAGACCTGAAGAAGCTTCAATACGGATATCTTGGGATTTTCCTGTGGCTTTGTCAGAAGCACTAACTTTGATGATACCGTTGGCATCAATGTCAAAAGTAACCTCAATTTGAGGAGTACCTCGAGGAGCTGGTGGGATTCCGTCTAAGTGGAACCTACCGATGGTTTTATTGTCAGACGCCATGGACCGTTCTCCCTGGAGTACGTGAATTTCTACTGAGGGCTGATTGTCTGCTGCGGTAGAAAAAACTTGCGACTTTTTGGTTGGTATGGTGGTATTGGCGTCGATGAGTTTGGTCATCACGCTTCCCATGGTTTCGATCCCCAAAGACAATGGAGTAACATCAAGAAGCAAAACATCCTTTACGTCTCCAGTCAAAACACCTCCTTGGATGGCAGCACCAATGGCAACTACTTCGTCGGGATTTACTCCCTTGGAAGGTTTTTTACCAAAAAATTTCTCTACTTCTTCCTGAATGATTGGGATTCGTGTAGATCCTCCTACCAAGATTACTTCATCTATATCTCCAGTTGAAAGTCCTGCATCGTCTAAAGCCTTTTTTACAGGAGCCATAGACCTTTTGACCAATTGGTCAGAAAGTTGCTCAAACTTGGCTCTCGTCAAAGTGGTTACTAAGTGTTTTGGTCCAGATGCGGTTGCCGTAACATAGGGTAAATTGATTTCGGTTTGTGCTGAGGAAGACAATTCAATTTTGGCTTTTTCAGCAGCCTCTTTCAGGCGTTGAAGTGCCATGGGGTCTTCTCTCAAGTCGATTTGCTCGGCCTTCTTAAAATCATCGGCAAGAAAATCAATCAATACTTGGTCGAAATCATCCCCTCCCAAATGGGTGTCACCATTGGTGGCCAAAACTTCAAAAACACCATCGCCCAATTCAAGAATGGAAATATCAAAAGTTCCTCCCCCCAAATCGTAAACGGCAATTTTGCTGTCGCCAGCACTCTTCTTATCCAACCCAAAGGCCAATGCAGCGGCAGTGGGTTCGTTGATGATCCTCTGAACTTTAAGTCCGGAAATCTCTCCTGCTTCTTTGGTGGCTTGACGTTGGGCATCATTAAAATAAGCTGGTACAGTAATTACTGCCTCGCTGACGTCTTGCCCAAGGTAATCCTCTGCTGTTTTTTTCATTTTTTGCAAAATCATAGCAGAAAGTTCTTGGGGAGTGTACAAGCGACCGTCAATGTCGATTCTTGGGGTATCATTGTCTCCTTTAACCACTTTGTAAGCCACGGTTTTGGCCTCTTTAGAAGATTCGGAGAATTTGTTGCCCATAAATCTTTTTACGGATGCAATCGTTTTGGTGGGATTGGTCACTGCTTGTCTTTTGGCAGGATCACCCACTTTTATTTCGCCTCCCTCAACAAATGCGATAACAGAGGGAGTGGTTCTTTTGCCTTCGGCATTGGGAATGACCACGGGTTCGTTTCCTTCCATTACAGAAACACATGAGTTGGTAGTTCCTAAGTCGATTCCTATTATTTTACTCATAATTCAATTTTATTTAAAAACCTATTGTTCAAGCATTGTGCCATAATGATATCTCTGACACCTTGTCATATCGATTCAAGGGATTGAAAAAAGTTTTACGACATCAAGCAAAAAAAACTATTTTTACAATCTTATGTCAAAAGCAATTGAAAATTACACCCGAATTACCACCTTGACGCTATCAGAAATGAAAGCCAAAGGAGAAAAAATTGCCATGCTTACCGCCTATGATTACACCATGGCAGGGATTGTTGACAAAGCGGGTATTGATGTAATATTGGTGGGGGATTCGGCTTCGAACGTGATGGCAGGTCATGAAACGACTTTGCCCATTACGCTAGATCAGATGATCTACCACGCTGCCAGTGTTGTGCGAGGAGTAGAACGTGCATTGGTGGTGGTTGATCTTCCCTTTGGCACCTATCAGGCCGATTCCAAAGAGGCCTTGCGCTCAGCAATTAGAATTATGAAAGAGGCTGGAGCCCATGCGGTCAAACTCGAAGGTGGCAGTCAAATTCAAGATTCTATAGAACGTATTCTCCAAGCTGGTATTCCAGTTATGGGACATCTGGGCTTGACGCCTCAATCCATCTATAAATTTGGAACCTATACCGTCAGAGCCAAAGAAGAAGCGGAAGCAGAACAGTTGATCCATGATGCTCAAATGCTTGAAAAAGCGGGTTGTTTTGGTATTGTTTTGGAAAAAATTCCTGCAAAATTGGCCGAAAAAGTTGCTCAAATGGTGAATATTCCCATCATTGGAATTGGTGCTGGAGCCCAAGTAGATGGTCAAGTTTTGGTATTGAATGACATGTTGGGGATGAACAAAGAATTCAGCCCACGCTTTTTGCGCCGTTACCTCAACCTCGATGAGGAAATTTCCAAAGCCGTGAAAAGTTATACGACCGATGTTAAAAAACAAGATTTTCCCAACCACAAAGAACAATATTAGCCCCGCCACCCATCGTACTCAATATACTATACGAAGACAATCACCTCATAGCGGTCAACAAAGTCGCTGGTGATTTGGTTCAAGGAGATCGAACGGGAGATCAACCCCTGGTCGATAAGGTCAAGGCCTACATTAAAAAAAAATATAACAAACCTGGAGCTGTATTTTTAGGAGTCATCCATCGGCTGGATCGACCCACCAGTGGGGTGGTTCTTTTTGCAAGAACTTCCAAAGCCTTAACGCGAATGAATCAACAGTTCAAAGAACGCATGACTCACAAAACCTATTGGGCCATTGTATACCCAGGAATGAATCCACCAACTGCTTCCCTGACCCATTGGCTGAAAAGAAACACAAAAATGAACAAGTCTTTTGCCCACGATAGTGAAGTCAATGATTCCAAAAAAGCGGTGCTCCACTACAAAAAGTTAAAGGACTTGGATCGCTATACAGTCCTGGAAATTACACTCGAAACTGGAAGACATCACCAAATCAGAAGTCAATTGACACATATTGGCTTTCCCATCAAAGGGGATCTTAAATACGGTGCCAAGAGAAGTAATCCCGATGGTAGTATCGATTTGCATGCACGATCATTGACCATCGATCATCCCACTACTAAAGAAAGAATTAATATCGTTGCCCCTCCTCCGGCTAGACCACAATGGAACTTCGCTCTTTCCGATTGATGAGTTTGGCTTTTTCGCGAATGATTTCACCCACTGGTCGATTTTCTATTCTACTTTCCAACCAAGACAAAACATCGAGGTATAAAAAGGCACGTCGCTCGTAGGGATCATCTTCATATTGTTTTAACTCCTTGTGGAGTTTGACAAAAGCGGCCTTAAGCTCGTGGGGATAAATATCGCCCAGTGACCGAACAAAACGAATCATGGCTTTTTGCACTTCGTGCAGGTCATCCATTTTGATTAGGAACTTATAAGTTTCACGCAGGTGGGCTTCCAGATGATAGTCAAAACCAGCTTCATAATGTGCAACCACACTGAGCACTCGGGTAAAACAAAGTAAATCTTCCCGCATCCTCAAATGCTTGTTGTTGATGATTTTATTTAAGTAAACAATACTATTTTCGTAATCTTCTAGACCAAAATACAAACAAGCAATCTTGTAGTAAAACATCATCACATGATGGGGGTCAATCTGGTTTTTGAATTTTTCAATACCTTGAATTACCTCGGAAATGACACTAAGACCTTCCTTGAATTCTCCTTGAAGGAAATACATATTAAACCGATTGTTAAAGGAGTATAAAAAACTCAGGGCGGCCAAATTGTCATTTTTTGGAAATTCCTCTGAATCTATCCTAACCAACATATTGTGAAGGGTCTCCTTAAACTTTTCGGGATATTTGATCAAGGCCAAGGATTCCATCAAAAAATTATTCCCCTTGAGATAAAAAACAGGGTGGATGGAAATCATCTCCGTATTTTCATTGAACATATCGACCCACTTGCTCGCATATTTAAAAGAAGAAAGAAAGTCTTGAACCATAAAACTGTACCAAACGTGGGCTTTGTAGTACCACAACTTTTCTCTAAAACCTAGTTTGTCCAATTCGAGAACCGGCATTTTTTCGTAAAAAAACTTGGTGATTTCTCTGAATTCATCATCGCTTTTGGCATAACCAGTTTTGATGAGTTGTTCATAAAGTAAGAGTGACAAATTGGACAGCTGGCTTGTGAGATCATTTTGGGTACGTAGGCTATCGGCCTCTACGATCAACTCTTGAGCGCGGTTGGAAAGACTGCGGGTGATGTATTGGGATTCTATGAGTTTTTCAAATTCTACTATATCGAATGCCGCATATTTTTCCTCATTTTTCAGAGCCAATGCCTTGGCCTTATCCAATATTTTTAAGCTCAATTTATACAAGCCTTTTTGGTACAATATGGTGGCAAAATCCATTTGCTCTCGGATTTGAATCCGAATATTCTGATGAATGGGGTTCAGCCTAAGGCTGATCAATATTTGCTTATAGAGGTGGGCTTTGAGGTTGGAAAGCTGTTGTTTGGTCACAATTCCTTTGACCAAGATGGCCTTTTCGCTATACTTGTCTAACTTGTCCAAAAAATTGAACAGACTCAAAAATTTAGCGTTGTTATTGGAGCCCATTCGACCCACATACAACTTAAATTGACGTTTTTCTGATTTGGTCAAAGACTTAATCAGTTGAAATAAATTGTCTTTTTGTTCATTAATCATTGTAACAAAAACTAGTTTAAACCCTTGTTTTTTAGATGTTTATACCCAAAACAATGGTTGAGAATGTTGTAATAAAATTAAGCAATTAATATTAGTATTTCGCATTTCGTACTACATTCGTTTAAGATTATAAATCTATCCTATTAATGGCCAAGGGACAAGTACAAATTTTTGACACTACTTTACGAGACGGAGAGCAGGTTCCCGGCTGTAAATTAGACACCCGAAACAAGCTCATCATCGCCGAACGATTAGACGAATTGGGAGTGGATGTTTTGGAAGCCGGATTTCCCATTTCCAGTCCAGGGGATTTCGATTCTGTAGTAAAAATCGCACAACTGATCAAAAACGCAAGAGTTTGCGGATTGACCCGTGCTGTAAAAAAAGACATTGAAGTGGCTGCCGAGGCACTCAAAGATGCCAAAAAAGCCAGAATACACACCGGTATCGGTACTTCCGATTCCCATATCAAATACAAGTTCAATTCCAACCGTGATGCGATCATCGAACGTGCAGTGGGCGCTGTCAGCTATGCCAAAAGTTTTGTCGAAGACATAGAATTCTATGCTGAAGACGCTGGAAGAACCGACAATGAATATCTGGCCCGAGTCTGTGAGGCCGTGATCAAAGCTGGGGCAACTGTTCTCAACATACCCGACACTACGGGCTATTGTCTGCCCGAAGAATACGGTGCCAAAATCAAATATTTAAAAGAAAACGTCAAGGGAATTGACAAGGCCATCTTGTCCTGTCACTGTCACAATGACTTGGGATTGGCCACAGCCAACTCCATCGCTGGAGTGCTCAACGGTGCCAGACAAATCGAATGTACCATTAATGGAATCGGTGAAAGAGCAGGCAATACCTCTTTGGAAGAAGTGGTGATGATCATGCGCCAACACCCCGATTTGAATTTGGACACCAATATCAACGCTAAATTACTATACTCCACCAGCCAATTGGTGTCTGAAAGTATGGGAATGCCCGTTCAGCCGAACAAAGCTGTGGTAGGAGCAAATGCTTTTGCCCACAGTTCTGGCATCCACCAAGACGGTGTCATCAAAAAAAGGGAAACCTACGAAATTATGGATCCTCACGATGTTGGTGTTACCCAATCCGCCATCGTCTTGACCGCTCGAAGTGGTCGCGCCGCATTGGCCTACCGTGCCAAAAATATCGGCTTTGAATTGGATAAACTTCAGTTGGATATAGTTTACAAAGAATTTTTAAAAGTAGCAGACCGACAAAAGGAAGTCAGTGATGATGACATTCCCAAAATTATTGAGGCCTGCGAATTATAAAACGCTTATTTTTGCAGCACGATGAAGAAAACACTTTTTGATAAAGTTTGGGACAAGCATGTAGTCCAACAAATTGATCAGGGACCCGATGTACTGTTTATCGATCGGCACATGGTGCACGAGGTGACCAGTCCTGTGGCCTTTTTAGGTCTTAAAAATCGGAACATCAAAGTGATGTATCCGGAACGTACTTTTGCTACGGCAGACCACAACACCCCCACCATTAATCAACATCTTCCTGTTCAGGATCCGCTATCGGCCAAACAGTTGGATGCTTTGGAGAAAAACGCTACCGAACACGGTATTTCTTACTGGGGATTGGGACATGAAAAAAATGGAATCGTCCATGTGGTGGGACCCGAGTACGGTATTACCGTTCCCGGAGCCACCATCGTTTGTGGGGATTCGCATACCTCCACCCACGGTGCATTTGGAGCCATCGCTTTTGGTATCGGCACCTCTGAGGTAGAAATGGTTTTGTCCACCCAGTGTATCCTTCAACCCAAGCCCAAGAAAATGAGGATTACCATCAATGGTGAGCTTGACAAAGGAGTTACGCCAAAAGATGTCGCACTTTTCATTATATCACAGTTGACCACTTCGGGTGCAACAGGACACTTTGTCGAATATGCAGGTGATGTTTTTAAAAACATGAGCATGGAAGGCCGTATGACCGTTTGTAACCTAAGCATCGAAATGGGTGCAAGAGGTGGAATGATCGCCCCCGACGAAAAGACCTTTCACTACATCAAAGACCGAGAGTTTACTCCAAAAGGAGCCGCTTGGGACAAGGCCATGGACTATTGGCAAGAACTCTACACCGACGAAGACGCCACATTCGATAAAGAATTTTTCTTCGACGGTGCTGAAATAGAACCGATGATCACCTTTGGAACCAACCCAGGTATGGGAATGGGAATCTCCAAAAGTATCCCAACGGCCGACGCCATCGAAGGCGGTGCCGCCACCTATAAGAAATCGCTCGATTACATGGGCTATAACGAAGGCGAAAGCATGATTGGTAAGGACATCGATTTTGTGTTTATCGGTAGTTGTACCAATGGAAGAATAGAAGATTTTCGAGCATTTACCGAAATTGTAAAAGGACGAAAAAAAGCCGATAATGTTACGGCTTGGTTGGTTCCCGGATCTCACAAGGTTGAAAAAGCCATCAAAGACGAAGGACTTTTGGACATACTCCAAGCTTCGGGCTTTGAATTGCGTGAACCCGGCTGTTCGGCCTGTTTGGCCATGAACGACGACAAAGTCCCTCAGGGAAAATATGCCGTGAGTACTTCCAATCGAAATTTTGAAGGACGACAAGGCCCCGGTTCTAGAACCCTTTTGGCCAGTCCTATCATGGCAGCAGCAGCAGCAGTAACCGGAAAAGTAACCGATCCACGAACCCTAATCAATTCCTAATGGCATACGATAAATTCGACACACTCAACAGCACCGCCGTCCCCCTACCCATTGAAAATGTGGATACGGATCAAATCATACCCGCACGATTCCTAAAAGCTACCGAAAGGGTGGGTTTTGGAGACAACCTCTTTAGAGATTGGCGTTACAATAGTGACGATTCTCCCAAGGAGGATTTTGTATTGAACAACGCCACCTACAGTGGCAAAATCCTAGTGGGAGGAAAAAATTTCGGTTCGGGATCATCCAGAGAACACGCTGCTTGGGCCATATACGATTATGGATTCCGCTGTGTGGTATCCAGTTTTTTTGCAGATATTTTTAGAAATAACTGTCTCAATATTGGGGTACTGCCCGTTCAGGTCAGTCCCGAATTTTTACAACAAATATTCGCTGCCATTGAGGTTGACCCCAACAGCACTTTTACGGTTGACCTCGCTCAGCAAAAAATCAGCATCGACAGCACAGCTGCCTCAGAGGCTTTTGATATCAATCCCTACAAAAAGGACAATATGACCAATGGTTTTGATGATATTGATTATTTGTTAAACATCAAAAAGGAGATCAAAAACTTTGCTCAAGACACTCCCCTCTAAAGCTATCATTTTGGATTTAAATCAATGAAGCCCTCAAGAGGGATTTGAACAAAAAAGATAAATTCCTCAACAAAAGGATGTGATGAAATATCAAACAGTAAAATAGATTTAAAGGCGTGAAAAGAACGATTGAGATCATGGATACCACCCTTCGGGACGGAGAACAAACTTCGGGTGTTTCTTTTTCGGTAGCCGAAAAACTGGCTTTATCCAAACTCCTGTTAGATGAACTCAATGTAGATCGTATAGAAATTGCCTCGGCTCGTGTTTCAGACGGAGAACTTAAAGCGGTTCAGGAAGTTTCCCAATGGGCACAAAACAGTGGACACGATCAGAGAATAGAAATTTTGACCTTTGTGGACGGAGGTACTTCCATCGACTGGATGGCACAGGCGGGTGCCAAGGTTCAAAACCTGCTCACCAAAGGATCGCTCAATCACCTCAAACACCAACTCAAAAAAACCCCTGACCAACACTTTAAGTCCATTGAGGAAAATGTTTTTGCTGCGCAAAAAGAAGGCATCACTACCAATGTGTATTTAGAAGATTGGAGCAATGGGATGCGCAACTCTCGCGACTATGTCAACGACTATTTGTCTTTTGTAGCTAACCTACCCGTCAAAAGAGTTTTATTGCCCGATACTTTGGGCGTGATGACTTATTACGAAACCTTTTCCTTTATTTCAGAAGTCGTAAAAAAACACCCCCAAATTCACTTTGATTTTCATGGACATAATGACTACGATCTCAGTGTGGCCAACGCCATGGAAGCTGTTAGGGCGGGCTGTCACGGTCTTCACCTTACCGTCAACGGTATGGGTGAACGTGCCGGAAACACCCCTATGGCCAGTACTGTTGCCAATCTTAAAGATTTTTTACCTGAGGTGGAAGTTAATATCAACGAGTCTTCACTCTATAAGGTCAGCAAATTAGTTGCCACATTTACCGGTTTTAGAATTCCTGCCAACAAACCCATTGTAGGACAAAATGTTTTTACCCAAACGGCCGGAATCCACGCCGATGGGGATAAAAAGAAAAACCTTTATTTTAACGACCTCTTGCCCGAACGATTTGGTAGATCTCGAGAATACGCTCTTGGTAAAACCTCTGGAAAAGCCAATATTCAAAAAAACTTACAAAAATTGGGGATTACCCTCAACGATGATGAAATCAAAAAAGTAACCCAACGCATCATAGAATTGGGAGACAAAAAAGAGATCGTCACCACCGAGGATTTGCCCTATATCATCTCCGATGTCCTCAACAGTAATACAATTCAGAAAGTAAAGGTTAATTCTTATTTGTTGACCCATGCCAAGGACTTGCAGCCCAACACGGTAGTATCCATCGATATGGAAGGGGAAGTGTTGGAGGAAAATGCTTCGGGTGACGGACAATTTGATGCGTTTATGAATGCCCTCAAAAAAATATACCAAAAGAAAAAAATAGCACTGCCTCAATTGACAGACTACGCCGTTCGTATTCCTCCTGGTAGTAATTCCGATGCCTTGTGTGAAACGCTAATCACTTGGAAAAATGAGGATAAGGAATTCATCACCCGTGGATTGGATTCGGATCAAACGGTTTCGGCCATCAAAGCCACAGAAAAAATGTTAAACATCATCTCAACCTAATGCAACTAAAAATCGCCTTATTGGCCGGAGACGGAATTGGTCCAGAAGTCATTGACCAAGCCGTAAAAGTATGCGACGCCATCGCTCAAAAATTCAATCACGACATCCAGTGGATGCCAGCTCTAACGGGAGCTGCAGCCATTGATGCAGTAGGAGAGCCCTATCCCGACGAAACCCACGAGATCTGTGTAAATTCAGATGCCGTGTTGTTTGGTGCTATTGGCCACCCCCGTTTCGACAACGACCCCTCGGCCAAAGTCAGACCTGAACAAGGACTCCTTAAAATGAGAAAAAAATTGGGGCTTTTTGCCAATGTGCGCCCTACTTTTACCTTTCCATCTCTAATCGATAAATCTCCCCTAAAACAAGAACGGATCGAAGGAACTGATTTGGTCTTTTTAAGAGAACTCACTGGAGGGATCTATTTTGGAGAAAGAGGTCGAAAGGATGATGGCGATACCGCTTTTGATACTTGCACCTATACGCGTAAGGAAATTCAAAGATTGGCCAAAAAAGGATTTGAGTTGGCCATGACCCGCAGTAAAAAATTGTGTTGTGTGGACAAAGCCAATGTTTTGGAAAGTTCACGCTTGTGGCGCGAAACCGTTCAAGCCATGGAAAAAGACTATCCCGAAGTGGAAGTGGCCTATGAATTTGTCGATGCGGTGGCCATGCGATTGGTACAATGGCCCAACAGCTATGATGTATTGATTACCGAAAACCTATTTGGTGACATTCTTACTGACGAGGCTTCGGTCATCTCCGGATCCATGGGCTTGATGCCCTCCGCCTCCGTAGGTGCAGACATTGGTCTTTTCGAACCCATACACGGATCATTCCCACAAGCGGCCGGAAAAGATATTGCTAACCCTTTGGCAACCGTTCTCTCTGCCGCCATGATGTTTGAAATGTCTTTTGGATTAAACGAGGAAGGAGCTTTGATCCGCAAGGTGGTCGATCAATCCCTCGCAGAAGGAATCGTAACCGAAGACTTGGTGGAAGGAGAGGCTAAAGCCTACAAAACCAGTGAGGTAGGCGATTATTTGGCCGCAAAGATCAGCTAATCAATTCTCTTTTACCATCATATACTCACCCTCCCACTCGGGAGGGTTTTTGTATTTAAACCAATATTTCTTAATTTTAGTGCACCCAAATCAAGACTACTGCCATGAAGTACTTGTGAATACATATCGGAATACGTTGTCGGATATGGGGCTTTTAAACAAAAAAGACTTCCTTTGATGATGAGCGTTATTTCTTACGTTCTCGTCAGAAGATTAATAATAAATGTTAAAAAAATGTGATGGTTATCAGCTAAATTATTCACTACCTCAACCATTAGATTTCATTATAATTTCTTTTTCCAATCCATTTTTATAAATTGAACATGAATTAAACACTATGTATTTCATCAAGCAAAGTATATTTATTTTGAGCCTAACGGCACTCCAACTGCTAACTGCGCAGAACCCACCACCGGTTTATGTCATTGTTCACGGGGCTTGGGGCGGTTCATGGGCTTTTAAGGAGGTAGATCAATTGTTGACCGCTACGGGCAGCACCGTCTATCGACCTAGCCTAACCGGTCAGGGGGAAAGGGTTCATTTGGCCAATGAATCCATCGGTTTGGAAACCCATATCATGGACGTGGTCAATATCATTCTTTTTGAAGAATTGGACAACATCATTTTGGTGGGACACAGCTACGGGGGTATGGTGGTGACCGGAGTGGCGGATCGATTGCCTGAAAGAATACAAAAATTGGTCTATCTCGATGCTTTTGTACCCGAACACAACGAAAATGTAAATGAAAACTTTGTCAACGACCCCAAAAAATACAATATCGTCAATGGGGGAATCGTTCCCTCTTGGGTTCCCAAAAATCAACCCCCACCCTCAGATGTTCCTCATCCCTACAAAACCTTTACCGATCGTATTGTTTTGAAAAACCCTGAAAGATTGGAAATTGAAACCCATTATATCCATACGGTCGAAAAAGAGAAAAAACCGGAGTCGGACGACTTTATTTTACACGCCAACCGTGCAAAAGAAAAATCATGGCCTGTATACATTTTAGAGTCAGACCACAACCCTCAATGGTCTGCTCCTCAAGCCTTTGTCGAATTACTTAAAAAAATAGAAAAAAAATGAACATCAAATCGTTAAGTCTTATTATTTCACTTCTGTTTTTTGGGTGTCAAAAGCCTACTCCACCCGACCTCAATCCCAATGCAGTAGTTCCAACCCCTAAACTGATCCAGTATCAACAAATGGAATTGATCGGATTCATTCATTTTACGGTCAACACCTTTACGGACAAGGAATGGGGTTATGGAGATGAAAGTCCGGAAATCTTTAATCCTACAGCCCTTGACGTGGAGCAATGGGCCCAAACCGCCAAAGCTGCTGGGATGAAACAATTGATCCTAACGGCCAAACACCACGATGGATTTTGCCTCTGGCCCAGTCAATATACCGAACACAGCGTCAAAAACAGCCCCTACAAAGAAGGTAAAGGAGATGTGGTGGGAGAGTTTGTAGCCGCCTGTAAAAAATACGGTCTTAAGGCAGGGCTCTATCTTTCGCCTTGGGACAGAAACCATAAAGATTACGGTACTCCGGCCTATATCACTTATTATAAAAACCAACTAAAAGAATTACTCACTCAATACGGAGAAATCAACGAGATTTGGTTTGACGGTGCCAATGGAGGGGATGGTTACTACGGTGGTGCGAATGAGATCCGAAAAATCGACCGTAAAACCTATTATGGCTGGGAGAAGATCATTGCCTTTGTCAAAAATCTACAACCCAATATTAAAATCTTTTCCGACGCTGGGCCAGATGTTCACTGGATCGGCAATGAAAAAGGTTTTGCAGGAAGTACTTTTTGGTCCACTATCAACACAGGCCAGTTGACCATTGGAGCCTCAAAAACCGATTACCTCAATACGGGCGACCCCAATGGAAACCAATGGATTGTTGGACAATGCGACGTTTCCATTCGCCCCGGGTGGTTTTACCATGCCAATCAAGACAGTTTGGTGAAAACTCCACAACAACTCGCCGACATATACTATAAATCCGTAGGAAGGAACGCCTTGTTGTTGCTCAACCTCCCCCCCGACAAACGGGGCATCATTCACGAAAACGATGTGAAGTCTCTCACTGAATTCAAGGCTATTATCGATGCATCTCTAACCACCGACTTGGCCAAAGGACAAACCACTTCTGCCAATAACTATCGATTAAAACACCCCAAATTTGCACCGCAAAACACCCTTGATGGGGATCCCATGACCTATTGGGCCACCGATGATGGAGTTTTTCCAGCTAATCTCGAACTTGAGTTGAGTGAACCAACCTCTTTCGACCGCATTCTCCTTCAAGAACCTATTCACTTGGGACAACGCATCAGTCAGTTTGAAATTGATGTTATGGTAGACAAAAACTGGGTTACAATTGCTAAAGAAACGACCATCGGTTATAAAAGGATTCTCAGGATCCCCGAGGTAAACACCAATAAATTGAGATTGCGGATCATGGCGGCCAACAATACCGTGGCCATATCCAACTTAGGACTCTTTAAGTCCTCTCTAAAAGAATCATCTAAATAAAAACATGCAATGAAAATTACGTTATACGTCCTGTTGGTACTTGTGCTCACCCAATCCTGTGAACTCGATAATCGTTCCGGAGATTTTAAGCTTCTTCCCCATCCCCAAGAATGGAAAATAGGAGGGAATAGTGAACTTAGGGTCACAGACCTAAAATACCATTTCAATGCCTCTGGCCTTTCCCTTCCACCGGGAAGTGACTTTTTGTCGTCAGCCAGCAGCACCGATAAAAAAGACAAAGCCCAATTGGTCTATACCATCAATCCCAATTTGGATCTTAAGGAGGAAGGCTATTTTATGAACATCAGCGCAAAGCAAATCCAAATCACTGCCAAAGATCAAGCGGGACTCATCTACGGACTGGCCACCTTAGAGCAATTGATGGAAGACGCAGAGGAACAGGACGTTCCACTGCCCCTAAGTCAAATCAAAGATTACCCCCTACTCTCCTACCGCGCCATTCATTGGGATGTCAAACACCATCGTGAAACCTTGGATTACTATTATCGTATGATTGACAAACTCAAAAAATATAAGATCAACGCTATTATTGCAGAAGTGGAGGATAAAATTAAATACAAACGTCAACCCATGGTGGGCTCCTCGGATGCCTTGACCATAGAAGAATGGCAAAAACTAAGCGAATATGCCATAGAACGTAACATCTCCATCTCTCCATTGGTACAGGGCTTGGGTCACGCTTCTTTTGTTCTCAAGCACGAAAAATACAAATCCCTGCGGGATGACCCACAAAGCGATTGGGCTTTTAATCCTCTCGATCCTGAAACCTATGAAGTACAATACGACCTTTACAGAGATGCAATGGAGGCACTGCCCCATGGAAAATACCTGCATGTAGGAGGCGATGAAGTCAAAACTACAGGAAGAAATAGCGGAAAATCACCTTTGGAGCTACAATTGATTTGGTTAAACAAAGTCTGTCAATTTGCAGATGAGACCGGAAGAACTCCCATTTTTTGGGATGACATGCCCCTAAAACAAATGGAGGTTTACCGTCCCATGTTTCGACCTGAAATGCCCAAAGCAAAAGTGGACAGTATTTGGAATGCCAAGCAGGAAAAATTAGAAGCTTTTCTTCCCAAGTTTCCCAAAAATTGTATCTATATGCGATGGAATTATCACACCCCTGAGGCCTATGGAAATACCAAGGCCATGCAGTGGTTTAGGGATCACGGACTCAAAGTAATGGGTGCGACTGCCGGCCAAACCCGATGGGTGTTAATGCCTCAAAGGGAAGGCAATATGGACAACATTCGTTCTTTTGCTTTGTCCTCCATAGAAACAGGACTCAACGGCCTCCTATTGACCCTTTGGGACGACGATTCCCCTCATTTTGAACTGTACTATAGAGGTATTATTGCTTTTGCCAATGATACTTGGTCGGGAGACCGACTGAGCATAAGCGAACTCAAAAGTGCTTATCGGCATCGGGAGTTTTCATTTGTATTGGCAGAAAACAATTTTGCTTTCATCGATTCCTTAGAACAGCCCGTTGGGCAATGGAAAAATATTTTACTGAAAGGCAACAAAAGAAACTACCTCATGGAAATGGAAAAAGCCGAGGAAGATGGATTGATCCCCCTTCCCGACAGCAAATATCCCGGTGAATGGAGTATTGAACATAAAGAAAGATTATTAACGACCAAAAAAATGATCGAAAGCACCACCAAGATTGGTGAAAAGATCGAACAAATGCAAAAACTTACCAAAAGGAATTTCTATTCCCTTGAGGTCTATCAGAGAGTAAACGAAATCGTTGGTTTTACTCCCAGAATTTTATTGGCACTGGAACGTTTTGATCAAGCCTCCAACGATGAAGAACGTTTGATCGAAAAAGCGAAAATCACCGAACTCGAATCAGAATTTTACGAATTGAGAAATAAAGTCGAAAAAACCTACGCTCAAACAAGGATCATCCATAAACCCCAAGACTATATCCTGGATCAGGACCACCACCATCATTTGGCCAACCAATTAAAAGACTTTGATTGGCAGTTTTACTCCGAGTTACTGATGTTTGACAAAATCAACAAACAGCTCCGTTGGCAGCGAAAAAAAATTGATTGAGTCGTTGATTAAATTTTAAATGATTATTCTCAAAAACCTATCATGATACAATCCTACAAACGAAAATTTAAAACCGAGAAAAACTACGATACCATTGTCATTGGCTCCGGTATCGGAGGACTGACCACTGCGGCTTTTTTATCCAAAGAAGGTAAAAGTGTTTTGGTCCTGGAGCGGCATTACACGGCCGGGGGCTTTACCCACATTTTTAAGCGAAATGGTTATGAGTGGGATGTCGGTATTCACTACATCGGGGAGGTACAACGTCCCAACAGCGCTATCAGAAGAATGTTTGATTATATCAGCGATGGAAAACTCCAATGGGCCGATATGGGAAGGGTCTATGATCGCATCATTATTGGGAAGAAAGAATATGAGTTGGTCAAGGGAGTAGAAAATTTTAAAGCTCAGTTGATCAGCTATTTTCCTGAAGAAAAAAAAGCCATCGATGAATACGTAGATTTGGTTTTTGATGTAGTCAAATCAATGGGTTCTTATTATAGTTCCAAAGCACTCCCTCCTTTTCTCTCGCGTTTATTGGGCGGTAGGATGAGAAAAAAATATTTGAAATATGCCGGTAGAACCACTCGTGAAGTACTGGAATCGATCACCCAAAATGAAACCCTAATAAAAGTCCTCACAGGACAATATGGTGATTATGGCTTACCTCCAAAACAAAGTAGTTTTGCGATGCACGCCACCGTGGTAAGGCATTATTTTAATGGAGGTAGTTTTCCCGTGGGAGGATCTTCGGAAATTGTCAAAACCATAGATCCGGTTATAGAAAAGGGATCCGGTACCATTTTAATCAATGCTGAAGTGGATGAAATTCTTATCCAAAAAAATAAGGCCATCGGGGTGCAAATGAAAGACGGAAGAAAATTTCACGCAAAACATGTGGTAAGCAGCACCGGGATTTTTAATACTTACGAAAAACTGATTCCCCCGGCAGTTCTCAAAAAACACAAAATGCAAAAGCAACTGGAAAAGGTCAATCCATCAGTGGCTCATGCTTGTTTGTACATTGGATTAAAAGGCAGTCCGGAAGCTTTGCAACTGCCTAAAAACAACCTGTGGATTTATCCCGAAAAGGGTGACCACGACACTATCGTTGCCAACTATCTCAAAGATCCAAAGACTCCTTTTCCAGTAGTCTATATTTCTTTTCCTGCTGCCAAAGATCCCAGTTGGCCGGATCGTTATCCGGATCGAAGTACCATTGACATCATCACCCTTTTATCTTTCGATTTGGTCAAAAAATGGGAGGGTACCCAATGGATGAAAAGAGGGAAAGACTATGATCAGTTAAAAGCAGAAATGTCGGACAGACTGTTGGAAATATTATACCAACAGTTGCCGCATCTCAGGGGGAAAATTGATCATTCCGAGCTTTCTACTCCCCTGACCACTCAAAACTTTGTCAACTATAAAGAAGGTGAAATTTACGGTATCGATCATACCCCCGAACGTTTTAAACAAAAGTTTCTGGAACCCCGAACGCCAATCAAAAACTTCTATCTGACAGGACAAGATATTGTTTCAGCCGGTGTGGGTGGGGCGATGTTCTCCGGTGTAGTGACCGCCTCAGCGATGCAAGGCAAAAACTTGGTCAAAAAAATCTACAAAAACAAAAAATAAATGCTACAGTATGTAATCGGAGGAAACGAAGTTGGACTCATTAGAGTTCAACAGGCTTTCTAAAATTTCATTGTTGTAGGGATTGTCTTTGGAAGCGACAAAAGATCTGATCGAGAAAGACCTTAAGGCATCGAATACACTCAGTGTACTTACTGCAGAATTTTTTCTACCCGTAAATGGATATACATCTGGCCCTCTTTGGCAGGCGCTGTTTAGGTTAACACGACAAACGAGGTTGGCCAATATATCGATAAGCGGACCAATTTTTCGAACATCTCTCCCAAAAAGACTCACCTGCTGACCGTAATCTGAGGCTGCCATAGCATCCAAAGGTTCGTTAATATCTTTGTAAGGAATAACCGGAATCACAGGACCAAACTGTTCCTCGTGATAGAGATTCATAGAATCGTTGACAGGGTAGATAACCGCAGGATAGGTATAATTCTCTGACATTTGACCGCCCTTCTTATTCATCACATTGCCTCCTTTAGCGGTAGCATCATCAATTAGGTCTTTGATGTATTGTGGTTTATTGGGTTCGGGAAGAGGTGTCAAAAACACATCTTTTTCCCATGGCAATCCAAATTTTAATGCATCAACTGCCTCGGAGAATTTTTTATTGAATTGATCAATGATAGACTCATGCACATACAACACTTTAAGTGCCGTACAACGTTGTCCGTTGTAGGACAAGGTTCCAGAAATACATTCTTTTACAGTATGATCCAAATCAGCATCGGGCAAAATGACACCCGGATTTTTGGCTTCCAGTCCCAGTACCAGTCGAAGTCTGTTCTTATTGGGATGCTCATCTTGTAATGCCACTGCCGAAGAACTGTGACCAATCAAGGCTAAAACATCAACGTGACCCGTCTTCATAATGGGTTGGGCAATTTTTCTACCACGACCAAAGAGGATGTTTACCACACCAGGAGGGAAACATTCTTTAAAGGCTTGAAGCAAAGGAGTAATCAAAAGGACTCCGTGCTTGGCGGGTTTGAATACGGCTGTATTTCCCATTACAATGGCAGGAATCAACAGACAAAAGGTTTCGTTCAAGGGATAATTGTAAGGGCCTAAACACAAGACCACACCCAAGGGACTTCTTCTGATGTGGGCATGAATCCCTCCTTCTTTTTCAAACTTGGCACTCTTTTGGTCTAACTTTTTATAGGCCTCTACAGTGTCGTATATATAATCAACGGTTCGATCGAACTCTTTTTCAGAGTCACTGAGGGTTTTACCAATCTCCCACATCAAAAGTTTGACCACCTGATCACGGTGAGATTTCATTTTGTCGGCAAATCGCTCAAGGCAATTCAATCGCTCTCTTACCCGCATGGTAGGCCATTGGCCTTTTCCTCTGTCAAAAGCTTTCTTGGCAGATTCTAGTGCCTCCAGTGCAGGTTCAGATTCCATATCGGGTACCGAACCCAAAAGGGTGGGAGCCATTTCACCATTTTCATTTTCAGTTCTAATGGTGGAATATACGTCCGCCATATTACCTTTCCATGTTTTCAACGTTCCATCAATAAGATACTGATTGAAGTTGGTCACTTGTGGTCGATAGACTTCCGGTATGTCACTGATTTTTAAAGATTTAATGTTGGGGTGAGTCAAAACATTACTCATTGTTGTGGTTTTGTTTTATGTTTGTTAAACAAAGTTAAACAATTTTTACAACCAAGGGCAAAAGGAAATGGAGTTCCTCCTTACCTTAACTAAAAGTTAACTTTGATGAGCGATAGATCGATGAATCTCTGTGGTGTATTAAACGATTTTTTTCATGGCAGTCATAGACTCCCTCAAATCGTAACCGATGATTTCGACCGGATGAAAACGAATGATTTCGTTCACATCAATCAATTGACGGTTGTCAACTCCATTACCTTCTCCTTCAGCAAAAGCTTTTCCGATAACATTGGTATCGATCTCTTTCATAAAATCAACCAACAAAGGCTTGGCAGCGTGATCGAACAAATAACATCCATACTCGGCAGTATCAGAAATAACACGGTTCATTTCGAATAATTTCTTTCTGGCGATGGTATTGGCAATAAGAGGGGTTTCGTGCAGTGATTCGTAATAAGCAGATTCTTCTTTGATGCCTGAGGCTACCATAGTGTCAAAGGCCAGTTCTACACCGGCACGAACAAAAGCAACCATCAAAACCCCGTGATCAAAATATTCTTGTTCAGAAATTTCATGATCGGTAATAGTTGTTTTTTCAAAAGCGGTTTCACCTGTTGCTGCTCTCCATTCCAAAAGGTTTTTGTCGTCATTGGCCCAATCTTCCATCATGGTTTTGGAAAAATGTCCAGACATGATATCGTCCATATGCTTGTGGAACAATGGCGTAAGGATTTCTTTAAGCGTTTCGGAAAGTTCGAAAGCTTTGATTTTTGCAGGATTGGAAAGACGATCCATCATATTGGTGATCCCTCCATGTTTGAGGGCTTCGGTAATGGTTTCCCAACCGTATTGGATCAATTTGGCAGCATAAGCTGGATCAATTCCTTTTTCAACCATTTTGTCAAAACTGAGAATGGAACCGGTTTGAAGTACCCCACACAATATGGTTTGTTCTCCCATCAAATCCGACTTTACTTCGGCGACAAAAGAAGACTCCAAGACTCCTGCTCTATGACCTCCTGTGGCAACAGCATATGCCTTGGCATAATCCAATCCATGATTTTGAGGGTCATTTTCGGGGTGAACAGCGATCAATGTCGGCACACCAAAACCTCTCAAGTATTCTTCTCTTACCTCAGACCCTGGACATTTGGGTGCCACCATGATTACGGTCAAATCTTTTCGAATGGTCATTCCCTCTTCTACGATGTTAAAACCGTGAGAATAAGAAAGAGTCGCCCCTTTTTTCATCAAAGGAACTACAGCTTCGATCACGGAGCTGTGGTTTTTGTCGGGGGTTAGATTGATGACCACATCGGCAGTGGGAACCATCTCTTCGTAGTTTCCAACATTAAAATTATTGTCAACAGTATTTTGATAAGAGGCTCTTTTTTGATCGATGGCTCCTTGACGCAGGGTATAGCTGATGTCCAAACCAGAGTCGCGCATGTTGAGGCCTTGGTTGAGCCCTTGAGCACCACATCCTACGATTACGATTTTTTTCCCTTTAAGCGCATTAACGCCTTGATCAAACTCCGACTGGTCCATAAAGCGGCATTGCCCTAGTTGATCTAATTTTTGTGCTAATGAAAGTTGATTGAAATAATTGGCCATTGTAATGATGGATTTTTTGTTAATTATCTGTTTTAAATTTTTTAAGGATCTCGCTGATTCCCATTTTGGATTTTGTAACCGAAATTCGTCCCGATCGGACAAATTGAAGTAAACCAAAGGGTGCTAGATCTTGATACAAACGATCGGTTTCATTTCGGAATCCTGTTTTTTCTATGACAAAATACTCAGGAGAAACGGTAACGATGTTGGCATGACTTTCTTTAATGATGTTCTGAATGTGTCGTTCTTCAAACAAAGCGCTGGATTTGACTTTGTAAAGTGCGCTCTCTTGAAAAATGGTTTCCTCATCGGTGTGGTAAAAAGCCCTGATCACATCGACCTGCTTTTCTATTTGCTTGATGAGCTTTTTGACTTTATCTTCCGAAACTTTGACGATGATGATGAATCTGAAAACATCTTTAATTTCAGACTGAGAAGTTGTCAAGCTTTCAATATTGATATGACGCTTTAGAAAAATGGCAGAGATGCGATTTAACAAGCCCACGTTGTTTTCGGAATATATCGAAATGGTGAAAATTTTATCCATTATTGATTGATTATTTAAGACGTATATCAGAAACCGAGGCTCCAGTTGGAATCATAGGAAATACATTGTCTTCTTTTTCGACACATACCTCCAAGAAATAGGGTTTATCGGAAGCGATCATTTCTGCTACCGCAGCATCGAGATTTTCTCTTTTGTCAACTTTTTTAGCGTCTAAGTAATAGCCTTTTGCTATGGCAACAAAATCGGGGTTTACCATTTCGGTTGAGGCATAACGTTTGTCAAAAAACAATTGCTGCCATTGTCTTACCATTCCCAAAAACTCATTGTTGAGAACAACAATTTTTACAGCGGCTTGGGTTTGGAAAATGGTTCCCAATTCTTGTATGGTCATTTGATAACCCCCATCGCCGATTACGGCAACGACTTCTCTTTCGGGAGCACCCATTTTTGCCCCCAAGGCAGCGGGTAGGGCAAAGCCCATGGTTCCCAATCCACCTGAGGTGACATTACTTCTGGAGCGAACAAAGTCGGTATAGCGGCAAGCCACCATTTGGTGTTGACCCACATCGGTCACCAAAACAGCATCTCCTTGGGTATGTTTGTTGATAGAAACAATGACTTCTCCCATGGTTAAGCCCTCTTTTTCGGGACGTAAATCCTTGTCGATTACCTCTTCAACCTCCACTTTCATCAATTCGTCAAAACGCCCCAACCATTGGTCGTGGGATTTTTTTTGAACCATCGGAATCAAAGCTTGTAAACTTTCTTTACAGTCTCCCAAAACAGGAACATCGGCCATTACATTTTTATTGATTTCGGCAGGGTCAATTTCAAAGTGAATGATTTTAGCCTGCTTGGCATAAGTTTCCAAATTTCCGGTTACCCTATCGTCGAATCGCATCCCAACTGCAATGAGTAAATCGCATTCATTGGTCAGCAAATTGGGCCCGTAATTACCGTGCATTCCTACCATACCTACATTGAGTGGGTGGGCAGTGGGCAATGCAGATAGTCCCAGTATGGTCCAAGCGGCGGGAATCCCCGACTTTTCGACAAAGGTTTTAAATTCCTCCTCCGCACTTCCCAATATGACGCCTTGCCCCCAAACGATGAAAGGCTTTTTGGCTTGGTTGATCAACTCAGCAGCCTGTGTTACCGCATGGGTATCCAAAGCAGTAACAGGCTTATAACTTCGTACCCCTTTACATTTTTGATAGGTAAAGTCGAAAGTATCGAACTGTGCGTCTTTGGTAATATCAATCAAGACCGGTCCGGGTCTTCCAGATCGGGCAATATAAAAAGCCTTGGCAAAAATTTCAGGAATTTCTGAGGCTTTAGTAATCTGATAATTCCATTTGGTCACGGGTGTAGAAATCCCGATGATATCGGTTTCTTGAAAAGCGTCGGAACCCAAAAGGTGAGACCCCACTTGACCAGTAATACAAACCATGGGTGTAGAGTCGATTTGTGCATCGGCAATCCCTGTTACCAAATTGGTTGCTCCGGGTCCAGAAGTTGCAATGGCTACCCCCACCTTTCCAGAAGTTCTGGCATATCCTTGTGCGGCATGCGTCGCCCCTTGTTCGTGTCGGGTCAATACGTGATTTAATTCATCTTGAAACTTATACAATTCGTCATAGACTGGCATGATCGCTCCACCAGGATAGCCGTAGATCAGATCTACTCCCTCGGCCAAAAGACATCTTATAACTGCTTCTGCACCGGAAATTTTCATGCTTTCGCTTTCTACCTCTTGCAAGGCGATTTGTTCTTTTGTTTTCATCTCATTAATTATCTGTTACACAACCCTCAGAGGCTGTCGAAACGCTTTTTATGTATTTGTACAATACGCCCTTAGAAAACTTATAAGGAGGTTGTACCCAGTTGTTTTTTCTTTTTTCGATTTCTTGATCGGACAGATCTACACTCAGGGTATTGGTTTCGGCATCAATGGTGATGATGTCGCCGTCTTGTAACAAAGCAATGACACCGCCTTCTTGGGCCTCAGGCACAATGTGACCTACCACAAAACCGTGGGTTCCACCAGAGAATCTACCATCGGTGATCAAGGCCACTTCTTTTCCCAATCCGGCTCCCATGATGGCAGCAGTTGGTTTCAACATTTCGGGCATTCCCGGACCTCCTTTTGGGCCTTCGTATCGAATGACCACCACATCTCCTTTTTTGACTTTTCCGGCTCCTATTCCTGCATTGGCATCATACTCTCCTTCGAAAACTCGAGCAGGACCTACAAACTTAAGTCCCTCTTTACCAGTAATTTTGGCTACAGAACCTTCAGAGGCCAAGTTGCCTTTTAAGATTCTTATGTGGCCAGTGGGTTTGATGGGATTGTTCAAAGGTCGGATCAAGTCTTGTTCTTCTTTGAGTGGGTCTAAGCTTGCTAAATTTTCTGCCAAGGTTTTGCCAGTGATGGTCATACAGTCTCCGTGGAGCATATCGTTTTCCAACATGAATTTTAACACCGCAGGTATTCCTCCAATGGCATGAAGATCTTTCATCAGATATTTTCCACTGGGTTTAAGATCGGCAAGAAAAGGGGTTGTATCACTTATTTTTTGAAAATCATCAATGGTCAAATCTATATTGGCGGCATGAGCAATGGCCAAAAAGTGTAAAACGGCATTGGTAGATCCTCCCAAAACGGCGATCAATCGCAAGGCGTTTTGAAGGGATTTTTTGGTCACGATATCCAAGGGTTTCAAATCCTTTTCAATGAGATGTTTCATGGCTACACCAACGGCTTTACAATCTTCTATTTTTTCTTTACTAACAGCAGGATTGGAAGAACTGTAGGGCAATGACATCCCCAAAGCCTCTATAGCAGAAGCCATGGTGTTTGCGGTGTACATCCCTCCGCAAGCTCCGGCACCAGGACAGGCATTACGGATCACCTTTTGGTATTCGTTTTCGTCAATTTTACCCGCTACTTTTTCTCCCCAAGCTTCAAAAGCGGAAACCACATCCAATTCCTTGTCTCTGACACATCCCGAGGCTATGGTTCCTCCATAGACCAGTATGCCAGGGCGGTTGAGTCGCAACATGGCCATCAAAGCTCCAGGCATGTTTTTGTCACATCCTACCACAGTAACTACGCCATCATAGGACATGGCTTGAACGACGGTTTCAACCGAATCAGCGATCACATCCCTTGAAGGTAGCGAAAAACGCATGCCGGGGGTTCCCATTGAGATTCCGTCGCTCACTCCGATGGTATTGAAAATCAATCCCAACATTTGATGAGGTGCAATGCCTTCTTTGACATGAACCGACAAATCATTTAGGTGCATGTTACAAGGATTACCCTCATAACCCGTACTGGCAATACCAATCAATGGTTTTTCAAAATCCTCGTCGGTCATGCCAATGGCATGAAGCATGGCTTGCGCCGCAGGTTGGGTGGGATCCTGTGTTACACGTTGACTGTATTTATTGAGTGCCATAATACGAATTTGATGCTAATTTAGTGGCTAACAACCGTTAGCCGTGATTTCTCAATTATTTTTCACTATGCCCAAATTAATTTAAATCAATGTAATTATATGATTATCAGTTATTTAGTTGGTGTTTAATAATACATTCAAACCAACAAAAAATTAAAAGAAATCAATTTGAGTTATATTTATGAAATTCAAGCCCCAAAAATACCAAACAATGAAAAATAAATCCGAAAAAGTGATTGATAATTTGCATCAAAAGCAAAAAGTGTTTTTCGACACTCAGGCTACCCTTCCCACAGCTTTTAGAATCAAAAAGCTAAAGGCACTAAAAAAAGAGATTGTTAAGCGGGAAAAGGACATCTATGAGGCGCTACACAAGGACTTGAGGAAATCGGGCTTTGAGTCAATGACTTCCGAAACGGTATTGGTGGAAAAGGAGATCAGCAAAATGATCAAAATGCTCCCCCTTTGGAACCGACCCCATCGGGTCAAAAGCAGTTTGATCAATTTCCCTTCCAAAGATTATATACTGCCGGAGCCTTATGGAAATATATTGATCATCAGTCCATGGAACTATCCTTTTCAATTGGCAGTAACTCCATTGGTGGGCGCGATTGCAGCGGGAAATACAGTAGTACTAAAACCATCAGAATTTGCACCATTTACTGGAAGAATCATCAAAGAAATCATTGAAAATGTTTTTGATCCCAGTCATGTTGCTGTGTTAGAGGGAGATGCTTCCACAGCTACTGCTTTACTCCAAAAAAAATGGGATTACATCATGTTTACCGGAAGCACCTCCATCGGAAAGATTGTGGCCAAGGCTGCCGCCGAACACCTTACTCCTTCGACTTTGGAGTTGGGAGGGAAAAGTCCGTGTATCGTTGACGAAACAGCGCCTATTGGTATTACAGCCAAAAGGATTGTCTGGGGTAAATTTCTCAACTGCGGTCAGACTTGTATCGCTCCAGACTATCTGCTGGTTGACGAAAAAATAAAAGATCGATTGACCCAAGAGTTGATTGTACAAATCAAAAAAGCTTTTGGAGAAAATCAACAAGGTTCTGCCGACTATGGCCGTATCGCTCACCAAAAGCATTTCAATAAATTAAAAGATTCGCTGAGCAATCAAAACATTATTTTCGGTGGACAAACGGATGAAAAGGAATTTTTCTTTGGCCCTACCTTGGTCGATAATCCTCCCTTGGACAGTGAATTGATGCAAGAAGAGATATTCGGTCCGATTTTGCCCATCATCTCCTACAAAACAGAGGATGAAATTCACAAAATCTTATCCGTCAGGGAGCGTCCGTTGGCTTTCTATGTATTTTCCAAAAGGAAAAAATTCATCAATCAACTCTTCCAACGCTATTCCTTTGGAGGTGGGGTCGCCAATGATTCGATCATCCAATTTGCCAATGACAATCTGCCCTTTGGAGGTGTGGGTCACAGTGGTATGGGTGCCTATCACGGGAAGTACAGTTTTAAAAATTTCTCTCACGAAAAACCGGTCATCAAACGCGGGTTTTGGTTTGACATCCCCGGACGCTATGCACCTTATCCAAAGTCCTTATCTTTGTTGAAATTTTTATTAAAAAATCTTTAATGTCTGAAAAGAAAGTAAGTGAAGCCATTGACTATAGACGCTCGGTCAGGGTCTTTGACAAAGAAAAAGAAATTGAGGTTGCCCTTGTCAGAAAATGCATAGAGCAGGGTACACTTGCTCCCAACAGCAGCAACCTTCAGCTTTGGGAATTTTATCACATTACTGACGCTGAAGTAATCAAAAGAATCTCAACAGCTTGTTTTAATCAGCCCGCAGCCAAAACAGCCAAGCAGTTTGTCATTCCTGTGGTGAGGAAAGACCTTTGGAAAAAAAGGATTGCCTCCAATGTGGTTTTTATAAAATCGGAACACGAAAAATCAAAAAACAAAGACGAAAAAAAAGCCAAAGGTGCCATTTCCTATTATCAAAAGATCCTCCCCAAAATCTATGGGGTTGGAAATTTAAGGGGTTGGATCAATCACATCTCTACTTTCCTTAAAGGCGTTAACAAGGTGGTTTACCGACAGGTAAAAAAATCTGACATGCGAGTGGTCGCCCATAAAAGCACGGCTCTTGCCGCTCAAAATTTTTTGGTAAGTATGTCAGCATATGGCTACGATACCTGTACCATGGAGGGCTTTGATTCCCGCCGGGTCAAAAAAATATTAGGCCTGCCCAAAGCAGCAGAGATCAGTATGATCATCGGTTGTGGTGTCCGAACACCAAAAGGGATTTACGGTCCAAGGTTTAGGGTTCCTTTTGACGAAGTTTATTTTCAAAAGTAAATAAACTTCTGCTAACCCAACCAACCTTCCCGATCCAAACTTCTGTACTGAATCGCTTCGGCAATATGGTCTGAATTGACATTTTCTTTCCCTTCCAGATCGGCCAAAGTTGGAGACACTTTTAGGATGCGATCATAGGCACGGGCAGACAAGGACAAACGTTCCATTGCAGATTTAAGTAGTGATGAAGATTCCTGATCTAGGGAACAATATTTTCTGATCTGCCGGCTACTCATTTGGGCATTGTAATGGGTGTTTTTGCTGTTTTTAAAACGTTGGGTTTGGAGCTTTCGCGCTTCATTCACTCGGTTTCGAATGGCTGCTGAGGATTCCGCAGGGCGGGTCTCAGACAATTTTTCGAAGGGGACGGGTTCCACTTCCACATGCAGGTCAATACGATCCAGCAGCGGTCCGGAAATTTTACCCAGATAGCGTTGCATTTCAAAGGGGGTAACCGATCCACTTTTGCCATCATTAAAATAGCCGGAGGGACTGGGGTTCATACTGGCCACCAACATAAAAGAAGCGGGATAGGTAACGGTAAACTTGGCTCGAGAAATGGTCACTTCACGATCTTCCAAAGGTTGTCGCATTACTTCCAAAACAGAACGCTTGAACTCGGGCAATTCATCCAAAAAAAGCACCCCATTGTGGGCCATGGAAATCTCCCCTGGCTGGGGGTATTGTCCCCCTCCTACCAGTGCTACATCGGAAATGGTATGGTGAGGCGATCGAAAGGGGCGTACACTGATCAAGCCTTGATTTTTGATCTTCCCTACCACGGAATGAATTTTGGTGGTTTCCAATGCCTCTTCCAATGTCATGGGAGGCAGTATGGAGGGCAAGCGTTTGGCCAGCATGGTTTTTCCTGCTCCGGGCGGCCCAATAAGGATGATATTGTGTCCTCCTGCCGCGGCAATTTCCATACAGCGTTTGATGGTTTCTTGTCCCTTGACGTCTGAGAAATCGTGTTCTGGATATTTTAATTGTTGGGCAAAAGCCTCACGGGTATCAATCACCAGCGGTTGAAAAACTTCCCTGCCTTCAAAAAAAGCGATAACCTCCGTAATGTTTTCCATGCCGTAAACGTCCAAACCTTTTACGATTCCCGCTTCCCTTTCGTTTTCCTTGGGCAGTAAAATCCCCTTAAAACCATCTTTAAGCGCCTGAATGGCAATGGGTAAAGCTCCTTTGATGGGTCGAATTTTTCCATTTAAGGCCAACTCACCCATCAAAACATAATCTCCTATATTCGGAGCATTGATTTGACCAGAGGCTGCCAAAATCCCAAGAGTAAGGGGCAGGTCATAGGCCGAACCTTCCTTACGCAAATCGGCAGGAGCCATGTTGAGGGTGATTTTTTTCCCTGGGAGTTTATAGCCAATGTTTTTGAGTGCAGCGGCAATTCGAAAGTTACTCTCCCTAACTGCATTGTCGGGCAATCCCACCAAATGGTAACCAATGCCCTTGTCAATATTGACTTCGATAGTGATGCGTTGCGCATCCACGCCAAAAACAGCGCTTCCATATACGGAGACCAGCATAAGTAGGTATTTGATTACAAGATAATAAATCCTTTTATGGAGAAAAAATCCCCAGCTTATCTATTATTGCTATATTTAATTAACCAAATTAGACACTCGAATATTTGCTAAATAACCTACTTAATGTCCCAAAAATCTCTCAACAAAAGTTTTTCTGAAGAAGATTTTCTACAGATCAAAACCCGAAAGGATCTGGTCAAAATCGCCAAGAGTCGTGGTGTAGACATCAGTGATGCCATGACCAATTACCGTTACCTTGAAGAATTGGCTCAACTGCAAAGTGAAATGGTCAACCTCCAGCAGTGGGTTGCCCGACACCAACATCGTGTTGCGGTTATTTTTGAAGGGCGAGATGCCTCTGGAAAAGGGGGCGCCATCAAACGGTTTAAAGAACACCTCAACCCGCGAAGCTCCAGAGTGGTGGCTTTGGCCAAACCCACTCCGGTGGAACAAGGACAATGGTATTTCAGGCGGTACATCAAACAACTTCCCAACCCTGGGGAACTGGTGTTTTTTGATCGCAGTTGGTACAACAGGGCGGTAGTAGAACCCGTAATGGGATTTTGTACCAAAGAGCAATATCAAAAATTTATGGTACAAGTCTCAGAATTTGAACACTTGCTTTATGAAGACAATGTCAAACTGATCAAATTTTGGTTTTCCATTTCCAAAGAAGAACAAAAAAAACGTTTTGATTCTCGGCTCAACCACCCCCTCAAGCAATGGAAATTCAGTCCCGTTGACCTAAAGGGACAAGAATTGTGGGACGACTACACCCACTACAAAGAACAAATGTTCAGTAAAACCCACACCAATTTCAGCCCTTGGATGATGGTCAAAACCAATCAAAAACGAGAAGCCCGTTTGGAAAGCATGCGCTATGTACTGTCACAGTTTGATTATGATGGAAAGGGCGAATCCGGAATTCCACTATTTCCCGACCCCAACGTGATTGTTCGCTACCACCGCAGTGCCATTCAAATCGATATTTAATTGATGTATCTATGACCCAAAAAAAACACTCTCCCGAAACCCTAGCGCTTCTCAACAGCAAGCTTGGACTCCGCACTTTGATGGCTTACAAAAATGTGGACTACGACAAAGCCATTGAAAGAATTTTTTACGAAAAAAAATTACGCTCCTTACAAACCGAATTGATCAAACTGCAAAGTTGGGTGATTGAGCAGGAAAAAAAAGTAGTCATCTTGTTTGAGGGAAGGGATGCTGCCGGAAAAGGGGGAGCGATACGACGGACGACCCAACGCATGAATCCCAGACACATCAAAATCGTCGCATTGAACGTTCCCACCTATGACGAAAAAAAACAGTGGTTTTTTCAGCGCTATATCAACCAATTGCCCAAACCTGGTGAGATGGTTTTTTTTGATCGAAGTTGGTATAACCGCGCCGTAGTTGAACCCGTGAATGGATTTTGTACTCAAATTGAGTACGACCGATTTATGGGACAAGTCAATGCATTTGAAAAAATGCTTTTGGAGTCGGACACCCATTTGATCAAAATCTATTTTTCGATCAGCAAGGGGGAACAGCAACGTCGATTTGAAGAAATCAAAAAAAATCCGTTAAAAAAATGGAAAATCACCCCCGTTGACCTCAACGCTCAAGCCTTATGGGACGATTATACCCGCTACAAGGAGGAGATGTTTGATAAAACCAACACCCCTGAAGCACCCTGGAAAATCATCAATGCCAACCCTAAAACCCAGGCTCGCCTTAAAACCATTGAATATATACTGGAACAGATTCCTTTTCAAAAAAAATAAATTTTATACGCCTCCTTTTTTCTGTTTAAAGTAGTTAAATGGATTTATTCGGTTTAAAATTATAGTGTAAATTAGCAGTCGATGAGACCCTATATTCTATCCGAATGTCATTGGAAAAATTTAAAAACCCAACGCTTTGATTTGGCGGTTTTACCATGGGGGGCAACCGAAGCCCACAATTATCATTTACCTTATGGAACCGATGTCTATGAAGCCGATGCCATAGCGGCTGAATCGGGAAAAAAAGCATGGGAAAAAGGTGCCAAAGTGGTTGTTTTACCCACCATTCCCTTTGGAGTCAACACTGGACAAACGGATATTTATTTGGACATGAATATGAGTCCCAGTTCACAAATGGCGGTACTCAAAGATGTTTTGACTGTACTCAACCGTCAAGGCCTAAAAAAATTCCTGCTCCTTAACAGTCATGGGGGAAATGATTTTAAAACCATTCTGAGAGAATTGGGTTTGGATTTCCCCGAAATGATGTTGAGTACTTGTAATTGGTTTCAAGCCTTGGACAAGTCGCAATACTTTGAAGAAGAAGGAGATCATGCCGATGAAATGGAAACCAGCATCATGATGCACATAAAGCCTGAGTTGGTTTTACCCCTTTCCGAGGCCGGAATGGGCAAAGAAAAGAAAAACGTCATCAAAGGATTTCGTGAAAAATGGGCTTGGAAAGAAAGAAAATGGTCCGAAATTTCCGAGGATACCGGAACAGGCAACCCCCAAAAATCAAATCCTGCAAAAGGAAAAAAGTTTTTTGATGATGTAACGGATAAAATCAGTGAACTGATGCAAGACATTTGTAAAAACCCAATGAATCAATGGTATCAATAAACCTATACTTATGACTTTTTATCATCATAAAATTTTAGTCTTCTTGCTTTTGCTGTTTGTTATTCAAACCGTTTGGGGTCAAAAAATCAATAATGACTACGTCCTAAAAATTGGAAAAATATCGGAGGAAATCGTCCTGGACGGACACTTAGACGAAAGCATTTGGGAGCTAGCAGATGTGGCCGAAAATTTTTCCATGATCCTCCCACAAGACGACCGAAAAGCCACCCAGTTTTCGGAGGTAAGGATGGCATATGATGACAAAAACATTTACCTCGCTGTCATTTTCTTTAACAATACCATAAAAGGAGATTATGTGGTAGAATCTTACAAAAGGGATTTTAGTTTTGGGAAGAACGACAATTTTTTGGTGGCCATTGACCCCTTTAATAACATGACAACTGGTTTTGCTTTTGGACTCAATGCCTATGGTGCCCAGTGGGACGGCACCATGTATGACGGTCGGAGTGTTGACCTGAATTGGGATACCAAATGGTATTCAGAGGTAGCTTTCGATGAGAAAAAATGGACGGCAGAAATCGCCATTCCATTCAAATCTATTCGTTACAATGACAATTTGGAACAGTGGGGTATCAGTTTTAGTCGTTTGGATCTCAAAGCCAGTGAAAAGTCGGGATGGACTCCGGTTCCCCGTCAGTTTCCATCCATAACGATGGCCTATTCTGGAGTATTAGAATGGGACAACCCTCCACCTACCCAAGGTTCTAACATTTCCTTCATTCCCTACCTCTCTGGCGAAATGGACAGTCCTCAAAAGGGGACAACAAACCAAGAAATTAATGCAGGGGCTGATGTCAAATTCAATTTGACCTCCTCCCTTAACTTAGACATCACTCTAAACCCGGACTTCTCTCAGGCAGAAGTTGACCAGCAGGTAACCAACCTCGATCGCTTTGAACTATTCTTTCCCGAAAGGAGACAGTTTTTTCTTGAAAACGCCGACCTCTTTGCCAACTTCGGTTATGAAAACATACGACCCTTTTTCTCAAGAAGAATCGGACTCAACAATCCCATAGTGGGAGGAATACGTCTGAGCGGAAACATAGACGAAAAATGGAGGGTGGGACTACTGGACATACAAACTCAGGCGGAGAAAGAAAAAGGGCTTCCTGCCGAAAATTTTGGTGTTTTCAGTTTACAACGAAAGGTTTTGGACCGTTCTTCCATCGGAATGATTTTTGTCAACAAGCAAAGCTTGGGTAAGCTTGAAGATACTAAGACAACAGCTGGGGAATACAACCGTAATTTAGGACTGGAATACAACTATTTTTCTGCGGATAATCTCTGGAATGGTAAATTGATGTACCTCAAATCTTTTAGTCCGAACCTGAGTGATGACGATGCTATTTTTGCTGGTAACCTCACCTATAACGACAATAACTTTTTGGGAAGTGTGCAAGCTGAATACGTGGGGGAAAATTACAATGCCGAAGTGGGCTATGTTCCACGAACCCACTATTACAAGTTTGACACAACGCTTCGTTATTTGTTTTTCCCCAGTCAAGATTCTAAGGTTTTGTCTCACGGCCCATTGGTCGGAAGTATTCAATATTTCAATTTTGATGGATTGGGTATCGACCGAGGAACACAATTGGGCTATGAATTAAATTTTAAAAACAGAAGTGAAATGGTTTTCACTTTTGAAAATCAATTCATCGTCCTACAAAACCCATTTGATCCGATAAGAACAGGAATCCGCAGTCTTGAAGCACTCACCGAACACCGCTGGAGTAGTGTTAATCTAGAGTACAACTCCAAACCCCAAAGCCTTTTTACCTATGCCCTTAAATCCTCCTATGGGGGCTACTTCCAAAATGGAAAAAGGTGGTTGTTTTTCAGTGAAATGGGTTACCGCTTTCAGCCTTATATAGAATTGAATACCTTAGTAAGCTACAACCACATCGAACTCGAAGAGCCATGGGGAAGTAATGGATTTTGGTTGCTGGGAGTGAAATCTAATTTTACTTTTACTAGAAATATTTTCTTTTCCAACCTCTATCAGTATAACGAGCAACAAAAACTTTGGAATTTTAACTCGCGTTTTCAATGGCGTTACAAACCTGCCTCTGATATATTCTTAGTATTTAACAGCAGTGACACCCGCATGCTTACCCCCAACAGAAATTGGAACCTAACCCTAAAGATTAATTATTGGATCAATCTGTAGATCAATCTAAAAAGCGTAGCCTTGGGTTGTATTTTTATTTTCTCTAAATTTTGATAAGCCCTCTTCCAACCAATCCCTATAGGTGGCTGTATCCGTGTATTGAATGGGAGAACTTAGAAGGGTTGCATCTGACGACAATAAAACATAATAGGGTTGGGAAGCATTACTAAAGTTCAGGTTCTGAAAAGTAGCCCACTTTTCCCCAACGGTTTGGATGGCTTTGATCCTTCCATTGGGATATTGGAAATTGAATTGCTCTGCTTCGGGCAATTCTTTTCGGTCATCGACATAGAGGGATATGATGATAAACTCTTCGTTCAGCAATCTAAATACCTCGGGTTGTGACCAGACGTTTTCTTCCATTTTACGACAGTTAACACAGGCCCATCCCGTAAAATCCAACAGTATGGGTTTGTCCTGAGCCTCGGCATAAGTCCTACCCTGTTCGTAATCCTTAAAGCAATTGAGTCCCAAAGGACATTCGGAGTCGGAGGGGTAAACGCTGTAAAACACCGGGGGTGGAAAGCCACTCAACAAAGTGAGCTGACCATCTTGATTTTTTCCCAAACCAGGCATCAAATAGAATATAAACAATAATACCAAAAAGGTGAAAATGCGTTGAAACTTGGAAATTTTAGCTCCTTTGACATCGTGTGGAAAGCGCAACCATCCCATGAGATAAACAAACAACAGTATGGTAATCACCAACCACACGCCTACAAAAACCTCCCGTTTGAGAATCCCCCAATGGCCTACAAGGTCTGCGTTGGATAAAAACTTTAAGGCCAATGCTAATTCCAGAAATCCAAGGGTGACTTTGACTTTGGTCATCCATCCACCCGATTTGGGAATGGATTTGAGGGCATTGGGAAAGAAGGCCAACAAACCAAAAGGTAAGGCTAAAGCAAATCCAAAACCGGCCATCCCAACGGTCAATTGGGTGGCTCCTCCTTCTGCGGAGAGCGAACCTGCCAACAGAGAACCCAATATGGGCCCCGTACAAGAGAAAGATACGATCGCTAAAGTAAGGGCCATAAAAAAGATGCCCAAAACGCCACCACCAGCTGCGGCAGCATCAGAGCGGTTTCCCCAACTGCTGGGCAAGGTCAATTCGTAATAGCCAAAAAACGAAAAGGCAAAAAAGACGAATATGGCAAAAAAGATCAGGTTCATCACGATATTGGTCGATAGCGTATTCAAAATTTGGGGGTCCAATGCATCCAAAAAGTGAAAGGGCAAACTCATTAAGACATAGATCAACAGTATAAAAAATCCATAGAGCAAGGCGCGAATCACCCCACTGCTTTTAGAGATACTTTGTTTTAGAAAAAAGGAGACGGTAAGCGGAATCATCGGAAAAACACAGGGGGTAAGCAGCGCGATCAAGCCCCCGACAAAGCCCAATAAAAACAGATTCAACAAAGGGTTATCACTTTTTTGGTCTTGGTCTTGCACCAACAATTCCTTATTTTTTAGGGATAATTGCAATGCCTGGGATTTTTTTAAACTTTCTGGATCAACGGTTTTTTGAGCAACTGCCGAGGCTTTGGAAGCATCCAAAACAAAACGAAAGGGTTCATTCCTGAAAATACAAACCTTGTCATCACAGGCTTGGAAATTGATCTCCCCAGAAACTGCTCCCAATTCCGCTTGGAGCAATCGAATCTTTTGTTGGAAGGTTCCCTCCCCTTCAAACCAAGACAAATCCATTTCAAAAATGGGATCGAAAGCCGTAACGGTTTCACTCTCCTCCATTTTTCCAACCAATTCATATGCAGTTCCTTCTTCTTCAAAGACAAATTCAGTAGGCAAAGGCCCATCTTCGGGAAGGCTTTGAGAATACAAATGCCATTTAGGTTCTACCGATGCTTGAAAAATGAGTAAGTATTCCGTATCTGATAACTTCTTGAGTTCAGTCGTCCAAACCACAGGATCTTGTGCTTGAACTCCCAAAGTCCACAAAAACAACAGTAAAAAAATTTTTCTAATCATCACAACGAACTAACCATTTGTTTTCTGTAGAAGGGGTCGCCATAAAACGTTGATCTGCTCTTTTACCAACGACCCAAACGATGTCCTCACCCGAACACAACAACCACTGAGACTCTTTGTCCAAAAGAGAAAACTTTTCATCTTTAAAATATTTACTTAGTTTTTTCTTCCCTCCCAATCCAATGGGGTAAAAATAATCACTTTGTTTCCATTTTCTCAGCATCAAAGGAAATTTTAACTTGGATTTGTCTAACAACAGGCTTTTTAAACCTCCTTTTATAAAGGTTTTTTGATGGGAAAAAACCATCTTTAAAGGATGGTCAATGGAGGTCAATTCTACATCAATAGTATAGGATTCTGATGCTGAATTGTCGAGAGTGGTCAATAGTAAAAAGTTCCTGTCTTTGATCAACCTGTGAGTCTCCGAAAAGAGCTGTTTTCCACTTTGTGCATCCAACAACTTTCTGAGGTCTGCTAGGGTTCCAAAACCATAGGAAGCAAACAAGCCATGTAGATAATAATCCAATGATGACAAACCTATAAAGGCATCGATCGAGACCTTGAATCCGTGTTGCCAAGGGATAAAATTTTGGTTTTTAAAATCTTTTAAGACATCATCCAGCAACGTTTGGGCTTGACCTAGATATTTGAGTGTTTCTTGAAACTGGTCATCAAAATTGGGGTCTCTTTTTTTCCATTGTGGAATCACCTCATGCCGTAAGGCATTTCGCAAATAATCTGTCTTGGCATTTGAAGAATCCTCACGCCATTGGATTTTATTTTTATGAGCAAACTGTATGATTTCCTCACGGGAAAAAGACAATAAGGGACGTAAGATTTTTCCTCTTCTTTCGGGTATTCCCAACAAACCTTTTAAACCAGAACCACGCATGGCGTTGATCATAAAGGTTTCCAAAGCATCATCGGCATGATGAGCAATCAGTATCGAGTCATAACCCTTTTGTTGAGACAAAGACTCAAACCATTGGTATCGTAAATCCCTTGCCGCCATCTGAATGGAGATTTTTTTCTCTTGGGCATAGACTTGGGTTTCAAATGTCTGAACATGAGATTCTAATCCTTTGCTATCGGCCAAATTTTTGATCCAATCGGCATCGGCATCACTTACGGAACCTCTCAATTGAAAATTACAATGGGCCACGGCCGGAGTCAAACCCGATTTTAAACAAAGATCCAACAACACACAACTGTCCACTCCTCCACTCAGTGCCAATAGCAGTTTTTGATCCTTGAGTTGCGGAAAACGAGTTGTTAGATGGTTTTGGAACTTTTGAAACATACGCAAAATTAAGGATTTTGGAACAGTCGGTTTATAAGACAATCCAGACTTACTTATTTTAAAACATTAAGAACAAAAGTAGATTTCCGATTCTTATTTAATGATTTTGTCAAAAAAAATAAAATTCGGATATTTGCACTTCAAATGAAAGATGCAACGACATACTCCTTGGGAACGGCCGCTAAATTTAGCCCGACTCCACTTCGTCCACGCCGCCCCTAGCGGGTACATTTCTCTATTGGAGACTCAGGTGCGTCCGGTCTCACTTTCCAAAGCTTTTAACCTATTTTTTCAAATTAAAAATATTTGTCAATAATGGAATTGATTATTGCCAATTCAAAACATATTATACATGCTCGAGACATCAGCACCTGCATAGGCGAATCGGCCAAAATGCGCGGTACTGGCATTGCTCGAAGAAGTCCTGAGTACATCAGTAAAAAAATGGAAGCGGGAAATGCCGTAATTGCTTTAGAGGACAATAAATTTGCAGGCTTTTGCTATATCGAAATATGGGGACACGGAAAATATGTTGCCCATTCTGGCTTAATTGTCTCTCCCGACCATCGAGGAAAAGGACTCGCCAAAAAAATCAAGCAAAAGGTTTTCGACCTGTCCTTAGAAAAGTTTCCCAAAGCCAAAATTTTTGGAATTACTACTGGAAAAGCTGTAATGCGAATCAATTTTGAATTGGGCTATCAACCCGTTGCCTTTTCAGAATTGACCGATGATCCTGAATTTTGGAGAGGCTGTCAAACTTGTAAAAATTACGACGTGCTTACGCGTACCGAAAGAAGCATGTGTCTTTGTACAGGTATGTTGCATGATCCTAAACACTCAAAAAACAGTAAACACTAAAATGAAACATAAAAAGTTAGTATTGGCCTATAGTGGTGGATTAGACACCTCCTACTGTCTTATGAAACTTTCACAAGAAGGTTATGAGGTTCACGCCATCAGTGTCAATACCGGAGGTTTTGATGCTACTGAGGTCGAAGAAATGGAAACCAAAGCGCTACAGATGGGAGCCCATACCTATCAATCCATCAATGCTTTGGACTCCTTTTACCACAAGGTGGTTAAGTATTTGGTTTTTGGCAACGTTCTAAAAAATAACACCTATCCCCTATCGGTCAGTGCAGAGCGAATTGTACAGGCGATGGAAATCGCCGCTTATGCCAAGAAGATTGGAGCAGATGCCATTGCACATGGAAGCACTGGCGCAGGGAACGATCAGGTCAGATTTGATTTGATTTTTCAGGTCATGGCAGCCGACATAGAAATCATTACCCCCATCAGAGACCAACAACTTTCCAGAGAAGCAGAAATTGCTTTTCTCAAAGAAAATGGAATCGATCTTTCATGGGAAAAAGCGCAATACTCCATCAATCAGGGTTTGTGGGGAACCAGTGTGGGCGGGAAGGAAACTTTGACCTCACACGACAGCCTCCCCGAATCGGCCTATCCCTCACAGCTTGAAAAAAAGTCATCCGAAAAAGTAAGCCTTCATTTTGAAAAAGGAGAACTGGTTGGGATTGATGGACAGATGGACAGTCCAGTCAATAACATCATCAAATTACAAGAGCAAGCCAAAAAATTTGGCATCGGCAGAGACATCCATGTTGGGGATACCATTATAGGCATCAAAGGAAGGGTTGGTTTTGAAGCCGCAGCTCCTCTTTTGATCATCAAAGCCCATCACCTACTGGAAAAACACACCTTGAGCAAATGGCAACAGTTCCAAAAGGAACAATTGGCTAACTTCTTCGGAATGCTGCTTCACGAAGGACAATACTTAGACCCCGTCATGCGGGATTTGGAAGCTTTTTTGAGCAGCAGTCAAGAAACGGTGAGTGGAAAAGTGTTTGTAAGCCTCCACCCTTACAGATTTGAACTCAATGGAATTGAGTCTGAACACGATTTGATGAATGCTTCCTTTGGAAGTTATGGAGAAGTCAACAAAGGTTGGAGCGCAGAGGATGCCAAAGGCTTTATCAAATTATTGTCCAACCAAAACAAAATATACCAACACGTAAATAAAGAAAAATGAAGAAAGTAGGCATCATAGGGGGATCGGGTTATACCGGAGGTGAGTTGATACGATTGGTATTGCATCATCCGGCATTGGAACTCGATTTTGTATACAGCACTACAAGACCGGGAACACCACTCCACGATACACATTCCGATTTATTGGGTGCTGGAGCACCAGACTTTACGGGAAGTATCAATCCCGAGGTCGATGTAGTTTTCCTTTGTGTGGGCCATGGAAAATCAGTTGGGTTTTTGGAAAAAAATCAATTCTCTGAAAAAACCATCATCATTGATTTAAGCAATGATTTTAGACTGAAAAAAGACGCTCAATTCCAAGGGTATGATTTTGTTTATGGCTTGCCAGAAAACCAAAGGTCAAGTATCGAAAAAGCCAATGCTGTGGCCAATCCTGGTTGTTTTGCTACTGCCATTCAATTGGCCCTTTTGCCTTTGGCCAAAGCGGGAATGATACAAGAGGCCGTTCATGTCAACGCCACCACAGGAAGTACGGGAGCCGGGGTAGGATTGAGTCCCACTGGACATTTCAGTTGGAGAAACAATAATGTTTCCTGGTACAAGCCCTTTACCCACCAGCATTTGGGTGAAATCGGAGAAACCCTGGGAGCACCCAAAATGTATTTTCTCCCACAAAGGGGAAATTTTACTAGAGGTATTTTTGCCAGTTGCTACACCCCTTTTGAGGGTAACCTAGAAAAGACCGTGGAAATGTATAAGGAATTTTATAAAAGTCACCCTTTCACCCATGTATCTGACAATGAACTTACCTTAAAACAAGTGGTCAATACCAACCATTGTGCTTTGCATCTGCACCAATTTGAAGATCAGTTGCTCATCACATCCGTCATTGACAATTTGATCAAAGGTGCCTCGGGACAAGCCATACAGAATTTAAACCTCATCATGGGATGGGAAGAGGATTTGGGACTACAACTCAAAGCCAGTGTATTTTAAAAATTAAAGAGAATAAAAATGAAAATAGCCATCATCGGATCAGGAAATTTGGGATTGAGTATTGCCAAAGGCTTGGTATATAACAATACCTATACTTCACTCTACCTGACCAAAAGAGATCTTAGTGAAATCAAAAAATGGGAAGAATACAACAACGTAAAAATTACAACAAACAATCAAGAGGCTGTAAAAAACTCAGACATCATCATTTTTACGGTACAGCCCCGACAGTTTGACGGTATCTTGGAAGAAATAAAGGATGTATTGACCGACAAGCACGTATTGATTTCTGCCATCACTGGCTACAGCATCCAGCGAATGGAAGACCAATTGGGAGGGAATTATCCCATCATCAGAAGCATGCCCAACACCGCCATTTCTGTTGGAAAATCCATGACTTGTTTGTGTTGTAATACCACTGGAGAAAAGAGAATTGCCATTGCCGAAGCCATTTTCAATGGATTGGGTACTACCATCAAGATCGACGAAAAACAAATGCAAGCCGCTACTGTAGTTTGTGCTAGTGGGATTGCTTTTTGGATGCGATTGATTCGCGCCACAACCCAAGGAGGCGTACAAATGGGCTTTGATGCCGATGAATCCATGCGCATGTCAATGTACACTGCTTTGGGCGCAGCCAGTCTATTGATTGAAACCGACTCCCATCCCGAAACTGAAATCGACAAGGTCACCACCCCACAAGGCTGCACCATTACCGGATTGAACGAAATGGAACACCAAGGGCTGAGTTCCTCCTTGATTAGAGGACTTATGGCTTCTTTCGAGAAAATCAATGAAATTAAAATTCAATGAATATTAACACATGAAATTATTTGACGTTTACCCACTCTATGAAGTTTGCCCCGTAAAGGCAAAAGATGTCCATGTTTACGACGAGGCGGGAACGGAATATTTGGATCTTTACGGAGGACATGCGGTCATTTCCGTAGGACACAGTCACCCCCATTACGTCAATCGATTGCAGGAGCAATTAAATAAAATTGCCTTTTATTCCAATGCGGTAGAAAACCCGCTACAGCAACAATTGGCAGATGAAATCGGGGAACAATCTTGTTTGCACGACTACCAACTTTTCCTGTGTAGCTCTGGAGCCGAAGCCAATGAAAACGCCCTCAAGCTGGCCTCTTTTCACACCGGAAAGAAAAGAGTAGTGGCTTTTAAAAATGCTTTTCACGGGAGAACCTCAGCAGCAGTAGCTGCAACGGATAACCAAAACATCAATGCCCCACTAAATCAACAGCAGGAGGTGACTTTTATTCCCTTTAATGATGTACAGGCTTTGGAAGAAGAATTGCAAAAGGGAGATGTCTGTGCCGTCATTTTCGAACCCATTCAAGGGGTAGGCGGTCTTGATATGCCCGAGGATGATTTCGTTTTGAAAATGGAGCAGCTCTGCCAGCAATATGACACTGCCTTGATTGCAGACGAGGTGCAGTCTGGTTTTTCAAGATCGGGAACCTTTTTTGCTTTTCAAAACAACAACATCAAACCACATGTGATTACCATGGCCAAAGGAATGGGCAATGGCTTTCCCATAGGAGGAATATTGGTTCATCCAGATGTCAAACCCAAATACGGGATGCTGGGAACTACCTTTGGAGGAAATCACCTGGCCTGTTGTGCCTCATTGGCAGTTTTGGAAATCATAAAAAAAGATATGCTCCAACAACATGCCAAAGAAATGGAAACCTATTTCAGAAGCAAGGCGGAAAAAATAAAAGGAGCCAAGATCAAAGGACGCGGACTGATGCTCGGATTGGAATTTGACTTTGAGGTCGGACCTTTAAGAAAAAGGCTCATCTATGAAAAACACATATTTACCGGAGGCAGCAGCAACAAAAACGTATTGCGAATCCTTCCGCCATTGACCGTTCAAAAAGCACATTTTGATCAGCTCTTTGATGCATTAGAAGATTTACTATGAAACATTTTATCACCTTAGCGGATTTGCCCGACTTTCACCAAACCTTGGATTTGGCAATGGAGCTGAAAAATCAACCCACAAAATGGGATGCGATGGGTAAAGGCAAAACCCTAGGGCTTTTATTTTTCAATCCAAGTCTTAGAACCCGATTGAGTACCCAAAAGGCAGCCCAAAACCTAGGACTTCCAACCATGGTTATGAATTTTAGTCAGGAGTCTTGGGCATTGGAATTTGAAGACGGCACCAAGATGAGTGGACTGAGATCAGAACATGTTAAGGAAGCTGCTGCTGTAGTTTCCCAATATTGTGATATGGTGGCCATTAGGGCTTTTGCATCCCTATCTGACAAAGAAAAAGATGAGGCCGAAATCGTATTGAGAAGCTTTGCCAAATACGCTTCTGTACCCATCATCAACATGGAAAGTGCAACTGCACATCCTCTGCAAGCCTTGGCTGATGCCATTACGATCAAGGAATTTCAACCCGCCCACAAACCCAAAGTCGTATTGAGTTGGGCTCCTCATCCCAAAGCACTTCCTCATGCAGTTGGAAATTCTTTTACCAAAATGATGAAACATATGGATGCCGATTTCATCATTGCCCATCCCGAAGGTTATGCCCTGAACCCTAAAATTACTGAAGGGATCACATGCACCACCGATCAAGAAAAAGCTATGGAGGGAGCCGACTTTGTCTATACCAAAAACTGGTGTTCCTATGAACAGTATGGGCAAATCCTCAGAACGGATGACGAATGGATGATTACACCTGAAAAAATGCAAAGGACCAACGATGGAAAGTTCATGCACTGTCTTCCCATCAGAAGAAATATTGTTGCCGCCGATGACGTACTCGACAGTCCCAATGCTCTGGTCATTCAACAATCCCAAAACAGAATTTTCTCGGCCCAATCGGTCTTAAAACAACTGTTGGAAAATGGATAAACTATCGGTGGTCAAGATCGGAGGAAACGTCATTGAGGATTCAGCAGCACTGCAGTCCTTCCTGACCGACTTTGCCCAAATGCAAGGTTCCAAGATTTTGGTTCACGGAGGGGGTAAAAAAGCCACTGCCATGGCCGAAAAAATGGACATACCCGTTCAAATGGTCGAAGGCAGAAGGATCACCGATGCTCAAAACCTCGATATTATCACCATGCTTTATGGGGGTAAAATCAACAAAAACATTGTGGCCCAATTGCAAAATTTAGGGTGCAACGCCTTGGGACTTTCTGGAGCCGATGGCAACGCCATTCAAGCCGTAAAAAGACCGGTAAAATCTATCGATTACGGTTTTGTAGGGGATGTAGTTGGTGTCAATAACGCTTTGTTTCAAATGTTGCTCAAGGGAGGATACACTCCTATTTGTTGTGCCATTACCCACGACCAAAAAGGACAATTGCTCAACACCAATGCCGACACCATAGCCGCCACCTTGGCACAAAGTTTATCGCAATCTTTTGAAGTATCTTTATGGTATTGTTTTGAAAAGCAAGGCGTTTTGGAAAACATCGATGACGACGGTAGTGTGATTGAAACCATCACCCCCCAAAAATACAAGAACTTAAAAACAGCTCAAGTCATTCATTCGGGAATGATTCCCAAAATTGACAACTGTTTTGATGCTTTGGCAAATGGCGTAAATGAAGTTAAAATTGGAGCGCCAAAAATGATAGCGGGAATTTCCCAACACACCACTCTAACACTAAAGGATGAATGAGCTTAGCGCAGCAGCGATTGATTTATTGAAGGATTTGATTGCCATTCCCTCTTTTTCACAAGAGGAGGACAAAACCGCCGACAGGATTGGACAATGGTTTGACCATTACGGCATTCCATATCAGCGATCGGGAAATAATATTTGGGCACAAAACAAAGGTTTTGACCCCCAAAAACCTACCCTATTGCTCAATTCTCATCACGACACGGTTCAGCCCAATGCGGCCTATACCAACGATCCGTTTGAGCCCAAAATCGAGGATGGAAAACTATACGGCCTGGGAAGTAATGATGCTGGAGGGGCCTTGGTTTCTCTTATTGCTTTGTTTACCCACTACTATGATGCACAAAATCCAAAATACAATCTAATCATAGCTGCCTCGGCAGAGGAAGAAATTGCGGGACAAGACAGTCTTAGAGGGCTGCTCTCTCACTTACCCAAAATCGACGTGGCCATAGTAGGTGAGCCTACAGAAATGCATTTGGCGGTAGCCGAAAAAGGTTTGTTGGTTTTTGACGCAGTCATCAAAGGGACTCCTGGACATGCCGCACACCCCAACGATGACAACCCCATTATGAAACTCCCCAAAGTATTGGAATGGTTTCAAAACTTCTCCTTGGAAAAACAATCCGACTTTTTGGGAGATGTCAAAATCACAGTCACCCAGATCAATGCAGGAAAAGAACACAATGTGGTTCCTGCAAGCTTAGATTTGGTAGTGGACGTAAGGGTCAACGACCAATACAGCAATGAAGAATTGGCCAAGATACTCACCGAGGCTGCCCCCTGTGAAATGACACCAAGGTCGTTGCATCTCAATTCTTCTTCCATAGGAATGGATCATGAATTGGTTCAGGCAGGAATTGCCTTGGGAAGAAAAACCTATGGTTCTCCTACCCTATCGGATCAAGCAGCACTTCAATGTCCATCGCTCAAAATGGGTCCCGGATTATCTACAAGATCACACTCAGCCAATGAGTACATCTTTGTGCATGAGATCGAAGAGGCAGTAAAAATTTATATTGAACTTTTAGGAAAAATACTTTAAGCATGAAACTCTGGCAAAAAAACCAAGCTCCACACGAAAAAATAGACCATTTTACGGTGGGAAAAGATCGAGAATATGATCTCTATTTGGCTGCCTATGACTGCCAAGCTTCCATAGCCCATGCGCAAATGTTAGCCAAAATTGGGGTTTTATCGCAAGAAGAATCCGATCAGATCGTCGAGGTGTTGGAAGAACTAAAAACCGATGCCGAAAATGGAGATTTTGTTATCGAAACCGAGTTTGAAGACATGCATTCCAAAATCGAATATGTACTGACACAAAAGCTTGGGGATTTAGGTAAAAAAATACATACCGCCAGATCAAGAAACGATCAGGTATTGGTGGCCCTTCATTTGTATCTTAAGGCCGAGATTGAGACGATTAAAGGACTCACGCACAGCTTTTTTAGGTTATTGATGGATTTGGCCGATCAGCACAAGGATCATTTATTGCCAGGATATACCCATTTTCAGGTGGCCATGCCATCTTCTTTTGGACTTTGGTTCTCTGCCTATGCCGAAACTCTGGTCGATGACATGACCTTGCTCAATGCAGCTCATCAAGTAGTGGATCAAAATCCACTGGGAAGTGCTGCAGGCTTTGGGAGTTCATTTCCTATTGACAGAAAAGCCACCACCGAAAGTTTGGGCTTTGCCGATTTAAAATACAATGTGATTGCCGCCCAGATGAGTAGAGGAAAGGCTGAAAAAACTACTGCTACCGCCATGGCGGCTTTGGCCGCTACGCTTTCCAAAATGGCAATGGACATCTGTCTTTATATGGGTCAAGAGCACAACTTTATCAGTTTTCCTGAGGAGTTGACCACAGGATCCAGTATCATGCCGCATAAGAAAAACCCCGATGTGTTTGAACTCATCAGAGGCAAATGTAATCTCCTTCAGGGACTGCCCAATCAGTTGGCTTTACTCATGGCCAATTTGCCCTCTGGCTATCACAGAGAAATGCAACTCGCCAAAGGCCCCATCATTGAAGCCATCAATGAACTCAAAGCTTGTTTGGATCTTTTTACTTTCAGTTTAAAGGAAATACAAGTCAAAGAAAATATTTTGGACGACCCTAAATACCAATATGTTTTTAGCGTTGATACGCTAAACGAATGGGTCAAGGAGGGGATGCCTTTTAGAGATGCTTACAAAAAGATGGGAGAAAACATTGCCAGTGATGACTACCAACCCCACAAAAACTTATCCCATACTCACTTGGGAAGTCTGGGGAATCTGACTTTGGAAGCCATTCGATCTAAAATGGAAAAGGCTTTTCAGCAATAAAATAACTAAATGTGCAGAGGTCGATTTTCTGAGGCTGCCAATGCAGCCTCTTTTACCGCTTCGGCATAGGTAGGATGAGAGTGGCTCATACGGGCGATGTCCTCGGCAGAGGCACGAAATTCCATGGCCACCACCGCTTCGGCGATCAAATCGGCCACACGGGCTCCGATCATATGAACACCGAGTACCTCATCCGTTTGGACATCGGCCAAAATTTTGATAAAACCATCGGTATCACCACTGGCACGGGAACGCCCCAAGGCACGCATGGGAAACTGTCCACTTTTATAGTTGACCCCCGCTGATTTGAGTTCCTCCTCGGTTTTGCCTACGGCAGCCACTTCAGGCCAGGTATAGATTACATTGGGGATAAGGTTGTAATCAATGTGAGGCTTTTGTCCAGCCAATATTTCTGCCACCATTACCCCTTCCTCCTCAGCTTTGTGCGCCAGCATGGCACCTCGAACGACATCGCCAATGGCGTAGATGTTTGAAGCAGAAGTTTGCAGATGCTCATTCACTTCAATCTGACCGCGGTCGGTAAGTTTTACGCCAGCCGCTTCTGCATTTAATCCATCGGTATAGGGTTTTCGACCAACAGAAACCAAACAATAATCCCCTTCGAAATTGACCTCCTCCCCTTTTTTGTCCAAGGCAGTAACGGTAATTGTGTCTCCATTGCGCTCTACTTTATTGACTTGATGCGACAAATAGAATTTTATTTTTTGCTTTTTCATCACCTTGGTCAATTCACGGGAAAGTGCGCTGTCCATCACCGGTGTGATACGGTCGGCATATTCTATAACAGAGACCTCGGCTCCAAGTCTTTTGTATACCTGTCCCAATTCTAAACCGATAACGCCTCCACCAATGACGATCATGTGTTTGGGAATTTCCTTCAACTCCAAAGCCTCGGTTGAAGTGATGATGCGTTCCTTGTCGATATTTATAAAGGGCAAGCTTGCGGGCTTGGATCCAGTGGCAATAATAATATTTTTGGCAGTAATGTCTTCGGACTTCTCCCCTGCTATATGAATGGTAGTGGCATCTTTAAAAGACCCCAAGCCATTGAATACACTTACTTTGTTCTTATCCATCAAAAAATCGATGCCTTTGGTGGTTTGTTCGACCACAGAGGCTTTACGGGCAATCATTTTTTCCAAATTGACCTTGACCTCTCCAGGAATTTCAATACCGTGTTCTTCAAAATGCTTAACGGCATCTTCGTAGTGGTGAGATGAATCCAATAGGGATTTTGAGGGAATACAGCCCACATTAAGGCAGGTTCCTCCCAGAGTATTGTATTTTTCTATAAGGGCAGTTTTCATCCCTAACTGAGCACAACGAATGGCAGCTACATAGCCTCCAGGGCCCGATCCAATTATGGCAACATCAAATGATTGCATAGTTTAAATTTCGATTTACTGTCAAAAATACAAAAGTTAGGGTTTAAGATTGATCAAAGCAGTTGTAAAAAAAGGGTAAATTGTACTTTTAAAATAATATTAAATTGAAAACCCCAAGACTATCTCTATCGGCTGCATTACTTCCACTGTTCATATTGGTCTTGTTATTGACCTATAATGTTACCGTTTTTGGTGACGATGCACTGAGTGGCTCGAACCAGTTTATCCTTTTATTAGGAGCCGCAGTAGCAGGCTTGGTGGGAATAAAAAACAAAGTCACCTATGGGCAAATATTGCAAAAAGTAGGGGAAAACTTACAATCGGTTACGGGGCCCATTTTGATCTTACTCTTGGTCGGTTCTTTGGCTGGAACATGGTTGCTAAGTGGGGTCATTCCAGCCATGATCGATTATGGTTTACAAATCGCTAACCCTCGTTTTTTCCTGCCTGCTTGTGTATTGATCACTGCCTTGGTTTCTTTGGCTACTGGTAGCAGTTGGTCCACTTCTGCCACCATTGGGATTGCATTGATAGGAATTGGTAAGGCGCTAGAGTTACCCGTGGGAATGGTTGCTGGAGCAGTAATATCAGGTGCTTATTTTGGAGACAAACTATCTCCTTTGAGCGATACCACCAACCTAGCTCCAGCCATGGCGGGAGGAGAACTCTTTACCCATATTCGCTATATGCTCTATACCACCCTACCCAGTATCATCATCTCCTTGTTGATCTTTATCGTTTTGGGCTGGGGCTTTTCCAGTTCTGGAGAAGTAGATACCTCATCCTTGAGTCTTTCTATAAGGGAAAAATTCAACATCAACCTCTGGTTATTTTTAGTACCCCTCACTGTAATATTGATGATTGTCAAAAAAACACCGCCTCTATTGGCCTTGTTTATAGGCACCCTATTAGGGGGGCTTTTTGCACTGATTTTTCAATCCCAATTGTTGCTAGAACTATCGGGAAGTGAGGTATTGGACTTTAGAGCCATTTACCAAACCATACTCAATTCCATTACGGTCAATACTCAAATTGAAACCAGTGATCCTCTTTTGAATGAATTATTTTCTTCTGGAGGCATGCAAGGGATGCTTGGCACCGTTTGGTTGATCATTTGTGCGATGGTTTATGGAGGTGTAATGGACGCTATAGGTGCCTTGCAGGCCATCAGCAATGCTTTTTTGAAATGGGCTCATACCACTTTTCAACTCGTGGCGGGCACCGCAGCATCCAGTCTGACGGTCAACCTTACTGCCTCTGACCAATACTTGGCCATTGTGGTGCCGGGAAAGATGTTTGCCCAAGCCTATCGCGACCGAAAGTTGGCTCCTGAAAATCTGAGTCGAACGCTGGAAGATGCAGGAACGGTAACTTCAGTTCTGGTGCCATGGAATACTTGTGGAGCCTATCAATCGGGAGTTCTGGGTGTGGGAGTGGCAGAGTATTTTATCTTTGCTTTTTTCAATTGGGTCAGTCCTCTAATGACTCTAATTTATGCTTATTTTAATATTAAAATCAAAAAGATCAAAACTTGATTTTAATCATTTTAAAATTGATTAGAATTTCTTATACTCGTAAAGAAATTAATTATTATCACTTTGAGATTTTACTTTAAATAAATTTAATTTTACATCACTGAATTAAATTATAAATCATTACCTATGGACAATCACGCAAATGGAAACGGAGACACCGCAAAATGCCCTTATCTCGGAGGAGTTTTAAGAGAAAGTGCCGGTGGTGGTACAGCCAATCGTGACTGGTGGCCCAACCAGTTAAACTTGAACATCCTACGTCAACACTCAACCTTATCTGATCCAATGGATCCAGATTTTGATTATGCGGAGGAATTCAAAAAATTGGACTTGTCGGCTGTAAAGGAGGACTTATATGAATTGATGACCAATTCTCAAGAATGGTGGCCGGCCGACTATGGTCATTATGGTCCTTTCTTTATCCGTATGGCGTGGCATGCTGCTGGTACCTATAGAATTGCTGATGGTCGAGGTGGTGCCGGAGCAGGAACCCTGCGTTTTGCCCCGCTGAACAGCTGGCCCGACAATGCCAACTTGGAGAAAGCCCGACTTTTGTTGTGGCCAATCAAACAGAAATACGGTAAAAAACTTTCTTGGGCGGATTTGATGGTTCTTACAGGAAACTGCGCAATGGAATCTATGGGCTTTAAAACTTTTGGTTTTGGCGGTGGTCGTGCTGATGTATGGGAACCCGAAGAAGACGTTTATTGGGGACCAGAAGCTGAGTGGCTTGGAGACAAAAGATATACCGGCGATCGCGAACTGGAAAACCCACTCGGTGCCGTTCAGATGGGGTTGATTTATGTCAATCCAGAAGGACCCAACGGAAATCCCGATCCTCTAAAATCAGCACATGACATTCGTGAAACTTTTGGACGAATGGCGATGAATGATTACGAAACTGTGGCTTTGATTGCTGGAGGTCATACTTTTGGTAAAACACACGGTGCGGCAGATGCCGACCAATATGTTGAAGCCGAACCAGCCGGTGCCCGAATTGAGCAAATGAGCCAAGGGTGGAAAAATAACTTTGGTTCTGGAAAAGGAGAACATACGATTACCAGTGGTTTGGAAGGCGCATGGACCACCACACCCACTCAATGGAGTAATAACTACTTTGAAAACCTTTTTGGTTTTGAATGGGAGTTGACCAAAAGCCCAGGAGGAGCCCAACAATGGACTCCAAAGGGCGGGGCTGGAGCAGGAACCGTTCCTGATGCGCACAATTCTGAAAAGAGTCATGCACCCATAATGCTGACCACAGACATTGCCTTGCGAATGGATCCAGCATACGAACCCATTTCCAGACATTTTTATGAAAATCCAGACGAGTTTGCCGATGCATTTGCCAAAGCTTGGTTTAAGTTGACCCACAGAGATATGGGACCCATAGAGCGTTACTTGGGATCTGAGGTTCCTCAGGAAACTTTGATCTGGCAAGACCCTGTTCCAAAAGTAGATCATGCATTGATAGACGAAAAAGACGAAGCGGCCCTTAAAGCCAAGATTTTGAGTTCAGGTTTGAGCGTTGGTCAGTTGGTAAGTGCTTCTTGGGCTTCTGCCGCTACTTATAGAAACTCCGACAAGAGAGGGGGTGCCAACGGTGCACGCATTAGTCTTTCTCCTCAAAAATATTGGGATGTAAACCAACCTGTTCAATTGGGAAAAGTCTTGGATGTATTGACGAACATTAAAAACGAATTCAATGGCATCAATCAAGACAAAAAAGTTTCTTTGGCTGATTTAATTGTCTTGGCTGGAAGTGCAGGAATTGAAAAAGCTGCAGCCGATGCCGGGCACCAAGTTAAAGTACCTTTTACAGCAGGAAGGACAGATGCTACTCAAGAGTTAACCGATGTAGAATCTTTCTCTGTATTGGAACCTTTGGCCGATGGTTTTAGAAACTACATGAAAAAGCAGTACGATATAGACGCAGAAAAGTTATTGATTGACAAAGCGCAATTGATGACATTAACGGCTCCAGAGATGACTGCTTTGGTAGGTGGAATGAGAGTACTGAATACCAATTTTGGCGGTTCCAAAAACGGTGTTTTGACCCATCGTCCAGAAACCCTAAGCAATGATTTCTTTGTTAACTTACTTGACATGAATACCACTTGGGAAGCAACCGACGAAAGCGAAAATGAATTTCAGTGTCGCGATCTGACAACTGGTGAGATCAAGTGGACCGGAACAAGAGTCGATCTGATCTTTGGCTCCAACAGTGAGTTGCGTGCCATAGCTGAAGTTTACGGTTGTGCCGATGGTGGAGAAAAATTTGTCAAAGATTTTGTTGCAGCATGGAGTAAAGTGATGAACCTAGATCGATTTGATTTGGCATAGGACTTCCTAATCACTTCATAAAGTTAAAACCCCGAGCCAATTGTGGTCTTGGGGTTTTTTTAGACCGGGGATTGAAGATGAATTTGTATTTTTGTTAGATAAGCACAGTTCATGGCCAAAAAGCGTTCCCGTACCCGCGTTCCTGTATTTTCGGAAGAAAAAAAACACCGCATCAGAAGAAGACAAATTCTTTTGGGAAGTTTTTTGCTGATGCTGGGATTTTTGATGACCATCTCATTTGTTTCTTTTTTGTTTAACCACCAAACGGATCAAAGCACCTTAGAGGTCTTTTTTGAAAGGGAAGTCCAATCCCAAAATCTTTTGAATAAAATCGGTGCCTTAGGAAGTCACTTTTTTATTTACCAACTTTTTGGAATCGCTGCTTTTATCTTTCCCTATCTATTGGCTTATACTGGTTACTTACTTTTCTTTGACCGCGACAGAAAACACCTGCTCGGCCACTTTAGTTGGGCATTGCTCTATTTGATGTGCTTGTCTGTTTTTTTTGGGTTTTACCATATGGATTCTCCTTTGTTGGGTGGATTGGTTGGTTTTGAAATCAATAGCTTCTTGGTAGCTTATATGGGCAATGTGGGAGTAGCAGGGTTACTCCTGTTTTCAATGATTGCCATATTGGTTTTACAATGGCAATTGACCCCTGAAAAAATCTTGATATTTTTCCGTTCACAATTCAAAAATGAGGAAACCCCTGCTGTCGTTGGTGTTGAAAATAGCCTTGATTTGGAAATTGGTGATTTTGTAGAAAAATCCATTCCTAAAACCCCGGTAGAGCCTGCCGATCCCATCGAAGTTGAAAAACCATTAGAGGAGGAAGAAGTTACCATGGAAGTAGAGACCTATAAAGAAGAAGAAAATTTGACGGACAACTTGGCCCAATCTTTGGTGGAGAAACACGGTTTTTTCGATCCTAAATTGGAATTGAGCAAATACCGTTTTCCCATCCACGACCTTCTTAAAGATTATGGTGAAAGTACCATTACCATTGATCAGGAGGAGTTGGAATTGAATAAAAATAAAATCGTAGATACCCTCAAGAATTACAACATCGGTATCTCAAAAATAAAAGCCACTGTTGGGCCTACAGTAACCCTTTATGAGATCGTCCCAGATGCTGGAATCAGAATTTCCAAAATCAAAAACCTGGAAGACGATATTGCTCTATCTCTAGCGGCATTGGGCATCAGAATCATTGCTCCCATTCCAGGAAAAGGAACCATCGGAATAGAAGTCCCCAACCAAAAGCCAAGTATAGTTTCCATGCGATCTGTAATTACCTCTAATAAATTTCAGACAGCAGAGATGGAACTGCCTGTGGCCTTGGGAAAAAATATCAGCAACGAAACTTTTGTTGTGGATTTGACCAAAATGCCCCACCTGCTTATGGCGGGAGCCACAGGACAAGGTAAATCCGTGGGGTTGAACGCCGTTCTAACCTCTTTACTCTACAAAAAACATCCTGCCGAAATCAAATTTGTCTTGGTTGACCCCAAAAAAGTAGAGCTTAATATATACAGTAAAATCGAACGCCATTACTTGGCCAAACTACCCGATACAGAAGATGCCATCATTACAGACAACACCAAGGTAATTCACACCCTCAATTCGCTCTGTATAGAAATGGACAATCGTTATGAATTGCTCAAAAATGGAATGTGTCGTAACCTCAAGGAATACAATCAAAAATACCGGGAGCGAAAATTAAATCCTGAAGACGGGCATAGCTTCTTGCCCTACATCGTATTGGTCGTTGATGAATTCGCCGACTTGATCATGACCGCTGGGAAAGAGGTTGAGACCCCTATCGCTCGATTGGCTCAATTGGCACGAGCAGTTGGGATTCACCTGATTATCGCCACCCAAAGACCCTCTGTCAATGTCATTACGGGTATCATCAAGGCCAACTTCCCCGCCAGAATTGCTTTTAGGGTGACTTCAAAAATAGATTCTCGTACCATTTTGGATTCCGGAGGGGCAGATCAATTGATCGGACGTGGAGATATGCTCTACACTCAAGGTAACGATTTGACACGAATCCAATGTGCTTTTGTGGATACCCCCGAAGTCCAAAAGATTTCAGACTATATCGGATCTCAAATGGGCTATGCCAGTGCTTATGAATTACCCGAATATGTGGATGAAAATACCAGTAGCCTCGACCTTGACCCCTCCGACCGAGACGATCTTTTTAGGGAGGCAGCAGAAGTGATCGTTACGGCCCAGCAGGGGTCTGCATCTCTGCTTCAAAGAAAACTCAAACTGGGGTATAATCGTGCAGGAAGAATTATTGATCAAATGGAAGTGGCCGGAATCGTAGGTCCTTTTGAAGGAAGTAAGGCGAGACAAGTACTGATTTCCGATTTAAATGCACTCGATGCACTTTTGAACAACCAAGATGCATAAATTTGCCATATGAAATTTAAAAATTACCTTCTGTTTATCTTTATTGGAATAGCAACACATCTGTGGGCCCAAACCTCTGTTGAGGCCCAAAAATTGTTGGAGCTAGCATCCAAGCAAATGGAAAGTTATGACAATATTGAATTTGAATTCAGTTATGTACTTAACAACCGTATGGAACAAATCAATCAGGAGAGTTCTGGAAAGGTCACAGTAGCAAATGAGAAATACAAATTAAATTTTCTGGATGCCATACAGCTATTTGACGGTAAGGCACTCTATACCATTGTTCCCGAAAATGAAGAAATCACCGTCACCCAAGCAGAAGAAGAGGAGGATTTTGGAATCAATCCCAAGGAATTATTACAATTTTATAAAGAAGGTTACGATTACCACTGGGACATCAGTCAAAAGGTTAAAGGAAAAAACATTCAATTCGTTAAATTAATTCCCACTCAAGATGATGTGGACATTCAATCCCTATTGGTGGGGATAGACACCCAACGAAACCATATTTACAAACTGATTGAAGTGGGAGACAATGGAACCATAACAACACTTACCATCAACAATATGAGCGTAGACAGTTCCTTACCCGATAGCTTTTTCGTTTTTAACGAAGCCGATTATCCCAATTATTACATCAATAATTAGTGTGTTGAAAATTCTAGATCGCTATATTATCCGCCAATATCTAATTCGCCTGCTCAGTGTTTTTGCCATTTGTATGCTGATTTTTGTGGTGCAAACCTTTTGGTTATACATAGATGATCTCGCTGGTAAAGGTCTTGATTTTGAAACCATTTTTAAATTCTTGATTTACTTTACTCCCAAGTTGGTACCCATCGTTCTCCCCCTTTCGATATTATTGGCCTCCCTGATGACCTTTGGCAATCTTGCTGAGAATTATGAGTTTGCTGCAATGAAATCTACGGGAATTTCCCTAATTCGCTGTATGACAGGTTTGTTTTTGATTCACATTGCCGTTGGAGTAGGAAGTTTTTATTTTTCCAATCATTTAATTCCTTACGGTGAAGTAAAATCTTATAACCTGAGAAGAAACTTGGCCAAGTTAAAACCTGCCATCGCCATTAGAGAGGGTATTTTTAATGACTTGGGACAAATGAGCATCAAGGTAAAGCGTAAATATGGTGATGATGAAAGATTACTCGAGGATGTTATTATTCATGAAAAAACCGATGATTATAAAAATCGTATTGTCATCAAAGCCCAAAATGGAGAATTAAAAAGTAAAACCACCGATGCAACTCTTCAACTGGTCTTGTATGACGGAAATCGTTACGAAGAAATTGCAGGTAAAAATTATGAAGAGCGAATGCGGTTTCCCCACGCCAAGGTTCATTTTGAGGAATATGTGATGAATATTGATTTGTCTAAGTTCAACAATGTAGATCTGACCGAGGAAAATTATACCTCTACCTACAAAATGCAAAAAGTGAATCAACTCAAAGTAAGCATTGATACCTTGGAACGAGATTTTGGGACTCAAAGAAAAGTATTTAGCGAAAACTTTAATAAAAAGCATTACACTACACAGATCAAACCCATTGAAGATCTAGAGGATTATGTTTCTGATTCGCTCATAAAGGCCAATATTCTAAACATCATCAAAACAGATAATGATTGGAGGTTAAATCAGATTATAGAGCGATCTAAAAGTGATGTTTTAGGAATTTTAAGAAGTCTGGAAAATAAAAAACGAACTTTTTTTTATTTCCAAAAAGTAATCAACCTTCACAAAATGATCATGTTAGAGAAATTTACCTTGATTTTTTCTTGCGTTTTTCTGTTCTTGATTGGGGCTTCACTGGGAGCCATTATTAAAAAAGGAGGTTTGGGCTTACCTTTGGTATTGTCAGTCTTGATCTTTTTATCCTATCATTATATCGGAATCTTTGCAAAAAATGCCGCTGAGGACAACAGTATTAATCCAATTTTGGCCAGTTGGATTTCTACAATGATCTTGGCACCATTTGCCTTTTATTTGACCAAAAGAGCTTCCTCAGATGAAGGGTTTGTGAATTTGGACTTTATTACGGTTCCCATTCAAAAAATATATTCCAAATACATATGGCCAAAATCATAAAAATTTATGTCAAAAACATCACTGAATAGTATCGAGGAAGCCATCGCATCCATCAAAAGAGGAGAAATCATCATAGTTGTTGACGACGAAGATCGAGAGAATGAAGGGGATTTTGTAGCCGCAGCTGAGGTAATTACTCCAGACAAAATCAATTTTATGGCCACCCATGGAAGAGGTCTGATTTGTACTCCGCTCACCGAAAAAAAATGTAAAAAATTAAAATTGGATCGAATGGTAAGCTCAACTTCAGATCCAATGGACACCGCATTTACCGTTTCGGTCGACTACCGAGGCAACGATGTCACCACAGGGATTTCTGCCGCTGATCGTTCCAAAACCATCCGTGCAATGATCGACAAAAAAACCCGTGCCATTGACCTGACCCGACCAGGCCATGTATTTCCTTTGATTGCCAAAGACGGTGGCGTTTTACGTCGTACTGGACATACAGAAGCTGCGATTGATTTTGCACGTTTGGCGGGCTTCGAACCCGCAGGTGTAATTGTAGAGATCATGAATGAGGACGGAACCATGGCTCGACTTCCAGAACTCCTGAAAGTGGCTCAAAAATTTGATCTGAAAATTGTGTCAATTGAAGATTTGGTCGCTTATCGCATGCAACACGACAGCTTGATCGAAAAAAAGAGCGATTTTCAAGTGGAAACTCGCTTTGGTCTGTTCCGATTAAGGGCTTATCAACAGACTACCAATCAACAGATCCATTTGGCATTGACCAAAGGCAGTTGGGAGGAAGACGAAGCTGTATTGACACGTATCAATTCCCTTAGAATTAGCAATGATGTTTTGAGCATGTTAACAGGGGAAATCACCAAAGGCTTGGATGATATTTTTTCATTGATCAACCAAGCTGAAAAAGGAGCCGTTATTTTTATCAACCAACAACAATCCTCAGAAAATCTTTTATCAAGAATTCAAAAGCTCAAAGGGATGCAACAAAAAGGAGAGGTTGACAAAGCTCCTCCCATCGTAATGGACAGTAGAGATTTTGGAATTGGTGCGCAAATATTACACAATCTTAAAATCAAAAAACTGAATTTGATCAGCAATTCCAGTAAAATGCCCAGAGTGGGGATCACAGGTTATGGTCTTGAAATCGTGGGTTATGTCAATTATTAAAGCAGTTGACCCTCTTCTTATATTTTATCTGAAAAATCGATGGATTCAAAATCAATAAATATTATATTTGCAGCCCGAGGAGAAATGGCAGAGTGGTCGAATGCGGCAGTCTTGAAAACTGTTGAGGGTCACACCTCCGGGGGTTCGAATCCCTCTTTCTCCGCAAGTAAATTCCCTAATATATTTAATACCAATATGTTAGGGTTTTATGTTATAGACATTTGTACGATTATTGTACGGCCAGTGATCTAAAACCCCAAAAAATCCAACCTAAAACTCTCAATTTAACACCCCACCCCTTCAAAATAAGTCCTTTTTCCTTTTGGTGATACGCTGGTGAAATGGGTATATAAGCTAATCTCCTAATTCATCTATGGGTTTTTTATGCTTAAATTAGATATCCCTATATTTAA
>Ga0209374_1000003_pt1 | contig 246967 bp, 230 predicted proteins | sample SaaInlLV_DNA_10m_FD_184683 | JGI IMG/M metagenome (GOLD analysis project Ga0209374, IMG submission 184683) | Marine microbial communities from expanding oxygen minimum zones in the Saanich Inlet - SI075_LV_DNA_10m (SPAdes) (version 2) | ecosystem: Environmental > Aquatic > Marine >... | reverse complement strand
CCGCGACTCTCCAAGACGAACACGGCTGCGATCAGCCCGGCGATACCGATCGCTACGACGATGTTGACGATGGTGGCGCGGTTCATGGCAGGCCGACGAGGGAGCTCAGATGGATGTCGCGTCGCAACAGCAACGACTGACGAAAGATCACGGCCGTTTGAACTGCCGTGACAGCACGTCGATGGTCGAATCGGTCCCCGCGTTGCTGGGCAGACCGGAAATTCCGGCGCCAGCAAATGCACTGGTCGCTGCGACAATCACGTCGGCCATCCGCAGCTTCATCATGCGCGCCCGAGGCTACCGACCGAGCGTCAAGCTGTGCCGGACCTCTGGGAACTATTCGCCAAGCCAGGGCGAGACCGAGCATCCAGAGGAGTTGGGTACAGTTCGACGTCGTGAGCGCCGAGGCCGACAACACAGCCAGCCCCGATGCGCTGACCAGCCTCACACCAATCCAACGCAAGACACTCCAAGCACTCCGCCGCAGCGGCGAGCCCCTGGTGTTCGATGAGGGGCTGGTTGCTGACATCCGCACCGAGATGCGCGTCGCACTCGATCATTTCGCCGCCCGGCTCGACGACGGTCAAGATCTCTTCGTCACCAAGCACCGCATTGCCTCTGTCCTCGATTGCGAGGCACATTTTCTTGCGCCCGACGAGTTCGAGTGGACACCGGCAACCGCCAAAGGCCAAATCGCGCACCGGGCAATTCAGCTATTGCTCGGGTGGCGCGGCGAACCGTCCCCCACGGACCTGGTCGACGAGGCCATGGCGCGGCTCGCTGATGAGGACCGGGGCATCGGGATCTGGATCGCCACCCTCGACAAAGGCGACGAGGCCGACACCCGAGGCCTGTCGACTGAACGGGTGACCAAGTTCGTTGAGAGCTTCCCGCCGCTTGATCGGCGCGCGAATCCCGTGACTGAGGCCGCCGCGCAGTGGCCCGTTTCAGGTCCAATTCTTCTTCGGGCTCGGGTCGACTTGATGATCGGTCGACCTTCCGGCAATGAGAGCCGCAAGGTGATCATCGATCTCAAGACGGGACGAGTGGGGCCTCGGCATCGCCAGGACCTCGGGTTCTACGCACTGGTCGAGACGCTGGTGCGCGGCGTTCCACCAAGAAAGCTGGCGACGTTCTATCTTGATGCGGGCGAGGCCCAGACCGAGGATGTCAGCGAACGCTTGTTGCGCACAGCGGTGCGGCGCACGCTCGACGGGATCAACGCCATGGTCGAGCTGGGCGCGGAAGGCCGTCCCCCGGTCAAACGGCCCGGCAGTAGCTGCCGCTGGTGCCCCCTCGCCGAGGGCTGCGACGAGGGCCAGGCACACCTGGCCACCTTTGACACCCACTGAGCGCTCCGGTCGTTCGGGCAACCGCTCTGCTCCGTTTGCCCCTTCCGCAAACATGGCCGAAATCCGCTTCCACCACGTCTACCCTCTTCCACCATGAAGGGCATCATTCTCGCTGGCGGCACTGGTTCGCGCCTCCATCCAGTCACACGCGGAACCTCGAAGCAGTTGTTGCCCGTCTACGACAAGCCGATGATCTACTACCCGCTGTCGGTGCACATGCTGGCTGGCATTCGTGAGGTCTTAATCATCACCACGCCCGAGGATCGTGCCGGGTTCGAGCGTCTGCTCGGCGACGGGTCGCAATGGGGTCTGCAGCTCGAATACGCCACGCAGCCCTCTCCCGACGGCCTCGCTCAGGCCTTCCTCATCGGTGCCGATTTCCTCGATGGCCAAGGCGCCTCACTCGTGCTCGGTGACAACCTGTTCTACGGCGCCGGGTTCTCGAAGCTCGTTTCCAGCGCCGCTGACCGACCATCGGGCGCCACGGTGTTCGGGTATCACGTCAAGGATCCACAGCGCTACGGCATCGTTGACCTCGATACAGACGGCCGGCCGACCAAGATCGAAGAGAAACCCGAGAATCCCAGCAGCCATTGGGCAGTCACCGGGCTCTATTACTTCGATGAGCGAGTTGTTGAGGCTGCCGAGCTGGTGAAGCCGTCGCCGCGTGGCGAACTCGAGATCACCTCGGTCATCGACTACTACCTCGAACGCGGTGAACTGAACGTCGAGCAACTGAACCGCGGCTTTGCATGGCTTGACACCGGTACGTTCGATTCGATGGTCGAGGCGTCCGAATTTGTGCGTGTGATTCAGCATCGCCAGAACAGCCAGATTGCGTGTCTCGAAGAGATCGCGTGGGAGCAGGGCTGGATCGATGACACGGCATTGCAAGCTGCGGGCGAGTCGATGGCCAAGAACACTTACGGTCAGTACCTGCTCAACCTGCTCGAAGGTGGTCCGCGATGAGTGAGCAGATGAAGATCCTGGTGACGGGCGGCAAGGGCTTCATCGGCTCTGCCGTCGTCCGTCACCTCATCATCGAGACCGACCACGAAGTCGTGAACGTCGACAAGATGACCTACGCAGCCACCGAAGGCTCAACGCAGATGGTGGCCGACAGCCCGCGGCTCGCCTTCGAGCAAGCCGACATCTGCGACATCGACCGCATCACCGAAATCTTCGCAGCCCACTCCCCCGATGCGGTCATGCACCTCGCCGCAGAAAGCCATGTTGACCGCTCGATCGACGGCCCCGCTGCGTTCGTGCAGACCAACCTGATCGGCACGTTCACAATGCTCGAAGCCGCTCGCGCTGCCGGCGTGCAGCGCTTTCACCACATTTCGACCGACGAGGTGTTCGGATCACTCGGCCCAACCGACCCCGCCTTCACCGAAACCACCCCGTACGACCCACGGTCGCCGTACTCGGCGTCGAAGGCTGGATCTGACCACCTGGTGCGGGCCTGGGGCGAGACCTACGACCTGCCGGTGTTGCTCACCAACTGCTCGAACAACTACGGGCCGTTCCACTTCCCCGAGAAGCTGATTCCGCTTGTCACGATCCGTGCCCTGCACGGCGAACCGCTTCCTGTGTACGGCAAGGGCGACAACATCCGTGACTGGCTGCACGTCGAAGACCACGCTGCCGCACTCGTCACCGTTGTCGAGCAAGGCACACCAGGCGAGACGTACAACATTGGCGGCAAGGCCGAACGCACCAACCTCGAAGTGGTCGAAACGCTCTGTGACCTCGTCGACGAACTCGCCGGCCCGCTCGATTCCGGCGAGTCGCGCCGTTCGCTCATCACCTTCGTCGCCGATCGCCCTGGTCACGATCAGCGCTACGCCATCGATCAGACCAAGATCCAAGGCGAATTGGGCTGGGAGCCCAAGCACACCTTCGACACCGGGCTGCGGAGCACCGTGCAGTGGTACCTCGACAACCAGGCCTGGTGGCAGCCACTCCGCGATGCGCAAGCCACCGAGCGTGTCGGGTTGAAGAAGTAGCGATGGAGGTCATCAAGACCGCCCTCGACGGCGTCGTCGAGATCCGCGCGAAGCGCCACGGCGATGACCGCGGCTGGTTCAGCGAGACCTACAAGCAACACGCCCTGATCCACGCCGGAATTGACATCGACTTCGTCCAAGACAACGAGTCGTTCTCGGCCCCGACCGGCACGCTGCGCGGCCTGCACTACCAGACCGCTCCGCACGCCCAAGACAAGCTCATTCGCGTGATCCACGGGTCGATTCTCGACGTGGCAGTCGACATTCGGCGGGCCTCACCGACCTTCGGCCAGCACGTAGCAGTCAAGCTCACCGCTGAGGACGCCAATCAGCTCCTCGTGCCCGTCGGGTTTGCCCACGGCTTTTGCACCCTCGAAGACAACGTGCGTGTGGCTTACAAGGTCAGCGGCCAGTACGCACCGGACTGCGAACGCGCAATCCGCTGGGACGACCCCGACCTCGCCATTGCGTGGCAACTCCCGGCCCACGGTGCCACCCTGTCCGGCAAGGACGAAACCGCTCCGCTCTTCGCCGACCAGCCCGACCTCTTCTAGGCCCCAGCCTCGCTCCCGCCGGCACGCCCGCCGATCTCGGCGCGCTCCACCCAGCTTCCCGCACCAGCACACACCGAGTTCACCGCGCCCCACCATCCCGAACCGTGCACCCGGTCAACTCGGCGCGTTCCACCCAGCATTCCGCCGCGCCAAACACCGAGATCACCGAAAGCTTCCCTGGCCGCCCGCGTCCGACCCACTGCAAAGACGTGACATACCATTGTCGGATGATCAGTCGGTCAGCGCCGCTCCTCATCATCCTCGCCCTCGCCGCCTGCGCCTCCGGATCCGAAGACGCTGGCTCCACAACAGCAGGCACTGCCGTCTCCGTCATCACCCCCGCCCCCGATCCGCCCGACACAACGACTACGACAACCACCACCAGCACCACCCCTCCGACACCCACCACAACCCAAGCCCCGACCACCACCCTCGAGCCCATCACCCAAATCGAAGCCGCCGTCAAGCAGGCATACCTAGATCTTGATGCTGCGTACCTTGCGGCGGCCGGAGACCCAGCGAACAGGGAGTTACGCGAGGCCTACCGGGCTGCCTATGCACCAGACAGCTTCGAGGGACAAGCAAGTTTCCTTGACGAACTGCTCACCAACGGGACCCGATTGCGAATCAACCCCGACGTGCCGCGATCAGTTTCGTTTCCATCGCCAATCGATCCTCTATCTGCAAGCGAAATCGCGATCGAGATTTGTGAGGTTGACAGCGACGTGATCTACATTCCGGCCACCGATACCCAGCCTGAGGTGATCATCGACGATCGAGTCGTCACCCGCCTCGCCCGATCGGTATTCGTGCAGCGGGCCGAACGATGGGTGCTTGAAAGCGGCGAGCTTCTCGATCGGTGGGAGGGCCACGAGGACTCATGCGGCCTTTAGCAGCTCTTCTCACGCTGCTGATCGCTGCCGCGCCGGGGACCCTCAGCGCAGCTGGAAGTGACGACAAGGTCGCACCAACCACCAACGAAGACACTGGTGACGTGGGGGTTCGGGTGGTGTCTGGGGTGGTGTACACGCCGGGTGGCGGGAGCGGGCCCAAGTGCTCGTGGAATCGTTACGACCAGGGCGATTGGGAGGCAGCCATCGGCACTCCCCCGCCACCGCCTCGCGACTACGACATCCCCGACGAGGAACTCACCCCCGAAGAACTCGCCGCCCGCAACGCCGAACGCGAGCAAGACGCCCGACGCGAGATCGAACGTCGGTCACGCACCTAGGTCACCGCATTCAACGGCGAACCGCACCATGTTTATGACGTCCGCTGCGCCGGTTTCAGCGGCAACCTCCGCCTCGTCCCCGCCAACCTCGACGCCGATGACCTCCTCCCCGGCCTCATCGCCGCCGCCCAAAGCCGCATCGAGCTCCCCGTCCCGAACGTCTCACCCCAACTCGACCTCGGCGGCTATGTCAATCTCGGCATGTGGCTCGCCGTCGAGCCCGCCACCTTCGCACCGCTGACCGCCGAAGCCGGCCCCGTGTGGGCAACCCTTACCGCACAGCACGACAGCATCACCTTCGATTTTGGCAACGGCGACACCCGCAGCTGCGCCGGCTTCGGGACCCCAATCGTCGACACGAACACACTCGACGAGGGCCCCTGCGGCTACACCTATCGCCAGTCGAGCCCCGACGACGCCCCCTACTCCGTCGGCGTCACCACCACGTGGAGCATCAGTTACACCAGCTCCAGCGGCTCGGGTTCGCTCGACCCGTTCAATCGCACCGCCAACTTCGACCACGACGTCGACGAGATCCAAACCATCGGCCGCGAAAACTGACCTCGAGGCGTCAATCTCGGGCAGCAGCGCCCAGCATTCCGCCCCGCAGCGCGCCGAGATCGACAAGGAGAAAGCGATCACCGCCAGCGCGTTCAGAAGGACGTGGCATCACCACTCGTTTGGGTCCAGACGCGACAAAGCGCCCGTCACATCGCCAGTGGCGAGCGAGCGAGCGCTCAGAAGTGCTGCAAAGCAGCGAGATTCGTGGTGGGTGGCGCGGTCAGCGACCCATGTTCGGCCGCTTGCCGTGGTTCGCCTTGGAACGACGGAGGCGGGCCTTGCGCTTGCTGGTCTTCTTCGACATAGGGCTGCCATGCTACGGCTCGCGCGGCCGACCCCCAACCGCCATGCAGCTGAACGGGCAACGTCGCAGGTCAGCGAGTGTCGAGCGTCATCAATGCAACGGCGGTTCCCAGGCCCACTTCGGACCGAATCGTGGCAATCCGCCGCCCTGGCTGCACCGCGTCCTTCGGCTCGCTCACCCGTTCCGGTCCAAGCAGCGCACACGCAGCGTCGAGGTCATCGACGTTGATCACGAGCCCCCAGAACTCCGCCGCGCCACGGTCGTAGTCCGGGTGCTCCACGATCTCGACAATCAGGCCACCGCGCCCGATCCGATGGAACCCCTGGGTAATCGTTCCGAGCTCACGGGTGCGCTTCAGTGCACATCCGGTTGCGTCAGCAACCGCGCCCGACACCGTCTCCAGACTGCTTGTCATGATCACGACATGATCGAGTTCGGCCGCTCCCAGCGCGTGGTCGGCAAACGACGGCGGCGCCGGGTCAACCACGTCGACGGGCAGCCCAGCGATCATCGCCACCGGATCGATCCCGCTCAATCCCCAGCCCACAATGCCGGCGTCGTCAGCGCCGGTTGACTCAGCGATCTTGAGACCTGTGCCAAACAGTGGGATCAATCCATCGCCGCCCACGGTCAAGCCAATCGAGCGCCACGTTTCCGGGTCGCCTGCAACTGTCAACCACTCAACTCTGGCCTCGTTCGTTGTCACCGAGTCATCCTGGCACCTCGCCGCGAGCACTGACTGACCGAACAGCGTGATCCGCCTCCCGAGAACCAAGCCGGGCTCACCACGCGACCGACGTCAGAGTCAGGCGGCTGCTGACTGACGTGTCCACGCCAGCAGGTCGTCGACCGGCAACGTGTTGATGATCCGATCAATCGGCACGTTGCGTTCGGCTGCGCGGTCGCACCCGAGCGGCTGCCACTCGAGTTGGCCCGTTGCATGCGCATCGGAGTCGATCGAGAACCAGCAGCCGTACTCGATGGCAAGGTCAATGAGTTCTCGAGGCGGATCGAGCCGCTCGGGCCGACAGTTGATCTCGACAGCAGTGTTGAACTGCGCGCAGGCGGCAAACACGTAGTCCGCATCGAAGTCACTCGGCGGACGCTTGCCGATCATGCGACCAGTGCAGTGGCCGAGGATGTCGACATGGGGCGAAGCAACCGCCAGCAACATGCGCTCCGTCATCTGCGCCTTGTCCATGCGCAGCTTGGAGTGCACGCTCGCAACCACCACGTCGAGCCGCTCGAGCATGTCGTCACTGAGGTCAAGTGACCCATCGACCAGGATGTCGACCTCCATGCCCGACAGAACTCGGAAGTCATGGCCTGCTTCGGTGATCGCCGCGTTCAGATCGGCGATCTGGTCGAGTTGCTCGCTCAGCCGCTCCTCGTTGAGTCCGTGCGCAATGGTGAGCCGGGCCGAGTGATCGGTCTGCACCATGTACTCGTGACCGATCGCCATGGCTGTGGCCGCCATCGCTTCAACCGGCGCACCCCCGTCGCTCCACGTCGAGTGCAGGTGGCAGTCGCCACGCAGCGCGTCCCGATACACCTGCCCCTCGGGAGTGATCGCAACCGTTGATTCAGCCTCGATCTTGCGAAGGTACGTCGATTCGCGTCCTTCGATGGCATCGGCAATCACCGCCGCCGTTGACTTGCCGATTCCGTCAAGTTCCTGGAGCGTGTCGTTCTGAACCCTGGCCTCGATCTCATCGGCAGGCGTCGTCCGCACCACATCAAGGGCTCTGCCGAATGCCTTGGCTTTGAAGCCCTTTTCATGTGCACGGTCGAGGCAGTGAATCACGCGCAACAGTGCGGCCTCGGGCGTCATGGGTCGAATCGTAACGCTCTCCCACTGCCAGGCCCCGTGCGAAGGGCGGGGCGCCTGCCTGCCGGCGAACTGGGCGCGATCTCCCGCGGAATGCTGGGTTTCGGGCGCCGAGGTTGCTGGTGGGTCAAGTCGAAGCGACGATTCTGGACGGCGTCGCAGCGATACCGTCCCGACGGTGAGACGATTCGGAACGGCCCTGCTCATCGGGGTGATTGCCCTGAGCGCGTGCTCCGACGATCCGCCTGACTTCGAGGTGGCCGATCCCATCGGCAACGCCGAGCCCGGTGATGTGATCGCGCTCCGAGCAAACGGCGGCGCCGTCGAATACGTCAGCCGCCGCACCGGAGAGATCCGCTCGTTCGACACCGCTACCGATGCAACCCAGATCCTGGCGACGATTGGCGTGAGCACAGACGGCGAGCAACGCGGCCTGCTCGGTCACACCGTCATCGACGATCGACGATTTGCTGCGTGGACGGATCCGGACACATTCGACCTCGTCGTCGGCGAAGTCACGAGCGGCTCGGTCGATCGAATGATCTGGTCGGGAACCGGCACCCAATCGAAAGCCGTCGGTGGTCACCTCGACACGATCGACGGCAAGATCCTGCTCGGCATCGGATCCCTGACCGATTGGGCCAACGACCACGGGTCGGGCGCCATGGTCACTCTCGACCCCGATGGCAACGAGGGCCAAAGCCCCGTCGTCCTCAGTGACGGCTGGAACAACCCCTTCGCATTCACGGTGCTCGATGACGGAACAATCTGGGTAGCCGACAACGCTCCCGACGGTTCCGACCTCCCCGTCGCCGAGCGCGACGGAGAACGCATCGCCACCACCGACGCCACCGGACCAAGCCTCCTTGAACCGCCTCCCCAGCGGGCCCCGTCCGCCATCGTTGAACTGCCCGACGGCCGACTCGGCGTCTGCGGATTCCTCGACAACGAGATGCGCTCCTACTCCCTCACCGACGACGGCAACCTCGAACGGGCAGGCACGATCGGCCCCTGCCTCACCGGCGCCGCCGTGCTGGCCGACGGCACCATCGTCACCGCCTCAACCAATGACGACGGCGACGCCGCGCTCCTGATCCGTACGCCGTAAGGAACTCGGCGCGGCCTGCCCGACAATCCGCCGCACAGCGCGCCGAGTTCGCCGCTGATTCCGTCGACCCGTCCACGACGCCCACTGTCGGGGCATGCGGCTCTCCGATTTCGACCGATGGGCGCAGGAGCACCACGGCCTTCTGACCCTCCGCGCGTCCGGGCTGACGAACGACGCATGGCACCGCGCGCTGCGCTCCGGCACCCTCATCGGAGTCCACCGCCACGTTGCGCGTCTCCCTGGCACTCGGCGCGACCTCTTCCAGCGAATTCATGCCGGCGTGCTCGCGGCAGGCGAGGGCGCCATGGCATCGCACCACTCGGCCGCGGTGCTCTGGAAGCTCGTGGAACCAGACGGCGACCTGGTCCACATCCTCACCAGCCGCGACAGCCGGCCCGCCCTCGACGGTGTGGCCATCCATCGCCCGACCGATCGACAACGGCTCCAACCACAGCGACGACACAACATCCGTTGCACCGACCCACTCCGGACACTGTGCGACCTCGGCACCGACCGGCCCGAGCTGATGCAGTCCGCTGTCGGGGCCGCACTCGGCGCTCGCCTCGTCAGCATCGACGCCCTCACCGCCACCGCCGTCGCCCACAGTCGGCGGGGACGGCCCGGCACCGCCGCCCTTCGCTCAGCAATCGATGCCTGGGCGGTCGACCACCGGCCCGCAGACTCCGTCCTCGAGCTCATCTTCACCGACCTCGTCCGACGGCATCATCTTCCGCCAGTCGCGTTCCACGAACGGATCCGAGGATGGGAGGTCGACTTTCGATTCGTCGACACACCGGTGATCGTTGAGTGCGATGGGTGGACGACGCACGGTCTCGACCGGGATCAGTTCGAACGGGATCGTCGCAAGGACAGCGACCTCGCAATCGCCGGATGGCAGGTCCTCCGATTCACGTACCGAGCGATCGTCAACGAGCCGGCCGACACGGCGTTGCGCATTCGGCGAGCACTCCAACGATGGCAGCATCTCGCGGTGCCTGACTCAGCGTGACCGCGCGACAGCCGACGGGATCTGGGGTTGCGCTGCCCCGGAAAGCGCTGCTGCACGCGCCGAGAACGATGCGCTCCCTGATTCAGCCATGGAATGGTCGATCACATCACCGTCTCGCCTCTCTGAGGCGATGTGCTGTGCCGGTGCGGTGTGGTGAAATAGTGGTGTTGCCCTGTCGTGCACTGCGACGGCGGCCGATCCTCACCGCGGGAGACAACATCGTGTCCAATTCAGGGTCTCCAGACCACACCGACCGCCCCAGCGGCCCGGGAGGCGTTTTCGGCCGGATCGTCGGCTCGGTCGTCTCGCCAATCGTCGGCAACATCGATCTCGACGAAGTCATCGATCAGATCGATGTCAACGAGGCAATCGACCGCGTCGACGTCAACCAGCTGGTCGACCGGATCGACGTCGATCGCCTGGTGGAGCGAATCGACCTCGACGAGGTGGTCGCACGGGTCGATCTCAATCGAGCCATCGAGGGCGTCGACGTCAATCAACTGCTCGATCGCATCGACCCCGATCAACTGCTGGACCGGATCGACGCCGACGGGCTGCTCGACCGGATCGACCCTGACCGACTGCTCGACCGGATCGACCCTGACCGGCTCCTCGACCGCGTCGATCCCGACCGACTGCTCGACCGCGTCGACCCTGACCGACTGCTCGAGCGCGTCGACGTCAACCAACTCGTCGCCCGGACCGAGCTCGGCGAAATCATCGCTCGCTCGACAACCGGAGTCTTCTCAGAGTTGCTCGACGTGGCCCGAACGCAAGTGATCATTACCGACCAAGTCGCCCAGGGGGTTCCCGCCCGAATGCTGGGCCGACCGGCTCGGCAACTACCCCCGCATCCCGGCGGCTCGGAAGAGCCAGCAGGTTCGGCGGATCTGTCGCCAACGGATCGAGCCGTGCAAATGCAGGGCCGCTTCGCCGGATCGGTATCACGATTCCTGCCATTCCTCGCCGACCAGTTCGTCATCGGCGTGTTCTTCGCCATCGGGGCACTGCTTGTGCAATCAGCGATCCGGGTGGTCTTCCAAACATCGTTCGACATCGAAGATTCCGGTGCCGTGATGGTCATCGCGTTTGTGCTGTGGGCGTTCCTCTACACAGCAGGTTCACTCGCCGCAACGGGACGCACCATCGGCAAGGCGATACTCGGGTTGATGGCCGTCAGATCGGACGGCTCAAAGCTCGACGCCCGCCATGCCGCGCTCCGGACACTCATGTTTCCGCTCAGCTTCGTGCTGTTCGGCATCGGGTTCTTGATTGGGCTGGTCCGCCGTGATCGCCGCGAACTCCATGACCTCATCGCAGACACCGCAATCGTCTACGCCTGGGAAGCCGACACGGCCCGACTGCGGCTCGAGGCCAGCACCCAGGGCGCGCACGCTGGCGCCGCCACGCTCAGACGTTGAAGCGGAACTCCATGACGTCGCCGTCTTGCGCGATGTAGTCCTTGCCTTCAACGCGCATCTTGCCGACGTCCTTGGCCGCGTTCCACGACCCCAGCTCGAGCAGCTCGTCCCACTGGATGACCTCGGCACGAATGAACCCGCGCTGGAAGTCGCCGTGGATTCGTCCGGCGCACACCGGCGCCGTCGAGCCCTCATGGAATGTCCAGGCACGAGACTCTTGTTCGCCAGTGGTCATGTAGGTCCGCAGACCGAGCAAGTGGTAGGCGCTGCGGACCATCCGGAACAGGGCACCCTCGCCGAGGCCGAATCCTTCCAGGATTTCGTTACGCTCGTCAGGGTCCTCGATGGCAGCGGCTTCGGCTTCCATCTGGATGCACATGCCGATTACTTCGACGTTGTCACCCGCGTTGTTGAACTCGTCGGAGATCAGCTTTTCCTTCTCCGGAATCGACTCGATGTCGTCCTCGCCGACGTTGACGACGACGAGCACTCGGCGATTGGTCAGCAGGAAGTACGGGGCGAGGAGCTCTTTGACATCGTCCTTCAACCCGGCCCGGTACAGCGGCAGACCCTCGGAAAGCTGGTCATAGGCAATCTGCAGCGCCTCGGTTTCAGCGACCATCGACTTGTCGAGCTTCGCAGCGCGCTGGGTCTGCTTGAGCCGCTTCTCGACCGTTTCCAGATCGGCCAGTGCCAACTCGATCTCGACGATGCGCAGGTGCTCGATCGGGTCCGACGGACCGACCACATCGTCATCTTCGAACGCACGCAACACGAAAACGATCGCATCGACTTCACGGATGTTGGCCAGGAACTTGTTGCCGAGACCCTCACCGGTGCTTGCACCTTCGACCAGGCCACCGATGTCGACGACCTCAACCTGAGCGTGAACCGTCTTCTTCGACTTCGACATCACGGAGAGTCGATCGAGACGCTCGTCAGGCACCATTGCGACCCCGATGTTCGGGTCCTTGGTGGCGAACGGATATGGCGCGGCAAGCGCGCCACCACCGGTCAGCGCGTTGTACAGCGAGCTCTTGCCCGCGTTCGGGAGTCCGACCAAACCAAAACGTTCCATGCGGCGAGACACGCTAACGGCGGTCCGGCCCACCCGGCGGCCTCCCGGCCAACGACGTCGCCCAATCGGCCGAATCAGTCGGATCGAAACCGTCGCAGCTGCTGCGCAGGAGAGAACAACTCGCGCGAGATCCCGATGCTCATGACCGTTGTGGTCGTCGCGACGCTGCCAAGCACGAGGTACATCACCGAGATCTGCACCTTCACGGCGTCGGCAGGATCAACGCCGGCGAGAATCAGGCCGACCATCGCTCCGGGCAGCGCCACAATGCCCACCGCTTTCGTGGTCTCGATCTGTGGCACCAGCGCCGTGCGCAAGGCTTGGCGGAGATGCGGTTGGAACGCGTCGGCCGCCGACAAGCCGAGCGCGAGCCGCCCTTCGATCACGTCGCGCTGCTCAGTTGCGGCAACCAGCAACTGACGCGACACCAACACCGTGGCCGCCAACGAGTTGCCGACGACGATGCCGGCCAGCGGAACAATGGTGCGACCCTCGAACTCGTACACCTGAAAGCCGAACAACACGCCCAGCGTGACCAGACCCGACAACGCATACGCGAGCAGCGAGAGGGCCAGCACGTGAGGCACCCCAGCCGCGCGCTGCGACGTGGTCCACGCCGCAAACAGCAACATGAACACCAGCCAGAGCCCCGACCAAAACAGCGGATCGTCAGGACCGACGACCAGCTGCAGTGCCCACCCAACGATCAGGAGTTGCACGAGCGCACGCGTCGCAGCCCACAGCAGCGAGCGCTCGAGATCGAGCTTCCGCCACAGCGAGATCAGCACCGCGACCAGAATCAGCACGCCCGACGCGGCGAGGCCAGCCAGCCCGATGTCGGCACGCGCGGCCGCGGACGCCAGCATCGAACCGCCAGCCTCAGCAACAGCGCTCACGGCGCGCCGACCAATCTGCGCACGACAGGGTCATCACTCGCATCGAGGTCACTGAGATGTCCGAATGCTGCGACCCGTCCATCGACGACCGCCAAGACGTGATCGGCAAGGCGTCGAAGCTGGGCGGTGTCGTGGCTGACCCAGACCAGTGGCGTCCCCTCGTCGGCAAGCTGTTGTGCCAGCTCTTCGATGGTGTTTCGTGCTTCGCCGTCCAGTGCTGCAGTCGGTTCGTCAGCCAGAACGACCATCGGGCGCGTCAGCAACGCGCGGGCAACGCACATTCGTTGTGCCTCGCCACCCGAGAGGTCAGCGGCGTCACGGTGAAGCAGCCCGGCTGGGAGCCCGACGTGATCGAGCACGTGGAGCGCCCGATCCTCGTCGATGTCAGCCACCGCGACCCGAAAGTTGTCGAGCACGGATCCGGCGAAAAGTGGCGGCCGCTGGAACACCATGGCCACCTGGCGACGCAGTTCGTCTGGCCGAAGCTCGTCGAGCCGCTGGCCCCGCCACCGGATCTCGCCGGCGAGTGGATCGTCGAGACGGTTGAGCAACCGCAAGAGGGTGGACTTGCCCGACCCGGACGGGCCCACGATTGCGGTGATTCCTACGTTGGGGATGTCGACCGTGATGTCGCGCAAAATCGGTTCCCCAGCAGGGCCCGCAGCCACCCCACGCAGCGAAAATCCATCGTGTGTGGCCACTCGACGGACCGTATCGCACGATGTGGCGACGCGTCCCTTCGATGCCTCCAGCAGCGTTCAAACGCGTCCGCGATATGGCATGCTGAGGCCATGGCTTGGCTGGTCAGCGACGCTCGAGTGTTCGCCTCTGCAGAGATCGCCGAGAACCGGTCGGATCGACGGCGAGGCCTGCTCGGCCGCACCCATCTCGAAGGCGCACTGGTCATCCGGCCGTGCCGTGCCGTCCACACGCTCGGCATGAAGTTTCCGATCGACGTGGCGTTCGTCGACGCCGATGGTGTGGTGATGAAGACGCTGCAGATGTCACGCCATCGCATCGGACTCCCGGTGCGGCATGCCCAGATCGTCATCGAAGCGCAGGCTGGAGCCTTCGACCGGTGGGGTCTGCGCGTCGGCGACGTCATCGAAGTACGCGATCAGGACCACTGACGATGACCGCCACCCTCTGGCTCGTCGCCACGCCAATCGGCAACCTCGGCGACCTGCAACCACGCGCCATCGAAGTACTGGCTGCCGCCGATCTCGTGTGCTGTGAGGACACTCGACGCACCGGTCTGCTGCTCCATCACGCCGGCATCAAAGCCAAACGGATGGCGGTGTGCAACGAGCACACCGAACACGACCTGATCGATCGAGTGCTGCGCGTGCTCGACGACGGCGGCGACGTCGCCGTGGTCAGCGATGCGGGCACGCCCGGCGTGTCGGACCCCGGCGAACGCCTCGTGCGCGCCGTGGTCGATTCGCCCCATGCCGTCAGCGCGGTGCCCGGACCCAGCGCGGCGATCATGGCCGTGACGATCAGCGGGCTCGACACCTCACGGTTCGTCTTCGACGGCTTCCTCCCACGCAAGGGCCGCGAACGCGGCGCCCGCCTCGCCGACGTTGCCGCCGAGCGTCGCACCACCGTGCTGTACGAAGCACCCCACCGGGCGCTGAAGACACTCGCCGATCTTGCTGACGTGTGCGGACCCGACCGAGTGGTCGTCGTGACTCGCGAACTCACCAAGCTGCACGAAGAAGTCGTCCGCGGCACGCTCGGCACCATCGACATCGGCGAACCACGTGGCGAATATGTCTTCGTCATCGAAGGTGTGCCCGTCGACGACACCCCCCTCACCGACGATGACATTCGGGCGCTCCTGACGACGGCACTCGAGAGCGGCCTGTCCAAGCGCGATGCCGCCGCCCACGTCGCCGCCGAAACCGGCCAACCCAAACGCGACGTCTACCAACTCACCCTGGACTGAGTGACGTCGGGGTCGGGACCAGCCGTCGCTGGAGCAGACGTCACTCGGACGTCACTCGGACGTCACTTGAGGTGGTCAAGCGTCGGGGGTCACTGCTCGGGGCATGAGCGACAACTGGCGGGACTGCGCGACGAGCACGCCCCTCGAGTCCCAGATCTCGCCCTCTTCGTCGAGCAGTCCGTCGTGGATGAACCGACAGCGGAACGCCACACGAAGCGGGCCGGGCGCGGGATTCCCACGCACGTGCACGGTCAACTCAACCGTTGGCACCCAGGCCATCGGGATACTTGAGTTGAAGATCGGCGGCGGGAACGCGTCAGCCGCGAGCAGCAATCCAATCGCATCGATCGGTTCCTCTGCGGCCAAGGCAAACCAACCGCGCACCGTTGGGTCACCCGTTGGCTCACCACGCCGAAAACCATCGTCCTCCGGGTGCAGTCGGCACGCAAGCCGATCCATCAAACCCGGCCCACCACTCTCGGCGGCGGGCTGCATCGGCGCGCAGTCCTCGAACGGCGTGACTTCGACCGGCCCCTCACGCTGGTAGCTCGGCCCGTCATCGGGGGCCTGCTCCCCGAACGTCCCCAGCAACTCAAGTGTCGGCTTGCCCTCCACCGTCATCGTCGCCCGAGCAGTCGCCAAACGCCGGCCCGATCGCACGACCTCAACGTCGATCTCGCACGGACCAGCAGGTCCGGGGCGCAGAAAGTGCGCTGTCAGCGACACCGGCGGACGACCAACCGTTTCGGTCATGGCACGCCCAGCAATCGCCATGAGATAACCGCCGTTGGCATTGCCGCCGATGTCCCACCCAGGATGAATCTCCGCCGAGTACCGGCCCGCCCCATCGTCGCCGACCGGCAGCACGGCCGTGGCCTGGGCGAACGCGTTGATAATCCCTGCAGGTCCGCTCATCGCGCTGACGGTATCGTGCAGAGGTGTCCCGGTTCTATGTGACGACTCCCATCTACTACGTCAACGCCGAGCCACACCTCGGCCACGCGTACACGACAATCATCGGTGATGCGCTCGCCCGATGGCACCGACTGCTCGGCGACGACGTCACGTTCCTCACCGGCACCGACGAGCACGGCCTCAAGATCCAGCAGGCCGCCGAGGCATCGGGCATGACCCCCCAGGAATTCACCGACTCGATCGCGCCGAAGTTCTCCAACGCTTGGGAACGCCTCAACATCACCAACGACGACTTCATCCGCACGACCGAGCCCCGCCACAAGGTAGCCGTCGCCGAACTCCTCCAACGCTGCTACGACGCCGGCGACATCGAACTCGACACCTTCGCTGGCAAGTACTGCGTCGCGTGCGAGGAGTACTACCAGGATGAAGAACTGGTCAGTGGGCCCAACGGGGACGACCTCTGCCCGATTCACCAACGGCCGGTCGAGTACTTCGAGGAAGAGAACTACTTCTTCCGCCTCTCAAGATTCGAAGACCGTCTCCTCGACTGGTATGCCAAGCACCCGACGGCGATGAAGCCCGAACATCGCGGCAACGAAGCAATCGGTCTGATCAAGTCCGGCCTGCGCGACTTCTCGATCAGCCGCACCTCGCTCGACTGGGGCATCCCCCTCCCGTGGGACGACAAGCACGTCGCCTACGTCTGGTTCGACGCCCTGACCAACTACCTCGCTGCGGTCGGATTCGGAGACGAGTCACAGGACTACACCGAGCGGTGGCCCGCCGACTACCACCTCATCGGCAAAGACATCGTCCGCCAGCACTGCGTCTACTGGCCGGCGATGCTCCTGTCCGCCGGCGTGGAACCGCCCAAGGGCTGGGCAATCGGCGGCTGGCTCCTCAGCGGCGGCGAGAAGATGAGCAAAACCTCGGGCAACGTGGTCAACCCGCTCGACCTGATCGACGACATCGGGCTCGACGGATTCCGCTACTACGTACTCGCCGACACTGCCTACGGCAACGACGGCGACTTCACCTGGGAAGGCCTCGTCAGCAGATACAACTCCGACCTCGCCAACAATCTCGGCAACCTGGCAGCCCGCGTCGCCACGGTGGTCGCCAAGAAATGCGATGGCCTCGGCACCGCTCCCAACCCTGACAGCCCGCTCGGCGCGGTTGCCGCAACCGCCTTCGAGCAGACTGCCGCGCAGTGGGATGAAGTGCAGCCAAGCAAGGCCCTCGACGCCACCTGGTCACTCATCCGCGCCACCAACGGGCACCTCGAGACGAACGAGCCGTGGAAGGCCGAGCCCGGCCCCGAGGTCGACCTGGTGATGGGCGACGCGCTCGAAGCCCTGCGCATCGTGGCCATCTTGTGCTCACCCGCGATTCCCGACACCGCCCAGGCCGTCTGGGAACGCATCGGCATGCCCGGCAAGGTCATCGACCAACGCCTCCCTGACGCCGCCACCTGGGGCCAATACGCCCCCGGCGCCACCGTCACCAAGGGCGACGCCCTGTTCCCCCGCATCAAAACATGAGCGCGAACCAACTGGATTGGATCGACTCGCACTGCCACATCCACGACGAAGGCATCCCCGACGGACCCGACGGCGCGGTCGCAGCGGCTGTCGAGATGGGCGTCGGCACATTGGTCACCGTTGGGTGTGATCGCGAGACGTCGCTTGCTGCGATCGAGGTGGCCAGCCGTCACGCCAACGTGTTCGCCACGGTCGGTCTTCATCCGCACGACGCGGTGAACGGTGTCGACACGATTGTCGACCTCCTCGACACACCGGGCATCGTCGCCGTCGGTGAAGCCGGGCTCGACTACTACTACGAACACTCCGAGCGCGACATCCAAAAGATCGCGTTCGCGGCACAGATTCAGCTCGCGCACGAACGCAAGCTGCCGCTCGTCATTCACACTCGCGATGCCTGGGACGACACGTTCGAAATTCTTGACGCCGAGGGCATCCCCGAGCACACGATCTTCCACTGCTTCACCGGTGGAGCGGACGAAGCCCGCCAGTGCCTCAATCGCGGCGCCGTGCTGTCGTTCTCCGGCATCGTCACGTTCCCGAGCGCCGCCGACGTGCAAGAGGCTGCTCAGCTGTGCCCGCTCGACTCGATGCTCGTTGAGACCGACAGCCCATACCTCGCTCCGGTTCCCCAACGCGGCAAGAAGAATCGGCCCGCGTGGGTGCCCCATGTCGGCCAGTTCATCGCCGACCTGCGCGATGTCCCCGTCAGCAGCATCGCCACGCACACTGCGGCCAATACGCGCCGAGTGCTGCCCGACATCACCTGACCGCACCACCCAGATACGCTCGGCAACGACGTAGCGGGGTGGTAGGTCACCGACCGGTGGCCTCCGACTGCCGAACGATTGACGACTGACCTGTGGCCCTCGACGACACCGACCGACGACGCTTCCTCCTCGTAGTGGTCGCGAGCTTGCTGGTCCTCCCCGCGCTGTGGTGGTTCAATCGCGACGACCCCTCAACGGCCCCCAACTCGACGTCGGGCGACGCCGTCGCTCTCGATTCGGGGACTGGGCAATCAAACCTTCCGAGCGAGCCGACGGTGATCGAACAGACACCGATCTTTCTTGACGGCCCGATGTCTGCAGTCGGCGGCATCTCCGAAATCGCGATCCCCAACGCGGATCCGCTGGAGACGATCATCACTCGCGCCACCTTCGGCAACCTCTCCGGAGCCAACGTCTGCTTCGCTCAGAACATCACGACCGGGCAAGAGGTCACCGTGACCAACCTCGACAACAATCGGTCAATCACCTGCCGCGTCACGCTCGCGCCAGCAACGCAGATCGCCGGCATCATTCTCCAGACCGCACAATTCGAGACGCTCGCTGACCTCACCGATGCGCCCATCCCCGTCCAGATTCGTCTGTAGCGCGTTGTGACACACTCACGCCCGAGAATCAACGATCTCCTCGCGGAGCATTCGCTCGCACCGAGACGCGATCTGGGGCAGAACTTCGTTGCCGACCCGAACACCGTGCGCCGGATCGCCGACCTTGCCCGCGTCGGGCCCGGCGACCGGGTCGTCGAGATCGGCGCCGGGCTCGGCTCACTCACACTGGCCCTGGCCGACACCGGTGCCGCGGTGACCGCGCTTGAGGTCGATCGAGGGGTCGTGCCCGTCTTGCGCGAGATCGTCGCAGACCGACCAAACGTCGAGGTGATCGAAGGCGACGCCATGCGCCTCGACTGGAACTCCACGCTCGATCCGAATCATCGGTGGGTCCTCGTGGCCAACCTCCCGTACAACGTGGCAACGCCACTCGTGTGCGATCTCCTCGACGAGGTCCCTCAGGTGCAACGGATTCTGGTCATGGTGCAGCGCGAGGTTGCAGAACGCTTCGCCGCACCGGTTCGGACAAAGGGCTACGGCGCGGTCAGCGTCAAGGCCGCCTACTGGGGGTCGGCCCGAATCGTCGGCCTCGTGCCCGCAACGGTGTTTGTTCCCCGCCCCAACGTCGAGTCCGCACTCGTCGAGATCACCCGTCACGATCCGATGCCGGATCATCTCGCGGCAGCTGACCCCGAGCAGCTCTTCACGCTGGTGAAGACCGCATTCGGCCAACGGCGCAAGATGTTGCGCAAGTCGCTGAGCGGCGTGGTCCAGGCCGAACAATTCGAGGCTGCCGACGTGGTCGGCACCGCCCGACCCGAAGAACTCGACGTCGATGCGTGGGTTCGTTTGGCAGCGATTGTGCATGGCTGACATCGGCGCCCCCGGCTCATGGCGCGCACACGCCAAACTGACCTTGACACTGAAGATGACCGGACTCCGCGACGACGGTTTCCACCTCATCGACGCTGAGATGGTCAGCCTCGATCTGCACGATGTCCTCACGTTTGATCCATCTCGATCGGGACTCTCGGCGACAGGACCGTTCTCCAACGGCGTGCCGACCGATGACTCGAACCTCGTCGCTCGCGCGCTCGCCCTCGGCAACACCTCCGCACACGTCAACATCGACAAACACATTCCACACGGCGGCGGGCTCGGTGGCGGCTCCACCGACGCCGCCACTGCGCTCCATTGGGCCGGTTACCCCGTCGACGCTGAGTCGCTCGCACAAGCCGCAGATCTCGGAGCCGACATCAGCTTCTGCCTCATTGGGGGCCGAGCCCGAGTGACTGGCATCGGCGAAGTGATCGAACCACTCCCGCATATCGATCAGGCTGTGACGCTCATCATTCCCCCGCTGGCGGTCAGCACGCCAGCCGCGTACCGAGCATGGGACGACCTCGGCGGCCCAACCGTCGACGGACCCAACGACCTCGAACCCGCAGCCCTTGCGGTCGAACCACAGCTGACATGGTGGCGCGACGCGATCACTGATCGGACCGGCACAGCGCCGACACTCGCAGGGAGCGGTGCCACCTGGTTCACCGAGGGCAAACACAGCAACGCCCTCATCGACTTGGTCGACAAGGGCGCAACGGTTGTAGTGGCACACGTGGTGCCGTCAGATGTGGCCACGAATCAGGCGCACTGAGCGCCCGACCGCGGGATGAAACGAACTATTTACGACGCTGGTGGCGCGTGCGGCGCAGCATCTTCTTGTGCTTCTTCTTCCGCATACGCTTGCGACGCTTCTTAATCAACGAACCCATAAGGCAGACCACGCTACCGGTCCCATCTCGCAAGCGGTCACTCTGTGCTGGGCATCGAGCAACTCACATCTCAACGCACCCAATCGGTTGTGCGGACCGCCCACTCCGGTAGCTTGTCGGCTGATCCACTCCGGGGTCGTCTAACGGCAAGACAGCGGTTTTTGGTGCCGAGAATGGGGGTTCGATTCCTCCCCCCGGAACCATGAGTGTTTCCGCAATTGTCCTCGCTGCTGGGGAAGGCTCTCGCATGCGATCGAGTCGCCCGAAGCCCCTCCACCTCATTTGCGGGCGGGCGATGGTGGTTCATGTGATCCACGCGCTTGAGAAACTCCAGCCGACTCGCACCGCCGTCGTGGTCGGTCACCAGGCTGAGGCCGTCACGAAGAAGGTCACCGAGCGCGCTCCGGCCTGGGCCAACGTGGCGTTCGTCGAGCAGCTCGAACAAAACGGTACGGGCGATGCAGCAGCCATCGGCATGACGGCATTCGACGGCGACGATTACGACGACGACGCCACCATCGTCATCCTGCCCGGCGACACTCCCCTGCTCGAGGCTGACACGCTCGACGAGCTGGTCGCCACCCATGTCGCCAACCAAAACGCGTGCACTCTGCTGACCAGCGTGCTCGACGACCCGACCGGATATGGCCGGATCGTCCGCAAGAAAGACGGCCAGGTCGCTCGCATCGTCGAACAGCGCGATGCCTCGCCCGACGAACTCGACATCAAAGAGTGGAACACCGGCATCCTGTGTTTCCGCCGCGACTTGCTCGGGCCGGCGCTGCGCAATCTCACCACCGACAACGCCCAGGGCGAGTACTACCTCACCGATGTCGTCGCTGCTCTGGCCGGCATGGGCCATCGTGTCGGCGCGGTGCAGGCCGATGCTGCCGAGACGCAAGGCGTCAATGACCGGTGGCAGCTTGCGCTCGCCGAACGTGAGCTGCGCAACCGCACCAACCGCCACTGGCTCCTCAACGGCGTCACGATGCTCGACCCCCGCCAGACGTTCATCGATGTGAACGTCACGATCGGTCGTGACGTCACGCTGTACCCCGGCACGATGTTGCAAGGATCGACCGTCATTGGTGACGGCTGCGAGCTGGGCCCCGACACACGTCTCTCCGACTGCACAGTCGGCACCGGCGCCGTCGTTGAACACAGCGTCGGCCACAGCGCCGAGATCGGCAACGACGCCGTCGTTGGTCCGTATGTGCATCTGCCTGCGGGTTCCGCGGTCCTTTCGAACGCGACGACCGGCGCGTTCTACACTGCCCCCGTCGGGTAGTTCCCGACGCCACCCGACCACACAATCACCTGGGACTTCCACATGGAAAAGGTCACCACCAAGCGCCTCGCTCTCTACACGGGTCGTACCCATCCTGCACTCGCTCAGGAGGTGGCCCAGCATCTCGACATCGAAGTCGGCAGCGACAATCTCGTCGAGTTCGCCAACGGCGAAGTGCGTTGCAGCTTCGGTGAGTCCGTGCGCGGCACCGACGTGTTCATCATGCAGACCCACTACGGCGTCGACAATCGATCGGTCAACGACTCGATCATGGAACACCTGATCATGATCGATGCTGCCTCACGTGCATCGGCCAAGCGCATCACGGCGGTCGTCCCGTTCTACGGCTACGCCCGCCAGGACCGAAAGGCCGCCGGGCGAGAGCCGATCACCGCACGCCTCGTCGCTGACATGTTCAAGGCCGCTGGTGCCAAGCGAATGATCTCGATCGATCTTCACTCCGGTCAGATCCAGGGCTTCTTCGACGGTCCGGTCGACCACCTCACCGCCATGCCCGTGCTCGAGGCGTACGTCCGGGAGAACTCGACCGCACCGGTGATCGTGTCGCCCGATGCCGGCCGCATCAAAGTGGCCGAACGAATGGCACAGCACCTCGGCGACATCGGTGCTGACCTGGCCTTTATCTACAAGCGCCGCCCAAAGGGCACGACCAACGTGGCTGAGGCCGCCGAGGTGATGGGCGACGTCGAAGGGCGCACATGCGTGCTGACCGACGACATGATCGACACCGGCGGCACCATCGTGGCTGCCGCCGAGCTGCTGATGAAGCGCGGCGCCAAGAACGTGTGGGCCATGGCGACTCACGGTGTCTTGTCAGGTCCGGCGATCGATCGGCTCAAGAACAGCCCCCTCGAAAAGGTCGTCCTGACCAACACGCTGCCGCTCCCTCCCGAGAAGCAGCTCCCGAACATCGAAATCCTCTCGGTTGCGCCGCTGATCGCAGAAGCGCTCGGCGCGGTGTTCGACGACACCAGTGTCAGCGACATCTTCGACGGCGAAAACCTCTCGTAGCAGCCTCCCTGCCCCTGTCGCCCCAGGTGCCCCCGGCCCCAGCCGCCAGGTCTCGAGCGCCAGCCCCAGCGGACCGCACCCGTGTCCCGAAAAATGACAGTTGAGCGTCGCTGACCGACGCTGAGCCCACACATTTCGTGTCAATCGGCCGCTTCGCCAGAAATGTGCGGGAATAATGTGCGGCGAGCGACGCTGCGGCCACATTTTTCGAGCGGGGGTGGGGTGTGGAGCGGAGTGGGTGAGCGCGCGAGGGGATGGGAGAAGCGGGCGATAGCGTTGCTGCCTGCTGTACCGACGCGCACTCTGGGCGTCACCTGAGATCTCCACCTGAATCAAGGACCGAAAACCATGTCTGAGACTGTTCTTCTCGCCGAATCTGGCCGCACAACTGGGAGCGCCACGGCGCGCCGTCTGCGTGCCGATGATCGCATCCCCGGCGTCGTCTACGGACACGGCATGGACCCGGTCAGCGTGACCGTCGTTCGTCGCGACCTCCGTGTTGCACTGTCGGGCGCCGCTGGCCTCAACACCATCCTCGACCTCACCGTCGACGGCGAGGTGTACCCGACCCTCGTGAAGGACATCCAGCGCCACCCGGTGAAGCGCAACGTCCAGCACATCGACTTCATTCAGGTCAACCTGAACGAAGAAGTCACCGTTGCTGTGCCAGTGCGCCTCGAGGGCGAAGCCAAGGCCGTCGAGGCCGATGGCGGACTCGTCGACCTCACGATGACTGAACTCGAAGTGGTCACGACACCGCGCAATATTCCCGACGAAGTGGTCATCGATGTCTCCGACATGGACATGGACACCACCATCCGCGTCTCTGACATCCCGCTGCCCGCAGGCGTCACCGCCGCAGCTGACCCGGAGTTCCCGGTCGTCACCGTCCTCACGATGCGTACCCCGGTGCTCGACGCCGAGGAAGCCGCAGCCGAAGCCGCAGCCGAAGAGGGCGAAGAGGGCGACGCAGCCGGCGACTCCGCTGGCGACGACTCCGATTGAGCGAGCGAGCCACTCGGCTCGGCTCACCGCTCGTCCTCATCCGGATTGCACTGACGGATCACACTGACATGGGCCTCTTTGGACGCGTCGGTAAGGGTGATCCGTTTGACTGGCTCGTCGTCGGTCTCGGCAACCCTGGCCCGAAATATGTTGGCACGCGCCACAACGTCGGCGAAGATGCCATCAAGGTGCTCGCCGAACGCACGGGTTCGACACTCAAAGGCGGTCGCGACAACGCGCTGCTCGCCGAAACACGTCTCCGCGGGCCCGACGGTGACGAACGCGTCGTCCTCGCGTTTCCCATCACGTACATGAACCAGTCTGGCCAGGCAGTCGGGGCACTTGTCCGCCGATTCCGCATCGCCACCGCTGAGCAAATCATCGTGGTGCACGACGAACTCGACCTCTCGCCCGGCGAACTGAAGGTCAAGGTCGGTGGCGGACTTGCCGGGCACAACGGACTGCGCTCGATGAAGCAGCACCTGCACACGCAGGACTTCATCCGCGTCCGCATCGGCGTCGGCAAACCTCCATCGGGTGCCGGCAAGAACTACGTACTGTCGAAGGTTCCCAAACGCGAGCGAGAACTCCTCGACGTCACGATCGCCGATGCCGCCGACGCGGTGGAAATGATCGTGTCCGACGGGGTCGATGCCGCAATGCAGCGATACAACGTCAAGCGATGACGACGCCGCTTCCCGGTACACCTGGCACGGCTCCCACCGAGCACAGCCACGCCCCACTCGAATCACTGCCCGGACTGCTCCGCGACGAACCCGGCCTGACCCGTGCCCTCGGCGACCCCAGCGCACGGCTCGCGGTCGTTGAGGTCGCCCGTCCGATCTCCATCGCAGCGCTCGCTCACCTGTCGAGTCGGCGGCCCCTGGTCGTGGCATGCCCCACCGGGACAATGGCGGGCCAGCTCGTCGATGACCTTGCTCAGTTCGTACCTGCCGGCGACGTCGTCATGTTCCCCGGCTGGGAGACCCTCCCGTTCGAGCGAGTGAGCCCAAGCGTCGAGACCATGGGACAACGACTCGAGGTCTTGTGGCGGCTGCATCGTGGGGACCGAGCGCCGAAGATCATCGTCGCCGGAGTTCGCTCATTGCTCCAGAAGCTGGGACCGGGGGCGACCACGGTCGAGCCGATCGCGGTCCGGCCCGGTATCGAGATCGACCCGGAGGCACTGGCCAGACAACTCGTCGAGTTCGGCTACCGGCGTGAGGAACTGGTCGAACATCGCGGCGAGTTCGCGCGGCGGGGCGCCATCTTCGATGTGTACCCGTCAACGGCCAATGCACCGATCCGAATCGACCTGTGGGGGGACGAAGTCGACCGACTCACACGCTTCGGGGTCAACGACCAACGTTCGACCGACGACCTCGCCGAGGCGACGATCTTTCCAGCCCGCGAGCTCATGCCAACTGACGATGTGCGCGAACGAGCTGCCGGTCTGGTGGCCAGCGAGCCGTGGGGTCGCGAACAGTGGGAACGGTTGGCCGAAGGAGCCCACTTCGATGGCATGGAGAGCTGGCTGCCATGGCTGATCGACAGCGACCGTCTCCTCACCGACGTCTTGCCGGCCGACGCGAAGGTGCTCCTCGTTGAGCCCCGGCGCATGCTCGATCGAGCCAAAGACCTCATCGCCGAAGAAGACGACCTCGCTCGCACGCTCGCCGGAACCTGGGCACGCGACCCGGACAAGTCGTTCCCGCGGCTGCACGCCGATCCTGAAACGTTGCTGTCCAGCGACACAGCGAGCTTCTGGTCACTCGACTCCACGCCAGACTCTCCCGACACACCGGTCGTCGAAGCGTCGGGCTGGGGCCCTGTGGGCGGCGACGGGTCGGGTCTCACGGATCGTCTGACCCAGCTGATCAGCAACGGCTACCGCGTCGTGGTCGCTGCCGACGGCTCCGGTTCGGCCGACCGGCTTCACTCGCTCCTGCTCGACCAGGGTCTTGACTTCCCCGTCCGCAAGCAGCCAGCGGACCCTGACGACGTCCTGCGCCTCGGTCCCGGCGGACACATTGTCGTGGCGCCCCTGCACCGAGGCGCGACGTTGCCCAACGCGAAGATCTCGATCGTTGCCGAAAGCGACCTGACCGGCCGCCGGCGGGCCCACCGTAAGGCGCGCCGCCAACCCAAGCGCGATGCGGCATCAACGTTCGAAGACCTCAAGACCGGCAGCTACGTCGTGCACCACCAGCACGGCGTGGGCAAGTACGAAGGCATGGTCAAACGGGCCATCGGCGGTGTCGAACGCGACTATCTGCTCATTGGGTACAAGGGCGGCGACAAGCTGTATGTCCCGTCAGATCAGATCGACTCATTGCGCCAATACGTCGGCGGTGAGGCACCTGCCCTCCACAAACTCGGTGGGTCGGAATTCGCGAAGGCCAAGAGTCGCGTCAAGTCCGAGGTCCGCCAGATCGCGCAGGAACTGGTGCTGCTCTACCAGCAGCGTGTCACCGCTCAGGGTCACTCCTTCGCGCAAGACACGCCGTGGCAGGCCGAGATGGAAGATGCCTTCCCGTTCGTCGAGACACCGGATCAACGCAAGGCGATCGATGACATCAAAGGCGACATGGAACGCGAGTTCCCCATGGACCGCCTCGTCTGCGGCGACGTCGGCTTCGGCAAGACCGAAATCTCGATCCGCGCTGCGTTCAAAGCCATCCAAGATGGCAAACAGGTCGCCGTCCTCGCACCGACCACGCTGCTCGCAACCCAGCACGGCAACACCTTCGCCGACCGGTTCGCGGGCTATCCCATTCGAGTCGAGGTGCTGTCCCGATTCCTCACCGCCAGCCAGGCCAAGAAAGTCATCACCGAGGTCAAGTCGGGTGAGATCGACTGCGTCATCGGAACCCATCGCCTGCTCGCCGCGGACATCAACTTCAAGGACCTCGGTCTGCTCGTCGTCGATGAAGAGCAGCGGTTCGGAGTGCAGCACAAAGAGAAAATGAAGAAGATGAAGACAAACGTCGACGTCCTCACCCTCACCGCCACCCCGATTCCACGCACCCTCGAAATGAGCCTCGTCGGCATCCGCGACCTGTCGCTGCTCCAGACACCACCGGCGGAACGCCAACCGATTCTGACGTTCGTCGGCGAGTACGACGAACGCGTGGCGATCGAGGCGATTCGCCGCGAACTCTTGCGGGAGGGGCAGGTCTTCTGGGTCCACAACCGGGTCCGTTCCATCGACACTGCCGCGGCGCGGCTCCGCCAGCTCGTCCCCGAGGCCCGCATCGCCGTCGCGCACGGGCAGATGGACGAAGCAACACTCGAGACCGTCGTCCAAGACTTCTGGGACGGCCAATACGACGTGCTCGTCTGCACGACAATTATCGAGTCGGGCATCGACATGCCCTCGGTCAACACGCTCGTCGTCGAACGCTCGGACCTGCTTGGCCTTGGCCAGATGCACCAGCTGCGCGGCCGGGTCGGCCGATCAGGACAGCGTGCATACGCCTACCTGTTCCATCCGCGCGACAAGGTGCTGACCGAGGAGGCCTACGAGCGCCTCCGGACCATCGGCGAGTCGACCGAACTCGGGTCCGGCTTCAAGATCGCGATGCGCGACCTCGAGATCCGCGGAGCGGGCAGCCTGCTCGGCGAGTCGCAGTCCGGGCACATCGCGGCGGTCGGCTACGACCTCTATTGCCAAATGGTCACCGAAGCGGTCAGTGAAATGAAAGGCGAGCCGCCCAAGAACGCCCCCGCCGAGATCAAACTCGACGTGCCGACCGACTCGTTCCTCCCGCCGGACTACGTCACCAAGGAAGAGCTGCGGCTCGAGGCCTACCGCCGGCTGGCCGGCGTCGAGACCGACGCACAGGTCGACGACATTCGCACCGAATGGGAAGATCGCTACGGCCCACTCCCCGAGCCAGCCGAAGCCCTGCTGCAGGTCGGCTACCTGCGCGCCGAGTGTCACCGGCTCGGTCTGCGCGACATTCAGATCTCGGCGACTGATGCCAAGCTCAGCCCGCTCGAACTCAAGATGAGCGAGTCAATGCGGCTGCGACGCCTGTCGAAGGGCGCCAAGTTCAAAGAAGACCTTGGCCAACTGGTCGTGCCGATCCCCCGCCGGAATCCCGACGGCACGAAGGCTGATGCCGCCACCTTCCTCGTGAAGTTCTTGCGCGATCTCGTCGAAGCCCCCGATCAGGACGACTTGGTGCCAGGCACCAAGTCGTCCTGATCGACGGCATCATCGCTGAAAGAGGACGACTTGGTGCCTGGCACCAAGTCGTCCTTGTATCGTTCGGGTGGTGAAGCGCCGCTCTCCGATCACCCTGCTTGTTCTTGCTGCTACCACCCTCACCGCTGGCTGCACCACGTTCTCCGACAACGATCTTGCGGCGCGAGTCGACGACGCGGAGTACAGCCGCGACGAACTCATCACCGAGTTACAAGAACTCGGCGCGACCGATGAACAGCTTGCCAGCGCCGATATCGCCCGTAGCCAAGTCAGCGGCTGGATCGCCGAACGCGTGAGTGAGGCATCGGATCCCACTCTCGCCGCTGCCGCCTATGCCAACGGAGTCTTCGAAAGCGGGAGTATCTGTGTCGAGGCCGTCGGGATGTCCACCCCCGCCGATGCAGAGGCAGTCATCGCCGAGCTTAAGAGTGGCGCTGACTTTGCCGACCTCTTCGCCTCATTCAATGTGAATGACCAGCTCGCTCAGTCAGACGGTCGAATTGGGTGCTTAACCATCACCCAACTGCCGCTCGGCGTCGACGACCCACTCGCCGACTCCATCACCATGCTCAATGCGAATGAGCCGTATGCCACCGCCATCATTCCCGACGCCGCGCCGGACGGAGACCTCTACGTGGTCAGCCGGTTCATTCCATACAACGAACTCGGCCCCGACGACACGCCCATCGTTGCCGGAGCACTCGGCGCCGACTCCCTCGGCCTCGACGTCTACGTCGATCCGCAAATCGGCACCTACGACAACGCCACCGCCACAGTCATTCCGCTCGTCTGAGCCGGACATCGCTGATGCCCTCACCCCACACCGCGGCCCGCATCGTTGTTGTCGGTCTCGGTCCGGGCAGCACACAGCACATCACCGATGAGGCACGCGTCGCCATCGACCGCATCCCCCACAGGCATCTGCGCACCTCGGTGCATCCCTCGGCTCATCTTGTTCCCGACGCCACCGCACACGACGACCTCTACGAGACCGCTGATTCCTTCGACGACGTCTACGTCGAGATCACCAATCGCTTGATCGAGGCCGCGCGCGAACACGGCGAGATCCTCTACGCCGTCCCCGGTTCACCGCTGATACTTGAACGCACAGTGCGCTACCTACAGGAACGCGCATCGGACGATGAGGGCATCGAAGTCGACATCCTTCCGGCGATGTCGTTTCTCGATGTCGCGTGGGCCCGGCTTGGCATCGATCCGGTCGAGGCAAGCGTCCGGCTCGTCGACGGCCACGAGTTCGCAACCGCTGCGGCCGGCGAACGCGGCCCCCTCCTCGTCGCCCACACTCATGCCAACTGGGTACTGAGCGACATCAAGCTGGCGGTCGAAGGTGCCGACGGCGCCGACCCGGTCGTGATCTTGCACGCGCTTGGGACCGACGACGAACAGATCGTCCACACGACGTGGGCCGAACTCGACCAGACCATCGAGGCCAATCACCTCACCTCGATCTACATCCCGCAGCTCGCAGCGCCCGTCGGGCAGGAATACGTGCGCTTCCACGAACTGACCCGGACGCTGCGCGAGCAGTGTCCGTGGGACATCGAACAGACCCACGAGACCCTGATCCCCTTCTTGCTCGAAGAGACCTACGAGGTCGTCGACGCACTCCATGCTCTCGACCCCGACAACCCTGCAACCGACGACGACCTCATCGAGGAACTCGGCGACCTGCTGTTTCAGATCGAGTTCCACGCAACGATTGCTGAACAACAAGGTCGATTCACGATCGCCGACGTCACGCAGGGCGTGCACGACAAGCTCGTTCGCCGCCACCCGCACGTCTTCGGGCCCAAGGACGGCGACATGGCCAATGCGGGCGACACCGACACCGTGCTCAGCAACTGGGACGAGATCAAACGCGTCGAGAAGAACCGCACGTCGGTGTTCGACGGAATCCCACGATCACTGCCGTCGCTGGCGTATGCCCAAAAAGTTGGACGCAAGGCCTCAAAGGTCGGCTTCGACTGGCCCAACGTCGACGGAGCATTTCCGAAGATCGTCGAAGAGACCGGTGAACTGAGCGAAGCAGTCGGGCAGGGCGACAACGATGCTGCAACCGATGAGCTCGGTGACTTGTTGTTCGCCGTTGTCAACGTGGCGCGACACCTCGGCATTGACGCTGAGCTGGCACTCCGCGCAGCCAGCGACAAGTTCCGGTCACGTTTCGAATCGGTCGAGCAGTTGGCTGCGCAACGGTCGATTGACTTGCGCACGAGCAATCTCGAGATCCTCGATGGGCTCTGGGACGAAGCGAAACTCATCGTGAGCAACCCGCCGAACTGACCACGCTGGCCGTGTTCAACCCGAGCGCAACAGACCGGTTCGTATCGAAAACCTAGGCGTCGTGGACGTTGTCGATTTCGGGGGAATCCTCTGGACCCGGGACGGGCAGTGCAGCCAGGTCACCGAGCGTTTGCTCCCACTCGGCCCGCCAGCGACGCCACCGCAGGTCGATCACCTCATCGAAGACGGTGATCGCTCGCCAGGTCGAGAACACAAACACCGACATCGGCACGGCATACACGACACCGGTTTGCAGGAGTCGCTCAGACGTCTCGAGTCCATCCTCGGCGAGCAGACCACCGAGCCAGACCGACACCACGACGAGACCGCCGATACCGGACAGCAAGGGGGCGAAGAACCATCGGAGCATGACCCGGTGGGGCGCACCAACACGAGATGCCTGCCGCGAGTGGTATCCGAACGGCAGCCAGAGCAGCCCAAGACCAGCGAACACCGTCGCGACCAAGATCGTCACCGCAGCAAGGTCCTCGGAGTCGTTCAGCCGTTCATCGAGCCAACGCGCCACAGCGATCGCTCCGAACGGAGCGGCCGCAGCCAACAGCCACAGCGCAACCGCCATCGAGCCACTCGAGCGCCTTTGGTACCGCGATGCGGGAACGATTCGCCCCGCATTCCCCATCGCCAAGAAACTCCACAGGAGAAGCGGCACACCGGCGAGGCCATGGGCAGCCGATACCGCCGTTGAGAGTGCGCCATCACCCAGCGCACCCTGGTACTCAGTCCAGAGCGTGGCGCCCATTGCGACGCAGAGCGAGACAACCACAGCCGAGCGGAGCCACCAGGTGGGGACCAGCGCGGGCGGCGGGTCCGACCGGAGCGGCAAGAAGTCCGACGGATCGCCGCTCGTCTGCGATGCGGCCGACAACGTCAACGGGGCAATGGCTGCAGCAGTGGCAGCGGGGCGAGGTGCAGCATCAACGAAGTCGATCGGCGACGTCGTCTGAAGTGGCGGAATGAGGGGCGGTCCGGGCGAGACGGCGACGTTTGCGCCACCACTCAGGCGCGGCGGGAGCGGCTGCTGATCGACAGGCAACTGGTCAAACGGAGGCGTGAACGCCGACGGCTCTGCTTCAGACATGTTCGGATCATTCATGAGGCACCCGCTCCTCAGATCTCAGGTGAGCCCATCTGAGGCGCTGACGACATCGCAGATCGCGACGCCTCGGTCTGGCGACCCTCAGCGACAAGCGAATTGTGGCGCATCGCCACGTGAGTGGTCGCGTCGGTCAGTGCACGCATGGCACCGGCGGCGGCGAACATCGCGAGGAGCTGCAACATGGCGCCGATTGCCAGGTATCCGGCGAGCCGAGCGACCTGGGTTGACTCCACTGATGCATCAGCAGTTGACAGACCGCCGAGACCCTGCACCTGGACCAGCAGCACCACACCGATCGCCCACAAGATACGAAGCAGTTGGCGTCGCGCCCCGATCGAGCCGGCACCGCGGTAGAGCAGGAAGACGGGGATGGCCAAGAAGAACGCCTGGATTGCGAACCCCAAGATCACCTCGCCAACCGAACCGTCGGCAACCAAGCTGGCCCCGGCGATCGACACACCGACCGCAGCGATCGGCCACGCCGCGGCGGCCAGGATGGGATTGCGTCGGCGCATCGAGGCAAGACGGATATTGGTGATGGCCAGGAACGACCAGATCATCGCGAGCACGAGCAAGCCGAACGCAACGTTGCGCTCGAACATATGGAGCAGCGATACGACGTCCCATGCCCGGTCACTTTGTGCTGGCAGGAGAACCCCGTCCTGTGTCTCTTGCCAGAACAAGAACACTACGAACGCACCGATGAGACTGAGCAGGCTGAGGCCCGCGAGAACGGCAGTGATCGCGACACCGAGGACATGCGTGCCGGGCAGTTGATTGATGTAGCCGTGCTGACGCAGTGCCTTATGGTTCGGTCCGCCGCCGGCGGTCAGCGAGAGGGAACGGCTCCTCCGCTTCGACACCGCCGTCGGCACACCAAGCCGACGATCGAAGGCACGCTCGACATCTGCTTCGACAGCGGCAGCTGCGCGCCAGCCGAGCGCCACGACCACGACGGCCGGCACGATTGCTGCCACACCGATCACCCAGGCCGGGGCGAGCCCCTCAACATCGTCACCAAACGCTCCACCGACACGGAGGCCGGCAATCATCGCGACGCCAACGGCCGAGAGCACGACAGGCACCGAAATCCATTCGGCGAATCGAATTCCTCGGCCTCCGACCTTGCGCACGACCCCGCTCATGTAGGTGACCGGGGAGTACATCAGCGGAAGCGTCAGCACGATGGCGCCGAGAGCAAGCATCAACGGCAAGGACGACTCAGTTCCTTCGGACGGCGTGTTGAGCCGATCGGAGAGGTACGTCACCGCAGCGGCTGCGCCTGCAACGAAAGCCAGTGGAACCAACCAGGTCATGGCCGCGTAGCTCGGATCAGGGAGTTCCTGAGTGCGCGCTGGGTCAACGAGGCGTCGAGCATTCTCGGTCACCACCCATGTCCACACAACCACGCTTGCTGCGGCGATCGTCGCGAGGAGCATCGCCAGCATCGACAAAGATGCGAGGCGATCCTGCGCGGTCATCACGCGTGCTGACTGCCAGGCAAACAGCAGCATCGCGCCGGCTGTGCCACCGACTGCGAGCATGCGCAACGGCAGCATCGGCAAACGAGTGGGGAGTTCCGTTCCGACCGGAGCAGCCGAGACTGACGTCGTGCCTCGCTCGCCAGCTGGTCGTGGCTGCCCGGGAAGGCTCAGAGCAGCATCGGCCGGCAGATTGACGCGAATCTGAGGCTGCGCTGGCTGCGCCATCGTCGGAGTAACCCCGGCCGTGGGAGCAACCCTGGCCATCGGCGCGGGCAACGGATCAATGGTCGGCACCGCGATCGGAATGCTCGCGAATGGAGTGATGGGACTCGGCGGCGCGAGCGGGCGAACAGGCAGCGCGGCGGGTGCTGCAGCAGGCGTGGGTGCCGCGGCTGGAGCGACCGGAGCAGCAGCGGGGGGAGCCTGCACTGTCCGTGCAGCAGCATTGCCGAGTGCTGCTTCGAGCTGGGAGACCGGGCCGACCGACGGGTGAACAGCGGGCGATGTCAACGGCAACCCCGCCGACGGCTCGACGACGGGAACAACATCGAGGGGGAGCCCGCTCGGTGACGGCTGGGTCAGAACGTCGCTTCCTTCGAGGGGAACCATGTCGAAGACGACAGACTCTCCATTGTTCTGAGGCTCTGATTCCTGCAGGCGCGAATCAGTCGGTTCCATGACCGATCATCGGCACCGCACCCGATGACCTTGAGAATTTCTTTCCAGACTCTGATTCGAGACACGCGGCATGGCCACCCAGCGGGCAGACTCGACAGGTGCGGCTCCAACTCGCCAGTCCGTCAGACCACCCATTGATCAGCGGCCTGCCCTTCACCGAACGACTCACCGACTGGTCATTGCCGCGCATGCACGGCGTGCTCGGACTCCATCGCCATGTCGTGCGCTTGATCGAACTCGGCGATGTCAGCTACGTCATCAAAGAGCTTCCCAACCATCTGGTCGAGCGGGAATACCGACTCCTGCATCAGCTGGAAGACGACGGCCTCCCCACCGCCGAAGTCGTCGCTGCCGTCACCGGCAAGGCCGACAACGTCGACGGCATGCTGATCACTCGCCACCTCGACTACTCCATTCCGTACCGCACGCTGCTGTCCGGTCGAGGCCTCACCATCCCGTACCTCGGCGAACGCGTCCTCGATGCCATGGCCGGCCTGCTCGTACGCCTCCACCTCGCTGGCTACTTCTGGGGAGATTGCTCGCTCTCCAACACACTGTTTCGACGCGACGCTGGAGCCCTGTCGGCCTACGTGATCGATATCGAAACGGGCGAACACTACGACACGCTGAGCGACGGTCAACGCACGTTCGACCTCCAGATCGCCACCGAAAACTTCGCCGGCGGACTGCTCGACCTCCAGGCCGGTGGCCGCCTCGCTGCCGACATCGACCCGTGGGAAACGACACAGCTCCTTGAGGAGCGCTACTCAAATCTCTGGAACGAACTCACCGCCCCCGCCAACTTCGCGATCGGTGAGACATTCCGGATCGAGCAGCGACTCGAGCGCTTGCACGACCTGGGGTTCGATGTCGAAGAGATGGACATCGTCGGCAACCCGACCGAGGGTCAGATGCGTTACATTCCGCGTGTCGTCGAACACGGCTACCACAGCCAACGCCTCAAGAATCTGACTGGGCTTGAGACGACCGAAAACCAGGCTCGCCGCCTCCTCGGCGACATCCGCGCGTTTGGAGCGGAACTCCATCATCGCCGCGCAGTCGAAATGGCCAGCACCGGTGTTGCGCTGCGATCACTTCCGGAGAACGTCGTGGCCGTGCGCTGGCTCGACCAGCAGTTCGAGCCACTGATCGCCAGCGTTCCCCCATCCATGTTCGCCAAGCTCGAGCCAGCCGAGTTGTATCACCAGCTCCTCGAGCACCGCTGGTTCCTGTCAGAGCAGCGCGGCGCCGACGTGTCACTCCAAGCTGCACTCGACTCCTACATCCCCGACGTCCTCGTCGACGCGCCCGACGAAATCGTGAGCGTCACCGACGTTGAGGCCAGCGCAGAGCAGCAGAGCATCAGCCTGCTCGACGACGCCTGAACCCCAAACCGCCTCTCCTCTCCCCCGGGCACCAGCGATCGAACACTTCCCAACAGGGCCAGCACCACTCGTCCCAGCGCTCTACGCTTGGCAGAAGTATGAGTGAAATTCAGAACATCGTCGGCCGCGAGATCCTTGATTCACGGGGCAACCCGACAGTCGAAGTCGAAGTCGAACTCGACTCGGGTGCAATCGGTCGCGCTGCGGTCCCGTCCGGCGCCTCGACCGGCGAACACGAAGCCGTCGAGCTGCGCGACGGAGGAGACCGCTACATGGGCAAGGGTGTCTCCAACGCGGTCGGCTTCGTCAACACCGAAATCGCTGATGCACTCGACGGATTCGACGCGCTCGACCAACGGATCATCGACCAGGTCATGCTCGACCTCGATGGGACCGACAACAAAGCCCGATTCGGCGCCAACGCCATTCTCGGCACCAGCCTCGCCGTGGCCAAGGCCGCAGCAATCGAGCTCAACATGCCGCTCTACGCCTACGTCGGCGGCCCGAACGCACACGTCCTGCCGGTGCCCATGATGAACGTCATCAACGGTGGCAGCCACGCCGACAACTCGATCGACTTCCAGGAATTCATGGTGATGCCCGTCGGCGCGCCGAGCTTCTCCGAAGCCCTGCGGTGGGGCACCGAGACATATCACGTGCTCAAGCAGGTGCTCCACGATCGCGGTCTGTCGACCGCAGTCGGCGACGAAGGCGGGTTCGCCCCCAACCTGTCGTCCAACGAAGAAGCGATCACCACCCTGCTGGAAGCCATCGAGAAGGCTGGCTTCACGCCCGGCGAGGACATCTCGATCGCACTCGATCCGGCCGTGTCGGAGATCTTCGAAGACGGCGCCTACCACCTCACCCACGAGGGCAAGGTCCTCTCCCCCGACGAGATGGCCGGCTACTGGACCGAAATGGTCGACAAGTACCCGATCGTCTCGCTCGAAGACGCCATGGACGAAAACGATTGGGACGGTTGGGCCAAGCTCACCGCCTCGGTCGGTCACAAGACCCAACTCGTCGGCGACGACCTCTTCGTCACCAACTCGATTCGCTTGCAACGCGGCATCGACTCCGACGTGGCCAACTCGATCCTGATCAAGGTCAACCAGATCGGTTCGCTCACCGAGACGCTCAATACCGTCGGCCTTGCCACTCGCCACGGCTACACCTCGGTGATGAGCCACCGGTCGGGCGAAACCGAAGACGCAACAATCGCCGACCTCGCCGTCGCCACCAACTGCGGCCAGATCAAGACCGGCGCACCCTGCCGCTCGGATCGAGTCGCGAAGTACAACCAGCTGCTCCGCATCGAAGCACAACTCGGCGAAGCTGCCGCGTACCGCGGCAAGAGCGCCCTGGCGCCTCTGCGCTGAACCGCCACGTTGTGCCATGCACAGCGTGACCGCATACCCTCACTCGCCATGGCAAGGTTCGAAGACATCGGTGAGCAAGACAGTTGGCGCTGCTGGATCTGCGATGAACCTGTCGATGCCACGATGTCGGTCAACGACGATCGCGGCCCCAGCGTCGACGCCCGAATGACCGACCGAAAAGCCAAGAAAAAGGGCAAGGGGAAGTCGAGCGGCTCGGCCGACCTGCCCGAACGGCTTGCGCACCGTGGATGCAACACCGGCAAGGGCAACGTCGAGGCCGTCGTCCCCTGGAACGCTGATCTGTTTGTGATCGACCCGGTCCCGATCGTTCAAACCGTCGATCGGCTTGCGAACAAGGGTGGACGCGAAATTTTCTGCCGCTGCCCGAGTCCACAGGACGCCGACGACACAGCGGCCTGGCTGATCGACCGAATCAGCCGCCTCGAACCGGGGCTCACACTGTCGAGTGACATTCAAGAAGGCGGCGGGCAATACCTCGTCGCCCTGCGCACCTGAGCCTGCTGGCAGTTCGCCCCGCACTTCGACCTAAGTTCGGGTGATGGACTACGCCGACGCCGTTGCTTCGTTCGCACACCCGCTGCCTACACCGCTCCCCGTACCGGCGCCGACCGTCGACGCATCTGCTGCGCGCCGTCTGCGCGACGCGATCGAACCGATTGCGATGCACTCGATCTGGTCGAAAAGAACAAACGAACGGCTCGCCGGACTGGGCCTGGACTTCATCACGAGCTACGTCTGGGGTCGCGCTGCGTCGCTCGGCGAACCCGCAGCCGGCGTCGTGGTCGCTTCGTTCGCCGTGTTCCAGCCCGACATGATTACCGGCGCGTACGAACGTGGCCGCTCCACGGTCGCCCGCGATGTCATGTTGGCCGCGCGGGCCGAAAGCACCATCGAGAGCTTGACCGAAACGTTGGGAGACGCCGATGTTTCGGGCGTCGCGGCCATGCTCCAGACCGCCGTCGGCTCAATCAGCGGCATGGGCCGTCCACTCTTCTCCGGCCTGCGCGATCAGCCCTGGCCGAGCAGTCCGATCGGTGTCCTGTGGCGGAGCTGCGAACTCGCCCGCGAGCATCGGGGCGACGGTCACATCGCGGTGTGCCTGTCGGAAGGACTCGACCCGATCAAGATGAACGTGCTCACCGAACTCTTCGTCGGCATGCCGCTCGGTTCGTACAGCGCAAGCCGTGCCTGGTCAGCCGAACAGATCGCCGATGCCGCCGACGACCTCCGCACCGCCGGATTGATCCATGCTGCTGATCAGGACCATGCATTGACCGATGTCGGCCTCGACTACCGCCGCGAGATCGAGGCGCGCACCGATGCACTCGATCAGCCACTCATCGACGCCATCGGTGACCTCGATGCCATCATCGACCCGCTGCAGACATGGTCCACCAGCTGCGTCGAGGCCGGATCGTTCCCGCCCGACCCATTCAAGCGCGCCGCCGGCTGACCCTCGCCCGCCGCACAACAGCAACATGGCGCATCGCCGTCGCTGCGAAACTTTCTCGCGCTCCACCCCTGATGACGGAACAGAACGGTTGGGGATCGTTACCGTGGAAACTCATGCGGACGCAACGACTCACGATCGCGCTGGTATGCCTCGCACTTGCCGGCAGCGCGTGCAGCGCATCCGTCGACAGCGGCACCGAAGTCGCCCGCGAACGCCAGACCGATGGAGCAGCTGACACGACCGCAACCCCGGACACGGGCCCGCCGTCGACGCATCCTGCGGTCTCAGAAATCACAACGACCATCGCCACGACAACGACCACCCTGGCACCGACCACCACCACCACCGAGCCGCCACCCGAGTACTACGACCCGGCGTGTGTCGTCGAGGTCGAACCATTTGACTCGTTGCGTCTGATCGCCGACCAGTTCGATGACGAGACCGTCAACGTGGTCGCGCTCCGCGCCGAAAACGACCTGCCAACAGCCGACCTCGATGCCGGCCAGGCACTCGACGTGTGCGTCGGCAACGGACTCAATGACCTCACCGGCGAGCAGCGCACCGATCCGGATGCCGAGATCGTCAGCGCCGCGGTCAGGCAGAACGTCGAACTGCAGCAGCTCAAGCTGAACAAGCTCTTCGAAGGGTTCGGCACACCAGCTCTGCTCATCGACGGCGTGTCCGGACCCGTCACACGACAGCGACTCTGCGCCCTCCGACTCTCGCTCGGGCTTCCCGCAAGTACGGCTGACATGGCAGCGGGCAGCGCTGAAGAGAAGATGCTGCTCGAGGCAACCGAGCTGCTCGTGCCACAGACCTCGGCCACCGCATCAACTCGCTGGATCCTCATCGACCGAACTTGCCAGATCATGTTCGCTGGCTCCGGCGGTGGAGAGCTTGCCTACGTGTTCCCGACCTCCACCGGTTCCGAAGGGTACGAAACTCGGCTGCAAGAGCGTTCGAGCGCGTTCCGGTTCGACCCGGCGGTCGCAAGCGGCGGGTGGCACAACAGCACCGACTTCCCGGTTGCCATCGACAACCCGCTGAACGGCAACATGTACCGGCCGCTCTACTTCGACGGCGGGCAGGCCATTCACGGAGCCAACAACGTACCGACATCGCCCCAGAGCAAAGGCTGCGCCCGTCTCCGCGTTGAACACCAGGATGCACTCGTCAATTGGCTGAACCTCGGCGAGGCCCAGGTACCGATCTGGAGCGAGAAGCAGATTGCCGTCACGGTCAACGTTCAAGGCGAATACCAGGGCTGACTCCCAATGCACCAAGCCACCAGACACCTCGTCGATGGAATCGCGGATCGCGCCACCAACTACGTCCTCAACCCACCACGTGACGCCGACCCAGTCATCAGTTTCGCGTCACCCTCGGAGCTGATCGACACATTCGAATCGGCGGTCGGCCTGGCATTCGCTGACGATGCTCCTGCGGAAGACAACGCCGACGTCCTGGCGGCGATCGATCTGGTGATCACCCACTCGATGCACACCAGTCACCCGCGATTCGTCAATCAGAATTTTGCCGGACCCGACCCCATCGCGGTCGCCGGCGACTGGCTCGGCGCTGCGCTCAATACAACGGGCGCGACCTTTGAAGTCGCACCGGTCTTCACGCTGATGGAGAGCGCCGTGCTCCACAAACTCGGTCGACTTGCGGGATACGTCGACGCCGACTCGAACCCCATGCCATCCCTGCCACCCGGCATGTTTTGCCCCGGCGGAAGTATCGGCACCCTGTTCGCGCTGCAGCTCGCTCGGCACCGACATCAGCCCGACATCGCCCAACGCGGGAGCAATGGCGACCGTCTGGCCATCTTTGTCTCCGCGTCCGGGCACTATGCCGCCACGAAGTCGGCCGCGTTGCTCGGCATCGGCAGCGACCAGGTCACGAAGGTGGCGACCGACCACGAGGGCCGCATTGACCCCACGGCGCTCTCCGTTGCCGTTGAGACCGCCCGTCGTCACGGCGCCGTTCCGCTCGCTGTCATCGGCACAGCGGGCACGACGGTGACGTCGGCATTCGATGACTTGCATGCCATCGCCGACATCTGCGAGGCACATGGCATGTGGTTCCACGTCGACGGCTGCTACGGCGGCTCCGCCCTCTTTTCCAGCGGCCAGGCACACCGACTCGCAGGCGTCGAGCGATCTGACTCCTTCGTGTGGAACCTCCACAAGATGATGGGCATGACCCAGCAGTGCACCGCACTCCTGATCAAGCGACCCGAGCAACTCGCGGCGTGCTTCGCCGGCGGAGCCGACTATCTCTTCCAGCCAGACAAACAGTTCGCTGAATTCGACTCAGGTGACCGAACGTTCCAGTGTGCACGGCGCATCGACGTGCTCAAGCTGTGGGTGGCGTGGAAGGCTCACGGTGACGCCGGGTTCGCCGCACGCATCGACCACGCAATGGCAATCGCCGACTACACCCGCCAACGAATCGCGGCCAGCGACGGCGCATTCGTTTCGATCGTGTCCGGCTCGTTCACCAACGTCGTGTTTGCCTGGGTCCCACCTGAACTGCGGCCACTCGCCGCTCTTCACCCAGCAGATCTCGATGACCAAGTCCGCACACAGCTGCACCACCTGCCGCCACAGATCAAAGCCCGAATGCAAGCCGAAGGCACCGGCATGATCGGCTTTCAACCCGTCCATGGCATGAACACGTTCCGCATGATCTGCATGTCGACGACGCTGCAGACCACCGACATCGATGCCCTCCTGGATGCGATCGATCAGTACGGCAACGAAATCTGATCGAGCTCAGACTCCACCGCTGCAGCCACGCACATCAGCGACGGATCGACGAGGCCAGCCCACTCAGGCGACGAGCGAAGGCCCGAGGCGTGATGTCGCTCGTGACGACGAGACCCTTATAGAGCGCTCCGGGCACGACAATCGTCTTGTTCTTGGCAACGCCGTCGAGCCCCGCCGCTGCCACGGACTCCGCTGAGGTCCAGGCAAAATCAGGAAACGTTGCTTCGTACTCGGTCGTGTTGCTGTGTTCCTGGAATTCGGTCTTCGTCAAGCCCGGGCACAATGCGGTGACGTGGACACCGGTCCCGCGCAGTTCCTCGTGCAACGCCTCGGTGAGGCTCGTGACATAGGCCTTCGTCGCGGCATACACCGCCAGGCCAGGCGCAGCCTGAAAGCTCGCCACGCTCGACACGTTCAACAGGTATCCCGAACCCCTGGCCGCCATTGCCCGAGCAGCTGCGTTGCTGATTCGAGTCAGCGCCTTCACGTTGAGTTCGACCTCATCGCCAAGCCGGTCCGCGTCAAGCTCGGCAAACTGACCACTGGTTCCGAATCCGGCGTTGTTCACGACCAGGTCGATCGGGTCCTCAGTGTTGCCGACCGCCTCCATCACGGCGTCTTGGCCAGCTGCCGTTCCCAGATCAGCTTCCAGCACGCTGAACCCGTCGAACTGCTCGGCGATCTCCCGGAGCTTGTCGCCCCGTCGAGCCACGAGCACCGTCGGTACCCCGGCCCGCCCGAGTTGCCGCGCCATCTCGGCGCCAATGCCAGAAGACGCGCCGGTGACGAGTGCGGTCGTGAACGGGAAGGAAGGCATCCGTTCACCGTACCGACGCGGACCCGCCTTGTCGGCATGGTCCGCGTCGATGGCGCTGTAGCGCAGCCGATTCTGCGCTCAGGCTGCCGACGGGTCGTGTCCGATGACGACGTCTTCGTTGTCGCCGAGCACGTAGCGGTGCAGTCCCGCGCCGATGGCCGCACCGATGAGCGGCGCCACCCAGAACAGCCACAGTTGTCCGAGCTGGTCACTGCCGGCAAAAAGCGCCTGCGACGTCGACCGAGCAGGGTTGACACTGGTGTTCGTGACCGGGATGGAGATGAGGTGAATCAGGGTGAGCGCGAGGCCAATGGCCAGACCACCCATTGCTGGGGCCGCCTTCTTCGCAGTTGCGCCAAGGATGACCACCAGGAAGACCGCGGTCAACACGATCTCCGCGATCAAAGCTGCGGCGAGGCTGTACCCGCCAGGCGAGAACTCGCCGTACCCGTTCGAGGCGAAAACACCAGCGCCCTCTCCGATCTCGAAGCCTGCTTGACCGTTGGCAATGCCCAACAGGACAGCGGCACCGATGATGCCCCCGATGACCTGTGCGCCGACGTACCCGGCTGCGTGCTTCGGATCAAAACGCCCGGCAACGACCATGCCCAACGTCACGGCCGGATTGAAGTGCCCACCCGAGATGTGCCCAAGCGCGTATGCCCCGGTCAGCACGGTGAGACCGAACGCGAGGCTGACGCCGACGAAGCCAATACCGAGGCTGGTTCCGTTTCCGCCGACTCCGAAGTCGGCGGCGAGTACTGCAGCGCCGCAGCCACCGAGTACCAGCCAGAAGGTTCCCACGAGTTCCGCAACCAGCGGCTTGACCTTGAATTCCATTGTTCTGCTCCTTCGACGCAATCGAGGCTCGACTGCCGCCGACGACGATAAAGCATCAAGGAAGTGCGAACGCTGATCGGAGCCGCCTCAGGGCGTCAGCATCCGGGAAGAATCCACTGACTCGCGCTCGTGAACCAGCTCACGCGACGAGGTTCCCCTCAACCGCCTGCTGGCGAAGTGCGGCTACGCCGTGAAGCCGGTGGCGGTGAGGCGCGCCTGGGCGCGGGCCTTACCGGCAACAGCGTCGGCGATCGCGTCGGCGACGGTCTCGGCGCGCAGCGTTTGCTGGTGGCGCTCGAGTGAAGCCTTGGCGCGGTCGACGTCGATATCGCCCGCCAGTTCCGCGGTGTCAGACAGCAGCGAGATCTTCGTGGGGTTGCCACTGACTTCGACGAAGCCACGGTGAACGGCAATGTCTTGCACCTTGCCGTCGGTCTGAAAGACCCGCGTGTGGTTCTCGACGAGAACACCGAGGAACGCAGCGTGGCCTGCCTGGAAAGCGATCTCGCCTCCGCCCGCAGTACGCGTGATGACCATGTCGGCTTCGCCCGAGTAGAGCACCTTCTCCGGTGAAACGACTTCGACGATGATGGGATCAGCCATGATCAGGCTCCTTCCACAGGGTGGTTCGACAACAGGTTGCTGCCGGCGTGCTCGAACAACATGTGTTTGATCAGCTCTCCGAGAGCTGCTTGGCCTTGGCCTGCACCTGGTCGATGTTGCCGACGTTGAGGAACGCTTGCTCGGGCAGATCGTCGAGGCCACCATCGATGATGGCTTCAAAGGACTCAACCGTTTCGGCGACCGGCACGTACTCGCCTTCAAGGCCGGTGAAGACCTTCGCGACGAAGAACGGCTGGGACAGGAAGCGCTCGACCTTGCGGGCACGAGACACTGTGAGTCGGTCCTCTTCGGACAGCTCATCCAGACCAAGGATGGCGATGATGTCCTGCAGTTCCTTGTAGCGCTGGAGAGTCTCCTGCACACGCCGGGCCACTCCGTAGTGGTGGTCACCGACGACCTCGGGGCTCAGGATGGTCGACGTCGACGACAGCGGATCCACTGCCGGGTAGATGCCGAGCGAGGCAACGGTACGGCTGAGCTCGGTCGTGGCATCAAGGTGGGTGAAGGTGGTGAACGGCGCCGGGTCCGTGTAGTCATCGGCAGGCACGTACACGGCCTGCAGCGACGTGATCGAGCGACCCTTTGTGGAGGTGATGCGTTCCTGCAGCTGGCCCATCTCGTCGGCCAGTGTGGGCTGGTAACCCACTGCCGAGGGCATACGACCGAGGAGGGTCGACACTTCTGAACCGGCCTGCACAAAGCGGAAGATGTTGTCAACGAACAACAGCACGTCCTGGCCAGCGACGTCGCGGAAGTACTCCGCCATCGTCAGCGCCGACAGGGCGACACGCAGGCGCACGCCCGGCGGCTCGTCCATCTGACCGAAGACCAGGGCGGCCTTCTCATAGACACCCGACTCCATCATCTCAAGGCGGAGGTCGGTTCCTTCACGGGTCCGCTCGCCCACACCGGCGAACACAGACACACCACCGTGCTGCGAGGCCACACGGTTGATCATCTCGGTGATGAGCACGGTCTTGCCCACGCCAGCGCCGCCGAACAGGCCGATCTTGCCGCCGGCGACGTACGGGGTGAGCAGGTCGACGACCTTGATGCCCGTTTCGAACATACGAGCGGACGGCTCGAGCGAATCGAAGGTCGGAGCGGGACGGTGAATGTCCCAGCGCTCGACTTCGTCGATGCCCTCGGGCTGTGTGTCGAGTGCTTCGCCCCACACGTTCCAGACGTTGCCGAGCACCTTGTCACCGACCGGCACCTGAATACCGTGGCCGGTGTTGCGCACCGGGGCGCCACGCACCAGACCGTCAGTCGGCTTCATGCAGATCGCACGCACGCGACCGTCACCGAGCTGCTGTGCAACCTCGGCAAGGACCGTGGTCTCTTCACCTTCAAGGGTGATCGTGAACTCGATGGCCGAGTTCAGCTCGGGCAACGCGCCGCGCGGGAACTCGACGTCGATGACGGGGCCAGCGATGGCGACGACCCGGCCGTCTTGCAGTTCATTCTCTGTCATGGTCATGACTTTGGTTTCTCCTGGTGTGTGGTCTTCACAGCGATCCAATGAATGGATCGATCAGATCTGGTCGTCGGAATTTTCGTGAGGGAAGGACCTAGGCGGTCGAACCGCTCGAGGCTTTTTCGGCTTCGTCAAGTCGCCGACCGAAGTAGTCGTCGCCCATGTCGACGTAGCCCTGGGTGGCATCGCCGCCGTCAAGCGCTGCTGCGCCGCCGACGATCTCCATGATCTCGGAGGTGATCGAGGCCTGACGTGCACGGTTCATCACGATGCTGAGGCTGCCGATCAGTTCTTCGGCGTTGTCGGTCGCGGACTTCATCGCCCGCTGACGGAAGGCATGCTCGGATGCCGCAGCGTTGAGCAGCGCGGCATAGATGCGAGCTTCGACATAGCGCGGCAGCAACGAATCGAGAATCTCAGTCGGGTCGGGTTCGAATTCGTAGTCGCCGCCCGAACCGTCAGAGCTGCCGGCCTTGCCATCGCCGCCGGCGACCGTATCGGCCGACAGCGGAACGAGTGGACGCAACACGACTTCCTGGTTACCAGCGGTGATGAAGCGGGTGTAGACAAGCTCGACCTTGTCGACCTTGCCTGTGACAAACAGGTCCACAACGTATTCGCCAATACGGCGGGCATCTTCGTAGCTCGGCTGATCGCTGAAGCCCATGAAGGACTGGCTCAGCTGGTAGTCCCGGAAGCGGAAGTAGCCCTCGGCCTTTTTACCGACTGGGACAATGGTGTAGTCCTTGCCGGCGAGCACATCGGCCTTGACTTCACCTTCGGTTGCACGTTGCACGCCGGCGTTGTACCCGCCGCACAGACCACGATCGGCGGTGATCGCCACGTAGCAGGTGGTCTTGACCTCGTCACGACCAGCAAGCATCGGCACATCGTTCGATGCTCCGGCAGCTGCGAGATCCTTGACCACCTCGGTGATCTGCTCGGAATACGGGACGGCGGCCTGCACTCGCTGCTGAGCCTTCACGATGCGCGAGCCAGCAATCAGCTCCATGGCGCGCGTGATCTTCTTCGTGGACTGCATTGCCTTAATGCGGCCACGCAAGATCCGTTCTGTTCCACCTGCCATTATGAATTCCTCCGGCTCAGACCACGCTGCTGCGACCAAATCTGGTCGCCAAAGGTGGCAGCTTCATCGCTGGCTCTTCCCTCAGCGCCCAGTGCGCAAATCGTGTACATGGTCATCTTTCGATCGTCGTCGGTGTGGATAGGGCTGCGGAGTTATTCCGTGGCCAGCGTCTTGTTCGACTCGGCGGCACCCAGTTCATCGGCATCCACCGATGTCGGGTCGATCGGGTTGCCCGAAGCATCGCCAGAGACGGCGAACTGTGCCTTGAAGGCGTCGACGGCAGGAGCGAGCGAGTCAGGAATCTTTTGAGTCTTGAGCTCGTCCATCAGGCCGCCGTGGTTGGACCGCATGAAGTCGAGCAGCTCGGACTCGAAGCGCTGCACGTCGGAAACGGGCAGATCGTCGAGGTAGCCCTTGGTGCCGGCAAACAGCGAGACAACTTGGTCTTGGACAGCCATCGGGCTGTTCAACGGCTGCTTGAGCAGCTCAACGAGGCGGTACCCGCGCTCGAGCTGGGCCTTGGAGATCGCGTCAAGTTCGGAACCGAACGTGGCGAATGCTTCGAGCTCACGGAACTGCGCGAGGTCGAGCTTCAGCGTTCCGGCAACGCCCTTCATCGCCTTGGTCTGAGCAGCCGAGCCGACACGCGACACCGAGATGCCCACGTCGACTGCGGGGCGCACACCCGACTTGAAGAGGTTGTCCTGCAAGAAGACCTGGCCGTCGGTGATCGAAATCACGTTGGTCGGAATGAAGGCTGACACGTCGCCGGCCTTGGTCTCGATGATCGGCAGCGCAGTCAGCGAACCGGCACCGTTCTCGTCGGAGAGCTTGGCGGCACGTTCGAGCAGACGGCTGTGCAAGTAGAACACGTCGCCCGGGTACGCCTCACGGCCCGGCGGGCGGCGCAGCAGCAGTGAGATCTGACGGTAAGCGTCAGCCTGCTTCGAGAGGTCGTCATAGACGATGAGGGCATGCTCGCCGTTGTCCATCCAGTGCTGGCCAATGGCTGCTCCGGCATATGGGGCGAGGTACTTGAAGGGAGCCGGGTCGCCCGCAGGTGCGGTGACAACGACGGTGTACTCCATGGCGCCGGCCTGGCGGAGGGTGTCGACCGTCTGCGCGACGGTCGAGCCCTTCTGACCGATGGCCACGTAGATGCACTTCACGCCAAGACCCTTTTGATTCAGGATCGTGTCGATGGCAACAGCGGTCTTGCCGGTCTTGCGGTCACCGATGATCAGCTCGCGCTGGCCGCGACCGATCGGGGTCATGGCATCAATCGACTTGATGCCAGTCTGCAGCGGCTCGTGCACGGGCTGGCGGCCGAGGATGCCCGGTGCCTGGATTTCCATGCGGCGCTGCTGTGTGCCAGTGAGTTCACCGGCACCGTCGACGGGTTCGCCGAGGGCATTGACGACACGACCGAGGACGCCGTCGCCGACCGGCATCGACAGGATGCTGCCGGTGGCCTTGACGGTCTGGCCTTCTTCGATCTTGTCGACGTCGCCGAGCACAACGGCGCCGATCGACGATTCGTCAAGGTTGAGGGCGAGGCCGACAGAGCCGTCTTCGAACTCGAGGAGCTCGTTGACGGCGGCGTCGGGAAGACCGGACACGCGGGCGATGCCGTCGCCGACTTCGGCGACGCGTCCGACGGTGCGGGCCTCGAGTGAGGGCTCGAAGCCTTCGAGGTTCTTCTTGAGCGCCGATGCGATGTCGGCGGCGGAGATAGTGAGTTCAGCCATTCTGATAATCCCTAACAGTCAGCAAATGAGTAGTCGTGCGGCATCCGGGTCGGCTCTTAGAGCCGGCTCTTCAGCTGGTCGATGCGAGTACGAACGGTGTCATCGATGACGGTGTCACCGATGGTGGCCACGACACCCCCGATGACGGAGGGGTCAACGACGGCCTTGAGGCTGATGCTCATGCCCGAGGCGTTTTCGAGCGCCGCTTTGAGTCGGGCCTGCTGGTCGTCGGAAAGCGCGACAGCAGTACGGACTTCGGCGACAGTGAGAAACTTCGAGCCAGCAGCGCGCTCGACGAGCTGATCGACGATGGCCGGAAGCTCACGGCCACGACCGGAGCCGACCACCATCGACACCAGCTGTGTCGTGGTGCTGGTGGCCTTACCGCCGAGCAGATCTTCGACGATGGCCTGGCGCTTCTCAGCGGGCACCTGATCGTCGGTCAGTGCGTTGCGGAGTTCGTCGCTCGACTCATATGAGCGAGCGAAACGGAACAACTCGTCTTCGACTTCGTCGAGAGTGCCCTCAGCGCGGGCGATCTCGAACAGTGCTCGGGCGTAACCCTGAATACGTGCGTCGCTCATGATGAAGCCCCCACTCGTGCGATGAATCCTTCGATCAGATCCTGCTGTGCGGCGTCGTCGAGGGTGCCGTTGACGACACTGTCGATGGCGCTCGATGAATACCGTGCGATCTCGGCACGGAGCTCGTCACCACTGCGACCAGCTGCAGAAACCAGTTCGGCCTCGGCACGAGCCTCGATATCGGCCATTTCGGCTCCGAGCCGTTCCCGGCCGTCAGCGAGGAGCGCTTCAGCCTGGGCGTCGGCGTCGGCATAGAGCCGGCTGCGCTCGGCATCAATATCGCCCTTTGCGGAGCGGATGCGCACCGCTTCGGCCTCAGCGGCAGCCGCTGCAGCAGCGGAGTCGTCGAGTTCTTTCTGGATTCTCGCGGTGCGGTCCGAGAAACTCTTCTTGATCGTCGGTCCGGCGAACTTGAAGAGCGCACTGAACACGATGATCGACGCCAGCGAACCGATGATCATTTCGCCCGTGGGCGGCAGAATCGGATGCAGTGACGTTGAGCCAACACCGTCGTTCGGGACGGACTCGGCTGCGATGAATGCGTTGACTGCGGCGATCAGGCTCATGCGTTTGCTCCCATTGCCGCGTCGACTGCGGCGGTCACGACGTCAGCACTGGGTGCTTTGCCTGCAGCGAGTTCTCCCGCTCGGGCAGCAACGTCAGAGACCGCTGAGGCGACCTGCGAACTCGCTGCCTGGCGAGCAGCTTCGACCTCGGCCGCTGCTGCTGCACGCTTCTCGGCGATGCGGGCATTGACGGCTGTGAGCTGTTCGTTGCGCTCACCTTCGAGCGTGGCCCGAGCAGCGTCCACACGACCCTGGGCGTCGGCGCGAACCGAAGCAACCTGTGCGTCGTACTCAGCAACTTCGGCCCGGGCGGACGCGGTGAGCGTCTCGGCCTTCTCGAAGTCGCCTTGGATGCTGTCGTAGCGCGCGGTCATGCCGGCCCGAACCTTCGGGAACAGGACGTAGCGCAACACGATGGCGAGCACGACGAACGAACCGAATCCCCAGACGATCTCTTTGACCTCGGGGGCGATCGGGATGAGTTCGGGACACCCAGCCGACGAAGTATCGCTCGTCGGAAACTCGGGGTTGCCCTCGAGATCGGTGCGCTCACACGTGTCGGCTTCGATCAGATTGACCTGAACGACGCTTCCAGTGTGCGAAGTTGTGACGACTGCTGTCAGCACGTCGACTCCTTGCGTTGATGAATGAATTGGACCAAGTGTCTGGGGAGTTCGCTCAGGCGAACTTCACCAGGATGAAGACCACGAACCCGATGAGGGCGAGGGCTTCGGTGAAGGCGATGCCGAGGAACATGGTGGTACGCACCATGCCCGCTGCTTCGGGCTGACGGGCCATTGCCTCGACGGACTTGCCGACGAGGTAGCCGATGCCGATGCCAGGACCGATGGCGGCGAGGCCGTAGGCCAGACCGGCATTGGTTGCTGCCGCGATGTTCTTTGCCTCGGGGTCAAATGCGCCGGCTTCTTCGGCTGCGACGAGTGCGCTGAGTGCTTCCATGATGGTGATTTCTCCTGTGTGCTTTCTGAGATGAGTGGGAGATCGGTTGATCCGGACGGATCAGTGTTCTTCGCCGTGACCGGCAGTTGAGTTGCTGAAGTAGACGGCGGCGAGGATCGTGAAGATGTAGGCCTGCAGGAATGCAACGAGAATCTCGAAGCCCGTCAGGAAGATCAACATGAAGAACGGCAGGATGCTCGTCGGGACCAGCAGGAGCTGCTGGGTTTCCGCGGTCACCAGGGCTTCGGTCAACAGACCGAAGGTGACCAGCAGAATATGGCCGGCCATCATGTTCGCCATCAATCGGACGGTGAGGCTGAACGGCGTGATGAAGATCGTCGACACGAACTCGATGCCACCAACAAGCGGCTTGAGCGGCGTGGGAACCCCGGGAGGCCACAAAAGGTGGCCGAAGTACTTGGCGCCCTGATGCTTCAGGCCAGTGCCGATGAACAGCACCCAGACCAGCAGCGACAGCGCCAGCGGGATCGCCATACGAGCAGTGGCGGGCATCTGCAGAATCGGGATCACGCCCGGGATGTTGCAGAGGAAGATGAAGATGAAGAGGCTGAGCAAGAACGGCGTCCAGCCGAGACCCTGCTTGCCGAGGGTCTGCATCACGATGCCCTCTTCGATGAATTCGACCGTGGTCTCAGCGAGGTTGCGAGCGCCGGTCGGCGCCTTCTTGGCGTCAGCTCGCGCTGCGAGCGTGAACAATGCCATGCCAATCAATGCCGAGGCAACGGCAATGAGGGCAACTTTGTTGAAGGACGGGAAGATGTCCTGCCATCGAAGAATTTCGTTGATGGGAGGGAAGACGAGGCCACGTTCAGCGAGCACGTTGATTTCCGTTTCAGTCGTGGGGGTTCAGCGGATGGGTGATCAGCGGGAGGGAGGATAGGTCAGATTGTGTGGTCGCGACTCACTTGCGGGACATCTGATTTCAGACCCGGTTGTGAAAGCGAGAGTGCGACGTACTTCATCTCCCAGAAGAGGAGACCAAGGTGCGTCACGATGATGGTCGATCCGAGTGCCGGAAGTGAAATCCAAGACGCGTCTTTCACGATCCACACGGCGAGAAAGATCAAGGCGAGACGAATCAGGTACCCGAACATCGTCGCGCCCATCATCAATCCGACCGAGATTCGGGCAGCGCCGGCAATCAACGCGGCGGCGAGAGCGAAGTTCACCAACACGATGGCGACGCCGTACGCACTCGAGAAGGCCCCGTTGACACCCCAGATGACACCGCAGATCGCAATGATGATCGGCGCAACGATGAGCCCACGCTTGATCATGTCGTTCGACACGGCCACTTCGGGGGCGGGCCCCTCGAATCGTGTCGTGAATGCGTCGCCCGCGGTGGCGCTCATCCGGCAGCCTCCGGATCGACAGCCGCTGCTTGCGCAGCAGCATTTCGTGCCGCAGGTCCGCGACGCTGCTCGTCAAGTTCGTCCATGCGCGCTTCGTAGCGGTACTTGAACTTCAAGAAGAGGCCGACCGAGCCGATCACGGTCATCACGATCATGAAGAGCGGCATGGTGCCAAAGAGGCGATCGAGTCCAAAGCCGGCGAGCAAGAAAAGCACCAACATGATCACGGCGTCCATGCCATGGCCGAGGGAATCCTCGGTGTTCACGCGCTTCTGCGTGTTGATGGGGAGCAGCTTCATGGGTCTGTGCGAGTCGAAGAATGTGGTTCAGGGCAGAGCAACGAATTCAGTACGAATCGGAGCTTGTGAACGCATGCACAACCTAGTGGTCGCGCTCCCCCGACGGCAACTGTGTGCGAAAGTTCTCGCCTGACACGTCGAGTTGAAGCTGCTCGTGCTCGACCGTCTGCTGAATGTCCGGCCGATCGAGACCGTCTGGCGGCGTGCCGTTCTCTCGGCGTCGAGCTCGCACACTGGGGTGCAGCACCGTGTAGAGGACAATCCCAATCACCGCGATACCGAACGGCAAGTACGTCGGGTTCTGATCGGTCAGCGTCGGGTACAGAACAAAGGCACTGAGCAGGGCGGTCCACGTCCAGAGAATGACGACGCTCCGTCGGTGGCCGTGGCCCATCTCCATGAGGCGATGATGCAGGTGACCCTTGTCAGCCGAAGCAAGACCCTGTCCGCTCGTGGCCCGGCGGACGATCGCGAAGAGCGTGTCGAAGATCGGCACGCCCAGGATCAGGAGCGGGATCGCCAGCGGCGCGAGGAAGAAGTACGTCGTGCCGACCGACTCCTCGCCCACCTCGACACGGCCACCGACCACGCTGGTCGATACCGCCATCAGGAGCCCGAGCAGCAGCGCCCCTCCGTCGCCCATGAAGATGCGTGCCGGATTGAAGTTGTGCGGCAGAAATCCGAAGCAGATACCGGCGGCAACGACGGCGAACAGCGGTCCAACGTTGGCGGTGTCGAGCAATTCGAGCGTTGCGAGGCGCTCGCTGTAGAGGAAGAACGCAACCGCTCCGATGCCGACAATGCCCGCCGCGAGTCCATCGAGACCGTCAACCAGATTGATTGCCTGACTCATGCCGACCAGCCACAGCACGGTGACCAGCGGGCTGAGCGACTCATCGAGGAAGATCGCGCCTTCGTAGAACGGCAGGCGGAACGCAAACATCTCGACACCGAAATAGACGAGCACGACACCGGCGAGCACCGTGCCGAACACCTTGGCAGGTGCCGAGATATCCCGGACGTCGTCGATCAGTCCGACGACGAAGATGATCGTCGCTGCGATGAGCACACCCCACGGTTCGGAGTTGCTCTCGAACAACACGTCGAGAGATCCGGTGAACCAAGCCGTCACGAAGGCGGCGACGAAGCCGACATACATTGCCAGGCCGCCGATGTCGGGCAGCGCCGTGTCATGCACCGTGCGATCGTTCGGGAGGTACACCCAGCCAAGCCGTCGGGCCAGCATTCCGACGAGTGGTGTGACACAGAAAGTCGCAACCGCCGCCACCGCTCCCACCAGGAGGTAAGACCCAAGCGTCGGCACGAGCCCCGATACTACGCGCCCCTCCCCCCACACTCCCCCGTTTGCGTACCCGGGGGGGTCGGATACGACACCGGATGGGTACGCAAACGGTTTTGTTTGCCGGACCGGGCGTCGCCGAGCCCACTGCAGAGGTGTGCGGAACGATCTCGCCCAGCTGGCGGAACAGCAGGACGGCGTCGTCAGCCGTCGCAACATGTTCGACCTTGGGCTGACGAAGGACATGATCAGCGGGTTGGTCCGGCGCGGCGTGCTGCGGCGCGTCGCGCCGCAGGTCTTTGTCATCTGCGGCGCTCCGACGACACGCCGCCAGCAGCTTCGGATCGGCCTCCTTGCGCTCGGTGACGAAAGCTGGATCAGCTTCGAGGCGGCCGCCGTCCTGCGCGGCTTCGACCGCTCGCCCGATCACGCGGTCGAATTCTCCGTGCTGCGATCAAATCGATCCCGACACATCCACGACTCGGTCCACACAACAAAGTGGATGCCGATGGGCGACCGCGTGCGCGTGGATGGGTTGCGAGTCACATCGGCCACCCGCACCATTCTCGATCTGGCCCTCGCCAGGTCGCCCCGAAGCCGCCTCGAGGCAGCCATCGACTCAGCCGTTCGCCTGCAACTCTCCGCTCCGACTGTCATTGCTCGCCGACTTGAGACGCTGCGTGGTTCGGGACGATGGGGCGTTCGGACGATTGATGCGCTGCTTCCCGACTCGGGTGGACACTCAATGCTCGAACGGCGATTCCTCGAACTTGTCCGCGAGGCCGGGCTTCCACGCCCGCGGACCCAGGTCGTTCACCGCAAGGGCAACCGACACATCGCTCGTGTCGACTTCCTGTTCGAGGACCACGGCATCGTCATCGAAGTCAACGGCCGCCGCGGTCACGCCTCAGACGCCGAGCGAGAGCGCGATGGGCAGCGGCGAGGGGAACTCACCGACCTCGGTCTCCTCGTCTATGAGTACACCTGGAATGAGATCACCAAGGATCCATACGGAGTCGCGCGCACCCTCCGCGAACGGCTCGCCGCCCATGACCGTTTGCGTACCCAAGGTGTGTCGCCGGCGCCACATACCGGGTACGCAAACGGGTAGGAGAGTTAGTAGGCGGGGAACTTGGCGCAGAGAGCAGCGACGTCGAACTTGACCTCGGCGAGCGCGGCCGCGTCATCGACGTTGCGGAGCGCACGCGCAATCAACGCGGCGATCAGCGGCATCTCCGCTTCAGTCATCCCCTGCGTGGTGACCGACGGCGTACCGATACGCACGCCACTGGTGACGAACGGGCTGCGCGGGTCGTCGGGGATGGTGTTCTTGTTGAGCGTGATTCCGGCCTCGTCGAGGGTGGCTTGCGCAACCTTGCCGGTCAATTCCGCATCGAACGGCGTGAGGTCGACCACCATCAAGTGATTGTCGGTGCCGCCAGAGACGAGTCGAAAACCCTCGCTCGCCAATGCCGCAGCAAGCGTCGAGGCGTTCTTGACCACCTGGTGTGCGTACTCCGTGAACGACGGGTCAGCTGCCTCGCGGAAGGCAATTGCTTTGCCGGCGATGGCGTGTTCGAGCGGGCCGCCCTGCCAGCCAGGGAACACGGCCTTGTCAATCGCCTTGGCGTGCTCGGCCTTGCTCAGGATGCAACCACCACGCGGTCCACGCAGGGTCTTGTGGGTGGTGAACGTGACCACGTCGGCGAACGGCACTGGGTTCGGGTGCGATCCCCCGGCGACAAGCCCGGCGAGGTGCGCGATGTCGAACATCAGCAGCGCACCAACCTCGTCGGCAATCGCCTTGAACGGCTCGGGGTCGAGGCGACGCGGGTACGACGTCGTACCGGCCACGATCATCTTCGGACGATGTTCGAGCGCAAGTTCGCGGACATTGTCCATGTCAATGCGGTCCTCGGCACCGGTGCCGTACGCGACGAAGTTGTACAGCAGCCCGGATGCGTTGACCGGAGATCCGTGCGTGAGGTGGCCACCGTGGTCGAGACTGAGGCCAAGAACGGTGTCACCAGGTGTGAGCAGTGCTTGGTACACACACATGTTGGCATTGGCACCCGAGTGCGGTTGCACGTTCGCATGCTCCGCGCCGAACAGTTCCTTGACCCGATCGATGGCGAGCTGTTCGATGTCGTCGACGATCGCGTTGCCGCCGTAGTACCTCTTGCCGGGGTACCCCTCGGAATATTTGTTTGTGAGCACCGAGCCCGTGGCAGCCATCACTGCGGGCGACGTGAAGTTCTCGCTGGCGATCAACTGCAGGCCGGTGGTCTGGCGCTCGACTTCACGCGCGAGGAGCGACTGCACCTCGGTATCGGGATCGGTATCAGAAGGGAAGGGCATCGGAGATCCTTGTTTGAGAAACGTCGCAAGCGGGGCCTGACCCCATGTGTGACTCTATTTGCGACTCTTTAAAAGTTGGCTTCGAGTTCGGTGATCTGATCGACGCGGCGCTGGTGGCGGCCGCCTTCGAACGCTTGGGTCAAAAAGATCTGCACAACCTCTTCAGCGACGCCGGTGCCGACAACACGCGCACCCATCGACAGCACATTGGCATCGTTGTGTTCACGCGCCATGCGCGCCGTGTAGAGACAGTTGCAGAGTGCTGCTCGAACACCTCGCACCTTGTTTGCCGCCAATTGCTCGCCCTGGCCACTGCCCCCGAGGACGATGCCAAAGTCGGCGTCGCCGTCGCGAACAGTTCGTCCGACGCCAGCGCAGATTTCGGGGTAGTCGACCGACTCAGTCGAGTGGGTCCCTTGGTCGTCGACGGAATGCCCGGCGGCCTCCATGAAGCCGATGAGGTGCTGTTTGAGTTCGTAGCCCGCGTGGTCGGAGCCGATTGCGATTCGTGCCATCGGTGGCGAGTGTAGGAGTCGTGCGCAGAGCGGCGCGCACCTCTTGACGAAACGTCCGGCTTGCAGCCGGAGGCGACGTGATTCATAGAGTCACGATGTGACTCTCGACCCCCGTACCCCCGTCATCATCGGCGTCGGCCAATACAACCAACGCTCCGCCGGCATCGAGGACGCGCTCAACCCCATCGAGTTGATGGAACAAGCCGTCTTGGCCGCATCCGATGATGCCGGCCTCGACGGCCCGCCGGCCGCCGACTCGGTGCGCGTTGTCAACATCATCGGGTGGCGGTTCCGGAACGCCCCGCGGTTCCTGGCGCAGCGGCTCGGGCTTGGCGGACCGGATCAGTCGGGTATTGAACTCGCCGAGTCGACGGCGGGCGGCAACAGCCCCCAGTCGCTGGTCAACGCGACCGCTGCTGAGATGCTCGCCGGCAAGGTCGATGTTGCAATCCTCGCTGGCGCTGAAGCGTTCAAGACCTTCATGCGGGCCCGCAAGCAAGACATCACGCTCGATTGGCCGAAGGCGGCCGACGACGACCTGCCGCGATACATCGGCAAGGAACTCAACATGAACCTGCCGGAGGAGCGCGACCGCGGCATCTTCATGCCGGTTCAGATCTACCCCATGTTCGAAACGGCGCTGCGGGCGCAGTCTGGGCGGACCGTTGCGGAACATCAGCAATTCCTCGGCGCGCTCTACGCCGGATTGAGCGACGTGGCCGCCGCGAATCCGAACGCCTGGATCCAACAGTCCAAGACCGCCGACGAGATCACCACGGTCACCGACACCAACCGGATGATCGGCTTCCCGTACCCGAAGCTCATGAACTCGAACAACGACGTCGACATGGGCGCGGCCATCATCATGTGCACGGTCGAAGCCGCCGAACGGATGGGCGTCAGTCGCGACAAGTGGGTGTTTCCCCACGCCGGTACCGACTCCCACGAGCATCCGTTCGTCTCGCATCGCGACACCTTCGCTCGGACACCTGCGGTCGAACTCGGAGGCGCAATGGCCCTCGATCTCGCAGGCATCGACATCGACGACGTGTCGGTGCTCGATTTGTATTCGTGCTTCCCGTCGGCGGTGCAACTCGGGGCCCAGTCCCTTGGCGTCGACATCACGCCTGGCAGCGGTCGTCAATGGTCGCGGACGGGTGGACTGACCTTCTGCGGAGGCCCCTGGAACAACTACGTGATGCATGCCATCGCGAGCGTCGTCGAAGACCTTCGGGAGCGACCCGGCGAGTACGGCCTCACGTGGGCCAACGGCGGGTACGCCACCAAGCACGCCTTCGGCATCTACAGCACCACTCCCCCCACCAACGCGTTCCGGCACGGCTCACCGCAGGCCGAGGTCGATGCGCTCCCGAAACGCGAGCTGGCATCCCCTGCCGACGCTGCGGGCGAGGCGACCATCGAGGCCTACTCCGTGATGTTCTCTCGCGACGGCGCACCTGAGACAGCCTTGGCGTCATGCCTCCTCGCAGACGGACGTCGCGCCTGGGGTACGTCCTCAGATTCGTCAATCGCCTCCGCGATGTGCGACGGCGAATGGGTCGGCGTCGGCTGCCATCTCGACCCTGACGGAGCGCTCTTGATCTAGACGACGAGTCAGTCGCCAATGTCGTCGTTGCCCGAAAGAATCCCTCCGTCAGGGCAGACGTTGGCCAGGTAGGCCTCGGTCAATGGGATCCTGGCGTCGGTGATCAAGGCCGGATCCTCGACGATCCCCAGTTGCGCATTCGAGAACGACGCGACCGCTGCGTCGAGCGCGGTTCCATCGATCGATGCAGGCACGACAACCTGCAGTTCCGGATCATCGACGCCCGCCTCAGTCAGCGCAGCGAGCCACACAGCGCGGAGCACCGTCGGTTCGATACCAGCGCCGATCAGGTCGGCTTCGGCCAATGTCGCACGGCCGAAGAACGGCCCGGCGAGGTCAGTCACCAGCGCAACGCGCTCTGGCTCGAGTTCAGGCGGGAGGTTCGCCTCCATCGTGTCCACCGCGGCCGTCACGGTGCTCGCGGCAATCACTTCAAATCGATACGCCTCATCGCGGTCACCAATCGCCGACACCAGGCCGAGCGCCTGGAAGCTGCCGGCAAACTCGCTCCACGCTCGACAGAACACATCGCCGCTGTCGATGCCGGGCACCCCCGTCTCGGGAACCGGTTCGATCGCGGGTGTACTCGGCTGCGCCGACAAATCGAACTCGGTGGTCGACGGGGCGGTCTCGGCGTCACCGCCGGTCTGACCGTCACCTTCCTCACCAGCGTCGGGCGTCGGGACGAGGGCCTCGCTGCTGTCACTGGTCACCGACTCGCCACTCACCGGTGCAATGGGCTCGCCGGCGTCATCGTCGCCCCCGCTGCACGCCGCAAGCACGAGTACTGCGACGAGGGCACCAGCACGCAGCCGAGTGGCCTGTCGATCGGTGACCAACGCGACCGAGCGCGAGCGTTTCTCCATGCCGACAGTGTGGCCCGTCAGCTGGCATGCTCGGCGTCATGTCGGCTGCAACTGATCCATCACTCCGCCCCAGAGTGCTCCTCGACTGCGACCCAGGCCATGACGACGCAATCGCCATCGTGGTGGCCGCCCGCAACACGGACTTGGTCGGCATCACCACCGTCGCAGGGAATGCCCCTCTCACCAGCACGACCCACAACGCGCTGGTCATGCGCGACCTGCTGGGCATCGACGTCGAGGTGCACTCGGGTTCCAGTCGACCGCTCGTGGGCGAACCCAAACATGCCGGACATGTGCACGGCGAGAGTGGCCTCGATGGCGCTGACCTCCCCGAATCAACCACTCCCCTCGACGGAACCGATGCCGTGCAGTTCATCGTCGATGCCTGCCATCAACACGACAACCTGTGGCTTGTCCCGGTTGGCCCCCAGACCAACATTGCCCTCGCCTTGCAGAAGGACCCGACCATCGCGCAACGCATCGCCGGGATCTCACTGATGGGCGGCGGCTCATTCGGCAACCGCAGCACGATGGGTGAGTTCAATATTTGGGCCGACCCCGAAGCAGCACAGATCGTGTTCGCCAGTGGTGCGCCCATGATCATGGCGGGCCTCGACGTCACGCACCAGTTCCAGGCAACGCCGACCCGTATCGAACGGCTCCGCGCAATCGACGGGACGCTGGCAACCACACTCGCCGACCTGCTCGTGTTCTTCTCGATGATGTACCAGCGCAACCACGACGAGGGCCACCTGCAGGGCGGAGCGATGCACGACCCACTCGCCGTGCTCGCGCTCACGCACCCCACGCTGTTCGAACGAGTCAATCGACACGTGGTGGTCGAAACCCAGGGCGAATACACCCGCGGCATGACCGTCATCGACGAGCGTCGTCTGATCGAACGCAAGGCGGCCAATGTCGCCGTGCTGACCCATGTCGACGCTGACGCTGCCTTTGACCTCGTTGCCGAGGCGGTTGCTCACTTCACTCCCTGATCGAAGGTCAGAGGCCGGAGGCGCCCACTCCGTAGTGTGGGCGCCGTGACCACGACGCTTCCCGACGGCACGATCGACGCCGACGACACCTTCCCTCGCCAACACGCCAGGACGCAGCGATTCACGCTCGGCGCTCCTCGCGACATCACCGTGTCAGCCGATGGTGAACGCGTGATCTTTCTGCGCAGCGCCAGTGGTTCGGACTCGGTGAATGCGCTGTGGGTACTCGATGTTGCATCGGGGATGGAACGATTGGTCGGCGATCCGCGGATGCTGCTGGCAACCGACGACGGCGGTGACCTTCCCCCTGAGGAACGTGCCCGGCGAGAGCGAACGCGAGAGAGCGGCGGCGGCATCACCGCGTACGCGACTGACCATGCCGGCAAGGTCGCTGCATTCGCACTGAGTGGACGATTGTTCGCGGCCGGCCTGCTGAGCGGGTTTGCTCGCCCGATCGACGTCGCCGGGCCGGTGTTCGACCCTCGACCCGATCCGACCGCCCGGAGAATCGCCTATTCGAGCGGACGGCTGTTGTGTCTTGCCGAACTCGACGGAACATGGCGCGTCCTCGCCGGAGGCGACCCAAAGGAAGCCGACACCGTGACATGGGGCAGCGCCGATTTCATCGCTGCCGAAGAGATGCACCGCTTCCGCGGTTATTGGTGGAGTCCCGACGGCAACACGATCGCCACCTGCCGCGTCGACACCGCGCCTGTCTCGGAGTGGAACATTGCCGACCCGGCCAACCCGGCCACACCCTCCCGCACCGTGCGATATCCCGCAGCGGGTACGGACAACGCCACCGTCTCGCTCCACCTCCTCGGCTTGAACGGATCGCGCACCGACGTCGACTGGGATCACGAGTTCTTCCCGTACATCGCTTCGGTCAACTGGACCACGGCGGGTCTCGTCATGCACGTCCAGTCGCGTGACCAGCGCGGCACCATGACCTTGCAGGTGGACGAGATCACCGGCGAAACCGAGGTCCTCGACCACGACTACGACGACGCGTGGGTCGAATTGGTGCCAGGGACGCCACGCCTCCTCAACGACGGAACGCTCGTCGCCGCAGCGGATCGCGACGGAGCGCGACGGTTGTTGGTCTCCGGCGAACCGGTGACTCCAACAGACCTCCAAGTGCGGTCGGTGCTCTCGGCGACACCGAACGCGATCACGTTCACGGCCAACGCCATCGGTGACGCCACGTCACTCCACGTTTGGCGTCGCCACGCTGACGGGCGGCTTGTGGCACTCACCGATGAACCCGGGGTGCACTGGATGACCGAGGGCGGCTCGACGACCGTGGTGCGATCGGCATCGATGGATGAACCCGGAGCCACCGTCACGGTCAGCAGCGCCAACGACACCACGCCGGCGCACACCATCGAATCGTTCGCCGAATCCCCACTCGTTGCACCCAACATCCAGTTCTTCCGGACGGACGAGACCGGACTCAGCGTTGCACTCCTGCTCCCTCACGATCATGCGACGACGTATGGCGGCGGCCGGTTGCCAGTTCTTCTCGATCCGTACGGCGGCCCTCACGCGTTGCGCGTCCAGTGCGCCAACAATGCCTTCGTCGCCTCGCAGTGGTTTGCCGACCAAGGCTTCGCCGTGGTGGTGACGGACGGGCGCGGCACACCGGGCCGGGGTTCGGAGTGGGAACGCGCAGTGAGCGGCGACCTGGCGACTGTGCCCCTCAATGACCAGATCGAGGCGTTGCAGTTCGTCGCGAGAGAGACATCTCACCTCGATCTCCGGCGCGTGGCGATCCGCGGCTGGAGTTTCGGCGGCTATCTCGCGGCCCTCGCCGTGCTCCGCCGACCGGACGTGTTCCACACAGCAATCGCTGGCGCGCCGGTCACCGAATGGCGGCTGTATGACACGCACTACACCGAGCGGTATCTCGGAGACCCCAACACGCAGAGCGAGCAGTACGACGCAAGTTCGTTACTTCCGCTCGCCAGCGATCTCCAACGTCCACTCCTACTGATCCACGGACTGGCCGACGACAACGTTGTCGCTGCGCACACATTGCAGCTCTCGTCAGCGCTCCTCGCCGCCGGACGGACCCATGAGGTGTTGCCGCTCGTCGGCGTCACCCACATGACGCCCCAGGAACAGGTGGCAGAAAACCTGCTGCTCCATCAGCTCGACTTCCTGCGTAGATCACTTCCATCTCCGACGTGACTGTGCACACCTCAGCCGAAGCCGTCACCATCCCAAGATGAATCCAAGATGAAATCGAGGATGAAACGGCGGATGAAGGATGAAAGCGAAACGGACGGCGACGGGCGTGTGGTCTAACGTCGCCCCGGTATGAATGATCGCCTCCTCGAGCTGTACCGCGGCGTCGCCGTCCACGCCACCGCCAACCTGGAGCACCAGGCCGCCCTGGAACTGCTGGTGCTGGTGATGCTTGCCGATCAGGACATCGCCGACGAGGAGGTCGAACTCGTCCGCGAGATCAGCACCGAGTGGCGAGACGACGAATTTGCGTTCGAGGAGTACCTCCGGCCTGCGATCGAAGAGGCACGTCAAGCCATTGAGCACGATCGAGTCGAAGAATTCCTCGACTCGATCGACGGGCGGATCAGTAGCCGCGTATTGCGATCTGCCCTCTTCTCAGCGGCTCGCGAGGTCGCGGGCGTCGATGACGAGGTGAGCCCGGAAGAAGGTTCCCTGCTCTCCCAAATTGCCGTCCGCTTCGTCTGACCGGAACGGGAAACTAATGGCCTGGGCTCAGGGTCGTTGAGCGAGCGCGATTCGATCAAGACCACTGAGATCCTTTCGGATCTCCGCCTCTGCATAACCATGCGCGGCAAGCAGCTGCTGAACGGCAGGGCCCTGGTCGTGGCCGATCTCGAGGATGAGCCATCCGCCTGAACGGAGTCGGCTGAACGCACCGTCGATGATGATCCGGATGTCGTCGAGCCCATCGGGTCCTGCGAACAGCGCCGAAGCAGGTTCCCACTCCCCCACGATCCGCTCGAGGTCTGGCGACGCGTCGGCGACGTAGGGAGGATTCGACACGATCACATCGGCAACCACGTCGAGAGGGAGCGCGTCGAACCATGAGCCGTGCGCGATCTGCACGTTCGGTGCGGCCCGACCGATGCCGGCAAGGTTTGCGCGAGCCACGTCGAGCGCATCGCTGCTCGTATCCGTCAGCCAGACGGTGGTGCCGTTCAATGGCAGCTCATCGGCCAGCGCGAGACCGATCGCGCCTGACCCGGTTCCCAGGTCGATGATCGTCCGTTCGGCATCGAAGCCACGGGCAATCACCAGCGCTACTTCGGCAACGATTTCGGTTTCGGGCCGCGGGATGAGCACTCGCTGATCGACTGCAAGGTCGAGTCGACGGAACGCCCAACGCCCCAGCACGTACTGCAATGGTTCGCCCGTGCGGTAGCGAGCGATCATGGCATCGAGGTGACTGACCATGCGCACCGTCGGCGCTTCGTCGAGCGATTGGAGGAACTCGTCCGGCTCGGTCGACGAGGCGACTTCGCAGATCCACCGCGCGTGCTGGCGGTCGTCGATCGCCTCGCTGGTCTCGGCCCAGAGCGCCCGCCATGTCGTGGCCAGGTCCTCGTCGCCGACCGTGCTCGTCGGGTCGGTCGGGCCCGTCGGGTCGGATTGAGGCGACTCTGTCACTGCCCGCTCTCGCCACCCTCGGCCAGGAGCCGGGACCGCTCATCGGCCGCGAGCGCATCGACGACGGGTTGCAGGTCGCCTGCCAGGGTGTCGGCCAGTCGGTAAATCGTGAACCCGATGCGATGATCGGTGACCCGATTCTCCTTGAAGTTGTAGGTGCGAATCTTCTCGCTGCGCCCACCTCCGCCGGTCTGGGACCGACGTGCATCCGACTGCTCTTCACGTCGTTCAAGCTCAGCCAGTTCGAAGAGCCGGGTCCGCAGCACCGTCATCGCGCGCAGCCTGTTCTGCAACTGCGATCGTTCGTCTTGCATCGACACGACCAACCCGGTGGGACGGTGCGTGATGCGGACGGCCGAGTCGGTGGTGTTGACGCTCTGACCGCCCGGACCACTCGCCCGGAACACGTCGATGTCAAGGTCGCGTTCGTCGACCGACACGTCGACCTCATCAGCTTCGGGAAGCGCAGTGACCGTGGCCGAGGAGGTATGGATCCGCCCCTGCGATTCTGTCACCGGCACACGCTGCACCCGGTGCGGACCACCTTCGAACTTCAGATTGCGCCAGGCGGTTGCGCCCTTCACGACGAAGGTGATCTCGTTGAACCCACCCATGTCGCTGAGCGTCGACGACAGGAGCTCGGTTTTCCACCCACTGCTGGCTGCGTAGGCGTCATACATCTCGTAGAGATCTCGAGCAAAGAGGTTGGCTTCCTCGCCGCCCTCAGCGCCACGGATCTCCATCACCACGTTCTTGCCGTCGTACGGATCCTTCGGCAGCATCATCTCGCGGAGCTCGTCTTCAAGCCCGGGGAGCTGGGCCTCGGCCTCATCGATTTCGGCCTGCATCAGCTCGCGCTCGTCGCCGGTCGCCTCGGGCAACATCTCCCGAGCCGCGTCTCGATCAGACGAGCGCAATTGGTGGAGCCGGAACTTCTCGATGACCGGTCCGAGGTCGTTGTAGCGCTTGGACAGTGTGCGGAGTTGGGTTGGGTCGGCGAGCACCTCGGGGTCGGACAACTGGTGTTCCAGCGTCTCGTACTCATCCGCGACCTGACGGAGACGGTCGAACATGTCGAGGTGAGCCATGGTGATCTGAGGCTACTGGCCGGCCAGCACTCCCAGCCCGGAGCGCGGGCGCGTCGTGATCAGGCGGAGGCCGATGTCAGTCCGACGACCGTGACGGGACGTTCGAGCAAGCCGGCGACCTCAGACACGATCGGAAGCAGGTCGCGCGCGGGCAGCACCAGGACGACAGGCTCGTCACCCATTGCCTGCACATCGGCCACGTAGGGCAACGCGTCGAGGTCGACACCGCTGGAGAAGACAACCCTTGCGGGCGAGCCATCGGGGCGCACCCCGCGGGCAACGCACGGAACCGGATCCTTCAGGTTCGGACGGGGCACCGGGGGTTCCGCCGGGGTCAGTTCCGTGCATCCGACGAGGACAGGTGTTTCCTCGGCCTGCCAGCGCAGGAACCGTTCAATGCCCAGTCGGTTCAGTGGGTGCTGCGGCGAACCGGTGGATCGGTGCGCCTGCACGGTTGAGACAATGTCGGCCAACGCTGCGACGGTGGGGATCTCGCCATGGAGCATCTGAAATGCTTCGCGGTCCGCGGCGCCCACGCCGACTTCGAGACGCACCCCGTCGTCGTCCGCTCTGGCCAACTCGCTCACCTCACCCAAGAAACCGGTGGTCGGGCTTGCAACGACCCGACACACTTCGAGGCCCCGAACTTCCCCGAACAAAACGCCATGTTCGGCATTCGGAGTCGCTCCAGCTTCCACGATCATGCTCCGGAGCGCTTCGTGTTCCTCGGGCACCGCGCGACGCGTCGGCAGCGGCTCAGCGATGGCGGGGAGCAGTGCCCGGCCGTCGGCAAACCACACCGTGATCGGCAAGGAAAAAGCGGTGGCGCGCCGGGCAAGCAGGCCCGTGTCGTGCTCGGCGATGACATGCAGGTGGGTTGCCGATCGCCGAACAGCCCAGACCAGTGCCGCACCCAGCGACCGATCCGCGCGCCCGTCGATGAGCACCCATGCCGCGCCGTCGCGTAGCAGCGCAGCACCGGTCGCAAAGGTCTCAGCGTCAGCACCAGTCGCGCCACTCTGGCGAGGCCCAAAATGCTCGTCGACGAGGGCCCCGAGCTTGATCGCAAGCAGCTGCGAACGCCGGGAAGTGTCGGCGGGGATCCTCGAAGCGTCAGTCACGACGCCGACGCTATCGAAGGCCGGTGTTCAGCGGTGAGACAGCGACGAGACCAACCAGCCGTCTGATTCGGCTACGACTCGGCACGCAGACGAACAGCCGGTCGGTACCCATTCGAGCCGGCCACCAAGGAAACACCGGGCGGGCGAGTCGGCCCATTCGGAGCGGTGCCTCCCGGTGCCGACGCGAAGAGGCCGAGATCCTCGATCGATCGGTTCAGAACCTCGGACGATCCGCCACCGAGCCAGCCGTCGATCACACTGCCGTAGTAGTCACGGAAGTCGACGTGATGGGCCATGCGACCCCACCGGCCGAGGCCAGCGAGCGTCGGTCGTTCGCCGTAGAGGCCACCCTGAACATTCGAACCGAAGACGAAGTGCGGTGCCGTCGTGCCGTGGTCAGTACCAGCACCATCGTTGGCTTGGCTTGTGCGACCGAACTCAGAAAACGTCATGAATGTGACGCGAGTTGCCCATGCCGGATCGAGTACTTCGTAGAACCGACGAATCGCTGCGTTCAATTCCTGCATTCGCAGTGGATGTTGGTCCGGTTGGCCCGCATGGCTGTCGAAGTCACCCCATCCAGCGCTCAGCACACGAAAACCGAGGTTCGCGTTGATCAGCCGGGCCTGGACCTCAAGTCGAGCGACCAGGTCGACGCTGGGGAGTTCCTCGGGGATCGCCGGAGCAATCTCACTTGCGACCTCGAGTTGGTCGACGAACGCCTGGCCGATCTGACGGTTCCAGAAGTCGGTGCTGGACGCGCTGAGGTTGCGAACCGTTTGGTACTGCCGCTGATAGCGCTCCTCCGAACGGGCCCCAAACGACGGTCGGCTGGCAGGAATCGCCGTTGCCCGGCTCGATTCACCCAGCATGTGCAACGGCAGCGAGTGTCCGACTTCGGCCGCGGCGAAAAGGTCCTTCGACCCGCTCAGGTAGCCGTCAAGCCACCGGCCGAGCCACCCGGATGTGGGGATCCCGGACGTCTGGCCTGCCATCCACTTGGCCATCGAGTTGAAGTGGCTGAGATCCGGATCCGGATATCCAATGCCTTCGACAATCGCAAGTTGGTCGTTGTCCCAGAACTCTTTGAGCACGGTGAGCTCGGGGTGCAGACCCGTACTGCGGTTGATCGGCAAGGTCTGTCCCGCGGGAATCGCCAGGCTGCCGTGTTGTGCGTAGTACTCACCATCGCTGATCGGGACCACGGTGTTCAGTCCGTCATTGCCGCCGAACATGCCGAGCACAATCAAGATGCCATCGCCGGCTCCGATCGGACCCGCGGCCCGCGAGGTGTCACCGTTGCCGAACGCCGTGTCGAGCAGCGACGAGCCGGGCCCCGCGACGAGGCCTGCGCCGAGACCCATGCCAACGAGTTGCAGAAATCGGCGGCGGTCAAGTGCGTGGGCGTCAGCACCTGTGGCGAATGCTGCCTCCGGAACACTGAGGTGGTTCAGGGCGCTGGCGGTGGAGATGTCGTTGTCGAGCATGTTGGTTCTCCGGTCAGGCCACGTGCAGTTCGGGGGCGAGCAGGATGAGGAAGACCAGGTCGGAGCGCTCCCAGCGGCCGGCGGCGGCCAGGTGATCGATCAGCCGTTCGCGTGTCGGAGCGGCAAGCGTCACCTCCATCAGGTCGGACATGTTGTCCACCACCTCTTCGTCGGACATCGTCGGGATGTAGTCCGGCCACGGGCCGGCGGCAATCAACTCGTCGCGCGTCAGGCGACCGTGTCGGAACTGGAGGTATCCACTGTCGTCCCAGTAGGTGCGGCCAGCGGTCCATGCAAAGCCCTGCGCGATACGGGCGCGGGCCTCCATTGCGCTGGCATTGACGTAGTACCCATTGATCTTCCAGCCACTGACGTTGGGCGGATGCAGGATCAGCTGGCCGGTGTTGCCCATCAGCCACATCGGCGTGGCATCTTTCGAACGCAGGTCGAGCGCATAGAGCAGCGATGCGATCCAGTCGATGGGTGAGCGGACGAGCCCGGTCAACACCTCCTCCGCGTAGAACTCGTCTCGGAGCAGCATCGTGCGGACCCAGGGAAGGATGTCGAAGTCAGCAGCGACGAACGCATCACGCATCGCGTCGATGACCGCCGCCGGCGGTGCCTGGTTGGCGAAGTCAACCCACAACTTCCGTGACAGGAACTCGGCCGCCACAAGCCGCGTCGGCCTGCCACGATTGTGCACCTTGTCCGCTCCGGATGGCACCACGCCATTGCCGAGGATCACCTCGATGGTCTCGTCACCGTGACGGCGAGGATCGCCACCGTTGTTGATTGTCTGGCCCAGGAATTGCTTGACCGAACTGTCATGAAAGATCGGCGTCCAACGCTCCTTTGGCAGGTCATCGAGCCAGACATACTCGCCGGTCTGCCAGTTGTCGCTGTGCCCAGTCCAAGCTGCCGTGGCTGCCTCGACGTCAGCTTCGGTGTAGTTCCCGACTTCGAGCAGGAAGAGCTCCATCAGCTCACGCGCGAAGTTCTGGTTGGGCGAGTCGGCCTCGTTGCGGTTGTTGTCGAGGTAGCGCAGCATTGCGACCTGCGTCGACATCTCGGTGACCATGTCGCGAAAGTTGTCGAGGCCGTCCCTGCGATACAGATCGATCTGCTCGCGCATCAACTCGGCGCTGCCAACTTTGCCGATCTCGCTGACCAGATGGCCGTGCCAGAACAGTGCCATCTTCTCCTGCATCGGCCTCGGCGAGTCGTTCGCCATGCGATCGAACCAGAAGTGGGCGAGCTCTTGACCCCGCCGCCAATTGTCGTCCTCACCCGTGTTTTGGAAGACCACCGATGGCGGAGCCGGCAGACGATGTGCCGCGGTGCCGAGAATGTTGTCGACGATGTCAGCGAACGTCGTCAACCCCATCAGTTCGTCGACTCGCGACTGTCGGTCGATGAACTCAGTGCGGCGGAGGAGATGGCGAACGTTGCGCTCTTTCTTCACTGGCACGGTGGGGTGTTCCTCGTCGTTCGGATGCGGGCGGATCGTCTAAAATCCATGCGTTTCCGACTGTTTGCTGTATCGACATTCGTCCCACCTTCTTAAATGCCGCGATGTCGTCAATTGCACTATCGGCGGGGAGGTTCCCGAGGAGCAACCCCACACGCAGGGAAAACGCGAAGAGCCGCCCCAACGGGGCGGCTCTTCGGTGGATCGATCTTGTCGATCTCTTGATCGGTGAAACCGCTGTCAGTAGCAGCGGCGCAGCATCACTCCTCGATGTTCGAGGGAGCGTTCTTCCGAGCGCCGTAGCGACGGTTGAAGCGCTCAACACGACCACCGGAGTCAACGAGCTTCTGCTTGCCCGTGAAGAACGGGTGGCATTCGTTGCAGAGTTCGACGGTCAGGTCACCCTCAACGGTCGACTTGGTGGTGAACGTGTTTCCGCAGGAACACCGCACGCCGGTGTCGCTGTATGTGGGATGGATGTCAGTCTTCATGATGATTCCTTTGTGATCTTCCTGGTGCCGGCTGAACGAGTTCGTCGGCGACAGATCGGGCGGGACGAGTGTAACCACGCCCGATTGGGTTTTGTTCCGTGCTGGAGACCTGAGTTGCCCGAGCGGCCAGGCTCACATTCCAGGTTGTTTGGCAATCTCGCTGAGGAACTCGGCGTTGGTGCGGAACGTCTTGAGGCGGTCGATCAACAGCTCGAGGCCGGGAGCAGCATTGCCGTCCGCAGCAAGGCCGCTGAGGACCCTGCGGAGCTTCCAGACCATCTGCAGTTGCTTGCGGTCGAAGAGCAGTTCTTCGTGGCGAGTCGAGGACGCGTCCACGTCGATCGCCGGGTAGATACGGCGCTCGGCGACCTTACGATCGAGGCGCAGCTCCATGTTGCCCGTGCCCTTGAACTCTTCGAAGATCGCTTCGTCCATCCGGCTGTTTGTGTCGACCAACGCCGTGGCGAGAATCGTCAGCGATCCACCCTCTTCGACATTGCGGGCCGACCCGAAGAACTTCTTGGGCGGGTACAACGCACCAGCATCGATACCACCGGACAAGATCTTGCCGCTGGACGGAGCCGCGAGGTTGTAGGCCCGGCTGAGGCGGGTGATGCCATCGAGAATGATCACGACGTCCTTGCCTTCCTCGACCTTGCGGCGCGCCTTGGCAATGGTCATCTCAGCGACGTGAGTGTGCTCGTCGCTGGGCCGGTCGAAGGTCGATGAAATCACTTCGCCCTTGACCGAGCGCCGCATGTCGGTGACCTCTTCCGGTCGCTCATCGATGAGCAGCACAAGCAGTTCGACCTCTGGGTTGTTCAGCTCGATCGACTGAGCGATCGTCTTCATCACCGTGGTCTTGCCGGCCTTGGGCGGCGAGACGATGATGCCGCGCTGACCCTTGCCGATCGGCGACAGCAGGTCGACGATGCGGGCGGTCATGTTGGCCGGGTCGGCTGGGTTCTCGAGCCGCAACTGCTGATCCGGGAACAGCGCCGTCAACTTCTCGAAATGCGGTCGCGTCTTTGCGGCTTCCGGATCGCCGCCGTTGACGGTCTTGACATCGATGAGCTGCGGATTCTTTTCGTTGCGCTGTGCTGGACGCACGGTGCCGGTGATCTCATCGCCCTTACGCAGACCGAACTGGCGGGCGATCTTGACCGTGATGTACGCGTCCTCCTTCGTTGGGAGGTAGCCATCCGTGCGCAAGAAGCCGTAGCCCTCATCGCGCACGTCGAGGAAACCGGTGACCTCGATCGGCTCAGTGCCCTGCGGCTGACCGTCGCCGTCGAGCATCTCGGCGTCTTCGCCTTGGGGACCCTCATTGCCGCGACCGCCACCCTTGCGACGGCGCCGACGACGCTTGTTGCCGCCTTCTCCGCTCTCATCGTTCCGGTTGCGTTGCTGGCCGCCCTGATTTCCGCCTTGATTTCCGCCTTGATTGCCAGATTGGCCACCGCCCTGGTTCCGGTTGCGGTTGCCGCCCTGGCTGTTTCCGCCCTGGCCACCGCCATCGCGGTTGCCCCCACCGTCGCGGTTGCCGCCGCCATCGTTGGCGCGACCTTCACCGGCAGCTCGTTGGCCGTCGCCGCGGTTCGCGTCTCGGTTCCCATCGGACTGGTTGCGATTCCGGTTGCGATTGCCACCGTCATTGCGGTTCTCACCAGCTTGCTTCGGCTCGTCACCTGACGAGCCGACGTCGCTGACGTTCGTGTCGACACCTTGCTCGCGCAGGGCAATCTCCCAATCGGCAAGCGGCTCACCATCGTCACCGAGGACCACACCATCTGCGGCCGGTTCGGACGCAGACTTCTGCGGTGCGGGCGAAACGGTGCGCTCCCGGCGCGGCGCGCGATCTTCTTGCTCCGCTGCAGCCTCAGGCCGCTTCGCCGGAGCATCGCTCGACGCGGGGCCGCTCGACGGGCCCGTCGTGTCGAGGATCTTGTCGATGATGTCGGACTTCTTCAGTCGCGAGTTGGCCTTGACGCCGAGCGCCTTGGCCATTTCCAGCAGGGTGTCTTTGTCCTTGGATTCCAGGACGGACTGTTCGAGAGCGGCAGCGGCCACGTTGTTCCTCTCCTCCCGCAGTCAGCCCGGTGGACTGGAACACGGAAAGTGATCAGGTCTCAGGGAAGGCGATGAGGGGTCGAACTCGCGCCCGACAGAATCCCCTGAGCAGACATGCGCACACAACCGAGAGTTCGGGGTGCGACTTAGCAAGCTAAGTGGACCTGACGATAGCCCGCTGGCCAGCAGGAATGCAACGCCCGACCACGTGTTGCTCACATCGCTGTCATTTCGTGTTCAACGCGTCAGTTGCTCAACCAGACGTTGCACGGTGGCCAAGTCGTTCGCCACGGTCTGGGTTCGTTCGTCCCGTTCGAAGAGGTCAGCCAAGTGCGCAGGGAGTTCTGGGCGGAAACCGATGGCCTCTTCAACGGCGTCTGGGAATTTGGCGGGATGCGCCGTCGCAAGCGTGATGACGGGACCACCGTCGCCAGCCGCTGACAACATCCGTGCCGCCGCCGTGCCCGTCGCCGAATGCGGATCGAGGACGTAGCCCGAGGCGTCGTACACCCGCCGAATCTCGCTGAGCGTCGACACATCGTCGAACGCTGCTGCACGGAACGAGCCCGCCATGAAACGGTCGCGCTGGTCACCTTCGATGTCGAGTCGCCCGGTCGAACGAAACCGCGTCAGCTGCTCGGCGGTCATCCCGCCGTCGCGGCCGTTCATCTCAAACAGCAGCCGCTCAAAGTTCGACGACACCTGAATGTCCATCGACGGACTCAACGTCGGGACCACACCGCGAGCGGTCATGTCGTGGTCGTTGACAAACCGAGTGAGGATGTCGTTGGTATTCGACGAGATGATGAAGTCACGAATCGGCGCACCCATCTCGCGTGCAATCCACCCCGCAAGCACGTTGCCAAAGTTGCCGGTGGGAACACTGAACGTGGGAGCCGTGGCAAATGCTTCAGAGGCGGTGACGTAGTAGACGGTCTGGGCCATGACCCGAGCCCAGTTGATCGAGTTGACGGCCGACAGCTGGTTCCGAGTCCGGAAGTCGACATCGTTGAACATGGCCTTCACCAGGTCTTGGCAGTCATCGAAGGTGCCCTCGACTGCGACGGTGTGGACGTTGGGCGCATCAACCGTGGTCATCTGCTTGCGCTGCACATCACTGGTCCGACCCAACGGATACAGAATCACGATGTCGACGTTGGCGCAGCCCGACACGCCGTCAATGGCGGCCGAACCGGTATCGCCACTCGTTGCCCCGACGATGGTGACCCGCTCGCCTCGAGCCGACAGGACGTGATCGAACAGCTTGCCGACCAACTGCAACGCCACATCCTTGAACGCAAGGGTCGGACCGTGGAACAGCTCCTGCACCCAGTGACGATGATCGATCTGCACCAGCGGTGTGATTGCCGGGTGCCGAAAGGTCGAATAGGCCTCGGTACACAGGTGGGTCAGGGTGATCTCGTCGATGTCAGGGGTGACGAACGGCAACATCACCTCGACCGCACGCTCGACGTACGTTCTGGCGCCTCGGGATGGTTGCAGGGCCGGCCACGACTCAGGCATGTACAGGCCGCCATCCGTGGCGAGGCCTGCCAGCAACACGTCGTTGAAGCCGAGATCGGGAGCCGATCCGCGAGTCGAGACGTAACGCACGCTCAGTCGCCAATCACGCGCAGCAGGCCACCGACCTTGAGCACGACATCGAGTTCGTTGAGCTCGCGCACCGTGGCTTGCACATGCTTCTCCAGCGCATCGTGGGTGATGAAAACCAGCCGCGCATCGGGCCCGTTGCCTTCCTGCTCGGCAACCCTAATGCTCACCCCGTGCTTGGCGAAGACGCCAGTGACCGCGTGGAGTACGCCAGGCTGGTCCGCCACGTCGAGGCCGAGCAGGTACTCAGCCGACGTCTCGTCGATCGGGCGAATCGTCGCCTTGCCGAGCTCGCCGAGCGAACCATGCGTGCCCGCTCGCAGGTTGATGGCTGCATCGACCACATCGCCGAACACCGCACTGGCGGTCGGGGCGCCGCCCGCACCTCGGCCGTAAAACATCAGGCTGTCGACGTAGTCGCCTTCAACAAAGACGGCGTTGAAGCTGTCCCGGACGGTGGCGAGTGGATGATGGTCAGGAACCATCGTGGGGTGCACACGCACGCTGATCTCACCACTGGCGCTGTCGCGCTCGACGATGCCGAGCAACTTGACCACGTAGCCCAGGCGTCGAGCGATTGCGATTTCGGAGGCGGTGATCTCGCTGATGCCTTGGTGGTAGACGTCGCCTGCCACGACCTTCTTACCGAACGCGACGGTGGCGATGATGGCTGCCTTGGCGCCGGCGTCATAGCCCTCGACGTCTGCTGTGGGGTCGCGTTCGGCGTAGCCGAGGCTCTGCGCATCCTTCAACGCTGCGCCGTAGTCAGCGTCTCCGCCGCTCTCCACCGCGTCGGTCATCTTGGTGAGGATGTAGTTAGTCGTGCCGTTGATGATGCCGAGCACGCGGGTGATCGGCTCACCGTGCAAACTTTCGCGCAACGCCCGCATCACCGGAATGCCGCCAGCGACCGCTGCTTCGAACAGCAGGTCACGACCCGCTGCGTCGGCGGCGGTGTAGAGCTCGGCACCGACGTTTGCAAGCAGTTCCTTGTTGGCAGTCACCACCGGTTTGCCGTGCGCAAGTGCCGCGAGGATCAACTCGCGGGCCGGCTCGATGCCGCCGATCGATTCCACAACGATGTCGACATCCGGATCGGTGACCACGGCCATGGCATCGCGTGTCAGGACACCCTCGGCGAGGTCGACGTCACGCGGCGCGGACATGTTGCGCACTGCGACTCGCGTGACTTCGAGGTCAATGCCCGTGCGCTCGAACACGCTCACGCGCTGGGTGGCGACGAGGTCGACGAGGGCAGCGCCCACGTTGCCGCAGCCGAGCACCCCGATCTTGAAAGACGTTGCTTCGCTGGTCACGGGCCTGAGGCTACTGGCTGCGATCGATCCGATCAGGGTGCGTTGCCGAACGGCGCACGCCACATCGGCGTGCCCTGCCAATGCCGGTACCGTGCCACCGATGACGAGCGCGTCCGACCTGCTCCAGACGGTCAGCAACGAGTTTCGCGATGTCGTCAGCATCGTGACGCCTGAGCAGTGGAACCTTCCGACTCCCTGCCCCGACTGGACGGTGCTCGAACTCATCGGACATGTGGTCGGTGGCAGTCAGATGGCAACGTCGCTGGTCGGGGGCGCCTCACGCATTGAGGCGATTGGCCTCCTTGCCACCGACTTCGTTGGCACCGACCCGCTGGGCGCGGTCGACGCCGCTTTGGCCGCGCAGCGCGAAGCGTTCGACGAGGTCGATCTCGAGAACCTCACCTGTCAGCACCCTGCAGGCGACATGCCCGCAGAGCAGCTGCTGGGCCTCCGAATTGGCGACCTCCTCATTCACCGCTGGGACCTCGCCCGCGCGATCGGTGCCGACGAGCAGCTGCCCGCCGATGCGGTGCAACGCGTCTGGGACGACACTGCCCCGATGGCCCCGATCATTGCGCAGCTCGGCGTCTTTGGAGACGGCCCCAGCGGCACCGTCCACGATGACGCGCCGCTCGCTGAACGACTGCTCGACTTGATGGGCAGGCGCGGCATCAAACCGAGGTCGGCCTAACCCGCGGAGCGGGGCATCGCGTCAGGCGACGTCGCGACCGAGGAATGCTGCAAGCTGGTCCGCGGCGCTTGCACCGTCGGGGCACTCGCGCTCAAGACCAAACGGTGCCGATCCCTCTTCGCCTCGGAAGCCTTCCCGGATCGACGACTTCGCCTGATCGAGAATCTGAGCGGCAAGCTCGGGCGCGATATCGGTCGACTGACCGGTCGCCTTGGCGAGGTCCCACCCATGCGTGAAGGTGTCGTTCATCGCCAGGCCCATCACGGCCGCCGCCGGCATTTCACCGAATGGCATCTTGACCGTGCTCTGCATGACGCCGTCTGCTTCGAAGCAGGCAACGAGCGCAGCGGTGGCCTCGTCGTACGCGGCAAGGTAGTCACCCGCCGCAAAGTCGCTGTCGGCGCCAATCGGAGGCTGGCCCTTAATGCCAGCAGCAAAGAAGTGCTGGGCACCAACGAGGTGGTTGATCAGACCGGCGACGTCCCAGGACGCACACGGGGTCGGGTTCTGCATCTGATCGGACGTGACGTCAGCGAGGACGCTCCGAGTGGACGCGTTGACTTGCTGCAGGGGTCGTGTACTCATGTCCGCAACCTAGTTGGGGACCGATGGATCGCCGACGTCGCCGGCAACAACCTCAGCGCCGCACGATGTCGTGATACTTGTCGACGTTGCCGACGACGTCGTTGAAGCGGTTCTCGTCGAGGACCGCTCCTTCCCGACGCACGTCGTCCGGGTCGATGGTGAGCAGCCGATCCACCTTCGCGAAACTCGGACGCCGCTTCGGGTCCCAGGCGCCGCTGCCAACGGCAATGTGTTCACCCCGCTGCTTGTCTTTTGAGGTCAACTGCACGCCAGCCAGGTCGTCACCGATCCGTCCGATGATGACGACTGGCCGATCCTTGCCCTGATTCGGATCGTCCTCGTAGGGCACCCAGGTCCACACGACCTCACCCGGGTCGGGATCGCCGTCGAGGTCGGGCGAGTACTCGATACGAACGTCTGGCTCGACCCGCCGAGTCCGAGGCGCCGGCTTCCGGACCGTTTTACCCGTTCCTCGCTCGCGCTCCTTCTGCGCTGTTTGGATCTGCTTGAGCAGGTTGAGGATGGTGTTGATCCACTTCGTCATGCTGATTCCAATTTTCGGGGAGGGGCGTTTTAGCCGATGTCCGCGCGGAGCAGATCGTCGTAGGTCTCGCGACGCACGACAAGGCGCGCATCGCCGTTGGCCGCGAATACGACTGGCGGGCGCGTGATCTTGTTGTAGTTGGAGCCCATCGAGTGGCCGTAGGCACCAGTGACCGGCATGGCGAGGAGGTCACCCACTGCGGTGTCGGCCGGCAACTGCGCCGCGAACGATAAGACATCGCCAGATTCGCAGTGCTTGCCGACCAATCGAGCGGTCATGGCCCGCTCGTCGGTGACGGCTCGGGGCAGGAAGGACTCGTAGCCGGATCCGTACAAGACGGGTCGGGGGTTGTCGCTCATCCCGCCGTCGACCGAGATGTAGGTGCGGACACCTGGGATGTGTTTGACGGTGCCGACGCTGTACACGGTCATCGCCGCGGCTGCGGCAATCGCTCGGCCTGGTTCCACGCTGACTTTCGAGCGCACGCCAAGTGCCTGGCAGGCATCGAGCAGCACGTTGCCCCAGTGCGCGATCGTTGGCGCTTCTTCGCCCTCGATGTATGCGACGCCGAGGCCACCACCGAGCACCAGCTCGGGAAGGTCGAGCGGGACGGCGAAATCGGCCATGACTGCCGCTGCCTTCGCAAACGATGACGCCTCGAACACGTTCGAACCGATGTGACAGTGCACACCGACGAGTTCGACTGACGTCGATCGACGCGCTCGGTCGACGGCTTTGAGCGCATCGCCGTTGCCGAGGTTGAAGCCAAACTTCGAGTCGTCTTGACCGGTCGCGATGAATTCGTGCGTGTGCGCCGACACGCCAGGGGTGATCCGCAGCAGCACCTTCGGAACCGGTCCCAACTGTTCGGCAGCAAGGACGTCGAGGCGGTCGAGTTCGTCAAACGAGTCGACGATGATGTGCCGCACTCCTGCCGTGATCGCCTCGCGCAGTTCCGTCATCGACTTGTTGTTGCCGTGCAGTGTGCACACGTTGGCGGGCACACCGGCAGCCAGTACGACGGCCAGTTCGCCACCCGACGCAACGTCGAGCAGGAGCCCCTCGTCGTACACGAGCCGAGCCATTGCTTTGCACAGGAACGCCTTAGTGGCGTACACGACCTGTTGGTGACCGAACGCGGCAACCGCCTGTTGGCAACGAGCCCGAAGGTGCGCTTCGTCGTACACGAACACTGGCGTGCCGTACTCCGCAGCGATCTCCGCGATCGAACATCCCCCGACGCTCAAGTTTCCGTCGGGGCCGACCGTCGCGTTATCGGACAGCAACTGCATCGGAATCGCGCTCATCGTCGATCCCCGCGCGCGCGAACGACCTGATGACGTTGTCCCGTGTGGGTGGGGGTGAAGATCATCACATCTGCTCCGGAGCGGTGATGCCGAGCAGGCCGAGTGAGTGTTCGAGCACTCGTGCCGTGAGGTCAGCGAGGGCCAGGCGACTTGTGCGCACCGGCTCATCCGACTTGAGGATCGGGCACTCCTGGTAAAACGACGAGAAGTCGGACGCCAGCTCGTACACGTACGTGCAGAGTTTGTGCGGGCTATACGAGTCGAGCGTGGTGTCGATCGCCGACGGATAGGCGAGCAGGCGCATCGCCAGCGCTCGCTCCTGCGGCTGGTCCAGGGTGATGTGTGCCGACCGCACCGATGCCCGGTCGATGCCGGCACGGCGGAAGATCGAACAGATCCGAGCATGCGCGTACTGCAGGTACGGGCCGGTGTTGCCCTCGAAGGCGAGCATCCGATCCCAGTCGAACACGTAGTCCTTGATGCGTTCGGTGGACAGGTCGGCGTACTTCAAGGCTCCGATACCGACCATGTTGGCCACGACGAGCCGCTCCTCGGGCACGATGTCGGGGTTCTTCTCAGCGATCGCGGCTGCGGCGCGCTCGACCGCCTCATCGAGCAGGTCGGCGAGCTTGACCGAGTCGCCGGCCCGGCTGCGCATCATCTTTCGGTCCTCGCCCAACACATTGCCGAACCCGACGTGCACCGCTTCGGTCGGCTCCGTCAACCAGCCAGCCATTCGACACACCTCGAACACCATCTGCAAGTGCTGTGCCTGCGGTGTTCCGATGACATACAACATCAGATCGGCGTCGAGCCGCTCGACACGATCGACCACACACGCCAGGTCGCTGGTCGCATACATGAACGCACCGGTCTGCGACTTCGCAATCATCGGAAGTGGGTCGCCATCGCGGTTCTTGAAGCCCGGTGGGTACACCACCATCGCACCGGCGTCTTCGTGCAGCAAGCCGGCGGTCTCGAGTCGTCCGTACACACCTTCCATCAGTGGCTGGTAACGACTCTCCCCCGCCAGATCGTCGTCGGTGAGGAGGACATCAAGCTTGGTGTACACCCGGTTGAAGTAGGCGTTGGACATCTCGACAAGGCGACGCCACAGCACCAGCGTTGCTTCGTCGCCCCCTTGCAGCAGCACCACCCTGGCCCGGGCGCGCTCCTGAAATTCTTCAGAGTCCTTGAACTTCGCATTGGCCTCTTTGTAGAAGCCATCGAGATCGCCCTGCGACAACCCGTCGCTCGCCACGTCCTCGCCGAGGTCAAGCAGGTGTTCGATGAGCATGCCGAACGGCCGGCCCCAGTCGCCGATGTGGTTCTCGCGGATCACTGTGTGCCCGAGAAACTCGTGGAGCCGAACGAGCGAGTCACCGATCACGGTCGAACGCAAGTGGCCGACGTGCATCTCCTTCGCGACGTTCGGCGCCGAGTAGTCGACGACCACGATCTTCGAGTCGGAGGCAGGCTCGACGCCAAGCCGGCCGTCGCCGACCACTGCTGCGAGCTGTGACTCGAGAAAGGACGACGAGAAGGTGACATTGATGAAGCCCGGACCTGCCACCTCGAGGTCGGTGGCGACATCGGTCAGGACGCCCGAGTCGACGACCTGTTGCGCCAGATCACGCGGGTTCGCCCCCAACCGCTTCGCCAACGCGAGCGCGCCGTTGATTTGGGCGTCGGCTCGGTCAGACGGTCGCACGGTTGGATCAGCAGGTGCACCGCCATTGAGATCGGCGAACAACGGTGCAAGCAGCGTCGAGAGTGAGGCGAGTGGATCGGACATGCGCCGTCCATTGTGCCCGATGCAAGCCGCTCGTCCCCTGATCATTCGGCGCGGAATGCTCAGTCGACGGATCCCATCGCAGACTCGTGCTGGCTCTGCGATCCTTGACGGGCACTAGCCTCGTCGGTGATGAGTCGGTGTCCACGATGAGGTTCGGTCGCGGTTCCGCTCGGGATCCGGTCGACTTGGTTCGACTGCCCTCATCCCCGCGAGCACCGCTCGCCGCCATCGGACGGCGAATCGGATTTGCCCTCGGGCTCCTGGTCTTCATTGCGATGGTCGTCCTGATCGGCCGCAACGGCTACACCGATTCTGCAGGCGGCGAATTGGGCCTGATCGACGCGCTGTACTACGCGTCGGTCACCGTCACAACCACCGGCTACGGCGACATCAGCGCCGTCACACCCTCAACTCGCCTGGCGGCCCTACTCCTGATCACCCCCGCCCGCATCCTCTTCCTGATCCTCGTCGTCGGCACGACCGTCGAAGTGCTGACCGAGCGGTCACGCACGCTGCTGCAGACCCAACAATGGAGACGAACCGTGAACCATCACCACCTGATCTGCGGATACGGATCGACGGGACGCGCCGCCGCACGCGCGCTCGTCGCGCAAGGCGTCAAGATGATCGAGATTGCGGTGGTCGACATCGACGAGCAGGCGCTTGCGTTGGCCAGCCAGGACGGCTTCATCGCGATTACCGGCAACGCCTCCAAAGTGTCGGTGCTCAAGCAGGCCGCAATCGATCGCGTCGAGTCCGTGGTCGTCACCCCGAATCGAGATGACACCGCGGTGCTGATCACGCTGACCGCGCGCGAACTCAACCCGAACGCGCGGATCGTCGCCACGGTGCGCGATCGCGAGAACCTCCACCTGCTCCGTCAGAGCGGCGCCGACTCAGCCATCGACCAGGCTGCAGCCGTTGGGCGCCTGGTTGGTATCGCAACACGGACTCCCCAGGCGCTCGATGTGATCGACGACCTGCTGGAGGCTGGCGCCGATCTGGAAATCGTCGAGGTTGCTCCGATTGTGATCGACGGTGTCCATGTCGCTCCCGCCCACGTACGTGTGCTCGAAGTGGTTCGAGATGGACGACGGCTTGCATTCGACAATCCGAAGATCGGTGCGCTCCGCCCTGACGACCGGCTCATGGCGGTGAGTTCCGCCACGTCGTGACCGGTCGAAAAGGCAGGCGATTCCGCTGGAGCGACGAGCAATGCCCGGTAGCTTGCCCGAGTAACTTGAACACCCCGCCCTCGTAGCTCAGGGGATAGAGCACTGGTTTCCGGAACCAGGTGTCGTAGGTTCGAATCCTACCGAGGGCGCAATTTCGTCGCCTCAGTCCGGGCCTCGCCTGGCCGATTGAATGCTGTCGGCCGAGCTCGCGAGCACTGCTCTTTAGCGGTCGGCGACGATCTCGGCCAGCAGCGCATCGAGGAGGCCGGATGCCCCGAAGCGGAAGGTCGACGGCGTCGCCCACTCCGGTCCCATCATCTCCGCCGCCAGGTCGAGGTACGCGACGGCGTCGTCGTAGGTCCGGATACCGCCAGATGGCTTGAGGCCAACGGTGCGATCGGTGGCAGCGATCACCTCGAGCATGATTCGGGCAGCACCGAGGGTCGCGCTGACATCGGTCTTGCCGGTCGAGGTCTTGATGAAGTCGGCACCGAGACCGACCGCTAGCTCGGCTGCACCGCGGATCGCCTCGTCGTCGAGTTCGCCGGTCTCGAGAATGACCTTGAGTACGCCGGGCGGGGCAATGATGTCGCCGACCGCCTCGATCAGGCTCGCCGTCGGTTTGACGTCGCCATTGCGGAACATTTTGTACGGCAGTACGACATCGATTTCCGTCGCTCCGTCCGACAGCGCTGTCAAGGTCTGATCGAGCACAACGCCGGTCTGTTGATTGCCCTTGGGGAAATTGACGACCGTCGCAATGCCCACATCGGAACCGTCGAGCAACTCCACGCAACGCGCGACGTATTCGGGCCACACGCACACTGCCGCTGTGCCATATTCCGCGGCGCGGGCGCACAACGCATCAATGCCATCGGGGGCATGGTCGTCGGACAAGTCGGTCAGGTCGATCAACGAGATCGCATGACGGGCAGTCGCAGCAGAAGCGTTCATGAGAACGCCATCGTCGCGCAGACTTGCCGTCCACGTCATCTCAGCTTTGTGTAAGCGCTTACACTAGAGCGACGCCAGGGAGCGGGACATGGGGACCACGAACGACACAACGCGCAACAAGCGCCCAACGATTCAAGACGTTGCCTCCGAAGCAGGCGTCTCGGTCGCGACCGTCAGCCGAGCGATGCGCGCGCTTCCCAACGTGGCAATCGCAACGCGCCACCATGTCGTTGCCGTGGCAGAACGCCTGGGCTATTCGGCCGATCCGGCTGCATCCCGGCTGGCCGCTGGAACGACGAGGACCGTCACGATGGTCATCCCCAATCTCAGCGGCTGGTACTTCTCCACCGTGGTGGCCGGAGCCGAGACAGTGTGCGCTGAAGCCGGATACGACGTCCTCATTGTCGGCGTCGGCAGCCAGAAGGATCTCAGCCGCATCCTGAGCGAGCAGTACCTCCTTGAGCGACGCACCGATGGCCTCGTGGTCATCGACGTCGTCGTCACCCCCGACCAGGCCACGTCGATCACGCAACGCGGCGTCGCGTTGGCCAGTATCGGAAACCGAACGGCCGGCCATCCGAGCGTGCAGATCGACAATGAGATGGTGGGGCGACTTGCCGCCGACCATCTCATCGGGCTCGGCCACGAACGCTTCGGGATCATCGGTGCGCAGAACGACAACCCGTTGAGTTCCGATGTGCCTTCGCTCCGCCACTGCGGCTTCGTCGGCGCGCTCGCCAGTCACGGCTTGGCATTCGATGACGACCTCCTCGAGCGCGGCAATTTCGGTGTCGACGGCGGGCAGGAGGCAATGGCCGCGCTGCTCAATCGCCATGAGCCGCCGACCGCGGTGTTTTCGATGTCAGACGAAATGGCCTTTGGGGCAATCATGGAACTCAACCACCATGGACTGGTGCCCGGTCGAGACGTATCAATCATCGGCGTCGATGACCACGAGTTCGCACGCGTCGTTGACCTCACTACCATTCGCCAATCGGTCGCGAGTCACGGCGCGGAGGCAGCAAGGTTGCTGATCGACGCGATGCAACAAGATGAGCACCAGATCATCACCTTCGACGCCGCGAGCCCGATACCGGAAGATGCTCACGAGATCGTGGCACCAGTCGAGCTCGTCGTTCGGGGATCCACGGGACGCACCGGTCAGATCTGAGTCGGAAATTTGCGCTGGGAGACTTGACTGCCGAGCCCAATTATGTAAGCGTTTTCATTGTCGCGGCTTTCGCGACGTTCCACAAACCTTCAGGGGGAGGCCCTATGAACAAGCGCTGGCTCAAGCTGGCAGCTGTCCCGATTACACTTTCGTTCGTTGCCGCAGCATGCGGTAGCGATGACGATGGTGACGCGGGCAGCAGCGAAGACACAACCGCAGCCACCGAGGCTCCGGCCGAAGGCAAGACCGAGATCACTGTCACCGGACCCGAGCGAGACGAGAGCGAAGTCGGTGGAATCCAGGCCGGCCTTGACGTCTGGGGCGCCGAAAACGGCGTCGAAGTCACCTACATCGGCGACGCCGACTGGGAAGCCAACGTCAACACCCAGGTCGAGGGTGGCAACCCGCCCGACATTTCGTTCTTCCCGCAGCCCGGCAAGCTTGCCGGCTTCGCCCGCGATGGCGTGCTGAAGCCGCTCAATGACGATGCAGCCGCCGCCACTGCAGCCAACTGGCCCGACGCATGGAATGCCTTCGGCAACGTCGACGGAGTCCAGTACGGCGTGCCCGGCTCAGCCAACCTGAAGTCTCTCGTCTGGTACCAGCCCGACAAGTTTGAGGAAGCTGGCTACACCGTGCCCACCACGTTCGATGAGTTCACGGCACTGGTCGATCAGATCACCGCTGACGGCGGACCCAAGGCACTCTGCGTCGGCATTGAGTCCGGCCAGGCCACCGGCTGGACCTATACCGACTGGGTTGAGGACATGGTCCTTCGCCAGCACGGCCCGGACGTCTACGACCAGTGGGTTGACCACGAGATCCCATTCAACGATCCCCGCATTGTTGACTCGATGGACACCGTCCTCGGAATCTTCGCTGAAGAGAACGTCTTTGCGAACAGTGGCACCATTGCTGCGACCGCATTCCAGGACAACGGTCAGCCGCTGGTCGATGGCGACTGCTTCATGCACCGCCAGGCGTCGTTCTATACAGCTTTCATTCCCGAAGGTACCGCCTTCGCTGATGGCACCCCTGGGGCAGTCGACGTGTTCTACTTCCCGGACATCAACGGCGACGCTCCGGTGCTGGGTGCAGGAATCCTGGGAGCTGCCTTCAACGAGGATCCGAATGTGCATTCCTTGTTGGCCTGGATCTCGACGCCTGAATACGCCGAGGCCCGTCAGGTAAAGCAGCAGGAACTGAAGGGTGGCGGTCTCGCTCTCTCCGGATTCCTGTCAGCAGCCAATGGACAGGACCTCAGCCTGTACCAGCCGCTCGAGAAGTCGTTCCTCGACATTCTCGCCAGCGCAGCCATTGTCCGCTTCGATGCCTCTGACCTGATGCCCGCCGAAGTCGGCGCCGGCACGTTCTGGACAGAAGGCACCGCTGCGGTTAACGGTGACAAGACAGCACAGGAAGCCGCTGACGCCATCGAAGCGTCATGGCCGAGCTGATCTGCAACTGCAGACAAAATAACTACACATCAACTTGATGTGACACCATGAGCGGGACGCTGACAGCGATGTCAGCGTCCCGTTCTGGTTACCGGGGAAGACAACACATGACATCATCATCTGATGACGGCGTCAGATTAGGGGAACTGCGTGACAACGCTCGAAGCAACCGACTCGGAGACGCCGACAGCGCCAGCAGGTGACAGCGCTGTCGCTCAAGATCCCAATGAACTCAGCCCGGCGCGAATACTCGCCGGCCGGATTGCCATGGGCATTATTGCCGTCTCGCTCGCCTACGGCTTCATCTTCGTCCCCAAGATTCGCAGCACCATCATCCTTGCCGTTGCCGCCGTCGCGATCACCGGCGGCCTCTGGATTGGGGCCAACCTCCTCTTCGATCAGGCAACCAAGCGGTGGGCTGCATTCAACGCCGCGCGTTTCGGACTCACCGCCTTCGCAATCACCGGCATCATCTCTGGCAACCGTCTCACCAACGACGGAGGCAATGGCGAATTCTTCAGCGATCTGGTGAACTGGATCTGGTTGCCATTGGTCATCGGCGGCATCATTGCCGCGGTTGGTTTCTTCCTTAGCGGGCTCACCGAAAGGACTCCGCGCATCGCCCTTGGCACGCTCGGTTTCGGGACAGCGGGCGCAATCATCGGCGCGCTTCTCCAGGAATCGGTTCGGCCCGAAACCGACATCGTCGTCACGCTGATCTGGACGGCGGCCTTCGCCGCCCTTGGCGCAGGCATTTCAGTACTCCGGCAACATCCACCGCTCGGCGGTGCCATGAACGGCGGAGCAATCGGCTGGCTCATCGGCAGCTTCGGTGCAGTCGACCTCGGAACGGGCAGCGTCGGTTGGGCCGTCGTCGCTTCGGTTCTTCCTGCCGCGGTCATCGGTGCTCGCATCGGCATGACGGCTCCAGCGACGGCGGCCGACCGCAACGAGGTCGATCGGCGTGCCCGGCCGATCATCTTCATCGGGCCAGCCGTGTTGTTCCTGACCACAATGCTCGTCATTCCCGCCATCCGGACGCTGTACTTGTCGTTCTTCGACCGCGACAGCGAAGACCTCGTGTGGTTCGAGAACTACATCGAGACGTTCACCGACACGACGTCACTTGATCTGTCGGGATTCTGGGACGCCTTCTTCAACTGGCCGATGCGCATCGGCCTCATCCTGGTCGTCATCTTCATTTCGGTTGGCAAGAAGATGAAAGATCGCACCGGCAAATGGGTCGAGCTGGGCAGCCCGAGCCTCGGACCGCTTGTGCTCGGCGGGATGTTCTTGGCATTCGCATTCTTCACGACCAGTCGCGGCACGATCGTCAACAACCTCTGGTGGGTTCTCGTCGTCACCCTCGTCTCAACGAGCCTCGGACTGGCAGTTGCTGTGCTGGCCGACGGTGCCAAGTTCGAAAAGGCCGCTAAGTCACTGATCTTCATGCCGATGGCCATCTCGCTCGTCGGCGCATCGGTCATCTGGCGATTCATGTACGTCGCCCGCGATTCGTCGAAGGAGCAGACCGGCGTCCTCAACGCACTCTGGGTCGGGCTCGGGCGACTGAGCACGGGCCGGGGTGTCGCGGCGACGCTGCTGATTTTCATTCTTGGGCTCACCGCCCTGGCGATGGTCTTAACTGCCATCACGAAGAAGCAGTGGGCACGGGCGCTCGCCATCGTCGTTCTTGCACCGTTTGCCCTGTGGGGTGCCGCCTGGGCCTGGGCGCAGCTCGGCGGCAATGCACAGCGAATTATCGTTGGTTTCTTCGTCTCACTGTGTTTCGCAGCCTTGTTGACCGCCGTCGTTAAGGCCGTCCAGCGCAAGGAGTACGGCGCCGCCGCGGTTCCGACCATCGCCAGCCTGCTCCTCGGCTGGTTCCTGGTCCGCTACTGGGGCATCATCGGAGGTGGCGTCGGCGGCTTCGAGACGAACCCCGCAGGCAACGTCGTCGGCAGCCCGATCAACTTCATTCAGGAATCGCCCTACAACAACATCTTCCTGATGGTCGTGTTGATCTGGATCCAGACGGGCTTCGCCATGGTGATTCTGTCCGCAGCAATCCAGGCCGTTCCTGACGATGTGCTCGAAGCAGCACGCGTTGATGGAGCAACGACATCACAGGTGTTCTGGAGGGTCACACTCCCGCAGATTGCCCCGACCATCGGCGTCGTCGTGACAACGATCATCGTGCTCGTGATGAAGGTCTTCGACGTCGTGAAAGTGATGACAAATTCAAACTTCGGTACCCAGGTGTTGGCCAACGACATGTTCAACCAGGCCTTCAACGCTGCAAATACGGGTCGAGGGGCCGCGCTGGCAATGCTGATCTTCATCTCAGTGATGCCCGTCATGGTCCTCAACATCCGCCGCATGCAGAGGGAGGACTGACATGTCCGAAATCAAGCTCGCCGAAGACACGGCCGCCGAGTCGACGCTCCATAACGGAGGCGTCATCAGCCGCTTCATGGATGGTTTCCGAGCCATCCCCAGAGTCGTGCTGTGGTTCATCGTGGTGGTGTGGGCGACGCCCACTGTCGGTCTGCTCATCAGCGGTCTCCGAACCCGAGATGATCAACGTTCGAGTGGTTGGTGGACAGGACTCAACCCAACCGAGTGGACCTTTGAGAACTACGACACAGTCTTTGGCGCCTCGGCGTCAGGCTCACTCGGTGACTCACTGTTGAACTCGTTCGCCATCACGATTCCCGCCACGATCATTCCCATCGCTGTTGCCGCCTTCGCTGCGTACGGCTTCGCATGGATCGACTTCAGAGGCCGCAAGGGGCTGTTTATTGCAACGGTGTCACTGCTCGCGATTCCGCTGCAGGTGGCACTCATCCCGCTGCTCCAACTTTTCGTCGGTGGTGCCCACCTCACCCTGCCAATCATCGACAAAACGATCACGATCCTCCCAGACCTCGACTTGGTGAACACCACCACGGCGGTCTGGATTGCACACTGCGGCTTCGCGCTGCCGTTCGCCATCTTCTTGTTGCACAACTACATCTCCGGGCTCCCCAAGGATCTGTTCGAAGCCGCACGCATCGACGGCGCCGACCACTTCACCATCTTCTGGCGACTCGTGTTGCCGCTCTCGGTGCCCGTCCTAGCCGCATTCGCAATCTTCCAGTTCCTGTGGACGTGGAACGATTTCCTTATCGCAAACACGTTCGCCGGCACCAACCCGGACGCCCGCCCAACCACGATCCTCATCGCCAACCTGGCCGGGGACTTTGGACGGAACGAGCATCTGCTGCCCGCCGCCGGATTCGTGCAAGCGTTCTTCCCCTTGGTCGTATTCTTCGCACTGCAACGCTTCTTCGTCCGCGGACTCCTGGCCGGATCTGTCAAGGGGTAACGGCAAAGAGCACTTCTTTCCGAGGCCAAAACTTCTCGCGGCAAGAACGGGTGCAGAAGAGTACGTTCGACCCGCCTCGGGTGACTCCTCGGATGGGTAGGTTGGCCGTGTGACAACTCTGGTCGATTCTTCTCCTCGCTCGCTCGGATCGCTCGCCAACGTCGGACCGCTGTCTTTTGGGCTCTGGCGATACACGAACACCGATCTTGCCACTGCTCGGCGAGTCCTCGAAGCAGCGTTGGACGCTGGAATGAACCTCGTCGACAACGCGGACGTCTACGGCTTCGACTGGGGTGGCACAGGCTTCGGCCAGGTCGAGGAAATCCTCGGCTCCGTGCTCGCCGGGGCACCGGGGTTGCGCGACCGCATGGTGCTCGCGACCAAAGGCGGCATCCTGCCGCCACTCCCCTACGACTCGTCGCCTGCCTACCTCCGGACTGCATGTGAAGCGTCGCTCACGCGAATGGGTGTCGACGTGATCGATCTGTACCAGATCCATCGGCCTGACCTGTACGCCCACCCAGCAGATGTCGCTGCGACGCTCACCGAATTGCGCGTCGCTGGCAAGATCCGAGAGGTCGGAGTCTCCAACCACACCCCGGCCCAAGTCGCAGCGCTGCAAGCACACCTCGACTTCCCCATTGCGACCAACCAACCCGAGTTTTCCGCTCGCCGCCTGTACCCAATGCGCGATGGCACCTTCGACCAGTGCATGCAGCTCGGTATCACCCCCATGGCATGGAGCCCACTCGCTGGCGGGTCACTCGCCACCGGCGATGGTGTCGCTCCCGAGTTGCTCGCCGAACTCGATCGACTCGCTGAGCGCGAAGGAGTCGACCGCAGCCATATCGCGATGGCATTCGTGCTCGCGCACCCGTCGCGGCCGATCGCCATCGTCGGATCCCAGAACATCGATCGCATCACCGACACTGTCCGCGCGCTCGCCGTCCAAATCGACCGCAGCGACGTCTACGCCATCGTCCAAGCATCTGAAGGGGTCCCCCTGCCATGAGTTCGATCACCGATCCAACCATTCCCGAAATCTCCTGGTTCAGCGCTCTGTGCGACGACGACTACGAGTTCCTCGGCCAGCCCGACCCTGCACTCGCCAGCTCATGGATGCACTGCTCGAACATCGTGCAGACAGCGGATCGCAACGGCTTCGACAACGTGCTGCTGCCCTCTGGCTACACGCTCGGCATCGATTCGACGGCCTTTGCCGCCGGTATAGCCACACAGACCGACCAGATCAACCTGCTGCTGGCCGTTCGAATGGGCGAGATGCATCTCCCCCAGCTCGCCCGTCAGCTGGCCACCATCGATCAGATGGCTGGCGGCCGGCTCTGCATCAACATCATCAGCTCCGACATCCCGGGTGAAGCGCTTGACTCCGCACCGCGTTACCAGCGCACTCGGGAATGGATGCAGGTCCTGCGTCAATTGCTCAACGGTCAGGCTGTCGACTTTGACGGAGAGTTCGTCGATCTCGAACTTGACCCGCCACGGATCGTCGAGGGCGCCACGTCTCCCCCGTTCTACTTCGGCGGATTCTCTCCGGCGGCCAAGGACGTCGCAGCCGCCGAGTCGGACGTCTTCCTGACCTGGCCTGACACCGTTGCCGCAGTGGGCGACACGGTGAACGAAATGACGACGTTGGCCGCCGAGCGCTACAACCGCGAGCTCATCTACGGTCTTCGCGCCCACGTGATCGTGCGCGAATCCGAAGCCGAGGCGCGCGCCGCAGCCGAGCACCTGGTGTCGAAGCTCGACGCCGATACCGGCGATGCAATCCGCAACAAGTCGCTCGACGCCGCCTCATTCGGTGTGGCCCGTCAAGCAGCGCTCCGCGAAGGCGCCGCTGATGACGGCTTCGTCGAAGACAACCTGTGGACAGGCGTCGGCCGGGCCCGAAGCGGCGCCGGCGCAGCGATTGTCGGCAATCCGGATCAGGTAGCCGCCAAGCTGCAGGCATACCAAGGCGTAGGGATCGGCGCATTCATCCTGTCCGGGTACACCCATGCCGCCGAATGCGACTTGTTTGCCGAGCATGTGCTGCCGAAACTCGCGCACGCGCCGATCAAACCCCGATTTACGCACTGACCATCGCACCGTCCTGTCGACTGCAGGCGATCAAACAGAATTGCGCAGCGGTCCTCTTCCTCAACTCGGCGAGGCGAGCTTCAGGACCAAATAGCTTTGCGGGTCTCAGCGTCGAAGAAGTGGACGTTCTCTATAGCCACGGCAATGTCGATGTTCTCACCGATGCGGGCTCTCGAACGCGGATTGAAGCGTCCAACAGCATTCGCTGCGTTCCCGCTCGTCGACTCCTCGACAGCATCAGGGTCACCTGAATCAACGGTCTTGGCATCCAACCGGAAGTGCACCATGACCTCCGAACCGAGCGACTCAATCAGCGACACTTTGGATGTCAGGCGTCGGTTCTCAGGTGCGCCGTCAACCATCGCAGCATCTTCGAAGTCTTCCGGGCGGATACCGACGATGACCGGCTTGCCGTCGTATCCCTTGAGACCCGGCCGCGCTGCGAGTACGTGCTCGTCAAGACCGATCGTGTGCGAACCGAACGTGACGCTGCCGCCATCGCCAGAAATGTCGGCTCGCCCCTCGTAGAGGTTCATCGAGGGCGACCCGATGAACGCACCGACAAACACGTTGTCAGGGCGGTCATACAGATTCTGCGGCGTGTCGACCTGCTGGAGGTATCCGTCTTTGAGCACGGCGACCCGGTCGCCCATCGTCATCGCCTCAACTTGATCGTGGGTCACGTAGACCGTGGTAACTGCAAGCTCGCGCTGGAGCGCTGCGATCTCCGCGCGCATCTGAACCCGCAGTTTCGCGTCGAGGTTCGAGAGCGGCTCGTCCATCAGGAATGCTGCCGGCTGGCGAACGATGGCGCGACCCATTGCGACACGTTGGCGCTGGCCGCCCGACAGCAAGCCGGGCTTGCGGTCGAGGTACGAGTCGAGTTCGAGGATTGCCGACGCCTTGCGAACACGGACGTCGATCTCTTCCTTGGGAACCTTGGCCAGCTTGAGCGCGAACCCGATGTTGTCGTACACGCTCATGTGCGGATACAAGGCGTAGTTCTGGAAGACCATCGCGATATCGCGATCCTTCGGCTCGACATCGTTGACAACACGGTCGCCGATGCGGAGTTCGCCGCCCGAGATCGACTCAAGGCCGGCAACCATGCGCAACGCGGTGGACTTGCCACAACCCGACGGGCCAACGAGGACCAGGAACTCTTTGTCCTGAATGTCGAGACTCAAGTCATGAATGGCGTGATACCCGTTGTCATAGATCTTCTCGACGCCGTCGAGCGACACTGTTGCCATGATTCCTCCGATGTCCCCCTCGTGACCGCCTCCAAAAGTCGGACGGCACGAACATGTAAGCGTTTACAGAATAGGTCGGATGAGGGTCGCACGTCCAGAAGGCATCGAGACAAACCGCCTGCAACCTCGGCAATATCACTGAAGTTGACGGAGTCGTCGGCAACCCGGACTCGGGTCCCGTACTGCTCGGCTTGTTTTCAGCGGTAGCGTCGCTGCCCGTGAATCACGTGAAGAACCGCATGCAGGCTCTGGGTCTGCTGGACCGCTCGATCAAGGCCGCAACCGACGACGAAATCACATCGGGCATCGAGGCGTTGGACGATGATCACCGTGAGGGACTCGAGTCATTTGTCGAAGGTGAACTCGATGCCGACTCATTGCGTGCCGGAGTCAAGGCCGGTCGTATCGACGGCAGCATGGAAGCAATCGCGGCCATCCTGTCTGACGCTTGTCTCACCGATTGCATCGAGGGACTCGGCGAAAATGCCGACAACCCGTCGACTGATCAGCTCAAGGAAGTGCTGCCCGGACTCGTCGAACGCCACGGGCTCGCCGTCACGCGCATCATGCTCGCTGCCACTATTGCGGGCGAGGCTCCGGCATCGGCGATCATCCGTGACCTGCTGAAGAACGACGAAGTGCTTGCTCTGCCCAAGACCGAGGAGCCGCAGCTCGCTCCGGTGCTCGACACCGCCAAGCGCTCCGACGACGAGCAAGCGAAGCTGCGCGAACAGCGCAAGGCCGCGAAGGCCGCCAAGAAAGAAGCTGACCGCTCGCGCAAAGCCCAGTCCACCGCCGCTCGCCGCAAGTAGTTCCGGTTCTTACTGCTGAGGCAGGATCTGGATCACGTCACGCGAAGCCGACAATGGGGTGTGGGACGTACGGATCTTCGAGGGTCTTGACTTCGTCGTCGGTCAGTTCAAGTTCGACGGCTGCCACCGCGTCATCGATGTGATGCGGCTTGGTTGCTCCGATGATCGGCGAGGTAACCGCCGGGTTGCGCAACACCCACGCCAGCGCCACCTGTGCCCGAGGAACGCCGCGTCCCTCAGCAACCGCCGCGACCGCATCGGCAACGGCGCGATCGGATTCCTCCATGCCGTAGAGGTACCGGCCGAACTCATCGCTCTCGGTGCGGTTTGTCGATTCATCCCATGCCCGGGTCAACTTGCCACGAGCCATCGGGCTCCACGGGATCACGGCGATGTTCATGTCCACACAGAGCGGGAGCATCTCACGTTCCTCTTCGCGGTTGATGAGGTTGTAGTGCGGCTGCATGCTGACGAACCGCGTCCAACCATTCGCATCGGCCACGTACTGCGCCTTGCTGAACTGCCAGGCATACATCGATGAGGCACCGATGTGGAGCACCTTGCCCATCTTGATCAGATCGTGCAGCGCCTCCATCGTTTCCTCGATCGGCGTGCGGTGGTCCCATCGGTGGATCTGATACAGGTCGATGTAGTCGGTTCCGAGTCGCCGCAGGCTCTCATCGACTTCGTGCATGATCGCCTTGCGCGACAGACCCTCTCCAAAACGTCCTTCACGCATTCGTCCGCGGACCTTGGTCGCGATGATGACGTCCTCGCGGTTCGTCATGTCCGCCAACGCTCGGCCGATGATCTCTTCGCTCGAGCCAAGTGAGTAAACGTTGGCAGTGTCGAAGCAGTTGATACCTGCCTCGAGCGCTTGCTCGATGAACGGTCGGCTGGTGGCCTCGTCCATGCTCCAGGCATGCGTGCCCTTCCCCGATTCGCCGTAACTCATGCAGCCCAGCGTGATCGCGGAGATCGACAGTCCAGTGTTTCCGAAGGGGACGTACTTCATCTCGCCACCCTGCCACACCCCTCCCCCGAAAAATGAAGGGAGGTGCCCGCTCAGCGACGTTGATCCCACACAGAACGAAGACCCCGTCGCACCTCAACCGAAATGTGCAGCAAAATCGTCGCTCAGCGACGCTGAACCAACATTTTTCGTGGTGAGTTTCGTGGTGAGGCCGGCTGACTAGAGGTTGAGGGTGTGGCCGGCGACGCGGCGCTCGTGGGTGAGGAGCCAGTCTTTGGTGTCGATGCCTCCGGCGAACCCGGTGAGTGATCCGTTCGATCCGACGACGCGATGGCAGGGCACGATGATCGAAATGGGGTTGCGCCCGTTCGCAGCACCGACGGCACGCGCCTTGCGCTTGTCACCCATCTGTTCGGCCTGCTCGCCATAGCTCACTGTCGTGCCGAACGGAATCGTCCGCAACGCGGTCCACGCCGACTGCTGGAACTCAGTTCCGGTCGGATCAAGCGGGAGGTCGAAGTCTTGACGATGCCCGTCGAAGTACTCGCCGAGCTGCGTCACGGCACTCGACAGCACGGGATGATTTTCACGGGGTTCCACGTCGCCGAGCGGCACTCGCTTCGGGTTGTCGGTCGGCCAGAGCACAGCGCGGATGCCTGCATCCGACGCGATGATCGTGAGCTGCCCAACGGGGCTACTCATCGTGGTTGAGGCAAGGGTGGTCGCCGTCATGACACTTCCGTTCTCGTCGTTGCGGTTGATGGTTGGCCAAGTGTTGAGCTGGCAGCAGAGCGTGCAGCCGAATCGAGTGTTCCGAGGCTCGCCCACAGGTGATGCAGGGCATATGAGCGCCACGGCGCCCACCGCACGGCGTCGGCGGGTTCAAGGCCGAGTGCTCGCAGTGCATTCACTGCGACCAAGTCGGTGCCGAGGAACACGTCGGGATGACCGAGTCCACGCATCACCACGTAGTCGGCAGTCCACGGGCCGATGCCCTTCAGTTCGAGCAGCCGCGCACGAGTCTCGACATGGTCGACACCGGCGTCGAGGACGAGCGCACCGTCCGCAGCCGCAGCGGCAACTCGTCGCACGGTGTCACGACGGGCCGTCGGCATCGCGAAGAATTCATCAGGAGCATCGGCGAGTTGCTCGACGGTCGGAAAAGCATGCGTCAGCGCGGTTGCGCCAGCCAGATCCGCGTCGATTGGCGCTCCCAGTGCAGCGACGAGTCGACCTGTCACGGTGCGCGCGCCAGCAAGCGACACCTGCTGCCCCACGATGGCCCGGAGAGTCGTCTGGAACGGATCGGCGCTCGCCGAAGCGCGCCGTCCAGGCATCGCGTGGACCAATCGTCCGAGCGCTGGTTCGATCCTCAGCGCTTCGTCGATCGCAATCGGATCGGCATCGAGATCGAGGAGACGCCGGAGTCGTTGCACGGCACTCGACAGATCAGCCCAGTTGACGAGTCGCACTCGGGCCTCGATGTGATCGTCATGTGCGCGCAGCGAAGCGGTGCCGTGACCGTGCGGAAGCGTGAGCACCAACGCGAAGCACTCGCCGTCCCACGACTCGAGGCCGGGAATCGCGTGCGCTCCGAGGAACGCCAGCAGCTCAGCACCCGCAAACGGTTGCCGCGCAGGGAGGCGAAGGACCACTTCTCCTCCTGGCCCAGCGCCCGCGACACTTCCGCGCTTCGCTCGAAGATCCGTCGGCGACGATGCGAAGACTTCACGCACCGTGTCGTTGAATTGACGCACGCTGCCGAATCCAGCGGCAAAAGCGATGTCGATGAACGACATCGATGTGGTCTCGATGAGCAACCGCGCCGTGTGCGCGCGGTGAGCTCGGGCGATGGCGAGCGGTCCCGCTCCCAGCTCGTCGGTCATCACTCGATTGAGGTGCCGCTCGCTGTAGCCGAGTTGCCGGGCCAGGCCGGGAACGCCGTCACGTTCGATGGCGCCGTCAGCAATCATCCGCATTGCTCGGCCGACGACGTCTTGTCGCAGATTCCATTCCGGCGACCCAGGCGACGCGTCGGGGCGGCATCGTTTGCACGCCCGAAATCCGCGTTGCTGCGCTGCTGCAGGTGTGTGGTGGAACTCGACGTTGGTCTGCTTCGGGGTCATTGCGGGGCAGCTCGGCCTGCAGTAGATCCCCGTGGTCCTCACCGCCGTGACAAACACTCCGTCGAACCTGCGGTCACCGCTGCGAACGATGCCGTAGCAGTGGTCGTGGTCGAGCGGTGGCATGGCTCCATCATGGCGGAGCATCGACGGCATCACCAGCGGAAATCAGCCACCGCGATAGGCGTCTGATTTCCGCTGCCCTAGGCGGGCACGATCGCCGGCCTCGGTTCGGCTGGTGCGACCTTGACCCGCAACAGCCAGAGCCCAATCAGGCAGAACGCCACTCCGCCGAAGAAGCCGTACTGCTTGCCGACGAGCTGCGCGAGGACACCGATGGCGAGTCCCGCGCCGGCCGAACCGATCTCGAAGAACATCGTGAACGAACTGATCGCGGAGGCCCGCTCAGCGTCGCTCGCGTTGTTGACGGTGAGCGCCATCAATGACGGGTAGTTGAACGCAGCGCCAAGTCCGATCAGCACCGCTCCTGTCCAGAGGCCGGGCACGCTGGGGAAGAGCGCGAATACGGCCAGACCGGCCGCCATCGCACTCAGGGCAATCGACACCGAGCGACGCGGCCCAAGACGCTCCGGCAGCTTTGCTCCGAACAGGCGGATGACAAGTGAGACGAGCGCATAGGCAAGGAACAGGCCGCCCGAACTGGTGAATCCATGATCCCGGGCGTAGTCGGGGATGAACAGGAAGAACGTGGTGAGCCCGCCGATGCCAAACGCAAGAACGGTCCCCGGCAGGATCGCCGCTGGGTGGACGAAACTGAAGACCCCGCTCTCCGCAAGAGCCTTCATCGGCGGGGCGCCGCGACGCGTCGAATCAACGGCTGTCGCTTCGTTGTCATCAGGTGACTCGACACGGGCGGGAGCGAAGACAGCAATCGCTGCCGAGATAATCGCGAAGGAACCGGCAGCGATGAAGGTGCGCTCGAAGTTGACGTCATCGAGGAGCCACTCGCTGAAGACTGGGCCCATTCCGAGACCGCTAAACACCGCCACGGAGAAGTAGCTCGCTCCCTCGGCTCGACGCTCACGCGGCGAAAGATCAGCGATGAGTGTGGCGGCGCCCACGAACACTGCCGCCTCGCCCACTCCAGTGAGCACTCGCAGGAACATGAGCACGCTCAGAGAGTCGGTCTGACTCATCAGCATGCCGCCAGTCGCCGCGGTCAACGCTCCTCCGATGATGATCGATCGCCGGCCGTAGCGATCTGCCAACCGACCGAGCACCGGCCGAGCGAAGATCGCTGCAGTCGCGAAGACCGCCGCATTCAAACCGAGCGCAAACTCACCGCCCTTGAGAGGACCCTCGATAAACAGCGGAACGAGCGGCACCAGGGTGCCGATGTACATGAAGAAGGCGAACGCACTCAGCGTCACGATGACAAACGGGCGCGTGACCAGCCGCTCTTCTTCAACCGGCCCAGCCGAGTCGAGATCGCGAGGGCCTCGCCCGGTCACTGCCATCTCCCAATCATGCCGACCGGGCGTTGGAACGTGCGGACCCGCCCAGCTGCCTGGCCGGAAGTCACAAAGAACTGCCGGTCCCAACGACGGCACGATCCACTTTCACTCCGAGGCAAAACAGACGAGGCAAATCAGACGGGATCAGACTTGCTCGCGCTCGCCGGAGACCGCCGAACGAATCGCCGCGTCGACCACCCGCTGCGCTGTCAACCCATCGACCGAGGTGGGTCCGCGTACCTCACCAGCCCGAATGCCGGCAATCCAGTCCTCCGCCTCGAGTCGGTATGCCTCACTGAAACGGCCGAACCAGTCATCTCCGACGTGCTGATGGGCGGCGCCTTCGGATCGCACGACGGGCTGTGCTGGTTGTGGCGCGGTGACCATGCCCCGCTCGCACGTGACTTCTAACTCGACGTCGTAGCCGTAGGCCGCCTCGACGAACTCGATCGTGACCGTGGACCCATCTGCCATCACGCCGAGCAACACCACGTGTTCAACCGGTCGCGGTCCACTCACCACCTGCGTTGTGATCGAAGAGAACTCCGTTCCCGTCAGCCACCGGGCGGTGTGCACGTCGTGGATCAGCGACTGCGACAAGACCAGATCGAGTGGGCGTTCCCATTGATGATTCGTGTTGCGATGCACAGCTCGAACGTGGCGAACCAACCCGAGATCATTCATCGCTGATCGAACCTGCAGGTGTGCCGGGTCGTACTGGCGCATAAAAGCCACCTGCACCAACGGCCGGCCGGCGGTGGCTTCCGCAGCGACGACGCGCTCGGCATCGGCGACGACGCTCGCCAAGGGTTTCTCGCACAGGACGAATCTGCCTCGCTCGACCGCCACAATCGTCAAATCGGCGTGCGTGTCATCAGGCGATGCGATGACCACACCGTCGAGCCTCGAATCTGCCGCGACGTCGGCCGCGTCGGTCGACGCTGCAGCGTCACAGAGCCCGGCTGCGTCGAGCGCCGCGGTGGCATCGATATCGGCGACCACCATGACCTCGACGCCGTCGATGGCGGCGAGATTCTTGATGTGCTCGCGGCCCATGCCACCCGCACCGATCACACCGATTCGGATTGTCATGATTGAGATACTACGAGGCCGCTCAGTCGCCAGTCGGCGGTTTCGGCTCCTTCGGCAGCCCGAGCACACGCTCGCCAACGATGTTGCGCTGGATCTGGCTCGTGCCACCCCAGATCGTCTCGGAGCGGGAGAAGAAGAACGACGACATCATCGGACTCACCGGATAGCCCTCACGTCGCTGGTCGCGGCTCGCGCCCGGCCAGCCGCCCGCTTCGGGGCCAGTGTCAATCAGCATGGAGTCGCTGCCATAAATGTCGAGCGCGAGTTCCATGGAGCGTTGGTGCATCTCGGTCCAGAACATCTTGTTGGTTGCGCCGAGGGCCGCAGTTCCCATGTCCTTGCTTTTGTTGAGCGTGGCGGTGAGATTGCGGAGGCCGTTGAAGCGCAGAATCTCGATCTTTGAGTAGTACTGCATCAACCGCTGCCGGATGTGCGGATCGTTGATCGACCCGTTCTCGTTCGCTTTCTCGACGAGGAGTCGATATTCCTCGGCGAATCGACGGAAGCCGGTCGTCGCCGACTGCCCACGCTCGAATCCGAGCGTGGAGTTCGCCACCTTCCAACCGTTGTTGATTCCACCGACAACGGCGTCCTTCGCGCAGCGGGCATCGGAGAAGAAGACCTCGCAAAACTCGGCCGTACCGTCGGGCTGCGTGATGCCGCGGACTTCGATGCCCGGTTGGTTCATTGGAACGAGCATGTAGGAGATGCCGGCGTGCTTCTTGACGTCAGGATCGGTCCGGGTGAGCAAGAAGCAGTAGTCGGCGTGGTGTCCCTGGGTCGTCCAGACCTTCTGGCCGTTGATAACCCATTCGTCGCCATCGAGTTCAGCGGTGGTCTTGATCGACGCCAAGTCAGAACCAGAGTCGGGTTCGGAGAATCCCTGACACCAGCGAGTCCGACCCTGCAGGATGCCTGGGAGGAACTCCTTCTTCTGTTCCTCGGTACCCCATTGCAGCAGCGTCGGGCCGACCAGGGTGTCGCCGAAGAAGTCGCCGCGCATCGGTGCCTTCGCGTTGGCGAATTCTTCTGAGAGCGCAACGCCCTGCATCGTGCTCAGGCCTTTGCCGCCGTACTCGGCTGGCCACGTCGCACAAATCCAGCCACCCTCGAAGAGCTTCGTTGGCCACGTCGCGTTGAACTCCTTGCGTTCCTCGGCCGTCATCTCGAAGCCGTCATCGAACCAGCCGTCGGGCAGGTTGTCGTGCAGCCACGCCTTGATCTCGGCGCGGAACTCTTCGGCTTCGTTCGGGTACGTCAGGTCCATCCCACCATTCTTGTGCGCAATGGGTGGAGGCTTCGAATCACAGCGGTGTGCCACCCGTCCCGTGAGCTCCCCCGGTTCCAGCATTGGGCATTCCGCCGCTGTTCAGTTGACTGGTTCGCAGCTGTTCACGAGTCGTTCACCAAATTTGCATAGTTGCGCAACATCGCTCTCGTAGCTTGTTTTGGACGGTCGCCTCGCCCCTTCAGCCAGCAACTCACCCCCCTCCGAGCCAGCTGGATCCCCCTGGGGGCGGGCGATCGTCCACACAGGTCGTTGCACCCCAGCGAGGTGGTTGCACCCCGGCGGGATGACGTTCTCCCTCTCAGGAGAGGGCGATCGTCTCCGGGACATTGCGGTGCCGACACGCCGTCACCGTGATTCGCTTCGGTCACCCCTCCGACCAATTCACGCACTGGAAACACTGCGGCGATGAGCCCGCAACTCGAGGTCCGTAGCTTGCGCCTCGCAATCCGGACGGCAACGGCGCCACTGGATTCTCCAAGCAAATCCCATTTTCCCCTACCCCAATCCTTTGGAGGAACCCGTGCGCAATCGAGCGCTTCGAATCATCTCCGGCATCGGTGGCGTCACTGCCCTCGTTGCCCTCATGCCCGGCACCGTCATCGCTCAGGAAGCATCCGAGGTCCAAGCGGTCCTCGACAACATCTGGGTGTTCATCGCCGGCTGTTTGGTCTTCTTCATGCAGGCGGGCTTCGCGCTCGTCGAGGCAGGCCTCACTCGTGCCAAGAACGTCGTCAACATCTTCGCCAAGAACATGGCTGACGCGATCATCGGCATCCTCGCCTTCTTCTGCACCGGGTACGCCCTGGCATTCAGCGGCGGCAACGACTTCTTCGGTACCGAGGGCGGCGCCTTCTTCATGAAGGATCTCGACATCAACGCCATCGGCGGAAGTGGTGTCATCAACCTGTCCCATGGAACGTTCTTCTTCTTCCAGGCCGTGTTCGCCGCCACAGCAGTCACCATCTGCTCGGGCGCCATGGCTGAGCGGACGAAGTTCACCTCGTACCTCATCTTCGGTGTGTTCATGTGCGCCATCATCTACCCAGTCGTGGTGCACATGACCTGGGGTGGCGGCTTCATCGCCGGCATTTCGATCGGTGATGCGGTCTACTCCGACTTCGCTGGTTCCGGTGTCGTCCACATGACCGGCGGCATCGCCGCTCTGGTCGGAGCCAAGCTGGTCGGCGCTCGCAAGGGCAAGTTCGCCGCAGACGGCAGCGCACGAGCGATCCCGGGCCACAACATCCCGTTCGCCATCCTTGGTGTGTTCATCCTCTGGCTCGGCTGGTTCGGCTTCAACCCCGGCTCCGAGCTCGCTGCGGACAACCTTGTGACGGGCATTGCGCTCAACACGATCCTTGCTGCGGCTGCTGGCGGTCTCACGACTGCTGCGGTGATTTGGATGAAGACCGGCAAGCCCGACGTTGCCTTCGTCGGCAATGGCGTGCTCGCCGGACTCGTTGCCATCACGGGACCATGTGGCACTGCGACTCCGATCATGTCGATCGTGATCGGTGCCATCGGCGGTGTGATCGTCGTCTTCTCGGTGCTGTTCTTCGACAAGATCAAGATCGACGATCCGGTCGGCGCCATCAGCGTCCACGGTGTCGTCGGCATCTGGGGCGTCCTCTCGATCGGGCTCTTCGCCCGCTACGACGATGCGTTCCTCGGTCGTGACGACGCAGGCCTCTTCTACGGCGGCGGCTTCGAGCAGCTCGCCGTGCAAGGCCTGATGGTGCTCATCATCATCGCCTGGGTCAGCGTTGCCAGCCTGATCGTCTTCGGAGCACTCAAGGCCACGATCGGCCTGCGGGTCGACGAGGAAGAGGAAGTCGAAGGCCTCGACGTTCCCGAGCACGGCATGGCCGGCTACTCCAACGACCCCTCCTACGCCTGAACGACTGACGAAGAAAGAGAGAGACCAACATGAAACTCGTGACTGCAATCATTAAGCCGTTCAAGCTCGATGACGTCAAAGACGCCCTCAAAGCTGCCGGTTCTGCCGGCATCACGGTGAGCGAAGTCCGCGGCTTCGGCCGTCAGGGCGGACACACCGAGACCTACCGAGGAGCGGAGTACAAGATCGACTTCGTACCAAAGGTCAGCATCCAAGTCGTCGTCGACGACGCCGACGTCGACTCGATCGTCGACGCCATCACGGCGTCGGCTGCGACCGGCAAGATCGGTGACGGCAAGATCTGGATCACCGACGTCGATCGGATCGTTCGGATTCGCACAGGCGAGGAGGGCGGCGACGCCGTCTGACCGCTGCAATCTGAATTGCCGTGAAGATCGGCGATTCGCAACGTAGCGAAGCGCTGCACTGATTCCCCGGGCTCTCGCAGTCCGGGGAATCAGTCGTTTTCGGGCCACGCTCCCCGTTTGCGTACCGCTCAGGCTGCGCCCGCGACATATGGCGGGCTCGCAAACGTGGATTGAGCGTGTTTCCACCTTGTGAACATCGCGTTTCGCCCTGTCGCGAGCCGGGCAGACGTGCATACGTTCCATGGCCATGTTTGCTCTCGACTCTGGTGACACCGCGTGGGTACTGACTTCCGCGGCCCTCGTGCTCTTCATGACTCCCGGCCTCGCCTTCTTCTACGGCGGCATGGTTCGGTCGAAGAACGTGCTCGGCATGCTCATGCAAAACGTCTTCGCGATGGGCCTCGTGTCGACGATCTGGGCCATCGTCGGGTTCTCGCTGGTCTTCGGTGACAGCGGCAACGGCTGGATCGGCAACTTCGACTTCTTGTTCCTCGCTGACGTCAAGAATCTCGACGGCGACATCCCGGGGATGGCACTTGTTGCCTTTCAGATGATGTTTGCCGTCATCACACCGGCCTTGATCACGGGTGCCACAGCAGATCGGCTGAAGTTCGGCTCGTACGCAGTGTTGATCGGATTTTGGTCACTGCTCGTCTACGTCCCGGCTGCCAAGTGGGTCTTCAACGGTTGGTTGCTCGACATGGGTGCCCTCGACTTCGCCGGCGGCACCGCCATTCACATCAACGCAGGAGTCGCCGCGCTCGCCGTGGTCATCGTCATCGGCAACCGCAGGGGGCACGGAACCGTCGCGATGCCGCCGCACAACTTGCCGCTCACCATGCTCGGTACCGGCATCTTGTGGTTCGGCTGGATCGGCTTCAACGCGGGTTCTGGCCTGGCCGCCGATGGCGTCGCTGCTCAGGCGCTCGTCAACACTCATCTCGCAGCAGCGACGGGCATGCTCGGCTGGCTCCTCGTCGAGCGACTCAAGTCAGGTCACGCGACCACGCTTGGCGCAGCCTCGGGTGCGGTTGCCGGATTGGTCGCAATCACCCCCTGCGCCGGTTTCGTCGGCGGTCCCGCACCACTGATCATCGGCGCTGCGGCCGGCGTGCTGTGCTTCCTCGCACTCGGCATCAAGGAAAAGATGGACTGGGACGACAGCCTTGATGTCATTGCCGTCCACCTGATCGGTGGCATCGTCGGAACCCTGCTGCTCGGCTTCTTCGCTGACACCGCAATCAACGGCGAGTTCGACGGGCTCTTGTACGGCGGCGGGCTTGAACTCCTGAAGGATCAGTTCGTTGCCGCCCTCGTCGTTGGTGTCTTCTCGTTTGTGGTCACCTTCATCCTGGCAAAGATCATCGACGGGACGATGGGCTTGCGCGTCGACGAAGACGCCGAACTGCAAGGCCTCGACCAGAGCCAGCACGCCGAGTCGGCCTACTCAAGCTGACGCTCTCCAACTACTGACCTTCGCCCCCAGTCCACTTCGACCAGCGCACTACGATCAGGACCGACATGAAACTCATCACCGCCGTCATCAAGCCCTTCAAGCTCGACGATGTGAAGGACGCCCTCAAAGCCATCGACGTCACCGGCATCACGGTGTCCGAGGTGCGCGGCTTCGGCCGGCAGGGCGGACACACCGAGACCTACCGGGGCGCCGAGTACAAGATCGACTTCGTACCGAAGGTCAGCCTGGCCACAGTCGTCGACGAGAGCCGCGTCGACGATGTGGTCGACGCGATCACAAAGTCAGCTGCCACCGGCAAGATCGGTGACGGCAAGATCTGGATCACCGACGTCGATCGCGTCGTGCGTATCCGCACGGGCGAAGAAGGCACCGACGCCATCTGACGATCCTGGCGACCGTTTGTGTGCGGTCACGGACCTGGAACCACCGCGCATCGAGGTCACCGCGCACGCCGGGCAAGAACGTTGTTCATAGAGATTGGCGTCGCTCCGCTCGGCGCGTTCTCCAATTCCGGAACTCACCTCGGAGCGCAACGAGGCCCGCGAGAATGATCAACCCACCGATGATCACGACCGGCCAGGCAATGCCACCGCTGGATGTCGAGATCGCTTCCTCGGGTCGCATCTCCACATCTTGACGTGTTTGTGTCGGGATTTCTGCGGACCGGTCCGCAGAAATCCCGACACAAACGACTCAGGAGGGTTGCTGGAGTTCGCGCAGTTGGGCCAAGGTCTGGCCGGCGCCCGCTCCAACGCTTTCCAAGGCGCTGAGGATGGCGACGAGGTTCCGGTCACGTTCCTGCGCCAGGTCGCGGATCGACCGGTCCCCGGCCTGAGCATCAGACTGGTCGGCGATGGTGTCGATCAAGTCATCGGTCAGCTCAGGTGTGTCCATCAACTTCGTCCACGGCCACTTGAGGGCCGGACCGAACTGCGCCATGAAGTGGCGCATGCCGCCCTCTCCCCCGGCGATGCGATACGTCTCGAACGTCCCCATCTGCGCCCAGCGGAGGCCGAATCCGAAGCGGATCGCATCATCGATCTCCTCGGTCGTTGCGATGCCATCGTTGACGAGCCACAGGGCCTCCCGCCACACCGCTTCGAGCAGGCGATCGGCAATGAACGCGTCAATTTCCTTGCGGACGTGAAGCGGGTGCATGCCGAGCGCCCGGTACGTGTCCATTGCCCGGTCGATCGTTCCGAGCGACGTCTGGACACCGCCGACAACTTCGACAAGTGGCAGGAGGTACACCGGGTTGAAGGGGTGCGCCACGACGAATCGTTCGGGGTGGTTCATTGCCGTCGCGAGGTCTGATGGCTGGTAGCCCGACGTCGACGATGCAATGAGCGCGTTGAGAGGAGCGACATCATCAATCGCTGCGAGCGTGCTGTGCTTGATGTCGATCCGTTCTGGTACCGACTCCTGAACGAGACCTGCCCCGTCGACAGCCTCGGCAATCGAGTCGACGATCGTGAGTGACCCCACCTGATCGGTCGCGAGGCCGAGCGCCGCCCAGGCCAATACCGCATCGGCCATGACCGCATCAAGAACCTCACTCGCAGTCGGAGACGGGTCGTACACAGCGACGTCGACGCTGCGCAAACGCATCCGAGCCGCCCACGCTGCACCGATCACGCCACACCCGACGACGGCGGCCCGGGCAGGAAGCTCAGCCATGCCGGGTCAGCTGCATCTTCTCGCGCACGTCATCGGCATTCATGATGTCGATGTTCATTCCGCTCAGGATGGCGACCGCTCGCTCGACGAGGTCCTGGTTCGTGGCCAGCTGACCGCGATCGAGATACAGGTTGTCCTCAAGGCCAACGCGTACGTTGCCGCCAGCAATCGCGGCCAGCGCGACGTACTCCAGCTGCTTCCGGCCGATCGAGAACGCACTGAAGGTCCAGCTCTCGGGAATGTTGTTGACCATCGCCATGAACGTGTTGAGGTCGGCGGGCGCACCCCACGGAATGCCCATACAGAGCTGCACCATTACCGGATCGGCGATCAGACCCTGTTCGACCAGTGACTTTGCCTGCCAGAGGTGTCCAGTGTCGAATACTTCGATTTCCGGTCGCACCCCCAGCTCTTGCACCTGACGCGCCATTTCGGCGAGGACCGACGGCGTGTTGGTCATGACATAGTCCCCCTCGCCGAAGTTCATCGAGCCGCAGTCGATCGTGCAGATCTCGGGCAGGATCTTGCGAACATGGTCGAGCCGTTCCGTCGCGCCGACCATGTCGGTGCCTTCCTCGGCCAATGGCAAAGGTCGCTCGACCGAGCCGAACGTGACGTCGCCGCCCATCCCCGCCGTGAGGTTGATGACCGGATCAACGTTCGAGGATCGGACCCGGTCAACGACCTCTGCGTAGTACTCGACCTCACGCGACGGCGCACCCGTGATCGGGTCGCGGACGTGAATGTGCACCACCGCGGCACCTGCCTTTGCCGCAGCAATACAGTCGTTGGCGATGGCTTCGGGTGTGAACGGCACTTTGTCGGACTTTCCGACGGTGTCGCCGCTGCCCGTAACAGCACAGGTGATGAAGGCAGAACTCATTGGGGTCTCGTTTCGTTGTGTGGAGATAAGGGTGGAGATGAGGGTGGAGATGGGAGAGCAGCTGAAAGAGCCGATGGATGCGTCACTCGGCCGTTGCACCGTTGCGTCGCAGGACGCGTAAGCGCGACAGCACGTCGTCGCGGTCGATGTAACAGCCGCGCAGGACTCGGCGTCCGACGCCGGGATCGTACGCGTCGCGGCCGTGCAGAATGCGCCGGTTGTCGAAGCCGACAAGGTCGCCCGGTTCGAATCGGTTCGACAACATCAGTTCCGGATCGTGAGCGACCGCCGAAAACACGCGCATCGCGGCGTACGCCCGAGGGACGTCAACTGGCGCCATGTGCGGCGCAAGGCGAACGGGATAGAACGCGCGCATCGTGAGCGGACTGTGGGTCGTGCCGTGGTCAATCATCGGTCCGATCCACCGGTGGTCACCGTCTTTCGCTCGGTTTGCAAAGACCCACTCGAGGGTGGTGAGCGCCTCGTAGTGGTCGCGATGTTCGGCACGCAACCGCTCGACGACGGCGAGCCCGTCGGTCATTCGCGACGCACCACCCGCCACCGTGTTCTCGACGCAGTGAAGAAACTGAAAGCCTGGCGGCGTCTCTCGGGTCGGGAGATCCGCATGTTGTCCGAGGTTGGCGCCGGTGTTGGCGAGCGAGTCGGCCCGGTCGAAGATTGCCTCGACGGTAAACACGTCGCCAAAGTTGGAGCCTCGGATCGGTCCAATCCGCCGCCCAATCATCTCCATCGCTTCGCTGTTGGCCGACGTATTGCGCAGCCGAGCCAGTCCGTGTGTGACGAGTGCGGTCAGCCACGCCTCAAGTACCGAGTCATCGTCGAGGACCGCTGAGCCATCGAACGTCGGTGGCTCCTCCATCGTTGCGGTCCACACCGTCGGAGCGCCCGAAACGGCATCAGGCAGATGCTTGGTGTCGGCAATCGATCGCAGCCATCCGGGGTGGACGTGTGACTCGGTCCCGTCGATCCAGGCGACCACGAGTGCACCATCGGACCCGATGTGTGCCCCGGCGAGCACTTCTGGACCGGGCAGGTCGAACGGGTCAACCGTGGACTCACGGGTGATTGGGTCGATGGCGACCGTGTTCTCATAGAGCCACAGCGAAAAACAATCGAGCCGCACCCCGTCGGCCCAGTGGACCCGCACCATCGGCAACTCACGCGTGACGCGTGCAATCGATGCCCACCGATACGTGTCGAAGTCCGGCGTCACCACCACGGTCACGGTTCCAAACACTACTCACCGCGGACCCGGCGACGGTTCGTCAGAACGCGTCAGAGGCGGCGGCAAGCGGAGCGCGCACGGTGTCGCTCATCGGAACCGCATCACGATCGACCGGCAACGTTCGCGCCAGCCGGTCGCCAACATCGACGGTGACACCGAGCCAGTATCGCTCGTTGCGGAAGTGGTGCAACCGATGATTCCGATCGAGATGGGCGTAGTACCGCGAGGTCGGCCGGTACTTGGAGTGCACGAGCAAGTGGACCCACTCATAGTGGGCCAAAGCCAGCAGGCCAGCAACCATCGTCGACGCCGCTGTTGCTCGAGCAACCTCGGGCGAGACAAGCTGAAGCGAACCGAGCACCAGGGCAGCCGCTCCGAGCGGTAGGACAATTGCCAGACACGAGCCGATCGCATTCGGGCGTCGCAGCAACAGCCAGTCGAGGTCGTCTGGAACGCGGTGGTGACGTTCGTGCGAGTCACGGGTGCCGAGCAACTCGGCAAGGCGGTTGGTCGGCTGGGCATGCAAGAGCATTCGATGGATCATCCACTCGACCGGACCGAGCAACACGATGACCACAGCAACTGCGGCCAGGTCGCCCCAGGTCAGGCCACCCATCGCTGCGCGGAGTACCACTGCCAGCATCAGGAACGCCGCAATCACCCGCGCCGACGACGAGTCCACGAAGGCGCGTGCAACCTCTCGTCGAGTGGCAAGGTCACGCGCCGACGTCATCCCGATGACCGTATCGCACCGCCCCCGAGCACCGCCCTCGGCACATCGATCGGGTGTCTCGTGCAGTTGAGTGGCAGGAGCATTGCTGACGTACAGTCAGCGGCATGACGACCATCGAATCGGACCCGCCTGCCGCTGACGCGCCGGTCAAGAAAGAACGCTGGACGGCGCAGTGGAAAGAGCTGTACCACGAGGTCATCACCAACAACCTGTGCACCGGTTGTGCCGGCTGCGTCGTCACCTGCCCGCATGACGTGATCGGGTACGAACACGAAGAGGGCAAGTACATCCCCTTCCATCTGGAAGAAGAACTCGGGCTCGACGACTGTGTCCACGGTTTCGGCTCCGGCGGCGGTTGCACCACGTGCACCCGTGCCTGCCCGCGCTTTCGTGCTTGGGAGCCAGCAGCCGACATGCACCTGTTCGGTCGTGTGCGTGAGCCCGACGAGATGGCGGGCATCTGGCGCCAGCTCTATCTCACGCGGGCCAGTGACGAGATGGTGCACAAGATGGGCCAGGACGGCGGCCTCGTCTCGGCGATGCTGATCTGGCTGCGCGAGCACGACTACATCGACGCGGCGCTCGTCTCCGGCGTCGAAGAAGACGACGCGTGGAAGGCCAAGCCGGTCGTCGTGTCGACTCGCGAGGAGATTCTCGCCACCGCCGGTTCGCGCTACACATACTGCGCCAACCCGCTTGCGCTGCGCGAAGCCAAAGAGCAGGGCCACGAACGCCTCGCACTGGTCGGCATGGGTTGCCAGACCTCCTCGCCGCCAGTCATGTGGGACCGCAAGGCCGGCAAGGTGTCCAAGCCCTTCCTGTTCAACATCGGTTTGCTCTGCTCGAAGACTTTTGATGACGCCATTTTCGAAGAGCTCTTCGAGGCCAAGTACGGCTTGAAGAAGCAGGACATGGTCAAGATGAACATCAAGGGCGCCTTCCAGATCTGGATGAAGGATGGCTCGTATCACGAGATCAATCTGAAGGAATGTCACGCCTGGACTCGCGAGGGCTGCAAGAGCTGCCCCGACTTCGCGGCTGAGCACTCCGACGTCGCAACGGGCGGCATCGGTGAAGACAATGACTGGACGCTGACCATTGTCCGCACAGAGTTGGGCGAAGAGGTCATCGAGCGGATGATCGCCGACGGCTCATTGATCGCGCGCCCGGCTCAGACCGACGAGACGGCGATGCGCCTGCTTCGTCTGCTCTCGATCGTCAGCCGTCGCCGCTGGCCCAAGGAAGCCGATGCTGCACCGGCCATCGGTGTCCCGCCACCCAAGAAAAAGAAGGTTGTCGCGGTCAAAACCGACGAGGTCAAGCCAAAGGAGTAGCCGACGACTTGGTGCCTGGCACCAAGTCGTCTTACTTGCAGGCGGCGAGGTCGGCTTCGAAGAGTTCGATCGCGGTGCCGGGGCCGGCGTCGCCAGCGGACTCGGTGATGGCGTCGAGCTCGTCTTGGCTGTACTGCTCGACTTGATCGAGCATGCAGTCGCCCTGCGCCTCGGTGAGATCACCTTGGGTGACCGCGGTCTTGATGATGTCCTCGGCCACTCGCTTAGAGCCGGGGTCCGAGTTACATGCACTCAGGCCGAGCACGGCGACGGCAAGCACCGCGAGGGTGCGGCCCAGCGGGCGCTTCGGTGTCGCGCTGGTGCTGATCTCGATGGTGGCGAGCTCTGAGTTCACAGTGAACGGAGGCTACTGGCACGATGTCGGGATGCCGCTCAGCCAACCTCTGAACCAGTCACAGCATCGATCGCTCAACTGGGAGGCGCAGACGCTGCTTGAGCTGATGGAGCGAATCGGTGCGCCCGCGCTCGATTCCCAAGAACCGGCCATGGCTCGCGCAACGCGAGCCGAACTCGCTCCCGAGCCGACCGAAGATTGCCACGAGATTCGGTTTGTTGACGCAGGCGGCGTGCCGGCCCGTCTGTACCTGCCCACGCCCACTGACACCCTGCCTGGTCTGCTCGTCTTCTTCCACGGCGGCGGCTGGGTCATCGGTGACCTCGACAGCCACGACAACATCTGCCGGTCGCTCACGAACCGCAGCGGTCAGGCGGTGTTGAGCATCGACTACCGATTGGCGCCTGAGGACCCGTTCCCAGCTGGCCTCGGCGATTGCATCCAGGCAACGCGCTGGGCCCATGCCAACGCTGCCGAACTCGGCGTCGACCCTGATCGCCTCGCGGTCGGCGGCGATTCTGCCGGCGCGAACTTCGCGGCGGTCGTCGCGCACGTCGCTCCCGCTCCGATCATGTTCCAGCTGCTCGTCTACCCGGTGACCGACTGCAGGATGAATACCGAGTCGTATGAGCAGAACGCCGAGGGCTACTTCTTGACGAAGTCGTCGATGCAGTGGTTCATCGACCACTACCTGGCCGGCGAACGAGGAAGCGCCGAAGATCCGCGGGTCTCGCCCCTGCTCGTCGGCGACGACGTCCTCGCGCAAAGCCCACCGGCGCTCGTTATCACCGCCGGTTTCGATCCGCTCCGCGACGAAGGCGTTGCTTACGCCAATCGCATGGCGGCGCTCGGCGTCAAGGTCAGCCATGTCGAGTTCACCGGACAGTTCCACGGCTTCTTCTCGCTCCCACACATGCTCGGCGACGCCAGGGCCGCTCACGCGCTCGCTGCAGAATCCCTCCGTCTCGCCCTCGCCTCAGGCCGTCCCTGAGCCGTCACTGGCCATCACTGGCCATCACTGGTCCGGTATTGGTCAGCGAGTTGGACCGCACGGCTGAACACGGCGTCGAGCATCGGCTCCGTGAGGCGCTTGGTGAACGTGTTCTGCTGACTGACGTGGTAGCTGCAGACAATGGTGAGTGACCGTCCATCGAGTGAGGTGACGGGCACTTCAAGTCCGTGACCAAACTTGGGGCGAGGTCGGACGCCGAAGAAGTGGCACGCGGCGTTGTAGCCGAACGTCCCGAGGCAGATCACGACGGCCGCCTCTGAAAGCGCCTCGAGCTCACGTTCGAGGAAGGGGCGACACGCGTCGCGTTCATCGGTGGTCGGCTTGTTCAGCGGCGGGGCGCACTTCACGGCTGACGTCACCCAGGCATTGGCCAACTCCAGGCCATCGTCGGCACTGACCGACTCGGCCTGATTTGCGAGTCCGGCTCGATGCATTGCCCGAAACAACCAGTCGCCGCTGCGATCGCCCGTGAACATGCGTCCGGTCCTGTTGGCCCCGTGGGCAGCCGGTGCAAGGCCCAGAATGACGATGCGGGCCGACGGATCACCGAAGCCCGAGATCGCCTTGCCCCAATAGTCCTCGTCGCGAAACGAGGCGCGCTTCTCCACAGCCACTTGTTCGCGCCACTCAACCAACCGCGGACACTCACGACATTCATGAATCTCGTGGGTCAGATCGCGCAGCGCCAACAGCGACTGCTTCTTGGAGGGCTTGTTGGAGGGCTTCTTTGGGGGCACGGAAGGATTCGCCACAGACATCGACAGTAGGTTGGCCCTCGGTAGCGTGAAAGGCAATCATGGCAACAACGACACGCAAGAAATCAGCATCCTCAGCAGCCACGAAGCCTGCGCAGAAGGCTGCTGCGCGAACCACCACTGCTTCGAAGAAGCGGGCTGCCAAGCAGGGTCCGAAGCCGACCACGATCCTCATGGTCCGCCACGGCCAGACGCCCACCACCGGCAAGGTGTTGCCCGGCCGGGCCAAGGGGCTGCATCTCGCCGACCTGGGCCACGAACAGGCCAAGATCGCCGCGCTCCGCATTGCAGAGTTGAACATCGATGCCGTCTACAGCTCGCCGCTGGAACGAGCCAAGGAGACCGCCGCTCCGATCTCTGCGGCATGCGGCCTCAAAACACAGATCGAGCGAGGGCTCTTCGAGTGCGATTTCGGTGACTGGACCGGCAAGCAGCTGAAAGACCTGATGAAGCTGCCGGAGTGGCAAACGGTGCAACGCGCTCCGTCGACGTTCCGTTTCCCCAACGGCGAGAGCTTCACCGAGATGCAGACGCGCATGGTCAACGCACTCGACAAGCTTCGCAAGCTCCACCCTGGCGGCACCATCGTGTGCGTTTCGCATGCCGACACGATCAAGGCAGCGGTCGCTCACGCGATGGGCACACATATCGATTTGTTCCAGCGCATCGTTATCAGCCCAGCCTCGATCAGCGCCGTGACATGGCATGCGGGTGGCCCCATCGTGCTCGCCGTCAACTCCACCGGCCGACCTCTGACCGAGCTCAAGCCGGCCTGATGGGCGTCTTCTACGAGTTCGACGACGTCGACGCGTTCACGACGGGCACCGTTGGCGAGCCGGGCAACAGGACGTTCTACATGCAGGTCCGAGCCGACGGTCAACGGGTCAGCGTGAAGTGCGAGAAGCAGCAGACGGCGGCCATCGTCGATTACCTCCGCAAGGTGCTGAGCGACCTCCCACCGCCAGAAGACCGACCGATGCCAGGGGCGCTGGAACTCGCGCCGCCACTTGACGCGTCATTCGTGCTCGGCCCGATCGGGCTTGGCTACGACCGTTCCAATGACAAAGTGCTCATCCAGCTCGAAGAAGTCGGCGAGGTGGACGAAGATGGCGAATTCCTTGATGACGACCGCGGTCACGTCCGCCTGTACGTCAGCCGTGGTCAGGCTGCAGCATTTTGCGACCACGCCGACCGAGTGGTCGAATCCGGGCGGCCCGACTGTCAATGGTGCAACCACCCGATCGACCCCGATGGGCACGCCTGCCCACGCATGAACTGACCGACGTGGCGGACGACGATCTGGACGACGACATCGTCGACAACGACGAAGCGAGCGACGAGGCAAGCGATCAACAGGGCGTCGAGTTGCGCATCGACGATGTCGAGGACCCGATGACGCACCTGCTCCTCGGCGAGATTGAGGTCGAGGGGCGAATGCCGTACAGCAGCAATGCCACGTTTCTCGTCCACGTCACCCATGAGGGCAAGTCGCACCCGGCTATCTACAAGCCAATGCGGGGCGAGCGACCACTCTGGGATTTCGAGCCCGGATTGCACCGTCGTGAGGTGGCGACCTATCGAATGAGCGAGGCCCTCGGCCTACACGTCGTGCCGCCGACGGTGCTGCGCGACGGTCCCGTCGGAGAAGGTTCCGTGCAGTGGTTCGTCGCTGGCGACTTCGCCGAGCACTACTTCACGATGATGGAGTCTCGTGTCGACCTGCATGATCGTTTTCGTGCCTTGGCGCTCCTCGACATCATCTGCAACAACACCGACCGCAAGAGTGGGCACTGCATTCTTGTCCCCGAGCGCAACGCTGACGACGGAACTTTGCTGCCAGCCGAGGTATGGGGTATCGACCACGGCCTGTGTTTCGCGGCCGAGTACAAACTCCGCACCGTCATCTGGGAGTTCGCCGACGAGGAGATTTCCGAGCCTCTGCTCGATCGAGTGAACCGCCTCGTCGATCGTGTCCCGCTCGACATCGCCACCCTGCTGAGTGACGACGAGGTCGAAGCAATCCAGGGTCGTGCCGCCTGGTGCGTCAAGCACCGTCGCTTCCCGACCGACCCGACCGGCCGCCGCTATCCCTGGCCACTGGTCTGACCTGTCCGTCTGAACTCGGGTGTCACCCGGACTTGTTCCGTGCGAGGATGCTCATATGTCTGATGACGACCTCGATGATCTGATTCACGCTGCAGATCTCGACGGGCTCGTCCGGATGATCGACGACCGGTGCGCAACCGGCGACTGGGATGGACTACTGCGGGTGCGCGATCGTGCCCGGAGCGCAGTGAAGACGGGGCGACAGCTGTGGCCGGCTGCAACGCTGGCCGAGTACCGGTTGGCGCTCCTCGCTCCACCCCACCATGTCGCTGCCGTCCTCGATGAGACCGATGGGCTATCAGGCCAGTTCACCATCGGACCGCTGACCGAGGTTGCCGCCCAACACCACACCTGGGATGCTTTGCGCACGGAACTCAATCCGTCGCCGCGAGCAGCATTCGTTGCCCACGAGCGAGCGATTCGAGGCGAAGTCGTCGACGACGACATCGCCGACGTGCTCGACATTCCACTCGAGCTCGAAGGCTGGGAGCCGACGTACGCCGTCGCGAAGTATCGCGATAACGATGCTGACTTTCCCGCTCCGAGGCTGCCCACAAATTGGGAGGAAATCGAGACGAGCAGCGAGGCCGAACGGCTCGATGACGATGTCGAGCTCGCAGTTCAGCAGCTGGTCGAACCGTGGCTTTCCGGTTCGAACGGGACCGTCGAGGTCGTGTGCGTCGAGGGTGACGTGGGCGACGCGATCGGCGCACTGGGGCCGCACCGGGCGCGGGTCTGCGAACTCGACGTTCGCACGGCCATGGCCTGGATGGCCTGGGCAGGAGCGAGCGGAGGGGCCCACGGCCGGCGACGCGGCGCTGCGACCGGACGCTTCGGTGCGTGGTGGATGCTCGCCGCGATCGGCGACTTCATTGACGACTGGCCGGTCAACCCCGACGCGCTCGGTCAGTTCGCGAACGAACTCAACTGGTATCGCTGGGACGCTTTCGAACCTGCACTCGGCTGGACGCTGCAGATCGCGATCGAGGACGAGTCAGAAGGTGTCGCTTGGGCGATCAGCGCCCGCGACTCCACGTAATCGCAACGAGGGTGTGATCGCAGCCACCGGTTGATGGCAGCGACGGCCAATCCGCGGCCGCCACGGTGCGACCCGCTCAGACTCCGCGGGCAGAAATGACGGCCTGATCGATCGGCTCGATCATGATGCATTCGCCCGGGCATTCTTCGGCTGCATCGACGGCGGTGTCGATCTGTGAATCGGGAATGCGTGCGACGCCATTGCCCATATCGGGACCGTGGCCAGCGCCCTCACCACCATCGAAGAGAACGGTTGTACCGAAGTGTGAGGACTCTTCCTTGACAATCCAGAGCCCGTCATCGCGGGCCTGGAACACATCAGGGCAAATCTCTGAACAGATGCCGTCACCTGTGCACAGGTCTTGATCAATCCACACCATCAACTGAGCCATGGCCGAAAGGTTACGAGAGGCTGAGCCAGAAAAAGCAAAGAGCCGGACCTATCACCCAGGCCTGGCTCGTCGCTCGTTCAGTTGTGAGTGCGGAACCTCAGCCCCGGGCCTCCAAGGCTGCGATCAAGGCGGGCATCACCTTGTGGACGTCGCCCACGATGCCGAGATCGGCGACACCGAAGATCGGCGCCTCCTTGTCCTTGTTGATCGCGATGATGTTCTTCGCGCCTTTCATGCCGACCATGTGCTGTGTGGCACCAGAGATGCCCGCAGCGATGTAGACGGTGGGCTTGACGACCTTGCCGGTCTGGCCGACCTGGTAGCTGTAGGGAACCCAACCGGCGTCGACAATGGCCCGCGATGCGCCAGGCGCACCCTTCAGCAGCTTGGCGAGCGTCTCGACCATGTCGAACTTGTCGGCCTCGCCGAGGCCGCGTCCGCCCGAGACGACCACGGCCGCCTCGTCGAGCTTTGGACCGCTGGTCTCCTCGACGTGCACCGCCGTGACGGTGGCTCCACCGGTCGAACCGAGATCCGGGACCGGAGCCGAAGCGAGTTCGCCAGCAGCGCCAGCGCCGCCGGCGGCCTCGAAGCTCTTCGGACGGAATGCTGCGAGGAACGGTGCCTCACCGGTGAACGTCGAGTTCACCAGCTTGCTGCCACCGAAGATCGGCGTTTGCACGGTCACCGAATCACCGTCGACGGTGATATCGGTCGAGTTGGTGAGCACGGTGCGGTCGAGCTTGACCGACAGGCGGCTCAGCACGTCGCGACCTTCGTAGTTCTGCGGGAACATGATCAGATCGGGGACGTCGCCACCGTCGATCACTGCCTGCATTGCAGCCGAGACAGCTGCGCCCGGGAGAGCTCCGGCAAGGTCGCCGGTCTCGTAGACCTTGGCGGCGCCATGATCAGCGAGTGCAGCAACTGCACCACCGGCGACGCCTGCCACGAATGCCGTGACGGTGCCGCCCAGCGAGCGGGCCTTGGTAAGCAGTTCGAGCGAGGCCGTGGTGGCCTCGTCGCCGTTGGCCTGTGAAAAGACCCAGATGTTGTTAACAGCCATGATTCAGACTCCTCAGATGACCTTCAGGTTGTCGAGGAAGTCGACAATCTTGTTGAACGTTTCGCCGTCGTCTTCGATGATCTCGCCGGCCTCGCGGGCGGGCGCATCTTCGACGGAGCTGATCGACTGTGCCCACGACACCGACTCGACGCCGAGGTCGGCGGCAGTGACGGTCTCGACCGGCTTGCTCTTGGCAGCCATGATGCCCTTGAAGCTCGGGTAGCGCGGCTCGACGACACCAGCGGTGACGGAGACCACGGCGGGGAGCGAACAGCTGACCTCGTCGTAACCGGCTTCGGTTTGACGATCGACCTTGACGGTGCTGCCGTCGACCGCAATGGTCTTGGCAAAGCCGACCGACGGCAGTCCGAGGACTTCCGCCATCTGCTCGGGCACGGTGCCCGTGTAGCCGTCGGAAGACTCGGTACCAGCGATGATCAGGTCGTAGTCACCCGCCTTGCCGACGGCGCCCGCAAGCACCTTGGCCGTGGTGAGCGCATCAGCACCGGCCAGCGCCGGATCAGAGACGAGCACGGCCTTCTCGGCGCCCATGGCGAGGGCGGTACGCAGACCGGACACCTCATCATTCGGGGCCATCGAGACCAGGGTGACAGAGCCTTCGCCAGCGGTGTTAACGAGCTGGAGCGCCATTTCGACGCCGTAGCTGTCCGACTCATCAAGGATGAGTTTCCCGTCTCGCTTCAGCGTGTTGGTCGAGGGATCCAGCTCACCCGGCAGTGCCGGATCAGGGATCTGTTTCACACAGACGATCACGTTCATAAGGCTCATAAGTTACCGCCGGGTCAACTAGCTCACAAAGCGGGAAACCAAGTTCACCGGCGATGTGTCCCGGATGACACATCGCCCTTCCCGTTTCACCCCCGTGAAGATGGGGCAGGCGAGACCAGGCCGGCCGACGCGATGTCGCCTGCCAGAAACCCCGGCCGGGTACCGTGGGGGTCCTTGGTGGTGGTGCTGCGGTGAAAGTTCTTCTGATCGTGAATTCGTTCGCGTCGTCGGTGACCGCACGCAACACCGTCGTCGTCCACCGCCGACTGAGCCAGGGCCACGATGTCGAGATCGTCGAGACCAATCGACGCGGCCACGCGACACGTTTTGCCCACGACGCCGCCCGACGTGGCGTTGACGTGGTGATCGGGTACGGCGGCGACGGCACTCTCAACGAGGTCGCCACCGGCATTGCGGGCACCGACACAGCGCTCGGCGTGCTTCCTGGAGGCTCCACCAACGTGTTCGCACGCACGCTCGGTCTGCCGAACGATCCACTCGAGGCTGTCGAGTTTCTGGCACGCGGCATCGACGCCGCTGATTTCCGACCGATTGGTCTCGGCCAGGTGAACGGGCGGTACTTCTGCTTCCACACCGGCATCGGGTACGACGCGGCCGTGGTTCAACAGGTCGAGCGGCGCGGTTCGCTGAAACGCTGGCTCGGCCACCCCCTCTTCATCTACGCGGGCCTCTCCACCTGGCTCACGGGCTACGACCGCAAGCATCCGCACTTCAGCATCGACGGCGACGGCACGTCAACGGCGGGCGGCAAGGTCGACGACGGCTATTTCACGATCGTCCTCAACACCAACCCGTACACCTACTTGGGCAACCGTCCGCTCGACCTTTCCCCCGCCGCCACGCTCGACCGGGGCCTTGTCGTCATCACCTTCCGCACGATGCGCGCGACGGCGATCCTCAGTTCACTGGCCGGCGCGCTGAAGGGTGGCGGAGTCAGCCCCGCCGACCACCTCGACATTCGTACCGACGTCACCCACTTCGTCGCCGAACATCCGACACCGTTCCCCTATCAGGTCGACGGCGATGCGCTCGGCGAGACCTCACGGCTCGAGTTCGTGCACGTGCCCAATGCGGTCAAGCTGGTGTTTCCCACCGGACCTCAGCCGGGCTGATCCGCCGCCCGAGTGCGGTGAGGGCGATGTCCGGCACATCGGTGCATGCCCCGTCCACGCCCCACTCGGCTAACTCCTTGAGTCGGTCCGGGTCGTTGCAGGTCCACGTGTTGATCGCCAGTCCCGCGGCGTGGCATGCCGCGACCGTCTCTGCGGTGACCGACTCCTCATCAGGATGCACGGCAACGTGGCCTGCCGAAGCGGTCTGCTCAATGACATCGGCAGTTGCTTCCATCACCAGATAGGCCGTTGCGATATCCGGTGCGGCTGCGCGGCACCGTTCGATCGTGTCCCAATCGAAGGACGAGATGATCCAGCGATCGATCGATCCGTGCAGCCGCATCTCGGCAATGGTCGGCTCGACGACTGCTCCACTCGGGTCATGACCCGGCTCGTCGGCAGAATTCTTGATCTCGACGTTCACCAGCATGTCCCCGCAGACCGCCAGCACCTCGCGCAGCTCGGGATACCCCGCAAGGTCGCCTGACGCAGTCGGCAACGGGTCGTGCTTGACGAGCAGCCGCCCATCTGGCGCCAGCCGAACGTCCAGCTCGACACCATCGGCACCCATGGCATCAGCCAGCACAAAGGCCTGCACAGTGTTCTCTGCAGCGGCGACAGATGCGCCTCGGTGTCCGATCACGAGCATCCCCAAGTATGGCCGCGCCCGCGGAGCAGCGCCCCCTCAGCACGCGCGAGCACACGACGTCAAGGGGGCGCGCGTCACACACATCACCTCTTGTGTCACCAACGGGTTGCGCCTACGGTGACGGCGCCGAGCGGGCGGCAACCCTCACACCCACCATCTGCGCTGTCTCAACCCGTCATCACAGCGCCCTGACAACCTCCTTGGAGCACACCCGTGACGATCCTTGCGTCCAGCATCACCTTGGGAGCCGCTCCGGCAGATTGGCGCGACGACGCGCTCTGCCGTGACACCGACCCGGAACTTTTCTTCCCCGTCGGAACCACCGGAAATGCACTGGTCCAGATCGACAACGCCAAGGAAGTGTGCGGCGAGTGCACCTCGTCGCAGGGATGCCTCGACTTCGCGCTCGACACCAACCAGGACTCCGGTATCTGGGGCGGCCTCACCGAAGAAGAGCGTCGGGTCATCCGCCGCAAGCGCGTCGCTGCCGCTCGCGCCGCACGCTCCGCCGCGAGCTGAACCCTTTCATCTGGCTGCGGCCGGCTGGCCCCAGATCAGCGCGAGTCAAACAACCGTCGGGACGCTGAGTTCGACAACGGTGCCGTGCTGATGGCTGGAGGCGTCGCCCAACTTGGCATCATCAAGATCCTGGGTTCGAGCCGGGCGCATGTCGATCGTCCCGTTGAGTTCGGTCGTCACCAATGTCCGCACGATAGACAGGCCCAGACCCGTACTGGCGTCGAGGTCAAAGCCCGGAGCGACACCGCGGCCGTTGTCGATGACGCGGACGTCGAGTCGGTGCTGATTCTGGGTGAGCGCCACCGACACCTGCCCACCGGCACTTCCTTCGGGGAATCCATGGTCGACGGCGTTCTGCAACAGCTCGGTGAGCACGACAGAAAGCGGCGTTGCCGTGTTGGCCGGGATCCGTCCGCCGTCACCCGTGACCGTGAAACGGACGGGGCGGTCGGGCGACTGGAGGCCCTCTTCGGCCAGTCGGAGCAGCGGACGAACGATCTCGATGAACGCGATATCTTCGCCGGGCTCACGAGAAAGCGACTCGTGGACCAGAGCAATAGTGCGGATCCGTCGCACCGATTCCTGCACGGCCGCCTTCGCTTCCGGATTGGTCAGACGGCGCGCCTGCAGCCGCAGCAATGACGAGATGGTCTGCAGGTTGTTCTTCACCCGATGGTGAATTTCGCGAATGGTCGCATCCTTCGACAGCAAGAGACGGTCGCGCTTCCGCAGTTCGGTGACGTCGCGCATCAGCATCAGACCGCCCACGACAACCGGACCGGATTCTGTGTCGTGAACGAGTGGGACACATCGGCTGAGCAGCGTGACGTCGGCGCCTTGCTCAAACTCCTCAACAACCGGCTCGAGGCGCTCGAATGCCTGGCGAACCGGGCCGTCGTGGAAACCGAGTTCGGCGAGGCGCATCCCCACCGGGTTGGCCTGAATCCCAACGCGGTGCAGCGCCGAGTTGGCGTTGGGCGAAACATAGGTGACCGTGCCATCGGCGTCGAGGCTGAGCACACCGTCGCCCACGCGCGGCGCCGCACTGGAGTCGGCCACGCGGCCGGCGAACGGGAACGTCCCGGTCTGGATCATGACAACGAACTTGTCGAAGATCTCCTTGTACGACCGTTCCAGCTCACCGAGGGTTCGCCCAGATCGGACTTCCCATTCTTTGCTGAGGATCGCAATGACTCGGCCGTTGCGAGCGACCGGAATCGCCATCATTCGCGTCCGGGCTCCGTCATCAGGCGTATCGAGATCGGCTTCGATGATCGTGTTCTCATCGGCCGCTTGCGACAGGACGGCGGCACCCCACTGCGCCCACGTACCGATGTAGTCGGTGACGTACATGGTTTGGTTCGTCGCGGGGCGGACTTGATCGACCACGACCCACTTCGCGTCGGTCGAACGGACATACAGCAGCAGGTCGGCAAAGCACAGATCGGCGAGGAACGCCCATTCGGCGCCGAGCCGATGTAAATGATCAATGTCGTCTTGATCGAGCGACGAATGCTGCCGTGACAGGTCGGCCATAGAGGTCATCGCTGCTGATTCTGCCGCATCGGAGACTGCAGGATGCGCCATACCCGCAGTTCGTACCGAGCAGGGTGGACCGCAACGGTTTCACCGACCGGTTCGACAGGTCTCAGATCTCGGTCAAGTCGACGCGCAAGCGATCGACGAGTCCGCCTAATCCAGCAATGTCGTGGATGTCTCCAGCGAGCCACGGCACGTCGAGCATCACCGGCGAAAGCGAAGCCAACTCCGCGCGTCGCTCTGTCTCGCGGGCAGCAACCAATGCAACATCGTCGAAGCGTTCCGCCAATTGGGTCAGCACCGTGTCGACCACTGCGACCGGCGCATCATCGAGTTGCGCGGCGAGTGACTCAGCGAGCTTACGTCCAGACCGGTAGCGCAGCGCCTCGGCGCTGTCGGCAGCAGCGGCGCCCGCCAACTCGTTTGGGAGCACTCGGTTGGCCACGATTGCACCAAGGGTCATGTTCCGCTTCAGCAGCTCTTGGGCCAGGAATCGCGCCTCGTGACTGGGCGCCGTCTCCAGGGTCGTCACGACAACGAAGGCCGTGCGCGCGTCTGCGAGGAGCGCTTCCACTGACCGCGCGCGTTTGACGAACCCGCTCTCCATGGCCTGGAACAGGACAAAAAATTCGGCGATGTCCTGCAGGAACCGTGAGCCGAGCACACGGTCGGCCACTTGATAGAAGGGCTTCGACGCCACCGTGAACAGGCGCGACCGGTAGGGCACCGTCAGCCACCGCAGCAGTCGGCTCCCGAAAAAGTCGACCATGCGACCGGGCGCATCAAGAATGGACAGTGCATTGCGCGACGGTGGGGTATCGACGATGACGAGGTCGAACTCGCCGGTTGCGTGCAGGTCGTGCAGTTGCTCCATCGCGAGGTAGTCGTGACTGTGGACGAATCGGCTGGTGATGTTCTGGTACAGCGGGTTGGCCAGCACTGCGTCGCGCACTTCATCATCAGGCGCGTGGCGACGAATCAGTTCGTCCCACCCTGCTTTCGTGTCGAGCATTGCCACCCACAGTTGACCGCGAACCTTCACCCCTGCCTGCTTGAACACCGCCGGCTTGATCCGGACCGGCGTGTTGCCGACTTCTTCGAGCCCCAGCGCCGTCGCTAGTCGGCGGGCCGGGTCAACGGTGAGGACGAGGATCTTGCCCTTCTGACGTTGTGCAGCAGCGATACCCATGGCGGCGGCGATTGTCGTCTTGCCCACACCGCCCGAACCAGCAACGAGCACCATCTCGCGGCTGGCGAGCAGATTGTCGAGGTCACTCATCGCACACCGATCATCCCAACTCGACGTCGAGTTCCTCGGCCAGACCGTCGGCAATCAGCGACACCACACGACGGCCAGGCGCCCGGGAGAAAAGCTCAGGCACCGTGATGATCGGCAGGTCGGCATGGATCGCGTCTCGTTGCAGCTCCGTCTGCAGCCAGCGGAGGTGTTCTGCGCCGGTTCGACGGCGAGCGTCGGTCAGGCGAGCCGCTTCGAGCACCATCGGCGCGCCCGGACCGATGGCCGCGGTCAGCGTCGGCAGGGCGGATTCGAGCTGTTCAACCACGACTTGCTCGCGCCGATCGAAGAGCATCGGCAACACCCGGTTCGCAATAACGGCGGAGGCATGGGCGCCGGTCTCGGCGGTGAGTCGCTGCAACAACTCGGCCGACTCGGTGACCGGCATCTCTTCGGGTGTGGTGACCACGGCCACGCCCGTCCGCGCCGGATCATTAAGAATGTCAAGCATCCACTGCGTCTGATCGCGCACGAGGCCGACCTGCACCAGATCCGCTATCACCTTCGGCGCACCGATCTGACTCACGATGTGGCCACTCGCCTCAGCGTCGATCACAACCAGGTCATAGTGCCGCTCGCGCACTTCGAAACAGAGCTTCCCGACGCCGAGAATTTCCTTCACGCCGGGCGCGGCATCGGCCACGAAGTCGAACGTCGTGGCCAGCGGGCCGATACGGCCGATGAGCGGGATCTTCACGAAGAGCCGCAGATACTCCCGCAGCGCATCTTCGGTACTCATCGTCATCGCGTGCAGGTTGGGCGAGACCTCGGTGGGTTCGAACCCCAGGTCGTCTTCACCGAGTGCAGCAGCGAGGGCGCCTTTGGCATCCATTTCACAGACGAGCGTTCGACGTCCGCTGCGCGCCGCAACGTCGGCAAGCGCTGCAGCAATCGACGTCTTGCCGACGCCGCCCTTGCCGGTGACCCAGAGCATGTCGAGGTCGAGGAGGGCGGTCATGTCGTTCAGCGTCGTGTCACCCGGTGACACGAGACCAGCGTGACACGGCAGTCACGTCTGTACCCAGTCGAGCTGTGGCTCAGTCGCCGAAGCCAATCTTGCGCGTGCTCTCAGCGGAACCGAGCTCGACGTAGGCGATCTTGGCGGACGGCACCGCGACATCGTTCCCGCGCTTGTCGGTGATCCACAGCGTGTCGGTGGCGCCCCCGAGGGCCGCCTCGATGCGCGCTTTCAGATCGTCGCGGTCTGCGTCGTCGGCGAGTTCAAGATTGATCTCGCGAGGGGCTTGGGTCACTCCGATGCGTACGTCCACGTGATCGAGGCTACCGCCGCGCTGCCGGGACAGACTGGGCCGTCGGCGGCGGGAATGGTTGGCCGTGCCGTTGACGCCTGGGAGGGTGTCGAACATGCTGGAGGCCAGTGAGCATCCAAACCGTCATTCCACTCTTCCCGCAGTTCACTGCCCTCGACGGCATCGGCCCCTACGAGGTCCTCCAGCGCATCCCCGACATCGACGTCACTTTTATCGGGCATGAGCGCGGCGTCGTCCGTTCCGACAACGGCATGCTCGGCATTGAGGTCGACGGCACGTTCGAAGAATTTCCGACGCCAGACCTCATCGTCTTTCCGGGCGGTCGCGGCACACGGGCGCTCATGACGGACGACCGCGTGCTCGACTGGGTGCGCTCGGCGCATCAGTCAACCACCTTCACCACCTCGGTCTGTACCGGCTCACTGGTGCTCGCCGCGGCGGGACTGCTCGACGGATTGACTGCCACCACGCACTGGGGCGCGCTCGACGTGCTCTCCGCACATGGAGCGACGCCGACGGGCACGCGAGTGGTTGAGCACCTCGATCAGCGGCTCATCACCGCAGCAGGGGTCTCGAGCGGCATCGACATGGCGCTCCGGCTCGTCGAGATCATGTTCGACCGAGTGGCCGCCGAAGCCTCGCAGCTGATGATCGAGTACGACCCCCAGCCCCCGTTCGACGCCGGCTCGACTGCCAAGGCGAGCGAAGCCGTCGTCGCCCGCGTCATCGAATACGCCCAACACCGCGCCTGACCCCACCACTGCCCGTTTGCGTACCCAGGGGGTGTCCCCGGCGACACGTCCTGGGTACGCAAACGGAACTTGGTGGGTCGGTCAGACGGCGGTGGTGCAGAAGGTGTCGCCTGCGGCCAGCGAGGATTCGGTGGTGATCTCACCGAACTCACCGTCGGCGGCGTTGTAGAGCTCGCCGAGCATGCCCCGCACCATGCCGCGATCGACCGCACAGATCACTGGGTGCTCGGCGGCGACGTCGCCGAACGGGCAGTGGTTGTTGATGATCTTCAATTGGTTGTTGCGGCCTTCGGCGTGGGCAGCAAAGCCGTGTGCGGACAATGCGTCAGCAACCGCTTGGATGGCTGACCGCAGCGAGCGCTGTCCAGCCTTCAGTGCATCACCGGTCAGACCGGCAGCCATTGCTCGTCCGTACTCGGCACCCACTTCTTCAGCCATCTGCTCGGCTTCATCATGGGGGAGCTTGCTGAGCGTGCGCCCCAAGAGCGAGAGCAGCAGATCGTCGCTGCGTACCGGGAAGGCCGCGGTATCGAGCGCATCACCGACGGCCAGGTAGTGCTTCGACGGGCGACCTGCCGAGCGCTCGGCGTCGGGTCGAGCGCTCGCAACTTCGAGATATCCACCGGCCGCCAGTTTGTCGAGATGATGCCGGGCGACGTTGGAATGCACACCGATCTCAGCAGCCACCATCGAAGCCGTGACACCTGACGCATCGGCGTCGGCAGTCGCCTGCGAGTGCTCCCGTGCCATCAGGTAGATCGAGCGCCGTGTGGGGTCACCGAATGCGTCGGTGATGGCCGACACGGTGGCGGTGAATGCGGTCCCGGAACTCACGGGAGCAATATTACCTACGCCCGTAGTGCAAATCCCGCAGGGCGTCGCCACACTGGGCTCCATGAGCTCCCCCGTCGTCACGGAAGACCAGATCGTCGAGGCACTTCGCCCGGTCGAAGACCCCGAGTTGCACCGCTCGATCGTCGATCTCGGCATGCTGCGCGGCGTGTCGATCATGGACAACGGCGTCGTCGGCGTGTTGATTGCCCTCACCGTCCCGGGGTGTCCGCTCAAGGACGAAATCACCCGCCGCGTCTCCGAAGCAGCCACACAACTCGACGGTGTCGAGTCGATCGATCTCGAGTTCACCGTGATGAGCGACGAAGATCGGGAGAACCTCCGCAAGACGCTCCACGGCGATGCCGGCGCCACCGCTGGTCAGGGTCAAGCGCACGGGCACGCCGAAGGTCGTGTCGTCCCCTTTGCGAAGAACGATTCGAAGACCCGCCCGCTGCTCATTTCTTCGGGCAAGGGCGGCGTTGGCAAATCGACCGTCACCACCAACCTCGCCGTCGCACTGGCTGCGCAGGGCTATTCGGTGGGCATCATCGACGCCGATATCTACGGTTACTCGATTCCTCGCATGCTTGGCACCGACCGCGAGCCCGTGGTCATCGACGAGATGCTCATCCCGCCGGAAATGTACGGCGTCCGCGCCATCTCGATCGGCTACTTCGTGCCGCAGGGCGAAGCGGTCATCTGGCGTGGCCCGATGCTGCACAAGGCGCTCGAGCAGTTCCTCACCGACGTCTTCTGGGACGAACCTGACTTCCTCCTCATCGACATGCCGCCCGGCACCGGCGACATCGCGCTGTCGCTGTCGCAGTACCTGCCGCGTGGCGAAGTCTTCGTCGTCACCACGCCGCAGCCGGCTGCGCAAAAGGTCGCCGCGATGTCCGCGGCCATGGCTGAGAAGGTCAATCTGCCCGTGCGCGGCGTCATCGAGAACATGTCATGGTTCACCGGCGACGACGGCAAGAAGTACGAAATCTTCGGGTCCGGTGGCGGACAGGCGCTCGCCGACGACGTGGGCGTGCCGCTCATTGGGCAGCTCCCGCTCGTTCCCGAACTGCGCGAAGGCGGCGACGATGGCAAGCCCATCACCGCGGTCGACCCTGAGTCCGAGTCAGCCAAAATCTTCCACGAGATGGCTCGCCAGATCGCCGTCGACATGAAGCCGAAGAAGATCTACTCCCCCGAGTTGAAAATTCTCTAGTCCGGTTCCCCGTCATGGAGGTCGTGGCCAAGTACCGGTTTGAGCGCATGGTCGCGGCCGCCCTTGATGACCTCCCGGACGAACTCCAGCACGTGCTCGACAACGTCGTCGTGCAAATCCATGACCGCAACCCGGTCGAGCCGACGATTCTTGGGCTCTACGAGGGCGTCCCCCACACGGAGCGCACCGGCCACGAAGGACCGGACGTCGTGTCGATCTATCGACTTCCACTGTGTGCGATGTGTGAAGACATCGACGATCTCGCCGACGAGGTGTACGTCACCGTGATCCACGAGGTGGCCCACGCCGCGGGCATCGACGACGACCGACTCCACGAACTCGGCTGGGGCTGACACACCATCGGTCCGACTCTCCAGCTGCGAAGATGAACGCTGTGAGCAGCAGCGGATCGAGCCTCGGTGATCTCGCCACCGGCGCGATCGTCAGCGTGGCAATCGGCGATCACGCCGTTGCGTTCGCATCCGAGGGGCAGCCCGTCGTGCTGATCGACATTGGCGACGCACCTGATGTCTTCGCCGCAACAGAGGCAGCCGTCTCACCCCGCTGGACTTGGTGGTCGAATCGCACTGCGCTGAACATCATCGAGTGGGGTGTGCGGCCAGCAAAGTGTTGGGATCTCTCGGCAGCACACCGGCTGCTCTTTGGCGGTTGGCGTTGCGGACCCGACCAGATCTGGGCGCGCCTCCACGACCTCGACGTGGCCAGCATTCCCCACCGCATGCCGGTCAACTTGTTCAACCAGGCGCTCGATGCCGGAGACCTTGACGAGCCCATCGGGCCAGACGGCCATCTTCGGCCCGAATGGGTCGACGGTGACTGGTCGAAGTCTTCAGCCCAGGTGGCCTCGTGGGCCGAGACGGCGCTCGCGATGCAGCAATTGCAGTCGCGATACATCGTTGATCTCGGCCACGGTCCTCAGCTGCGGGCCACGGTGCTGTCGGAATCCGCGGCCGAGCTGCTCTGTGCCGAACTCGAAATCGACGGTCTGCCCGTTGACCTTGCCATCGCCGAGTCAATCATCGCCGGGTTCGTCGGTCCCCGCCCCCGCAATGCGGCCGAAGCCGCCGCTGAGTTGCAACGTCGAGATCACGACGTGCTGCAGCATCTTGCGCCCGGTATCACATTCGATCTGCGCAGCCCCGATCAAGTCAAGTCGCTGCTGCGCCGCGTCGGCATCGAGGTCCCCGACACGCGGGCGTGGCGACTCGAGGCGCTCCGCGACGCTCACCCGATCGTGGAACCGCTCCTCGCGTGGCGTCGCGCTGAACGCGTCCTCACTACATTCGGATTCGCCTGGCTCGACGAACACGTCGGCCCAGACGGCCGGCTGCGTGGATCGTGGTCGGGATCCGACGGAGCTGCCGGCCGCATGACCGCGAGCGCTGGACTGCACAATATGCCTGCCGAGCTCCGACCGGCTGTGGCCGCCGAGTCGGGTCACGCGTTTGTCCGCGCCGATCTCGGCCAGATCGAGCCGCGTATCCTCGCCGCCGTATCCGGCGACCCCAAGCTTGCCGCCGCGACCCAGGCGGACGACATGTACGCGCCAGTCGCCGAACAGCTGCGGGTCGAACGCGAGATCGCAAAGGTGGCCGTGCTCGGCGCGATGTACGGACAGACGACCGGCAAAGGCGCTGAGGCGCTCCGTGGGCTCGAACGCGAGTACCCGGTGGCGATGGGATACCTCGCGGATGCAGACCGCGCCGCACAGGGCAGCAACGATCTGCGGACCTACGGCGGCCGCCTCGTGCCGATGAGCACCACCAACACCAACGAGGTCAGCGATCGCGACGCCCGGTCGCGCGCCGCGGCACGCGGTCGGTTCGGTCGCAATGCGATGGTCCAAGGTGCTGCCGCCGAATTCTTCAAGACTTGGGCAGTGCTGATGCGGGCGCGATCCAATGGCCTCAACGCGCGCATCGTCTTGTGCCTCCACGACGAGTTGCTGATTCACGTCCCTGCAGACCGTGCTGAAGAAGCAGCCGCGTTGCTCGACCGCTGTCTGCAGGAAGCTGCGCACCGCTGGGCACCCGTGCGTTCAGGCGGAGTGCAACCGGTCCGGTTCGTGAGCGATACGAGCGTGATTCACGCATGGTCTGAAGCGAAAGGCTGATCGAGAGAACGCAGCAAATGTCTTCGCCGCTGACTTTGGGACCAACGGCAGCAGACAACGCCAGGCGACCGGGATAGCTTGGCCCGAGTGAGCGACGTTCCTCCCCCGCCTCCGGATCAAACCCCTCCCCCGCCCCCACCTCCCCCGTCGGGTCAGCTGGTTCCGCCGCCGCCTCCGGGCAACATGGCGCCGCCGCCCGGCTATGTGGCGTACGGGAGCGCACCGACGCCGACGCAGAAGGTCAGCCGGGTCAAGGGCCTGTCCACCGCCATCACCATCGTGGTTGCCATCGCTGGCATCGGCGGCCTCCTCAACGGAATCCTCCAGTCAGGCCTTCGATCGGATGCTGAAGACCTGCTTGCAGGTCGCATCTCCGAGAGTGCCTTCAACGACCAGCTCGTGTCATCATCGGCTTTTTCTGCGCTCTCCGGCGTCGCCACCCTCGCCTCGATGGTGCTCGTGATGATCTGGATGTACCGCATCTCGGCGAACCTGCGGGCGTTTGGCATGACGACGACGTGGCATCCGCTCTTCGCCATCTTCGGCTGGTTCTTGCCCCCGGTGGTGCTCTACGTCATCCCGTTCCTGATGCTGCGCGAACAGTGGACCAAGTCAAACCCAGGAGCTGTGGCTGGCCAGCCCGGCAGCCAGGTCGACGCCAAGTCCAACAACCCGGTGCTCTGGGTGTGGTGGCTGGCATTCGGCATCTGGCCACTGCTTGCGCTCTTCTTGTCTGCGGGCAGCCTCACGGGCAGCTTCGGCGACACCGGCGCTGAGGCGGTTGCCGAGAATCTTCTCGACACGAACCAGACCGTCACGATCATTGGCTCCGTCATCGGCCTGATCGCAGCGATCGCCTGGATCCTCTTCGTGCGACAACTCACCGCACGGCATCGATCGCTCACCAGCGAGAGCTAACAGGTTGATCCTGTGGAGCGTGCCGCGGTCATCTATTTCGTGCGCCATGCAAAAGCCGGCGAACGTCGCTTGTGGGAAGGCGACGATGTCGACCGGCCCCTCAGCAAGACTGGGTGGAAACAGTCGACCGCTGTCGCTCGGCGACTCGCCAAGAAGGACGTCGCTGCGCTCTACGCAAGCCCGTACATCCGCTGCATGCAGACGCTTGAGCCCCTCGGCGATCTCACCGGGCTCAAGGTGCAGGCCGATAGACGACTCTTTGAGGGCGAACCGTTCGAGCCGGTCCTTGATCTCTTGAACGAGGTCGAAGACGGCGCTGTTCTCTGCAGCCACGGCGACATCATTCCAGCGGTGATCACGGCATTGGTTCGCCGCGGCATGGAAGTGGAAACCCCGCCCGACTGGTCCAAGGCCAGCGTCTGGGTGCTTCGCCGCAAAGGCAGCCGTATCACCAAGGGCAAGGTCTGGCCGGCGCCCAAGTTGGCGGCCAAGTCAACGAAGAAGTAGCGCCCAGGCCAACCGGTGATTCAGTTCAGCTGACGAGGCTGAGCACGTAGCTGTTGAAGTCGTAGCTGAAGTCGCTGTCGCCCCCGACAAGAATCAGCAACACCAATGCGCCTCCAACGAGGCCGCAGACGAGTCCGGCGATTGCCAGACCCTTGCCGGTGTACGTCGGATCATCGTTGCACTGCTTGATCGCAATGGACCCGAAGATGATCGCCAAGATCCACGGGATGAACAGCACACAGAGGATGATTCCGACGATGCCGAGGACCAGCGACGCGACGGCGAGACCGTTGGTCCGCTGACCGCCGCCGGGTGAATCTTGGCCGATTGGCACGTAGCCAGGCGGCGGAGCGAGGGGACCGCCCGGGCCCTGCGGCGGATACCTAGGCGGCTGACCGCCCGGAGGCGGCGGCGGGTTCATGGCCATTGAGCCAGAGTAGCGACGCTGAGAGGCAGCCACCGGTGACGTTCGACCCCGGTGTGATGCGGTTTCGAAGCGATCAGCTTGCTGCCGCGCGGATGTCGGCAGCAAACCCGGCAATCAGGTTGGCGATATCAGCCGGCGGGTTGCCCGACTCGCATGCGACGACATACGGGAGCGCCGCGTCGGCATCGTCGAGGAAGGCGAACTCAATGATGGCGAGGAAGCAATTCGGGTCCGCGTAGTCCGGGTCGATCACCGTCGCCTGTTGGAGGGCGATCTGGGCTGCGTCGAGGCGAGTGTCGGTCGTCAGGTCAGCCGACTCCAATCGCGCTTGGAGGGCCAGGGTCCATCCGAAGTATGCGATGGCTTCGACGTTGTCGATCTCGCGATCGCGCTCCATCTGGACCACTCGTGCGAACAATCCGTTCGCCAATGCGAACTCATTTTCGTTGAGGGCATCGCGTGCCGAGGCCAGCACGATGCGCGCATCGTCGCCCGGATCGAAACCGGTGATTTCCTGATTGGCACCGCGTTCGCCGAAGGCATTCGCCAACGCAAACCCGATCGCCACGGCGAGCACGAGCACGGCTGACGTGATCAGGGCCAGCCGGCCCCAGCGACGCGTCGCCTTCGGGGCAAGCCACGCTCGACCAGAATCGATCTGACGGAGTACCGCAGCAGCGCGCACGGTATACCCGTCCCGGAGCGTTGCGTAGTCGGATTCGTCGACGTCACCGGCTTCAAATTCGCGTTCGAGGTCGTCGAGCGAACGGAGCAGGAACCGCCGTTCCTCTTCGAGTTCGGCAAGCCGATCGAGATGTGCGCCGCTGCGCAGGGGCGTGACCGCCTCTTCCGGCGCCGCCGTCGCGTCCGCGACAGAGCGGGGCATTTCGTCGGTCATGGGCGGTCGGCCCGTCGAGCGGCCGCAACAATGTCACGGTCGGCATCAGTCGGGTCTGCCATGCCGTCGGCCTCAACGCGCCACCGTCGGAACGCGACGGCGAGGCCCGCCACGCCAAACACGAAAGCCATCGTGGGCAGCACCCAAATCAACGCGTCGAATCCGGTCGCCCTGGGGACGAGCAGAATGTCGGTCCCGTAGCTGTCTTCCAGACCGGCAACGATCTGGTCGTCGGTCAAGGGGGTACTTCGAACCAACGAGTCGATCTCATTCCGAATCGCTCGCGAGGCGTTGTTCCGTGATTCAGCCACGCTCTCGCCGTTACAAACTGGGCACGCCACTCGCTTCGAAATGAGCTCGATCCGCTCTTCTTGGCTCTGCGGCCCGGATGCGCGAGTCGAGCCGACAGCAAGGACCGACACGACGACGACCAGGAGCAGCACCCAACCCGGCCAACCCTTCATCTTGTTGTTGATCTCGCTCAATCCCGAACTCATGCGGCGTCGGCCCTGTTGAAACTCATGCGGCGTAGGCCCTGTTGAAACTCATGCGGCGTAGGCCTCGCGCAGCTGCTGCATCGTCACGTTCAATCGTTCTTCGGACACTCGCGAAATGATCCGCACCTGCACGACACCACTGGGGTCGATGATCCAGGTCTCGGGAACGAGCGCCACGCCGAAGGCCACGTCGATCTGCTCGTGTTCGAGCACGACCGGCCAATCGCCGCCGCGTTCGGCAAAGAACTCCTCGACGTCTTCCCGACTGTCATTGACCACGATCGAGTAGAACTCTGCGCCCTCGGTGCCCAGTGCGTCCTGGTCGTCAACAAACGCGACCAGATCGGGATGCTCGGCGATGCAGGGGGCGCAGTCGGCGCGGAAGAAGTTGATGACCACCCAACTCCCTTTGCGCTGCGACAGATCGAAATTGGTGCCGTCGAGCAGCGTGCCGACCGCCTCGGGTGCCGGTCGGCCGAGCAGCGGAGATTCTGCGTCCTCTCCACCGCCGGTGTCGGCGCCGACCAGCAGGACGAACAGTCCGATCATCACCACCGCGATGGCGAGGGCGATCCAAGGCGCCACCGGGCGGGGGTGATCGCCGTCTGCGGACTCGTTGCCACCAGCAGGTTCCACGACATCGACAGCGTCGGTCATGCCGATGCCCCAGCCGGTTCAGGTTCCGGCTCGCCATCGGAAGCCGCTGCAACAGCGGCTCCCGTCGGAATCGGTGCCGACACCGGATCGGTTGCCCGCCGACGCTTGGATCCGGGGAAGGCCGACAACAGCGTGCCGAGCGCCATCACCAACCCGCCAATCCACAGCCAGAGGATCATCGGTCGGATGAACGCCTGAATTGAGACTGATGTATCGCCAGGCTGCGCCCCTTGTTCGAGCGTCAGGTACACATCGTTGGTCAAGCCCGTCCGGACGCCTGGCGTCGGCACGTCGATACCCATGTTCAGGTACGTGGTGATCGCTGGAACGATGACCTTCGAGTTGTCGAGCAGCACCCGAGCTTCCAATGCACTTTCGCTTCCGGCGTCGTTGACGTTTTCGCGTACTGATTCCAGGCGGAAGGTGTGGCCTTGCCACTCCTGTTCCACGCCCTGTTCGAGCTGGAGTCGGGTCGCATGCGTGAAGCTGTTCGACGAAGCCAGCGCGACGGCGATCATGATGACGCCGAGGTGGACGACCATCCCGCCATTTGCTCGACCAACGAACCCGCGCCAGCCTTGCCGGCGGGTGGCGAGCGCGAGCTGACGCAGCGCAGCTCCAGCAGCGAATCCGGCCATGCCAAACGCCACCAGAGGGGCCCAACCCGTCGCACCGACCATGACCGCGAGAACGAGTGATGCGGCCCCGATCCAGGCCGGCCAGAACAGTCGTTTGCGCAGCAATTCTTGGCTTGCCTTGCGCCACGGCAGCACTGGTGCAACGCCCATCAGGAAGAGCAGCACAAGCCCGATGGGCATCGTCAATCTGTCGAAATACGGCGCGCCAACGATGGTGCGTCGATCATCGAGGGCCTCGACAAGCAACGGAAAGATCGTGCCCAGTAAGACGACGAAGGCGAACACGGTGAACAGGACGTTGTTGGCGAGGAACGCGCCTTCTCGAGACAACGGGGAATCGATCGCGCCGGGTGAACGCAAGCGATCGCCGCGCCACGCAATGAGGCCGAGCGACACCACCACGATCAGACCGAAGAAGGCAAGGAACCATGCTCCGACCGGCCCGTCACCAAACGCATGCACCGACTCAATCACTCCTGAACGGGTGAGGAATGTGCCGAGGATGGTCAGCGAAAATGTTGCGACCAGCAGGCTCAGATTCCAGACACGCAACATGCCCCGACGCTCCTGCACCAGCACGGAGTGGATGTAGGCAGTTCCTGTCAGCCACGGGAGCAGCGAAGCGTTCTCGACCGGGTCCCACGCCCAGACGCCGCCCCAGCCGAGCACCTCGTAGCTCCACCAGCCGCCGAGCAGAATACCGATCGTGAGGAACGCCCAGGAGAACAGCGCCCAGCGCCGCGTCTCGAGCAGCCATCCCTCGCCGAGGCGGCCAGTGACCAACGCCGCAATCGCAAAAGCGAAGGGCACGGTGAACCCGACGAAACCGAGATACAGGATCGGCGGGTGGAACAGCACGAGGATGTGGTTTTGCAGCAGCGGGTTTGGACCCGGCCCGCTTGTCACGCCGACCGCTCCGTTGGCGAACGGATCAGCTGGGCCGAGGCTGATCATGGCGAAGAACGCGGTGATCACAAACATCACAATGAGCGCCCAGCCGACCAACGGGTCGTCGGTGTTCTTTCGGAACCGCCAGGCGACTGCGGCGGTGAAACCCGCGAGCACGAGTGCCCACAGCAAGATCGAGCCTTCGAGCGCCGACCACATCGCTGCGAAGTTGTAGAGCGCCGGCGTGTCGGCTGAGCCGACCTGCTGGACGTACGCGAGCGAGAAGTCGCGAGTGATCAACGCACGCTGCATCATCACGCACGCAAGCAAGATGCCACCGAACGCGAGCCACGCGTATCGGGGGCTCTGTTTGAGCAGCTTGGTGTCACCCTTGCGGATGCCGTAGAGCACGGCCAGGGCGCCGAACACCGATGCGCCAAGCATCAACATCACCCCGGCGCGCCCGAACGCGCCGTTCAGCGACGCGGCGATCATGTCATCCGGTCACGTTGTGCCTGGCACAAGGTGACCGCGCTCACGCCGTGGCGTCGCATCCAAGGTCCTGCGCATCGACCACTCGCTCATCGTTGACTGACACGTACTCGTCGGAGTGCTTCACTTCGACGCGATCGCCCTGCAATGCACCTTCTTCGATGACGCCGTGCACCACGACCGGGATGCACTCTTTGAAGATGCCTCCGGGCTCGCCCGCGTACCGGACGGGCAACGAAGCTCCGTTGAACGAGATCGTAAAGACGGTGACGCCGTCAGAGCGCACGACCGAGCCTTCGTCGACGGTGCCTTGCAGCCGGATCCGTCGGTCGTCGTCGCACCCCTCGCGCACGTTGATCTCGTCAACGTTGCAGTAGTAGTCGACGGCAGATGTGAGGAACTGGGTCACGATGACGCCGCCGGAGACAACGACCAGTGCCAGGACGAGGATCGGCAGCCAGTTGCGCTTGCGCTGGCTTGCGACCGCCGTGCCATCGACGTTGGTGCGCGGTGTGAGATCAAGGTCGTCGGCGATTGAGTCGTCCGACGGGGGAAGATCGGCGTCAGTCATCAGAGCCAGTACTTCTCGTCGTCAGGAACCTGCTGGCCAAGCTTGCGTCCCGACCGAACCGTGCGCCATGCAAAGAGCGCAACCGTCGCGAAGGTCAAGAAGTAGCTCCCGAGGATGAATCCGGCGTCTTCCATCAGGAATCACTCCCTGTCGTCGTCGTTGATGTCGTCGTTGATGTTGGTGGCGGCGTTGTTGCAGCAGCTTCGGCCCGCCGAGCGACGAGCGCATCGTCAAGGCCGCGCTCTTCGAGCAAGTCTTCCATCGCCATCGCCCGTGTTCGGTGCAGCATCAGCCACACGTACAGCAGGGTGAACGCAATGACGCCCACGAACAGGCTGAAGAGCATCAGGCCATCCATCTTCGTGTCGCCATCGAGGTTTGCGACCGTCGCTTCCTGGTGGAGGCTGCGCCACATCTTGACGCTGAAGTGGACCAGCGGGATCTCCACGACCGCAATCATGCCGAGCACGGCGCTCCGTTTGGCGCGCTGCTCATGGCTGCCACCGAGACGACGGACGGCCAAATAGCCGATGTAGGTGACGAAGAGGAGCGCTGTGGTGGTGAGGCGTGCATCCCACTGCCAGAAGACTCCCCAGGTGAGGCGGCCCCACATGGCGCCGACCGCCAGGGTGACCGCGACGAAGGTGACGCCGATTTCAGCGCTGGCGCCCGCGGCCCGGTCCCAGCCCAAGGACTTTTTCTTGGAGAACAGGTACATCGCAGAGGACACCGCGGTGACGATGAAGGCGAGGTAGGCGAGCCAGATCGTGGGCACGTGCACGTACAGAATGCGCACGGATTCGAGTTGGTCACGATCGGCGGGCGAGAAACCGAGGCCGAAGGCGATGAGCCAGCCGAGCGCCACGATCGCGCCGATGCCGATGATCCGCGTGCCGCGAGTTGCCGTGGAGCGTCGCGGGGGTGAGGCGGGCTGCCGTTCGGTTTCGTGTTCGGCTCTCGCTGGATCGATCGTGGTCATCGTGCTTCCGTGGTCTTGGGGGCGTGGGAGATGCGGTGGCCGGTGTGTGGCTCAGTTGTGCGATTGGGTGATGCGGTTGGTCGTCTAGTCGTCGATGAGGGGGCCGAATGCCAGCGCTCCGCCGACGACGGCGGCCACAGCGAACACCGTCAGCAGGCCGACCCATTGCCAGCCTTCTGACACCACTGCACCCGACGTGCCAACCGCTGATTCGACTGCTTTGGTTGCTCCGATCAGGACGGGCGCCACCGCAGGAAGCGTGAGCAGCGGAAGGAGTGTTTCGCTGCCTTTGAACCCCGCGGCGAGGCCTCCGTACAGGGTACCCACCGCGGCGAGGCCGCACGTCGCGGAGAGCATGGTGGTGACGAGGAGCACAACACTGGCAACCGCGTGCTCTGACGGGATCGACTCGCCGTAGAAGATGACTGCTGCGCCGAACAACATCGCTTCGAGCACCAGGAGCTGGACGCCGAGCGCCATGGCCTTGCCCATGAAGATTGCGCGCGGGTCGACACCTGCGACTCTCATCGCGTCAAGGGCACCGTCATCGGTCTCGATGGCGAAGGTGCGCTGAACGATGATGAGCAGGCTGAACATGGTCGCCAACCACACCAGGCCCGGCGCCACCGTGTCGAGCACGTTCTGCTTGTCGAGCGCAAACGCAAAGCTGACCATGGTGATGCCGGCGAACGGCAACACCTGATTGGTGACAATCTTGCTCCGTCGTTCGACGCGCAAGTCTTTTGCTGCGATGAGGCGGGCGACGGCGACCGTGTTCATTCGGAACCTCGCGGTTCATTCGTGTCGGTGACGACCTGCCCGGCGACGACCTCGACTGAACGGGTGGCCAGTCCCCCGGCACGTTCGAGTTCGTGGCTGGCGACGAGGATCGTTGCGCCTGAACGGGCAGCCTGCCCAAGCGTGGCATCGAGTTCGTCACGGCCTGCGGCGTCGAGCCCGGCATGGGGTTCGTCGAGGAGCCACACCTGCGCGCGACGCGCAACGAGACAAGCCAACGAGGTGCGGCGCTTCTGTCCCGCTGACAGTTTGCGAACCGGGACATCGGCCAACCGCTCCGCAACGCCCATCCGAGACATCGCGCTGGCGATTTCTTGTGCAGACGCACCAACTGTGCGTCCCCAAAACTCGACGTTTTCCCGCACGCTGAGGTCAAGGTAGAGGCCGTTCTGGTGGCCGAGCAGGCCCACGTGCGGCCGAACGAGCTGCCGCTGCGTGACCAAGTCGAACCCGAGGATGGACGCAGCGCCGCGTTCGACGGGCAGTAACCCGGCACACAGCCGCAGGAGAGTCGTCTTGCCCGCTCCGTTGGGGCCCTTGAGCAACACAATCTCGCCACGCTGCACCGTGAGCGACACCCCGGCGAGCGCCGGGAAGTTGCCGAGCACCGCGACCACGTCCTCGAGGGCGATGACCACGTCCGGCTCTGCATTGTCCGGGCCGAACGTCGGAGCGACCGGTAATTGCGCGGCGACCTCGCCCGAGTCATCCGTCAGTGCGGTGGGATCTGTTGAATCAGCGTCCACCGGCGGGAGGTTATCGACCAGTCGATCCGCGTCAGCCGTCGCCGGTGAACTGGTCGACGAGATCGGTGAGCAGGCTGAATGCCTTATCGGCATCGGCGGGGCGCGTGCGCTCGACCGCCGTGCGGGCCATGACGATGGTGGCGCCGAGACCATTGAGGAGTTCGGGCCGGTCCCGCTCGATCTCTGGTCGGATGCGCTCCCAGATCTGCTCGATTCGAGCAAGTGTCGCATTGTCGTCGCCGCCCTCGGCCACCTGTGATCCAAGACGACTCATCTCAATCGACATTTCGGGAAGCAGGTCCGTCGCCGAGCCGGTCAGCGCAATCGTTGTCGACGGAGCGTCGCCGTCGACGATGACACCACCGTCGATCAGCTCCCCGCTTTCGAGTGCGGGTTCGGCGCCTTCGGGCACGTCGGTTACGTCGACCGTCGACGGCGTCTCCGCATCTGGTTCGTTGACCGTCGTTGCGCAGGCACCGAGCAACAGCGAACATCCCGCCACCATCAGTTTGCGGAACATCAGGCAGTGACCAGAATCCGTTCGCTGGCAAACGAGCCGACTCCGACGTGGTGTCCCTCGATCTCGACGGTCAGGGTGCCATCAGGTGACAGCGCCGTGACTGTGCCGACATTGCCCGGCTGGATAGCTGACGCTTCAAGAAATTCGAGGAGGCCGGGTTCGAATTCGAGTTCTTCGGTGATGCGACGAACCGTGAAGGCATCCCCGACGGCAATTTTCGACAACGGGCCCGAATCGGGCCGGGCCTCGTATCCAGATCCAGGGATCGGATTGCCGTGCGGACACGTGGTCGGGTCACCGAGCAACTCGACCATGGCCTGCTCGACTGAATCGCTGATGACGTGCTCCCAGCGGCCGGCCTCGTGGTGAGCCTCGGCCCACGAGAGCTTCAACACGTCGGTGAGGAACCGTTCAGCCAGCCGGTGGCGCCGCACGACCTGCTCGGCAAGTCGCTCGCCAGCGGCGGTGAGCGCGATTGCTTTGTCGCCGGTGATGAGTCCTTCGGCCTCGAGCCGCTTCATCATTTCCGACACGGCTGGCCGGCTCACCTGGAGACGTTCGGCAATGCGCGCCTGGATGACGTCGACATCGTCCTCCTGCAGTTCGAAGATGCACTCGCAGTACTCCTCGAACGCTGGATGGTGCTCACCCGGGTTCGGCATCTCACCAACCTACCTGTCCCCCATCGCCTGGTCGCCTCGTCCTCGCATCTCGCACCCCGCTGCGCGCTCCCCGTGCCCAAAATGTGCAGGAAAATCGTCGCCTGTCGACGCCCGCCCAACATTTTTCGGTGTGGTTCGGTGTGGTGTGGCGTGGTGGGGTGCCGTGCGGCGTGGGCTGGAGGGTGTGGGGTGCGTCAGGTGCGCTGGAGGCGGCGAAGCCAGCTCTCGGCGTAGCGCAGGCGCCGGTTGAGTTGTTCGTTCGTGGCACTCGCCACTCGGTTCACGCCAGCCAGACGGTTCATCTCGCCCTGCACCTTGGCGTGATTCCATCCGGTGATATCGACGAGCCGCTTGGCGACATGGGCATTGCGGGTACGCAGATCGTCCTTGATCTCGGCAACGCTCATCGAACCATGCGGAATCAGCCCGGCTGCCGTCGGAATCTCCGGCAAGTCGAGACCGAGTGCGGGATCGTCGGAGAAGAACGGGTCAGGCGGGTCGGGCTCGTCGTCGTAGGCGACCATCCCAAGGTCCTCGGGCGAGAAGTTCATCTCGAAGTCAATGCCGTCAAGGTGCTTGCCGTCCTCGCCAACGGTGTGCATCGTGATGTCGGTCACCGTTGAGGCGACAACAGAGAAGAGAGACATCTGCTCCATGTCGTCCTCGTGGACCTGATTCTCAAGGCCGCCGTCGGGCTGGAAATCGTCGTCGTCGCCGGTGCCGGGCGGCCGCAGCACGTGGCGCCGCGCCTCAGCGATGGTGAACGCGTGAGCCCGCAGACGCGGATCGTCGGGGATATAGACGTACGCCTTCTGGCTCGACCGGCCCGCTTGCCAGCGCACGAAACGTCCAACCGCCTGGCGGAAGAACAGTTCAGTCGACGTGGTGGTGGCGAACACCCCCACTCGCAGTCGAGGAATGTCGACCCCCTCGGACACCATCCGGACCGAGACGAGCCACGGCCTGTCGTTCTCGCTGAACTCGGCGATCTTCTTTGATGCGCCGGGATCGTCACTGACGACCACGTCAGCCGGCACACCGAAACGGTCACGCAGCAAGATCGCGATCTGCTGCGCGTGGTCCTGGTCGGTGGCGATGACCAGGCCACCCGCGTCGCGCTGTTCGGAGCGGATGTTGCGGAGCTGGTCGTTGGCCTTCTTCAGGACGGCCGGCATCCACTCGCCTTCGAGGCTGAGTGCGGTGCGCAGGCGCATCGAGGATTGGTCCTTGGTCAGCTCGTCCTGGAAGTTGGCCGACACCGTGTCACCCGACGCCGATGTCCACTCCATCTCCCCGTCGACGCGCGGGAAGTAGACCGGGCGCACCACGCCGCCGTCGCGTAGCGCGTCGGCGTAGCCGTACGTGTAGTCCGCGTGGGCCAGTTCGCCCTCTGCGGTGTTGTCGTAGCGGACGAACGGAATCTGGGCAGCGTCGCTGCGGAACGGTGTACCCGACAGCGAGAGCCGCTTGTGCGCGTGGCCGAACGACTTGCGGACGCCGTCACCCCAGGCCTTTTCGTGGCCCGCGTGGTGGATCTCATCGAGGATGATGAATCCTTCTGCCGAGAGCCCGGCCAGCTTCTTCGCAGCGTTGCCCATTGCCAGCTGTTGGTACGTCGTGACCAGGCCGTGCACGTCGCGAGCCAAGCCGTCGCCGGGCGACCAATCCGGATCGAGCTGCAGGCCCATTCGATGCGCAGCACGGGACCACTGGATCTTGAGGTGGCTGGTCGGAGCGACGACGATCAGCGGCCGGTTCTCGTCGGCCAGCGCAGCGCGGGCACAGGCAAGCGCAAACGTCGTCTTGCCGGCACCAGGCGTGGCCACCGCCAGATAGTCCGGACCGGTGGTGGCGCGAAAGAGATCAAACGCAGCGCGCTGCCACGGGCGGAGGGTGACGGTCGACATGAGCGGTTTCGAGTCTGGCGACCGAGGCGATGGGGCACAACGCGCAACCGGTCAGATTCAGGAACGATGTGCGCTTCAGTGACGCGCTCCCGACCCCGACCTAACTCCTGCTCCGGGCCTGACGTCACTCGGGTACGGTGGTCGGTGATGAATGAACTGAGCTGAGCCCACCGTCCGTTCGCTCTCCCGAAAGGCGCCTCATGGCTGCTTCACTCATCGCTCGATCCGTCTCCGTCTCGCGAGGCCCGCTCATCGTGCTCGATTCCGTCGACCTCACGTTGGCCCCTAGCCGCTGCGTGGGGCTGATCGGGCCCAACGGCGTCGGCAAATCGACGCTGCTCTCCACGCTGGCCGGCACGGTCGCAACCGACAGCGGGTCGGTCGCGCTCACCCCGCCGTCGGCCAACGTCGGTCTCTTGCCGCAGGAACCAGGACGCTCATCAGATGAGACAGTCCGGCAATTCTTGGCGAGACGTACCGGCGTTGCGGCAGCTCAACATGAACTCGACGTCACCACCCAGGGCCTGGCCGACGGCGCAGCGGGCGCCGACGATCGCTACGCCGACGCGCTTGACCGGTGGCTGGCGCTCGGTGCTGCCGACTTCGATCCTCGTGTCGACGAGGTGTGGGCATCGCTCGGGCTCGGCGCCCGGCTCCTCGACCAGCCGACTGCGACATTGTCCGGTGGCGAGGCTGCCCGCTCGTCGCTCGCTTCGCTGCTGCTCTCTCGATTCGACGTCGTGCTCCTCGACGAACCAACCAACGATCTCGACCACAATGGACTCGAGCGCCTCGAGCAATGGGTGCTCGGCCTCGCCGCACCCGTGCTGGTGGTGAGCCATGACCGGACCTTCCTCGAACGCACCGTGACCGACGTGGTCGAGATCGATCACCACACACACCGCGCCACCTGGTTCTCCGGCGGATGGGCAGCGTTCCTCGCCGAACGTGAGCTCGCCAAGCAGCATGCTCGCGAGGCCTTCGAGGAGTTCGACGGCAAGCGGCGCAGCCTGCTTGATCGGGCGCAACGCGAACGGGAGTGGGCAACCCAGGGCCAGGCCAAGGTCCGCAAATCAGGTGAGAGCGACAAGCACATCAAACACTTCAAAATGGATCAGACCGAACAGTTGGCCGGTAAGGCAGCTCGGACGCAGAAGGCCGTCGACCGACTCGACGTGGTTGAGGAACCACACGAGCAGTGGCAGCTGCAACTCACAATCCCCACCGTGGCCCGGAGCGGCGACATCGTGGCGTCGTGCCAGCAGGCGGTCGTCGATCGCGGGAGCTTCGTGCTCGGCCCACTGGACCTGACAATTCAGTACGGCGAACGAGTGGCGCTGGTCGGAGCGAATGGCGCCGGCAAGACCACGTTGATCGAACTCATCCTGGGACGATTGACGCCAACTGCAGGGTCGGTCCATCTCGGTCGCAGCGTCGTTGTCGGAGAAATCGAACAGGCGCGTCGCCATCTGCTCGGCGACTCGACCCTGGTCGAGTCGTTCATGGCAGCAGCAGCCGATCACGGATTTGTGGACACGGTGGGCGACACTCGAACACTGCTCGCGAAGTTTGGTCTCGGCGCGGAGCACGTGCATCGACGCGTCGACACGTTGTCGCCCGGCGAGAGAACCCGAGCCTCGTTGGCACTGCTGATGCGCACCGGGGCGAACCTGCTCGTGCTCGACGAGCCGACCAACCATCTCGACATCGAAGCGATCGAACAACTTGAGCAGGCGCTCGACACGTTCGGTGGCACCGTTGTGCTGGTCACCCACGATCGGGCCCTGATCGAACGCGTCCGTCTGACCCGCACGATGGTCGTTGCCGACGGACAGGTCACCGAGCGCTGACTGCCGGCGAAACCCGACAAGAGCGACGGCCTCGGAACCTTGTGACGGTGGATCGGTAGCGTGGGCTCATCGCTCACCACTCGGCTCTCGATGCGTTCTCGCCGGCAGTCCGTGAGTGGTTCGCGGGATCGTTTCCCGAGCCGACGCAGCCGCAAGTGCAGGGTTGGCCGCACATTCGCAATGGCGAGCACACGCTGATCTGTGCGCCGACCGGGTCCGGCAAGACGCTCACGTCATTCCTGTCGTCAATCGACTCACTCACCACCAACTCGCGGCCGGAGGAGCGCTCACATCGCACTCGCGTCCTCTACATCTCGCCGCTGCGCGCGCTGGCGTTCGACATCGAGAAGAACCTGCGGGCACCGTTGAAGGGCATCGAGTTCGCCGCTGAGCGTCTCGGCGAACCGTTCGTGGTGCCCGAGGTCGGCATGCGCACCGGCGACACTCCGGCGAACGATCGCCAGAAGCTGATCCGCCGACCGCCCGACCTGTTGATCACCACGCCTGAGTCGCTGTATCTGATGTGCACCTCCGCGGCACGCGAAACGCTGGTCGGAGTCGAGACGGTCATCATCGACGAGATCCACGCCATGGCCGCCACCAAGCGTGGTGCGCACCTGATGCTCACGCTTGAGCGTCTCGAAGAGATCACCGAGAAGCCGCCGCAACGGATCGGCCTGTCGGCCACGCAACGGCCGCTTGAAGAGGTTGCAGAGTTCCTCGGCGGTTTCAGTGAACCCGGTGTCAAGCGGCCGGTACAGATCGTCGACGCCGGTATTCGCAAGACCCTCGAAGTCGAAGTCGTCATCCCGGTCGAAGACATGTCGGGACTGGGCCGGCCGACCAACGAGACTCCTTCAAGCGTCGCGGGCTCCGGCATGGGCGACTCGCGCAGCTCGATCTGGCCGTCGATTTATCCCGAGATCCTCAAGCGCATCCTGGCCAATCGCACCACGATCATTTTCTGCAATGCCCGCCGTGCTGCGGAACGACTTGCGGCCAAACTCAACGAACTTGCGGTCGAAGAGGGGGTGCCCGGCATCGTTGATGCCGAGTCCGGGTTGATGGTCGAGGAGCTCGTCAAGGCGCACCACGGGTCACTCGCGCGTGAGCAACGCGTGGTCATCGAAGACCAATTGAAGCGCGGCGACCTTCGAGCCATCGTGGCCACCTCGTCGCTCGAACTCGGCATCGACATGGGCGCTGTCGACTTGGTCATCCAGGTCGAGTCCCCCGGCGCGGTGAGTCGTGGATTGCAGCGCATTGGCCGCGCCGGGCACCAGGTCGGCGAACCGTCGCGTGGATCGATCTTTCCGAAGCACCGCGGCGACCTGCTCGAAGCCGCGGTAGTGACACGGCGCATGATCGACGGAGCGATCGAGACCACGCAGTACCTCCGCAACCCGCTCGACGTGCTCGCACAGCAGATCGTGGCGCACCTCGCCGCGGTCGAGGAATGTTCGGTGGGCGAGGTCACTGATCTGGTTCGCCGATGCGCGAACTTCGCCGAGATCTCCGACGACCTGATGAGCAACGTTCTCGACCTGCTGTCGGGGCGGTATCCGAGTGAAGAGTTCTCCGAGCTGCGCCCGCGCATCGTGTGGGATCGCGTCAACAACACACTGCGGGCACGCGACGGTTCCAAACGCCTCGCGGTCACATCGGGCGGCACGATTCCCGATCGCGGACTCTTCGGGGTGTTCCTCCCCGACGGGACACGGGTCGGCGAACTCGACGAGGAGATGGTCTATGAATCGCGGCCCGGCGAGACCTTCGTGCTCGGGGCCTCCACGTGGCGGATCGAAGACATCACGTTTGAACGCGTCACCGTCACCCCTGCGCCGGGTCAGCCAGGCAAGATGCCGTTCTGGCACGGCGACCGTCCGGGACGTCCGCTCGAACTTGGCCGAGCACTCGGTGCCTTCGTCCGCGAGATTCACGAACTCGACGACAAGTCCGCGCAGCAACGGTTGATGGAGCACTACCAGCTCGACGCGTTTGCTGCCAGCAACCTCACGCAGTACGTCGCCGAGCAGGTCGAGGCAACAGGTGCAGTCCCCGACGATCGCACCATCATCGTTGAGCGGTTCCGGGATGAGATCGGCGACTGGCGCATCTGCATCCTCAGTCCATTCGGCACACCGGTGCATGCGCCGTGGGCCATGGCAATCGAACGTCGACTCATCGATCAGTACGACATCCCTGTCGAAACGATGTGGGGCGATGACGGAATGGTGCTGCGGCTGCCCGAATCGGCTGACGAACTCCCCCTCGAAGCGATCCTCATCGACCCCGAAGACATCGACGAGCTTGTCGTCGAAACACTCCCTCAGACGGCGCTGTTCTCCGCACGCTTCCGCGAATGCGCGGGCCGAGCGCTGCTGCTTCCCCGGCGCCGACCCGACAAGCGCACACCGTTGTGGCAGCAACGTCAAAAGGCAGCCGACCTCCTGGCCGTCGCCTCCAAGTTCCCGACGTTCCCCATCCTGCTCGAGGCGACCCGGGAGTGTCTCCAAGACGTCTTTGACGTGCCGGCGCTGCGCGAAGTGCTCGGTGATCTGCGCTCGCGCAAGGTGCGTGTCGTCAGCGTCGATACCGGCAAGGCCAGCCCGATGGCGTCCAGCCTGTTGTTCAACTGGATCGCCGCGTACATGTACGAGGGCGATGCTCCGCTTGCCGAGCGACGCGCAGCGGCGTTGGCGCTCGACCGCGATCTGTTGCGGGACCTCCTCGGTGCCGAAGAGCTGCGCGATCTGCTCGATCCCGAGGTGCTCGCCGATGTCGAGTTGCAACTGCAGTGCCTGACGGCGGGTTGGCGGGCGCGTTCGGCCGATGAGCTGCACGACGTGCTGCGCAAGGTCGGCGACTTGTCCGCCGCTGACATCGATCTCCGCTGTCGGTCGGCCGCCGACGAGGCCGCAGCGCTGCAAGCCAGCGAGGCGGACCCAGCGCCCGACGGCACCCAGCTCGACGCGCCCATCGGGATGCCGGACCAACCGCGAGCAGACGATTCCGACGTCGATCGCACACGGGCCGGTAACGAGCAGGCAGCAGAATGGTTGGCGCAGCTCTTGGGCGAGAAACGTGCGATCGAGATCTCGGTCGGCGGGGAGACCCGGTACGCCGCAGCAGAAGATGCCGCGCGCTACCGCGACGGCTTGGGGTGTGCGATTCCGTTGGGTTTACCCATGGCATTCACCGAGCCAGTCGCACGGCCGCTCGAAGATCTGGTCGGTAGATATGCCCGTACGCACGGCCCGTTTGTTGCGGTCGACGTGGCCCGCCGCTTCGGTGCTCCGGTCGAACGCGTTGCCGGCGCGCTCGCCGCGTTGGAAGGCGAGGAGCGCGTCGTCATCGGCGAGTTTCGCCCCGAGGGCGTGTCACGTGAGTTCTGCGAAGTCGACGTGCTGCGTCAGCTGCGGCGGCGGTCACTGGCCGCGCTCCGTCGCGAAGTCGAGCCGGTCGAACAGCAGGCGTTTGCGCGCTTCTTGCCGGCGTGGCACAACATCCCCGCCGACCGTCGCGGCGCGGAGGCTTTGGTCGAGTCCTTGGGAATGTTGTCCGGCGCGGCCCTCGTCGCGTCCACCATTGAGGCCGACGTGTTGCCGGCACGAGTGCGGGCATTCCGTCCCACGATGTTGGACGAGTTGCTCACCGCCGGTGAGCTGGTCTGGATCGGTGCGGGCGCGGTGGGAGCGCGCGACGGACGGATCCGGTTGTGTTTCGTCGATCAGCTTGCGCTGCTGTCACCAGGCTGGGAACCACGTGATCGGCCCGAAGGCGTGCTGCACGACGCGCTCCGCGAGCTGCTTGCTGAGCGGGGCGCCAGCTTCTGGAGTCAGCTGCGCGGCGCCGCTCCCGGTTCACAGGACCCTGAGATTCTCACAGCACTGTGGGACCTGGTCTGGGCCGGCGAGGTCACCAATGATTCGCTCGCTCCGCTGCGTGCCGTGCTCGGCGGCGCGAAGGTCGCGTCGAAGTCCGCTACGTCACGGCGCACGTCGCGCCCCCGGCCGGGCCGGTTGAATCGGATCGGGCCGCCCGCAGGCCAAGGCAGATGGAGCCTGGTTGCTCCGCTCCTCGCCCCTGCCGCGCACCCCACCGAGGCATCGCACGCACAAGCGTTGCAGATGGTCGAGCGATATGGCGTCGTCACCCGCGAGGCAGTGTTGGCCGAAGGTATCGCCGGCGGCTTCACCAGCGTGTACGGCGTTCTGAAGGTGCTTGAAGAGCGCGGGCAAGTCCGGCGCGGCTACTTCGTTGACGGGCTGGGTGCTGCTCAGTTTGCTGTGCCCGGTGCCGTCGACCGGCTGCGCGCTGCTCGCGAAACACCTGATCCGCTGCTGCACCCTGAGGATGTGCCCGATCCGATCGTGTTGGCCACCACCGACCCGGCACAGCCGTATGGCGGCGCGCTCGATTGGCCCGACACGCCGGGTCGGCCCGCTCGGAATGTGTCCTCGCTGACCGTGCTTCGTGCCGGCGAGCCGCTGGTGTGGTTCGACAAGCGCGGGCACCATCTCGTCACCTTCCCCAACGCACTCATCGACACGAGTTGGACTCAGGCGCTGCAAATGCTGGTGCGAGACGGACGACTGAAGTCGCTCGAGATTCGCAAGGTCAACGGCGACACCCTGACCGGTGCCGACGCTCCCGAGGGGTTCGTCGAGTTACTCCGTGCTGCCGGGTTCGCTGACGGCTACCGCGGCATGACCTTCCGCGGATAGCCAGCCGACAACCGGCAGAAACCTTTAGCTGGGCGCAACCGAGCTGTCGGGCACCCAGTTGCCGTGGAAGCCGAACGGGACCCGTTGGGGGAGGCTGATACGTGCGACTTCGCCGCGTCCGAGGTCCGCCGCATCCAGCACACAGAGTTCGCTGCCGTCGGTCGTCGCGTCATAGACAACAGTAAGGAGCCAGCCGTCGTCCTCGTTCGTGCCGTCGATCTTCGGAACGAAGACCGGTTCAGCCCCACCGCGGCCATGTCCGTAGTCGTGCTCGTCAACGGCACCGGTCGAAAAATCGGTCTTCAGAGTGGATCCGTGAAGGTTCGCGACTTGACCCGGCTTGATCTCGGAGGTGTACCCGTAACGGTGTTCCTTGAGTCCGAATCGCGGATTGTGCCGCGGGAATTCTTGCGGGCGGTCACTGATCCGAGTCTCAGAGACCCGACGCGTCGACGGGTCAATGACCCACCGGTCGAGTGTCGGTGGTGCCTCGGCGAAGGGACCCTGCCGATCATCGACCATGAGGTTGTCGTATCGACAGAGATCAACGACAACCGTTCCGTCGGCCGCGTCGTAGGCGTTGAGGGGGTGGAACACGTAACAGGGGTCAACGTCGCACCAGATGATGTCGTCGGCGGCGCCATTCCGAGGCAGCAAACCAACGCGTGCGGCGCGATCGTTGTTCCACTTGAACGGGAAGGCGTAACCAGCAACAAGCACGTCCATGTTGACGGTGACGGGCAGGTCGTAGACGACGACGTACTTCTCCGTCAGCGACATGTCGTGCATCATTGGCATGTCAGCAACGGGGATTGCGACGTTCTTCGTCACGCGTCCATCACCGCCAACAACGGTGTAGTTGACGTGGTCGATCAAGTCGGGCCAGTGATAGTTAACTGAATGGAGCTCGCCGGTTGAAACGTCGTACTTCGGGTGGGCGGTGAACGGACCGTCGAGCGTGTCATGGAATCGGTTGATGCCGAGCGAGTTGAGTTCGTAGTCGAGCTCGACGGGTGGTTGGCCACCTTCCACCATCGCCCAGGTCGTGCCGGCGAAACCGCCGACGTTCGTGTTCGAGCCGAAGAGGCCAGCGGCGCGGTCCGCGGCGTTGAGGACGAAGCGGTTCTTGTACCACTCGGCCTTGCCGCCTCGCAGCCGCACGCCGTGCACCATGCCGGTCCCGAGGAACCAGTGGTGCAGAGCCGGGTCGTCGACGGACTCAGGGTTCGGCCCGTTGCGGAGCCAGCGGCCCTCGAGCTCGACAGGAATCTCGCCGACGACGGGCAGGTCGTGGGCGGTGACTTCGGATTCGACCGCGGCGTAGTTGCCGGCGAGGTACTGGTTGTCGTGTGGGCGGCGCAGCGGCAGTGCGGCCGTTTCAGCGGTGTCGGTCATGGTGGCTCCTGAGGTCTCGTGCGCGGGACCACGAAATGTGGATTCCTGTCAACCTACGCCTTGCAGCAACCGCCAAACGCAGGATGGCGGTTCACGCCGTCTCGTCCTGTCCGTTTGTGTCGGGATTCTTGAGGACCCCTCCGCACATATCCCGACGCAAACGTCGTTGGTGTGCGCTGACAACCGGTCCGGCGACTCAGTCTTTGGGAGTGACGGCGCGCAGGCCGGCCCAGGCCAGCGCGCTGACTTCAGCGGCGATCGCGTCAGGATCGAAGTCTTGGCCGAGGCCGACCAGGCGACGGCTTGCGCCCTCGGCCAGACCGACCAGAGCGTGCGCCAACGTTTCGCGATGCGACTCGTCGATGTCGACGGCAATCAACGGTGCAACCGCTCGGGCGGACTCAGCGGTGATCTTGCGAATGGCTTCGTTGAACTCGTCGTCACGTCGTGAGCCCGAACCAAACAGCAGGCGGAAGCCGTCGTGGTCGTCGGCGACCCAGCGGAAGTAAGCACGGAAGCCAAGTTCGGTCTGGCTTTTTCCGTTCGTTGCCTCGGCAGTGGCCTTGTCGATGTTCGTCCGCAGCCGATTGCCGACCTCTTCGATCAACGCTTGATACAAATCGCGCTTCGAATCGAAGTGTTGGTAGAGCACCGGCTTGGTGACGCCAGCAGCCTCCGCGATACCGTTCATCGACGCACCGTGGAAGCCGGAATTGGCGAAGACGTCGAGCGCGACATCGAGAATTTGCTCGCGACGAGCGGGGGCTGAGAGGCGTTGCGACATAAAGAGTTACCCGATGGTAACCGGGTCAGCGGGCGACTGGAAAGGCAACCACTTCAGCGCGGGACTCACAGGCCGCGTTCACGGTCGTCACGGTCGGCTGCCTTGACGGCGTAGCCGAGGATGATCGACGGCGCGAGCAGCACACAGCCGATGACCAGAGCCACGATGACGAGCGTTGCCATGACAGAAGTGAAACCGAACAAAAAAGCCATGAAGAACAGGGCCATGGCCAGCGCGACAAAGAGATATCCGACGCGATTGGCCAGGAGCGTCCACTTCGCGATCTTGGCTCGTTTGACCCGCACCGGGTCGAGGGCAGGATCGTTCGGGCTGGTCGCTTGGGAGCCTGAGGGAGTGTTCGACATACTGTCCAGACATGCTACGAGCCGCGACGACCGAGTCAGTCTGGACCACCACATCTGATGCAGCGACGGGCGTTCCACAGTGACCGTTCGCGTCGAACGCGACGGTCGGGTCACGATCATCACCCTTGATCGACCGGAACGGCGCAACGCCATCGATCATCCCACGTTGCTCGAGTTGCTCGACGTGCAAGCCGACATCGCGGCGCGCTCCCCCACCGAGACGCGCGTCGTGGTCCTCACGGGTGCTGCTCCAGCGTTCAGTGCAGGCGCCGACTTGAACGGCGTCGAGGCAGGCCAGTTCGCGACGGGCCTGCGCCGCGTCCTCGTTGGATTCGGTTCGCTCCCCGTCCCGGTGATCGCCGCAATCGACGGCCCCGCGCTCGGTGCGGGGACACAGCTGGCCATTGCAGCAGATCTGCGCATCGCCACCCCCGACAGCCCGCTGGGCATTCCAGCTGCACGGCTGGGCATCTCGGTCGACCATTGGACAATCCGGCGCCTTCGCGACGAGTTCACGGCGCCGGTTGCCCGGGCGATGCTCGTCGGCACTGAGAATTACTCCGCCGAACGGCTACACGCACTTGGCGGCATTCATCGGCTCGGCGATCTCAGCGATGCTCGAGAGTGGGCGCAACGGCTCGCGCAGTTTGCGCCGCTCACCGTTGTCGCGCACAAACTCGGACTCGAGACGGCGGACTTCGACGCCCCGACAGTCGACGCCTTCGAGGCCGCACGATCGGCTGCGTGGGCGAGCACCGATGCCGACGAGGGCCGTACAGCGTTCCTCGAGAAGCGAGCAGCGAACTTCACCGCATCCTGACCTGCACGTTCGAGGCCACCGGCCATCGCCCAGCCACGATCGGGGTGGCTTGCGGCCGAAACAGACGGTCAGCGCAGCGGTGCAGGGAGTTCGTCAGCGTGGACGACCGTCAGGCGTTGGGTACTCCGTGTCAGAGCGACGTACAACGCCCGCATGCCGTGCTCAATGCTGTCAACGATGACCGACGGCTCAACCACGACGACCCCGTCGAGTTCGAGGCCCTTCACCACGCTCACCGGCACCAGCGTCACGCCGGCATCGAGTCCGGTGCGCGTTGCGGTGCCGTGGTCGACACCCGCTTCGGTCAGCGCGACCGAAAGGTCGTCAATCATCTGATCAGGGGCGACGATGCCGAGGCTCGCCCCGGGGATTGCTCCCGCAAGCGCCAAGACCTCGTCGGCGACCGTCTTGCCGAGCAGCTCGGTCGAGGGCGCCCGCACGATTGTCGGCGACACATCACCAACGCGGACCGAGTCCGGTGCACGCAGCGAAGGGGTCGCCACCGCCATCACCTTGTTGGCGAGCTCCATGATCTGACCCGGAATCCGATAGCCGACCGACAGTCCAATGACGCGCGCCGGCTTTCGGTCGGGCAGGTGAGCGAGCACATCGTCCCACTCGTTGGGTGCCAGCGGGCCGGTCGCTTGGGCAAGGTCGCCGACGATGGTCATCGCTCCGCTGAGTGAGCGGCGCGTCGCCATCTTCAACTGCATCGGTGTGAGGTCTTGCACCTCATCGATGACGATGTGGCCGTAGGTGCGGATCTCGTCGAGCTCATCGATCTTGCCGCCCTTGCCCGGTCGCGGGCCGAGCACATCGCGGACGTCATCCAGTAATGCAACGTCAGACAATGCCCAGCGCACATCGTCGACCGTCGCGGATCGCTCGCGATACAAAGCAAGCGCCTCGGACTCGGACATCACGCCACGTGCTGCCAACTTGAGGAGCGCCCGCGATCCGAAGAGATCGTGCAACAGTTGCGCCGGTGTCAGCAGCGGCCACATCGTGTCGAGCGCAGCGCGCGCTTCTGGCGTGTGCCGCAACGTGTCTTTCACATCGCGCGGACCAATCTCCGGGTCGTGGTATGAGTCCGCAAGCGCCGACCAAAATTCACCTTCGACCGCACGCCGACCCGAGTTGTGACGCTTGAAGCGGCGCTTGGCATTCTTGACGATGCGCGCCGACTCTGCAGCTCGCAGCCGCACGTATCCAGCCCGGAACGGCATCTCAAAGTCGCTGCGCAGCGGACGCTTGCGGTCGGCGATCGCATTGTCGACCATGTCCGACATCCGCTCCTCGCCCTTGATCTTGACCGCTTCGGGCGAGTCGCCCGGCTCATCAGGCCGCCGGAACTGCACGCCGGGGATCAGATCGGCGAGCACCGCCTGCTTGACACCGGCCTCACCAAGTGACGGCAGCACGCGCTCGATGTAGCGGAGGAACACTCGGTTCGGGCCGATGACAAGCACGCCTTGGTCTTCGAGCGGGAAGCGGTGCGTGTAGAGCAGGTAGGCCGCCCGGTGCAGCGCCACCACGGTCTTGCCGGTCCCCGGACCGCCCTGCACGGCCAGCACGCCGCTTTGTGGCGAGCGAATGATCTCGTCCTGTTCGCCCTGAATGGTGGCAACAATGTCGCCGAGCGTTCCGGTACGACCACGCTCGAGGGCAGCGAGCAGTGTGGAGTAGCCGCGCAGGCCTGAGTCGGCGGTCACGACGCCGGGCTCGCCGCCGAGCCCCTCGTCGTGTCCGAGACCGAGATGACCTTCGCCAAAGAATTCGTCTTCGATGCCGAGCAGGTTCCGGCTTTCGACGATGAAGTGACGACGTCGCGCCAGGCCCATCGAGTCGCGTCCCGTTGCTCGGTAGAACGGTTCGGCCACGGGCGCACGCCAGTCGACGACGACCGGTTCACGATCTTCGTCGGCAACGGCGAGCCGGCCGATATGGAACGCCTCGAGCTGGTCAGGCGACTCTGCGTAGCGGTCGATCCGACCGAAGACGAGCGACGCATCACCGAGTTCAAGCTCTTCGAGGCGCCGAACGAGTTGGCCGTCGAACGCGTTGCGCTCAAAGCGCGCCTGGAACGTTCCTCCCATGCTCGCCTCGTTGAGCCCACGGACGCGAAACGCCGCCTTGCGGCTGGTTTCGAGACAGTCGTAGGCGTGGTCGATGTACGCCTGCTCGTCAGCGAGGTCCGGGTGCTGCTGCGTCATAATGAGGTCGTCAAATGCTACCGACATCTGGCCCAGGATCAGATTCTGGTTGCGTGACATGAGTGTCACAGTGGGGCTCTGTCGGGCGCACAACTGGATACCCTCGCCACCGCATGACTGACACGGCACCCTTCATTGCTGCGGCAAACGGCGAGACGGCTCGGCACACGCCGGTCTGGTTCATGCGCCAAGCCGGACGTTCGCTCCCTGAATACCATGAGGTCCGCGGCGAAGGTTCGATCCTGCATGCCATCAAGCAGCCCGACGTCTCCACAGAGATCACCCTGCAACCGGTGCGTCGATACGGCGTCGATGCTGCTGTGCTCTACAGCGACATCGTGGTGCCACCTCATGCCGTCGGTTTCGGCATCGACGTACAACCCGGCACCGGACCGGTCGCCGAGCAGCCGTTCCGTAGCCGCGCTGACCTTGATCGCTTGCGACCGCTCGACTGGGACGACATCAGCTACGTCATCGACACCGTCGATCTGCTCGTCGCTGAACTCTCATCCGACGTGCCGCTGCTTGCGTTCGCCGGTGCACCTTTCACCGTGGGCAGCTACCTGATCGAGGGACGGCCGTCGAAGGACTACCGCTACACCAAGGCAATGATGCACACCGACCCGGTGCTGTTTGGCGACGTGATGGAACGGCTCGCCACCAGCGCGGTCACCTTCATCGATGCGCAACTCCAGCACGGCGCCCGGGCATTTCAACTGTTCGATTCGTGGGCGGGCTCACTGAGCCGAGCCGACTACGAACACTTCGTGCTTCCGCACTCGAAGCGGGTTTTCAATGAGTTGTCCGAACGACATCCCGGCGTGCCCGGCATTCACTTCGGCATCGGCTGCGACCATCTTCTCGAGTCGATGAACACGGTCGGCAACCGCGTGCTCGGACTCGACTGGCGAACCACCATCACCGACGCGCGCCGTCGACTTGGCGACGACCTCGTCGTGCAAGGCAACCTTGATCCGTCTCTCGTACTCGCCGGCACCAAGCCTGCAGTCGCCGGCGCTGAGGCTGTGCTCGCTGACAACGCTGGACATCCCGGCCACATCTTCAACCTCGGCCACGGCGTTCACCAGCACAGCGACCCGAGCGTGCTCCAAGCCGTCGTCGATCTCGTCCACGAACGCACCGCGCAATAATCACAAACGGCGGGCATGCTGGTGTCAATGACTGACAATGCAGGCCGCGTCGGCGTGGTGCTGATGGCGTATGGAACGCCTCGCTCCCCTGAAGAGATCGAGCCGTACTACACCGACATCCGCCGCGGTCGCCCGCCCACCCCCGAGGCGCTCGCTGATCTCGTGGCGCGCTACGACGCAATCGGCGGGATCTCGCCGCTCGCCAAGCTGACCGAAGATCAACGCGATGGGCTGCAGGCGGCCCTCGACGAAATCGAGCCCGACACCTACCACGTGACACTCGGCCTGAAGCACGCTGACCCGAAAGTCGAGGTCGCCAGCGCTGAACTCGCCGCAGCAGGATTCTCCAAGCTGATCGGCCTCGTGCTCGCCCCGCACTATTCCTCGTACTCGATCGGCCAGTACCTCGACCGCACCCGCCAGGGCGTGGTTGACGCTGAGGCGACAACACCCGTCGCAGGTGTCGAGAGCTGGGCTGTCGAGCCAGCCTTCGTCGACTTCATCGCTGCCGACCTCGGCGAACGCCTCGCCACGATGCGCGCATCAACCGAACACCCCGTGCGCGTGCTGTTCACCGCCCACTCCCTGCCCCAGCGGATTATCGACGCCGGCGACCCGTATCCCGACGAGCTCCGGTCGACTGCCGAAGCGGTGGCAGCACGGCTCGGTCTGGCCGAAGGCGACGACTGGACGATTGCCTGGCAGTCAGCCGGCCGAACACCGGAGCCGTGGATTGGACCCGACATCCTCGAAGTGATCGACGAACTCGGAGATGGCGGCCAACACGGAGGCGTCATCGTGAGCGCGGTCGGTTTCGTCGCCGATCACCTCGAAGTCTTGTTCGATCTCGACATTGAGGCCTCCCAGCGAGCCGAGCAAGTCGGCCTGGCATTCGACCGCACGGCGTGCGTCAATGATGAGCCGTCGATCATGGCCGCCCTTGCCCGCCGCGTTGCCGACCTCGCCTGAGCTCTGACCGTTAGACGCGTAGCAGGGGCCGCGTCAGGCAGGTGGGACCGCCTTCGCAGGGGATGCAGAGTTCGTCGGCAAAGAAGGTCGATACCGCGCAGCCGGCGTCGCGCATCAGCTGCAGCGTGATCGGGAAACCTTCGATCGCGATCACCTCGCGCGGTCCCGTCGCCAGCACGTTGAGGTTCAGACCCAGGCTGGCGTCGAACTCTTCCGCGGGCGCTTCGAGCAGCGTGTAGCCCATCCCGATCATCCGCTGGTACAGCGCTGTCGGCATCAGCGGCAGATGGACCAAGGCCAGGTCAGCATCGAGCGCGCTCACGACCGACATCAGGTGGAGGCACGCGTCGGGACCAAGGTGATACGGCAGGTCGTAGACCTCAAGCGAGACGCCGAGCGGTTCGACAATGGCGGCCATTTGGTCAATACCGGATTGGTTGGTTCGAAATCCGCGTCCGACAGCAAGGGTCGTGTCGTCGAGCCAGAAACTGTCGCCGCCTTCGAACGTTCCCGGCGCCTCGATCCGTCCCAACACGGGGATTCCCTCCGCCGCATAGAACGCAGCGTGGAGATCTGCCTCGCCAGCCCGCAGCGGCTTGCCCGGCCGCAGGACGACGGCGCCACCGGGCACGACGAACGACGGGTCGTAGGTGAACACCGAGTCGGCGAGATCGTCGTCGGTGTCGCGGAACCAGACAATCTCCGTTCCCGTTGCTTCGACCAACTCGACAAACCGGTCGTACTGCTTCGACAGCGCGTCGGCGTTGACGGGTTTGACGTAATGCCAACGCTCATGATCGGCGCTGAGCAGCGCCCCGGGCCGGCGCATCGCGACGCGCCGCAATGTCGCCGAGGTCGAACTCACTCCAACGTTCATGTCATTCACGTGCTTCACTCATTTCCTTGCGCTCGGTCGAGGTGGTGGGCATCGCCGGTAAGCAGCGACGCGGCTTCGGCACCGGTGATTGCCGTGCAGAACTCACCGTGGAGGTTGGCCACGCTCATCTGGTGGACGAGTTCGGCGTCGTGATCGACGCCATCGGGGCCGATCCGATTAGTCGCCGCGCATCCGTCGTGGACCAGATAGGTGTCAAACCCGAGGTTCCCAGCCATACGAGTCGTGGTCTCGACACAGAAGTTGGTGAAGAACCCGGCGATGACCAGCCGGTTGACGCCCCGTCGCCGGAGGTCGACTTCGAGCGAAGTCCCGACGAACCCACTGTTGACATCCTTGGCCACAACAATGTCGCCGGCCGCCGTTTCGAACCCCGGTTTCTGGGCGCCCGTGGGCAACGCGAACTTGAGCGGCGACGCCGCTTCGCGTGAATCGTGTCTCGTGAACGCGACCTGGCGGTCGGCTTCGCGCCAGGCTGCGAGCACGTCGAGCATCACCGACTCCGCATCAGGGTTGTTCCGCCGTCCCGTTGGCCCGCCCCAATGCTCGAGGACGTCGACGCCAAGCTGGACGTCGATCAAGAGCAGAGCGGTGTCGGCACCAAACGCGGGGATCATCGGCGCCAAGGTACGCCACCGCCACCCCGGTTGGGACCTCGCGCGGTCAGAGTCGGTTGATTCAGCTCTACCCTCGATACCGATGACTGACAGAATCGCCGTCGTCGGCGGCGGCATCGCCGGATTGGCGGCAGCACACCGACTCGCCACCGATGGGGTGGACGTGACGATCTTCGAGCGCGGCGACCGGGTCGGTGGACGGATTCGTAGTTCACCATTCGCCGGGGTTCCCGAAATCGACGAAGGCGCTGATGCATTCCTTGCTCGCGTTCCTGAAGGCATTGCCCTGGCCGCCGATGTGGGCCTTGGCAAAGCACTCGTCCACCCCGAACCCGTTGGTGCTGCCGTCTGGCACCAGGCTCTCCACCCGATTCCCGACGGCCTCCTGCTCGGTGTGCCGGGCAAGATCGGCCCGATGGCCACGACCGGACTGCTCACCTGGCGGGGCAAGCTCCGCGCAGCGTTGGAACCACTCCTACCTCGCACGTCACTCGACTCCGACTCGATCGGCGAGTTCGTCAGGGCCCGTTTCGGCAACGAGGTTCATGAACGCCTCGTCGACGCGCTCGTCGGCAGCATCTACGCCACCGACACCGACCGTTTCAGCTTGGCCGAGGTCCCACAACTCGACGCGCTGGCGCGGGCGAACCGCAGCCTGCTCCTCGGCGCCAGAGCGTCACGACAGGCTGCCGGCACAGCCACCGCTGCATCCGCACCGATTTTCGCAGCACCAAGCCGTGGTGTCGCCGATCTGACTCGCGCGACTGCAGACGCCGTGGTTGCAGCTGGCGGCACGCTTCAGCTGGGCCACGCGGTCGGGTCGATCACCGCAGCTGGAGCTGGCTGGGACGTCGACGATCAGCACTTCGGTGCGGTGATCCTGGCCACACCTGCTCCGGTCGCATCCTCGCTGTTGGCCGCGGTAGCTCCCGAGGCATCGGCCGCGCTCGGCGCTGCCGAAACGGCCGACGTCATCATGGTCACTCTGCATGTCGATGCAGGCGAATGGCCCTACCGGTTCGCGGGACGAAGTGGGTATCTCGTCCCCAAGCCTGTGCAACGGTCGGTGACCGCCGCCTCGTTCGGCTCCCAGAAGTGGGGCCACTGGCAGCCGCCGGACGGAGGGCAGATCCTGCGCGTGTCGCTCGGCCGAGATGGCCAGCCCGCGCTCCAGTTCTCCGACGACGAGGTCGTCGAACGAGTCCTCGACGACCTCAGCCTCCATCTTGGCGTCCGATTCACGCCCCGGGAAATACGAATCAGCCGCTGGCCCGGTGCGTTTGCCCAGTACCGCCCACACCACGCACGCTGGGTCGATGCCGTCGAGGCAGCCCTGCCATCCGGCTTGTTCGTTGCTGGCGCGGCATACCGTGGCATCGGGATCCCCGCATGCATCCGACACGGCGCAGCGATCGGGCAACGAGCTGCACAGAACCTCCGTTCTCTGCCAGACTGATTGGCCAATGAGTTCGATGACGCCCGACGACACAGCGCCCGAAAATGCGGCGCGGCGCACCGGGATGATTACCGCGCTCGGAGCTGTCCCCGTGCTGATCGTCGGCACCGTGTTCTTGATGGGCCTCGGCGGCGACCCCGACACGACCTCGATCGACAACGAGCAGACCACGGCCACCACGTCACCGGTGTTCATCGACGCCAACGCCACGAACACACCAGCATCATCAATCACGCCCACCACCGTCACACCGACGACATTCATGCCGACGACCACGGTTGCCCCGGCGGCGACAGTGCTCGAAGCACCGCTCAAGCAGCCGATCGATCCGCCTCTCGATCCCCGCGGCCACGAGGACCATGTTGAGATCGGCGGCATCGCCATTCCGAAGCTCGGCATTGATACGCCGCTGCTCGAGGGCATCCGGCTCACCACACTCGACAACGGCCCTGGTCACTGGCCAGGCAGTGCGATGCCCGGCGAGGTCGGCAACGTCGTCGTCGCCGGCCATCGGACCAGCCACGACGCCCCGTTCCGAGACCTCGACCAACTCGTCGCAGGTGACGTCGTCGAGTTCACCACCGCGGCAGGCCTCATCGAATACACGGTCACGGGCACACAGATCGTCGATCCCGACGCGATCTGGATTGTCGATCCGACCGATACCCCCACTGCCACGCTGTTCGCCTGCCACCCACCTGGGTCGACCCGACAGCGCATCGTCGTCAACCTTGAGCTGAGTTGAGCATCGACACCGGTTCCACTGCCGGGCCTGACGTCGACACCGCAGTCGATCCGCGCCCGCCTCGCCCGCGACACCAACGCGTCGCACGTCCGGCTCTCGCGCTCGGCGCAGGCGCGCTGACCGCACTCTCGCTTCCACCCTGGGGCTTCTGGCCGCTGGCAATCATCGGCGTCATGCTGTTCGAAGTCTGTCTCCGCACAGCGCAGACCAGATGGGAACGAGTCCGCATCGGCGCACTCTTCGGTGCCGGCTGGATGTATCTCGGCATGGGCTGGATGGTGCAGTTGACGCCACCTGGCTATGTCGCCGCCGGCCTGATCTTCACGACGTATCACGCCGTTGCGGCAGGGGTCGCTCCGGCTGGTCGCTGGGGCGTGATTGGGCGCCCGGCGGCGCACACCCTGGTCGAAGCCATACGGCTCTCGCTGCCGTTCGGTGGCGTACCTCTGGCCACGATGGGTGTCTCCCAAGTCGGCGGTCCGCTTGCTCCGCTCGCGAGTGTCGGCGGCGTGATTCTGCTGACCTGGGTTGTGTTCCAGATCGGATTCGTCCTCGCCGACACCCAACCTGGCGTGTGGGCAGCGATCCGCCAGCTCCGCGACGGCGACCGCACCGTGCTCCCCAACTTCATCGGACGCATTGCGGTTGCCTTGGTCATCTTGTTGTCGTTCGTCGCTCCGAGCGGCGCTGCGACGGGCGGCACGCTGTCGGTTGCTGTTGTTCAGGGCGGCGGCAAGCAGGGGACGAGCGCACTCGAGGTTCCCTCGTCGCTGGTCACGGAACGCCACCTCGAAGCAACGGCGACGATCGATGCCGACCGCGACCTCGACTTCGTGCTGTGGCCCGAGAACACGATCGACGTGAACGACCTCCGAAGCACTCCCGAATTTGAGGACTTCTCAAACTCGCCCATTCGCGACCTCGTCGCCGCAGAGGCGAACAGGCTGGGCGCTCCCATTGTTGTCGGAATCACCGAGGACGCCCGCGCTGATGACCCAACCGCGCGTCGGTACACCAACGCCCAGGTCGTGGTGATGCCCGACGGCGAGCTCGCCGGCCGATACGACAAAGTCCGTCGCGTACCGTTCGGCGAGTACGTACCGCTCCGAGGTGTGCTCGAAAAGATCACGAGCGCGGTCGACCAGGTCGGCGAGGCAGTGCCAGGCACCGAGCGAGCCGTCCTCACGTTCGATGTCGAGAGCCAGGCCGAACCGGTGCAACTCGCCACGGTGATCTCGTGGGAAGTGTTCTTCGGTGGCAGAGCCCGCGAGGGTGTCACCGACGGCGCCACGATCATCATCAACCCGACCAATGGTGCGAGCTATACGGGCACCATCGTGCAGAGCCAGCAGGTGGCATCGAGCAGACTCCGTGCCATTGAGACGGGTCGATGGGTCGTCCAGGCAGCCCCGACCGGGTTCAGCGCAGTCATCAACAGTGACGGCGATGTGCTCCAGCGCACATCGGTGAGCGAGCAGCGCGTGCTGTATGCCGACGTCGAGATGCGCACCGGCAACACGTGGTACACCCAACTCGGCGACGGCCCGTTCATCTGGTTACTCGTCGTCGTGCTCGCTGCATCCATCCTGCTCGCACGCCGCGACCAAGCCACCGGCGTCAGCGGCGAGCCACACATCACCGAGCCCTAACGACGGCGCTTCCGGCTCGACGCAAAAATGGGACTCAAGACCCATTCACCCCGTCGGGCCCCCGCCGCCCGGCTTCGTCTGGTTGAATCGTCCTGGTGGACAGTGCACTGAGCGACGAAGTCCAAGATGACCTCACGGTCGGCGAGTCGGCTTCTGACTTGACCGACGCGGGCGATGCACCGAGCCGGCGCCGGCTGTGGCGGATGCGGTGGGTCTTCACGCGACGCCTGTGCTTCGGCGGTCTCGCCGGCGGTCTGGTTTTTTCTGCCTGTCGATGACCCCATCGCTGCTCCCGCGAGCGGCGCTGATGCAAGGGGTCGTCAGCGGCGTTGCTGTGGCGATCGGCTACGGGTTCGGAAGCCTGCTGTCCTCAATCGTCCGCAAGCTCATACGGCGGGAGCCATCGGCCACATTCAAGCATCGGGCATGGTGGACATTGGCCGGCTCGACCCTCGTCATGGGCGGCCTGTTTCTCTACTACGGGGCGGCCTGGCAAGACGACGTGCGAGCTGCGATGGAGATGGACGGCCTCCGCGCCACCGAATGGTTCCTCATCGTCGTGCTCACCGTGTCTGTCTCTGCCTTCTTCTTGATGATCGCCCGATTTATCAGAGGCGGGACTCGAGCACTCATCCGGTTTGGAGACCGATTCTTTCCGCACCACGTGACCGTGAACGTGAGCGTCGTCACGATGGCCCTCTTGGTCGCCGGGTTCGCGCAAGGTGTCCTCTTCGACGGCATGATCTCATCGATCAACAGCGCCTACTCGCTCACCGATCGCGGGACAAGCCCATGGATCACCCAACCCGACTCCGAGATGCGCAGCGGTGGCGAGAACTCGCTGGTCGACTGGGACTCGATGGGAACGAAGGGTCGCGATTTCGCCGGTGACGGCGGCGGCCCAACGGCCGCCGACATCGAGACGTTCACCGGCGCCGAAGCGATGGAGCCGATTCGGGTCTACGTCGGCCTCGAATCTGCAGACGACACACGTGACCGTGTTGCCCTGGCGATGGCTGAACTCGAACGCACCAATGCGTTCGACCGGTCAGTGCTCGTGGTCAACACCACGACGGGGACCGGGTGGGTCGATGAGAATGTTGTCGACAGCATCGAATTCCTTCACGGCGGTGACACCGCCCAGGTCGCGATGCAGTATTCGTACCTCCCCAGCTGGGTGTCGTTTCTCGTCGACCGGTCCAAGGCGGCCGAGGCGGGAGAACAGATGATCACCGCCATTGACGACCGCATTTCGTCGATGACCCCCGAGGAACGCCCAACACTGCTTGTCTTCGGCGAAAGCCTCGGTTCGTTCGGCACGGAGTCGGCCTTCACCAGCCCGGAGAACCTGCTCGCCAACGTCGACGGGGCACTGCTCGTCGGTCCCACGTTCGTCAATCCACTCCACACCCTGCTCGTCGACGAACGTGATGAGGGGTCTCCGAGCTGGCGACCGATCGTCAACGGCGGCGAGTCGTTCCGATTCGCGGTCGAGCCATCTGATCTGACCGACCCGGAGTTGTTGGATGATCCCGACGACTGGCCGCAGCCCCGCGTTGTGTACCTCCAGAATTCATCTGACCCGATCACCTATTTCAACCCGGCACTCCTCTGGAGCAAGCCATCGTGGCTCGAAGGTGAACGCGGCCCGGACATCAACCCGGACATGGTGTGGATTCCTGCGGTGTCGTTCTTCCAAGTTGCCGCCGACATGGCCTTTTCGATGGACGTCCCTGCCGGCCACGGTCACCGCTATGGATCAAATGTCGTCGATGGATGGGTGCAGCTCGAATCCCCAGACGGCTGGACAGCCGACGACACGGCGGCACTCCGCGACCTGATCGACCAGCGCGCCGAAGAACGCTCCGCCAAGAAAGAAGCCGCCGGCTGACACGTCAGCGGCGCGCCTCGGCGCGCAGCGGACCGACTTCGTACGGTAAGGCGATGACCGAGCGCCCCACCGAGCCCCGCATCACGCCCGTCGATCTCGCCGCCGATCGGTCTCCCGACTCGGTCGACCCCGAACTCGCAGAGATCCTGTCTGGCGCACTCACTCACGACGGCACGCCACTCAACATCTTCGGCGCCCTTGCTCGACATCCCAAGCTGCTGAAGCGCTTCAACCTGCTGGGCGGGTACCTCCTCAACAAGGGGTTGCTGCCAGCGCGTGAACGCGAGCTAGTGATCCTGCGGATCGGCTGGAACGCCAAAGCGGTCTACGAGTTCGGCCAGCACACGATCATCGGCCGACAAGCCGGCGTGACCGACGAGGAAATTTCCGCACTCACCAAAGCACCCGACGGCCACCCCTGGTCCGCCGATGACGCGGCGCTCATCGCCATGTCCGACGAGCTCAGCGACGACGACTGCGTCACCGATGCGACATGGGAACGTCTTGTCACCCGGTGGTCTGAGGCCGAGCTCGTCGAACTGCTCGTCGTCGCCGGTTTCTATCGGCTGGTATCCGGCTTCCTGAACAGCGCAGGCGTGCAGCTCGACGAGGGCGTCCCCGGGTTCCCAGACTGACGCCTCCCAAGGTCCGCGATGTTCGGCACCGGTAGCCATTGCCTCACATTTCTGGTCGAATGGAGACATGACGGAATACGCCCCGCCACTGCGGGACATCAGATTCGCTTTCGACGAAGTCTGCGACTTGCCCGGCCTGCTCAAGCTTGACGAATTCGACCACGTCGAGACCGACATGGTGTTCGCGGTGCTTGACGAAGTCGGCCGTTTCGCCGCCGAGGTCATCGCACCCACCAACGTCGACGGCGACCAGATCGGCGCACAATGGATCGCTGGTGCTGATACCGATGATGGCTGGGCGGCAGTCAGTACCCCCGAGTCGTTCCGGAGCGCCTACGCCAAGCTCGTCGATTCAGGCTTCAATGCCATTCCGTTTGAGCCCGATTTCGGCGGCGGCGGCTTTCCCTGGCTGGTGGCACTCGCCGTGCAGGAGATGTTCACCTCAGCCAACATGTCGCTGTCGTTGTGCAACCTGCTGACCCAGGGCGCGATCGACGCCCTGCAACATCACGGCTCCAATGAGCAGCAGGCGACATACCTCCCGAAGATGCTCACCGGCGAATGGTCCGGGACGATGAACCTGTCTGAGCCGCAGGCCGGTTCAGACGTCGGCGCTGTCGCGACCAAGGCCGTACCAACCGACCGCGGTGATGGCTCCTATGCCATCACCGGCACGAAGATCTGGATCACGCACGGCGAGCAAGACCTCACCGAGAACATCATCCACCTCGTGTTGGCGCGCACACCCGATGCCAAGCCGGGCACCCGCGGTATCTCAATGTTCCTCGTTCCCAAGTTCATACCGAACGAAGACGGGTCCCTCGGTGATCGCAACGACGTTGAGGTCGTCTCCATCGAGCACAAGCTCGGCATCCACGGCTCGCCCACCTGCGTCCTCAGCTTCGGTGAGAAACAGGACGGCGCGATCGGCTGGCTCGTCGGCGACGAGTTCACCGGCATGGCCAACATGTTCACGATGATGAACAACGCCCGACTCTCCGTCGGGCTGCAAGGTCTCTCACTCGCGGAAATGGCCTACCAGCACAGCCTGGCGTACGCCCACGAACGGTTGCAGGGCACCGCCCCCGGCGCTGAGCGTGGCGTCCAGAGCCCGATTATCGAGCATCCCGATGTCCGCCGAATGTTGATGACCCAGCGGGCATGGATCGACGCCATGCGCTACCTCATGTACTTCAACGGCGCGACGCTCGACAGGTCGCGATCGTCAGATCCTGCCGTGGCTGAATGGTCGACGCGCCTCGCTGCGTTGCTGATCCCGATGTCGAAGTCGATCGGCGCCGATATCGGCAATGAACTCACCTCGATCGCACTCCAGATCTTTGGTGGCATGGGCTACGTCGAAGAGACCGGCGCGGCCCAGTACTTGCGCGACATTCGTATCGCCGCCATCTACGAGGGCACCAACGGCATCCAAGGACAGGACCTTGTGATGCGCAAGCTCGGAGGCGACGAGGGCAGCACGGTCAACGAGTTCCTCGCGAGCTTTGACGACACGATTGCCGCGCTTGCCAACGACCCGACAATGGAGAAGTTCGCACGACAACTCACCGCAAGCTTCGATGACGCTCGGCGATCCAGTGACTGGCTCAACGCCAACGACGATGTCCTCGACAAGCTCGGCGGCGCCAGCCCATACACCCGGCTCCTCGGTACCGCGCTGTGTGGTGCGTTGGCCGGCAAGGCAGCGCTGGCAGCCCAAGCGCAGCTCGACAGCGGCGACGTGAGCGATACCGATCGATCGTTCTACGACAGCAAAATCGTCAGCGCTCGATTCTTCGGCGAACAGATTCTCCCGACCACCTCCGGACTCGCCGCCACCGTCATGGCCGGAGCTGACGACCTCTTCGCGATGACCGCCGACCAGTTCTGACGCTCGGGCAATACCTCGCCGAGGCCGAAACCGTCTGATCACTCCATCCGGTGCCTCTCACAGGAGGCGACACTCACACTTCGAGCATCAGGGTGACAGGACCATCGTTGGTCAAGTCGACGTTCATCTCGGTGCGGAAGACACCGGTCGCAACCGTGGCGCCGAGTGATCGCAACTGGTCGGCCACGCGGTCGACCAGCGGCTCCGCGTGCTCTGGACGGGCGGCGTCAATCCAACTCGGTCGACGGCCCTTTCGTGTGTCGCCGTAGAGCGTGAACTGGCTGACAATGAGTACCGCCGCCGGGCCACCCGTCTCGTGGACGTCGCTGAGCGAACGATTCATGACGCACTCACTGTCGTCGAGGATCCGAAGCCCCCAGATCTTGCCCGCCAACTTGTCGGCCTGCGCCGCCGTGTCATCGTGCGTCGCACCGACGAAGACACACAGTCCGGGTCCAATTGCACCTGCGACAGACCACTCGCTGCTGTCCGCCGCTCGGCTCTTCACCTCGGCCCGAATCACCCGTTGCACCAAAGCTCGCATCCGCACAGCCTGCCAGGTCGTAGATTCGGGACCATGAGTTCAACGGTGCGACTCGTGTCCAGTTCTTCCCCCGACACAACGGGCCCAACGGTGACGGTTGACGTCGACCTGACGCACGGCGGTCGCCTTGCTCAGATCACGGTCGGTGACGTGCCGTTGCTGGCCGATGTGCCCGACCCGTCGAATCGCGACGTCGACAACATCGGTTGGGGTTCGTACCCCATGGCGCCGTGGGCAGGCCGGTTGCGGGGTGGCACCTTTCGCTGGTTCGACACCGACCACCACGTGCGACTCAATCAGGACGACAGCGGCGTCGGCGCTGCTGACCGCCAGCATGCAATGCACGGCACGGTGCACAACGCTGCGTGGACCGTCGACGAACAGACCGAGTCGACGGTGGCGATCAGTTGTCCACTCGACCAGCCAGGCAGCGGATGGACCTTCGGTGGCGTCGCGCATCAACGGATCGAGGTGCTTGACCATCAGCTCCGGTGCGATCTCTCCGTCACCGTCGCCCCCCACAGCGATCACGCTCCTCCATTTCCCGCCGAGATCGGCTGGCACCCGTGGTGGCGCAAGCCCGACTCTCTCAGCTTCCATCCTGATGCGATGTACGAACGCGACGGGGTCGGGCTCCCCACGGGCCGACTCGTCGCCCCGTCCAACCCGCCGTGGGATGATTGCTTCGTCAACACCGCACCAGTCACGCTGCACTACGACCGTCCAGAGGTGACCCACGTGACGCTCAGCTCGGACTGTGACCACTGGGTTGTCTACGACCATCCGCTGCACGCCACCTGCGTCGAACCGCAGTCGGGGCCTCCAGATGCGTTCAATGTGCGGCCGCAGATCGTCACCACGACGCACCCCCTCCGACGAACGATGACCGTCGGTTGGTGACGTCGGAAGCACCGGTTGAGAACCTCACGCGGCAGGCAACCGGGCGACGTTTGCCGCTTGTCACTCCGTGCCGCTCCGTTACCAGACGGTAACAAGGCGCCGATATCGTATTCCGAATGTCATCGGCGGGATACCACCGGCTCCTGGACCCCAGTGAGCCCCTGAAGCTCGCATATCTGACCTATCGCGGCAAGCCCCACGTCGGCGGGCAGGGCGTCTACACCCGCCACCTGACGAAGGCGTTGGCGGACCTCGGACACACGATCGAAGTCCTCGGCGGGCAGCCGTACCCCGTGCTCGACGAACGGGTTCCGCTGACCAAGCTTCCCAGCCTCGACACCTTCAACGACCACTACCCCGGTCGTGTTCCTGGCTTCTGGGAGATCAAGAACCGTGACGACCTGCTCGAGATGGCGCAGTACCTCACCGGCGTCTTTCCCGAGCCGATGGCATTCAGTTCGCGGGCCAAGCGCAATCTGCTTCCTCGCGCGACGGAATTCGATCTCGTCCACGACAACCAGTGTCTTGGCTACGGGATCCTGAAGATCGAAGAGCAAATTCCCACCATCGTCACGCTCCACCACCCAATCACCAAGGACCGCAAGCTCGAAATGGAGCACGCGAAGAACCGGTACAAGCGGTGGTCGGTCGGACGCTGGTATTCATTCGTCAAGATGCAGGGCAACGTCGCGTCGAAGTTGCCGCGCATCGTCGTCGTCAGCCAGAACTCGATCGACGACATCCACACCGACATGGGCGTCTCGAAAGATCGGATGCGTCTGGTGCCGGTCGGCGTCGACCCCGACCTCTTCAAGCCACTCGACCATGTGCAGCGCCGTCCAGAACACCTCATCACCACGGCATCGGCCGACGTGGCACTGAAGGGCCTGTCATACCTGCTCGAAGCAATGGCCAAGCTGCGCACTGAGCGCGATGTCACGCTGACGATCATCGGCAAGCCGCGTCCGGGCCACTCGATGGATCTCATCGACTCGCTCGGTCTGAAACCGCATATCGAGTTCGTTTCCGGCGTGACCGACGAACGCATCGTCGAGCTGTACTCCGAAGCCGAGTTGGCCGTCGTCCCGTCGCTCTACGAAGGCTTCTCGCTGCCGGCGATTGAAGCAATGTGCTCTGGTACGCCACTCGTCGCGACCGACGGCGGCGCACTTCCCGAAGTCACGGGGACCGACGGCGAGACCGTGTTCGGTTGCAAGGCCGGCGACGTGGGCAGCCTTGTCGATGCGCTCAAGCGCGGCCTCGACAATCCCGAGGCCCGGGCGCGGATCGGCGCGGCCGGCCGCCAACGAGTTCTCGACCGGTGGACCTGGCGGCTGTGCGCCGAGCAGACCGTCGAGCAGTACCGCGAGGTACTCGCCATGCCCGACAACATCGCCAAGCTGAAGCGCAACGGGCGAATCAAATAGGACGCACTGCGACATGCTGACGATCAAGTTCGACAAACTCGGCCTCGCGCCCGGTGACAGAGTCCTCGATGTCGGGGCCGGCTTCGGCCGCCACGTCTTCGAGTGCGCTCGGCGCGGCGCTGACGTGGTCGCGCTGGACTACGCCGAAGACGAGGTCGTCCAAACACGGGCGACCCTCGGCGCCATGGTCGCCGCCGGTGACATCGACGTCGAGCGGTTCAAGGGTGTTCTTCGTGGAGACGCGACCAAGCTGCCGTTCGACGACGGAGCGTTCGACGTCGTCATCACTTCAGAAGTTCTCGAACACATCCAAGACGATGTTGCGGCCATCTCCGAGATGGTGCGCGTCCTCAAACCCGGCGGCATGTTCGCGGCCACCGTGCCTGCTTGGCTGCCAGAGAAGATCAACTGGATGCTCAGCGATGAGTACCACGCACCGATCAGCGTCGGCGGGCATGTGCGGATCTACTCTGCGACCGAGTTGAAAGCCAAGCTCGTCACCGCCGGCCTCGACCCGCGGGGACAGCACCGTGCACATGCGCTGCATTCGCCGTACTGGTGGTTGAAGTGCGCGGTCGGGCCGACAAACGACGATCATCCGCTCGTGACGAAGTACCGCGAATTTCTCGAGTGGGACATCATGACGCAGCCCAGGTCGACGAAGATCGCCGAGAAAGTCCTCTCACCAGCACTCGGCAAGAGCATCGTCCTCTACGGACACAAGCCCGCGACATCACCCATCGGGACAGACCCCAAGCCTGATCCGGTGGAGGTGGCGAGATGAGTGCCACTCCCTTCCTCGACGGTGTCGCGACCGCCGACGAGATCCGCGCAACGGCCGAACACCTGGCATCGCTCCAGCTGCCGTCTGGCATGATCCAGTGGTTTCCCGGCGGCCACAGCGATCCATGGAACCACATCGAATCCGCAATGGCACTCGACGTGGCCGGTCTGCACAAAGAGGCGGAGCATGCCTACGAGTGGCTTGCTGAAATCCAACGCGACGACGGCAGCTGGCACGCCTACTACCGGCCCGACGGGTCGGTCGAGGATGCCAAACTCGACTCGAACGTGTGCGCCTACATCGCCACGGGCGTGTGGCACCACTGGCGCAGTACGTGGGATCGCGGATTCGCAGAGAACATGTGGCCCACCGTTGTTCGGGCACTGGACTTCGTCATGTCGCTGCGCCGCGATGACGGTGTTCCACTGTGGGCCGTTGAACCCGACGGACAACCGTGGGACTACGCCCTACTGACTGGAACGGCCAGCATCCAGCACGCGCTGCGCTGCGGCTCACACATCGGCGAGGCACTCGGCGAGCCGCGACCTGACTGGAGCCGAGCTGCAGCAACGATGTGCGAGGTCATCCGCACCCAGCCCCACGCCTTCCAGCCGAAAGATCGGTGGGCAATGGACTGGTATTACCCCGTGCTGACCAGCGCCCTCACCGGCGCACACGCCAAGGCCCGGATGGCCGACGGGTGGGACCGCTTCGTGATGGAGGGACTGGGCGTTCGATGCGTCGACGACGAGCCTTGGATCACCGCATCTGAGACCGCCGAGTGCGCGATCGCCTACGCCACCCTCGGCGACATGACGACGGCAACCGATCTGCTCCGATGGACACAGCCACACCGCAACATGTCGCCGTCGGGCGCACCGCTGACCGCAACGCCGGATGCTGCAACCGCTGGTGCGTACTGGACCGGCATCGTGCATGGCGGCGACGAGGGCCGCGTGCTGTTCCCGTTCGATGAACACACGTCCTATACCGCTGCCGCAGTGATCCTCGCCGTCGACGCAATCACGCAGACCACGCAGGCCGCCGACCTCTTCGTCGAGCGCACACCTTTTCTCTCGTAGCGCTCCAATCCGCCCCAGCGCCCAGCCACCGCGGCGAGCCCGTTAACGGCGGGGTCGGGAGAGCAGACGTCACTGAGTGACGTCCCACCAAGGGCCATCTACGACGGCTTGCCTATGCTCGGCGAGATGGAATCGAAGGTGGTCCGATCGGTGCTCAGCATCTGGAGCTGGCTGGTGCTCGGAGCGCTGGTGCTGATATTCACGCCGATCGTCGCCGTCGTCCGGTTGGTGACGATGCCGTTTGACAAGGGCGCGTACGCCGCCGGCTATGTGTTCCGCAAGCTCACGCCAATTCACTCCGCGTTGAGTCCGCTCTGGAAGTTCTCGACGTCCGGCTCGCTTCCCGACGACATGCGGCGCCCCTACGTGGCCGTCGCGAACCACGAGAGTTTCGTCGACATCCTGCTCATCTCGCACCTGCCGACAGAGTTCAAGTGGCTGTCCAAGGCCGAGATCATGAGGATCCCAGTACTCGGCTGGATGATGCGGCTGGCACGAGACATCCCGCTCGAACGTGGCGACACCACATCAGGGCGAGCGGCTCTCGATCAAGCACGTGAGCGCCTCGACACGAACGTGTCGGTCATGATTTTCCCTGAGGGCACCCGCTCGCGGACAGGCGAGATGCGCAAGTTTCGGGCGGGAGCGTTCAAGCTCGCGATCGAAGGGCAACACCCGATCCTTCCGATGGCGGTGCATGGCACCCGCGACTGCCTGCGCAAGAGCGACTGGCGCCTCGGACGCGCTCGGGCAGAGGTCCGCGTGCTCGAACCGATTCCAACAGAGGGGCTGACCGAGAACGATCTGCCCGAGCTGCGCGAGAAGGTCCGAGCCGCCATCGAGCAGGGACGCCAGGACCTCCGCGACGAGCACGGCTACGTTCCGCCAGTCATCGGCGAGGCCGAGGCAGCGGCCGCTGAAGCCGCCGACGCAGCGCGCAGCGGAAGTACACGCGACAGCGACTGAGCCTGCCGTTCATCGACGGTCAATCTGGCAATCAGCTCGGCCCCGTCGCACAACCAATCACCCGAACCGCTCGCCGCTCGGCCACAATGGTGTTCATGTTGATCGAGCAGATCCGAACCGACCTCAACGTTGCCACGAAGGCTCGCGACTCGGTCCGCCAGCGGACGTTGCGCTCGATCATCGCTGCGGTGCAAGAAGCACAGGTCTCCGGTGACACGGCGAAGAAACTCGACGACGATGGTGTGATGGCGGTGCTCAAGGCGCAGGTCAAGCGGCGTATCGATGCTGCTGAAGCCTTCGATGCCGGCAACGCCGCTGATCGCGCTGCTGCCGAGCGGTCCGAGCAGGAAATCATCGAGGGATACCTCCCTGCAGCGATGACCGACGAACAGCTCGAGTCAATCGTCGCCGACGTCATGCAAGCAAACGGGTTCGTTGAGAAGGCCGACATGGGTCGGGCCATGAAGGCAATCAACGCCGAGGTTGCCGGGCGCGCCGATGGTCGCCGCGTCGCCGACCTGGTCAAGTCACGCCTCGCGTGACATCGCCACACGCTCGCTCGCCGGAGACCAGCTGAATGCAGGTTCCCGTCAGGCTGCTCTCGGCGCTACGACCCTCGGTTGCACCAGCGCTCCTGGTCGCCATTGCCTCGAGCACCGTCGTGTTCGTCTCGACGCCGTTCCTCCTCGCCGGGGTCGCAGAACAGCGCGACGTATCGATCGGGACGGTTGGCTGGATCTCGACAACACAGCTGTTGGGGTTCGTCGTCGCTTCCTTCCTGGGCGGCCGCTACCTGACACCGATCCGAGCGGTGTTCATCGGCGGCGCACTGCTCGGCTGCGCGGCAAACCTGCTGTCGGCAATTGCGCCGACGCTGCTGGCGCTCTCGGGCGCACGATTGCTCAGCGGCCTGTCGCTGGGGTTGGCCGCATGGTTCGGGTGGCAAGCCGCGTTCGGTGATGCAGAAAAGACCGGCGATGTTGCGGTGATCGGCCCGCTGGTCGGTGTCATCACCGCTCCTGCGGTGTCGGCGCTGATCCAGTCCATCGGGATCGATTGGCTCTTCGTCGTGCTGGCAGCGGTGACCGCGACTCCCCTGCTGTTCGCGCACAAAGTCCCGCGCACCGTCCCGCGCACCGAACGCCAAGGCCGCCGTGACCGGCATGCACCGACTCGCGCCGCCCGGGTCATTCTGATCGCCCTCACCTTCATCACGCTCGGCGGCTCATCAGTGTTCATCTTCGCCGCGGCGATCGGCACCGAGCTGAACGGCCTCGACCCGTTCACCGTGTCGATCCTGTTCAGCTGCAACTCACTGGTGGCCATCCCGGCGGCCAGATGGCGCGGCAACCGAGGCCCGGCAGGTTTCTGGTACTTCTGCACAGCACTGATGGCCATCCTGCTCGCCAGCGTCCGCAACCAGTGGCTGTTCGGGTTTGGGCTGGTGGCGTGGGGGTTTGTCTTCTTTATGGCGACACCGGCGGTGTTCGGACTGCTCGCATCTCGGTCGGCGTATCCCGCTGAGCGCGCAGGCGACGCGCAAGCCGTGATGGCACTGGGCCGCGTGTTTGGTCCCCTGCTCGGTGGTGCCTTGATTTCGCACGGTTCAAGCGTTGCCCTCGGCTTCTGCGCCGCCGGAATCATGGGAACAGCGTCACTGGCACTGCTGTATGTCGATCGACGGACCCTGCCAGTGATCGGAGCGCGTCTCGCATGACGGACATCGATCGGGTCAGCGCAGCGAATCAGTCGTTCTACATCGCGCATGAGACGCGCGATATCGAGGCCATGACAGCGATCTGGGAGCACAGCGATCGTGTCGTCTGTGTGCATCCCGGCTGGCCGATCCTGCGTGGCTGGGACGACGTACTGCAGTCATGGGTCGGCATCTTCCGGGGTCCCGGCCAGAGCCAGTTCATCTTGACCAACGAGTCGATCTCGACCAAGGGCGACATTGCCTGGGTGACGCTCGACGAGAACCTCGTCGACGCCAACGGTGCCGGAACCATCGCCGCCACGAACCTGTTCGTCCGCGACCACGAAGGTGAGTGGAAGCTCGTCACTCACCACGGGTCGCCTGTGATGAACCGATGATTGGACCACACCGGACCCTCCGCTGGCTGTCCGCTCCTTGATGCGCATCGCTCCCGGCATCGAGTTGACGACACGCGTCGGTCCATACTGACCGGATGAGCGATGCCACCGAACTCGCCGCCTGGTCGGCACCCGCTGTCAACCTGCCCGAACATGCGGACAATGCCATCCACACCGACGCCGGAGCGCGAGCTGCCGGCTTCCCGTCTGCGCTCGTTGCAGGCGTCACCGTCTACGCCTACATGACGCACGTCCCCGCAGCAGCGTGGGGCCCCGACTGGTTGCGTGGAGGCGGCGCGCACGTTCGATTCCGCTCTCCCATTTTCGACCACGACCTCGTCAACTACGTCCCGACTGCCGCTGGACGCAACAGCGGGACGGTCGAAGCGCAGGTCGACGGAGTGACGCGCTCAGCGTGCACCGTGGCTCGCGTGGGCAGCCCGCCCGAGCGCTGCACCGGCGTGGGCGAGCAGCTCGTCCCGATCGAGTTCGTCGCCGACGAGTCGTGGGCAACGTACGCGACACGGGCCGGTGACGATCTCCCGATCTACTCCGACGACCAGATCCTCCATCCAGTGACGTGGATGCGCATCGCCAACCAGTTCTTCCACGAACAGATCGTGACCGGTTCGTGGATTCACGTCCGCAGTCATCTCCTACATCACGGGGTCGCCCGATTCGGCGCAACGCTCGAAGCAACCGCAGTCGTCGTCGATCGATTTGACTCTCGTGCCGGCGAGCGGGCGATCCTCGACGTTCGTATCAGCGCAGACGGCCAGCCCGTCGCGACGTACGAGCACGAAGCCATCGTGCAGCTTGCCGAGGACGTCGGGGGCTGACGCTCAGTTCATCGCGCGCCACACCCGCTCGGCGGTGGCCGGAATGTCGATGTGCTGCACACCAAGGTGGGCGAGCGCATCGATCACAGCGTTCTGCACCGCCGGTGTTGCACCGATCGTGCCGGATTCACCGATGCCCTTCGCGCCGAGCGGGTTGCGCGGGGTCGGCGTCTCTTGCGGGATCCGTTCGAACATCGGGAGCTCGGCAGCCGAGACGAGCGCGTACTCGGCCAGGTTGGCAGTCTGCGGGTTGCCGTCTTCGTTGTAGACGAACTCCTCCATCAGCGCCTGTGCAATCCCCGACGCGACGCCACCGTGCACCTGTCCTTCGACGAGCAGTGGGTTGACCATGGTGCCGGCATCGTCGCACGCGATGTGTCGGCTGATCGTGACATTCCCGGTGTCCTTGTCGACCTCGACCACCGAGAGATGGACACCGAACGGAAAGGTCGCACCAGGCGGCTGGAAGTCGATCTCGGCACGCAACATCACGTCGGTCGTTTCGGCTTCGTGACCTGCGATGTCGCTCCACGACTTGCCGATGGCCGGTGTCCCGGCGACCGAGAACAACCCGGTGTCGGTGTCGAGCACGATGTCGGCCGCGTCGGCCTCAAGCAACTCCGCAGCGATTGCTTTGGCGCGCTCAACCACGGCCTCGGTTGCCTGCCACACCGCGCTCCCCCCGGCCTGGAGCGACTTCGAACCGCCGGTGCCCCCACCGCGTGGCACCTCGGCGGTGTCGCCGTGACGGACCTCGATTCGGTCGATGTCGATACCCGTCAGCTCGGCGGTCAGCTGTGCGAATGCGGTGTGATGGCCTTGCCCGTGCGACGACGATCCGGTGAGCACAATCGCTGACCCGTCGGGTTGAATCTCCACGCTGCCATATTCAGAGTTGGCCATCGGATTGGCGATTTCCACATACGCGGCCCAGCCGAGGCCGAGGAGTGGTGCCGACGGGTCGGTGCGCCGACGCTGTTGTTCCGCGCGTAGGGCGCCATAGTCGGCCGCGTCGAGGACCGCGTCGAGTGCCGTTGCGTACTCACCCGAGTCCATCGAGGCACCCATCGGCGTGGTGAAGGGAAAGTCGCTGGGGGCAATGAAGTTTCTGCGGCGCACCTCAGCGGGGTCCATGTCGATCTCGGCAGCGAAGCGGTCGACCATCCGCTCGATCGCGTGCGCTGCTTCGGGGCGACCGGCACCGCGATAGGCGCCCATCGGCACGGTGTTGGTGACCGCAGACTGAAATGAATAGTCGACGTTGGCAATGTCGTAGACACCGGTCGCCATTTGCCGCGTGATGAACGGCAGTACCGCCCCGACGAGCGGATACGCCCCGCCGTCTTGGGTCTCGTGGACGCGGTAGTGAGTGATCCGCCCATCGCGCGTCCCGCCGACCGATGCGTCGAACTCGCAGCCTCGGCCGTGGACGAGGCCGAGCATGCTCTCCCACCGTGTCTCAGCCCAGCGCACGGGCCGATCAAGCATTCGCGCGACGAGCGACACGATGATGTCTTCGGGGTACCCGCCATTCTTCGCGCCGAAGCCACCACCAACGTCGGGACAGATCACGCGGACCTGATCGGCGTCGACACCGGTCGCTGCGGCAAGCGTGTCACGCGTGCCGTGCGCCCCCTGCGTGGTCGCCCACTGGGTGAGGAAGGGACGACCATCGTCGCCCGTCGACCACACCGCGACGGTGGCACGCGGTTCGAGCGGACAGGGCGCCAGTCGTTGGTTGCGGAACGTGAGATCGACGGTGACGTCGCACCCCTCGAAGAAGTCGTCGCCCGACGACGACGGATGCGCAAAGGTGACATTCGTGCCGGCCTCAGGGAAGAGCAGCGTCTCGTCGCGCACCGCATCACGCGCGGTCACCACGACCGGCAGCGGTTCATCCTCGACCACCACAAGGTCCGCTGCATCGGCGCCGACCGATGCCGAAGTGGAGAGGATGACTGCAAGCGGTTCGCCGACATATCGCATGCGGTCGGACGCAAGCCAGGTGCGAGTCATCACCTGGTTGAGCATCGGCATACCCGGCGACTGTGGCTCAAGGCCAAGATCGGCAGCAGTGAACACCGCGACGACGCCATCAAGTTCGAGTGCGTCGCTGACGTCGATGTTGACGATCTCGGCATGCGCGACCGACGCCCGAACAAAGGTCGCGTGGAGCGCGTTACCTGGCGCAAGGTCGTCGACGTACTTGCCGCCGACCGTCAGGAGATCAGGGTCTTCTTTGCGGACAACACGCGTCCCAAGGATGCTCATAGGGACCGAACGTAATCGCCATCGCGGCGCCTGTCTTCACCCAGGGCTGGGCGGCCCGACGGCTTACTTCTCGACGAGCGCTGCGAGTCGTTCGAGTGTCGCTTCCATTGCGACCGGATGCTTCTTGGGATAGCCCGCCAGTTCGATCGCCTTCGGGATCACTGCGGTCGACCAGTCGAACGTCTCGGTCACCTTGGTGGCAGCCCCACCGTCGATGGACTCGAGCTCGTAGCGCCAGCGGTGCTTGCCCCTGTGCGCCCATGCGATCAGCGTGCCCTCGTCGAACTCGACGACCTTGCTTGAGATGCGATATGGCAACGGCCCCATTTTCATGTCCATCCCGAACTTCGAGTCGAGTTCAAGTCGGCCTGAGTCGCCACGAACTTGCTGCAGCATGCCCGAGCCATCAAAGTCAGCGTGACGTGCCGGATCGGCGAGCAGGTCGAAGATCACCTCCGGAGATGCCTTGATCTCTCGGGTCACGGACACCATTTGTTCAGCCATGGCCGCCACGGTACCCGCCGCCCCTCGGACGTCGAAACCGTCGAATCGCTCCGAGCGCTCCGCACCGAGCAGAATCGGTGCATGACGCAGACCCTCGATTTTGAAACCCTCGTCGCGACGCGACGGAGTATCCGCGGCTACAAGCCCGACCCGATTCCCCAGCAGCTGATGGCGGAGATCATCGAAATTGCCAAGCGGGCACCGTCATCGATGAACACGCAGCCGTGGAACTTTCATGCGGTCACCGGTGCACCACTCGAACTCATTCGGGAAGGCAACACCGAGCGCATGATGGCCGGAGCTGCAGTGGATCGCGAGATCAAAATGGCCGATCACGGATACCAAGGCGTGCACCGCGATCGCCAGGTCGAGATCGCGATTCAGCTCTTTGAAGCAATGGGCATCGAACGCGACGACAAGGCCCGCCGCCAAGACTGGGTGATGCGTGGCTTCCGCCAGTTCGACGCTCCGGTTTCAGTGGTCGTCACGATCGACCGCGCGTTGGCCGACGACACGGTCGCTCACTTTGACTGCGGCGCCGCGACCTACGGGCTCGTGCTCGCCGCAACCTCAAAAGGTCTCGGTTGCGTCATCAACGGCCAAGGCATCATGCAGTCGAGCGTCGTTCGCGAGCATGCCAACATCCCGGAAGACGAAGTCATCATGACGTGCGTTGCGATGGGGTACCCCAACACCGACTTCGTCGCAAACGACGTGGTCTCGCGTCGCGCCGCAAACGACGACGTCGTCAACTTCGTCGGCTTCGACGACTGAGGCAGCGCTGCCACTGGCAGCACCCTCACGACCAATCGGTAGTTTCCGTTCATGGCCGATCAGGACATCTTGCAGCAGGCACTCGAAGTCGAGGCATTCATTGCGTCGTGTCAGGTCGACGGCGCGGCCGGTCCAACCTGGTCGCGAGTTCCCGGCGGAGGGCCCAGCCGGCACACGCTGTATCACGGCAGCGCAGGCGTCGTGCTCTTCTATCTTGAGCTCCATCGCGCCACCGGCGAGCAGCACTATCTCGACACGGCAATCAGCGGCGGTAACGAGATCCTTGCGTCACTCGACGATGGTGACGTCTCGGTGGCGATCTACAGCGGTCTGCCGGGCGACCTGTTCGTCCTCAACGAGCTGGCGAAGGCAAGCGCGCAGGGCAAGTTTCGAGACGCTGCTGCCGGGCTGGTTCGCAAGATGGCTGACCAATCCCAGCAGCTCGGTTCCGGCATTGGTTGGATCGAGCCGATTCCGTTCTCGGACATCACGGGCATCACCGGCGAACGCGAAGTACTCGACCTCAGTATCGGCGCAGCAGGCGCCGGCATCGGGTTTCTCTACGCCCACCGCAACGCGCTCGATCCCCATGCCCTCGAATGGGCCATCAAGACCGCTGACCGTTTGATCGAGATGTCGGTCGATGGCGAGGGCGGCCCGAACTGGCTGATGATGGCCGACATGCCCTTCCCGTTCGACGCGCCGAACTTCGCACACGGTGCTGCTGGCGTCGCCTACTTCCTCGCCGATCTGCACCGTGCGACAGGCGAGCAGCGCTATCTCGACGTGGCGATCGCTGCAGCTGGGTACGTCGAAGCGCACACGGTTGACAATGCTGGCGGCCATCTCGTGTGCCATACCGACCAGAATCCGGGGCTGTACTACCTCGGGGTGTGTCATGGCCCACCCGGCACTGGCCGACTGATGTATCTGTTGCACGAGATCACCGGCGACGATCACTGGCTCGAGTGGCTGCACACGAACATGCGCGGCCTGCTTGCAACCGGCGCACCCGAGTCGCGCAGCACGGGGTTGTGGAACAACTTCGGGCAGTGCTGCGGTGATGCGGGCATCGGTGATTACGCACTGTGGCTGCACCGGTCCACCGGCAATCCTGCGTACCTCGACGTGGCCCGGCGGATCGCTGCGGTCATCATCGAGAGAAGCACCGTCGATGGCAGTAGGCGCTGGTGGGAGCAGGCCGAGCATCGCAGCCGCCCCGACTTCGTCGAGTCGCAGACCGGCTACATGCAGGGCGCTGCAGGCATCGGCAGCTTCCTGCTGCACCTTGCCACCAACGACGAGGTCGACGTCGCGAAAATCCCCCTCCCTGACGTCCCTTTCACGAACTGAACCGAGTAACTCAGCGCACTGGGCGCCATGATCCTGCGATGCCCACGACCACTGTGAACGACATCGACATCTGTTACGAGAGCTTCGGCCCCGACGATGCGCCACCGTTGCTGTTGGTGATGGGTCTCGGTGCACAGATGACCCTGTGGAGCACGGGGTTCATCTCCGAACTGCTCGAGCGCGGTTTCCGCGTGATCCGGTTCGACAACCGCGATGTCGGACTGTCGACCAAGACTGCCGGGGACCCCCCGGATGTGATGGCGCTCTACGTGCAGTCAATGGCCGGCGAGCCGGTCGAAGCGCCGTACACCCTCACGACAATGGCCGCCGCCGCAGTCGGCCTGCTCGATGCGCTCGGCATCTCAGCGGCGCACATCGTCGGGGCATCGATGGGCGGGATGATCGTGCAAATGATGGCGATCGAGCACCCCGAGCGAGTGCTGTCGTTGACCAGCATCATGTCAACCACCGGTGCCTCCGATGTGGGCCAACCAGACGCGGCGGCGCTCGGCGCATTGCTCACTCCACCGCCGACCGACCGAAACGGAGCGATCGAGGCCAACATCACGACATCGCGCATCATCTGCGGACCCCTCTTCGACGAGACCGAAGCACGAGGACGCGCCATTGAGGCGTACGACCGCTGCTTCCACCCGGCCGGATCGGCGTTCCAGATCGCGGCCATCGCCGCCACCGGCGACCGCACCGAGCGGCTCGGAGCCGTCAAGGTTCCAACCCTCGTGGTCCATGGCCGCGAGGATTCGCTCATCACACTGTCGGGCGGCGAAGCAACCGCTGCTGCCATTCCTGGCGCCGACCTCGTGGTGTTTGGTCAAATGGGCCACGACATTCCCGACGTGTACTGGTCGCAGCTGGCAGACGCCATCTTCGGCACCGCCATTCGCGCCGACATCCAGTGAAGATCAGGTGATCTCGCAACCGTCGAGGTCGCCGGACTCACGCCACTGCGTCATCATCTCGAAGAACTTCACCGGGCCCCCGCCGTAGCTGGCACTGAAAAAACCATTGGGGTTCTCCGCCGCGCCCTCGTTGTTGTAGTAGCCGGGCGTGCACTCCGCCCGGAAGCGTGACCCCATGCGGGCCTTGGCATGCATCTCAGCGACCCACGCGTCTTCGCCTTCCTTCGTGGCCTCGACCTGCGTCCCACCCTGAGACCGCACCTGGTCAAGCAAGTACGTGACGTGCACCGCCTGCTCATTGAGCGTCTGCGGCACATTGACGGTCACCGCGCCTTGCGTGAAACCGAGGAAGAACGCGTTTGGGAACCCCTCAGTCTGGAGACCGTGCAACGTGCGCAGACCGTCAGCCCACTTGTCGCTGAGCACCTGCCCGCCGCGCCCGACAATGTCATATCCGGAACGTCGGGTATACGTCGTGCCGACTTCGAAACCGGTAGCGAAGATGATGCAGTCAAGTTCGTAGTGCTCGCCGTTCGCGACCAACCCCGTCTCGGTGAAGCGGTCGACGCCCTTGCCCTCGGTGTCGACCAAATGCACGTTCGGCCGATTGAACGTCGGCAGGTATTCGTCATGGAAGCACGGCCGCTTGCAGAACTGGCGGTAATACGGCTTGAGCGACTCGGCCACGTTTGGGTCATCGACGATCTCTTGTGCCCGACGGCGCACCGTCTCCATCTTCCGGTAGTCGGCCATCTCCATCAGCTCGCCACGCTCGGCAGGCGTGAGCCTCCGACCGAGCTTCTTCGACGCAGTCTTCGCGGCAATGCCGGTGAGATTGCGCATGATGTCGGTCCAGCCATCGTTGACCAGATCCTCATCCTGGTCGGCACCGGTGACCAGCTTGTTGAAGTTCTCCATCCGCCGGTACTGCCAGCCGGACTCTTGCCCTGCGAGGAAGTCGTCGGGGGTCTCGCGGTTGTTGCGCACGTCAACCGACGACGGCGTGCGTTGGAAGACGTACAGCTCCTTGGCCGACGCACCGAGATGCGGAACGCACTGCACAGCGGTGGCGCCGGTGCCGATGATGCCAACGCGCTTGTCAGCGAGGCCATCGAGACCACCCTCGTTGGTTCCGCCGGTGTAGTCGTAATCCCAACGGCTGGTGTGGAAGGTGTGGCCCTGGTAGTCGTTGATGCCGTCGATACCCGGCAGCTTGGGCCTGTTGAGCGGACCATTTGCCATGGCGATGACGCGGGCGGTCATCTTGTCGCCCCAGTCGGTATCGATGACCCAGTGACCGGCGTCGTCGTCCCATTCCACGTGAGTGACCGCAGTCGACAGCAGAGCGTTGTCGTACAAGCGGTAGTGGCGGGCGATGTTCTTCGAGTGCTCCATGATCTCAGGAGCGAAGGAATACTTGTGCTTCGGGAGATAGTCGAGCTCCTCGAGCATCGGCAGATAGCAATACGACTCGACGTCACACATCGCACCCGGGTAGCGATTCCAGTACCAGGTGCCGCCGAAGTCGCCGCCCTTCTCGATCAAACGGATGTCGTTGAAGCCGGCTTCACGCAAGCGGCCGCCCATCAGCAACCCACCGAAGCCACCGCCGACGACCACCACATCCACGTGATCGAACACAGGCCCGCGATCCGCTGCTCGTTCATACGGGTCGTCGACGAAGTCGGAGAAGTCGCCAGTGACCTCGATGTACTGCTCGTTGCCATCGGTCCGGAGCCGCTTGTCGCGCTCGGCAAGGTACTTACGCTTCAGTTCATCGGGGTCGAAGTCGATCCCACCCAGCGTCTCAATCAGCACGTCTTCGAATTCGGCCATTGCCCACGATGCCATCGCACCCGCCACATCTGCGAGCCGGATGAAAACCGTCGGCGCCGTCCGCCCGCGGGCAGCGTCGCAGGCGATGGATAGGTTGGCGCAGTGACCAACGCAGACGCGGAGACCGGTCTGCTCCAGAATCACTCGGTCCGCCGATACCTCGCTTCGAGCGCGCTCTCGACGACCGGCATCTCGCTGATGCTTGCCGTCCTCTTCAAGCAGGCGTTCGACATCACCGGCGATGCGTTGACGATCGGCATCATCGGGCTCCTGCAGTTCATCCCTGCCGTACTGCTCGTCATGGTCAGTGGCTACGTGGCCGACCGTTTCGACCGACGGCGCGTCACCGCGTTGATGACGGTCGGGCGTGTCGCCTGCGCCATCGCGTTTGTCCTCTACAGCCGAGACGTGGGCGACGTATCGGATGGGTCCAACGCAGCGATATGGCCGATGTTCTTGATCCCACTCGTTTTCGGCGCGTTCGACGCCATCGCCATTCCAGCCCGTCATGCCATCGCCCCACTCGTTGTCACGCGCGAGTTCCTGCCGAACCTGGTCGCGGCGGCTGCAGTCACCAGGGTGCTCGCCACGATCGTCGGTCCGGTCGCCGCTGGATTTCTCTACACGGTGGGACCCGACCTCGCCTACTTCGCTGTTGCCGTCCTCTTCGCAGCATCGATTCCACCGATGCTGCGGACCGGCTACGCCGTCACGCCAACCAGGCTGACCGACCGACCGTCGTTGAAACTCGCATTGGAGGGCCTCCGATTCATTCGGCGGTCACCGATCGTCTTGTCCGCGATCTCACTCGACATGTTTGCGGTGTTGTTCGGCGGCGCGATCGCCTTGATTCCGGTGATCGCCGAAGAACAACTCGACGTCGGCGACATCGCGTACGGCTGGCTTCGTGCCGCACCTGGCATCGGCGCAGGCTTAATGGGCCTCGTGCTCGCACGACGGCCCGTGACCCGGCGCGTCGGACCGACCTTGCTCGCCGTCGTTGCAACGTTCGGCGCGTTCCACATCACGCTTGCAATGACGACCAACTACGTGGTCGCGTTCATCTCGCTCGTCATCGCCGCAGGCGCTGACATGGTCTCGATGACCATCCGTTCGACGCTGGTGCCACTCGCCACGCCAAACTCGCAACTGGGTCGCGTGACAGCAGTCGAGAGCGTATTCATCGGCGCCTCGAACGAATTGGGCGCGTTCGAGAGCGGCGTCGCTGCCCGGGCGATCGGGGTGCCGTGGGCCATTGCCGGCGGAGGCATTGCAACGATGGCGATCGCCGCCGGGTTCGCCGCGTTCGTTCCAGCGCTGCGCAACATCGACACGTACAACGATGTCCGGCCTGTCCAAGCACCACCGAGAACTTAAAGGACCCCGTTGGCAGCTGTTTCTCGGTTACTGCTGGCAGCAGGAGCTGGCTGAGCAGCAATATCCGAGTCGCACGCTGAAAGCAGACTTGCTACGACGAGCGCTGCACCACAACGCGATGTCCACCTGTGCTGGCTACATTCGCCGTAGCGCGACGGGCTGGCGAAGCTTCTCACGTGTTGTGACAGGGTGTCTGTGAATTTGATCAGCTCAGTTTTTTCAGGTGGTGCTTTGGACCGACTCGTCTTTCCACCACAAAAAAGCCTAGCCAGCCGTTACGTCAAAGCCTTAGAACCCAACTTGTTAGTCTTTAGGAAATGGTAATGAGACTGACCTTTGCGACCGAGACAACCGAGGTTGGGCCACTCGGCGGTCCGACGTACAAAGTCCCAACCGAGGTGAACATCACCATCAGAGAGACCGACACTTACGACGTTGATCTCCAACTCAAATGGAGTTCACGTGAAAGCAAACTGGTCCCGACCAGGGTCACCTTCACCTCGGACCCTAACGGTGAGCCAATAAGCGTCAGTCGCATTGCAAGGATCTCAATGCGTCAGGCCATTCAAACCGACCTTGAAATCAAGCTTCTTGGCGAAGGCGGTTGGCAAGGAATCGTGAAAGATAACGAAGGCTCCGACCCGTTTGCAGTCGACGCACTGGTCTACTTAATCGCCATAGCTGTAGACAGCCCACATCCGTCGGCAACAGTCGCCACAGCACGGGGACTAGCGCCGTCGAGCGGGCCGAAGCGAGTGAGCGACGCCCGTAAACGGGGTCTCATCCCGCTGACCAAGCCAGGCAAAGCGTCAGCCTCATCTGTCTGAACGAATCAGTCCAGCCTACGAACATCGTGCCACCGATCCTGGATGTCGGGCGCCGCCGCCTTATCAACGGGTGCCGACGTGGTGGAGTTCGAATCGGAGGATGCGCGGGTCGGCGACTAAGTCGTCGTCGACTTCTCCCTGCGACCGGGCGAGTACATCAACGCCAGGTCCGGGTGACTCCGTTTCCCACGCCGCGTGACGAACTCGTCCCCCACCGGGCCACACAGGACCCCGCCGTGGTCCCCTACGGCGGCGCGACAATTTAGGGTCGCTCTGCCGCAGCCTTGACACTGTGGTTGTTGATCCCGCAGCCGGGCTGTGAGGGCGGGAGCAGCAACTGAACCGGATCGCCTCAACTTTGCCATGACGGCGATCGGTCAGTCGCTGAGCCAGACCGAATCGAACCAGTTGACTCCGTTGACGACGCACCGCAGTGGTACACCATCGGGTGACGTGCGCTCGCACACACCGCGAACCGACTCGCTGAACGCGTTGTCCCAGATGGTGTGGACGAGGAAAATGCGGGTGGAGGCGTCGTTCATGTCCTGAACAACCGCCTGCCAATTAGCGGCGCGGTCCGCTTTGTCGGGCTGGGCCTGGGCGTCGAGAATCAGGTCGTCGCGCTCCTCGGAGCAGAACCTTGTCCCGTTGAGCGAGATGCCTTCGCCGATCGTGCGACACATCAACGTCTGGCGGTTCGTCGCCGGCTCGAGGGACCCGAACCCTCGCCACAGCGTTGCCTGATACTGACCCAACACGGTTTGCACGATGTGTTGGTCTTGGGCGAGTTCGTCGAAGTTGACGTTGAACGCCGCGCTCCACCCCTGGTCGAGGATGTCGGCCTGGCGCGCCCCGACCACCCCGGCGGCAGGAAATTGGAACTCGACGTCGATCCGTCCGTCAGAGCAGCCGTCGGGCACGTCGGCGCAGTATTGCGCGGAGAGGGCGGCCGCTGCGGCGGGATCGTCACCCTGCTGCACGACGTCGGGATTGTAAAAGTCGCTCCCTGGAACGAACATCTGGTCGGCGTCGCGGGCGATGCCCAACCCGATCAGATCGCGGTAGTCCCGCAACGGGGTTGCGAGCGCCAAGGCCCGCCGAGCCCGCACGTCGTCGAACGGCGGCGAGGACGTGTTGAGTTGGACGAACTGTTCCTGACCGGTCTCGTCGACGATGTTCTGCGCGCTGTCTTCGTCGCGTAGATCGCCCACGGTGGCGGGGTCCGTGGTGTGGAGGCCTTCAACGTTGCCCGAGAAGAAGAGATCAGCGCGAGTCGATGCGTCGGGGATGGGTCGGAACTCCAACGCGTCGAGGTGGACGTCGCCACCCCACCATCCGCCGTGGCGGACGAGCCGGGTGACCGAGTCCAGCGAGCGAGACTCGAAGACGAACGGTCCGGTGCCGACCGGTTCCTGGTTCAGCGTCGGATCTGCGGCGGCCGCCGCAAGCCAATCCGGTGAAGCAACCATGCCGAGCTGCGTCGACAACCAGGCAGGGAACACTGCGTTCGGCTCGAGCATCGAGAACTCGATCGTCCGCTCGTCGACCACGGTCGACGGTCCTTCGGCCGGGTAGAACGGGCGCTGGGCCAGCCCGACAATCGGGCTCGCCAGCTGGGCATCGAAGTTCGCCTGCACCGCCTGGGCGGTGAGGGGCGCGCCGTCGTGGAATGTGATCCCCTCCCGCACGACGACCCGCCACCTCGTCAGGTCGCCGTCGACCGGCTCGACCGACTCGGCCAGATACGGCACGACGTTGCCGTCGACGTCCAACGCGGTCAGCGTGTCGAACACCGCGAGGGCCATCATGCGGCCGGGTGCCGACAGAGACGAGGTCGTCGGGTTCAGCCCATCGACATCGGCCTCAAGGGCGAACCGCAACGTGCCACCCGGAATCGGTCCGGCCTCCTCATCAATGTCCTCGTCCTCGGCAACGTCCTCGACGATCTGCCCCTCGCTGACGACAGGAGCGACGGTTGCGGCTGGCGCATCAGTGGCAGCCACGTCGTCGCTCCCCGCTGGCTCGCCACCACCACTCACCGTCGCCCGCGGGCCTTCGGATGCGCTGTCGCTGCTCGCGGAGCCACCACTGCACGCTGCGGCGACGACCGCCAAACAAGCGAACGCGGCAACGGCCATCGTCGCCAGTGGAAGTCGTGTTCTGGTCATGGGAGCTCCAGTCGAGATTGTGCGTTTCGTCATTGGCGCGACCATTCGCGAGCGGCGATGACCTCATCGGCGTCAGCGTCGCGCCCGTCAGGGAGTTGGACGGAGACGTCGTGCAGCGTGCCGCTGTAAGCGAAAGGCGCTGAGTATCGAGCCGATACGGCCGATCGGTGGTCCTCGCCGACGCTGATCCCAACGGAGGTGAACGTCACCAAGTACCGCGGCACCGTCTCTCGACCACAGGCCTGCCCGTCGATCAACACCTCGACGAACCCGTCGATACCGGTGCGCTCGAGGTGGACACCTAGCGTGCAATCACCCGCAGGCACCTGGATATTTGACTCGACGATCGTGTGGTCGCCGAACGCGTTGTAGTCGACGATGAGCTTGCCGTCCTGCACGAACACCGAACAGCCGGAGTTCTCGTTGCCCGTCGCGATGAGCACTCCCGCTGCGTCAGCCGTCCCGGTCACTCGGGCGGTGATGTCGACTTGCGTATCAGTCAGCGAGGCGGAGGTTCGCGTGGGGATCTGGGTCATCGGCGTCCGGTACACGTACCGACGGTCGGGTCGATGCACCGAGTGCTCGTCCAAGCGGGGAATGAACAACTCGATGCGACGCTCGTCGAGCGGAAGCACCCCGTGGACCTCCGCCTCCTGCCACCACAGCTCGATCAGCTGCGCCAAGCGATCTGGCTCGGCCTCCGCAAGGTCGTGGCACTCCGACGGGTCGGCCGAGAGATTGAACAACTCCCACGGTTCGGTCTCGAAGTCGGCGCCGGGGAAGTGCCGGGCAACCGCCTTCCACAGCACACCATCGAGATCGGCAACGAGAGCGCGGTTCCCGGCGAACTCGAAGTACTGGAGCGTGTTCGTCGCAGGGGCGTCAGCATCGTCGAGGATCGACGCAAACGAATGTCCGGTCACCGGCATTTGTTCGACCCCTCGGTACACCTCGGGTGGCGTCACGCCGAGCAGTTCATAGATTGTCGGCACCACGTCGGAGATGTAGGTGAATTGGTTACGCTTCGTGCCGGCGTGCTCGCCGAGACCGGCGGGCCAATGCACGACCATCGGCACGTGCACGCCGCCCTCGTGCGTATGTGTCTTGTACCAACGGAACGGAGAGTTGCCGCACTGCGACCAACCCCACGGATAGTTCGTGTGGCTGTTCGGCCTGCCGATGTCGTCGATCTTCTCGACCGCTTCGTCGGGCGATTCGACGATGCCTTGGAAGTGCTTCATCTCGTGCATCGTCCCCGCGGCACCGCCCTCCTGGGAAGCGCCGTTGTCGGACATCAGCACGAAGATCGTGTTGTCGAGCTCACCCATCGCTCGGAGCCCATCGACGAACCGGCCGATCTGATCATCGGTGTGATCAAGGAACGCGGCGAAGGCTTCTTGCAGGCGAGCGGCGAGCAGCTGCTGATTGTCCGACAGGTCGTCCCACGGCTCGACACCTGGGTTGCGTGGCGCGAGCGAGGTATTCGACTCGACCACGCCGAGCTCGACCTGACGCTCGTACCAGCGCTGGCGCACCACATCCCAGCCTTCGTCGTACCGGCCGCGGTACTTCTGCAGGTACGCATCGGGTGCCTGGTGCGGCGCATGCGTCGCACCGAAGGGCAGGTAAGCGAAGAATGGCCGATCGGGGCGCAACCCTTTGTTGTCGTTGACCATCAGCAGTAATTGATCAACCAGGTCTTCGGAGAGGTGGTATCCCTCGTCCGCGCTAGCCGGCGGATCGATGAAGCTGTTGTCGCGCACCAACTCAGGGTTGAACTGATCGGTCTCGCCCGGCAAGAACCCGTAGAAGCGCTCGAACCCGCGGCCTAACGGCCACTGGTCGAACGGACCCGCTGCAGAGATGTGCGTGCCCGGCATCAGGTGCCACTTGCCCGCACACAACGTTGCATACCCCTCGTCGCGCAGCACCTCGGCGACAGTTGCCGCAGCGTTCGAGATGTGGCCCGTCGCGTGAGGGAACCCGGTAACCCAGCCCGACAGGCCACGCATCCCGACCGCGTGCTGCGACCGACCGGTGAGGAGCGCTGCACGCGTGGGCGAGCACACTGGCGTCACGTGGAAGTTGGTGAACTGCACGCCGCCGGTTGCGAGTGCGTCGATGTTCGGTGTGTCGATGTCCGAGCCGTAGCAGCCGAACTGTGCGTACCCGAGGTCGTCGAGCAGCACGATCACCACGTTGGGCGCACCACGACCGGGATGGGGTCGCTCGTCGAAGTGCGGAACAGAATCGGCCAACGTGCGGCCGATGGTTCCCTTGAAGTCGTTCATGCGAAGTCCCTCTCTCAGTTGTGGTGCTCAACGATGATCGTGGTGAGGTCGTTGCCGATGACGATCTCACCGTCGTAGTGCTCGGCGGCCAGGGCGATCCACTCGGGGTACTGCTCGGGCGTCGGCGCCGGGACCATGTGGGTCAGTGCGAGTCGCTTCGCGCCGACACGCGCCGCAGTCTGTGCCGCTTCGACGACACCCGAGTGGTACTCGAGGATGTCCTGGGCCATCTCGCCTGGCAGCAGTTCGACGATGTCCTTGCGGAGGACGGTCTGCACATAGACGTCAGCACCGGCGGCGAGCTGATCGACGCCGTCGCACGGAATCGTGTCGCCCACGAGTGCCGCAACTGCGCCCTCGTGTTTGAGTCGGAATCCGATCGTCGGGTGGACCGGCGCGTGCTGCGTCGCTGCGGTGATGATATCGACGTCACCGATGCGGAACTCGTCGCCGGGCTGCAGCTCGGTGACCTCGACCTGCGGGCCGCGCACGAGCGGGTCATGGTGTTCCACCCGGTAGCCGATGTCGTCCTCCAGTGCGTGCAGTTGCCGCTCGACGAACCGCGCGATGCCCACCGGTCCGAAAATCTTCAACGGTGTGATTTCGCGGGTTCTGACCCAGTGCGTGGTGATCACGTCGTTAAGCGCGCAGATGTGGTCGCTGTGCAGATGGGTGATCAGCACACCCGCGAGCAGAGCGGGATCTGACCCTGCTGCCGCCAGGCGCATAACGACACCTCGACCTGCGTCGACAAGGATGTGCGTGCCGTCCGCCTTCACGAGACTCGATGGGCCGGCGCGGTTTGGGTCGGGCAACGGCGATCCGGTTCCGGTCAGGATGATTTCCATCAACGCGGAACCTAGCATGTTAATTTCACAGTATATGAAACTATATTTCGCAGGGAAGAAGCTGGCCCCAGTCGTGCGTATCCGCGGTGAGCGCGACGGTGTGTTCAAGATCCAACCAGAACCGGAGACCGTATGACCACCACCCCACATGAGATGGGCCGCCGTGTCGCACTCATCGCGAACACGAGCTTCTACGTCGGCCCGCCCCTAGCGCGTGAACTCGCTCGGCGGGGCCATGACCTGGTCATCGGGGATCCGGAGCCCGGTCTCGTCGACGAGCTCGAGGCCCTCGGTGCCACCGTTGCGGTCGCCGAGCACGTCTGGGAACTCGCCGACGTGGAGGTCGCCGAGCGGCTCGTGCAGACCGGCCTCGATCGATTTGGTCGTATTGACGCGGCCACTGCATTCACTGGTGAGATCGTCACCGGTCGCTTACTGAAGTCGACTACGGCCGACCTTCACAAGCTCGAACGCGGCCTGATCGACGCCCCGTACCAGTTCATGAAGGCGGTGCTGCCCTCGATGATCGAGCGCGGCGAAGGACAGGTGCTGATGATCACCAGCTCGGCCGGCAATCGGGTGTTGCCGGCGGCGCCGCTCTACTCGGCGCTGCGCGCAGGGGCCACCCACCTCGTGAAGAATGTCGCCGCAGATGTGGCCCGCCACGGCGTTCAGGTCAATGCGCTCGGCACCAATTTCATGGACTTCGACGGGTTCATCGCGGCCAACGGGGCCGATACGCCCGAGGGGCTCGAGAAGGTCGTCTCGCGAGTCCCGATGAAGCGCCTGGGTTCGGTCGAGGAATGCGCGGCGCTGTGTTGTGCATACCTCGACGGCACGTGCGGATTCGTCACCGGGCAGTTCGTCGCCCACGATGGAGGTTGGTCCTGATGAGTGCAGCAACTCCGCAAGCAACTCCGGTGACGCCCGGCGTCTGGGTACTGCCGTCGCAAGGCAATGGATTCGCCGTCGACACGCCCGACGGCGTGGTGGTGGTCGACACCGGGCCGGGCGGGCGCAAGACCGACAACATGATTGCTGCGTTGCGGGTAGTCACCGACTCGCCGGTGAGCGCGATCTGTTACTCGCACGGTCACTTCGGCTACAACTTCGGCGTCCCACAGTGGCTCGAGCACAACGCAGAGCGTGGCGACGCGGCACCCCGGCTCATCGCACACCGCAATTTGCCGCTGCGCTACGAGCGGTATCGCGAGACCGAGGGCTACCAGATGATCCTCAACGAAATGCAGTTCCCCGGCATCTCGGCGCGATTCGACCCGGTGCGGCACGATCCGACCGAGACGTTCGACGACCATCTAGTGCTGCGCGAAGCCGAGCCGCGCATCGAGCTGCTGTGGGTGCCTTCCGAGACCGATGACGCTCTGGCGATGTGGCTGCCCGAGACCAGCACGCTGTTCACCGGCGCGGCCGTGCCCGCCGAGTTCATCCCCAACGTCGGGACCCCACAGCGGTCGCTGCGCCTGACCGGACGTTGGGCCGACACGATCGACCGGCTTGCCGAGTTGCGACCTGAGATTCTGGTGATTGAGTTCGGCGACTTCGTCGTCGGCGCGGAACTCAACCTCAAACGGATGACCACCACATCACGGGCACTGCGCTGGCTCCGAGCAGAGGTGATCGACCGCCTCAACCATGGGATGAACGAGCGCGATATCCTCGCCGACATCTCCTACCCGCCCGAGATCTTCGACTACCCATGGCTCAGCCACGCCTACGGCAGCCCCGACTACATCGTCCGCGACCTGATCCGCGAGGAGAGCGGCTGGTGGGACCGCAACCCCACCTCGCTGCACCCATCAGCACCGGCCGAGGTGGCTCGCGTCACGTTCGATGCCATCGCCGACCCTGATGCCGTGATCGCTCGAGCCGAAACGCTGGCCGCCGACGGGGACCCACAGCTGGCGATGCACGTGATCGACCTCGTCGCTCTTGGCCCCGACGACGAACCAGCGGTCATCCGGGCACGAAAGATCAAGTCCGACCTCTGCCGCGCTCGCTCCAAAGAGATTGCCCCGTATCCGAGCAAGGGGTTGTACAAGTCAAGCGGCATCCGTCTCAAGCAGGGGATCATCTCGTGGGAGGGTGTGGTGCAATGAGCGAGCCAGACCACCAGAGCCGACCCAACCTCCTATTCATCTACGCCGATCAGCACCGCGCCGATGCGATCGGTTGCGCCGGCAACGACGTCATCGTCACGCCACACCTCGACCGCCTCGCAGCCGAAGGCGTGCGCTTCGACCACGCGTGGACCGAAAGCCCGATCTGCCAGCCCGCCCGTGCGTCGCTGCTCACCGGCCGATACCCGAACGACCACGGGGTGCTCGGCAACTTCGCCGGCAACTGCAGGCCGGAGTGGGACACCTTCCCCCGTCGTCTGCAGGAGGCGGGATACACCACGGCCTCAGTCGGCAAGACACACTTCGACGCCTGGCCAATGGGCGCCGAGCCTGGAACGCCGCTGCCGACCGAGGAGTGGATCGGCAGCTTCGGGTTCGATCACGTCGTCGAGGAGTTCGACAAGTACGTCCACCTCTTCGACATCGACACCCCGTACATGACGTTCCTGCGCGAGCACGGTGCATTCGAGGCGTACCAGCAGGTGGTGCGGGACAACTTCCGCGGCGGCGACGGCCACTGGAAGGGCATCACGTCACCCGTCCCCCAGGAGTTGGACCTCACCTGCTTCCTGGCCGACGAGGCCCAACAGTGGATCAGCCGCCAACCAGCCAACCGGCCATGGTTCATGCAGCTCTCGTTCGTGCAACCGCACGTGCCGCTGATGGGCGACCCGATCTGGGCCGAGCACTACGCCAACGCCCACATCGAACGCACCGCGCGGTCCAAGCCCGTCGCGACGACCGACGACTGGGCCCAACAACTCAAGTTCCTGCGCATGCACTCACACAGCGAACTGCTGACCGACGAGTTCGTGCTGGCCGGCGCACGCCAGTACTACGCAATGGTCTCGTTGATCGACCAGCGCATCGGCGACCTCCTCGCTCTCCTCGAACAACGTGGCCAACTCGACAACACGTGGATCGTCTACTCGTCCGACCACGGCGAGATGCTCGGCGACCACGGCGTTATGGCAAAGATGAACTTCTACCGATCATCGGTCCGAGTCCCGCTCATCGTGCGGCCACCTGCTGGCACTTCCGACATCGCCGGCCGGGTCGAGTCGGCTCCGGTGCAGGCATTCGACGTCGCCGCCACGCTCCTCGACGCCGGCAACGCCAGGCCTCTCGACGGCGCACCATCACAGTCGCTCGTGCCGTTCGTGATCGGGAATGGCGCACCGACCCGCGACCACGTCGCGAGCATGATCCGGATGCGGCCGGACCTGCCGACGTGGCACGCGATCACCGACGGCCATTGGCGCGCCACCATCAACGCCGACACCGGCGATGCCGTCGAACTCTTCGACCTCGACGCCGACCACGACGAGACGACCAACCTCGTCGAGCATGCTGATTCAAGCGATGCGCTCACCCAACTGACAACTGCACTGGTCGCTACCGTCGGTACCGCATGACGGAGACGAGCGACGACGGGCGCCTCGCACGCGGTCAACGCACCCGCGAGGCCGTGATCGACGCGCTCTTCGACCTCTACGCAGAAGGAAACCTCACCCCGACGATCGAGGACATCGCCAGTCGTGTCGGACGGACGACCCGTTCCATCTACACCCATTTCCAGGACAAAGAAGCGCTGGCGGTCGCGATGGCCGAACGACTTCTCGAGCTCCACGGCGAGCTGTTCCGGGCTCGCCCGCTGACCGGCACTCAAACACAACGGATCGACGGCATTGCTGCCCACCGCGCCGAGTTCTACGAGACCGTCGCGCCGGTACGCCGCTCCACGCTCGTGCGGATACATCGCTCGCCCGAACTTCAGCAACAGCAGGCCTTTCTGGCCGCACACTTCCGCAAGCAGCTGACCCGGACCTTCGAACACGAACTCTCCACACTCGACGACGACGTCGCCGCCGAGGTCCTCGAACTCCTCGATCTCCACACCAGCTGGGAGACGTGGGACCGGCTCCACGTGTGGCAGAAACTTCCGGTCGACACGAGCCGCAAGATCGTGACCGGACTGATCCGACAAGCCCTGCGACGCCGCTGACCGGCGGCAAGGCTGGATCCGCCTTGGCGTGTGACACTGCGCCGTTATGGTCACTTATATGAGTGATTTTCAGCGATCCGGTGGCTGAGCGACGACCGTCAAAAACGGTTCGCGGGCGGCTTGGACCACAAACCCTCCGTTTTGGACCACAAACTCGACATCAGGTACTTCAGCAACGCAACCCACAAGTCCGCAGCAACGGACCGTCAGCGCTGCATCACCCCAGCTCAGAGGTCATTCGATGCGAAGATCAGAGATGGCCCGAGAGATCACGAGCTGCTGGATCTGCTCGGTGCCTTCGAAGATGTCGTGGATCTTGGCGTCACGGTGCCAGCGCTCGACGGGGTACTCACGGGTGTAGCCGTAGCCGCCCAGGATCTGGATGGCACGTTCGGTGACCCAGGTGGCGGTGCGTGCAGCCTTGAGCTTGGCCATCGAGCCTTCGGCGTTCTTGAAGCCCTTGTTCTTTCCCAGCCAGGCAGCCCGGTAGATCAGAAGGCGAGAGGCCTCGATCTCGGTCGCCATGTCGGCGAGCATGAACGCAATCGACTGGTTCATGATGATCTTGCGACCGAACGCCTCGCGTTCCTTCGCGTACTCAAGGGAGTACTCGTAGGCGGCGCGGGCGACACCGAGCGCCTGGGCGCCAACGGCCGGCCGAGTGGCCTCGAAGGTCTGCATCGCTGCCTGCGAGTTGCCCTTCTCACCGCGACGCACGCGGGCGATGCGCTCGTCCAGCTTCTCCTTGCCACCGAGCAAGCAGCGGCCCGGAACACGCACGTCGTCGAGGACCACCTCGGCGGTGTGGCTGGCACGGATGCCGTGCTTCTTGTACTTCTGGCCCTGCGACAGACCCTTCGTCCCAGGTGGGACGACGAACGATGCGTGCCCTTTCGATCCCAGCTCGGGGTCGACGACGGCGACGACGACATGAATGTCAGAGATGCCACCGTTCGTGATCCACGCCTTGGTGCCATTGAGCACCCACTCGTCGGTCTTCTCGTCGTACTTGGCTGATGTGCGGTAGCCACCGACGTCAGATCCGGCGTCAGGCTCCGAAGCGCAGAACGCGCCGAGGGCCAACTTGCCGGTGTCGGCATTCTCGTAACACTGCGGCACCCATTCCATCAGCTGCTCGGGCGTCGCCGACGACGCGATGCCTGCAGCAGCGAGACCGGAGCCCATGATGGCCATACCAATGCCTGCGTCGCCCCAGAACAGCTCTTCGATCGCAATCGGCATCGACAGCCCAGTCGGGTCGTTCATCATGGCTTCGGCCATGAACTCCCAGCTGTACAGGCCAATCTCCTTGGCCTGCTCGACGATGGGGTACGGGAACTCTTCTTTCTCATCCCACTCTTCACCCGCTGGACGAACGACGTTCTCGGCGAAGTCGTGCACCCACTTCTGGAGGGTGAGTTGATCCTCATTGAGCTTCATGGAGAAATCGGTCATGTCTTTAAATTACCGGCGGGTAACCAGACTTTCTACCTGCCGGTAACTTCGCGGCAGAAACGTTACGAGTCCAACGTCTCCGCAATCGGAACGACGGAAAAATCGGTGTCGCCGTCGATGACGTAGTTGCCGGCAACCAGCTCAACGGGCGCAGCATCAGCAAACGTCACTCCCATTGGGTCACCACCTGCAGCAACGATGCGGATCTGCTCCTTGTACTGCCGGCGCACCATCGACACCCCCCGGTCACTCGACGACAGCCGCTCCTCGGAGTGCAAGGTGATCGGCCCTTGACCGACCTGTGTCTCGTAGTCGCCGGGGTAGGTCTGGTGCTCCTCATCCGTGAGATCGAACCATCCCTTGGCGTCGGGCCCGTATGTACCGAGTCCCTGCGGCGGTGACCCCTTCGGGATGCGGAGGATGCAGAACACGCGCGTGTGCGTGTCGTCGATCGGCTGTGCCCACGACATGTTGTTCGTCTTGCCGAGATACGCCAGCGTTGGCGTCGCAACCACTCGAATGTTGGGCAGACGCGTCTCGGTAATGCGGTGCAATGTGGTGCCATCTGGCAGCTCACGATCCTGCGTGGCCGTGACCCCCCACTCGTGACGCTGCCAGTCGATGCGCGGCCAGATCTCGAGACGGGGATCGAACTGCGGTCCGCTGATCGCGTTGTGCAAGATGAACACGTGGTACGGATCCATCACGTTCTCGTGTGTCTGGAACCAGTTGCACGGCGCCACGTTCGGGCCACCGAATGCGAAGTGATCGACGACGTGAAACTCCTCGTCATGGCCAATGTCTTCGAAGATGTCGTAGCGCGGGAAGTCAGGCTGCTTCTCGGGCGGACCCATGTACGTGAAGATCACCCCGCCGAACTCCTGAACCGGATACCACGGCTGCCGATACGAAGACTTGTTGCGACCACGGTCCGGCTCGCACGGCTGGTCAGTGCAGGTGCCATCAGCACTGAATGCCCACCCGTGGTACGGGCAACGGATGCAATCCTCTTCGACCCGCCCGTAAAAGAGGCTGGTGCCGCGATGGCAGCATCGGGGTTCGAGCAGGCCCGGCGTTCCATCGAGCGATCGATACAGCACGAGGTCTTCGCTGAGTAGCCGCACCTCGCGCGGGATGGACGTCGCCTCGCTCGACAACGCCACGGGCTGCCAATAGCGACGCAACAGTTCACCCGACGGCGTGCCGGCGCCAGTCTGAAACAACTCTGGGTCGGAAACACCCACTGGCCGTCCGTAGGCGCGTCCGTCATCCATCACTGCAGATCACCACACCAGAGAGCGCTCGGACGAGGCGCGAAATGAACTGTTCATGCCAAGCATGGGATCCGTCGAACGCTCAGCGACGAACGGCGGTGCCGTTCTTGGTCGTCTCGACGATCCAGCCAGCCGCCTGCAACTCGTCGCGGATCGCATCAGCCACACCGAAATCCTTCGCCGAGCGAGCAGCGTCCAGCGCTGCCGCCTGGGCCGCGATCTCGTCGGGCACGTCGGATCCAGCCGACAGCTCAAGGCCGAGCGCAGCGCACATCTCGTGGACCGCAGCGACCAGACCAGCCACGTCCTCACCCGCTTCAAGGCCAACGTTGGCCCGGCGGGTTGTATCGAACACGAGCGCCATCACCTTGGGCGTGTCGAGGTCGTCGTCCATCGCTGTGCTGAACGCTGCAATCACGTCATCGTCTGGCTCGGCAGCGAGGCCCGCCGTTCTTGCGGCGAACCCGTCGAGACGCTCGAGCGAGGTGACCGCCGCATCGATGGTGGCCTGGTCCAGGGTGATCGGGCTGCGATAGTGCGACTGCAGCAGCACCAAGCGGTAGGCACGCTGGTCGTAGTGCTCGATGAGGTCGAGCAGGTTCGACACGTTGCCGATCGACTTCGACATCTTCTCGCCCTCGCCGTCGACGATGAAGGCGTGGTGCATCCAGTGGTTGGCGAACTTCTTGCCGAGCGCAACGGCCTGCGCGCGTTCGTTTTCGTGGTGCGGGAACCTCAGGTCTTGCCCGCCGCAGTGGAGATCAAAGCCCTCACCGAGCAGGTCAAGGCTCATCGCCACGCACTCGCTGTGCCAGCCTGGCCGACCCTCGCCCCAGGGTGATGGCCATGCCGGCTCACCGGGCTTCGAGAATTTCCACAGCACGAAGTCGGCAGGGTGCCGCTTCTGACCGGCGCCGACGACTTCGCGCTCGCCGCCACCGGCTCGCATGTCATCGAGCGTCTGGAATGCGAGCGCGCCGTAGTCGTCGACCGACTCGACGTCCATGTACACCCCGTCATCGGTGGCATAGGCCTTGTCCAGGTCCACCAGCTCGCCGATCATCGCGACCATGCCCTCGACGTACTCGGTCGCACGCGGGATGTCGGTCGGACGCTTGACGTTGATGCCGTCCATCGCCTCGAACCACATTGCCTCGCACTTCGTGGTGATGTCCTTCCACGGCCGGTTTTCGTTGTTGGCGCGCTTGATGATCTGGTCGTCGATGTCGGTGATGTTCGACACCAACCGCACCTCCAGGCCAGTCCACTCAAGGTAGCGGCGCAGGATGTCGTAGCTCAGCGTGGCGCGGCCGTGCCCGAGGTGCGCCGGACCGTAGACCGTGGGCCCACACAGGTAGATGCTGACTTTGCCCGGGTCGCGAAGAGCCAGCTCACGCGCGGATCTTGATGCAGTGTCATACAGGTGCAGCACGTCGCCGATTCTACGACGGACCCTCGACCAGCCCACGCCCTCTCTCCACACCCCAGTGCAACGTGATGACGAACACCCCCACAGACGCAGGGCTTCGTCATCGCAACGTCCTGCGGGCGGGCCGACAGCGGTGGATAGCCTGGCCCACTTATGGCGAACATTCCTGACAAGCCGACACTCGACGGCATCGAGAACCGCTGGGCAGACCAGTGGGACACCGATGGCACGTACTCCTTCGACATGTCAGCGGTACGGGACGACGTCTTTTCCATCGACACGCCTCCACCCACCGTCAGCGGGTCGCTGCACATGGGTCACATCTTCAGCTACACCCACACCGACATCGTCGCCCGCTACCAACGGATGAAGGGCAAGAAGGTCTTCTACCCGATGGGGTGGGACGACAACGGCCTGCCCACCGAACGTCGCGTGCAGAATTTTTTTGGCGTGCGTTGCGACCCGAGCCACTCCTACGAAGCCGGCTTCGAGCCGCCGTTCCGCGGCGACCCACCGAAGAAGCACCAAGCCGTGCCGATCTCGCGACCGAACTTTCTGGAACTGTGCGACGAACTCGTCGAGCAAGACGAGAAGGTCTTCGAAGCCCTTTACCGCCGCCTCGGCGTCAGCGTCGACTGGGAGCAGCACTACGCCACTATCGATGAGCGCAGCCGCCGCGTCAGCCAGCGCGCCTTCTTGCGGAACGTGCAGCGCGGCGAGGCCTACAGCCAGGTAGCCCCGACACTGTGGGACATTGATTTCCGGACTGCCGTCGCCCAAGCCGAGATGGAAGACCGTGAGCGGCCCGCCGCGTATCACAAGATCCCGTTCCAGAAAGCCGACGGAACCGGCTCGATCGACATCGACACCACGCGCCCTGAGCTGCTCGCTGCCTGCGTGTCACTGGTTGCGCACCCCGATGACGAACGTTTCCAGCCGCATTTCGGCACGAAGGTGATCGTGCCGCTCTACGGCCAAGAGATCGAGATCCGCGCTCACGAGTTGGCCCAGCCCGACAAGGGCACCGGCATTGCAATGATCTGTACGTTCGGCGACACCACCGACGTCACGTGGTGGCGGGAGCTGAACCTCGAGATGCGCGCCATCATCGGCCGCGACGGCCGACTCTTGCCCGACGCACCGCACGACGTCGATCCCGAGGCCTATGCGCTGATTGCCGGCAAGTACCCAAATCAAGCGCAGCGTGCGGTGGTCGAACAACTCACTGAGCAGGGCATCCTCATCGGTGAGCCCCGGCCCCTGCAGCACCCCGTGAAGTTCTACGAACGCGGCGACCGGCCCCTTGAGATCGTGACGTCGCGTCAGTGGTACATCCGCAACGGTGGACGCGACGCAGACCTGCGCGCCGACCTCGTCGCACGTGGCACCGAGATGGATTGGCACCCAGGCCACATGCAGCACCGCTACGACAACTGGGTCGAGGGTCTCAACGGTGACTGGCTCGTGAGCCGTCAGCGTTTCTTCGGCGTCCCGGTGCCGATCTGGTATCGCCTGGACGCCGCTGGGGAGCCGATGTACGACGAGCCGTTGCTGCCGAGCGAGGACCTCTTGCCGATCGATCCGTCGACCGACGTGCCGAACGGCTTCAGCGCAGACCAGCGTGACCAGCCGAACGGCTTCGCGGGCGACCCTGACATCCTCGACACGTGGGCGACATCATCACTCACGCCTCAGATCGCCGGGCATTGGGAAGAGGGCGACGGTCTGTTCGAACGTGTCTTCCCCTACGACATGCGCGCTCAAGGCCACGACATCATCCGTACCTGGCTCTTTTCCACGATCACGCGCAGCCACCACGAACATGGCGTCGCACCCTGGAGCCACGCCGCGCTCAGCGGATGGATTCTTGACCCGGACCGCAAGAAGATGTCGAAGTCGAAGGGCAACGTTGTCACCCCGATGGACCTGTTCGACCAGTACGGCACTGACGCCGTGCGCTACTGGTCTGCTTCGGGCCGCCCGGGCGTTGACACTGCGTACAGCGAAGATCAGATGAAGGTCGGCCGCAAGCTTGCCAACAAGCTCCTCAACGTCACCAAGTTCGTCTTGACCTTCCCGGAAGCAGACGCGTCGATCCCGCTCGCCGATGCAGTGACCGATCCGGTCGACCTGTCGATGTTGGCCAAGCTCGACGAGGTCATTGCAGAGGCAACCGCCGGCTTCGAAGCATTCGACTACGCCCGAGCGCTCGACCGGACGGAATCGTTCTTCTGGTGGTTCTGCGACAACTACGTTGAACTCGTCAAGGGCCGCGCCTACAACTCGCGTGGGCCCGAAGCTGCGAACTCTGCACTGCGTGCGCTGCGAGAAGCACTCGGATCCGTTCAGCGCCTGTTCGCCCCGATGATCCCATTCGCGACCGAGGAAGCTTGGAGCTGGTGGAACACCAACAGCGTCCATGCAGCCTCGTGGCCCGTGCCGAGCGCACTCACTGGCGACGCAACGTTGATCGACCCAATCATCGACACCCTGGCCCACGTCCGGCGGGCGAAGACCGAGGCGAAGCAAAGCCAGAAGGCTGCCGTCGAGAGCCTCGTGGTCACGGCCCCAGCCGCGCTGCACGCCGCCGTCATCGCAGGCGACGGCGACCTCCGCGACGCTGGTTCGATCGCAACGGTGTCCCTTGTCGAAGGCGATGGGTTCAGCTGTGCGATCACCCTGGCACCGACTGACTGAGGGTCGCGCCCAGCGACGGGCGGAATCACGCTTGGTCCTAGCGGAACCTAAGTCATATCCTATTCCCTGTATCGTCTTGTCTTATGCGCACGAAGTTGGGTCTTGCCGTCGCGTCGATGACCGCCGCCTCCATCCTGGTCTTCAGCGCAGCCTCCGGGGCCGCGCCGTCAGAGACCGATCCGCCGCCCGACAGCGCTGAAGCCCCGCTCACAGATGCGTCGACGACGACCACAACGCTTCCGCCCGTCATCGTCGGTCCGGCCATCATGCAGGGCGATGACGCTCTTGACGGTGTCCCCAGCGCGCCGGACCGCGGGACGCAGGTCGTCATCAATCCGCCACCAAGCACCACGACCACAACGCTCCCCCCAGGACCTGACTACAGCCTTCCGGCCAACTCCGGAGCTGGTCGCCGTGCGGTGTATTCAAAGTCGCTGCAAAAGGTCTGGGTCGTCGACGGCAACAATCGGCTCATCAAGGAACACCGAGTTTCCGGCAAACTCAGGTATTGCGACCCGTACCCCGGCACTTATCGTGTGTATTCCAGGTCGAAGTACACCCATTCCATTCAGAACCCGCGGATCCAATGGATGTACATGGTCCGGTTCGCCAAGAGCTGCAACGGCGGCAATATCGGCTTCCACGAGATCCCGACCGACACGAGCACGGGCTACAAGCTGCAGTCGGTCAGCCAGCTCGGCACGCCGCTCTCCGGAGGGTGCGTGCGCCAGGCCGTCTCCGACGCTGTCTGGATGTGGAATTGGGCGTACGTCGGCACAAAAGTCGTCGTACTCCCCTGACGAGACCTGCCATGATTGAGCTTCGTTGCGGTCCACCTTGCCGCGACCGAAGCTAGTGTCGCCAGCTTCATGTCCGTCGACAATCTATCGCCCGAGTCGTTCCCTCCCGCGAGCTCCTGCGAGCCACCGTCCCCGATCCAACTCCGCCGCACCTGGCCCCAACGACTGACCATCGCCGGCGTCATTCTTGCTGCCTTCGGTTCTTTTGCTGCTGGATCGGTGCTCTTCGCAGCGCAGCGCGTCGTCGAAGACCGCAACGTCGTCGTGCTCGACGACAACAATGCCGCAGGATCACCCGACGGTGAATCGTCGTTCGCCGCAAGCGAGGGCGATGGCAGTGCTACCAATCAGCCACTGCAACCTGTCGAGACATTCCCGCCGGCCGAGCCTGCAGCCCGCAATTTCTTGATCACCGGCGCTGACAACAACGCCTGTATCGACCCTGACTCGCCATATGCCGGGGCATTCGGCGAACGAGAGAGCTTCGGTGCACGCAGCGACACGATCATGCTCTGGCGCGTCAACCCCGCCACGTCTCAGGTCGCTGTCTTGTCATTCCCGCGTGATCTCTGGGTGACCATTGCCGGCCGGTCCAGCGAGCAACGCATAAACGTCGCATACGAACGAGACAATCCACAACGCCTGATCGACACGATCTACCAGAACTTTCTGATCGAGGTCGATCACTACATCCAGGTCGACTTCTGCGCCTTCAAGATTCTCGTTGACGCGGTCGGTGGCGTTTCGGTCCCCTTCGATTTCCCGGTGCGCGACCCAAACACCGGCCTCAACGTGCCCGAGGCCGGGTGCTTCAACTTCAACGGCGACCATGGACTGGCCTACGTCCGATCACGCAAGCTCCAGTACCTGACCGAGAGCGGCGAATGGAAGCAAGACGGCACCTCCGATCTCGGACGCATCTCGCGCCAGCAGGACTTCATTCGTCGAACCGTTGATTCGTTGCTGGCCGCCGGCGCCTTCAACCCCAGTGTGATTCGAGCCCTGATCCGCACCAGTGACGACTACGTCGTCGTCGACAACAACTTGTCAATCAACAAGCAACTCGAGTTCGCCGGCGTGCTACGTGAAGTGGACCCCGCAGACATCACGACGTATCAGATCGAAGCACGAGGCGCCACGATTCAGGGTCAGTCCGTGCTGATCCCGCAGACGGGCGGGTCCAACATGCAGGCCGTCTTCGCAGTATTCCGCGGCGACGCAACGTTGGCCAGCGCTCCCGAGCAGGTGTTTGAGACCACCACCACGGCAGCCCCCGACGAGCAAGTGACCGACACCAGCGGTCCTGCCACAACATTCGATTCACCCGTCGATCTCGTCGATCCGACGACGACGGTCGAGGCAGTTCCGTTCGTGACACTGCCAATTGTCGAAGCCGAAGTGAACAGTATGGGCATCTTCCCCGACCCCAACGTCAGTTGCTCCTGAACCCCACCCGAACGGCGAGGCAACAGCGTCACCGGTGTCGTCGACCCAAGCTGAACATCAGGTGTCGAGGACCCGCGCCAAGGCAGCAGCGGCGTCTGATGGACCCGTCACCGTGGTGATCCGGCTGCCCGTCGCCGCCGCGAGCTCCCGAGCCGCCTCGTCGTCGTCGGCAGGCGCGATAATCAGCAGCTCCTCGACCTGCCGTGCGGCAACCGCCACGCCGATCGCCGACTCGGCATCGCCCGATCCATGGGCAGTCGCTCGACAATCCGACAGCAGAATCGTGATCTTCCGCGCTGCCCGCGACCGGCCAAGCTGCTCGCGAGCAGCAGCGAGCGCACCTGCCACGTCCGTGGTGCCGAAACCGCGGAGCGCCAGCACCGCATCGACCACGCCCTCGTTCGACTTGTGGGCATCCTGCGACTTGGCGGCAACGACCTCCTTGCCGAACGAGAGCACCGAGTAGTCGTTCGGGGAACGCCAAGCAATCGATGCCGCTGCAACCGCTGAGGTCGCCAGCGGTTCGCCACCCATCGAGCCGCTCCGATCGACGAGCAAGCAGATCGCCGTGTCTGGCGTCGTCCAGGCTCGAACCCGCAGCTCCTCTGGGTCGACGGCTCGCTGCTCGCTGCGCGCCGACACCAGCGCATCGATGCTGGCATCAAGATCAATATCGCCGCCGTCGGGCCGATAGCGCTGCGTCTCCAATCGGCCGACGCCACGCGGGCGAGTCGGGCCACGTTTGGCGAGATCGAGAAACAGCCTGCCCGCCAGCCGACGAGCGAGGTCGCGCAGCACCTGATCGGTGGCCCCCGTCAAGTCGGCCAGCAACGCCATCGTCTCGTCGGGGTCGTCTTCCATGGCCCGCTCGATTGCTTGCTCATCAAGTTCGCCGACCTCGGGCGAGATCTCCTCGAACCGATCGTTGCGTTCGAGCTCTCGGCGCGACGTGGACTTCTTCCGCGCGTCGCTGACAGCCTCGTCAGCCTCGTCGCCTTCCTTGACGCCGGGCGGCGGCGACTTCAGCTGGAGGTCGTGCCCCCAGTCGGGGCGCCAGCTTTTCCCTCGCCGTCACCTCCGTCGGACGTCGACCGGCCGAACACGGCCTCCCAGAGTTCACGGATGACATCTTCGGCGGTTCGGCTGGTGCCCTCCCGCAACCGCACCCGCCCTGACAGTGCCACAAGAGCCGCGTCGAGCGACACGCTCGGCGTGTGCGGCTCGGCATCGCGAATTGCCGACAGCGAATTCGCCACCATGACCATGTCGATGGCTCCACGTACCGACGAGCCGATCCGCAGGTCAGGATGCTCGCGCGTTGAACGAACCAACGCGACCACGCCGTCCCGCCACGCCGCATCGACGTCGTTCAACTGCCCAGGCGTGGCGGTGACCGTCTCCTTGCGGACGATCATCGCCTCGTCCTCCAGCGACTGATAGTCGACCGAAATTCGACACACCCGGTCGTACACCGCACTCGAGATGCGCGCCGTGCCGACCGCGTCGAAGGGGTTCATCGCCGACACCAGCCTGAAGCCAGGCGCTGCCTCAATCCGTCCGAGTCGAGGCACGTTGAGTTCACGCTCACTCATCACGGTAATCAGCACGTTGAGCGTCTCTTCAGGGACCCGGTTGAGTTCCTCGATGTACAGCAACGACCCGTCCTGCAACGCAGCGGCAAGTGGACCGGCAACGAAGACGTCCGGGTCATATCCCTCGCTCAGCACGCGGGCCGGGTCGAAGTGACCAACGAGGCGCGCCGGCGTGAGTTCGGCATTGCCCTCAACAAACTCGAAACCAATGTCCATCTCGCGAGCGACACCGCGGAGCAGGGTCGATTTGCCGGTGCCGGGCGGGCCCTCGATCAGAATGTGGCGGTTGGCGTCGATCGCGGCGATCACGAGCTCGATTTCGCGGACGCGGCCGACCACACCGGCTCTCAGCCGGTCGAGCAGGGCACGCAGGTCAGCAGATGCAGCAGTGTCAGACATAGGTGACCACTCCGCGAATGTTCTCGCCGTCGCGCATTGCCCGGTAGCCCTCGTTGATCTCGTCGAGGGCATACGTCTTGGTGATCAGCTCATCGAGCTTGAGCTGTCCTTCGCGGTACATCCCAAGCAGCTTCGGGATATCCGCACGGGGATTCAGCGACCCGAAGATCGTCCCCTTGATCTCCTTGTTCCACATCGCCAACTCGAACAGGTTGACCGATGATGTGCCATGGTCCATCGGCGCAATGCCGGTCACGACGATCGTTCCGCCCTTGCCGGCCAACTTGGTCCCGAGCTCCATCATCTCGCCGTACAGCACGCCGGGCGTCATGATCACCTTGTCGGCCATCATCCCCCACGACAGTTCGTTGACCTGCGGGAAGGCTTCTTCCATCGACGAGAACGTGTGCGTCGCACCGAACTCCATCGCCTTCTCCCGCTTGAACTCGATCGGGTCGACCGCAATGACGTGCCGCGCGCCCGCCATCGCCGCTCCCTGTACGGCGTTCATCCCGATACCTCCGATGCCGACCACCACGACCGTGTCGCCAGGTTCGACGTTGGCACGATTGGTCGCCGAGCCCCAGCCAGTGGCGACACCGCACGACACGAGTGCGACGGCTTCGAGGGGTAGGTCCTTTTCCACCTTGATCACCGAGTCGGCAGCAACACAGGTGTACTCCGAGAACGTGCCCAGCTTGGCGAACAGGTTCAGCTCGGTTCCGGCCTTCGGACCACTGACCAGCCGATGGCGGCTCGTGCCGTCGGTGATCATTCCTTTGAGAAAGGTCCCCCCGCTTGAGTCGCACAGATTCTGGCGACCGGTCGAGCAGTAACGGCAGCGTCCGCACGACGGAACGAACGAGGCCGAGACGTGATCGCCGACCTCGACGCTCCTCACGCCGGGCCCGACCTCGACGATGACACCCGCGCCTTCGTGACCACCGATCATCGGGAACAGGTCGGTGATACCCATCGCGTCCCACGCCTCGCGTGGCGGCACCATGTCACCGGTGACGATGTGCTCGTCGCTGTGGCACAGACCAGCGGCCTTCCACTGCACAAGTACTTCGTTCGCCTTCGGCGGGTCGACTTCGATCTGTTCGACAACCCAGGCCTGACCTTGGTCATACAACAACGCTGCGCGGCTCAACATGACCGCAAACTACTGCTCACTTCTGTTCCCGCTCGCACCGGTCAGTGCAGACTCGGGGCGACGGACGATTCGAGCGCAGGTACTCTGCCCCCGTGCGCGAATCGACGACTGGGACCCCCGACTGGACTACCGACACGTGGCTGATCGCAGGAGGGCGAGACCGCACCCCCGGCGAGCCGTTGAACGTTCCACCCGTGTTTGCCTCAAACTTCTACCTGCCCGACGATCGCCTGTACAGCCGATCCGATGGGACCCCGACCACCGACGCACTCGAAGACCTGCTCGGCGGTCTGGAAGATGGCCGCGCGTTGGCCTTCGCATCTGGGATGGCAGCAGCGGCCGTCATCTTCCAGCGACTTCACGTCGGTGCAACGATCGCTGTCCCCGAGGACCCCTACCACGGCGTCGCAGGCATCGTCGCCGAAGGCGAAGCCCAAGGTCGATGGACGGTGCGCCGTCTCGACCAGGCGGACACTCCCGCCTGGCTCGATGCGATGCGAGAGTGCGATCTCGTCTGGCTGGAGACCCCGGAGAACCCGCTGATGACAGTCGCCGACCTCCCCGTGATCTGCGGTGCTCCGCGGGGCGACATGACGCTAGTCGCTGTCGACAGCACGTTTGCGACGCCGCTGAATCAACGACCGCTCGACCTCGGCGCCGACGTGGTCATGCACTCGGCCACGAAGTTCATCGGCGGACACTCAGACCTGCTGGCAGGCGTGTTGATCACGCGCTCAGCCGAACTCCACGACGAGTTCCATCACCGCCGACTCCTCCACGGTGCGACGATCGGCGCGATGGAGGCATTCCTGACGATTCGAGGTGCGCGAACGATGAGCCTTCGCGTGGAGCGCGCCCAAGCCAACGCAATGGAGTTGGCCCAGCGGCTCGAACAGCACCCCGAGATCACCCGGGTGCTGTATCCGGGCCTCCCGAGCCACAGCACGCACGCCGTCGCTGCGACGTTCATGTCCGGCTTCGGCGCCATGATGTCGTTCGAGACCACCGGGTCAGGCGACCGAGCGACCGAGGTCTGCGCCCGCGCCGAACTGATCAATCACGCGACATCACTCGGCGGTGTCGAGACGACCATGGAGCGTCGAGCCGCGATCCCCGGTCAGGAACGCATCCCGCCGACGTTGATTCGCCTCAGTGTGGGGTGTGAAGACGTCGACGACCTCTGGGCCGACTTCAACCACGCCCTCCGCCCCACCTGACGACAACCGGCAGAGACAGAATCGTCAGCTGTACACCATCACGCCGCGGATGTTCTTGCCCGAGCGCATGTCGTCGTAGCCGTCGTTCACACCGTCGAGCGTGTACTCCTTCGTGACGAGGCCATCGAGGTCGAGCTGGCCTTCACGGTAGAGACCGAGCAGCTTCGGAATGTCGGCTCGGGGGTTACCCGAACCGAAGATCGAACCGACGACCTGCTTCTCCATGAGTGTGAGGTCGAGCAGGCTGACGTTTGCCGACATCTCCATGGCAGGGTGGATGTTGGTGACGACGACGCGGCCACGCTTGGCAGTGAGTGCCAGCGCCGAGGCGAGCAACTCGCCCGAACCGACACCCATGGTCATGACGACCTTGTTGGCCATGGTGCCCCAGGACGCTGCACCGATCGGCTCGACGGCTTCTTCCATCGAGGCCGCCGTGTGGGTGGCGCCGAATTCCATTGCCTTCTCACGCTTGGACTCGACCGGGTCAATCGCCCAGATCTGCTTGGCGCCGGCGAGCTTGGCGCCCTGAATCGCGTTGGCGCCGATGCCACCGACTCCGACGACGGCGACCACGTCACCCGGCTGCACCTCGGCGGCATAGACCGACGAGCCCCAGCCAGTGACCACGCCGCAACCGAGCAGGCAAGCACGGCTGAGCGGCACGTCCTTCTCGATCTTGATACAGCTCGCCTCGTTGACCACGGTGTCGTGGGCGAATGTGCCGAGCATGCACATCAGCTTCAGGTCCTCACCATTCGCGGCATGGTGACGCGAGGTCATGTCGGATGCCTGGAGACCGGCAGCCATGATCGCGCCCAGGTCACAGAGGTTTTGGTGACCGGTCGAACAGCTCGGGCAGCGGCCGCAAGATGGGATGAAGCCGAACACGACGTGGTCGCCTTCTTCGAGCCAGCTGACTCCCGGGCCAACCTTGGTGACGACGCCGGCGCCCTCGTGGCCACCGATGATCGGCAGCTCGAACGGTAGATCGCCGGTGACGAGGTGTTCGTCAGAGTGACAGAGGCCAGAGGCGGCCAGCTTGACCATCACCTCACCTTCCTTCGGATCATCGAGTTCAATGTCCTCGACGGCCCACGGCTTGTTGACTTCCCAGAGAATGGCGGCTTTGGTCTGCATGGCGCGATCGTAGGCCATCCTCCCCCGCCGTGTGCCACCGGGCACTGCACGTACAACCGCGGCCGTACGCACCGAGGATCCGTGCCCCAGACAACTCGGTGACAGTGAGCTGACACACTGACTTCAATGGACGAATCCGATTGCTCCGACAACGCCGCAGGCTTCGGCGATCTCGACATGGAAGCGATGCAGCGCGAAGCGATCGCCGGGCTCGTGCGCGAGCTCAGCGACGACGACCTCCATCACGTCGCTGACCTCATCCGGCAGCTCCAGACCGAACGGGCCATCGCCGACGGCGACCATGACGCAATCATCAACGCAGCGTTCGAGATCGGCTTCGGACGCGACGGTCTCGGTGTGCTTCCCTGGGTCGAGGGCAACCTCATCATCTGTCCAGGCGGCATGGTTTCCAAATCACGGGCGAGTCACCGATGTCGATTCGTCAGTGTCGACGACTGCTGGGTCTGGGACAGCGGAATGCTGCTGCGCGAAGACAAACGGTCGTCGCCCGGCACCGACGAGGGGTTTCGCGCCATTGCGCTGCTCCCATTGGTCAACGGTCTTGAACTCGATGTCGTTGCCGGCCGCGCCAGGCAGGGGCAGCACTCAGTCGAACACGTCGTGAGCTACGCGGTCCGTGGCGGCGAACTCGTCGAGGTCAGCCAACGCACGGTGAACGCAAACCACGGCGGCCGCCAGATCTAACAGCACTGCTCAGCGTGGCAGCACCCAAATCTCGATGTAGTCAGCTACGGGCAGCCAACGATCGATCGAGTCGTCCAGGTCGCCTTGGCTGATGCTGTTGATCAGCTCGGCTTGATTCTCAAAGTCGGCCAGACTCGGGTTGCCCGCAGGGTCGGTCAGCACATTGAGAATCTCGTCGTTGAGTTGCTCGTTGCTGAACAGTTCCAGCTCGTTGCCGACCGTGCTGATCGCGGCCGCGTACTCAACATCGGTGACGCCGTTGGCGCGCAGGTCGGCCACCTGCTCCAACACCGCGATCGACACGTCTTGGACGCGGTCGGGGCCAGTGGAGACGGACAGGAATGTCTCGGCCAACGGAGTGGCCCCGCCCGTCAGTTCGATTGCCGCGAAGGGTGAGTACGACTCGCCCAGTTCCTCGCGAATCACGTCGGTGAGGCGGGCGGTGATCACTTGCTGCAGCAGTCTGGCGACGACGTCGTCTCGGCGCTCGATAGTGCCGTCCCCGGTAAAGAGGAACGTGACGCTTGCCTGATCGCCTTCGCCGGCCTGTGTCGTGTCGACAATGGCTCCGGCGGGCGGCAGCGGTTCGGCGAAATCGACGGACTCGACGCGACCCGTCGCCGGCAGCGTGCCGAGGTAGACGCGTGTCAACTCGGCTGCTTCAGAGATGTCGAAGTCCCCGTTGAAGGAGAATGCCCAGTCCGACGCGTCGCCAAACCGGTCGCGAAACACCGCTTCGACCTGCGCCGGCTCGACCGATTCGAGATCGTCGACGCTGAGGAGCTGGTATCGCGGATCGGTGTAGCGCGTCTCGGTCAGCAACTTGAAGCGCGCGTAGTTCGGATTGATCGAGGGATCCTCGGCAAGCGGCAGTTCGTTGTCGATGTACTGCTCAAGGGCCACGGGATCGACGCGCGGTTCGGTCATCACCAGGTGGATCAACTGGAACAGTGTCTCCATGTCGGTCGTCGCAGCGGACCCGTTCAAGCCCTCGGTGAAGACATCGATTGTCGCGTCGAGGACCACTTCTTTGTCCGCCAGGAACGCATCGATTGCGACCGGGTCGAACGACCCGACCCCGCTGTTCTCGACGACGTTCTCGGCAACCGCTGCGGCCGCGACATCTGTGTCGTCAAGCACCGTCGACCCTCCGGGGCTCCGGCCTTCGAACATGACCACGCCGTCAGTGATCGGGGTGTTGTTGAACGCGACGCTGACACCGTTCGGGAAGGTGAGCAGCGCCGGTTCGAAGAAGCTGATGACCGTGCCATCGGCGAGCTGTGTCACACCGATCTCATCGACCGGCGCTGGTGGCGTGAGGAGAGAGTCGCCGATCGCAGCAGCATCGGGTCGCGGCTCGACCTGACGCGATGACGCGTTTTCAGCCTGGGTGACGAACACGTCAGCCGCGGGTACGTCGCCGATCTCATCGGCAGGCGCCGTGACGAAGATGTGTGGCCCCGCAGCCTCGTAGCGGGTCACGAACATGTATGCGAGCGTCTCGGGAGTGGCGCGGTCGAGCACGGCGGTCACGTAGTCGAACCAGCGCTGAGCGGTCGGCAACGACTCTCCCTCGAGGACGTGGCGGACGTACTCATCGGCGTATGAGGCGTCCTGGCGCGAGTCGCGGCCATCGAAGTCGACTTGTGCGGCGCTGCGGCGAGCAGCGACGGAACGGTCGACCTCGTCCTGGGTGAAGCCATAGCGCAGCACTCGCTCGTACTCGTCGAGCACCGCCTGTGTCGAAGCTTCGAGGTCCGCTCCGTCAGCGGAGACGAAGATCTCGGGAGCATCGAGCAGGCGGACGAACCCACTGCCATCGACCGCGGCATCGTCGAACGGCGCCTCACCGCGCAGGGCATCATTCGCCAGGCGTGTGCCGATGATCTCGAAGGCGAGTTCCTGGTAGATGTCGCGTTGTACGACCGCCTCGCGGGAGCCGGACAGGTCGCGCGCGAGCGGGAGTGTCACGAACGCAAAGCCCTCTGAGACGTCCGGATCGTCGAACACCACCGCCCGCGCGTCGGTCGCAGGTTCGACGACCAGGTCGACGCGCTCGGGCGAATCACCTCGCGCATCCGCTGGCTGAAATCGTTCGACAATCTGGCGTTCGATGTCAGCAACATCGATGTCACCGACGACCACGACGGCTGCATTGTCCGGTCGGTACCAATCGTCGTAAAAGGCCCGCAGCGGACCGTCCGTGGTCGAACTGATCTCGTCGTCAGTACCGATCGGCTTGCGGTCCTCATAGGGCGACCCATCGAGAAAGAACCGCTGGATCTCGTCGAAGACTCGACCGTTGACGCTCTGCGCCGAGCCGCGCCATTCGTCGAGTACGACACCGCGCTCGGCCAGGACCTGGTCAGGATCGATCGTCGCTGCCGACAGCCATTGCTGCAGCACGTCGAGACCCGTGCTGACGGTCGACGGATCCGCCGTCGGCATCGTCAACTGGTACACGGTTTCGTCGTAGCTCGTGTATGCGTTGATGTCCGCACCAAAGCTGGCGCCGAAGCTACGCAGGACGGCGATGAGTTCGTTCTCCGGAAACTGCTCGGTGCCGTTGAACAGCATGTGTTCAAGGAAGTGAGCGCCGCCGCCCTGATCAGACTCTTGGAGTGCTGAGCCCGCGTCGATGCTCAGCCGCATTTCGACGCGGGCACCAGGATTGTCGTTCCGGCGGATCAGGTACCGCAGTCCGTTGTCGAGCGTGCCCAGCGTGATCGCCGGGTCGATGTCAGCGAGCGCAGGGAGCCCATCGGGGTCAGGTGCCACGATCGGCGTGGATGAGCCGTCGTTGACCGTTGGTGTGCCACCTGGGGTTGTGGTGCTGTCCGGAGGTTCGGTGGTCTCCGGTTCATCGATCGACGGCGTCGAGTTGCTCGACTCTTGGGTGACGCCCGACGATGAGGTGCACGCCGCGACGAGCAGACACGTCGCCACTCCGAAGGCGGTCGATCGTGCAACGGAACGACGACAGGATGGACCAGAGCGAGCGCCGAACATGATGCGGAGGCTAGATCCCGCCTCTCTGTCTTCGGTCAAACGACACCAGCGCCACGCACGACGAGCGGGAGACTGAAACCCGCGGCAGACTACGTCTCGTGGATTTGCCGCCCCCTGAACCGGCGCCGACGAACAACTTGCTGGCACCCGCCACCTCGGCTCGCGCTGATCTCCCCGCGCCAACATCGACCGCACCCAGCGTGCTCTCATCTCCACTTCGGGTCACCGGATTGACCAAGTCGTTCGGCACCAAGCTGGCGATCAACAACCTCTCGTTCGCCGTGCCGCAGGGCGCCTGCTACGGATTGGTCGGCCCGAACGGCAGCGGGAAGTCGACCACCATGCGCACCGTTGTCGGCTTGGTTCGACCCGACGCCGGTTCCATCGAGGTGTGCGGGATCGATGTCGCGCACGACGTAATGGCGACTCGACGCGCCATGGGGGTCATGCTCGATCCGCTCCAGCTGTTCGACCGGCTGACCGCGTGGGAGTTCGTCGACACCATCGGCGTGCTGCGCGGTCTTGACACTGCCACTGTTCGCGATCGAGCGACCGAGCTGTTCGACGTGCTCGATCTCAGCGAAGATGCACGTCGACCGATTGCCGGCTACAGCCACGGCATGCGGAAGAAGACAGCGTTGGCGGTGGCCATGCTTCCCCGCCCACAACTGGTGATGCTCGACGAGCCGTTCGAGGGTGTCGATCCGGTGTCGACTCGCGCCATGCGGCGCATGCTCGACCGCTTCCGATCCGGCGGCGGAACCGTGGTGCTCTCCACGCACGTGATGGACATCGTCGAGCGAGTGTGCGACCACGTCGGCGTCATCAACCGCGGCCAGCTCGTGGCATCTGGCCCGATCGACGAACTCCGCGATGGCCGGCGGCTCGAGGACGCATTCATCGACGTCGTGGGCGCCACAGACATCGACGACAGCGCCCTTGACTGGCTCGACCGTTGAAGATCGGGTCCGCGCAACTCGGGCGGCTCTTTGCCCGTCTGCGCTGGCGCATGCTGCGCGGCTCACTGCGCACACCCGGGGCCCAACGGTGGACCGTGCTGATCGGGTTGCTGGCCTCGGTGTTCCTGGGCGTGACGGGTGCTGTGGGACTCGCCGTCGCGGGTCAGCTCGCTGAAGACGGCACCGCACTGTTCGTGATCGCTGCAACCGGGATCACCCTCGCGGTCGTTGCGCTCGGCGTGGTCGCGGGCATCAGCCAACCGATCGATCCGCGTGTGCTTGCGACCGAACCATTGTCCGACAGACAGCTTGCAACCGGCCTCCTCGTCGGTTCAGCCTCCGGCCCACCCGGCCTCTCGGGTGGCCTCGTCGCGTTCGGAATGTTTGTTGGCGGCGTCCGCGGCATCTCCTCGGTGCCCGTTGTCGCCCTCGCTTCCATCGCCTTCGCAGCCACCTTGTTGCTGGCCTCGAGATCGACGATCAACGCCCTTGGCCTGTTCGCGACGCGTTTCCCGCGCGCAGGTCAGATCGTGGTGGGCATCATGAGCCTCGTCATCTACGGCGGATTTCAGTTCGTACCTCGCCTGGCCACCGGTTTGGACGGCAACGAACAACAACGCATCGCGTCGGTGCTGCAGTACACGCCGCCTGGTCAGCTCGGCCGGGCCATCGAGAACGCCGATCAACACCCACTCGCGGCAGTCGGGCACCTTGTGCTTGGGGCGCTCTGGCTTCCTGCGCTCGGCGCACTGTTCGTGTGGACGACGCGGGCACTGATCGTCGCGGTGCAGCGTCCCGATGCCACAGGTGCTGACCGATCATCGAAAGGGGCGGCTCGACGTCAACCGATTCGATCTCTGGCCCGCTGGGCCTGCGGGCGCGGAGCGATGGGCGCGTTGGCATGGCGCAGCGTGCTCACCCGGTTACGCACGCCCCGCACAGCGCTCGAAACCTTCACCGGGGCTGGCGTCGGTTTGGCCATCGTCCTCGTGCCGGCACTCCTGCGCGACGAGGTCGGCGCGGGCGCCGTGCTCGTCGGTGGTGCCGTGCAGCTGGCCGTGTTGTTCATCGCCGGCAACTCCTTTGGCTCCGACGGCCCCGCTCTGAGCAACGAACTGCTGTGCGGTGTCGACCCGGTGCTGTTCGTGCGCGCCAAGGCACGTTCGGTCCTCGTTGTCACTTCCCCCTTGGTCGTTGTCGGCCCACTGCTCGCCGCCTCGGTGAGCGGCGAGTGGCGATATCTGCCGGCGGGCTTCCTCGTCGGCGCCGGCGGACTGCTCGCAGGAACGGGCGGCGCGATGGTGCAGTCGACAATCGTCCCGATCGCCATCCCGGAGGGCGACAACCCGCTGGCCGGCGGCGACTCCGGCAAAGGGTGTCTTGCCGGCCTGATCCTTGCTGCGGTCGTCATGTCGCTCGCCGTCGTGACGCTGCCCGTTGCGCTCGGCTTGTTCTGGGCTGTCAGCTTCGGTTCGCTCTTCTGGGTGACCGCCTTTGCCGGCGCCACCGTCGCTGCCGGTGCGGGCGTTCTCGAACTCGGCATTCGGTACGCCACACGCCACTGGCGTCGCAGCGAGCCCGAGATCTACGCCGCGGTGATCCCGACCAGTTAGTGGTCTACCGAGAGGTGCTCGACGCTGTCGCCGACGCGCACCTCGCCTGGACGAGCGACGATCGCGCCGATCGAAAGAAAGGTGTCACGCTCAGCGTTGATCTGCTTGAGTAGCTCGATGTCGCGATCGAGACCGGGCTGCGGACGGGTGACCATGACACAGCGATCGATCTGCTTGCACACCGCCAACTCGGCGCCGTCGTCGCCACCGAGACGAATGTGGTCCCCGACGAAGTCGTCTTCGCCGGATCCATCCACGACGATGTTGGTCCGAAAGCGGCGGATGTCCCAGTCGCCGAGCGATCCGGTCGAGACCAGAGACAGTCGGCTCCACTTTGAGTCGTGCCATGCGCCTTCCGGACCGGTCCACGACACCCAGTTCGCGTCGTTCTCGAAGTCGATCGGCGCCTCATAGGTGCCTCCTTCGTCACCCGCCTTGCGGAGTTGAACTTCCTGACCGAGCCAACGCGAGAGCGCGGCGCTGGCAGAGCGCTCGTCGACATCACCGGTCTCAGGCAGCGTGAGCATCAGCTCGCCGTCTTCGATGCGCGCCGACGCAAAGAGCAGTTGAGGCGAGCGGCGAGCCGTGAGGACCGTTCCCGTGGCAACGTCGAAGACACCCCAACCTCGATCACCAACGATGCCCAGCTCGTCGATGGACGCTGATTCGAGCTGCTCGCCTCCAATCGACTTCACCGGATAACGCCAGAGCTGAGTGACCTGCATCCACTCCAAGGTAGGCGAACGTCCGGTCCCATTCTGTCGGTGGAGAATGCGACTGCGTCTGGCCGCATCAGACCGGGTTGGGTAAACTCCTTCGATGAGCGAACCCACCGACACGATCAGCCAGGCCGACGTCGACGAGGCTGGCGCCGCGCCGACCAATTCCGCCGTTGAGCTGAACGAAGAGCTGCTCGTCGAGGAGATCTCCATCGACGGCATGTGCGGCGTCTACTGAGCCCACGAAGCATCTCAGTCAGAATTTCATGCTCGACGCCACGCTGACCCTGCATCCACAGGTCGCGCTGCGCCCCGAACCTTTCGGCGCGCTGGCGTACCACTACGGAAACCGCAAGCTGATCTTCCTGAAGCACCCCGACGTGGTCCGCGTCGTCGAGTCCCTCGATGGCACCGCAACGGTTGCCGAGACCCTTGCCGCCTGCCACATCGACGAGGCCCGTTGGCCGTCGTTCGAACAGGCACTCACCAACCTGCAGACATCGGAGATGCTCCAATGAGCAAGACCCAACTCGTTGAACAGCTCAAGGGCGGCCTTGATGCCCCCATTTGCCTGACCTGGGAACTCACGTACGCGTGCAACCTCGAATGCGTGCACTGCCTGTCGTCGTCAGGGCAACGCGACCCGCGGGAGCTCACGACCGACGAGGCCAAGGCGGTACTCGACGAGCTGCACGACCTCCAGGTCTTCTACATCAATATCGGCGGCGGCGAGCCGATGATCCGGCGCGACTTCTTCGAGCTGCTGGAGTATTCGATCGGCCGCGGCATCGGTGTGAAGTTCTCCACGAACGGTGCGTTCATCGACGCAACCAAAGCCAAGCGCCTCACCGAGATGGACTATCTCGACATCCAGATCAGTCTCGATGGCACCGACGCAGTCACGAACGATGCGGTCCGCGGCGAGGGCTCGTACGACACAGCGATCGCAGCGATGCAGCACTTGCAAGACGCCGGGTTCGGCGAATTCAAGATTTCCGTCGTCGTCACACGCCACAACGTCGATCAGCTGGACGAGTTCAAGGCGCTGGCCGACGAGTACGGCGCACAGCTCCGCATCACCCGCCTGCGTCCGTCAGGCCGCGGTGCCGACAGCTGGCATGACCTGCATCCGACACAGGCACAGCAGCGACAGATCTACGACTGGCTCATCCTGAACGGCGAGAACGTACTCACCGGCGATTCGTTCTTCCACCTGAACGCGCTCGGCGAAGAGCCCCTGCCCGGCCTCAACATGTGTGGCGCAGGCCGCGTGGTGTGTCTCATCGACCCGATCGGCGACGTGTACGCATGCCCCTTCGTCATCCACGACGAGTTCAAGGCCGGGTCAGTGCGCGACGAGGGCGGATTCAGCCACGTGTGGAAGCAGAGTGACCTGTTCACAGAGCTGCGCGAGCCGCAATCTGCTGGTGCTTGTGCCTCATGCGGCAGCTACGACGCCTGCCAGGGCGGTTGCATGGCCGCCAAGTTCTTCACTGGCATCCCGCTCGATGGCCCTGACCCTGAGTGCGTGAGCGGCCACGGTGAAGCTGCGCTGCTCGCGGCGTCGTCAATTCAAGCTCCGAAACCGATGATGGATCACTCCAAGCCATCACGCGTCGCGGTCACGATCGGCCGCCGCTAACGACGACTTGGTGCCAGGCACCAAGTCGTCTCGTCAGTCCAACGTGAGGTCGTGTTGATACGACTTTTCGAGTGTGGTGCGCATCCGGTCGCCCTCCAGGCCCAACTGGGTGCTCGCAATTTCGGCGAGATCAGGCGTTGCGGCATGTCCGACCCACGACTCGACGTTCCACACTTCGCCACGACGGAAGGCCTTGGCGCAGTGCACGTAGAGTTCCGCCACCTCAACGACGATTGCAAGCTTGGGCCGACGCAGTTCGGTCGTGAAGCTGTCCAGCACGGACGAGTCAGTCGTGAGCATCGCTGGACCTTTGATGCGGAGTGTCTCGTCCTTGCCCGGCATCACCAACAGCAGTCCCACGTACGGATGTCTCACGATGTTTTCGAGGCTGTCGAGCCGATTGTTGCCGTTCAGGTCAGGAATCGCGACGTGGCGGTCGTCAAGTCGTTGGACGAAGCCGGGCGGACCACCGCGCGGTGACGTATCAATGGATCCCGCGCCGTCAGTGGTCGAGATGACCACGAATGGGCAGCGGTCGACGAACGCTGCGGACGACTCGTCGATCGTGTCAAACACTTTGTTCGCAGCAACGGCGCTCGGCTCGCGATACATCTCGCGCAATCCATCGATGTCGTTGATGCGGTTCATGATCTCCATCTGCTGAGCTTCTCACAGCGGCTGGCCCTCCGAGGGGCGTCAGGGAGCGATGACCGCCGGCGGGGCATCGTCGGTGACGAACTCGACCTGCTGCACTGCCCGGGTCATCGCGACGTACAGCAGGCGGGCGCCGCGCGGCGTGGGAGTGCTGCCACCCTCGTGCAGGATGGCGTGCGGGTTGACGACGATCACCCCATCGAATTCGAGGCCTTTCACAGCTTCCGGGCCGAAGATCGGAATCTGGCTGCGGTCCAACTCATGCACGTGATCGGTCGCGCTCAGATCATGTTGGGCAAGTGCAGTCGCAATGGCATCGTGCAGTTCGAGGGGGGCGACAACACCGGTGTTCCTGTGGCGTGACTTCATCGCCACAACGGCTGCGGCGGTCGCAGCCGGTAACTCCGTCGAGGCGCTGCGGTGCCAACTCGGCGCTGCCCCGGCGAGGCGCACGCTCCTACTCTCGGTGGCGTCAACAGCGGTGAGTGGCAGGAGACGATTCGCCACCGTGAGGATCGGTTCAGGCACGCGGTAGCCGATGGTGAGATCGGCAATCGTGCCATTGGTTCCGGCCGGACCAAGGTGGGCGAAGACCTCGGACCATTGTTCCTGGCCCGCAGGCGTCGTCGATTGAGCAACGTCGCCGACGAGCGTCATCGAGGTCGACGGGCTGCGACGACCGATCACGCGCAACGCCACAGCGGAGTGATCCTGAGCCTCGTCGACAATCACGTGCCCATAGGTGAAGGGCGACCCGTTCAGGAGCGAGTTCGCTTCGTCGATGAGTAGTTGGTCGGCGCTCGTCCAAGCGCGCTTCTTTCCTTTCGGGCCGGCCACCATGTTGTCGACGAGTTTGGTCGGCTTCTGCGTTGGCCACGCCTTGTTGATGGCCGTCTTCAGCGGGCCCGCGCTCGACCACGCTGCGTCCTCTCCGGTTCGTTGCAGGAGCGCTCGTTTCGCCAGAGCCGTGACACGAACACGCCGCTCGTTGATGGGACTCGTCCCGCCCTTCGCAGTCTCGAGCCAGGTTGAGATCTCATCGACGGTGAAGATGTGATTGCGTGCACCGATCGGCACGGCAACGTCGTCGGGCGGTGGCTGAATCGCGGCGAGCGCAGCCGTTTCTAGGTCGCCCAGCCGGTCGGCGGAACCCTTCCAACGTGCTGACTCGACGTCGTCGACCAGGGTGACCTCGACACGCGGGATACAGAGATCGTCGATTGTCGATTGACGAACGCTGCGCTCGCCGAGTGACGGCAACACGTTGCCGATGTAATCGAGGAACGCCCGGTTCGGGCCGACAACGAGCACCCCGTCGCGTGCGAGACGACCGCGATGTTCGAACATGAGATAGGCGGCACGGTGCAGTGCGACAGCGGTCTTGCCGGTTCCTGGCCCGCCCTGCACGATGAGGACCTGATCAATGTCGGAGCGGATAACGACGTCCTGTTCGCCCTGAATCGTGGCGACGATTTCGCGCATCTCACCACTGCGCTCGGCACCGATCTCAGCGAGTACCGGGTCAGGGATGCCACCGGCGACGTCGCTCCCGTCAGGGTCATCGAGTTGTTCGTCGAGATACGCGATGAGTTCGCCGTCGTCCAGCGTGAACCGACGCCGAAAATCAACACCGAGCGCGTCGACCGCAGTCGCGCGGTAAAACGGCGCGGCAATCGGGGCACGCCAATCGACGACCACGGGGTCATGGTTGTCGTCCTCGATGTGCCGTCGGCCGACGTACCACCGGTCGACACCGCCGCGATCGTCCCCACAGTCGATTCTTCCGAAGAAGTCGCCAGCACCGGGCCCACCAAGATCCTCAATGGCATCGGCGACGGTGACTTCGATGTATTCCTTCGTGATCTCATCAGCCGCGCTCTCAGGATCGACTGCGGAAAGCCGCTCAACCATCCGACTCCGCGACTGTCGCGAGAAGGCGAGGTGGGCCTGCTCCGCGGCGAGATCGGGAAACAGTTCGGCGTCCACAGGGCAAGCGACGCTACCCGATCCCATCATCGGCACCCTCCCACCCTTCGGCGGTCGACAGTGAGGTGTGAGCCGGGTCGCGGGATCCGACGGCGGACGTGCAAAGATCCCGCACTGTGTTGGCGGTACTGCTCATCATCGTGTCGTACGTGCTGGGCACGTTCCCCAGCGCGATCCTCATTGCGCGCGCCAACGGCATCGAGATCTCTTCCTTCGGCTCGGGCAACCCGGGAGCGTCGAATGTCACTCGCGCCCTCGGTTGGAGGAAAGGCATCTGGGTCTACATCCTCGACGCGCTCAAGGCTGCAATCGCCACTGGTCTCGGGCTTGGCATGGGGTTCGACTGGGCTGGCACGGGTCGCCCGCTTGCCTACGCCTGTGCCGCAGCGGCGATTCTCGGCCACATGTTTCCGGTCTTCCGCCACTTCAAAGGCGGCAAAGGTGTGGCGTGCGGGTCCGGCGTGATCATGGTGTTACAGCCGGTGCTCGGCCTCGCCATTCCGGTGGTGTGGTGGACCATCAGCAAAGTCACCGGCAAAGCCGCCGTCGGGTCGATTGTGACCGTTGCTCTGGTTCCCCTCGGGCTCGCATTGCTCGGACGGCCGGCCTGGGAGTTCGTTGCGACGGCCGGATTGTCGGCGCTCATCCTTGTCAAACACTGGCGAAACTTCGGCCGGCTAATTCGGCGCGAAGAACCCTCGCTCCGCGACACTTAGCACGTGATGCAACTGCTCTCACCGCTCCACATCGGCGATCGCACGGCTCCCAGCCGAGTGATGTTCGGTCCCCACGTCACCAATCTCGGCGCGGACGACCGCAGCCTGACCCGTCGGCACACCGCGTACTACGAGCGGCGCGCCAGCGGCGGCGCCGGCATCGTGGTCGTCGAAGGCGCCTCGGTCCACCCGAGCGACTGGCCGTACGAGCGCGCACCCCTGGCCGCAGAGTGCACGGACGGGTGGTCAGCAATTGCCGCCGCCGTGCAGGCTCACGGCGCGCTGGCCGTTGCCTCCCTTGACCACGCGGGCGGGCAAGGATCCTCGGCATACAGCCAGGCGCCCCTCTGGGCGCCGTCGCGTGTCCCCGAGGTGAACGCCCGCGAGGTGCCGAAGTGGATGGAGGCCGATGACATAGACGCAGTCATCGCCGGTTTCGTGGCCGGTTCGGCTCGCGCCTGTGCTGCGGGAATGGACGGCGTCGAGATCAATGCCGGTCAGCACAGTCTCGTTCGCCAGTTCATGTCTGGGCTGACCAACCATCGCGACGATGAGTGGGGGACGGACAAACTGCACTTTGCGCGCCGAGTGATCGAAGCCATCCGGGCAGGCGGCCTCAGCGAAGGATGCGTCCTCGGACTGCGGCTCTCTTGCGATGAGCTCGCCCCGTGGGCCGGCATCACCCCTGAGATGGCTCCGGCCATCGCGGTCGAACTGGCCGCCGCCGGCCTCGACTACCTCGTCGTCACACGTGGCTCAATCTATTCGGTCGAGAAGACGCGACCCGATTTCCATGAGGGCACCGGATTCAACATCGAGGTGTGCCGTGCGGTACGCGCTGCGCTCCGTGCTGCGGGGCACGAAATCCCCGTCTTTCTCCAAGGGTCGATCGTCGAGTTCGGCCAGGCCGAATGGGCGCTGGGCGGCTACGACGACGATGCGCTCGCCGATGGCATCGAGATGACGCGGGCACAGATCGCTGACCCCGACCTCGTCACGAAGTTGCGCCACGACGCGGGCGACCAGGTCCGGCCGTGCACTCGCTGCAACCAAACCTGCCAAGTGCGCGACGCACGAAATCCGATCGTCACCTGCGTCGGTGAACCGACAAGCGGCCGCGAGACCGAAGACCCTGACTGGTACGAACCGACATCGTCGCCGCAGACCGTCAACGTCATCGGCGCAGGGCCGGCCGGCCTCGAAGCGGCTCGTGTTGCACTGTTGCGTGGACACCGAGTCCAGCTCATCGAACGCTCCGACGCTCTTGGTGGGGCCGCCGCAGTCGCTGGTCCTCACGGCGAACTGATCGAGTGGTATCGACGTGAGCACGAGCGACTCGGCACGCCGATCCACACGGGCGTGATGAGCTTGGACGACGACCCCAACGCGGTGTGGGTGCAGTGCACCGGAGGCCAGCCCGGACGGCGTGACTATTCGGTCGCCGACGATGCCGTGCCACTCCTTGACGTCCTTGACGTCCGGCGTGGCGCTGAACTGCCAGAGGGAATCATCGTGCTGCTCGACTTGATCGGCGGACCGATTGCCGTCTCGCTTGCCGAGGAACTTGGGGACCGCGCGGTGCTGGTGACCCAGGACAACATTGCCGGCAACGAATTGTCTCGCACCGGCGACCTGGCCCCCGCCAACTCACGCCTCGCTCAGCAGGGCGTCACTATCGAGCGACGTTCCATCGTTCGTGCGATCACGGCCGAGGGCGCAGTACTCGAAGATCGTTTCAACGGTGAGCGTCGCACGATCGCCTGCGCAGCCGTTGTCGATTGCGGATTTCGGCTCCCGACCGACCCGATCGATGGGGTGGCGCTGCGCGCCGGCGACGCGGTGGCGCCACGAACCGTGCACGAAGCGATCCTCGAAGCCCGCCGCGTCGCCCACTCGATCTAACAACGCCCGTTTGCGTCCGGATTTCTGCGGACCGGTCCGCAGAAATCCGGACGCAGACGACGTCTCAGGCGGGAACGCCGTCGGCGGCAAAGAGCGCCGGCCAGCCACCGGTGTGGACAAAGACCACATCGCTGTTGCCAAAGCGTCCCTCGTCCGCCAGGCCGAGCGCACCGGACAGACCCTTGCCCGAGTAGGTCCGGTCGAGCAGCCATCCGCCGTTCGTTGCCGCCCAACGGATCGCCTCATCGCCCGCCTCGGCCGGCACGGCGTAGTCGTCGCCAATCCATCGGATGTCGACTTCGACATCGGCCGGATCGACCCGGACATCGGGCAACTGCATCAGGTCCAGCGTCTCATTGGCCAGCTCTGCCACGTCGGGCCTGCCAATGTTCACTCCCTTGGCCACGCCGATACCGATGACGTCGGGCACGACCCGACCAGCGGCAATGAGCGCGGCCCGTCCGGCAAGCATGCCTGCATGCGTGCCACCGCTGGAGGAGGTGAACACCACCGTGGAGGGCATCATGAGTCGGTCAGCGCACTGATCGACCAGTTCAACGAAACCGGCCGCGTACCCGAGCGCACCAATGGCAGTGCTGCCGCCGATCGGAATCGAGTACGGCTCGAGCCCCCCGTCCGCGAGCTGGTTGGTCAGCGCCTCGCGCGCAATTTCCAGTTCGCCCCAGTGACTCTCGGCGGCGCCGGTGAAGTGCAGCTGTGCCCCGAACAGCGACGACAACAGCTGATTACCGGTCGCCGTCTCAGGTTCATCACCCGCCAGAATCAGGTGGACTTCCATGCCGAGTCGGGCCCCAGCTGCAGCGGTCATTCGACAGTGATTCGACTGGGCAGCGCCGACGGTCACCAGCGCTCGGGCGCCGACACGCTGGGCATCACCACACAGGAATTCGAGCTTGCGAGCCTTGTTGCCACCCCCACCCAGGCCAGTCAGATCATCCCTTTTCACCCAGAGTCGAGCGCCGCCACCGACGATCGGGCCCCGCTCGAGCGCGGTCGGAGTCGTCGCAAGGGAGGCTCTGTCGAGGTGCTCGAACATGACTGGCATGCTAGGCACACATGTCAATGACCACGGACTGGAACCCGCTACTACGTGATGAATTCTCGAAGCCCTACTGGGTCGACCTGCAGGCGTTCATCGCTGAAGAACGCGCTGAGCACTCGGTGTACCCGCCTCACGACGAGGTGTTCGCCGCACTGCGCCTGACGCAGCACAGCGACACCAAGGTGATGGTGTTGGGCCAAGACCCCTACCACGGCGCCGGCCAGGCGCACGGCCTCGCCTTCTCGGTCCGCCGAGACGTGCGCATTCCACCGTCGTTGCGGAACATCTATACAGAACTCCACGATGATCTCGGCATCCCCATCGCCGATCACGGCAACCTCGAACGTTGGGCACGACAGGGAGTGCTGCTCCTCAACACCACGCTGACCGTTCGCGCCGGCCAGGCCGCATCGCATCAGAAGCACGGCTGGGAGGAGTTCACCGATCAGGTCATCCAGACGGTCAACAACAAGACGGAGCCCGTGGTGTTCATGCTGTGGGGCAATGCGGCACGACGCAAGGCCGACCTCATCGACGTGCAACGGCACACCGTGATCGAATCGCCACACCCCTCACCGTTCAGCGCACGCAACGGCTTCTTCGGCAGCAAGCCGTTCAGCCGGGCCAACGCTGCATTGATCGCTGCGGACCGCGAGCCGATCGATTGGCGAGTCGACGACTTGGCTGATCAGGTGCCGGAACAGGCAGACTGACCCATCATGGGATGGCAGACCAGCACGCGGGTGATGAAGGCCCGCGCGAGGAACCACACGATCGACATCATCGTCGAGATGCTCGACGGGTGGCGCCGTCATCTCTCGGGGCGCAACGCATCTCTGTTGGCCTTCTTCACGTTCCTCTCGATCTTCCCGCTCATGCTGGCGGCAACCAGCATTCTGGGACTCGTGCTTGAAGACAATGACGAGCTCCGTAACCGGATCATCGACAGCGCTGCTGACGAGATCCCGGTCATCGGCGCCGATCTCAAGTCCGACCCCGATTCGATCAATGGTTCGCTCTGGGTCGTCGTCGTCGGCATCGCCGGCGCCCTGTGGTCGTCGACGAAGGCGTTTGTCGGACTCCAAGGCGCACTCGACGACACCTGGGAGGTTCCAGTCGATGACCGGCACGGCATGCCAGAGCAACGCGGGCGCGCCATCGTCGGACTCCTCATCCTCGGTACCGCTCAAGTCGGCAGCATCACGATCACGGCGATCGTCAACGCAGCGAATCTCCCCGGCATCAGCCAACTCCTGGTGGCCCTCGGAACCGTGGTCGTCAACATTGTGGTGATCGCGTCCATGTATCGATTCCTGACCAGCGCCAGCCCCAGCTTTGGCGACGTGTGGCCAGGCGCGATCATGGCCGGCATTATCTTCAGCGTGCTCCACTACTTCGGGCCACGGTTGGTCGAGACGATCACAAAGAACGCCAGCGACACCTATGGCACGTTCGCCATCGTGCTCGGCTTGATCACGTGGCTCGGCTTCGTCGCCATCGGGACGCTGATGGCCGCAGAGCTGAACGCTGCGATCGTTCGCCGCCGCAACGCAGGGCCCTACCCCACAATGGGTCCCGAGTTTGACCTTCCGATCCGAGCCTGAGTGACGTCGGGGTCTGGCCTCGACGTCAGTGACTGACGCAACTCAGGCACCAACGACGAGGTAGCCGTCGATCTCAGTGAGAAGATCCGACGTCGGCCGGCTCGGGAGGGGGTGGCCCAGGTCCCTGGAGCGCACTTCGCCGATCCATTGGCTGTGCTGGTACTCGTGGTTGGTCACTGCCAGCAGGAGCCCGACGGCAATGAATTCAAGTTGCTGCGGGGCCCCAACGTCACCGCTCGCGATGTTGCCGATGCGGAGGTGGAGTCGTTCAGCAGCAGTGTTGCGGTAGCCGCGGAGGCGGGCCAGGTCGGGCAAGTCGCCGCGATCGGGCTCGGGGGTTGCGCTGTCCATCAGGCGGTCGAGCGCATCGTCGATCGGTGGCTCGGCTGCAGTGAGGTTGCGCACCATGTAATGCGACACCGCTGCTTGGTGGCCGAGATGCCAACCGATCGCACTCGAGTTCGGAGAGGGACGCCAATGCACTTCGTCCTGCGTGAGGTCCGCCCAAAGTTCGTCGGTGTAGGCAACCGCACGATCGTGTTCAACGAGCAGCTCAGCAATCGAGAAGCGAGAGGTGGTCATGAGGCAGTCTCCGTCGTTGGCGCCATGAAAATGTCGGCGGTGATCGTTTGAGCGGCGCGTTCGGCAGCGACCAGCGCGCCTTCAATGTGGCCAGGAAATTCTGGAGCCGTCTCCGTCGAGGCCCAGTGCAGCCGCCCATCGGCTGCGGGCTGGCAGTACCGAGGGTCGCCGAAGTGCTCGTAGGTCGTGAGTCGTTCGACATCGGTTGGTGATGTGTCGCGTTCAGCGCGCCAATCCCGAATGTGCAGGGCATCGACGTCAGCAGCGTTGGAACCGAACATGGTGACGAGCTGTTCGAGGACGGCCGACCGAGTGACCGTTGGTTCACCGACGCGACCAGCCGGAACGAACCCGAACAGCGCGCCGGGCACGCCATCGACGCCGCTCATGTCGTGGACTTCGCGTATCGGACCCACATGGCTGATGGCTGATCCCGACAGCCCAGCGCGCCTCCAGAACGCATCGGGGTACCGAGCCACGACCTTCGTGATCCCTCCCATCCACACCGGCGTGCGTCGGGCAAGACTCACGAGCCCGGCGGGAAGGTCCGGGTCGAACGTGAGCCGTTCCATGGCGAGGGCCGGCGGAAGCGCCAGCACGACGTGCCGGGCGGATACGTCGCCAGATGTTGTCACGACGTCGACCAGGCCAGCACGCTGGAACGAGATCGTCGTGGCTTCGGTCGACAGACGAACGGTGCCGGCAGGGAGTTCAGCGACCACGGCCCGGGTCAGCGAATCGGCGCCGCGGACGAATCGGCCGGAGGGCACGTCAATCGGATTGCCGTGCAAGCGCTGCACCCCGCTCGGGTCGTGATACGTCGCATCCCCCGCAAGGTGTTGCTCATATACCGGCACGCCGAGCTCGGCGATCAACCGCTGAACGCGCGGCTCGTTCGGCCAAAACCATGTTGCGCCAAGGTCGAGCCCATCGACTGAGTCGAGACGACCTCCCACTCGGTTGCGAGCTTCGAGGACCGCGACCGACAGACCTGCCGCATCGAGATGTCGGGCAGTTGCCAGACCCGAGATACCTGCGCCGATGATCGCCACATCGACGTCGGGAGCCTTCACGCAGGGAACAACCCGCCCGGTCACGGATTTAGTCCGCCAGGCGGGTGGCAATCGCGCTCGCGCTCTCAAGGGTCCGATGAACCGGGCACTTGTCGGCAATGGCGAGCAGCTTCTGCTTGTCCTCGGCGGTGAGGTCATCACCCTCGATGGTGATCACGCGCTCGAAGCGGTCGATCATCGTGGCCCGGCCGGTCGCGATCTCAGCGAACACGTTGTCGTTGTCAGCGCATTCGGCGCAGTCGTCGGCATGCACCTTTCCATGACTCACCTCGACGGTCACCCGATCAAGCGGCAGCTTCTTGCGGTCGGCGTACATCCGCAGCGTCATCGACGTGCACGCACCGAGCGCAGCGCCCAGGAAGTCGTAGGGCGCTGGGCCCGCATCGAAGCCGCCGATCGAGGTCGGCTCGTCCGCGAGGAGTCGGTGTTGCCCGACGACAACGTGGTTGAGGAATGGACCTTGCGCCGTTTCGGCCACGACGACCGGAGCCGATGCAACTGGCGCAGCCAAGGCGCCGCTCTGATCGTCGACGTATCGCTTTGCGAAGCCCGCAATCATCGATGCAGCGAACGCAGCGTCAATCGGATCGGTGAGGAGGTGATCAGCACCGTCGAGCGACACGAAACTTTTCGGGTGCCTGGCCGCATCGAAAATGTCACCCGCATTCTCGATGCCAACGGTGTTGTCGACCGGAGAGTGCAGGATGAGGTTGGCCTTCCTCGACTCGGCGACTCGGTCCGTCACGACATGATTGCGGAGATCGTCGAGGAACTGCTGTCGGATGGTGAATGTGCGTCCTGCAAGTTGCACGTTGGCCTCGCCCGTCGCGGCGATCTCGTCGACAGCGTCGGCAAAGACGCCGGTGACGTGTTCCGGGTCCGCCGGTGCGCCAATCGTCGCAACAGCGCGGACTTCATCGATGGCATCGGCGATTGCCAAGACCGCAGCACCGCCGAGCGAGTGCCCAATCAAGAGCTGTGGGGCTTGGTGCGCGTTGCGGAGCCACTCCGCGGCAGCCAGAACATCGTCGGTGTTCGACGTGAAGTTCGTGTTGGCGAACTCGCCGTCACTCTTGCCGAGGCCGGTGAAGTCGAAGCGCAGGACACCAAACCCTGAGTCGGTCAGCGCCGTCGCGATTCGCGACGCAGCCTTGACGTCTTTCCCACATGTGAAGCAGTGCGCAAACAAGGCAAAAGCAATCGGCGGCCCCGCTGGAAGGTCAAGCCGAGCGGCGAGTTCGTCGCCCTGCGAGCCGGGGAACGTAATTCGTTCGATGCGTGCACTCATGTTTCGAACGTATCGGGCGCTCGCACCGAGCGCCCGAGAACAGCACAAGGAACCTGTGCCACCCGTGCGGTTCAGCCCGCGCGCTTCGGGCGCGGGGACTACCATCTCCCCGGATGGCAGCGAGGACTGACGCATGAGCGCCGCGATTCTCGCCGCTGGCGAGTCGACGATCGGCCCGACACTCGCCGTGATCGTCGGGGCCGGCATGGTTGCGCAGTGGTTGGCCTGGCGAGCGCAGGTGCCTTCGATCATCGCGCTGCTGCTCGCCGGACTGTTGCTCGGCCCGGTCACCGGTGTGATCGACCCGGACGAACTACTCGGCGGCACGCTCTTCCCGCTCGTCTCGCTGTCAGTGGCCATCATCTTGTTCGAGGGCGGACTCGACCTGCCGCCACGCGAGCTCCGAAACACCGGAACGGTTGTGCGTCGACTGATCACTATCGGTGCAGTCCTCACCTTCCTCGTCGGCTGGTACGCCTCACGCGAAATTTTCGGCATCTCGAATCAGGCCGCGATCGTGCTCGGCGCAGTGCTGGTCGTCACCGGGCCGACCGTCGTCGGGCCGCTGCTGCGTTTCGTCCGGCCGGCTGGGCGAACCGGACCAATTCTTCGTGCCGAAGGTGTACTGATCGACCCGATCGGAGCCACGGCCGCACTGCTTGCATTCGAGATCGTGCTGCTCGAAGACGCCAACGAAGCCCTCCTCCGAGTCGCCGGCATCCTGGTGCTCACCCTCGTGGCCGGGGCCGGAATCGGCCTCTTGGCGGCCTACGTCCTCGATGAGGCCCTGCGCCGGTTCCTCATTCCTGATCAGTTGATCGTGCCCGTCACGTTCGCTGTCGTGATCGCGACGTTCGTGGCGGCCAACGAAATCCAGGAAGAGTCAGGCCTCGTCACGGTGACCGTGCTCGGCATGTACTTGGCGCGACGCGAGACCTCGACGGTGCGACACGTCCTCGAGTTCAGCGAAAGCTTGCGCACGCTGCTGATCTCGGCACTCTTCATCTTGTTGGCAGCCCGTATCCAGGCTGATCAACTGCGTGACGTCTTACTCCCGGCACTCGGCTTCCTCGCCGTCATGGTCTTCGTCGCACGCCCGTTGTCGGTGCTCGTCTCGACTGTTCGCACCGCACTCACGTGGCGCGAGCGCATCTTCCTCACGATGATGGCGCCACGCGGCATCGTGGCCGCGGCCGTGTCGGCGATCTTCGCGATTCGCATGGAAGAGGAGAACATCGCTGACGCTGACCAGATCGTGCCGATCGTGTTCCTCGTCATCATTGGCACCATCGTCGTCTACGGATTTTTCTCGGGCCCTGCAGCCCGATGGCTCGGTCTCGCCGAGGCCCAGGTCGACGGTGTGCTGATCGCCGGAGCCCATGCGCCATCGCGTGGAATCGCCTTGCAGTTGAAAGCGCACGGCATCAAGACGTTGCTGATCGACACCGATCCGTACAACGTGACGCGATCGATCTCGAACGGGTTGCAAGCGCGGCGTCTCAGCGTGCTCGCCGAAGACGCAGCACACGACCTTGACCTGCGCGGCATTGGGCGAATGCTGGCGTTCACGTCGAACGACGAGGTCAACGCGTTGGCCACCGCGCGGTTTGCACGCGTCTTCGGCCGCCGCGAGGTGTTCCAGCTCTCACCGGGCAAGCGACGCTCCGGCGAGCAGGCGGTTCCGAGCGAGTACCTCGGCCGTCAGATCGGTATCGAGGGGCTCACGTATGCCACCGTCGATGAACGGGCTCGCCAGGGTTGGAAGGTCCGGACGAGTCCGGTGGGCAGCGTGCTTGAGGCTGCGGTCGAGAACGATCTGTTCATTCCGATCATCAGGGTGATCGACGAACGGATGGCGTTCCTCTGCCGCAACGACGCGTTGCCCGTTGCCGGAACGGTGATCGGTATCGCCGCGCCGTCGTTCCAGCACGAACTCGACAACGCAGCTCGCGATGCGACTGAACCGGCACCCGCCGAGACGCCCACACCCTGACGCTGACTCAGTCGCCTGCGGCGCTCGCAACCGAGCTGTCAGGGTGAAACGCGATCCACGCGAACCAGAAGGTGTCAACGTGGACGACCTGATCGAGATGCGCGCCGGCGAGTTCGCCATCGATTGCTTTGCCGAAGATGTTCCAAGTCGATCCAGTTTCGGCGTCAGTGATCACACCATCGATTGCAGAGAAGGTGAGCGTCTCATCGCCGACCACGGGGCTGAACACGCCGGTCGCGCCAACGTCGACGCCGCCTGATACCTCGCTGGCGTCAAGTGCCGACGCGCTCCCCGGCACCCAGAACGCAACCACGGGTTCACCGGCGAGCTGGGTCTCGATCGCCCCGGCGGCGCGGAGCTCCAGAAGCGGAAACGCCGTAGCGGCGGCGCCGGAGGTCGTGCCGACCATGCGGGTCATTGCTGTGTACCGGCCATCCACCTCACCCTCGAACAGGAACGGGTCGGCTCCGACGTCGTCGTAACCCGGATACGGATTGGTCCCGTAGGGGCGATCCGCACCGGTGTCGCGCGAGAGAACGAGACCGTCAGGGTAGGCATCCCGCCACTCCTCGAACCCGACGATCGTCGACGGGTAGTCGACCAGTTCGGCCTCACCAAGCGCTCCGTACAGTGGCCGACTTGCGAAGTGACTCCAGAGCGTTCTCGTTTGCCGGTCGTACATCACCAGACTGGAGTTGTAGAGCAATCCGGACACTCCGAACTCAAGAACGCGACCCTCAACGCGCCGGTCAACGACCGTTGCGGAGTTGCACAACGGGCAGTACTGCACCGCAACCGGAACACCACCGACGGTGTCGTTGACGATCTCGTGCCAGACCATGACATCGATGGGATAGGCCCGAGCATCGCCGTTGATCTCCACCGCCAGCACGGGTGACGTCGGCGCGAGGTAGTCGACACTCGAGGCTGCATGAAAGACGGGATTGCTGATCGATGGGATCCCGTCCGGCGGCGGCCCACCGGACCGCAGCTGAGACAGATCAATCGTTGGCTCGGGCAGTTCCGGGAGGGGGTCTCTGAACGTGGTGAGCCCGGGACGCGTGTCCTCCCTCGGGCTCGGTTCCGTGCGCTCGACCTCGACGACAACGGGTCCCGCCTCGCCGTCACCAGTGATCGGTGACGACGCTCCGCCACCTGACTCGTCGGCGTCGACCGGGCCGCACGCCGCAGCCAACAGGCCCGCGACCGCCACACCGACGACGAGTCGACCGGTGGCTTTCTGACGGGTTGACGATGTGCGCCTCATGCATCTACTCAACTTCGCCCGCGATCCCCGCGTTCCGCGCGACCGCGAACCGTTTGCGAAACACGGACTGCCACCGAACTGAGCTGAGCCGGCGGGATGTCGTCGATCGCGGCCATGTGCCATTGTTCCAACCGTGTTGAACGCCCCCGCAACCATCTCGTCTCTCTTCGTCTACGGCACGCTGCGACCCGGAGACGTCCGCTGGCACCATCTCGCACCGTTCGTTGTTGACGAAGGGTGGGACGACACCGCCGCCGGCTCTGTGTTCGACACCGGCCTCGATTACCCAGCAGCAATGTTCGACAACTCCGGCACAATCCGTGGCCGGACCTACTCGCTACTCAGCGTGTCCATCGATCAGTGCCTTGCGCTCCTCGACGATGTCGAGGGCGTCGTCGACGGCGGCTATCGCCGGGTCCAGATCACCACGGGCACGGGGACCAGAGCGTGGGCATACGAATATGGCTCCGGGCTCGAACTCACCCTCATCGCATCAGGCGACTGGTTGAATCGCTGATCACTGCATTGTCCTCAGGACGGCCGGTCCCATGGCGAGCGAGTTGCGGGGGCCGGTTCCTGCGATTCGAGTTCCAGCTCAACCCAATCTGAGCTGATGAGTTCTGTGTTCGGCGGTCGAGCCGGGATCGGGCCGCCACCCCGCTCGGTCCACCACTTCCGAAGTCGCGCTGGAAGCGACGGTGCGCTTCCAGCCACGCCGTGCTGAGCGTTGAGTAACTCGCGGCGCACCTGGGCGGCTGTTGCCCGATTGAACAATCGGAGAATCATCAGCAGGGCGACGTCCATTGCCGAGATATGCCCGTGACACGTGAGCACGTGGCCCACCTCGACAATGCGCTCCGCTGACGCCGCACTGCCGAATTCGGCCAGCTTGTCCCCCGCCAACCAGTGCGTGGCCGCAGGGTGGTCACCAAGCAGACCGGCCGCCGCCACCACAACGGTTCCGGTTGAGCTCGCCGCGATCCACTGACTCGACGGCTCGACGGCACGCAGCCAGGCAATCAGGTCGTCGTCGCGTGCCGTGCGATCAACGCCGAGGCCACCGGGCACCAGCACCACATCGGGCGAAAGGATCTCACCGAAGGTGGCATCGACGTGTCGCCGACCGCCCACACCCACGACCTCACCACGCTCGGCGCCAACACTCACGAGCTCACAGTCCCCGAGACCGGCAGCGCTGAGCTGCCGGAAGGCCAGTGAGAATGCCTCACACTCGTTGATCGACACACCCGGGAAAACAACGAGTGCGATCTGCACGGCTTCAGTGTCTCACACGCAGATCTCTAGGGTCACCGCCATGACCACAACCACAACCAGCGCTCGAGACCGTTTGTCCACCACCGGCGTTTGGTACTTCACCGACGCGCTGACCAGCGGTCAAGCCGCCGACACGGCTGGCAGAATCGAATCACTCGGGTACTCGACAATGTGGATGCCCGAGACGGTCGGCCGGGACCCGTTCGCGCACATCGCCTGGCTCGGGTCACAAACCGAGACGCTGCAGTTCGCCACGGGGATCGCGAACATCTTCCATCGACACCCGGGCCCGATGAAACAGGTCGCCAACACATTGGCCGAGCAAACCGCTGGACGATTCGTGCTCGGCTTGGGTGTGAGCCACAGTCCCTTGGTTGCCGGTCTGCGCGGCCTCGACTACTCCAAGCCACTCACGAAGATGCGCGAGTACCTGGCGGCGATGGAGACGCAGCCGTTCGCAGGTGTCGCGCCGGAACACGAACCGCTCGTGCTGTTGGCCGCCCTCGGGCCGAAGATGCTGGAACTCTCTGCCAGTGCTGCTGATGGCGCCCACCCCTATTGGACCACCCCCGAACACACGGTCATGGCGCGTGAGACGATCGGACCCGACGCTCTGCTGTGTGTCGAGCAGAAGGTGATTCTGACGACCGATGCCGACGCGGCCCGCGCCGCTGGCAACAAACAGATCGACCGGTACGCCGCACTGCCGAACTACCGCAACAACTGGAAGCGGCTCGGCTTCACCGAAGACGAAATTGAGCATCGCGAACATCGCTTCGTCGACGCGGTCGTCGTGTGGGGTGACGAAGATCGCGTTCGGGCGGGCGTGCAGGCCCACTACGACGCAGGTGCTGACCACGTGTGTGTGCAACCGATCAACCCCGACGGCAGCGTCGACATCGACTGGAACGTGCTCGAGGTTCTCGCGCCGACGTCCTGATCGCGATCACGTCGCCCACCACTCAGCGTGTGGTCACGGCGCCGGGAGCGACACCACGAATCGAGCACCACCGAGATCGCTTGACTCCACCGACACCGATCCGCCGCAGCGGTGCACGACGCCAGCGACCACGGCGAGTCCCAGTCCTGCGCCCCCGGCATCGCGGCTTCGCGCCTCGTCGAGTCGCGTGAACCGCTCAAAGATCGCAGCTCGCTGCGCCTCGGGAACGCCGGGGCCGTCGTCGTCGACCAGCAGCGTGACGGCCGCAGCGGTCGACGTCAACGACACGGCGACTCGTTCGTTCGCGTGACGGGTGGCGTTGTCGAGCAGATGGGCAACCACCCGGGCCAATTCGTCGGGACGCCCGAGCACCCGCCCCGCTGACACGGCTGAGACGTCGACCGGGACGCGTCGAAGCCGGCTCGCTTCGGCAAGCACGATGTCGTCGAGATCGATTTCCGTGGTCGGCGCAGCGACACCCTCGTCGTGACGGGCCAGCGACAGGAGATCATCGATGATCGTCGCCATCCGCGTTGACTCTTCGAGGACTCCTGAGGCCAGCGCCTCGACGTCGGTACGGTCCGGTGAGCGCAAGGCCACTTCGGCCTCGCTCTGCAACACGGCGACCGGCGTCCGGAGTTCGTGACTGGCATCGGAGACGAATCGCCGACGCCTGACGTCGTTGCTCTCCAGCCGATCGAGCATGCCATTCACGGTGATCGCCAGGGTGGCGATCTCGTCACCGCTCGCCGGGACCGGCACTCGTTCACTCAACGTGCCTCCGGTGATCGTGGATGCCTGCGCAGTGATCGCTCGCACCGGTCGAAGTGCTCGGCCGGCGAGCAACCACGTCGCGAGTGCGCCAGCGAGCACTGCAAACGGAAATGCCAGCCACAGTGCTGTGCGGACTCGCCCGACCGTTCGATCGACCGAGCCCGCATCGCCTGACACGAAGTACTCGACGCCGCCGACTTCTCGGACACCCGTGACGGCCCGGCCGGTTTCGTCAAGTTGTGCAACGAGCGAGTCGCCGAACACTCCGACGTCGACCGGAAAGTCGTCGAACAGCGACACCGTGGACGAGAAGCCACCATCAAAGAGCCCAAAGAAGGTGAGAATCGGCTGGTTCACGGCAGTCGGATCGATCGACACAAACGTCTGAGAGCCCGAGGCGTCGACGCGCAGGAACTTGTCGCCGCCGATCGCCACAACGAGGTCATCGCTTCCGCCCGTTGCGATGAGTTCCTTCAAGTTCTCGTCACCGATTTGATTGACCACGATGTCGCCGGCAATGAAGTCGAAGGCATCGATGAACTTGCTGTCGCCAAGGAATCCGTCGTCGAAGAACCCCGGCGAATCGTCGAAGAACAACGACTGCGATTCGGCATCTGCATCGAGAATGTCGTCGACGAGTACCCGCTCGACGAGCGATGGTGCCAGTACTGCGGCAGCCGCGGTGATCGCTGCGATCAGGCAGCCGATCACGATCGTGAGTCGAAGGCGAACACTCATGCTGCGACCGCCAGCTGGTATCCAGCCCCGCGCACGGTCCGGACGGCGTCCTTGCCGAGCTTCTTGCGCAGGTAGCCGACATAGACCTCGACGATGTTCGGGTCGCCATTGAAATCGATGCCCCACACGCTGGCGAGGAGCGCCGTCTTCGACACCACGTTCGGGGACCGACGAACCAGCAGCTCGAGTACCGCAAACTCGCGATGCGTCAGTTCCACCGTCCGCTCTCCTCGAACGCATTGCAATCGACCGGGCGACAGCGTGAGATCGCCGACGGTCATAGTGTCATCGACCGCTCCGACTTGGCGGCGCAGCAACGCCCGTAGCCGGGCGTTCAGCACGACGTGCGCAAACGGTTTGCGGAGGTAATCGTCCGCACCAGTGTCGAGCCCCTCCGCCTCGTCGTACTCGCCATCTTTCGCTGTGAGCATCAAAATGGGCGTGGTGTTGCCCGCAGCGCGCAGTTCGCTGCACACCACGTAGCCGTTCTTGCGAGGCAGCATGATGTCGAGCACGATGGCTGCGTAGTCGACTTCGGTGGCCTGCCAGACCGCGTCAAGCCCGTCGTGCACGACATCGACGTCGTATCCCTCGGCACGCAAGCCCCGCGCAATGGAGTCGGCGAGTCGCACCTCGTCGTCGACCACCAGAATTCGCATCAGGACAGTCTGGCCCGACTTGCTGAGCGAAACCTGAGAACTGCGGACCAGCAGTGAGGCCAAACAGTCGCCAACGGCAGCGAATCTCAGGTTGTTCTCAGGTAGCACCGGCAGGATGTTCGACATCGCCACACCGGTGGCGAGGCTCCATCGAAGCACTCAAAGGATCGCCATGACATTCCCCCCACCGAACGCCGATCAGCAGATCAATCCAGTCCCCTCCCCCAGCACGGCTCCTCCTGGACGCTCCCCCCGCCGAACCGCCTCGATTGTCGCCCTCACCTCCGGCCTGCTCGTCGGCGGCGTACTCGTCGGCAGCCAGTTCGTCTCCGCGAACACTCCCAGCGTCGGCGACGACACGACTGAGCCCAACACCGACGACACGACGGAGCCAGACGCCGACGACACAGCTGACTGGGACAAGGCTGACTGGATGGACTTGGGCGGCATGTTCGACCTCGACCCCGAAGTCAAGGCTCAGTTTGACGAGTTCGAGGCGTGCATCTCCGAGCAACTCGGCGACCTGGATGTGTTCGGCGGCGTCGATGTGATCGGCGAGACCGGCGTCATTCCATCGCTCGAAAAACTCGAAGACTTCGACTTCGACATGCTCGAGGACTTCAAGATCCCATCGGGCGTGTTCGTCGAAGCTGGTGACGACACCGGGTTCTACGAGTTCGGTGACGGCGACGGCACGATCACGATCACCAAGTCCGGCGACGACATCAAGGTGAACTCAGACGGCGACGTCAGCGTGCAGACCTTCGAACTCTCCGACTTCGGCGTCGACAAGGACTTCTCGTTCCCTGAAATCACCCCCGAGCAACAGACCGAACTCGACTCCAAGTGGGCCGAGATCACGACCACGTGGGAAAGCGCGGAGAACGCGTGCGGCGATCTCCTGCCGGGCGACTTCCTCGGCGGCATGCTCGATGGCGTCTTCAGCAACGGGCCCTTTGCCGTCCCGTCCAACGACTGACATTCGAGGGACTGCCAACACCCGACGTTCTCCTGCATCTCTGCATTCCGTCATTCCGTCATTCCGTCATTCCGTCATCACTGCCGCGGGACTATCGTCAGCGGCCGTGACTGCATCGACGGCCAGCTTCGGAACCACGCGCGACGGGCTCACACAGCGCCGCCGCCACTGGGCCGCATCCAGCCCCAAGGCAGCCATCTTGCTCGTCCACGGGATCGGTGAACACTCGGGCCGATACGAGCATGTCGGCAATGCGCTGTCCGACGCCAGCTTCGACATGCTGTCGTTCGATCAGCGCGGCTTCGGCGAGACCGCCGGACGGCGAGCGTTCGTCACGGACTTCTCGGAATACACCGATGATGTTGCCGACCTACTCGCCGAGCGCCGCAAACTTGGCGTCCCCGTCGTCCTGATGGGGCACTCCCTTGGCGGCCTCATCGCAGCGACATACCTCGTCGGAGCGGATCCCCAGCCGGACTTCGCCGTACTCAGCGCACCTGCGCTCGCCGCCGAGATCCCGCGCTGGCAGCGCGTCGCCGTTCCCGTGCTGAGCCGGGTGACGCCGCGGCTGCACGTGAAATCCGACTTCGACGGCTCGATCCTCAGCCGTGACGAGGCAGTCCAGCAGGCGTACGACAACGATCCGCTCCGCGTCGACGGTGCCACCGCGTCACTGGGCCGCCAAATCATGACGACGATGGCTTCGACGTCGGATCAGATCAACCGGATCTCTGTGCCGACCTACGTTCTCCACGGAGGCGACGATGCGCTGGTGACACCAACTGCGTCGGAGCCAATCGGCCAACTGGACAACGTCACCCGCAAGGTCTGGCCCGGATTGCGCCACGAATCCATGAATGAGCCCGAATGGCCCGAGGTCGTCGACGGCATCTCCACCTGGCTCGACGCTCAATTGTCAGCCTGACTGTCTCCCCCGCTGTTGCCCCGACTGTCAGGGCTGGCGACGGACCAAAGCGATGCCGAAGTCGTTGGCAGGATCAGTAAAGAATGCGCCGTCGGCAAAGCCGACTTCGGCGAGTTCGGCCAACAGCCTGCCCTGACTGAACTTCGTGGAGATCTCGATACGTAACTCCTCGCCAGATTCGAGTTCGACGTCGAGATCGAGAGCTTCAATCCGTGCCCGCTCGGGCTCACACGCGCGGAGCCGCATATCGATCCGCTCTTCGCGTCCGTCCCAGAACGGCACGTAGTCGAAGTTGCCGACATCGATGTTGCCGCCAAGTTCACGGTTGATGACGCTCAGCGCGTTGCGGATAAACGCATCGGTCGTTCCCGCGCTGTCGTTGTAGGCAGACAGGAGTCGGTCGACCGGCTTGATCAGGTCGACACCTAACAGCACCCAGTCGCCCGGGTCGAGCACATCGGCCAGGGCACCAAGAAATGCTGTGCGTTCCTCCCGATAGAAGTTCCCGATCGTTCCGCCGAGGAAAGCAACGAGGCGCGTACCGCCTGTTGGCAAGCGATGCAGGTGTTGGTTGAAGTCACCAATCACCGGTGACACGTCAAGATCGGGATATCGCTCGCCGAGCATCGCGGCTGCATCGAGCAACGTGGCCTCGCTCACATCGAGCGGCACGAAACGTTCGATCATTCCGCGTGCAGCGAATGCGTCGAGCAATGTCCGCGTCTTGTCGCTCGTTCCTGATCCAAGTTCGATCACCGTGGTCGCGGCGGTCATCTCGGCGATCATCGTCGAGTGGTCGGCAAGAATCTGACGTTCGGCCTCAGTTTGGTAGTACTCGGGCAGCCGGGTGATCTGGTCGAACAGGTCGCTGCCACGGTCGTCGTAGAGCCAGCGGGGCGGGACAGTGCGCGGACGGCGTTGAAGTGCTCGACGCAATTCAGCATGTGCCTCGGCGGACGGCGTCTCGGTCTCGGCACGCTCGTCGGCGCTGAACGTGTTGTCAGCGGTGTCGTCGGCGGTCTGGTCGCTGTGGTGCATGGAAGGCTTTCAGTGCCGATCGGCAGCGAGTCGGACACCCGACGCATGCCACCGCGTGTGCGGATGGAAGAAGTTTCGATAGGTGGCTCGGGTATGGGCCGGCGGGGTGAACACCGAGCCGCCGCGCAGTACCTGCTGGCCAGACATGAACTTGCCGTTGTATTCGCCAATGGCCCCATCGGCCACTTTGAATCCCGGGTACGGCTCGTACGCCGACGACGTCCACTCCCAACAATCGCCAAACATCTGGCGGAGACCGCCGGTCGGTGCGCCCGCTGCAGCGGGATGGAAACTGAAGTCGGCACGCTGCTCGTCGAGCACGTTGCCGCCCAGATCGAGACCGCGCGCCGCGTGTTCCCACTCGAATTCAGTCGGCAGCCTCGCTCCGGCCCACGTCGCATAGGCATCGGCTTCATAGTGCGACAGGTGGGCGACCGGTTCGTGCGGATCGACCGACCGGATGCCAGTCAGCGTATGTATCCACCAGCGATCGACGTCGTCAGGATCGGGCCGCCAGTACTCGGGCGCGGTCCATCCTTCGTCAAGCGAGCGGTACCAGCCATCGGACTTCCACAACTCTGGTCGCTGGTAGCCCCCGTCGGCAATGAAGTCGATCCATTCGCCGGCGGTGACTAATCGATCAGTGAGCGCAAAGTCATAGAGACGAACCTCGTGATGCGGACCTTCACTGTCGAATGAGAACCGACCGCCGGCCAGATGGTCGACGCCAATACCCGCAATGCCGCCGGTGAAGTCGACCCAGTTCGCCGGGCCGGGATCCGCTGCAGGCACTGCCACACGGTCGCTGTAGGCCGGGCCGACCGCTGGGTTCATCGACAGCACATGCTTGACGTCCATCAGGAGCAGTTCCTGATGTTGCTCTTCGTGATGGGTACCGAGCAAGACGACATCGGCAAGGTCCGCATCGACGCCGCCCGCAAGCAGCTCCGCCATTTCCTTGTCGACATGTGCGCGGTAGTCGGCGACTTCACTCATCGACGGTCGCGTGACCAGGCCTCGATGCGGGCGCGGATGCCGGGCGCCGACTGCGTCGTAGTAGCTGTTGTAAAGAAAGCGATATTCGGGACGGTCCCACACACGATCACTGGTTCCGTCAGCGTGCAAAGCGAACTCGGCGAAGAACCACGTCGAGTGCGCACGGTGCCACTTGGTCGGGCTGGTGTCCGGCATCGACTGCACCATCTGGTCTTCGGCGGACAATGGCGCGGCCAGGCGCTCCGTGCGAGCACGCACCTCTGCGTATCGCGTTGCAAGATCCTGTGCTTCCCACGCCATCTCACTACATAACCATCACGAGCATTCGATATGCCCATGCGAGCCCGAAACAACCAGTGAATTCCACCGACAGTTGAGGCCACACAATGCCGCAGCGTCACCCGCTGACTCGGTCGGCGTGGGGCCGGCGCCGCTACGTTCCACATATGGACATCGGCCTCTACATCTTCCCCACCGACCAGACCATCAACGCCGTGGAGCTGGCCAAGGTCGCAGACCAGGCCGGCTTCGAGTCACTCTGGTTTCCCGAGCACTCGCACATTCCTGTCAGCCGCGCCACACCATGGGGCGGCCGGGCCGGAGCCCCTGACCTCCCCGAGTTCTACTGGCGCACCCACGATCCGTTCGTCACAATGGGCGCCTGCGCGTCCGTGACCGAGAACATCAAGCTCGCAACTGGCATCTGCCTCGTCGCACAACGCGATCCGATCCACACCGCGAAGGAAGTTGCCAGTGTCGACTCGCTCAGTGGCGGGCGCATGCTGTTTGGCATCGGCTACGGATGGAACAAGGAAGAGATGGCGCAGCACGGAACCGCGTACGGCGAGCGGCGCGAACTGCTCCGCGAGAACATCAAGGCCATGCAGGCGCTGTGGACTCAAGACGAGGCGTCGTTCAGCGGCGACCACGTGCACATCGAGCCGAGCTGGTCCTGGCCAAAGCCGACACAGCAGCCACACCCTCCGATCATCCTCGGTGGTGCCGCCGGACCGAAGACTGCTGCCCACATTGCCGAGTTCTGCGACGGCTGGATGCCCATCGGCGGGCGCCATGCAATCAGCGGTTTCGACGAGGTGGCAAAGGCATGCGATGACATCGGGCGTGACCCGAAGTCTGTCGAGCTCGGCATCTTCGGCGCCCCCGCCGACGAAGCCAAGTTGACTGAACTCGCCACATCTGGTGTGTCACGTGCGGTGTTCACCCTCCCTCAGGGTCCGCGCGACGAGGTGCTCGCCGAAGTCGAACGCGTCGCTCCGCTGATCGACGCGATGCGCGACGCCTGATCGCCAACTCCAGCAGAGCGGTCAGCGGGCTGTAAACGACCAATCACGACGTGGAAACACTCCGGTCACGTCGCGATGCGACGATCAGTTCATGTTCAACGACATCCCCCTCATCGTTGCCCTTGACCATCCCTCGCTGATCGAGGCCATCGACCAGTTCGCCGATGAACTGCACAATGAGCAACGGTTCTTCGGTTCGAGTGCTGCGCCCGCGCCATTCCCGTCGTTGATCAATCGGGTCACGTCATCGGGAGGGATGAGGCTCGGAGCGATGGTCGACGGCCACATCGTTGCCATGGCGCGGGTCGAAGCCTCAGGCGACACATCGATCGCCGTCGTTGCTGACTGGAGAGGACGCGGCATCGGCCGGGCGCTGCTCGCCGCCACGGTTCGTCGAGCGGGCCAGATGGGGCTCAGTCGGCTGGTCGTGCGGTCGAGCCAGCGCAGTCGATCGGTCGCTGCGCTCGGCAGGTCAGTCGGAGCCGTCACCGTCGACCAGGGGCGCGGTCGTGTCGACCTGATCTTTCCGATCGACCGCGCTGCTCGAACCGCCTGACGTCAACCGACAGCGCTTCAGCTCAGGTGCGCGCCTGTAGCAAATCCATGGTCCGTGCCGGGCCGTCACCATCGGGGATGACCACTGCAGTGAAGTCCGTCGCTCCGGCAGCGGCGATGGCGTCGAGACCGGCATTCACTGTGTCTTCGTCACCGATCAAGCTGATCTCCTCGACGCCGTGGACACCTTCGATGTCGAGCATCGCGCGATACGACGGCAGGGCCGCGTAGCCCTCGAGCATCTTGCCGACGAACTCCGTCGTCGGCTGCGGGTCGTCGGTCACGCAGACCGGCAGACTGCAGACCACCCGCGGTGTCGATCGTCCAGCTTCGGTCGCAGCATCATTGATGATCGGCACAATCTGCTGCTCGAGCGTCTTGGGGCCCACGCACCAGAGGATGGTTCCATCGGTGCGCTTGCCGGCCATCTTCAACATCTGTTCGCCGAGCGCTGCGACCATCACCAACGGCTTGTTGTCGGTCATCAACGTCGCCTGCTGCTCGAGCGACCACACCTCGCCCTGCAAGCTGGCTGTGCCGGTCTCGAGCAATGAGTCGAGAATCGCCAGGTATTCCGACATGTGCTTGACGGGGCGTTCCCACTTCATCCCCCAGCGACCTTCGACCGAGGGCTGGTGCGCCAGGCCGATGCCGAGGACGATTCGACCGTTGGACGCGGCCTGTGCGGTGAGCGCACCTGCGGCCATGACTTCGGGATGGCGCGTCCACGTCGGTACGACAGCGGTTCCAAGTTCGATGGTCGACGTGGTGCGACCCGCTATTGCAAGCATCGCCAGCGAATCAGCGAGCGCGGTCTGAGCGAGCCAGTAGCTCGCGAAGCCAGCCACTTCGCTCTGCTCCACGTCGGTGACGATCGCGTCGAGGTTCGGATGTGCGAGCTGGCCAGAGCCGTTGATGCCGATTTTCATCCTTGGACCATACGCCGCCGGTGGGCGGGCGGACAGGGTCGCGCAGTACCGTCGTAACGATGAGCTGGGAACTCGTTCTTGACGGCATCGACTTCGGCGAGGGGCCGCGTTGGCACGACAACCGCTTCTGGTTCAGCGACTTCTTCCAGCACTCGATCTCATCAGTCGGCGCCGACGGGATTCGAAATGTCGAACATGCCGATGTCGGTCGCCCCTCAGGGTTGGGCTGGCTTCCAGACGGACGGCTCCTGTTCGTCGAGATGATCAGCCGAAGGGTGATGCGTGTCGATGCCGGCGGCGCCATCGTCGAGCATGCCGACATCTCAGGTGTGGCGACGGGCCACTGCAACGACATCGTGGTCGACGCAACGGGCAACGCCTACGTTGGCAACTTCGGATTCGACATGGAGGGCGGCGACGAGTTCGCAACCGCCTCGCTCGCGCTCGTTCGGCCCGACGGCTCCGTCGAGGTCGCAGCAACCGATCTCATGTTCCCCAACGGGTCAGTGATTATCGATGACGGCGCGACGCTCATTGTCGGCGAATCGTTCGGCGGCAAATACCTCGCATTTGACATTGCGGCCGATGCCACGCTGTCCAATCGCCGCACTTGGGCCGAAGTCGACGGGATGGCTCCGGATGGCTGCTCTGTCGATGCCGAGGGCGGCATCTGGTTCTCCGACGCACTCGGCAAGCAAGTCGTCCGCGTGATCGAAGGCGGCGAGGTCACGCACCAGCTGCCGACCGGCGACAACACGTTTGCCTGCATGCTTGGCGGCGAGGACGGCACGACGCTCTTCGCGCTCACGTGCGAGGACTCACACCCCTCCAAAGCGGCCGGCACCGGCACCGGCAAGCTCTGGACCACCACGGTCGACGTCCCGCGCAACGCCACTGATCTTCCCTGAGTCAGCTTGCCCGGCGAGCTCAACACCCGTTTGCGCCCGAGTTTCTGCGGACCGGTCCGCAGAAATCCCGACGCAAACGGTTGTGAAGCGGGGTGTTGCGGTTGTGAAGCGGGGTGTTGCGGGTGTTAGAGCACGGCGTTGCCGTACATCTCGCCGAGGGGATCATTGATCAACTCGAGGCGTTCGCCATCCGGGCCGGCGAAATAGAGCGACGTGTCGCCGACGAGGAAGGTGTCCACACCGGCGCCTTCGAGCTTGCCCTTCAGGCGCGTCCAGTTGTCCGGCGGCACCGAGATCGCCAGGTGATGATGGCCGCCGAGCACTTCGGCGTAGTCCTCGAGGCCCAACCCGGGAAAGTCGAAAAACGCCAGGGCATTGCCGTTACCAATGTCGAAGAAGAAGTGCGTCGAACCCTCGTAGTCACGGTTCTCGAACAGCTCGGTCAGTGGGAACTCAAGGAGGTCCTGGTAAAAGCCGATCGTCCGCTCGACGTCGCTGGAGATCAGCGCCTGATGATGCACACCACGTGCTGACGAAGCCGCTCGTTCCGCTTTCGGCTTGAGGTACTTGGTGCGCATCTGCGCCCATTCGTCTTCGCGGTCGGGATGGTCGCCGTCATGTGTGGAACCAAAATGCGGATTGCTTGCCATTGCAACAATCTAGTCGCAGGCAGCGCCTCCCGGCGCGGCGGTCAGTACATCGAGGACTCGACGCCGCTCGACTCGCCGCGCGCCTGCGCGAGTTCTGCGCCGAGACCGACCTTCATCGCCTGCAGATCGCCGGTGACCGTCACCATCCGATACCCCCGGCGCAGTCGGTCTGGAGTGAGGGCGCCGGTTGCATGAATGCCCGCCACCACGCCGGCGCGGGCGCACGCGGCCGAAATCACATCGAGCGCGTCAGTGAACGCCGCAGATTCGTCGTGATTTCCCGGCCCCAGGCCGAGCGTGATCGACAGGTCGGACGGACCGACGTAGATCGCATCGATCCCCGGCACCTCGAGAATCGCGTCAATGTTCTCCACGGCCTGCACCGTCTCGATCATCGGGATGCAAGCCACGTTGTCCTGGGCCCATTCGAAATACGGACGGTCAGTCCGCATCTGCACCAACGTCGGACCCGAGCTTCGAGCACCGTCAGGCGCGTACCGACAAGCACGCACGGCTGCTCGCGCCTCTTCGACGGTGTTGACCATCGGGATGATCACACCGTGTGCGCCTGCGTCAAGCAGCTTGCCGATGATGCCCGGCTCGTTCCACGGCGCCCGGGCGATCGGACGTCCGCCGCCGAGCTCGATGGCGGGAATCATCGCGACCACATCGGAGTACTCGACTGCGCCGTGCTGAGTGTCGATACACACGTAGTCGAAGCCGGCGCGTGCCGTGACTTCGGCAGTCACGGGACTCGCCACCGACACCCAACCTCCAAGTGTCGTTCCACCGTTGTTCCAGATCTCGCGCAGTCCCTGCATGTCGCCCATCATCGCATTCCCAACGAGCGCCCGACGGGTCCGCATGACCATCACTGTCAAGCGGGGGTGTTCGGAATCAGATGCACCGGTTGGTGAGAGTTCCAATGCCTTCGACCTCAGAGGTGATGACATCACCCGGTTGCAAGAAAATGCCGTTCGGGCCGCCGACACCATCGGGAGTGCCCGTGAAGATGATGTCACCCGGCGCCAGCGTCATGATCGACGAAAGGTACGCGATCTGATCGGCGACGGAGAAGATCATGTTCGAGGTGCGAGAGTTCTGCCGCACTTCACCATTGATCGCGCACGTCAGAGCGAGGTCGGTCGGATCGGCGAACATGCCGGGTGACACCAGGGTCGGGCCAAGCGGACCGTAGGTGTCGCGAGACTTCCCCAGATCGAAGTGCGGCGGCTTGGCAGCAAACTGCAGCGCGCGGTCGGAGATGTCCTGCCCTGCGGTCAAACCGAGCACATGGTCCCAGGCATCAGCTGCGTCGATGTCGCGTCCACCCCGACCAATCACCACAACCAGTTCAACCTCATAGTCGGCGTGTTCACTGCGCAGCTCGACGTCAGCGTTGGGACCGACGATGCAGCTCGGGAACTTCGTGAACACGAGAGGCGTCGTTGGCACGTCCATCTTCGACTCAGCGACGTGATCGGCATAGTTCAAGCCGACGGCGAACACATTCCGAGGCGTCACCGGCGGCCGGATGTCGGCACCGTCAAGCGTTCCAAACGGTGTCATGTCGTCGAGTCGGCCTTGCGCCGCAGTCAGCACATCCAAATCGGCCAGCACCACGTCCGGATCTGATGACACTGCCCCGTCGGTCATCCGTTCCAGGTCGTAGTAATCACCTGCGTCATCGACGAGTGAGGAGCGACCGGCAACGTTGGCGAAACGAAATCCCACACTCCGAGTGTCGCAGGTCGCGCTCAACTGGTTTCGTACTGAACCGCAGCGCGCTGTTCCACTCTGCCAGCCAACAGCCCTTGGATGACCGCAACATGGTCGGGGTGGTCGCGATAGGTCGCGAAGTCATCGGCGTTGTCGAGGTCCGCGACGACCACGTAGTCGAAGTTGCCGTCCGAGATGCCGACGTCGGGCCCGTGGCGGTACGCGCGCAACACATCGATCGTGCCGGGGAGCGTGTCGAGCGCCGCCGACACCGCCGCAATATGCGCGTCATCGACGTCATCGGCCCAGGAGAACATCACTACGTGTCGGAACATCATTCCATCATGGCCGATGCCGCCTCTGAACCTTCGATGTTGAAGATGACTGCCACCCAGCAACGCAGGAAGCCCGCGCCTGCCATCCCGAACCCAGCCGGTTGGCTCCGCTCAGCCGTCCAGATGCCGAAGCAGGCCTTCAAGCGCAACGGTGTAGCTGTGGCGGCCGAATCCGCCCACCACGCCGAGGCACACCGCACTGAGCATCGAGGTGTGCCGAAACTCCTCGCGAGCGTGCACATTCGACAGGTGGGTCTCAACGACCGGTAACTCACATGCCGAGATCGCATCGCGCAGAGCAACGCTCGTGTGCGTGTACGCCCCAGGGTTGAAGACCACGCCATCAGCCCAGGTCCGAGCGTCGTGCAGCGCATCGATCAGCTCGCCTTCGCTGTTCGATTGCGCATCGCGCAATTCCGCACGTCCGGCGAACTCGTTGCCCAAGTGGGCGAGAATGTCGACGAGCGTGGTGGAGCCGTAGACCTCCGGTTCGCGAGTGCCGAGCAAGTTGAGGTTCGGGCCGTTGAGCACGAGGATCTGGCGAGCCATGGCCCAGACACTACGTGCCGTCCCGTTGCTGATCGGCGACCTTTCTCGACCGCTTCAGCTTCGCGCTGATTCGGTGTGACCGTCGACCGTGAGCGCTTGGCCGCTGATCTTGGCTCCCGCAGGCGAGCACACGAATCGGATCATCGCGGCGATATCTGCGGGGTCGACGAAGGTCTGGAGCGAGACCGCGTTGGTGAAGCCCCGCCGGATCTCTGCTGCCGACCTTCCGCTCGCGTCGGCTTCGAGTTCGACCACCCGGTCCATCCGTTCATTGTCGACCGACCCCGGACAGACTGCGTTGACGCGGACTCCGAACTCACCAAGTTCCATCGCCATGGTCTTGGTCAGGCCGATAATCGCCCACTTTGCTGCGGCGTACGGTGCTCGGTTCGGAAAGCCCATTAACCCCGCAGTTGATGACATGTTGACGATCGAACCGGAGCGCTGCGCGACGAGATGCGGGATCACCTTCCGGCTCATCAGGAACGTTCCCGTCACATTGACGTCGAGCGTGCGGTTCCACGCATCCAGCTCGAGGGTGTCGGTCCGGCCGCCAGGCCCAGCGATTCCCGCGTTGTTCACGAGGACATCGACTCCCCCCATTGCATCGACCGCTCGCGAAACGAACACGTCGACGGCAACCTCATCGGACACATCGGCATGCCACGCACCCGCGTTGCCGTGTTCGGCCCGGAATCGCTCGAGTGCATCGTTGTCGACGTCGCAGATCTGCACCTGCGCACCACCGGCGAGAAATTCCTCCGCTGTTGCCAGTCCGATGCCGGACGCACCGGCGGTGATGACGACACGGAGGCCGGCAACATCATTGTTCATCGACCGGAAGCTACTCCGATGATGGACCAGGTGTTTGGAGAACCATTCTCAGCAAATGAGTACGACGCTGACCCGATGGTGGCGATGAGTGAATTGGAACGAGCGATTCAAGATCGGCTCGCAGAACACGAGCTGCGATTCACTCATCTCCCGCCGGGCGATCGTCGACGAGCTGAAGTCCGCGACCGGCCCGATCACTTTGCCCGAATTGCTCGATGCCGCACCCGACCTTGCGCAGAGCTCGGCCTATCGCTCACCGGGCACCATCACCACCTGATCTGTGAGTCGTGCCGCCTGGTTCGCGATACCACGCTCGCCGCCACGCTCGAGCAGACGCTCGACGACCAGTTCGATGCCCTCGCCGACGCCGAGGGGTTCACGCAGACGCACCACTCGGTCGATGTCTACGGACTCTGCCCCAACTGTCGCTGACCCGGAACAGCTGACACGATCCGCTGCGCGACCAATGAGCGCGCCCTCTGAACGGGCCATCAAACTCGAATGCCGTCAGCGACTATCTCGCCCAAGCAATCCAATGGGTCAGGCAGGGCGACGTGTTCGAGATGTTGCACACATCGTCACTCGGCAGCGGGCCGAACGATCACCACGAGTGGGTTGACCAGCGCAGTCGAGGCGACCTCCCAGTCACCACCAACGAATCGAGCGAAGTCCAACACACAAGTTGGTTCGTCCAGGCCAATACACATCAGTGCGATGTCGTCGCCTGGGTCGACGAACGTCCTCTCGACCTCATCGGTCAGCTCATCTGCCAGCGCTTCGGCGCGAGGCGAGATGCCGAACACCTGGTACCCCCGGCTCAGCGACGCGTACACAATCGGCCAGACCGTCCAGTAGTCACCCACGACGACCTCGACGTCAAGATCGCGGACGTCCTCCGCGGCTGGCCCCGCGTTGGCGATGACCGGGATGCCGTCGTCTGTCAGCAATCGGAAGACACCGACAACGAGGAGTGCCGAAGACACCGCAAAGCCGACCAACGCCATTCGAGCAGGACGCGTGGCGAATGAACGAGTGCGGGCGGCGAGCACGTCACGCGCCCAGTTGCCTGCGATCACAGCCGCGGCCGATACCACAACGATCAGCGTCAGATACACGGGGAAGTAGTAGCGCGGAAAGTGGAGATTCCACGTGACCCATCGGTTCGCGGTGAACGTACAGAACCAGGCAATGGCGAACGGAGGCGCACCGAGTAGCACCCAACGGAGACGAGTCGGGATTTCGCTGCGTCGAACCACCAAAATGGCGACAGAAAGCACCAGGAATACAATCGTCGGCGCGAGCCGCAGACCATCAACGACGTTGGACGCCGCATCCCGCCAGCCGCTGATGAACAGTGACAGCGAGAACGTTCGATACGCCGTTTGTGCTTCGCCATCAAAGAAGATTGACGGGGCCATCGCGGCGAAAGCGAGGGCGGCCGCTGTGGTTCCAGCTGCGATTGCCAACCGTCGCCAGTCCCATCTGTCCCCAAGCACAGCAGCCAATGGGAAGAACAGCACGCTGGCCGGGACGACGACCAACGACGAGACAATGAGGATCGCCCCAATCACGAACCATCGTCGAGAACACCTGACGAGGAGCGCGAGGCCGACGACAAAGAGCACGAGTGACAGCGCGTACTGCTGCTCGAACATGAACGTGTGTGTGGCAAGCGGCGTCAGCATGGCAGTAACGAGAAGGCTGACCCCGAGCACCGTGAACACGGTCGAGCCGAGCGACCGTCCCGGGTCGACCGTCCGAGAGACGAAGACCACGATCAGCGCGATCAGCGTGTGGAACATGATGGCCTGGAGCAGCAGCAGAACGTAGAAATTCCAGTGGACGTTCTGAACCGGCCAGCCGGCGAGCGCCAGCACGTTGGCCAAACGATCCTGCCCCCAGTAGTAGAAGGTCAGCCGCTGCGCCGACATGAGCGAGTGGAGGATCGTGTCCGCGTTGGTTGGGCCGAGAAATCAGCTCATCGAGATGATGCTGAGTGCGATAACGGCCGCTGTTATCGACAAGATCTCGTTCGGCCTCACCTGCCTCACGCCGGATGGCTCCGCTGCTGGAGCAGTCACCGGCCCTGCCTGAGCACCCGCCCCAACGCTGCGGACCACCGCTTCAACCGGAACCGCTCGCCGATGGGAGAATACGCGATGATGCAGAACATCGCCTGGACGCCATCTCGCCATCCGATCTTCTTCCCCTCAGCGTAGGTCCGGCCGTCGTAGCTGATACCGACCTCGTAAATCACCACACCCAACCGTGCGATCTTGGCCGTTATCTCGGGCTCGACTCCAAAACGATTCTCTTCGATCGTGAATCTCTCAAGAACCTCGCGGCGAAAGGCCTTGTAGCAGGTCTCCATGTCGGTCAGATTGAGGTTTGTCATCGTGTTGGATGCTGTCGTGAGAACCCTGTTCCCCAGGCTGTGCCAGAAGTACAGAACGCGGTGTGGTTGGCCTCCCTGGAATCGGGACCCGAACACGACGTCGGCCTTCCCGTTGAGGATCGGCGCAACCATCACCGGATACTCGCTCGGATCGTATTCCAGATCGGCGTCCTGAATAATGACAAGCGGCATGGTCGCCGCAGCGAATCCCGTACGCAGAGCCGCACCTTTGCCCTGGTTTTCGTTGTGGTGAATGACCACGACACGGGGGTCGTCGAGATGGTCGAGGATCTCGGCGGTCTCGTCGGTAGAGCAGTCATTTACGATGACGAGTTCGCCAACAAGCGGAGACTCAAGCACCGTCTTGATGATCATACGGATCGTGCCCTGCTCGTTGTACGACGGCATGACGACCGAGAGGACCTGATGCTCAGATGCTGGCATCGAAATTACGCTATCAAGCACCCACGGCCGTCTTCCCCCGTCACCGACGGCAACGCAGCTCCAGCGCTGCGAAGACCACGTTCTTCGAGGATGATTCGTCGAATCTCATGAATCGACACCACGTCGAGACCCGCCACCGGCTCGTCGAGCAGCAACACTCCGGCTTCCTGTGCAAGTCCCGGCGCAGAAAAGGCACGCTGGCGCTGGCCTCCCGATATCTCTGCGAGGTGTCGCTTGGACAGATCTGCCACATCGAGCACCGCGGCACCGCGGCACCGGCAACGATCGCAGGTGTTGCCGTCGCTCAGTTCTTCGTCGTGCTGACGACGACCGAGGTGCGTGACCTCATTTGTCGACGGGATCTCGCGCCGTCCCACTGACCCTCGACCCGCACTGACCCTGGCCCTGCCCTTTGCCAAGAACGGATCGCAGGCCCACTTCTCGGGATCACACCGGGTTGACGGTTCCACCAATTGGGAGGCTCATCGCCGAGCCACCGAGTGCGGGCTGCGACCCTGGGTTCTGGGCGACGGCCAGGATCGAACGTCCGCTGTCATAGATCTGTTCCGCTAGAGGCCGGA